>OGDN01000002.1_pt1 | contig 639934 bp, 563 predicted proteins | sample 1570271 | NCBI WGS metagenome assembly OGDN01 (sample SAMEA4384481, study PRJEB24528) | human gut metagenome | reverse complement strand
CGTTATTTCAGACAGCGCTTTGCTCCCTTTATCCGCCACCGGCGGCGGTCGCAAGGCTACCCCTACGCCCAAATTTGTGCATACGGTCATAATTTAATGTTCGACAAAATATGTTGCGGTCGTTATTTTTGGGTACAGAACCTCGGCTCTTCGTGATGTCAAGCCTCGTTGTTCTGTACTGTTTCCAAAAATAACTCTCACTCGTCTAATCCGTTCCAATCACTTGCGTGATTTACACGGCTTAGTCCTCGCCGGTCGTTATTTTTGGGTACAGAACCTCGGCTCTTCTGTTTTGCACAATAAATTAAATTTGTATATAGTCGGATTCTTTCTATTTTGGTATTGATTTTAGTATAAAATAGGTGTATTATGACTTTGGTATGCGGACGGGTGAATTTTTTCAGTGGTCCGCACCTTGTTTTTAAAAAATGGTTAAGAGGAAAATTTATGAGAATTATAATCGTTGGATGCGGAAAGGTTGGCTCTTCGATAGCGTCGGAGCTTAACTCGGAAGGACATGAAATTTCCGTAGTCGATATTGACCACGGGGCAGTTGAAAGACTTTCAACTTCGCTTGATGTACTCGGAATTGAGGGAAACGGTGCAACATATGATGTGCTTGTTGAGGCAGGTGCGGAGTATGCCGATTTGCTCATTGCGGCAACAGCAAGGGACGAAATCAACCTGTACTCATGCCTTATGGCTAAAGCGGCAGGTGTTACTCACACAATCGCAAGAGTGCGTAACCCCGAATATACAAACGACCTTTACAGAATTAAGGAACATCTCGGTCTTTCTATGGCTATCAATCCCGAACAGACTGCGGCGAATGAAATCAGCCGTCTGTTAAGATTTTCGGGTGCGCTTGAAATCGACTCGTTCTCAAAGGGTGTTGTTGAGCTTATCAAGGTAACTGTACCGCAGAATTCTTCAATTGTCGGAACGGCTCTCAGCAAGGTTGACAATCTTCGTGGTAAGGTAAGAGTTTGCACAGTTGAACGAGGGGATGAGATGTTCATTCCTAACGGTGACTTTATAATTCAGGGTGGCGACAGAATTTCTGTTGTTGCAAAGCCTGAGATTGCCGCAAAGTTCTTTAAGCGTATCAGCGTTGCAATCGGCAGAAGTAAGGATGTTATTCTTCTCGGCGGCGGCAAGGTTTCGTTCTACCTTGCAAAAACACTCATAAAATCGGGTGCTAATGTTAAAATTATCGAGAAAAATCCCGAACGCTGCAACTTCCTTTCAGAGGCTATGCCCGAGGCTGTTATTATTCAGGGCGATTGCATGGATCAGTCGCTGCTGCTTTCGGAGGGTGTTGAACACGCTGACGGCATTGCCGCTCTTATGGATTACGATGAAGAAAATATCATCATCACAATGTATCTCAAGGGCATTACAAAGGCAAAACTTATAACAAAGGTTAATAACGCATCTTTTGACCCGCTTTTGCATGATCAGAATTTTGAATGTATAATTCATCCAAAGAGCCTTACAGGTGAGTATATTGCAAGATACATCAGAGCTATGCAAAATACAGGTGACAGCAATGTTGAATCGCTTTACCGCCTTAACGACGACAAGGTTGAGGCTCTTGAATTCAAGGTTAATGCGGAATCAAGGGTTACGAATGTTCCGATTATGAGCCTTAATCTGAAGGATAATCTTCAGATTATCTGCATTAACAGAGGCGGAAAAATTATTCTTCCGCAAGGTACGGATGTGATTAAACCTGAGGACACGGTAATTGTGCTTACCATGCAAAAGGGTCTTAGCAAGCTTGAAGATATTGTAAAGCGTTGAGGAGAGCATAATGAATAAACGATTGATTGTGTATATCCTCGGCTGGGTTCTTATTGTCGAGGGTGCGGCTATGCAGATTGCAACCGCAACTTCATTTATATACGGCGAACACGAGGGGGTTTATTTTCTCGGAGTGGGTGCTTTGTCGGCACTTTTGGGCTTGCTTGCCGTAAAAGTTAAAAAGCCGAAAAACCCCGTGCTTTATCAGAAGGCAGGCTTTGCGGCTACTGCGTTAAGCTGGATTCTTATGTCTTTTGTAGGCTGTTTTCCGTTCTGGCTGAGCGGTGAGATTCCGAGTTTTATTGACGCTTTTTACGAAACCGTGTCGGGCTTTACGACAACAGGTTCAACAATACTTACCAATGTTGAGGCTTTGAGCCACGGTATGCTTATGTGGCGAAGCTTTCTCCATTGGTTGGGCGGTATGGGCGTAATCGTGTTCTTGCTTGCGATTATCCCGAAGCTCGGCGGTCAGCAGAATATTTTCCTTATGAAAGCCGAGAGTCCCGGTCCGATTGTGGGCAAGGCTGTTCCGAAAATGAGAAATTACGCAATGATGCTCTACGGAATTTATTTTGGCTTGACCGCACTTGAATTTATATTTTTAATTATAGGCAAAATGCCTGTTTTTGACGCACTTAACATCAGCTTTGCAACGGCAGGTACGGGCGGTTTCGGTGTTACCAACGCAGGTATCGCTTCATACAGCAATTATCTGCAAACCATTATTGCTGTATTTATGATGCTGTTCGGAATTAACTTTTCCGTGTATATCCTCATTCTTGCGAAGAAGTTTAAGCAGGCTTTCCGCATTCAGGAGCTGTGGGTTTATTTCGGAATTATCGTGCTGTCAACAGCCTTGATTGCGTTTAACATCAGGTCACTTTATCCGAGTGCGTATGATGCGGTTCACCAGAGCTTTTTCTATGTTTCGTCAATTATCACGACAACAGGTTTTGGTTTGACGGATGTCAATAACTGGCCTGAATTTTCAAAAACTGTGATTATGATTATCACATTTATCGGTGCAATGGCAGGCAGTACAGGCGGCGGTTTTAAGGTTTCAAGAGTTATTTTGCTCTTTAAGGAAACACGAAAGGAGTTTTCACTCCTCATTCATCCGAGAAATGTTAAGACCGTTAAAATGGACGGCAAGGCGATTGACCACAACATTATGAGGTCAACTTCAATTTTCCTTGTGCTGTACATCGGAATCTTTGCGTTAAGCTGGCTTGTGCTTTCGCTTGACCAGGCGGATTTTGTGACGAATTTCACGGCTGTTGCCGCAAATATCAACAACACAGGTCCGGGTCTTGGAATGGTTGGCCCTGTCGGCAACTATTCGGAATTCAGTATTTTGTCAAAAATCGTTCTGATTTTCGATATGTTAGCAGGCAGACTTGAACTCTTCCCATTGATGTTGCTCTTCGCCCCATCAGCGTGGAAAAAATCATAAAAATAATCAGTTAAACGAATTGCATCAGGTACCAAATTATGGTCTGATGCAATTTTGTTTGTATACAAAATTGAAAAACGACTGAATTATTTTTCAAAACTTATGTAGATATGCAATATGCACAAAAGAATGTTAAAAGTTTCACGATTATTTAGTTAAAAATTTAACAAATTTTTATGCACATCGCATAAAATATCTTGCTCTTTTTGTGGGAAAGGTAAAAATTCATTTATTTGTATTTGCTAAATGCACAAAGAAAATTTTATTTATTTTGTTATTTTTACACTATACTAACCCCTGAACTTGTTGTATAATATAACCGAAGCAATGAAAGATTGCTCAATAAAAAATAAATATTTTAAAGCGAAAGGGGCTTTATTATGAAATTAGATACAGTTCTTGCAAAAAGAGAGAACAAGGTAGTTTATAAAGACGGCGCACTTGCAGCCAAAGTTTTTGACGAGTGCTATCCGAAATCAGATATTCTTAACGAGGCTCTTAATCAGGCGAGAGTTGAAGAAACAGGTCTTAACATTCCGAAAATCGAAGAAGTTACAAAGATTGACGGCAAATGGGCTATCATCTCAACTTTCATCGAGGGCAAAACTCTTGCAGAGCTTATGGCAGAGCATCCTGAAAAAGAGGACGAATATCTCAATCTCTTTGTTGACATTCAGGTTAAAATCCTCAGTCAGAAAGCACCGCTGCTTAACAAGCTGAAAGATAAGATGAAACGCAAAATCAGCGAAACAGACCTTGATGCAACAACAAGATATGAGCTTGAAACCCGCCTTAACGGTATGCCAAACCACACAAAGGTTTGTCACGGCGACTTCAACCCGAGCAATATTATCATTGATGAGTCGGGTACACCGTATGTAATCGACTGGTCGCACGCAACACAGGGTAACGGTTCAGCCGATGCAGCAAGAACATACCTGCTGTTCCGTTTGAATCATCAGGAAGAGCTTGCTGAAAAGTATATGAAGCTTTATTGCACAAAGACAGACACAGCTCGTCAGTATGTTGACCGTTGGCTCCCAATCGTAGCCGCATCACAGTCTGTTAAGGGCAAACCCGAAGAAAGAGAATTTCTCCTTAAATGGGCAAGCGTATGTGAATATCAGTAATGCGATATTTATAAATGTATTTTTAAATTTACTAACAATTGACTAATTTCTAAATTTCATTTTGAAATTTTCTCTCCTCTATTTTTTCATAATTGTATTACGGAAACCGAATAAAAGTTGCTCCCACTCCATATACTTGGTGTGGGAGTACTTTTTTGGGGTGAAATTTATGTTAATGGTACACAAGGTTAATTTAAAACATCTTGCCACAAGCCTTGCCATCAGCCTTGGCACAGGTATGTTGTCGGGACTGCTCACAATGGGCGGAATGAAAACCTTTGAAAGCATTAACAAACCACCGCTGTCACCGCCGGGGTGGCTGTTTCCGATTGTGTGGACGATACTGTTTATATTAATGGGTGTGTCAGCCTACCTTATATATGAAGAAAATCCGAGAGTTTTGTCAGCAGGACTTGTGCTGTACGCCGTTCAACTTGCTCTGAATTTTATATGGCCGTTGCTGTTCTTTAATGCAGGAATGTACCTCCTCGCATTTGTCGAACTTGTTGCCTTGTGGGTGTTCATTATACTAATGATAATGGAATTCGCAAAAGTCAACCGTTGTGCCGCATGGCTGCAAGTGCCGTATTTACTCTGGGTCACATTTGCCTTGTATCTGAATTTAGGCATATATATGTTAAATGCGTAGTAACAAATTGAAAATTACGGCGAGCCGCCGTTCCCAATTCGAGAAGACAGTATGATAAAGAAATCGCATCAGATGCCCGAAAAAACTCTGATGCGATTTTTTATATGAAAATGAAAGTTTGTAGGGGCATTCATTGGACGCCCGCTAAGTAAAGATACAAATACTATGATAGAAATAAACTATATAAATGAAACATAGTTACCGAAATAATGTAGGCGAGAACCGTGTTCTCCCGTCTGAAATATAGTCGCAATGCGTTGTACATAAATGTACTGCCTTTTGCTCGTTATTTCAGACAGCACTATGCTCCCTTTATCCGCCACAGGCGGCGGTCGCAAGGCTACCCCTACGAGTTTGTGACACTTACTAAATTTGTTTTAACATACCATTTGTACGATTACTTGCGGGCGAACACGGTTCGCTCCTACAGAGTATAACGGTGAATTCGGTTCATTAACAAAATTATAATTATTATAAAACTCTTTGATATAATTTTTGCTTATACCCAAACATCCAAAAAAATGATAGCCTTAAACGACAAAACCCACCAAAACAGTATTGTATGCGAAATTTATTTATGCTATAATTAATCAAGTTTAACAAAACCATTACCGAGGTGTTTATATATGAAAATAAGCAATTTATTTAACAGCGGAAAAACAGTTTTTTCTTTTGAAGTATTTCCGCCGAAAAAGACTTCTCCTATCGAATCGGTTTACGGCAAGCTTGAAGAAATTTCGGCTTTAAAGCCTGACTTCATCAGCGTAACATACAGCGCAGGCGGCAGCGGTTCAAAGAGCCGTACCTGCGAAATTGCAACAAAAATCAAGAGGGATTTTGGCATTGAATCCGTGGCACACCTCACCTGCATTAACAGCACAAAGGCTGATATTGACCGCAACCTTGCGCTCTTTAAGGAGAACGGCATTGAGAATATTCTTGCACTCCGTGGTGACAGGGTTGAAGGTGTTGAACCGCAGAAGGATTTCACTTATGCAAGCGATTTGTGCAGATACATTGCGTCACAGGGTGATTTTGACATTGCCGGCGCTTGTTATCCCGAGGTTCACAGCGAGGCAACCGATGAGGTTGAGGACATCCACAACCTTCGCAAAAAGGTTGAGTCGGGTGCAAGCCACCTTATTTCACAGCTTTTCTTTGACAACTCCGTTTACTATCGTTTTCTTGAAAGAGCGAAGATTGCAGGCGTGAATGTTCCGATTGAGGCAGGTATTATGCCTGTAACAAGCAAAAGTCAGATTGAAAGAATGGTTTCAATGTGCGGTGCAAGCCTTCCTGCAAAATTTGCAAAGATTATGCAGAAGTATGATACAAGGCCCGAGGCTTTGCGTGACGCAGGCATTGCATATGCGGTTGACCAGATTGTTGACCTTATCGCACACGGTGTTGACGGCATCCACCTCTACACAATGAACAACCCGTATGTTGCAAGAAAAATTACGGAGGCGGTGTCAAGTCTTTTATGATAACGCTTGACAGATTAAACCGCAAAGAGGCTATACGCTACCTCGGCGGTGCAGGAATCAGCCTTAATTACCGCATGGATGTGCTGATGGATGAATGCGAAAAAGAAATATTGAAAACAGCAGAGCCGAGATTTCTCTATGTTGAACGCAAAGCTCCGTTTGACGATATTTTACTCGGCAATGATATAAAAAAGCACCTTGAGGGTTGCCACACAGCCGTTATGATGTGTGCTACAATCGGTTCGGAAATTGACAAGCTTATCCGTATAAGTCAGATTTCCGATATGGCAAGGGCGGTTGTGCTTGACAGCTTTGCAAGCGTTGCCGTTGAACAGGTGTGTCAAAAGGTTGACGAAATCCTTGCCGAAAAATACAGCGGAAAGTATATGACCTTCCGTTTCAGCCCCGGCTATGGGGACTATCCTATTGAGATGCAGAAGGAGTATCTGAGAATACTTGACGCTCCGAGAAAAATAGGTCTTACAACAGGCGACAGCTGTTTGCTTGTGCCGTCAAAGTCGGTTACGGCGGTTCTCGGAATTTCAGACAATCCGATTGAACGAAGAAAACGAGGGTGTGCAATTTGCAGTATGAAAGGCAAATGTCGCTTCAGAAGAAATGGGGAACATTGTGGTGTTTAAGAATTTTTCAAACTTTAGTGAATATCTCAACCAAAAGAATTTTATTCTGCTTGACGGTGCAACAGGAACTCTCATTCAGAAAAGCGGTGTGAAGTATGACCATGTGCCTGAGGTGCTGAACATTACTCACCCCGAGCTTATCGAGAGCTTTCACAGGAGGTATATTGATGCCGGATCTGACATTGTGTACGCAAACACCTTCGGTGCAAATGCCTACAAGCTTCAGGACAGCGGTTACAGCGTTGAAGAAATCATCGGCGCCGGTGTTAAGATTGCAAGAAAAGCCGTTGAGGGTACAGACGCCCTCGTCGCCCTTGATATCGGTCCGATAGGTCAGTTGCTTGAACCTGCCGGTTCAATGAAATTTGACGAGGCTTATGAGTATTACAAACAGCAGATTCTTGCCGGTAAAGATGCCGATGTCATAGTTTTTGAAACAATGACCGACCTTTACGAGCTTAAAGCCGCAGTCCTTGCCGCAAAGGAAAACTGCGACAAGCCTATCCTCACAACAATGACCTTTGAGAGAAACGGACGAACATTTACGGGTGTATCCCCTGCCTGTGCGGCTGTCACTCTTACGGGACTCGGTGTTGACGCTCTCGGTGTCAACTGTTCACTCGGTCCGGATGAGCTTGAACCCGTTGTTTCCGAGATGTCGAAATACACAAATCTTCCCCTTGTAATCAAGGCTAATGCAGGTTTGCCCGATCCTAACAGCAACGAGTACAACATTATGCCCGACAAATTTGCCGAGTGCGTTTGTTCACTCCTCAAATACGGTGTTAAGGTTATCGGTGGATGTTGCGGAACGAATCCCGATTATATTGCAAAAATTAAGTCGGAGGTTGCCGACAGAGAATATCAGCCTCAGACAAAGAGCGTTGACACAACCGTTTGCAGTTCAACGACGGTTGTCGAAATCAACGGTCCGAGAATTATCGGCGAAAGAATTAACCCCACAGGCAAAAAGCTGTTCAAGCAGGCGCTTGTTGAAAATAATATTGACTATATCCTCACTCAGGCTCTCAGTCAGGTTCAGGGCGGTGCGGAAATTCTTGATGTCAATGTAGGTCATCCCGAAATTGACGAAAAAAAGATGATGGTGCGTGTTCTCAAGGCTATTCAGAGTGTGTGTGATGTTCCGCTCCAGATTGACTCCACAAAGCCCGAGGTTATTGAGGCAGGACTCCGCTACTACAACGGCAAACCGATTCTGAACTCCGTAAACGGTGAGGAACAGAGCCTTGCAACGGTTCTTCCTCTTGTCAAAAAGTACGGTGCGTCTGTTGTCGGACTTGCACTTGACGAAAACGGTATTCCGAAAACCGCCGAGGGCAGATTTGAGATTGCAAAACGAATTGTTGAAAGAGCCGAGGCTGTCGGCATTGACAGAAAAGATGTATATATCGACTGTCTTACTCTTACAGTTTCCGCAGAACAGGCGGCTTGCCGTCAGACTCTTGAGGCCTTGCACAGAGTAAAAACAGAGCTTGGCTGTAAAACCTGTCTCGGTGTATCAAACATTTCGTTCGGACTTCCGAACCGTGAGCTTGTCAACAGAACTTTCCTTACAATGGCTATGGAACAGGGACTTGATTTGCCGATTATCAACCCAAATGTTGAGTCGATGACAGGCGCTGTAAGAGCATTCCGTGTGCTTAACGGCATTGACAAGAACTCGCTTGAATTTATCAACGCATATAACGATGCTGTTCCTGCCGCTCCCGTTAAAAAGGCAGACAGCAATGTTGATATTTTTGCGGCTGTTTATAACGGACTTAAAAACGAAGGTGCAGCCGCAACCGCAAAGCTTCTTGAAACAACCGATGCAATGCAGGTTGTAAACGAAATGCTTATCCCTGCACTTGACAGAGTGGGTGAAGATTTTGAAAAGAATAAAATCTTCCTCCCACAGCTTATCCAAAGCGCAAACACAGCTCAGGAGTGCTTTGATGTAATCAAAAAGCACCTCACAAAGACAAGCGGAACTCCCGTGAGCAAGGGCAAAATTATTGTGGCAACCGTAAAGGGCGACATTCACGATATCGGCAAGAACATTGTAAAGGTTCTTCTTGATAACTACGGCTACACAGTTGTTGACCTCGGTCGTGATGTTGATCCTCAGCTTATTGTCGATACTGCTGTTGAACAGAATATTACAATGATAGGACTTTCGGCTCTTATGACAACAACCCTCAAGAGTATGGAAGACACGATAAGGCTTGTAAGAGAATGTAAGGAACTTCAGAATCCCGATGGCTCAAGCAAATGCACAATATTTGTCGGCGGTGCGGTTCTTACAAAGGACTACGCAATGAAAATCGGCGCTGACTACTACTGCCGTGACGCAAAAGAAAGCGTTGACACGGCAAAGCTCGTTCTCGGCTGATTTAGTGACATATATCGTCAAATGTTTATTGAATGTACGCCCTGCCTGTGATAAAATGGTGGAAGGATGATTTTTGTAATTACCGCTTTTTGCGGAAAGGATGAACTTTATGCGAGGATTATTTAACAGATTCGCCAATTTTATGCAGGGCAGATACGGCACGGATAAGCTCAACAATGCACTCTGGGTGCTGTTGCTCATACTGTGGTTCGTGAATATTTTTGTGTGGAACCGTGTTGCAAGATACATCATTGACGGAATAATGCTCTTGATTATCGTGCTTATCTGCTTCCGTATGTTCTCACGCAACATTGTTGCAAGAAGTGCCGAAAACAGAAAATTTCTTCCGATTTACAATGCGGTAACAGGTTGGTTCAAACTGACCTACAAGAAAATTCGTGACCACAAGGATTACCGTTATATCAAGTGTCCCGTGTGCAAGGCACAGCTTCGTGTCCGCAACAAAAAGGGCAATCACACAGTTCGTTGCCCAAAATGTGGCAGTGAATTTAACAAAAAAATATGATCGCAGAATCTGCGGTCACAACGGAATGATTTTGTGATAAAACTAAATAAAAACAGAGATTTGACCACAGGCAGTATAACAGGCGGCTTGTGGTCTTTTGCAGTACCGCTCATGCTCGGCAATGTGTTTCAGCAGTTTTACAACCTTGCCGACACATGGGTGGTTGGAAAATATGTAGGCGACAATGCCCTTGCGGCAGTCGGCTCGTCCTATACACTTTTGACCTTTCTCAATTCGGTGATAATAGGACTTTCACTTGGCACGGGTGCATTTGTGTCAATGGCATTCGGTCGAAAGCAAAATGACGAAATCCGTGGCGGTATTTTTATGTCATCGGTTTTCATCGGCTCGCTTACGCTGTTGATAACGGCGCTTGTTTATATTTTTATAGACCCGATAATAACGCTTTTGTGCGTTCCGAACGAAATTGTCGGTGATATTAAATCATACCTTTTATGGGTATTTATCGGATTTTTCGCCACATTTCTTTACAATTACATATCAAATCTTTTGCGTGCCGTGGGCAACTCGTTTTTACCGCTTGTTTTCCTTGCGGTGTCGGTTGTGCTTAATGTCGGACTTGACCTGTATTTTGTGATTTCGCTCGATATGGGAATTGTCGGTGCGGCGGTTGCAACCGTGATTTCACAGTACATTTCGGGAGCAGGACTTTTGCTGTACTTCCTATTTGCCTGCCCCGAATACAGGGTGAGAAAATCCGATATGCACTTTGACAGAGCGAAATTCAAAAATATTTTGTCGCTGTCGGGTTTCACCTGTCTGCAACAGTCGGTTATGAACTTCGGCATACTCGTTGTTCAGGGAATTGTCAACAGCTTTGGCACAGCTGTTATGGCGGCTTTTGCGGTTGCCGTAAAGATTGACACAATCGCCTATATGCCGTTGCAGGACTTCGGAAACGCATTTTCGGTTTTTGTTGCACAAAACTTCGGTGCTGGGAAAATTGACCGAATAAAGTCGGGAATAAAACAAGCCGTGATAAGCGTTGCAATTTTCAGCGCAGTTGTCAGCGTAATTGTTTTCAGCCTTTCGGGTGCTTTAATGAGCATTTTTGTTGACGGCTCAAATGTGCAGACAATTGAAATCGGCTCGCAGTATCTGCGAATTGAGGGTGCGTGCTACATCGGCATAGGAATCTTATTTATGCTGTACGGCTACTATCGTGCCGTAAACAAGCCGTTTATGTCGGTTGTGCTGACTGTGCTTTCACTCGGCACAAGAGTTCTGTTGTCGCTTGTTTTGTCAGGAATACCGCTAATCGGTGTTACGGGTATATGGCTCTCCATTCCCATAGGCTGGTTTTTGGCAGACGCATTCGGAGTTGGTTATTATCTGAAAAAAAGGAATGAAGTTTATTAGCGTTCTGTTAGTTTGTAAATGTCAATGTTCGCCAATCGAAACGATTTTAAAATCGTTTCGACTTAATACAAATTTGTATTTAGCATAAATATTGCGTCTTTACTTGGCGGGCAGATAATATCCGTCCATTCGAGTTTACGGTTCTTGCATATTGTTGGCTCAATTATCCGAGAAAATTACAAATAATTACAAATGGTTACAATTTACAAAAATACAATTGTGCAGGGTTGATTATTATACACATTTTCCACATAGTTTTCAACAATTGTTAAAAAAGAACGGCAATGCCTGTTGAGCGTTGCCACGGTTACTGCGAAAAAGAACAAAAAGAAAAATAATCATTGAATAACAGCACGATAATATGTTATACTTTGGTAAACAATAACTTTTACGGAGGATAAAATGAAGAAAATTATAAATAAAAAGTCGCTCAAGGGTATGTTTGCTGTTATGCTGTGTGCCGTTATGGCATTTTCTGTCTGTGCCTGTGATGTTGACTCTGACACAGAACCAACCAAAACGGATGCACAAATTCAGTTTGATAAATATTGTGACGATTTGTTCGTTGAAGAACTTGAGGATGACGCACTTACCGCACATTTTGACATTTCAAATCCGTCCGACTACGGGTTGAAATACGACGAGGAGGACTATACCCTCGGTCATGTGTCCGATGAAGATACAAAGGAATCCTTTGATGAGCTGAAACAGGCAAAAAAGGATTTGGAGGAGTTTGACCGTTCGGGACTTACTTCCTCTCAAAAGCAAACCTATGACACACTTGCAAGCTACTTTGAAATTCAGCTTTCATATGAGGGAACAACAGAATTGCAGAGCATTTTTGCACCGCAGTCGGGAATTATTACAAACCTATTTACAACTTTGTCAGAGTTCACTTTCTATGAAAAAGACGATACAGATCTCTACCTTGCTGTTTTGAAGGACACAAAACGCTATATGGACGAGTGCATTGCGTTCACAAAGAAACAGGCTGAGGACGGTTACTTTATGGCTGAAGATATCGCACAGCAGTCAATTGATGAGTGTGAAAAGCATATCAAGAATGACAAGTCCGTGCTTGTTGACGAGTTCGAGTCGAGAATAAAGTCACTCGGTCTTAGCGATTCCGAGAAAAAAACTGTTGTCGAAACCAACAAAAAGTATTTTGAGGAATACTACATTCCTGCTTTGAAATCAGCAAATTCAGCACTTGAAAGTCTCAAAAAATCAGGCAAAAACGAAGAAGGTCTTTGCGGTTACGGCAAAATCGGCAAAAAGTATTATTCGGCAATTGTCAAAGACAAAACAAGCAGCAGTATGACTCCCGAGGAGCTTAATTCATACCTTACAAACAGCTTTACAAAGGTCGGAATGAGCATGAGCAATGTTTCACAGGATGACTTGAGCAAATTTCAGGACTACAATCCCGACTTTAAGGATGCCGACGAGGTGCTTGAATTTTTGATTGAGAATATCGGGGATGACTTTCCGACTCCCGTTACAACCTCCTACACAGCCGACTATATGAGCGATTCCGCAAAGAGCGACAATGTGGGTGCATACTATGTTCAGGGACGAATTGACGATACAAGCGTTAATGTTATCAAGATAAATCCCGATTTTGCCAATAAGGGTATGACTCAGATGTACACAACCCTTGCCCACGAAGGCTATCCTGGTCATCTTTATCAGGTTACCGCATCAAATGCAAACAAGGATATCCCGAATGTCCGCAAGATTTTAAGCTTTACGGGTGCAACCGAGGGTTGGGCACAGTATGCCTCAAAATGCACACTTGATTATCTTGACACAACCGAGGGTATAAAGAACCTTATCTATGCAAACGATATTCTCGGCTATATTCTCTACTCAATGGTCGATGTCGGTGTGAACTACAACGGCTGGGATTATGAAAAAGTCAAGGAGTATATGTCAACGGCACTCGGTTCGGCTGACGATGAGAGCGTTACAGCCGCAACAAAAGAGGCGTATGACCTTGCCCGTTCAAATCCGGGTTACTTTCTCCCCTATACCGTAGGCTACCTCAAGATGATTGATATGCGTGAAACAGCCGAAAGCGAGCTTGGCTCAAACTTTGATGCAAAAGAGTATCACACATTTATTATGGACCTCGGCATTACAAGCATTGATGTCTATGAAAAAGCCCTTGATATGTGGCTTGAAAGCAAGAAGTAATTTTATTTTATGATCATACAAAAAGCAAAATCCGAAACCTATCTCAAAGGGTTTCGGATTTTGTTTAGTCTGTTAAATATTAAAAATGTCAATTTAAAATCGACTCTTTTGGCAATTTATCAGAGGATTTAATTTTGAAAATTGTTTTTACGAGCAGGAATGTTATGTAAACATAAAGTGCGGTGTAGATGATTGCCGTAAATTTAAGGCTAATAAGCTCGTAGGAGAACAGATAATAGCAATAGCCTCTCAGGCTTATAAGCGTTGACACAATCGGAAGCCACAAATGCTTTGCACTTACCGCCGCATAGACAATTAAAATAATGTCAAGCAGATAGCCGTAGCGTTCGTGCATTGACGAAAGGAACATAATGCAGGTGAAGACGGTCCACGCTGTTGTCAGAAGAAAAACTTCAATGTTCTTCAAATCAACCTTTTTATAGATGATAATGCACATCATAATTCCGAGAACGGCAATTGTGAGGAGAACCGAGAACTGCTTGAACAGATAGTAATATGTCATATCGTTGCCCTCGCACATAAGTGCATAGAAATTCGGGCAGTTCATCTGAATCAACTTTCCGTAATCAGTCTGTTCCGCATAGATTGTGATAATGTCTATAAACGGTCTGCCCATAATAATTGCAGGCAGGCACATTATAACATCAACTGCGGGAATAATAAAGAAATGCAAAATTGAGATTTTCTTTGTCGAAATCCAGTAATAGAGCAAAACGGGAATGATGAACACGGTTTGCAGTTTGAATGCAAATGCAATGCCGATGAATACAAATGCTGCAATCGGCTTGTCCTTGTGCAAAAACAGGATTGCCAGAATTATAAACGATGTGTAAATCGAATCGCACTGTGCCCAAAATGATGAGTTAAAAATTACCGTTGTCGAAAGAAGTACGGCAGAGTAAGTGATTGCCGCCTTTAACTTTGCGTTGCTTTTTACAAACGAATACACAAGTGCCGCCGAAGAGAACGCAAGCACAAAGTCAAAGATTATTGATACGATTTTGTACGACTGCAATGCACTGAACGGCAACAATGTCATCAAGTAAATTATTACCTGATACGGAATGTTGTAGTTGCCCACCTGAGTGGCAAGTCCTGTAAAATCACTCTGCTTGATTATGCGCCACCACGGATATAGAAAGCTGTTGAAATCATCGCTTTTATAATCTATTCCTCCGCAAATTCTGATAAAAACAGCCAAGATTGTAACAGCAACAAGCAGAAACAGAAGAATATTTTTCTTGATAAAGTCAATCGCTTTGCTTTCGATTTTTGTCATAAAATAACTTCTCCCGATTAAATGAAACCGATTTTCTTCATAACCTTGCCCATTGTGCGGCTGCTGATTTTAAGAGCAATTTCATCTGCTTTTCTGTAACAGCTTTCGAGATATGCCTTGTCTGCAACAAGCTTTTCATAGCGTTCACGGATAGGACGGAGTTCTTCAACAACTGCTTCACCTACTGCTGCCTTGAAGTCGCCGTAACCCTTGCCGTCAAAATCTCTTTCAATCTGCTCATATGAAAGACCTGTAACTGCGCTGTAAATTGCCATAAGGTTATTTACGCCGTCTTTGCCCTCAGCATAGCGAACCTTTGCCTCGCTGTCCGTAACGGCTCTCTTGAACTTCTTCATTATAACCTCGGGTGTATCAAGAAGATGTACACAGCCGTTTACATTTTCATCGGACTTGCTCATCTTTCTTGTCGGGTCCTGAAGACTCATAACCCTTGCGCCGTTCTTCGGAATGAAACCGTCCGGAATCTTGAACACATTGCCGTAAAGACCGTTAAAACGCTCCGCAATGTTTCTTGTAATCTCAATGTGCTGCTTTTGGTCTGCGCCTACAGGCACTTTGTCAGCCTGATAGAGAAGAATGTCGGCAGCCATAAGTACGGGATATGTGAAAAGACCTGCGTTGATGTTGTCTGCGTGCTTTGCAGACTTGTCCTTGAACTGCGTCATTCTTGAAAGCTCACCGAACTGAGTGTAACAGCTGAGCGCCCATGCAAGCTCTGCGTGGGTGTGGACATGGCTCTGAATGAAGAAAAGACTTTTTTCAACATCAATGCCGCAAGCCATAATTGAAGCATAAGCGTCAATTATGTTTTTGCGCATAACGGCAGGAGTCTGTCTTACCGTGATTGTGTGCAGGTCTGCAAGAGCATAAATGCAGTCGTATTCGTTCTGCATTGTAACCCAGTTACGAACCGCACCGAGATAGTTGCCGAGTGTAATTGTTCCGCTGGGCTGTATTGCGCTGAATACAACCTCTTTTTTTGTCTGATTTTCCATAATTGTTCTCCATGATTAAAGACTGTTTGCATACTCGCCGAGGATTTTAATTCCTCTTTCAAGCTGTTCGTCAGTCGGTGTTGAAAAGTTTATTCTGAAACTGTGACAGGTTTCGTTTTCGTCAGTTAAAAATGCGTTGCCCGGAACTACGCAAACCTTTTTGAGAACGAGTTCCCTGCAGAATTTCGGCATATCAATTTCTTCTGGCAAGGCGCACCAGATGAAAAGACCGCCGTCAATTTTGTGATATGTGATTTTCGGTGCGCAGTATTTGTCGAGAAGTTCCATACAGAAGTTTGCTTTCTTTGTATAGATTTCACGCAGCTTTGCAAGGTGAGCGTTGAAGTCGTACTTTGTGATGAATTCATCGCATACATACTGTGACCAAATGTTGGTGTGAACATCGTTGCCCTGCTTGCACACAACAAGCTTTTGAAAAATCGGCTTTGGTGCAATTGTGTAGGCAACACGCATACCCGGTGAAATTACCTTTGAGAATGAACCTGCGTAGATTACAATGCCGTCCGTGTCAAAACTTTTTATGTTTGGAACATATTCACCGCTGTAACGCAAATCGCCGTATGGGTTGTCCTCAATGATGAGAACACCGTACTTTTTGGCGAGTTCATAAACCTTTTTACGCTTTTCAAGGCTCATTGTAACACCCGACGGATTTTGAAAATTCGGGATTGTGTAAATAAGCTTTGCGTTCGGATTGGCTTTTAAAGCCTCTTCGAGTTTTTCGGTATTCATACCGTCAGGCTCAACGGGAACTCCTACGAGTTTTGCGTTGTAGCTTCTGAATGTGTTGAGCGAACCGATGAATGACGGTGCTTCGCAGATAACAACCTCGCCCTCGTTTACAAGAGCCTTTGAACACAAATCCATAATCTGCTGTGCACCCGTTGTGATGAGAATATCGTCATTGTCAGAGCCTGTATTGTGCTCCTTTTTCATATATTCCATAAGGTGTTTTCTAAGCGGAGTGTAACCCTCCGAAACACTGTACTGCAAAACCGAAATAGGGTCTTCTGCAAGAACCTTTGCCGAGATTTCCGCAATCTCTTTTGCGGGAAAAGCATCGGGGGAAGGGTTGCCTGCCGAAAGTGAAACAACACTCGGGTCAGCCGCATATTTAAAGATTTCTCTTATAGCGCTTGGCTTGAGGTTTGAAACCCTGTCGGAAAACTTGTATTCCATAGTATATGCTCCTTTTCAAATGATAAGGTCTTTAAAAACTCTATACCATATAATTCTATCACGAATTGCCTATATGTTCAAGAAAATTAACGGCATATTTGCAATTTTGTTTTATTTGTCCCAATAAATTTTTTAAAAAGACTTTTCGATGAGTGAGGTTTATCCCCGAAAATTGTATTTTTTGTGCTTTTTGTATTGTTTTTAATGACTTTCTGTTGTATAATCTAAGTGATAATGTCCCATACAACCAAAGCGTTGCTATGATTGGTTTGACTACAATATTTACCATAGGTAATTAACAATGTTATATAGATAAAATTCTTCATTTGGGAGAGAAACACCATGAGCAGACGAAACGATTACGATTATTTTGACCTCGATAATTTTGATGACAGTATTGACAGCCGTGACTATCGCCGCAGACAGCAGCAACGCCGTCCCGCAAGCTATGCCGCAAGACCTTCTTCTCAGCGTTCCTCAAGAAGACCTGTCAGAAGAAAAAATAAGAGAAGAACAAGAAACAGAATTATCATTGTTACAAGCGCAATTGTAATTTTGCTTGTTATCATATTGATTTTGTCATCTATTATAAAGGGCTGTTCAAAGGACGACTCGCTTTCAAAAATTCCGACAGGAACAGTCGGAACAACAGCACCTGCTGTTCAGGCTACAACAACTGCCAATAATTCTGCCAATGCAGCGGATGAGCTTTCACCAACCTACTTTATGACACCTAACATAAAGGACGATAATACTAACGGTACTCTTGCATACAGTATTTATGTGTGGAACAAGACAGGCTACGAGTTGTTCGGAAGTGATGACGCAAGAGCTCAGAACTATGCGCAGACAATCAACGGTTTTGCAGACAAGTTCGGTAGTTCAGTAAAGGTGTATGATATGATTGTTCCGAACCACACAGAAATGGGACTTCCGCAAAGACTTAAGGACAGCGATGCTCCGTCAACTTCACAGGCTGACAACATCAAGGCTGCATATGCGGCTCTTTCGGACAAGGTAACTCCTATTAACTGCTACAACCGTCTTGCAGAACATAACACGGATTATATCTACTTCAAGAGCGATCATCACTGGACAGGTCTTGGTTCTTACTATGCCTACACAGCGTTTGCCGATACAAATGATTTGCCTGTTCTTTCACTTGACGACTGTGAGGAACAGAAGATTAACGGCTTTACCGGCTCGTTTACAAACTCGGCAGACGGACTTGACAGCGACACGGTAAGTTACTGGAAACTACCATACAATGTGACAATGAATATTACTCAGGCTGACGGTTCTTCGACAAGCTATGACAGCCCTTACTATGAAGCCGCAGAGGGCGGTGCAAACACATACGGTGTGTTCATTATGGGTGATAACGCTCTCACTGTTCTCAAGTCAAGTTCTGAAAATGCAACAGCAGGCAAGAAGATTGCCGTTGTAAAGGAAAGCTACGGCAACGCTTTTGTTCCGTACCTTACAAATAACTACGAAGAAGTTCATGTTATCGACTTTAGATATTTCAATCAGAATCTTGTTGATTACTGCAAGACAAACGGCATTGACGAAGTGCTGTTTATGAACGGCGTAATGAGTGCCAACACTCAGGTTCAGCTTGACAGTATGAGCAATCTTTTTAACTGATAGTTCAAATAGTTTAAAATTATTACGAAAAGGAGGTGTATGCCGATGATAGCGGACAATGTAAAAGTGAATGTATTCGGAAAAATCAGCGACAAGCTTTATTCGGCACAAATCACCTCCGGCTCGGTATCAAACAAGAGTGCGTATGTTATTTCGCACAAGCCTGTTACAGAGTATTTTGAGGGCGTTGTTGTTGCGGTGGCTGAGTTTGACGGCTTGGGCGGTGAGCGTCCGATTGTGTCGCAATTTGGTGAGGTGTTTTATGAACCGGAGCTTCGACAGGTGCTTTCAAGACTGAAAAATATCAAGCTGAAAAGCGTTGTTTGTCTTTACGAAAAGTCTTGCGGTGCGGTTATCTTTTATAAGAGCAGGCAGAACACGAAAATTTTGCTTGTTAAGAACAGCAACGGTAGGTATTGGAGCTTTCCGAAGGGTCATATTGAAGAGGGCGAAAACGAACATCAGACGGCTATCCGTGAAATTAAAGAGGAAACAGGTCTTGATGTCGTGATTGAAAAGGGCTTTCGTGAAATCAGCGAATACTGTCCTTTCGGTAAAATTCGCAAAAGGGTTGTCTTTTTCCTTGCACAGGCATTTACGGATAATGTGACGATTCAGGAAGAGGAAATTGACAGTTATATTTGGGTTGACTTGCAGCAGGCACGAAAAATGTGCTCATATGATAACGATTTGAGAATTATCGAGAAAGCCGAAACGGCTATTCATCTGCTCAGAAACTAAAAAATGATAAATAACCTTGAAATTTGCAGGTGCACGGTTGTGTACCTGTTTTTTTGATTTTCACGGACATTTTCTGCGAAATAAAAATGTTGAAAAAACATAAAAAATAACCCTTGACACACCGATTATACAATTAGTAATAGGGTGCTGATGTTAAAATTCTTTATGAGAAATGTGGAAAACTCGGTTTTTTGATGTTAAAAGTTACAGGTTTGTAAACTTCGTGGAATATCGGCTTTTCTTAACACCACTTTTAACACTTTCAACATAGTTTTCCACATTGCTGTTGAAAATGTTGAATTATACAGAATGTATATGTGCCAAATTGGAAAAATAAATTGCAAATTTGTAAAAAGAAATAACAAACATTACTGTTTTTGAAAACGGAAAAAGGTAATATTTGACAATCGACACTCATAGAATACATCGGCGAGGTGTGTTTTATGAAAAAAGAAACCGTAAAAATGCAGATATGGGGGATTGTCATTGTACCTCTGATGATAATTGTGTTTAAAAATCTGTATTCACTTACAAACGGTGCACTGCTGGGAATTTTTTTCGGCTCGGTAAACGACAGTATGTGGGAACAAACAAAAATCGTAATGCTGTCGTACTTAATTTGGAGCCTTGTTGAGGCAGTGGGCAAACGGTCGGGTTTTCATCGCTTTGCCGTGTCACGAATAATATCAATTTGGTTTGTCGGTGCGTTTTGTCTTTTGTCATACCTTTTAATCTATGCACTCGGCATTGAAAACGCAAATCTGCCGAGGTTTATTTGTGCGGTTGCAGTATGCCTGTGTGCATTTGTCCTGAGTGCAAAACTTGAATACAGTGACAAAAAGCTTGAACCCTTGTTTTTGCCGTGTGTGTTTTTGATGCTTCTGTTGATTGCCGTGTACTGCAGTTTTACGGTTTTTCCTCCGCATATGGTGATTTTTGAGGATACGGCTATGGGAATGTACGGCATTATCCCCGAATACATCGATTCGGGGGCTATTGCTCTTGATACATTGTACAGAGTTTGAGTTTTTAAGATAAAGGTATTTCACAATTTTTTGTTTTGTGTTATAATTAACATAATAATGAAAAAGTGTGTCCAATACAGACACGAAAAAATCCGGATAAGGCTGATTTATGATGAAAAACGAAAAATTTGAAAATACAGAACAAAAGCCTGATGTGATTGCAGGACGAAATCCTGTAAGTGAGGCTGTTCGCAGTAACCGCCCTATTGACAAAATCCTTGTTGCAAAGGGCGAAAAGAGCGGTGCTATTGTGGGAATACTTGCAAAAGCCCGTGACAAAAAGATTCCTGTAAAAGAAGTTGACCGCACAAAGCTTGACTATGTTAGCGGTGGCGCAACTCATCAGGGCATTGTAGCATTTGCGGCGGCAAAAGATTATTCAACGGTTGATGAAATTCTTGAATATGCTGAAAGCAAGGGCGAAGCACCGTTTGTTGTTGTGCTTGATGAAGTTGAAGACCCTCACAACCTCGGTGCAATCATCAGAACTGCTGAATGTGCAGGCGTTCACGGAATTATTATTCCCAAACGCAGAAGTGCAAGTTTGAGCTACACCGTTGCAAAAGCGTCTGCGGGTGCAATTGAGTATATGCGTGTTGCAAGGGTGACTAATATTGCCGTTACGCTTGATGAACTCAAAGAAAAAGGCGTGTGGGTTTACGGTGCAGATATGGACGGCACGGACTACGATAAATGTGATTTTTCGGGTGCGTGTGCAATTGTCATCGGCAACGAGGGCAAGGGTATTTCCAGACTTGTCCGTGAAAAGTGCGATGTAATCGTGTCATTGCCGATGAAAGGTCAGATAAATTCCCTTAACGCATCAGTTGCCGCAGGAATTTTGATGTACAAAGCGATGAAAAACAGATAATGTCAAATTGAAAGTTGAAAATGTAAAATGGAAAATTTATTAAAGTATATGTATGTCTGTAGGGGTAGCCTTGCGACCGCCGCCTGTGGCGGAAAAAGGGAGCATAGCGCTGTCTGAAATAACGAGCAAAAGGCAGTGCATTTATGCACAACGCATTGCGACTATATTTCAGACGGGAGTTCATTGGACGCCCGCATTAAAGAGATTATCTGTTTCATCAAAATAATTTAATATAATTATTAATATTGTTTTAAATTTGAACGCATTGCGTTCAATCGTGTGCTTTGCACACGAACGGGCGAACACGGTTCGCCCCTACATTGGAATACACAACTTTCTTCATATCAAAAAATATGCGATTAAACAAAATGTTTTATCAAAACGGGCGGATAATATCCGCCCCTACAAAGACTGTAAAAAAACAGAGAGTACCGCTCGGGCGGCATAGTTTCCGATAAACCTAAACTATCTACTCGAACTAAAATAAAAAGGAGTGAATGCTTTGGCTGATATGGATAAGGACAGGCTCAAAGAGCTTGAAATTGAGAGCATACTCGAAGAAACCCACTATCTTGCCGATCAGGAGCGAATGGAGCAAACTGCTGAAAAGTACCGTGCAAAACCAAAGGTTGAGGAAATTTTCAGCAATGCAGATAAAAAGCCAAGATTAAAAAATGCAAATCCGCTCGATGAATCCGAACCTGATACCTCAAATTCAATAGTCGGAGATAAAACAGCTGCCACAATGCAGGCAGAGCTGATAATGGACGGAAATGACGATGAACTTGTAACTCCCGAGCAGCTCAAAGCAGAAGCCGAAAAAAAGGCAGCCGAAAGAGCCGAAAAAGCTAAGCGTGAGTATGAAGAGGCAAAGAAAAAAGCCGCAGAGGAAGAGAATAAGATAGTAACTCTCACCCCTGAATATGATGAAAATACAGAATTTTCGGGTGAAGTACTCGGCGAGGTTGAACAGTTCCGTGAGGACGCTGAAATCAAAAGTTACAATACGATAGATATTGATATTCCCGATGATAAACCTGAAGAAAAGGAAGAGGAAAAGGAGGAAACTCCCGAATCTTCTAAAACTCCTGTTCATCAGTTTCCAAATACCGAAAAACCGCCACGCAAAGTGGTTGCAAAAGTTCCTGTTTATCGTCCCGATGAACCCAGAAATATTCTTAATGTTAAGGCAGGCAGATTTTCTGAGGTTGTCGCTAACGAGTATGAAGAGTATGTCCGTTCAAAAAATCCTTCGGTAATAGCTCATGTGCTTCGACCTGAACCGACTGCTGTCGATGAAGAGGCTGCTCCCGCTGAGCAAAAGCACAAGGACAATCGTCCTCTCGGTGAAAAGGTGATTTCTGCTCTTGTAGGGATTTTTTCAAAAGATGAATCCGATGACAGCGATACCGTTAAAGAGGAAAACGCAAAGCCTGTTGAGGATTATACAGGTGAAGAGGACGAAAAGAGCATATTCTATGAGCTTAATCTTAATATAAGAAAGCTGTTTATGAGAAGTCTGCTTTCGGGAATAATTGCGGCTATAGTTGTTGTGCTTACAATTGTGACAAGAATTTTTCCGAGTGCAATCTGTTCCGCAATACCGTTTGCACCAGCTGCATACGCAATTCTGTTGTTTGTTCTTATGACAGCATCACTTGTGCTTAATCGTGTGGCAATGCTGAGCGGACTTTCGCCGCTTGTCCGTATAAAGGGCAACTCCGACACGGCTGTCGCTGTTGCCGGTGCGGCAGGAATGGTTCAGATAATAGTATCGTTCTTCTGCCTTGGCGATTTGAACGGCTTCTATGTAAATTATTATACGGTAATTCCGCTGGTTGCATTCTTTGCGAACAATGTCGGCAAACTTCTGATGGTTCTTCGTGTAAAGGATAATTTCTGCTTTGTATCATCAAAGAGTCAGAAGTATGCGTCAAAAATTTATAATAACGAGTCTGTTGCAAGACAGATGATGAGTGGTACTGCTGCCGACCGTCCGATTATTGCATATCAGCATAAGACAAAATTCCCTGCAAACTTCCTGAAAATATCCTACGCTCCCGATCCGAGTGAGGATTTGGCGTCAAAGCTTGCCCCGATAACAACGGTTGCGTCAGTGATAATCGCAATTATGTACGGCATTGTTAAAATGTCATTTGCCGGTGCGTTGAGTGCATTTGCCCTTGTAACGGCGGTGTCCGTTCCTGTGGCAACGCTTTTGTCGGTCAATGCTCCTGTGAGAAAGCTCTGCAAAACTTTGCTTTCCTACGGTTCAATGCTTTCGGGTTATCCGTCGGTAAAGCAGTTCTGCGACAGCACGGCAGTTATGATAGATGCAACCGAGCTGTTCCCTGCCGAATCAATCTCACTTGAGGGAATCAAAACCTTTGAGGAGTACGCAATTGACGAGTCGCTTTTGTGCGGTATAGCCATTCTCAAAGAGGCTCAGAACCCGATTGCAAATGCGTTTGATTCTGTTGTTGCCGAAACAAACGAAACACTTCCTGAGGTTGAAAGTGTGCTTTACGAGGACGAAATCGGTCTTGTAGGCTGGATTAACAGCGAACGAATCCTTGTCGGCTCACGCACCCTTATGGAAAAATACAGCGTTGAAGTTCCGAATATGGAATATGAGGAGAAATATACTTCTCAGGGCAGACAGGTTACATATCTTTCGAGAGCGGGCAGACTCGTTGCAATGTTCGTTACAAAATATACCGCCGACCCTCAGCTTAAGGCTGAAATGCAAAGAGCCGAAACCAACGGCATCAGTTTCCTCATCAGAACAACTGATTATAATGTTACAAATGACCTTGTTGCAAACCTTTATGATTTGTTTTATCGCAGTATCAAGGTGTTGCCGACAGGACTCGGAAATGTTCTTAAAGAGGCAGAGGACACTGTTGAAGAAACCTCTCGTTCTTACCTCATTACTAACGGTAAGGTTGCATCGCTTGCCCGTGCCGTTACAGGCTGCGTAAAAATTAAGCACAATATTTCGCTTTCAATTATAATTCAGCTGATTGCCGTAATTCTCGGCTTGCTTGTGGCGTCAACCCTTTCACTGTATGCGGGTGTGGGTGTTATGGGTTCACTTGAAGTCTTGATTTATGCGTTGTTCTGGGGTGCTGCCGCTGTGTTTGCCCCTGCACTTCAGAAACCGTAGAAAGGATGTAAAATAAATATGAAAATAGCTCCGTCACTTTTATCTTGTGACTTTTCAAAAATGGGTGAAGAAATAGAAAGAATGGATCAGGCAGGTGCCGACTGGATGCATCTCGATGTTATGGACGGCCACTTTGTTCCTAATATAACTTTTGGTGCACCGATTATCAAGGCAGTCAGAAAGTTTTCAAACCGTCCTTTCGATGTTCATCTTATGATAAGCAATCCGCTCAAGTATATTGATGATTTTGCCGATGCAGGCGCTGATATTATCACTTTCCATGTTGAGTGTGATTCCGATATTGACAGCACAATTGACAAAATAAAGTCAAGAGGAATTAAGCCCGGTCTTGTTTTAAAGCCTAACACTCCTGCGTGGACAGTATTTCCTTATCTTGAAAAGCTTGACCTTGTGCTTGTTATGACGGTTGAACCGGGATTCGGAGGTCAAAGCTTTATGCCCGATATGATGCCGAAAGTAAGAGAAATCAAGAAGGAATGTGAACGCAGAGGCCTCGATAATATTCTGATTGAGGCTGACGGCGGAATTGGCAGAGATACAATTGAACAGGCAGCCGAGGCAGGCGTTGATGTATGCGTTGCGGGTACAGCTGTTTTCAGAGCTGCTGACCCTGCAAAGGCAATTGAACTGTTTAAATCTTTTTGATAAACCAAATGACAAAATTTAACCACAAATAGCAAGATAGTCCGTGTCAAAATATACTTGACACGGACTTTTTGTTACAAAAGCATTGTCGAAGAAAATCGCAAATGATAATATTATTGCTAATTATATTTCTGTAAAAAAAGTCCAAATAAGACGATATGCACAATTAGCAGGACTTTTATTTGTGTAAAATAGCAGATTTACCGTTATTTTGCACAGATTTCAAAGAGAAAGATTTTCGTTAAAAAATAACACCTTTATTGTAGGTGCATCATTATTGTGCTATAATTCTAAATAGGCTCGGTAATTCGGTGCGATTGAAATGCCGAGGTTTGGAAGTTAGTCACAGCTTGTGACACTAAAGTATTTTATTTTTAAGGAGTAATTAGCATGAAAAAAATCCAGAAAAAGCTTTCTGTGGTTCTTGCGGTTATGATGGTACTGTGTATGTTCACAGCTCTCCCATTCTCTGCAAGCGCTGCCGAAACAGCTTCTACAAACAAAATCAATGTTACATCAAATGTAACAGATCCCGTTTCGTATGAGTATAACGCAAATACGGAGCAGGTTATTGTTACATACAATCTTCAGGCTAAGAATATGATTCTTAACACACAGAGCACACTCACATATGACAGCTCTGTACTTAAGCTTGCTTCAACAAACACAAGAAACACTGATTTCCCTGTATTCGGCGACACAATCGTTTGGAATAATAAACTTGATGGCAGATTACCTTTCAACTGTACAAGTCTTGACCTTTACAACTTCAAGCAGAAGAGCGTTTATTGTACATTCACATTTGATGTTATAGGCAGCGGCAATACAACAGTTGACCTCGATGTTCAGATTCTTACCGGTACAGTGGCTGATTCATATGAAGAGCTTTTTGAGGGCAAGGACATAGACATTTCTTACATCAATTATGATGAAGAAAGAGTAGAGGGTGCTACATTTACTGCTGAGGCAAAACTCGTTCAGGGTGAAGAGCCTACAACAGAACCTACTACAGAAGAACCCACAACAGCTCCAACAACAGCAGAGCCTACAGAAGAGCCGACAACTGCTCCTGTAACAGAACCCACACAGCCTGCTACAGAACCGACAACAGTTCCTGCAACTGAGCCAACTCAGCCGGTAGGCGAAACAACACTTAACTTTGTTGTACCAAAGACAGCATCAAGCCCGAAATGTTGGGATGACGGTATCTATCTTGCATACAGCAATAAGTATGCCATTGACACATTTACAAAGATTCAGCTTACAAAGACAACAGATTTCCTTACACCTGATTTAAAGACAGACAAGCTTACAGCAGGTACATATGCTCTCTACACTGTAACACTTTCAAAAGAGCAGGCAGAGGCTGTTAGCAAGGCAATTTATGTAGTACTTGTAAACAAATCAAATACATACAAGACTTATGTAAGTTCAAAGTACAATCTTCTTAAAGCTCCGACAGGAACATATAGTGCAGATTACAACACAGCTAAAACATCTCTTGCAAATCTTAATGATTGCACATTCATTATGAATGGTGAAGTAACAACAGGAACAAGCATAGACGGTTACGGCACATATACAGGATACTGGACAAAGTGTACTACAGTATACGCAGTGGCACCGGCATCAACAAAGTGGAATAACTGTTGGAATCAGGGTGTATGTATTGGATACAGCAATGATTACAAGATTGGTTCATTCAATAAGATTAAGATGACAAGAACAAGCACATATGTAGATGTAGATTCAAAGACTAGTCAGCTTGTATCAGGTACATATCCGGTATATACTGTGACTCTTACAGAGGATCAGGTGGCAGCAATTGATGCATCAGCATATGTAATCTTTGAGAATGCTTCAGGTACATACAGAACTTACATCAACGGCAAGTACAGCGTAATGAAAGCCCCTGCCGGAAAAGAGTATTCATCAGAATACACAAAAACAAAAGCTAAGCTTGCCGACAGAGCAAAGAACACATTTGTAATCTGTGACGGTATTAGCACCGGTTCAAGTATTGAGGGTTACGGCACATTCACAGGATATTGGTCAACATCAGAAGTTAAAATCGTAGAAAGCACAGCAACACTCTACTGCGTATTCCCGGCACCTGTAAAGGGCAAGACAGCAATGAACAAGGGAGTCTATCTTGCGTATGGTTCAAGTAATTCACCGGCTGATCTTACTAAGATTGAAATGAAGAAGACAGACGATAAGTATACTCCATCGTTAAAAACTAATGCTCTCGTAGGTGGTAAGTATTCTGTATACTCGGTAACACTTAACAGTGATCAGATTGAGGCAATTGATAATGCTAAGAATGTTGTATTCTGCAACAGTAAAGGTAATTTCAGAACGCTCCTTTCACCCGGATACAATGTATTAAATGCTAAGAGCGGTAGTTATAGTGCAACATACAATAAGGGTACATTTACAACAGCAGACCACAATGGTGAAACATTTGTTGTATGCGACTCAAAGGTAACAGGTTCTAGTACTGATGGTTACGGTATGTTCCTTGGCTATTGGAACCTTGGTGAGAAATAATTGCTAAATCGCAATTGATTTCAAACAAAAGTAAAATTTAAAAAGGTCCGATGTCATTTCGATGGCATCGGACCTTTTGTTGTGTAAAGATTAAATTATAATTGTTATTTTAGGAAGTTTGAAAATCTCTTTGTTAAGAGTGCATACGCTGCATAACAGATAAATCCAACAATTGCAATTATCCAGCGTGCGATCCAAAGTTCCATTAAAAGGTAGGCAACAATAATTGCAAGGATAAAAATTAAGGTTGGAACAGCAAATTGTTTAAGGGGAAACAGCTCTTTGTCAAGCTTGCGTGAGTGTCTTGAGTGCATTATAAATGAAACCATATAAGAAGCAACTGTAGTAAAGCAGGCTGCCATTCCACCGTATAAAGGAACAAAAATGAAATTAAGCACAATGTTTGTAACCGCAGCTACAATGGTGTTAAAAGCAATGTATTTTGTTGATTTATAGTAATACTCTACATTTACGTATACGGTGTACATATACATTTCGTAGGAAGCAAATACAAGCGGCGGAATCATATATATACCACTGTAATATTGTTCTGTTGCCATAATTTTTACTATTTCCGGAGCAACAAACATAAGGCACAGCATGACTACAAGGGCAATTTCAAGGTATTTTGTGATGTTTTTGTTAATGGTTGATTTCTCACCTGTCATAAGTTTTCGGGTGAACCATGGGACCCACACAGCTTCAAGAGATGCGGTGACTGCCATGGCAACCATACTTAAATTATAAATCAGACTATAAACTCCGGTTTCAGATGAGTTATACAGATTTGTAATCATAATTCTGTCGGAACTTGACAGAAGAACAAGTGAAAGGCCGTGGAAAATAAGTGGCAGGGAATATGTGAGTGCATATTTCCAATATAATTTGTTTACAGGCTTTTTTCCTCGGATAAATGACGAAATTACAAAATATATTCCGACCACCATATATACTGCGGCATATGGGATAATATATCCGAAGTATTTTTTATCGCCGTGCATATTCATAATGGTGAATATTGCAATAACCTGAATCGTCAAATTAGGAAGTGCCAGCAAAAGGGTTTTTCTTATGTAATCAACTTTCATCATATATTTTGTTGTCATAGCAGTTGCAACAAACTGAAAATATGATTGCACAAGACAGCATATGACGAGAATTATGTCAATATCTCCCCAAATTAGCATCCCTGTAATGATTAAAGCTGATGAAGCAAGAAAACTGAGCAATGATAGACCGTAAATTGATGACATATAACCTTCAATGTCATCGTGAAAATCAACATACGCTGTACGGATTGAGTTGCCAAGCGAAAGTCCGACAATAAGAGTTAATATGCTGACCCAAGATAAATAGGTTTGCGAAATTCCGTATTCAGATGTTGTAAGAATTCTTGTGAATATAGGTATTGTAAAAAACGCAAGAGCTTTGTTGAATAGGTTGCCCACCAAGTAAAAAGCACTCGCCTTTATATTTTTACCGTTTTCCTTACTTGCATTGCTCAAGTATGAGTCACATCCTTAATTTTAATCGTTACTTTTTTGGATTTTATCTGTTTTTTATTTTTATATATGAAATTTCCCTCAGAATCTTTTTGGGGAAGAGCATATGATATGAATGTTGATAATGTGAGAATTGAAAAGAAATAATATATGTTGTAATAAGCCTCACTTTGCAGCATAACCATAAATGCGCAAAGTGCTCCTGATACAACAAACGGAATTTTGCCATTTTTACGGTTCTTGTATAGGGCGACACCGCAAATAACAAGGATTGCAAAGAAAAATAAAAATCCGAGAACACCGCTTTTGTACAAAAGATTCAGGTAATAGTTATGAGCATGTGTAGCACCTATTAAATCTCTTGATGCCTGATTATCAATTTCACCGACACCAAATATAGGAGATTTGTAAAATGCTTCAAGCGCACTGTCCCATATGTTGGTACGGCCTGTGAAGGTTAAATCCCTTCCAAGCATATCAACAATAATAAACGCAAAGGCTTCTTGAACTCGCAGAATAATTACTCCGAAAAAGTAAGCAATATTTATTGCAATATATGTGACAATGTTAAGAAACTTTGGCATCCAGTTGATGAGAGCCAGAAAAAGGAACAGAATAAATATTGCAATTCCGATAACGCTGGTTGCGGAAAATGCAAATATTACTGTCGCAGTTGATGCGGCACAAATCAGGACAGAAGATACAGTCAATCTGTCATATAATCTGAGGGAACGAACAACCGAAAAAATCATTGCCGGGAAAATAAGCATAATGGAGTTGTTTCTGTAGCCGAGGAAGTAGTTTTCTGTAAAGGTGTTGAATTCGTACATACCTTGTGGGAACATAAGTATAGTTGCAAAGTTTATTAACACGAACGCTCCCAAAACAAAGGTTGCACCGTCAAGCAGGGCGTCAGGGTCGGTTTTCAAACCCATTTCAACAACCAAAGCAATTGCAAGAGAGTTGAATATTGTCAGGAACAAAGATGAATAATTACCGTCACAATAAATCGTTGCCAATATTCGCCAAACTTCAAAAAACAAAAGCATTACAAAGAACATAGAAATCTTTTGATAAAAGAAACAAAACCACACCAGAAGGACGGCAATGATGAGTACCTTCAGCACATTTGAAATTTTGTCAAATGTCTGATATTGAGCCATTTGTGAAAATATTGCAGGTTTATACAACACCATAAACACTATAGCGATAAACCAGCTTTGATTCATTAGTTTTTTCATCAGTACCCTCCCGTCATAATTTTCTTTTTATCTTTTTAAGCAATGGAAGAACTCCCATTTTATTAAGAACTTCATTTCGTTTTATTTTGTATTCTCGTTTTCGGTCTACTGTTGCGTATTTTTTTACAAGTTCGTCAAACGGAATAGTATCAAGCTGTTCAAAAAACTTGCTTCGATTCTGATGGGCTTTTGTGGGAGAACCCATTACAGGATAGGTGAGATTAAGTTTATCTTTGGGAATTTCTTTAGAGGTAATCTCACTCTTAATTTTTTCAAACAGCTTACAGCCTTTATCACTGTTTAGGATAACAAAAGAAGTTCCTTTGTGGTCATCAAAATCGGGGAAAATCTGTTCGATAAGCCACAAGTCGCCAAGAGTAATGTCGCTTACTCTCGGGAATGATTTAAGACGGCATTTGCTGCATGACGGACGGTTAAATAATGAAAAACCAAAGCCACGGGCATAGCTGTCATCTTTCCAAAATGTACTTTTTTCAGTTCCGTCATATTTGACGGTCAGTGAATAGTCTTCCCAACTGATTCGTTTATCTCTGAATGAAACAGATTGAATTTTTTCTTTTTTGGGATTTGTAAAATCAAGATATTTTTGCCATATTTTTGGAGAAGGTACTCCGTGGCAGAAAAGGTCAACCAATATAAGATTATCGTAATCTTTGCCGAGAAAGCTTTTTAATGCCCTTATTTGGCAGGGCGTTCCCGAAAACATAACAGTTTTTTCTGTACTAAGAAGCTCTTTTACTTTTTTATAGATACCCTGTGTATCACTTTGCACATATTTTGAACTGCGGAATTTTTTTATATCTTCCTCATTTTCAATGACAATGTGCTTCACATTGAAACTTTCGTCAAATGCAGCACCTACAACAACACCGCCATTTGATATGATTGCTTTTGCAAGGTGGGTAAATACACCGCCTGATGTGCTTTCGTGTCTGATTTCTTTATCATTACTTTTAGCAGCAAAAGCAGTAAAATCATTTTCACTTTTACGAAACTGTTTTATCGGGCAGGCTTTAATGCAAGCCGAACATTCAACGCATTTCGATTTGTCAATTTCAGGATATAAAAATCCTTCTTCATCAGGCTTCATAGAAATACTGTTTGTCGGACATTTATCGGCACAAGCAGAACATCCGCAACAATCAAACTTATCAAATAATTCAATATGTTTTGCTTTTTTGGGCGGGATTCCGTCAAGTACTTTTAAAATGTAGTTGAATGACTCGTTTTTAAGATTGGCAAGAAGTGCATTGGTTTTGTTATAGTCAATAGGTTTAGCAATCTTTTTGTCCCAATCCGGTGAAACATCACTGCCTTTAATGTGTCTGTACTCAAGCTTAAGACTTTTTAAAAGTGATTCAAGGCGGGTGTTGGTTGAGCCTTTCGTTCCGCTTGCAAAACGCTCAAAAACAAAATATTGACGCTCAAATATAGTTGAAAAAACACTGCCGTGAAATGAATCCGTACATACAAACTGAGCATTTTTTATCAAATTGATAAAGCCGTCGGGTCCTATGTCACACAATGAAATATTTGCATAATTATCATCACTTTCCGTATATCCTTCAATATACGGAAGACAAACAATTTTAAAGCCGGTCTGTTCTGCAAGTTTCTTTACAGCCTTTCGGTGTTCGGGGTTCTGTCCAAGAAAATAGCAGAATATATATTTTCCATTCACGATTGGTGTGTCACCGCTCATCTTATCCCAATTTTTTTTGCTTACCATAAGGGTAGGATCAAGAACAAGCTGAGCATCACGACCGGTAAGATTATGTATGAGTTTGCAGCCGCTTTCCTCTCTGCATGAGAGAAAGTCAAAATTATTGATTGCATTTTGGTAGAGTTTTTTATCAGAATTTTCTACAGTGCTTATGCCAAAACTTGGGGCATAGGCAATTTTCCGTGTTCCTTTGGGAACAAATGAAAGTGTATAATAATTCTGCCTTATATGTACAGGCAGCCATATCTGATCGCTTCCGCATATAACCGCATCGTATCTTTTAGAATATTCTTTCAATGAATCAAGACTTACAAAGTTGCGTGTTGTACGCAGATTGTTGTTGACAAATTCATTGAACTTGTTGTTTCTGAGAGAAACGCATTCTGTATAAGCGGCATTGCTGACAGCATTCTTTGCTGCTTTCTTATACTTGGCCTTTTCGCTGAGCTTTTTGGGTGAAAGCAGAGTTAGAATTTTATCTTTTTTGCTTGAAATATGCATATAACTGATAACTTCGGTATCATATCCCATTTCAGAGAAAATTGTCTGCATGGCATAGGCCTGCAATTTTGTGCCGTAATTTTGAGTTTTGTATGGAGTTGCCAGACCTATCATTTATACTGCCTCCGATATTTATTGTCTGTTTGCTTTTTCAATATAAAATTTCTGCAATTTTTTTGCTTCAATGGCAATTTCAAAACCGCAATTCTGAATTTCAGTTGACATATCTTCTCTTGTATAGTTCAAACTTTTATTCAAAACAATGTCTGCCCATTCTTTGTCGGTCTTTTCCGAATCAATAAAGTTCATAAGTTTTGTACAGTTGACTTCTTCGGGAACTACCTTTGCCGTTCCGAATGTCATAAGTCCTGCCGCCTGAGCCTCTATGTACACTATTCCGAAACCTTCGTAACGAGAGGGGAGAACAAACGCATCAAATGCCTGCATAACATCGGGAACATCTTGACGCAAACCTGTGTAGGTGATTTTATCGTAAATGCCGTTTTTGACAGCATAATCCGTAAGTCCTGAAAATTTTGGATAGCATTTATAATCACCGACAACAATAAGTCGAGAATCACTGTGCTTTTTGCAGATTTCATTAAAAATTCTGAGCATACGCTCGGGATTTTTTTGATAATATAATCTTCCGACAAATCCTACCACAAATGTATTATCGCTGATTCCGAATTCTTTTCTTATTCTGTTCCTTGTTTCGCAATTATAAATGTATTTGTTTGTTTCTATTGCGTTTGGAAGAACTTTAAAATTATCTTTTTTAAGAATAGAATCTCCAAAAAGGTATTTTCCCGCATCACGACTGCAAGCAAAAAAGTCAGTCGCGTAATGTTTTAAACCTGTTTTCAAAACACGGTTATACATTTTTTTAATCAGGCTCGGTGTGTTTACATACGCAAGATGTGCATGAGCAATGCGTGTGTTTATACCGTGCTTTTTTGCCAGACGGCAGTACAGTGCCGACCATTCTTCCATATTTGAATGTAACACATCATAATTGCCGTTTTTCATTATTTCACTTACCTGTCGGATATTCTCTTTCAGATTAACGGACTTTGGTGTGACACGGAAAATATTGCAGCCCATCTGCTTAAAGGCAGCTTCATTAAGGCTGCCGTTTTTCACCGATGGAAGGTCGTCGATAATAATATCAAATTTCACATCATTATGATCCATATGGCTGTAGTAGTTTAATAATACAGCGCCGACACCTCCGCCGTTTATTCCAACAGCAATTTGCAGTACCCTCATTATCGGTTTTCCTTCCTTTATCAGCGTAATTTTCTCAGAAACCTTTTTACTCCGAGAGGAATCATTTTTTTGATTTTGGTTTTTGGATTTATTTTAAAAGCAAGCTTAGTTTTTGCATATGTTTCAAAGTTGCCGCAGTCAAAACCGTCATAAATTGAATCCCTGCAACTTGGTCGTTTTGAGGGATGTACAAGATTTGAATTCATAACAGATGCTTTATCATAGTCAGACTCAATTATGTCAAGCTTATCTTTAATTTTAGTAAGGCATTTATTTCCCTTTTCGGTGTTGACAAGAACAAGTGAAACACCGTTCTCATCATAAAATTCAGGGTGAGCCTTCTGAATTCCCCAGTAGTCGGCAAGGGTAATGTCGCCAACACGGTTTTTGTTGGCAAATTTACATTCATAACAGCTTTCACGGTAGGTTTTACAGTACAAAAAGGCACTGTAGTATGAGTCGAAAAAGCCATAATCCGATTTGCTTTTTTTGCCGTTATCTGCTTTGTAATACAAATCCCAGCCACGCTTTTCCTTGCTTCTAAAATTGTATGATGTAAGACTTCCGCCCAGCTTTTTGCCCATATAGTCTATATAGTTTTTAAAAAGTTCGGGACTCGGAACGCCGTGACACACGATGTCAACGGTCAGAAGATTATCATAATCTCTTGAAAGATAGGTTTTAAGACCCGCAACCTGACAGCCTGTACCGCTGAAAAGAACCTGTCTGCCGCTTTTGAGTGCTGATTTTACCTGTTCGTAAATTCCTCTTGTATCGCTCTGAACATATTTTGAACTTTGTAATCTGCAAAGCTCATTTTCGCTTTCTACAGCAATATGCTTTGCAACAAGGTTTTCATCATACGCACATCCAAATACTATTCCGCCGTCAGACAGTATGTTTTTTGCAATAGGTATGAAAAGTCCGCCGGATGTACTTTTGAATGTACTTTCACGGTCTTTGTATTTTGCTGCATAGACCTTTGGCTCGCTGCATCTCGGAGCATCTGTAATCATTGGGCAGTGCTTTACACACGCACCGCAATCAACACACACATCTTCGTCAACAACGGGATAGAAAAAGCCCTCATTGTCTTTTTGCATAGATATACAATTTTTGGGACAAATCTGTTCGCAACCGGAACAGCCGCAACAGCCTTTGCCGAGCTGCATTATATTGTTCACTGTTAATCACCTATCATAGATTTCAAAATGGCAAATGATTTTGCTCTTTCTTCCGAAATCTTTTCATTTACAATGTTAAAATCAATCTTTTCATTTGCAATATCAAAGTTACTGTAGCTTTTTAATATGCGGTTTTCATAGCCGATAAGTTGAAGAATACTTGAAATTCTTTCACTGTAACTTTTAGGCAGCACATCAACAAATTGAGTGTTCAAGCCGATTGAAAAAGCTGTGCCGTGAAATGAATCGGTAAGAAAATATTCTGCATTTTTTATGTACCACAAAAATTCTCCGATTGAAGGACAGCAAATAAATTTACCGCTGCGTACAAAGTGGTGGAAACAGTGGCTTATTCTGTAAAGTTTCAAGCCTTTTTTCTTTGCAAATTTTTTTGCATATGTATCAAATTGCTTGTTTGGGTGAAGCTGATAAACAAGCACATATTTTTCATTACAGCTGCGGTTCGGAATAATCTTTTCCCATTCATTTTTATCAAGTAAAAAGGTGGGGTCAAGCACTTGTTTTGCATCTATTCCGAGTTCAGACGCAATCTTTACACCGCTGTTTTCACGGATTGTGACTTCATCATATTGTTCAAGCCAATTTTTTATATTTTCTTTATCACTGTCTGCAACGCTTGCTCCGCCAAAACTTGCGGCATATGCAATTTTTTTTGCCTCTTTTGGCAGAAAAGACAGAAAATATACCGGATCAATTTTACCGCAGACAACAGTGTTCCATACCTGATCACTGCCGGTCATATATATATCAGCCTTTGGAATATCGTTTTTAAGCTCTTCTTCGCTGTTGAACTCTCTGTCTGTTACCTTGACAATCTTTCTGTATTCCTTAAAACGCTTGTCGGCAAACTTGTAGACAGGCTTTTGTGTGGCTTTAAAAACAATGCGGGTCAGTGCATTTTTGTTCCACTTTGCACTGACGCTTTTGAGTCTTGTATCTACAATGTTTTCTGTTTTTTCATCTGTTCTGTAATAGTCAATGCAAACTGCATTGCATCCAAGCTTTTCAAGTGCGGTTTGGGTGGCATATGCCTGAAGAACAGAGCCGTAGTTTGACACTGCATGTCTTGTAAGATATGCAACGGTTTTCTTTTTGTCCATAATAATTAACCTAAACTTTCAACAGTGATTCCACCGTTGCACTTGACAACGGAATTTGCAGGAATATCATGATAAATTATGCAGCCTGCACCGATGACGCAATTGTCACCGATTTCAACACCTTTGAGTATTACAGCGTTTGTGCAAATCCAGCAATTGCTGCCGATTTTTACACGACTTTTTGAATATCCCTGTTCACGGATAAGTTTTGTTCTGTCTCTGAATTTATGATTCTGATCATAGATTTTTACATTTTCGCCAAAGATAGTGTGATCTCCGATTTCTACACTTTCGAGGCAGTTAATGGAACAACCACGATTGAAAAAACAATCGTTTCCTATCTTTATTGACGCACCTTTTTCAAGATAAATGCCAAAATTTTTGCGGAATGTTGTATTTTTGCCGACAGAAAATCGTTTACCAAACATTACTTTAAAACAAAACTTTTTAATTGCGGCTTTTGTTCGCCAATATATTTTCAATAATATCATATTTTTTACCGCCTTTTGCTTTTATGAGATCTTTATAGCATTTCATAAGTTTGTCATAGTATTTTTCGCAGTCACAACTGTCTTTTGCCTTTTCAAGAGCTGCAACAGACATCTTATGATACTCTTCGTCAGTAAGACTGTTCATTTTTTCAAGACAACTGCAAAGACTGTCAGGGTTATTCGGCTCACAGATAAAACCGGTTTTTCCGTCATCAACTATTTCCGGAAGTCCGCCGTAATTGCTGACAATCGCAGGTTTACCAACGGCAATTGCCTCAAGAATAGAGTAGGGACCGTTTTCATACCATTCACTCGGTAAGATAACACATTTTGCTTTTTCAACATATTTTTTCAGTGCATCACCGCTTTGAAAGCCGGTAAAGACAACCTTGCCGGTCAAATTGTTTTCCTTTACATATGTTTCAAGTTCTTCACGCAGCGGGCCGTCACCTACGAGATAAAGCTTGTTTTTAAAATTACCCTTATGGTAAGCCTTTACAAGCGACATAAGACCCTTTTCAACAGACAGCCTTCCAAAAAAGAGAAAGTAGTCATCAATATTTTCGCAAAGATGATACTGTGTTCCGATTGGAAGAAAATTTACCCAGTGAACCACGGGGTTCTTTGTTATATGAGATTCAACAAACTGTCTGCGATAAAAATCAGACGGACATATGTAAAAATCTATTTTATCGTACATATGCATACGCTCATAGTTCTTGGCTTCAAGAACTGCAAGATAGGTCTGCATAGCTGAATTTTTTACGCACTTTTGTTCAATTGCCGGCTTATAGCTGTGCTCTTTTACGCAGCGGTCGCAAACCTTTCCGTTACAAAGCATGGTGTGTGTCGGGCAAACGCAGTTTAAATCATGTGCTGTTAACACAACAGGAATATTATATTTCTTTATTGCGTTGAGAATTGAAAGCGTAATGTGACGATGAACAAGATTTATGTGAACAATATCGGGCTTTTCATCTTTAATAAGCTTTTCGATTTTCTTTTTTGCATCAAATGAATAGAGTGCATGAAAACCGGCACATAATTTTTGAATGGGTGACATTCTTTTGTTGAAGTCAACATTTTTTGAAAAGTATTCAGATTGCGGACAATCATAATTTGTTTCGTCCTCCATTGCAAAATAAATAACTTCATTGCCGTGTTCTTCAAGAAGTTTTGCAAGACCGAAGTGATAGGTTTCACTGCCGCCTTTTACATAGTGGTATTTATTAACAAGCAGAATTTTCATTGTTAGCCCTGCCTTTTTCCTTTAAGTGAGCGTACCATAGGGTACAGCTTTGAGTGTACAAGTGAAATACCTGCAATCATCATACCTTTTGGCATTGCATTGCACACACTTGTCATAAGTTTTTTGGATTTCTTTCTGTCATCGGGATACTGCGGAAAATCTTTCCATGGTGACATAGCCTTATATTTAAGATAATCGCCCACAAACGGGTGATTGTTGTTTTCATTCCATGGGCGTGTGCCCGAGAGAAAACATGAAGTGTAGTGAATGATATACGGGTCTGTTACAGCCTCAATATATTCCTGTTCGCTGAGGTGATGTTCCGGACGGCGCACTTTCATAAGGTCTTTGAAATTAAAATCAAAGAAAACTGTCATTGCATCATACTTAGTGTGAACAACCTTTACAAGGTTCTTTTGGGCAAGCACACCGTTGAGAACGCCCTGATCAACATAGGTGATGTCGCCGTTGTGTGCAATAATGAAGTCGAGAAAATCCTTTTCAACATTCATTTCTCTCCAGCTTTTAAGGTCAATCAGCAACACACCGTTGTTGGTGTAGGTGCTGTCACTCGGAAGGTTAAGCTCTGTTTTGTAGCGGTCACTGCGACAGTCGTCAACTGCGGCAACAACCTTGTCTCCGAGGTCGGTTTCCCAGAAATCCTTTAAAGAATGACGGACAACCGTGTCACAATCAAGATATATACAGCGGTCAAGGTCATCGGGAAGAATTGTGCATAGGAAAAGTCTGAAAAATGTGCTGATATTCCATCTGCCAACCTCTATATCAACCCCTGCCGCCTTGTTAAGGTCAGGCTGAGGGATAAAGGCGATTTTTCTGCCGAACTTTTCAGTCATATTTTGAAATCTTTTTTTATTCTCATCGGAAATGCTGTTGTCAATCATATAAATATTTATTTCATCGGCATCTGTGTTGTTGTGTAGGAGCGACATTATTGATACACCCGCAATAGGTGCATAGCTGTCAGAGCTTGAATATACTACATTCATTGTGACCCTCCGTAGGTGAATTTTTGATTATTTAAGATACTTTTCTTCAAACTCCCTGAATGTCTGAAGATTTTTGTCCTTGTCGGCGAGGATAAGGTTTTCTTCTCCGCCGATTTCATCAAACGGCCATTCAACGCCAAAATCGGGGTCGTTATACATAATGCCGTCGTCATATTCACCGTAGAATTTTTCGCCGCATTTGTATGAAACAACTGACGGTTCAAGAACGAGATAGCCGTGTGCAAAATGCTCGGGAACATAGAGTTCGTTCATATTTTCCTCTGAAAGGTAAAAGCCCTGCCACTTTTTGAATGTCGGTGATTCGGGGCGGAGGTCAACGATAACATCAAAAACTTTGCCCTTGATACATCTTACAAGCTTTGCCTGCTCGTGAACTCTCTGAAAGTGAAGTGCTCGGATTACACCCTTGTGTGATACAGTGTAGAAAACTTCCGCAAGGTCATGTTTAAGACCGTTTGCCTCGAAAACTTCCTTGGAATAATCCTTTATAAATGCACCTCTTACATCTGTTGCACAAAACGGCTTGATAAGATATGCGCCTTCAAAATCTGTGTTGCAAAATTCAAACTTCTGAATCATCGTTCTCTCTCCTTTTAAAATATCTTTATATGTAAGCAATACCCTTACACATAGAAAGGGCGAAAGTTACATTTCGCCCTTTGTGTTGTCTTAGTCAACTGATTTAATCCAGTCCATAGTCATTCTTGCACCTTTTGCAAATGAAATTTCGGGTTTGAAATGACAATCTGTTTCAATATCTGTTGTATCAAATGCCTCAAGCGGCATATTTACTCCCGTAAAAGGAACATCGCCGAAAATCGGCTTTGCGTTGGGAGCAAGCTCCTGCTGCATTTCAAGGATAAATTCCTTGAGCGGTCTTGCATTACCGCTGCCGATAGTGTATTCCTTGTTTGCTATACCGTATTTTCCGATAGCCTCAAATGCTTTTGCAACATCATCAATGTAGATGAAGTCATAGTTTTGTGTTGCAGCGGTAAACTGTAGCGGTTCGCCTGCAATAATCTTGCGGATTGTTGAGTTTACAAAACGAGGCGATACCTCGCCTGCACCGTAAGCGTTTGTAATAACTGCCCAACAAAGGTCAATTGAAAGGCTGTTTGCAATAGGTTTGCAGATTGCTCTTGCAATAAGCTTGCCTGCACCGTAAATGTAGGGCAGACCCGGTTTGCTTTCCTGAGTGTAAACAGCAGTGTAGGTTTCCTTTTCCATAATAGAACCCGCATTGACAAACTTTTTGCACTGCATTTTGTCTGCTGTTCTGAGTGCTCTTGCTGTCCAGAGCGCATTCTGAAGCTGAATGTTTTCATCGCATCTGAGCGGACCGGCTGAGCCTACCCATGCAAAATGGTAGAAAACATCGACATCTCTGTCGGAAATTTTTTCAGCCAGAGTTTCAACTTCATCAAGCTCGCAATACACGATTTCAATGCCGTTAAGGTCTTTGATATTTTCGATTTTTTCGTTTTTATCCTTTACAACGGCAAAAACCTTTACACCGTCAGCACAAAGTTTTTTGCAGACATTCGAACCGACAAAACCGTTTGCTCCTGTTACAATTGCTTTTTTCATAGATTAACCTCTTTTATATCATTCGTTGTAAACTTAAATTCTGCTTTTAAGAAAATCATTTATCTGTTCGTCCATACAACTGCGAACATCGTCGCCGTTCATATAACAGCGTGACCATTCAACTGTTTTTTCAACAGCCTTGTCAACATGCCAATGCGGGGTCCAACCAAAAACAGACTTGAGTTTTGAACAATCAAGTTTGAGAAAGTTTGCCTCATGCACGGCATTTTTCTCGCTCTTATTGATCCACTTTATGTTTCCCGCGTACTTTACGAACAAGTCAACAAGCTCGCCTGTTGTTACGCAGTCACATTCATCGGGACCTACATTGTAGTAGTCGGCAAAATTAATATCTTCATACTGAGCCTTTGCAATCATAAGATACGCAAAAAGCGGTTCAAGCACATGCTGATACGGTCTTGTTGAGAAAGGATTTCTTACGATAATATCCTCACCCTTTTCCAAGGCACGAACGCAGTCGGGAATAATTCGGTCATTTGCAAAATCACCGCCGCCGATAACATTACCCGCTCTTGCTGTGGAAATGGCTGTTCTGCCGTCTGCAAAAAATGAATTTTTGTAGCTGTGTGTCACAAGCTCGGAACAGCTTTTGCTGTTTGAGTATGGGTCAAAGCCGTCAAGAGGTTCGTTTTCACGGTAACCCCACTGCCATTCCTTGTTTTCATAAACCTTGTCGGTTGTGACATTAAGGAACGATTTTACGCAGTCAGTCTGTCTTACACATTCAAGAATGTTGACCGTTCCCATAACATTTGTTTCATATGTATATGCAGGCATTTTGTAGCTGTCACGCACAATCGGCTGTGCGGCAAGATGAAGTACAATCTCAGGCTGTACCTCATCAAATGCCTTTTTAAGTGAATCGAAATTTCTTATATCTCCGATTACGGAATTTATGTCATTTTTTATATTTGCAATTTCAAAAAGGTTTGGATTTGTGGGCGGTTCAAGCGAATAGCCGGTAACCTCTGCACCTGCATTTGCGAGAATTTTGCAGAGCCAACTGCCTTTGAAACCTGTGTGTCCTGTTACAAACACCTTTTTGCCTTTATAGAAGTCAAGCATCAATCTTCCCACACTTTCCACGGAGCTTTATTTTCAGTCCATAGCTTTTCGAGTCTTTCTTTGTCACGCAATGTGTCCATACACTGCCAGAAGCCGTTGTGCTTGTAGCACATAAGCTGACCCTCGCTTGCAAGCTGTTCCATCGGTTCACGCTCAAACATTATTGTATCATCCTTGACATAGTCAAGCACTTTCGGGTCAAGCACCATAAAGCCTGCGTTAATCCAGCCTGAATCAACGGCACTCTTTTCACGAAATGCCTTGACTTCGCTGTTCTCGGATAAATCAAGCACGCCAAAACGGCTGTCAGGCTTTACCGCAGACATAGTGGCAAGCTTTCCGCTCTTCTTGTGAAATTCGAGCAGAGCGTTTATATCAACATCGGAAACACCGTCACCGTAGGTCATAAAGAACGGTTCGTCACCGATGAACTCACGAACTCTTTTGAGTCTGCCGCCTGTCATTGTGTGAAGTCCTGTATCAACAACAGTAACTTTCCACTGTTCCGCTCTCTTGTTGTGAACGATTATCTTGTCATCCTGTGTAAAATCAAAAGTGATGTCGGAGGTGTGAAGGAAGTAGTCGGCAAACCATTCCTTGATTACATGCTGTTTGTAGCCTGCACATATAACAAATTCGTTAATTCCGTAGTGGGAATAAAGCTTCATAATGTGCCACATAATCGGCATTCCGCCTATTTCAACCATAGGCTTCGGTTTGAACTGTGATTCCTCGGAAATTCTCGTTCCAAAACCACCTGCAAGTATAACAGCTTTCATCACAGTACCTCCTTAAACTGCACCTTCGCCCTTGAATACAGAGGCGAAAGTTTTGAAAATAATTTTAATGTCGAGCCACAAAGAGCGGTTCTTTACATAGTAAATTTCCATTGCTCTTCTGCGTGTGTATGTAGTACAGCTTCTGCCGTTTGCCGCCCAGAAACCCGTAAGCCCCGGCTTAACGCTCAAAAGCATATCACGGTAGTTGCCGTAAATTTCAGTTTCAACCTCCATAACGGGTCTTGGTCCCACAACAGAGATATCGCCTTTTAGAATATTGAAAAGCTGAGGAAGCTCGTCAAGGCTTGTTTTTCTCATAAATTTGCCGACCCTTGTGACTCTGGGATCGTCTTCAAGCTTGAAATTTCTTTCATACTCAGCCTTCTGCTCGGGAGTGAACTGCCTGATAAGCTCCTCGGCATTTGTTACCATACTTCTGAATTTATATATATTTAAGGTTTTTCCGCCTTTTCCTACACGCTGGTGAACAAAGAATACAGGTCCTTCGCTTGTTGCTTTAACAAGAATTGCCAGAATGAGAAATACAGGTGAAAGGATTATTAAAGCGACGAGTGAACATACAATGTCAAAAATCCGTTTAAAAAAATCATAAACAGGCTTTTTTTTAATTGCGTGTCCGCTTGGTGACGCACTTTTATTTATACTTTTGCTTTTTGCGGATTCCATTTTCCCCTCCGTGGACAGGACGAGCCTGTTAGTTTATGCTTACGCAGGCGGCTTGTTATCAGTCTTTTGTTTCTGTTTTGTAATATCCGCCGTATCTTGAGTAGTAGCCCTTGCCCTTGCGGGTTTCGTGAGGCTTTACACGGTTAAGAATAACACCGAGAATTTTTGCGTCGGTTCTTTTAATAACCTCAACCGTCCTTTCAAGCTCGGGGTATGTCGTTGAATTGTTTCTTGCAACAATAACAACACCGTCAGATGCCTTCATAATGGGAAGAGCGTCAATAACAACGCCGATTGGCGGTGTGTCAAAAATAATATAGTCATAATCCTTTTCAAGGGTTTTTATAAGCTCTGCCATAGCTTCACTTGCAAGAAGCTCCGACGGGTTTGGCGGAATAGCTCCGTAGGTAATAGCCTTGAGGTTTTCAATCTTTGTATCCTTGGTGACCTCTTTAAGAGAACATTCCTCGTTAAGGTAATTTGTAATGCCGGGGGTAGGTGAGATTTTGAGTGCGGTGTTGACTCTCGGACGGCGAAGGTCACATTCAACAACGATAACCTTTGTGCCAACCTGCTGAGCAAGCGCAGACGCAACATTGATTGATGTTACCGTTTTGCCCTCGCCCTTTGTTGACGAGGTAAACGCTACCTTTTTGCAGCCCTTTTTAAAGATTGAGTATGCGATGTTTGTTCTGGCTGTTTTGTATGATTCACGAACCTGAAAGCCGAGTGCCTCGGTGTCAATTGAACGATCTATTTTAGTCTTTTTCATTGCAGCTTCACTCCTTTAACATTAATAACCCGATTCATAGTTGCCGTACTTCTTTTCGGCTGCCTTTTGATTCGAAAAATATTCAAAGTCTGGAATAGCGGCAAGCAGCGGAAGGTCAAGAACGGTTGTCATCTCTTCGTTGTACTTGATTTTGACATCAAGGAAGTCACGGACGAATGAAATAATCAAAGCAATGATAAGACCTGCCGCAAATGCGATAATCACATTTTTGGATACACTCGGTGAAGCAGGAACTTTTGGAAGAGTTGCCTTGTCAACAATTTTAAGCTTTGCGTTGTCCTTTACATTTGCAATCGTCTTTGGTGCAATCTTCGCAATTGCGTCGCCTATTCTTTTTGATTCGGTAGGACTGCTCGAATTTACAAGAGCCTTAAATACCTCGGTATCTTCAATGCTCTCGAACTTAATCATAGATTTAAGCTGTGACGCTGTGTACTTTTCGTTGAGCGCTTCGGAAATCTGATTGTAGAATGAGTTTGAATCAAGAAGCTCAATATATGTAAGCACAAGATTCTTTGCATAGTTTACACTCTGGTAATCCTCGTATGCCGACTGGCTCTTGTAGTTGGTTTCAACATATAGCTTTACACTTGAGGTGTAGGTTTTCGGAATAAAAAAGGTTGTAATAAAGAAAGATACTGTAGCGCACAAAAGAGAAAGCACTGCAATAAAAGCCAAGTTTTTCTTTATTATTCTCGTTATGTCCTTGAATGTTATCTCCATTAAATTACTCCTCTTCTCGGCTTTTGTACGCATATGACGAGATAATGCCACAGTCAACACAAAAGTACTGCAGGCAAAAAACGGCACAAAAGCACAAAATACTTTTAAACATGATACTCCTATTATATTTTAAATCAGTAAAAAAATCAATATGAACAAAGGTTTCAATAAAGGAAAAAGATGTCTTTTTTTGCAGAATATGCAATTACTCTGATTTTTCATGTGTACAAAACATACATAAAATATATGATTATTTTGTTACAGTTAGCCGATAAGTACATAAATAACGAGCTGAAATAAAGCTCAGGCAAAATTTGCAAAAAAATAAACAAAAATAAGGTAAATAACCGATAAAATTTCTACTCATATACTAGTATGTCACAATATGTCATGATAAGAAAGCAATTACTGTAATAATATGCAGGCAGAGCCGCTGCACGGATATTTGTTCAAAGAGTAATTTACAAACCAGTATGTATATTTTATGCAAAAATGATGTGCAAAGACGGATAAAAATACAAAGTCCAGACGAAACCGACACGGTGTGACACAGTACTTAATTGATTCGGAACGGCATAATGCACAATGAAAATGCCTGATTTGACAAAAGGATTGTAATTTTTCCGAATATAACAAATATTTATAATAAAATGCTTTACAAAATGCGAAATGTGGTGTATAATACTGTACAAAGAAGTTAAATGGTGAAGTTTTCCATTGTGCTCCCTGCAGTTTTCGGCTTGCAGATGCGTATTATGCCAATGAATCCGTGAAGCTTCTTGCTGATGAAAACAAAATAAAATACAAGGTGGTATGAACTATGAAAAAATTATCAGCAATGTTAGTAGCACTCATCCTTGTTGCAGCAACAGCCTTTACTGCTTTTGCAGCAGGCATCAATGACAGTGAGCAGGCTGTTCTTGACGAACTCAAAACATCTGTTAAGATGAATGGCTCAGAGATGGTTATTCCGAGCGAGTTTGTAAACCAGGCTGAGAACTACTTTAACACAATTGACATGACAGCAGATGAGTCATCACAGATTATCGCTGTACTCAAGAAGGGCGAGAGCTTCCTTGAAAACTCAGGCGCATCTAACATCGCAGATCTCACATTTGCTCAGAAGCAGACACTTCTTGCTTACGGCAAGGAGGGCGTAGGTGTTCTTGGTATGACAATGTCATATGACACATCAACAAAGACTCTTACAATTTATGACGCAAACGGCAAGGTTGCATTCTCAGCTGTTCCTACTCTTTCAAAGGTTGGACAGGTTAAAGACGGCAGCACAATCAAGACAACAGGTGTTGCAGCTGATTTCAGCGGTGTTGCAGCAGTTTCTGCAGTAGCACTCATTATGGTAGCAGGCGGAGCTTTCTACCTTGTAAAAACTAAGAAAGAAAGAGCTTGATTTAAATGTCTGATAAAAAAGTCAGACACGGTCATAGATCAAAGAATGGGAAGGGTTTTATAATTCTTCCCATTATATTTTGTCTGGTAACATATCTGGTGCTGTATTTGGCGTTTGTTCCGTCATTTTCTCCGATAATTTCGGCTATGGGTATGTTCTTTTCGGATAATGAAAAGGATTATTCGACAGAGTACGATAATATTTTTGTGCCCGTGTCAGAAAACGCAACTGTTCCTACCGTGACCAAGAAAGATTCTGACGGTAAGGAAAAATCATATGTAAAAAAAGATTCCGTTCAGTATCCAGGCTATGGCAATCTGTTCGGTGAACTCATAATAAGTGACTGCAATGTTGATGCAAATCTGTTCTTTGGCGACGGTGATGTTGCTTTGAGAAACGGCGTAGGCATTTACGCAGGCAGTTTTGTGCCCGGTTATGGCGGAACAATTCTTGTTGCAGGTCATAACAATACCTATTTTAACGGTTTGAAAAATGCTCAGGTTGGTCAAAGGGTTGAAATTAAGACAAGCTACGGTAACTATGTGTATGAAATTACCGATACAGCCGTAAAAAGTGCTAACGACAGCAGCGCCTACGACCTTTCTGCTGATTACGAAAATCTGATAATGTACACCTGTTATCCCTTTGATGAATTGGGACTCACATCAAAAAGATTTTTCGTGTATGCAAAGCTTGTGTCGGGAACCCAGATAGATAAGGGGGGCAACTGATATGCATTCTAAGATAAGAGGTATTGTTTTCTGCTTGCTTTCGTTTGTTTTGTCATTTGTGTTGCTTCTGCTTTCAATTTCGGTGATGCTTGAGGCCACGATTCTGAATCCCTCGTATATTCTCGACAATATGAACACAACCAATTATTTTACCGACAAAAAGGATGAAATAACAAGAGAGCTTGTTGACCTCGGTTACGCTTCGGGTCTTGAAGAAAGCTTTTTTGGTAATGTGGTTGAAACTGTAACAATTCATGACGATACAGAGGATTACCTTGAAAGCTATTATAACGGCGGCTCGGCAAAAATCAGCACGGTTGCCTTTCGTCAGCGTTTTAATTCAGAGCTTGACAGCTACATAAAGAAAAATAATGTTAAGGTTGCAAGCAGTAACAGCAGGGAATATCTTATAAATAAGGCTGCGTCTGTTTATGAGGCGAATCTCAGAATACCGATGTTTTCAATGCTTTCGCCGTATCTCACGGCCTTGAAAGATATGATGCCGCTTCTAATAGGCGGACTGGTAGTTTTTGCCGCAATCCTTTGTGTGATTATCATCTTTGCAAACCGTTGGAAGCACAGGGCGGTCAGATATATCTGTTACGCAACATCCGGAACATTTATTACGGTGGGAATTATCCCTGCTGTTTTGTTTTCAACAGGCTATGTGAGCAAAATCAATATTGAGTCAAGAGCTTTCTACAACCTCTTTGTTCAGAGTATGAACAGCGTGCTAATCGCACTTGCAATCTGTTCGGCAGTCTTTCTTATAATTTCTATCGGACTTTTCTTCCTGCACAAGAATATGCGCAAACACGCAAGTGAAGAATGATGTAAGTAAATGGAAAATTAAAAATTGAAAATGTAAAATTACGGTCGAGAAGATAGTTTGCAAATGCAAAACACTGTCTTCCCGACCGTTTTTTATATAAAAGTTGTTGTCTGTTAGTAGTGGCGAACACGGTTTTCCCCTACTAAAATAATGAAAAAAACACGGTCGGATTTCCAAACGGGGATTCCGACCGTGTTTTTTATGAATCAATCGTCAATATTGTAAAATCGTTTTGCATTGTCGCAGGTGATTTGCAGAAGCTCTGAGATGCTTATATTACGCAGAGATGCGATTTTTTCAGCGGCATAGACAATCATAGAGCTGTCGCAACGCTTGCCGCGGAACGGCACGGGCGCCATATACGGAGCGTCGGTTTCGAGCAGAAGCCTGTCAAGCGGAATTTCCGAGGCAACCTCAAGACTGTGACGGGCATTTTTGAATGTAACAACACCGCCGAGGCTGATGTACATTCCCATACGAACCGCTTCACGCATAAGCTCAACACTGCCCGAAAAGCAATGAACCAGCGCATTTGGTTTGTATTTTCTCAGAAGATCGTACACATCACCGTGAGCCTCACGATCGTGAACTATAAGCGGCATTTCAAGATCAAGAGAAAGCCTGATCTGTTCCTCAAAAACACGCTTTTGCAAGTCTTTCGGAATGTCCCAATGATAATCAAGCCCTGTTTCGCCGATTGCGACAACCTTTTTATGCTTTGAAAGCTGTGCAAGCTGTTCAAGATAATTGTCCGGAATATTTTCGAGATTTTCGGGATGAAATCCGACTGCGGCATACATAAAATCATATTTTTCGGCATATTCAATGCAGGTTTTTGCCGTTTCAAGGTCAACCGCATTGTTGACAATTCCGCACACACCCTTTGTGTGAATGTTTTCCAAAAGCTCAAAACGGTCATCGTCAAACCATTTGTCGTCATAATGCGCATGCGCATCGAAAATGTTGTTGTAAAGTGACATCGGTATATCTCCCTAAAAGTATGGGCGGTCATTGACCGCCCACATTGATGAATTTATATGTCCATACACATATGTTTTGATATAACATATGTGTATTCAATTTTGCACGCAATGCGTGCAATCGTGTGCAACGCACACGAACTATGCTACGCTCGGGCATAATATATTTTTATATTGCAAACTGTCTTCACGAATTGGGTGCAGCGACACGCTGCCGGCGACTCGCCGTGCGGGCAGATGATATCCGCTCCTACAGTTACGCTCGGGCATAAATAGTTTTTAATTTATCAAACTGTCTACACGAACATAAATCAACAGATTTTTGAGCCGACAGGCATATTGTCAACAAAAACAACCTTTAAATCATCGCCGTGAACTGCAGAAAGAATCATACCGCAGCTTTCAACACCGCAAAGCTTTGCAGGCTTGAGGTTTTGAACAAGAATAATTTTCTTGCCGATAAGCTCTTCGGGCTTGTAGTAGTTTGCAATACCGCTGACAACGGTTCTGTCCTTTACACCGTCAAAAATTGTGAACTGTAAAAGCTTTTTGCTCTTTTTAACGGGTTCGCAGGTCTTAACCTCGCACACACGGAGGTCAACCTTGGCAAAGTCATCAATGCCAATCTGTGCAACACCTTCAAGCTCTTCACGGAGAGCCTTTGTTTCTTCACTTTCACCCTCGTTGTTCTTGATGATGCTGTTGAGTTCTTCAATTTCCTTTTCAACATCAATTCGTGGGAAGAGTGCATCTCCCTTGTGAACCGTGACATCAGCAGGAAGAACACCGAACTTGTCGCAGTTTTCGTAGCCGGCACACTTTTCACAAGCGCCAATCTGCTCAAGAGCCTTTGGCATTGTTGTTGGCATAAATGCCGAGAGAAGGGTGCAGGCAATACGGATTGCCTCAAGAAGGTTGTAGAGAACCGTTGCGAGTCTTGCTTTCTTTGTTTCGTCCTTGGCAATAACCCACGGAGCGGTTTCATCAATGTATTTATTTGCACGGGAAACAAGCTTGAATATTTCGGCAAGTGCGTTCTGGAGCTGAGTCTTGTCCATGAAATCGTCAACCTTTGCACGGAGCGATGTTGCGGTTTCAATAAGGTCATCGTCAAATTCGCCGATCTCACGCTCTGTGGGAAGTGTGCCGCCGAAATATTTCTGAACCATTGCAACTGTTCTTGAAACAAGGTTGCCAAGACCGTTTGCAAGGTCGGAATTGATACGGTTAATCATAATTTCGTTTGAAAACGAGCTGTCTGCACCGAGAGCCATTTCACGCAAAATGTGGTAACGGATTGCGTCAGCGCCGTAACGCTCGCCGAGTACAAACGGATCGACAACATTGCCGAGTGACTTTGACATCTTCTGTCCGTTGAAAGTAATCCAGCCGTGAACGGCAAGATGCTTTGGAAGCGGAAGGTCAAGAGCCATAAGCATTGCAGGCCAGATGATAGCGTGAAAACGCATGATGTCCTTTGCTACCATATGAACATCGGCAGGCCAGTATTTGTCAAATTCGTCAAATTTTTCATTCTTGTAGCCGAGAGCGGAGATATAGTTTGAAAGTGCGTCAATCCAAACATAAACAATATGCTTTTCGTCAAATGTAACCGGAATGCCCCATTTGAAGGTTGTTCTCGATACGCAAAGGTCTTCAAGTCCCGGCTTGATAAAGTTGTTTACAAGCTCAACCGCTCTTGTCTTTGGCTGTAAATAGTCTGTTTCCGTGAGGAGCTTTTCAATTCTGTCAGCAAAAGGTGACATCTTAAAGAAGTATGCCTCCTCCTTTGCCTCTGTAACCTCTCGTCCGCATTCGGGACATTTGCCGTCAATAAGCTGACTTTCTGTCCAGAAGCTTTCACAGGGGGTGCAGTATTTGCCCTTGTATTCGCCCTTGTAGATGTAGCCCTTGTCATACAGCTCCTTGAAAATTTTCTGAACTGTTTCAATGTGATAATCGTCTGTTGTGCGGATATATCTGTCATAGCTTATGTTCATAAATTTCCATAAGCCTTTGAATGTCTTTACAATTTCGTCAACATACTCTTTGGGAGTAACACCCTTTTCGGCAGCCTTCTGTTCGATTTTAAGACCGTGTTCATCCGTACCCGTAAGGAACATAACATCGTATCCCTGCATTCGTCTGTAACGGGCGATAGAGTCGCACGCAACGGTGGTGTAGCAATGACCGATGTGAGGATTGCCTGACGGATAATAAATAGGCGTTGTAATGTAAAATGGTTTTTTCTGACACATAGTATTTGTCCTCCCTAAAATTCAGCAAATGAGCTGTAACTGTAATTATACCAATTATTTCATATAATTTCAAGAGTTCATGGGATAAACGGAGAATAGTTAATTGTTGTATGTTTCATTTAAAGACAATTACTTATGATTCTTTTCGGTGATATTACTGTCTGAATTGATAAATAATCGTGTTAAAGTGTCGGGTTAAAGTGAAATAATACCGAACTGTGCAAGTGTGTAGGAAATTAAGATGAACACAAGGCAGATTGGAGCTATATATTTAATCATAACATCAAACAAAGCCCTTCTGCTGAAACGCTCGCCGTTCCTTGTGATTTCGTCTGCAATAGTCTTTGGCTTGATAACCCAGCCGATGAGAATACAAGTGCAAAGTGCGACAATCGGCATAATAATGCTGTTGCTCAAGAAGTCAAAGAATGTAAGGAAGTCCATTCCGAGAATCTTAACATTTGACCATACACCGTTGCCGAGTGATGACGGAATACCCATAATAAGGCAGATGCCGATAACGATAAGACAGGACTTGATTCGTGTAAGCTTGAACTTGTCCATAAGCGAAGAAACAATTGCTTCCATTACGGAGATTGAGCTTGTGATAGCTGCAAAGAATACAAGAACAAAGAACAAAAATCCGATGATTCCGCCGGCAGGCATTTCGTTGAATACCTTTGGAAGTGTGATGAACATAAGTCCGGGACCGCTTGCACCAAGACCTTCTTCACCGCTGAATACATAAACCGCAGGAACTACCATAAGACCTGCGAGAAGTGCAACGGCTGTGTCGAAAATCTCAATTTGGTTAACCGACTTTGTGAGGTTTACCTCATTCTTTGTGTATGAACCATAGGTTACCATAATTCCCATTGCAATGCTCATTGAGAAGAACAGCTGACCGAGTGCCGCCGCAAATGTCCAAATTGACAGTTTGCTGAAGTCGGGAATGAGGTAGTACGAAACACCCTCCATTGCGTTCGGGAGCGTGAGTGTGTAGATTGAAATTCCGACTGTCAGAACAAGCAGAACAGGCATCAAAAATTTGCTCAGTCGCTCAATGCCCTTGTTTATTCCGAGCATAATTACCACTGCACTCAACAGCATAAATATTAAGAAAAACACAATGGGTGACAACGGGTCGGAAATAAAGTCCGAGAAAAAGTTGTCCTGTGCCGCAGGGGCAACAAGTCCCTGTGCATAAACGCACATATATTTTGTAACCCAACCGCCGATAACGCAGTAGTACGGAATAATGATTGTAGGAACAAGCGTTGCAAGGTAGCCTAAAAACGAAAATTTGCTGCATAGCTTTTTGTAGGCGAGAATCGGACTTAGCTTTGTTTTTCTGCCGATTGCGATTTCGGCAGTCAAAAGCGAAAAGCCGAATGTAAGCGCAAGTATTATGTAGATAAAGATAAATGTTCCGCCGCCGTACTTAGCTGCATAATACGGAAATCTCCAGAGATTTCCCAAGCCTACTGCACTTCCCGCAGCGGCAAATACAAATCCGAGTCCGCCGGAAAAGCTTCCCCTTTTTTTACTCATGATAATTACCTCTCATTTTCCTTTAGAATTTTTTAAAATCTGTAAATAAAACAATTAACGCAAGTATAACATAATACAGAGATTAAAACAATATTTTTTGAAATTTTTTGAATATTTTGCAAAAAGAAAATTTTGGTTTTATCTTTGCGAATTTTGTCAAATCTATTGCAAATCAATTTTATTTGTGCTATTGTAAAATATATGTAAAGAATGCGTTGCCAAAGGTAAAATTTAGTGCAATTCGCTTGAAATAATCCGTTTCGTATTTTATACTTAATTCAGATATATTAAATTGGGTTATATATCAGTTTTTATGGTGGTGAATTATATGTCAAATTCAAAAAACAACAATAAAAAAACATCCGAAAAGGCAAAGCTTATGTCAAAATGGCAAAAAATGCCTTATACTAACAGAGAATTAAGCTGGGTTGACTTTAATGCAAGAGTGCTTGAAGAGGCGTTCAAAAAGACCAACCCAATTATGGAAAGATGCAACTTCCTTTCAATTACGGCATCAAACCTTGACGAATTTTTTATGGTTCGTGTTGCAGGTGTGCTTGACCAGATTCATCACGGCAGAACAAGCCGTGACGCATCGGGCATGACTCCTACAGAGGTTATGGACGGACTTGTTGAAAAAATTCACGAGTTTGCCAAAAAGCAGTACAGCTGTTACAACCGTTCAATAATTCCGTCACTTCGTTCGGCAGGCATTGTGTTCAAAGAGGCTGACGAGCTTGACGGCGACCAGAAAGCGTTTGTTGAGGAATACTTTAAAAAAGTAGTTTTCCCCGTATTGACGCCTATGGCTGTTGATACAAGCCGTCCGTTCCCGATGCTTGCAAACAAAAGTCTTAACATTGCGGTTCGCCTTACAAATGCCGAGAATGAAGAATTTTTCGCATTGGTTCAGGTTCCGTCAATTCTTCCGAGATTTCTTGAGCTTCCGACTCACGAGGGCAGAGCGTTTATTCTGCTTGAAAAAATAATCGCAATGCACCTTGGCGAGCTTTTTGAGCTTTACAACATTAAGCAATACGATCCTTTCAGAATCACACGAGATTCCGACCTTGACATTGACGAGGATACCGAGGACCTTATGGCTGAAATTAAAAAGTCAATCAGAAAGCGTAAGAGAGGAGAACCTGTCCGTCTTGAATTCGGCAAGAAATGCAACCGAGAAATCCGTGAATTTCTTGTTGATGCTCTCGATGTTACGGAGCGTGAAATCTACTTTCAGAGAGGTCCTCTTGACCTTACATTCCTTTCAAAATTTGCCCACATCAAGGGCTGTGAGGATATGTGCTTTGAACCAATCGTTCCCGTAAATCCGCCTGCGGAATTCTGCGGTTATGATGATATTTTTAAGGCTATCCGTGAAAAGGACAGACTTGTGCATCATCCTTATGAAAGCTTTGATGTTGTGGTTGATTTTGTCAAAAAGGCGGCAACCGATCCGAATGTTCTTGCCATCAAGCAAACCTTGTACCGTGTCAGCGGAAATTCACCGATTGTTGCGGCTCTTATCAAGGCGGCTGAAAACGGCAAGCAGGTAACTGTTCTTGTTGAACTCAAGGCGAGATTTGACGAGGAAAACAACATTCAGTGGGCAACAAAGCTTGAAAAGGCGGGCTGTCATGTAATTTACGGTCTTACGGGACTTAAAACCCACTGCAAAATCTGCCTTGTTGTAAGAAAAGACAAGGACGGAATCAGAAGATATTTGCATATGGGTACAGGTAACTATAACGACAGCACGGCGAGATTCTATACCGATATCGGTATGTTCACCTGTCGTGAGGAGTACGGTGTTGACGCATCATCACTCTTTAATGTATTGACAGGCTACTCAACTCCGCCTGAATACAACAAATTTATCGTTGCACCGCACGGTATGCGTCCGTTCTTTGAAGCTATGATTATTCAGGAAACCGAGAACGCAAAGCTCGGACTTCCGGCCAAAATTACCGCAAAGGTGAACTCGCTTGTTGATCCTGAAATCATCAGTCTTTTGTACGATGCGTCAAACGCAGGCGTAAAAATTGACCTCATCGTAAGAGGTATCTGCTGTCTTGTTCCGGGGGTTCATGGATTCAGCGAAAACATCAGAGTAGTTTCAATTGTCGGTCAGCTTTTGGAGCATAGCCGAATATTCATATTTGAAAACAATTCGAATCCGCTTTATTATATGGGAAGTGCCGACTGGATGCCGAGAAACCTCGACAGACGAGTTGAGCTTGTGTTCCCTGTTGAGGACGAGGATATCAAAAAGCGTGTGCAGGAGGTTATCACGGTTTCATTTAAGGATACCGTAAATGCACGCCAACAGCTTTCAACAGGTGTATATAAGTCTGTTGACAAGCGTGGCAAGCATAAGATGAATTGTCAGAAATTCTTTTCAAAGCTTGCGTTAAAGGCTCAAAAGCAGGCAATGAAAAAAACATATGCGAGCACTGTCGGAACTCCGATTGTACCCGTTGAAGTGAAAAAGGAGGACTCCGAACAATGAAAAGAGTAGGCATTTTAACAAGCGGCGGCGATTGTCAGGGACTTAACGCAACAATCCGTGCCGTTGCAAAAACACTTTATAATCAGCTAGGCAATGATGTTGAAATCATCGGCATTATTGACGGCTACAGAGGTCTTATCTACGGCGAAACAAGAAAGATGAAACCCGAGAATTTTTCGGGTATTCTCACAATGGGCGGTACAATTCTCGGCACATCAAGACAGCCGTTCAAGCTTATGCGTGTTGTTGACGAGAACAGCGTTGACAAGGTTGAGGCTATGAAGAATAACTACAAAAAGCTTGGTCTTGACTGTCTTGTCGTACTCGGCGGCAACGGAACTCAAAAAACCGCAAATCTTCTTCGTGAAGAGGGACTCAATGTGGTTTCACTTCCTAAGACAATCGACAACGACCTTTGGGGTACAGACAAGACATTCGGTTTTCAGAGTGCCGTTGATATTGCAACAAATGTAATCGACTGTATCCATTCAACCGCAACATCTCACGGCAGAGTTTTCATTATTGAGGTTATGGGACATAAGGTTGGCTGGCTCACACTTTATGCAGGTATTGCAGGCGGTGCGGATATTATCCTTATCCCCGAAATTCCGTACGACATCAACTCGGTTGTAAAGACAATCAAGTCAAGAACCGCAGGCGGTAAGAACTTTTCAATTCTTGCAGTTGCCGAGGGTGCAATTTCAAAAGAAATTGCCGCTTTGCCTAAAAAGCAGAGAAAAGCTGCTGTTGCAGAGATGAAATATCCGTCAATTTCCTATCAGATTGCCCATGATATTGAGGAGGCAACAGGTCAGGAAACAAGGGTTACAGTACCGGGTCACTTTCAGAGAGGCGGCAGTCCCGATGCCTATGACCGTGTGATTTCAACTCGTTTCGGCGTTAAAGCCGCAGAGCTTATTATCAATAAAGACTACGGCAAAATGGTTGCCCTTGTAAATAATAAGGTAGTTGCCGTTCCGCTTAAGGACATCGCAGGCAAGCTCAAGAGCGTTCCGAAAGACAGCGAGGTTGTTGAAACAGCAAGAAAAATGGGCATCAGCTTTGGCGAATAATTTTCACCTTTTGGTTGACATGTGCCTTTGTTATGATAAAATGATATGAAGTTCAGATTTCACGAAAGGGAGTGTTACTGTGAACGGTAATAAGCCGATTGAACAGATAATAGAAAATGCTGCCGCATCAGTTGAAATGGAAGGCTATACCATTGACAGCAAAAGCAAAGAATGGTGTCAAAAATTACTGCGTAACGAAATCACAATGCAGGAATATATTTCACTTATCAAGAAAAAAGCAGGGGTTAAGGCTTAATGGCATACAATGACAATTCCATTAACAGAGATGTAATTTTAAACTATGCCCTTAGCACATACGGAACAGAACCCGAATATCCGTGGGAGAGCAGTCCCGATAATGCGGTTCTGCGGAATATGATGTCGGGCAAATGGTACGCAATAGTTATGCGTGTCAAAAGGCAGATTTTAGGGCTTGACGGCGAGGGTTTTATTGATGTGATGAATGTCAAGTGCGACCCGATTCTTGTCGGCTCACTCAGATTAAAAAACGGATTTCTGCCTGCCTATCATATGAACAAGGACAAGTGGATAAGTATTTTGCTTGACGGCTCTGTGAGCAAGGAAGAAATCTTTCCGCTGATTGATGAAAGCTACAGCCTTGTTATGCCAAAGGCTAAAAAACGCTCAAAAATCTGACATAATAATCAAGTCGGAAAATCGGTTTTGCAATCGGTTTTCCGACTTTTTGTTGTTTGAGCATTAAATGTGTGCAGAAAAATTGTCTGAAATCTTGCAATGAACGCTTGCTTTTGCTATAATCGTAGTATATGTATGAAAATGTGTGCCACGCAAAACGAACGGGGTATTAAATATGAAACCGGATTTTAAGAAAATTTTGAAAAAAAGAATACTTCCGACTCTGCTTGCAGTAGTTGCATTGTCGGTGTGTTCAATAACAGCCTTTGCGGTAGGCGAGGACGATCCGCAAACTCCCGATCCCCAGCCCGAGCCTGTTGTGACGGAGTATGTTCCCGATGAAACCGAACCGCAATACACAGAGCCGATTTATACCGAGCCTGTTTACACCGAAGCGCCTACGACCGAGTATGTTCCACCGGAAACGGAAGCTCCTGCAACAGAATATGTTCAGCCTGAAACAACAGAAGCTCCGGTACAGGAAGAAACGCAGTATCAGAATCAGTATGTTGAAACTCAGGCGACCGATTCAACGGAATTTCAGGCGCCGACAATCGCAAAAACAGTCAGCGAAAAAAAGTATTCCACAAGCTACACGGCGGGAATTGTTTCGTGGATTTGCGTAGGTCTTGGGGTAGTTGTAATTGCGGTTGTGATGATCAGCACAAAAGTCGGTGCAAGGAAAAGAATAAGGTAACAACATTAAATGTGTAAAAATATGAACAATCTCAACATTGGCGGTGTTTCGCTTAAATCACACGCAGTCCTCGCTCCTATGGCGGGGGTAAGCGACAGGGCTTACCGTGAGCTTTGCGTAAGATTCGGTGCGGCATACTGCGTAAGCGAAATGGTCAGCTCAAAGGCGCTTTCTTTCAACAGTAAAAAGAGCGAGGAGCTGATGGAAATTTCAGACTTGGAGCGTCCCTGCGGAATCCAGATTTTCGGTGATGACCCGAAATGTATGGCTGATGCCGCAAAGCACGCACTTGAAAACAAACCCGATATAATTGACATCAATATGGGATGCCCCGCTCCGAAGATAAGCTCAAACGGCAGCGGAAGTGCATTGATGAAAAATCCTCGGCTTTGCGGAGAAATCGTCAAGGCTGTGACAGCCGTTACCGACATACCCGTAACCGTAAAAATCCGCAAGGGTTGGGACGATGACAGCGTAAATGCCGTTGAGGTTGCCAAAATCTGCGAATCGGCAGGTGCGGCGGCAATCACCGTTCACGGCAGAACAAGACAGCAATATTACAAGCCTCCCGTTGATTACGATATCATAAAGGCTGTAAGAGAATCCGTCAGCGTTCCCGTAATTGCAAACGGAGACATTGACAGTGCCGAAAGGGCAAAGGAGGTTATGGACATCACGGGCTGTGACCTTGTTATGATCGGCAGGGCAACGCTTGGAAATCCGTGGATTTTTTCACAGATTAACGCATACCTTGAAAACCCGAATGTTAAAATTCACACTCCCGACCTTGAAGAAAGGCTCGGTGTAATGATTGAACATATCGGCAAAATGGTTGAGTACAAGGGTGAGCATATGGCAATGCTTCAGGCAAGAAAACTTGTAGTCGGCTATTTCAAAGGCATGAAGGGTGCGGCTGCTTTAAGAAATGAAGCAGGAAAAATTAAAACGCTTGATGATTTGTACGAATTAAGGCAAAAAGCCCTTTCGTTGCAATGATATAAATCCAAACAGGATACCTTGTATCCGAAAATAAAAATATAAGGGGAATGTAACAATGAGTGAAAAAACAAATATCGCTACTCTTGATTACCTCAACGAGTACGATCCCGAAATCGGTAACGCAATGACAGACGAACTTAAAAGACAGCGCAGAAACCTTGAACTTATCGCAAGTGAAAACATCGTTTCTCCCGCAGTTATGGCTGCAATGGGCAGCTTGCTCACAAACAAATATGCCGAAGGTTATCCGGGAAAGAGATACTACGGCGGTTGTCAGTGCGTTGATGTAGTTGAAGAAGTTGCCCGCAAGCGTGCATGTGAGCTTTTCGGTGCAGAACACGCAAATGTTCAGCCTCACTCAGGTGCTCAGGCTAACACAGCAGTATATTTTGCAATGCTTAATCCGGGTGACACAGTAATGGGTATGAACCTTACAGAGGGCGGTCACCTTACACACGGTTCACCTGTTAATATTTCAGGTAAATACTTCAACTTTGTTCCCTACGGTGTTGATCCCGTAACGCACAGAATTGACTATGACAAGGTTCTTGAAATTGCAAAAGAATGTAAGCCAAAGATGATTGTTGCAGGTGCATCTGCATACCCAAGAATCATTGATTTTGCAAAGCTCCGTGAGATTGCCGACGCAGTAGGTGCATATCTTATGGTTGATATGGCGCACATTGCAGGTCTTGTTGCCGCAGGTGTTCATCCGAACCCTGTTCCGTATTGTGAGTTCGTTACAACAACAACACACAAAACTCTCCGTGGTCCTCGTGGCGGTCTTATCCTCTGCCGTGAAGAGTTTGCAAAGCAGATTGACAAGGCTATCTTCCCCGGCACACAGGGCGGCCCTCTTATGCACATCATCGCCGCAAAGGCTGTTTGCTTTGGCGAGGCTTTAAAGCCTGAGTTCAAGGAGTACGGTAAGAAGGTTGTTGCTAACTGTAAGGCTCTTGCAGAGGGACTTCTCAAGAGAGGCAACAAGCTTGTTTCAGGCGGTACAGACAACCATGTTCTTCTTATGGATCTCCGTGACACAGATGTTACAGGTAAGGAACTCGAAGCTCGTCTTGATGATTGCTACATCACAGTAAACAAGAACACAATCCCCGGCGAACCTCGTTCACCGTTCGTAACAAGCGGTGTAAGAATCGGTACTGCAGCTGTTACAACAAGAGGTCTTAACGAAGAGGATATGGACAAGATTGCCGAGTACATCACCCTCGTTCTCAACGACTATGAGAACAGCAAGGAAAAGGTTAGAGCAGGTGTTGAAGAAATCTGCAAAAAATATCCGCTCTACGAATAATAAATTATTTAGTTAAAAAGTCAGTCGGTTGGTATATTGCCAACCGACTGCTTTACTATTAATGGTAATAAAAAATAACTAACATACATTGATTAGGTACATATTTTTAAGTATAATGAAGTTATGAAGTGGTTATAAGAATGATATTAGGCAATTTGAAAGGGAATCTGTATGTTATCTATTTATCCTGCATGTTTTTATAAAGAAAAAGAGGGCAATTATTCCGTGATTTTTCCTGTTCTCGGAATTGCAACCTGCGGTGATACAATTGATGAAGCTATGAAAATGGCTATTGATTGCCTTGCAGGATATTTGTACGATGCAAAAATTGCAGAAGAAGAAGTTCCCAAACCGCCTACAATGGAAGATATTGATATTGATGAGGAATATGATGAATATGAAACGGCATTTGTCGATATGGTAGCTGTTGATGTTGACGAATACGCAAAAAAGCATTTTGAAAATCCGTAAAGAAAACACTCACAATTCCCTCTTAGCTTAATGATTTGGCGTTCAAAGAGGGAGTAAATTATTCTCAAGTGTTGCAAAAGCCTTAAAAGAACAACTTCACCTTGCCGAATAATAAAAAATCAGCCGACTGTTATCTATCCAACAGTCGGCTTTTGTTTTATATGAAAGTTCTGATTACTGAATTTATCATATTTTAATTTGGTATTATTTTACTGCACTTCAAAAATCTTCAACAGAGTTTTCGTAGGCGGATTTGATTTTGGCTATTTCGCCTTTGAGGAGGCAATTGTCAATGTCGATTTGATAGTTGTGGTAATCCCATGGGAGATGTTCTCCTTTATGGGCGTAGATGAAGTCGCTTTTGCCGGTTTCGTCAATTTTCTTGATAAGTTTGAGCAACTCATCTGCCGACATATCGTCAATGATTCCTCTGCCTGCTCCGTCGGAAACCTTTGGATAGGATCGTCCGCTGCCTTTTGGCATTTCTTCATCAGACAGCAGAGTTATTTCAAACTCCTGTTCCTCGCCAAAATCATAAATCATATGAATTTTATCGCCAATTTCAAGTTTTAATTTGCCGAGTTTCGTTTCTGACATAAGCTTTGGTTTTGTCTGAAATTCTTCGTCGTCCAACTCGTAATCTGTGCCTTTGTATGTCATCATGAAAAGGTGATATGCACAGGTGCTGAATGACGAAAGCACGGCATAGCCCAACACAGCCATTGTCGAATTTGAAGAAATCTGAATATCCCGCCATATTTTGTTTTCGCATCCTATATAGACAATTTTGAATGTATAAACTCTTGTTATAATATGTACCTCCATTGTTAATTCAAAGTATCTTCGCCCTCGTTATAGAGAGCCTCGTTGATTTCTACAACGCTTTTGTTGTTATTCATATTTATGATTATAATGCTGTCACGCTTGATTTTTGGGTAGAGAGGTGAGAGCCCTGCAATTTTAAGGACGCTGTTGGTTTCATTTACCGACAGACCCATTCCTATTGAAAGGCAAATTAGTTTATCCCTTTTCGGGGCAGTTTTCAAGCCTGAAAAAATCTGATAAGCATAGCCGTCGCTGAGTTCGGCTTTACGAATGACCTCCGCTTTTGTAAGATTCCTTTCGTTCAAAAGGTCGGTAAGGTATTCCGAGAGATTTTTATTTATCATTGAATCCCTGTTTGCGTTTTCGTATTCTTCAAATGTGTTAAAATTTTCAAGTTCTTTTAAAAGTTGAGTTGTAGTTTTGCGTATCATAATCAAAAACTCCCTGAATTAAAGTTTTGTAAGTTTCCAAAACTATTTTAACATGATATAATAAGCAAGACAAGTATAATTAGACTTATAATTTTGCAAAGTGCTTGTCAATATTGTGAGGAAATGTTATGGGAAATAATTGGATTGATACGGTGATTAATGAACAATATCAGTTTGTGCGATTGCTTAAACGAACAGATAAAACGGAAATCTGTGTTTTTAGGCATAAGGAACTCGGCAAACAGATTGTAAAACGCACATTAAAAGGTTCGGGAGAGGTTTACTTTGCACTTAGAACGCTTTCACACCCAAATATTGCAAATGTTTACGATGTTGTCAAAACCGAAACGGGAGTCACTGTTCTTGAAGAATATGTTGACGGTCAGACCGTGGCGGATTATCTGCAAACGGGATTGTATTCTCCGTCAGGTGTGAGAAAAGTGGTTGCATCTCTTTGTGACGCACTTGATTTGTTGCATTCGCACCAAATTATACACAAGGATATTAAGCCTGAAAATGTGATGATTGACAGCAACGGTAATGTAAAGCTGATTGATTTTGATGCGGCAAGAATTTACAAGCCGTTTCAGTCGCAGGATACGCAGGCAATCGGCACAATGGGTTATGCCGCACCCGAACAGTACGGAATAAATCAAACCGATGAAAGAACCGATATTTACGCAATAGGTGTTTTGATGAATGTTATGCTCACAGGTCAGCCGCCCGAAATACGGCTTTGCAGGGGCAGACTAAAAAGGATTGTCATAAAATGCACCCAGACAATTCCCGACAACCGCTATCAAAATGTTAAAGAATTGAAAAGAAATCTTTAAAACAGAATAAAACTGTGCTGACAGCACAGGACAAAAATACCGTCTTTGATTATACTTTAATTAGAGTTTAATCAAGGACGGTAATTATTTTGTGGATTTTTAACAAAGGATTTACAACTTGTCAATGTTATCGGCAAGAACTCTCACCGTGTTGAGAAATGTGTTCACCTTGGTTTTGTCGGTATCTTTGAGCACACTGTCAATTTCGTTAAGCATATGCTTGTTTTCAACCGAATCGAATACAAGCCAGTCAATGCTTGCGTCGAGTGCCTGAGAAATGCGGAAAAGAACATCAACGGAAAGTATTCTTGTTCCACGCTCAATGTGACCGATGTGTGCCGCAGAAAGCTCGCACAATTCACCGAGCTGTTCCTGCGTAAAGCCTTTTTCAATCCGCTTTTCTTTTATCCTTTTGCCGAGTGCTGTATAATCAATGTTTTTGTTCATAAGTAAAACCTCAGAATGCTATATATAATTTATTTTAAACTTTTTGAACAAAAAAATAAATTTACTGTAAGCATTTATTATTGACTTGTAGCATTATTTGTGCTAAACTTATTTTACAACAGATGAGTTTTTTATGAACTTTGACAGACCGCAGTTCAGCCGTCTGTAATAAATAAATTTTTAGGAGGAAAAATTATGAGTAAATGTAAAATTAAGCTAAGAAACAGCATTTCTGTTATATTATCCGTGCTGATAGTGCTTTCGGCAGCAATGTGCGTGCCTGTTACGGCAAGCGCCGCCACCTACGATTCAAATCCGGATGATTTTGAATTTAGTTATAACAGCAGTGATATGACCGCAAGTGTTACTAAATACAAAGGTGACAGCGAATATGTTGAAATTCCGTCCATGGTAAATGGGTACAAGGTGGATAGTATAGAGAATCCTATATTCAGAGATAACTACAAATTAAAAGGAGTAATTATTCCTGACACAGTTGATTATGTTTCCAGAGAGATTTTTTCGGGGTGTGTTTCACTTACTGATGTTGACCTCGGAAAAGGTATTACTAGTATTTCTTTTGGTATGTTTTATAATTGTAAAAGCCTTGAATCTCTTACAATACCTGAACAAATCAAATATTTGGGAGGTTATGAACAAGACCCTTTTGATGGGTGTACAAGCCTTAAAAATCTTTATTTGAAAGCAAAAAATATTAGTTTTATAAGGTATCTTAAGCTACCCTCGTTAACAAATATTGTTATTGCGTCAACTGTTGATTCATTGCCCGACGGTGCTTTTTCGGGATATAATTACATTGAAAATGTAACCTTTGAAAACGGTTTAATGGTTCTTCCTGACAGTTGCTTTAAAAACTGTACAAGCTTAAAGAATATTACTTTGCCCGACAGTATGATGTCTGTCGGAAAATCTGCATTTGAAAATTGCTTTAACCTTAAAAGTGTGACTTTTTCAAAGAACCTTAACACAATTTCTCCGTCAGCATTTAAAGGCTGTTCGTCAATTGAAAGTCTGAATTTTAATAACAATCTTAGAGAAATCGGTTCAAATGCATTTGAAAATTGTACTTCTGTAAAGAATGTAACATTTAATAATTTACTTAACACAATAGGAGAAAGTGCGTTTAGTAATTGTACTTCTATTGAAAAAGCAGAACTGCCCTCAAGTGTTTCTTCTTTGGGAGAAAGTGCCTTTGCGGGTTGTACAGGATTAAAAAATGTGACCCTTCCTGAAAAATTAAAATATATAAGTTCAGGTGCCTTTTCAGACTGTAGCAGTCTTGAAAGCATTGACTTTCCTGATAATATTACTGAAATAGGATTTGGCAGTTTTTTGAATTGTACAGCTTTGCAGAATGTCAAAATAGGTAAAAATACTACAACAATTAAAGGATATGCTTTTTTAGGCTGCAGTTCACTTAAAAGCATTGAAATTCCCGCAAATGTCAAATATATTTGTGAGTCTGCGTTTAAAGATTGCACTAATTTGTCATCGGTAAAGCTGAACAACGGACTTCAGCGGATTGAAAGTTATGCTTTTTACAATTGCCTAAATTTAAAGAAGATTATAATTCCTGCAAGTGTTACATATCTTTATGATTACAGTCTTGGCTATTACGGCAAAAACAATAGCAACTACAAGCTCCCTGATTTTGTTATTGTTGGCGATATAAATTCTTGTGCTCAAAGATATGCAAATGATAACGGCTTTAAATTTGAAAAATATACAGTAACTCTCCCCACACCGCAGATTACAAGCCTTAAAAATACAACAGGCGGTGTAAAATTACAATGGAACAAGGTCAACGGTGCTTACGGCTACAGACTTTATTACAGACCTGCCTCGGGCGGCTGGAAAAGATTTAAGGATACAACTTCAACAAGTTTTACCGATTCAAGTGTAGTACCGAATAAAACCGAAACTTATACAATCCGTTGCCTTGACAAAGATGGCAACACAATCAGCGGCTTTAACTCAAAGGGTTGGTCAATTAAATATGTTCCTGTTGCACCGACAATTTCAAAACTTGAAAACACATCAAGCGGTATTAAACTGACTTGGAACAAAATCGCAGGTGTTTACGGCTACCGTCTTTATCACAAAACTTCAACAGGTTGGAAGAGATTTAAAGACACAACCGCAACAAGCTTTACCGATTCTGGTGTAACCGCAAACAAAACCGAAATCTACACAATTCGTTGTATCGACAAGGGCGGCAACACCGTCAGCGGCTTTAACTCAAAGGGTTGGTCTAAGAAATACACTGCGTCAACTCCGTCAATCAGTAAGCTTGAAAATACATCGGGCGGAATTAAGCTCAGTTGGAACAAAGTTACAGGGGCTTACGGCTATCGACTTTATCGCAAAACTTCTTCGGGTTGGAAGAGAATCAAAGATACAACCGCTACGACCTATACCGACAGTGCCGTAAAATCCGGCAGAACCGAAACCTATACAATCCGTTGTATTGACAGGAACGGCAAAACCGTCAGCGGATATAACTCAAAGGGTTGGTCAAAAAAGTATGTCTACAATCCGCCTAAGTCAATCAAACTGAACAAGACATCAGCTTATATCGGCAAAAAGGAAAGCGTTACGCTCAAATACACACTTTCAGCGGGTTCAACAAGCACAGTAACATGGTCATCAAGCAACAAAAATGTTGCAACTGTGTCAGGTGGAAAAGTCACCGCCAAAGGTGCAGGCGCAACTACAATCACAGCAACAACCGCAAACGGCAAAAAAGCCACCTGTAAGGTGACTGTTATCAATGGCGTGAGAACATACTATACTTGCACGAGTGGAAACCGAACTGTTGCAGAGTACTCTGTTGTAGTTTCTGACGGCTGTTATGATAAAAAATCAAGTGGTGGCTGGAGATGTTACTATGAAAAGTACAATTATGACAAATATGATATGGGTTATGTGGGAGCTATTTTGTTCACAGAGAGTCCGTATTCACAGTTATCTCCTCCTGCACCGAACTTTACTAAACTCGGTGAGAAAAACGGCTATGTTTTTGGATATACAAAGGCAACAGGTCTTGAATTTATCGCAGATGATATAACATCCGCAAAAAAATATTCAACAGCTTGTCAAAATTTCAACTATGCTGTAAAAACATTCAGATTTGAATAACAGTCGGTGTTAATTTAAGGGAGAAGGTGCAATGAGCAAATTTTGCGAAAAATGCGGAAATCAGTTAAATGATGATGATGTATTCTGCGAAAAATGCGGAACTCGTGTAGAGTCAGGAGAAATGACAAATAGCACAGATACAGCACAGTCTGTATCCGGAAGTGCTTCACAGCAAGCGACCGTACAGCCTGAGGTTGTGTTTCTTCAAAAGAAAAAGGTGAATCCGTTAAAAATAATTATTCCGATTGTTTCGGGAGTGCTGGTCGTTACACTGGTTATTGCGTTAGTAATGATGTTTGGCAAAAGTGTGGTAAAAACATCGAAAGACGGAAAAAAGGTGTTTGCGTTTAACCCAAAAGAGTTTGTTGAGCGTTACAATAAAACTAATGCCGATGTTTTGACATCTGAATTTAATTTTTCTTCATTTGAGTATGATACTAACAGTGACGGTGACGATTTGTATAAAAAGACATACAGTGATGCATCGTATGTATTGTTTACAGACGGAGCGGGTTATGCCAGTAATGTTGAAAGCATCAAATATTGGTATGATTCAGAAGAAAGCTATACACCGCCGGGCGGCATTGTCAGGGAACTGCGTGCAGTGTATCCTGATTTATCTTACGATGAAGCTGAATCAATTTTAATTGCTGCAAAAAAGATTAGTTATGTTGGATATGAATATCGTGATGTGAAAATTTCGTACGAATACAATAAAAATAATAGTACTCAGAGTTGGTTTATATCACCTAAATAACAGGAGGAAAATATGTTTTGTTCAAAATGCGGAAATAAGCTTGATGATGACGCTGTGTTTTGCTCTGCTTGCGGAAACAAAGTGGCGAGCAATCGGAATGTAAACACACAGCAACAGACTGATAATGCGACACAGCAGTCGGTTTATACGCAACAGACTAATCAACATACGAATCAGTCCTATTCGTATGGGCAGGGCGTTCCGTACGGAAATCAGCAAACTGTAAATTATCAGACATATCAGGTTTCATACGGAAATTCTCCGCTTGAAGAACTTCGCAAAAAGTTACAGATAGATATGATAATTTGGATTGTTGTTGCAAGTATTCAGGCAATTCTTGCGGTGTACTTTTTTATAACGGGAATGACATTGTCATCGTATTATCTCGGCGATTTTGCAGGGAATTATTACATAAACGGAATTGCGCTTGCAATTGTTTCAGTGTTGAACTTTGTAAGCTCATACAAGACAAGCAACATGCGTACAAGAATAGCAACAGTGCCGACAGGAATTGTCGGTGAGTATGAGGCTTTGACACCGTATGTTGTCAATCTCGTATATAACGCAATTTTCGGCGGATTGATTGGTATTGTGGGCTCGATTTACGGCTTTGTTGTCCGCAGTTATGTAATGAAAAACAAATTCTATTTTGTGAAAATTGAAGAGAATTACAGAAAGAACCCACACGATAATTTTTGGCGTTGCTCAAATTGCGGAAGAGTCAATCCGTCATTTGAAGAAATTTGTATATGCGGTGTTAAAAGGGAGGAGTAAAAATGAAATATTGTTCAAAATGCGGTTCGCCGATAAATGATGACGCTGTGTTCTGTGCAGGTTGCGGAACAAGGGTTAGTAATAACATAAATCAAAATGTTGAAAACTTACAGCCAACAGCGGAACAAACAACAAACGAAGAAAATCCAAATGTGACGAATACCGTTCCGATTCAGCAGCAAAGTGTGTATGCAAATATCGGTACAGCAGAACAAAAGCCGAAAAAGAAGGGTAAAAAAGTCCTCTTTATATCTATTGCGGTTGTGTTGGTGCTTTGCATAACAGCAGGCATTATATTTGTGCCGAGTATGTTCTCGGGCGGTGTACCAAAGGTTATTCCAACCGATGAAAATAAGGCTTTGTTTGATGTAACATTTGAAGAATTTAAAGCAGGCATCATAAACAATGCAAACAAACTGAATGAGAAGTTTAGCGATATTATAAATGAAAAATCTTATGTGACAGAAAGTATAGATGCACTTAATAACGAGGACAACTGGACTTCGTGGACAAACAGTGACGGTAACATTGTACATAAGTGGACTAACAAATACGGTGATAGCAGTAGTTTGTCGGTTGATGTTAGTGTTGTTATTGACAGCAAAAGCAACAAAGTGAAAGGCTTTGCCGTTACTTCATACAATGCTGACATAGCGATAAAGGCAATTGTTACTTCTTACATTTTATTTGGTAATAATTTAAGTGATGAAAATCTTGAAATTTTAGAAAACTTAAGTATGTATTGTAAGGATGAATATGATGATAATCCGCTCTTGTTCCTTGATGACAGAGGAATTTCAATGACAGAGGATGGTAGTGATGTTACCTATACTTATCTTCCTTTAAGTGAAAAGATGAAAGAAGAATATTCGTCAAGCGGAGTATGGATTTCACCCGAAAACCTGTATAGATTTGACAAAGTGCTTTCTGCAAGGTATGGTATTGAGTATGAGTGGAAAACCCTTGATGAATTTATAAAATCACTTGGGGCTTAGTAATTAGGATAGGTGAGTTTATGCCATTTTGCGAGAAATGCGGAAAAGAGATTAAAGACGGTGACAGGTTTTGTACTCGGTGCGGTGCAGAGATAAAGCCTTTGCCGATGACCTCGGTTAATAAAAAATCGACTGATATAAAGTCGGATAAAAAGCCAAAGAAAAAATTAGTCGTCATAATTTCCGCTGCATCGGCAGTTGCGGTTGTGTTGGCTGTATGTGCAATTGTTTTATTGCCGAAAATGTTCGGCAATAATAATGCCGAGCAAGCTGTTAAAGCAACTACCCAACAGGTTACAACGGAAATTTCGACAACAGCAGAACCTACAACTGTTGAACCGACTACAGATATTCAAACAACGGCAAAGTCTACTACGATTGAGCCTACAACAGCCAAGCCGACCGAGCCCGAAACATCGAAAGATGATGGCGAAGGTAACTCAAATGGTGGCGGAAGATGCTATTTTAACGGCTTTTCAATTGAAGTCCCCGAGGATTATACATATGAGGTTGATGGTGATAAGGTTACTTTTTATGAATCGTATAATCACGAACATTCCGAAACAGGCTCGGACGGATTTTTATTCGCTATTGACTGGACATATGACGGAACGGTCAGCATAGATTCACGCAGACTCGGAAGTAAGGACGGTAAGTATTTTATGTACATTCATCCAACAGGCTTCGGAATGTTGGAGGACGAATACGCAAATCAGCGAATGGTTGATGCCAGAGCTGAAACGGATGATGTACTTTCATCGTTCAGAGTTGAATAACCGAAAACAACGCAGTGCGTATTGCATTGCGTTGTTTTTTGTTTTAAAATATATAAAAGAGGTGAGGCGTTATGGGTAAGGATACGAAGTTTTGCAGGAATTGCGGCAAGGAACTTCCGATTGAATCAACATTTTGTCCGTATTGTATGACAAAGCTGATTGATGTTACAACAGGCGGAGAAATTAAGGTGAAAAAGAAAAAGCCGATTATTATTGCCGTTTCAGCGGCAATAGTTTTGCTCGTTGTAATTGCGGTGATTATAATTTTGGACAGCACGATTTTTGGTGGCAAATCGGATAATATTACCACACATGCAACAACTGTTCCGACAACTGCGGTCACGACAACGGCTGAAAATAAAACCTCGGATTATTCAAAATATGTCGGAATATGGTGCGATAAAGACAGCGATATTTCAACCGCAACTCAAAACGGCGGCAATATTCTTGAGATTATTTCCGTCAAAGATGATGTTGTGAGATTTACTTTTACAAAGACTTCGTCTGCACCGCAAAACCGAATTGCGAGAATAAGCAATGTTACAACAAAGGTAATTGACGGAATAGGAACTTTTTCGTTTGATGATGACGGCTGGCAGAACAGCGGTACGGGTAAAATCAAGTTTTCCGACGGTGAAATCTATATTGAAAACACGATCACAAATCAAAACAGCGGGTCAATGTGGGATATAGGCGGAAAGTTTTATCTTAAAAAATCCGAAAGTTCAATGCTTAATGTAGAGAGCAATAATTTTTTGAACGCTGATTTTGACGATGTAAAAAATGCTTTTGGCGAAGAAATTTCAGATCCGTTTTTAGCGTCGGATAAGTGGTATATTCATTACTACAGCGGTATGAATGTTATGGTCACCGCCGAAACAAATAAAATTTACAGCATTACGGTTGATTACTCATCAGGCAACCTTGCCAATTCAAACATCGGTTTTGGCGAAATCAACGGCAACAGCACCTATGACGATGTCTATGCTGAACTCGGCGAGCCGATGTACAATAACATAACCCACGGTGATGTTACCTATAAGCGGAAAGACGGATATGTAACTTTCACCTTTGACGATAATATGAACCTCACAAACTTTGTGTACTGCATTGAAGATACGCATTAAAAAATAATAAGTAATAAAAAAATCAGCCTGAGCGTCAAGTAACAATGCTCAGGCTGGTGTGTTATGGTGGCAATAAATAATTGAATTTTCAGAAATATCAGAAATAAAAAATAAGCACTAACCATAAAGATTAGTGCTTATTGGATGGTTGCGGGAGCCGGATTTGAACCGATTATCGCCCTCACAGGTTCGGTTGACCTTCCTGAAATACAGTCGTTTGTGCGACAGATTATAAATCTGTCTGCAAACTCGGTATTTCAGTTAATCGCTGCACAAAAACAATTCGCAGGATTGTTTTTGCTTGCTCACCTCGGGAACCCTCAGACCGTCGGTTCAGATTTGCAAAATAAAAAAATAAGCACTAACCAAAGTGATTAGCGCTTATTGAATGGTTGCGGGAGCCGGATTTGAACCGACGACCTTCGGGTTATGAGCCCGACGAGCTACCGAGCTGCTCTATCCCGCGATATACAACTCTGCTGTGTTTTACAGCTTTTTTATTATAGCACCGTGTAAAGGTTATGTCAATAGTTTTTTTGCAAATTTTTTCTTTTTAGTTAATTCCCATAGTAAAGTCCGCCTCTTTCCTACTCCTGCTGTGGAACTTACTTTGGGGATTAACAAAATTTTCTTTTGTACTTTTGCGGTGCATTTGTTATGATTTTATTAAGGAATTCATTAAGAAAAATTTTGGAAATGAATGCAGACAACTGCGTGTCGGCTTATATCTGTCAACCTATTTTGTGTCAAAGTTAATCCTGCAACAAAAAATACGGATAAATACCAATATATAAAATTATGCGGTTTTATACAGGCACAATCAATAATAAAAATTTTCAATATGTTTATTGTGACAAAATAATATGGCAAAAATTGTGCATAATTCAGCCACAATACTGCCTGCCTGAACAATTTGCACTAAAAGCTAAATTTATATTTATACATTTCGCCGTAGCAATAATTGTTAATTTGTGTTACAATTATGATGTCATTTTTTAATGATATTATGTGATTAGCGGAGAGCTTATGCCGATATACAGAATTGCAGACTTAAATGTTGAAATAAACCCAAAATATAAACTTGCAGGACAGCGTCTTGAGCCGTATATCATTCAGTCGGATAAATCGGATAAGGTTGATATAACTGTGTCTGTTACCGACGGTGAAATTACTCAGCGTTGTATGCTTGGCAACAATATCGACAGGCAGGAAGCGGAGGATGTTCTGATACTCACAAAATTTTGCAATGCGGTGCTTGACGGGTTTGACGGTTTCTTTTTTCATTCATCGTGTTTAGAGCTTGACGGTGAGGGCTATGCTTTTTCGGCTGTCAGCGGAACAGGCAAGTCAACCCACACGGCACTTTGGCAGAAGCATTTTGGCGACAGGGTGACGATGATTAACGACGACAAGCCGATTATACGAAAGTGTGGCGGAAAGTTTTATGTTTACGGCACTCCTTGGATGGGAAAGGCTAACATAGGGACAAACACAAAGGCTCCGCTTAAGGCTGTATATATACTTGAAAGAGCAAAGGAAAACAGGGCGGCAAGGGTTTTGCCGTCACAAGTTTTAAGGCAGTTGTTTGAAGCAGCTGTTATTGATGTTGAACGGAGCAGAATGGAAAGACTGCTCGGATTGTTTGATGAGTGTTTCAGCGTGACACCGCTGTTTTTGCTCGGCTGTAATATGGAAGAAAATGCCGTCATAACGGCTTACAATGCCGCTAACGGCAAAGATAAATAGGGTTATTGGAATTTTCAGAGAACGGAGGAATATATTATGGAATTTGCTCAGGTTGTTTCGGTTGAAAATATGAGGAAGAGCGATGCAAAAACAATTGCGGAGCGTACTCCCTCGGCGGAGCTTATGCACAGAGCCGCAAAGGGAATTTTTGAATCGGCAAAGTTTGTCGGTAAGGTTGCCATAGTTTGCGGAAAAGGGAACAACGGCGGTGACGGCTATGCACTCGCCTGCATTTTGTGTCAGAACGGCTTTACTCCGACAATTTTCAGAGCAAGCGACGGTTTTTCAAGGGACGGTCTTTACTATTATAAAAAAGCAAGGTCGCTTGGTGCGGAAGAGTTGCCAATGTCACAGGCGGCGGCATTCACGGGCTTTGACATCGTTGTAGACTGCTTGCTCGGAACAGGATTTTCGGGTGAATTAAAGGGCGAAATGCTTGATGCCGTTGAGCAGATAAATATGACAAATGCCTATGTTATAAGCGCCGATATAAACAGCGGAATCAACGGAGATACAGGTGTGTGCAGTACTGCGGTAAATTCAGATCTGACCGTTTCAATCGGTTCATTCAAGACAGGTCTGTTTTTGAATGACGCACCGTATTATATCGGTTCGATGACAAATTGCGACATAGGAATCAATCTTATTGAAGAGGAGTACAAGCTGATTGACTACTCGCTTTTGCATATGTTTGAGGGTTACGGCTCGCTTGTTATGACAACCGAAGAATTTTTTGAAAAGTACGGCTACGAGCCTTCAAAATGCAATGTTGCACGCTGTGTTGAAGAAATCAGCAAAAAAGAACGCAGAACGGTTGTAGTAAAAACAGACCATTCTGCGGTAATTGCGGATCTTAAATATATTTATTTTTGCGCTGACTATGTTATTAACAATTGATTGATTTTAATTGAGTTGAGGGTGAAACCATGAAGTACAAGAAGGTGTTGTTACCGCCCGAGCCGTATTACAGCGGCAGGGTTACAAGATATCCGGACAGAAAAGTTGCCTTTGAATCGGGACTCAGGTGGCATGGTTCATATGAAATTTCCTATATAAAAAAAGGTAAGGTAAGGCTTAACAAGCTTGACTGTGAAATTATTCTCAATGCGGGCGATGTTTATGTGCTGAACAGTCAGGAGGTTCACTCCTACGATGATATTGGCGAGGACACTCAGGCTGTTATGCTCAACATAATTCCAAAAGCCATTGCACCGTATGTTGATGACCCACATATTGTGCCGAGATTTAAACAGCCCCAAGGCGAAGCATTGGAATTTATCAGGAAAACAATGAACACATTATACGGTTATGAGGAATACAAGAGCAAGCTCATCAGTATGAAGGTCAGAGCAGTAATGTACAGCGTTGCGTACTACCTTATCCGTGATTGCATTGACAACGATATACAATATGTTCACGGTTCTCAGGCTGATGATTTTGACTGTGCAAAAAGTGCCATCCGATATATGCACGACAACTATAAGCACGAAATAACGCTGAGTGAGATTGCCAATTATGTCGGAATGACACCTGCTCATTTTTCAAAGTATTTCAAGGAAAAAACAGAGGAAACTTTTTCAAAGTATCTTCGCAAGGTTCGCCTTGAACACGCAATTGATGATTTGAGAAACAAAAAAATCACCGTCAGACAGGCGGCAATTGAAAACGGTTTTCCAAATGTTAATTCTCTTATTCTGTTTTGCAAGTCCGAATACGGCAGAACCCCTGCGGAGTTGAAGAACTATAGTGAGAAGAACTAACGGCGAGCCGCCGTTCCCAGTTTGTGAAGACAGTCGTATCAGGGCGAGAGTGTAGATGCCCGAGCGGAAGTTCTTCAAATTGAAATTTGAAAATGGAAAATTGAAAATAAAGGTCGGGTAGCAAGTATGCAAAATGCAAAACATTGTTTCCCGACCGTTTTTGTATATATGGAAGTTGTTGCTATACCGTAGCGGCGAACCTCGTTCGCCGCTACGGTATAGCAATTATATTGTGACATTTATAGGATTATATTTATCATAAATTATGTGCAATTACTTGCGGGCGTCCAATGAACGCCCCTACTTAATTGTCACAACTCCCAACTCAACCTGATTATTGATTCGGGGGATAAATGTGGAATTGTTTAAACCTGCGAAAACAATCATTTTTGTGCCGTCAAGGTCAAATTCGCCTTTGTCATATTTCGGAAAAAGTCCCTGATTCGGAGCGATTACTCCGCCGATGAACGGCAGTTGAATCTGTCCGCCGTGGGTGTGACCGCAGACAATCAAATCTATGTCGGTTTTCTTTGCATCCTCGGCAATGTATTCGGGCTGGTGGTGCAGAAGAATCGTAAAATTATCCTTTGCCTTTTCGGCAAATTCTTCCCAAAGTGTTCTTGAAGGAACATCGTCCTCGGGAGTGTAGAATTCATAATAAGGGTAGTCGCTCATTCCGCCGATAAGTACACTCTTGCCGTTTTTTGTGAATTTTATGTATTCATTATCGAGCAATACAGCACCTGTTGAGTCAATCTCACTTTTAAAGTCTGTGCCAAATTCGGCGGCATTGTCACGCTCATGGTTGCCAAGACAGCAGTATGTGGGCGCAATATCCGCAAGCTTTTTCAGCACATCCTTCATCTTCGTTGTGTCGGGATCGCCACGGTTGACCATATCTCCGCAAACCGCGATAAAATCGGGATTCTGTTCCTTTACAAGCCCTGCAAGGTCTGCGTTCTTTTCTCCGTATTCCTTGTTGTGCAAATCCGTGATGACAACAAATTTCAGCTTTGCGTCGTTCTTTGTGTTGTTTACGCTGTAATTTGTGATTGCAATTGTGTTGTCACAGTAAACGCCCCATATTACGAGAGCTACAAACAGCACAAGTATTATTGCTCCGATAATTATAAAAAACTTTTTCATTCAATTCACCGTTCATATTTAGTATGGTATTATTTTAGGCTCGTTTTGTGCGGTTGTCAACAAATGTGTGTCGAACAAGTCTGATTATTACTGTTCCTTGTGCTTTGATTGTCGGATTTCAAGTTGATTTAGGAATTGCTTTGTTTGACATTCCTTTTGCACTGTTGTATAATGAATCATAATTGTATTTATATGTTACTCGGGAAATTTACACAAAGTTAAACAGAAGAGGTATGGGTTATGAAGAAGATTAATTTGCGTAAGATGTTTCTGGCTCTCGCAGATGTGTTTATTATCGTTGTCAGCGGTATTCTTGCAAATTACATTCTCTCACTTGTCGGTTACATAGGCACTGCTGCAAGCAAAGGACTGTTGAGTTACATCGTTATCAACCTTGTAATGTGTCTGTTTACGCTTTATATAAGCGGAACATATTCAAAATTGTGGCGATACTTTAACGCAAAGGACTATATTGTGTGCGGAATTGCCGTCTTTTCGGGGTTTACGCTCGGCTTTGTAATCTCGTTGTTTTTGCAGATTCCGCAGAGAAAGATTTTTTGTATAGTATATTTCGCAATAGCCCTTGTCGGAATTCTTGCATTCCGTTTTGTTTTTAGAAGGGCTTTTCTTGACCTTACCGAGGCAGGAAGGGCAGAGGGCGGAGAGCGTACACTTATCGTAGGTGCAGGCAATGCCGGCAGAATGATTATCCGTGAAATTCACAATGCGAATGAGCAGAATGATGTTAATAACCCTTCAAAAAGCATCATTCCGGTATGCTTTGTCGATGATGATTTGAAAAAGCTGAATCAGAAAATCGAAGGAATCCCCGTTGTGGGAACCTGTCCCGAAATTGTTAAAATATGTGATGAATACCGCATAGACAATATTATAGTTGCACTTCCGTCATGTGAGGAAGATGAGAAAAGGAAGATTCTTGACTACTGTTCCGCAACAGAGTGCAAAATCAAGATTATCCCTTATCTCGGCGAGCTTTTGTTTGATGACGGGCATACACAGCTTATTTCACAGGCAAAGGAAATCAAGATTGAGGATCTTCTCGGCAGAAAACCCATTGAGTTTGACCGAAAGGAGATTCATGACCTTATCAACGGAAAGGTTTGTCTTGTTACAGGCGGCGGCGGTTCAATCGGCAGTGAGCTTGTAAGACAGATTGCAAAGAATGATCCGAAACAAATCATAATTGTTGATATCTACGAAAACAACGCATACGATATTCAGCAGGAGCTTGTGCTTGAATACGGCACAAAGCTCAACCTTGTAACGCTTATTTCATCGGTTCGTGATTACGACAAAATGGAGCTTATCTTCAAGACATATCGCCCCGAACTCGTATTCCACGCTGCCGCTCACAAGCATGTTCCGCTTATGGAAACTGTTCCCGAGGAGGCTGTAAAAAACAACATCTTCGGCACATTCAATGTTGCAACCCTTGCAGAAAAGTACAAGGCAAAGAAGTTTGTTATGATTTCAACCGATAAGGCTGTTAATCCGACAAATGTTATGGGCGCAACAAAGCGCGCGTGCGAGATGATTATTCAGTACAAGGCGCAGCACAGCACCGATACCGAATTTGTAACAACAAGATTCGGTAATGTTCTCGGCTCAAACGGCTCGGTTATTCCGCTGTTTCGCCGTCAGATTGAAAACGGTGCGCCCGTTACCGTAACACATCCCGATATTATCAGATATTTTATGACTATTCCCGAGGCTGTTTCGCTTGTTCTTGAGGCAGGTGCAATGGCAAAGGGCGGTGAGATTTTTGTTCTTGATATGGGTGCTCCCGTCAAGATTACAACCCTTGCCGAGAACCTTATCAGAATGTACGGTAAGGTTCCGTACAAAGATGTTCCGATTATTTTCACGGGACTTCGCCCGGGTGAAAAGCTTTTTGAGGAGCTTCTTATGGACGAAGAAGGTCTTAAGTCAACACAGAACAAGAAAATTTTCATAGGAAATCAAATTAAAATAGACGAAACAGATATGCTGTCAAAGCTTGAGGTTCTCAAAAAGACCGCAGAAAACAATGACAGTGAAAAGACAGTTGAACTTTTGGCAGAACTTGTACCTACTTTTTGCCACAAGGTCAATGATTAACCGAAAAGGAGAAATTTTATGTGCGGTATTGTAGGTTATGTAGGACCTAAGGATTGCAGTGAGGTGCTTGTTAATGCTCTCACAAAGCTTGAATACAGAGGCTATGACTCGGCAGGTATTGCGGTTTTTGATAACGGAGAAATCAAGACCGTAAAGACCAAGGGTAAGCTTCAGGACTTAAAGGATAAGCTTGCAGAGGTCGGCACTCCGAAAGGTCATGTCGGCATAGGTCACACCCGTTGGGCAACCCACGGCGAGCCTTCGGATGTAAACTCACATCCACACAGCGGTGCAAGGGTTACAATCGTTCACAACGGTATTATTGAAAACTATATGGAGCTTAAAGACTTCCTCATCTCAAAGGGAAGAACCTTCCTCAGCGACACAGATACAGAGGTTGTTGCTCAGCTCCTCGACTATAAATACAACGGAAATCCTCTTGAAACAATTGACAGCGTAATGGCTGAGCTTAAGGGTTCGTTTGCACTCGGAATTATGTTCAAGGATTTCCCCGACAGAGTTTTTGCGGTTCGCCGTGAAAGTCCTCTTATCGTAGGCGTTGCAGAGGGCGAGTGCTTTATTGCTTCCGATGTTCCTGCAATTCTTCAGTACACAAGGGATTATTATCTTCTTGACCATGATGAAATCGTAACACTTTCACCTGACGGTGTTTCGTTCGTTGACGAACACCTTGATCCGATTGAAAAGGAACTTCAGACAGCCGACTGGGATATGGAGGCTGCCGAAAAGGGCGGTTATCCGCACTTTATGATTAAGGAAATCAACGAACAGCCCGAGGCTATCAGAACAACGATTATGCCGAGAATCAAAGAGGGACTTCCGTTCCTTGAGGAATGCGGCATTACAACAGAAACAATCAAGGATTTCAAAAATATCACAATTGTTGCCTGCGGTACTGCCATGCATGCAGGTATGGTCGGCAAGTATGTTATTGAGGATCTCGCAAGAGTTTCCGTAAATGTTGACATTGCGTCCGAGTTCCGTTACAGAAATCCGATTGTAGGCGAGGGCGACCTTGTAATCATCATTTCACAGTCGGGCGAAACAGCCGACAGCCTTGCCGCAATGCGTCTTGCAAAGCAGAAGGGTGCAAAAACTCTTGCAATCGTAAACGCAAAGGGCAGTTCAATTGCCCGTGAGGCGGATATGCTCATCTACACACTCGCAGGTCCCGAAATTTCCGTTCCGTCAACAAAGGCATACATCACACAGCTTTCCGTTATGTATCTCTTTGCCTTTGAGCTTGCTCTTGCAAAGGAAACAATCAGCACAGCCGAGTGCAAGCGACTTGTTTCGGCTCTTACAAAAATGCCCGAGGCAGTTCAGTATGTAATCGACAACTGCGAAGATACCTGCAAGTTTGTTGCTACAAAGCTTGTTGCAACCGACAGCTTGCTTTACATAGGCAGAGGTCTTGACTATGCCCTTTCAATGGAGGGTTCGCTCAAGCTCAAAGAGGTTTCGTACATTCACTCAGAAAGCTACGCCGCAGGCGAGTTGAAGCACGGCACAATTTCGCTTATTGACGAGGATGTTCCCGTTATCGCCGTTGCAACTCAGACAGATATTATCCCCAAGACAATCAGCAATGTTGTTGAGGTTAAGTCAAGAGGTGCAAAGGTTATTCTTGTTTGTACAGACGCCTGTGCAAGAGAACTCAAGGACGGTGTTGCGGATTATGTTATCGAAATTCCGCATACAGATGAGCTTCTTATGCCGATTACAGCGGTTGTTCCGCTCCAGATTCTTGCTTATTACACATCAATCAACAGAGGTATTGATCCCGATAAGCCAAAGAACCTTGCAAAATCCGTTACCGTGGAATAAGATGTGATTTCGTTCGGGAAGAGAGTCCGCAAAATGCGAGGGTTAAGTTGCCCGAGCGGCAGTCTTGTTTTTAATTGAAAATTGAAAATTGCGGTCGGCGGTGTGCCGCCGCAGTTCTTTTGAGATTATAGTCAGATAAAAAATTGCATTGATGCCCGATACGGCATTGATGCAATTTTTGTTTATGTCAAAATTTGTAAGTACGGGCGGATATTATCCGACCGTACAGGTTGTTTTGGTTTTGCAACCAAAACGATTGGCGAACGAGGTTCGCCCCGACATTGATTTGTGCAGACGGTGGCAATGTTACGCTCGGGAATAATATGTTTTTGACATTACAAACTGTCTACATGAATTGGGAACGGCGGTGGTCGCAAGGCTACCCCCTACTGAATTGCGACATTTATAAAATTACATCTGTCAAATGTTTTGTGATATTACTTGCGGGCGCCCGATGAGCGCCCCTACAGGTTGTTTTGGTTTTGCAACCAAAACAAATGGCGAACGAGGTTCACCGCTACATTGAATTGTACAAACGGTTGCAATGTTACGCTCGGGCATAATATGCTTTTTAACATTACAAACTATCTACACGAATTGGGGGCGGCGGCTCGCCGCTACATTGAATTGTATAAACGGTATCACAAGATAATCACAAGGTTTTTAGCTGTCAGACCTTGTATTTTTTTGACAGATTATGTATAATAAATTAGATATACATTCTGAAAAGCAGTATTATTGAATCTAATTTTAGTTTCGGGGGAATATACGGATATGATGAAAACTGTTTTAAAGCGAGTTGTAACACTTGCCGTTTGTGCCGTAACTGTGTTGTGCGGTGTTTTTGCGTGTGCAGGTGCAACAAATGATTACGAAATTCCGCAGATTGATGATATGACGCTTTCAATGCCTGACGGTATGAGTGCCATTACAAGGGACAGTAAAAGTACTGACAAATATTTTTCGGTTTTTGGCATTGATTACGAAACCACTATGAAAAGTTTTGAAAACGGAAACATATACTTACAGGGTATGGATAGTATGTCATCGGTTATTTTGACCGTGACTATGACTAAAAATGAAAACAGCGAAAATGTTGCCAATTATGCCCAGCTTTCTTCAAGCGAACTTACCAACATTCGCAACAACTTTTTAAATTCCGAAGAATACAAAAGCTGTACTCCCGACCAGCAGGAAAAGGTTGTATGGCTTGTGTTTGACGCAACTGCTCAGAGCAGTGACGGCAATGTTAAAACCTTTGTGGCAAACACTGTTTATGATGGTATGAACATCAACATCACAATGCAGAGAACAGAGGGCGATGTTACAGCCGTTGATTATGATACATTTTCAAAAATTGTGTCGTCTGTAAAGTTCAGCGACCTGCCGTTTTCAAAGGGAATTATTCCATATATAATTATCGGCGGCGGCGCTCTCATTGTTATTCTGATTATTCTTATCATTATCTTTGCTATCAGAATCAGAAAGCATAAAAAGGCAAAGAAAAATAACGCTATTCTTGAAGAGCTTGCGTCAAAGTATAAGCTTGGCGACAAGGACGGCGATTATGACATTGACAACTTTGACGATGAACCAAAACCCGAAAAGCGTTCAAAGAAAAAGCAGAGATATGCCGAAGAGATTGAAGAAGAGCCTGCTCCCGAGGGCAGAAGATATGCTCCCGAAGTGATTGCAGATTATGACGAGCCTGACAATTCGGACTACGATAACTCAACTTCCGACAACGGCTATGCAAGCGACAGTGAAATTGACGAGATAATCAACTCAGCAAGAGCTTATAAAAATGAGCTTGAGCGTGAGGCTTATAAAAACAATTACGGTTACGAGGAAAACAGCACGGAGGACGAAAAAAAAAAGGAGCCTACCGCAGCAGACACCTCAAAGACTGAATCCGAAAAAAATGATGAAATCGAAAAAGATAACGCTGAAACACCTGAAGAATACGAGGACATAAGTTCTTCGTCAGGTCCGACACTCGTTATCCCCGAGCCTGAACACGACCTTTTTGAAACAAGCGAACCCGATGACATTGACCGTGAGGACAATGCCGATGTTGAAGAAACAGAAGAAGTTTCCGAAAAGAAGCATCCGCTTGAGAAAAAAGTTGACGAGTATGCAAACCTCATTTTTGGAAGCGATGACCCCGAAGAGGAAACCGAAGAAGAGGTTGACGATGAAGAACTCGTAAGGTCGAAGGCGAAGAAAAACAAGTTTGACAGCGGTTACGACTTCTTTGAAGAAGCTCCCAAAAAGTCAATGGGAGTTATCAAAAGTTCTGACCTCAGAGATGCTGAAGACTTTGATGTTATCGGCGAGGTTGAAAAGAAAGCTGAAACCGTTAAGCAAAAAGCTCTTGAAGAGGAGCAGAATAAAGAAAATGAGGGCCAACCGACCGATAAAAAGTCAGCAGGCGAAGTTCTTGCCAATGTAGGTGAAAATGTCGGAAATGCTCTCAAAGGATTTGCAGGCGGAGTTAAGAATTTTGGCGTTCATTGCGGATACTTCTGCAAGAATGTTTCAAGAATGATAAAGCGTAAGCGTGCAATTGCCAAACGCAAAAAGGCAGAGGAAGAGAGAAGAGAGAGAGAAAGACAGAAAGCGGAGCGTGCAAGATTGCGTGCCGAAAGAGGTGAAAGTGACGGACTTGTTCAGGTTCACAGCAGAACCGACCGCCGTCCACAGCAAAACCGCCGTCCCGCAAATAGAAACAAGAGAAGATAATTCTTTTCTTAACGGAGGAAAACACAATGGAAATGCTAATTAAAAACGCAGTGGTTGTTTCCCCTGCCGACAATCTTAATGAAAAAACAGATATTCTCATCAAAGACGGTGTGATTGCCAAAATCGGCAGCGGTATCACATCAAACGGTGAGATTATTGACGCAGACGGTCTTTGTGCCGTTCCGGGTTTTGTTGATATGCATGTGCATCTTCGTGACCCCGGTCAGACTCACAAGGAGGATATTATCACCGGCTGCAAGGCGGCTGCCGCAGGCGGTGTTACAAGCCTGCTTGCAATGCCGAACACCAACCCCACAACCGACAGTCCCGAAATTGTAAGGTATATTCTCGACAAGGCTAAGGGTGCAGACAGCCGTGTTTATGTTGCGGCAAGCGTTACAAAGGGACTCAAAAGCGAAGAACCCACAGACATTGAAGCCGTGAAGAACGCAGGTGCAATCGCACTTACCGATGACGGCAGACCTGTTGAAAACACAAAGTATTTGAGTGACGCAATGAAAAAAGCACCAAGGCTCGGTATGACAATTGTCGCACATTGCGAGGACTTGTTCCTTGCCGACGGAGGCAAAATTAACGAGGGCGAGGTTTCGGAAAAGCTCGGAGTCAAGGGAATCCCTGCCGGTGCCGAGGACTGCGGAACTGCAAGAGAAATCGCACTTGCCGCCGCTCTTGACAAGCCTATTCATATCTGCCATGTCAGCACCAAAACAAGCGTTGCGCTTATCCGTGACGCCAAAAGGAGAGGTGTTAAGGTGACCGCCGAAACCGCTCCGCATTATGTTTCGCTCACGGACAGAGAGCTTTTAAGAGGCGACGCTGATTACAGAATGAATCCGCCTCTCAGAACTCAGGCTGATGTTGACGAGATTATCAACGGACTTTGTGACGGCACGCTTGATGCCATTGCAACCGACCACGCACCGCACACACCCGAGGAAAAGGCTGATTTTGTAAAAGCTCCCAACGGTTCAATCGGCATGGAAACCTCGTTTGCGGTCTGCAACACATACCTTGTTAAGACAGGCAGAATGACGCTTTCACAGCTTGTTGAGAAGATGAGTGTTAATCCTGCAAGAATTTTGAAAATCAACGCAGGCACACTTTCAGTCGGGGCAAATGCCGATGTTGTTCTTGTAAATCCCGATGAAGAATGGACAGTTGATGTCGAAAAACTTCACGGCAAAAGCAAAAACACACCGTTTAAAGGCAGAACCCTCACAGGTAAAGTCAAAAAGACAATTCTCGGCGGTAAGGTAGTTTTTGAGGATTGAGCAAATAAAACCCGTAGGGGCGGATATTATCCGCCCGCAAGTAATAGTGCGAAATTGTTGTTAAAACAAATTATATAAATGAAACAAAGATAATGATGTACTGTAGCGGCGAACCGTGTTCGCCAATCGGTTAAAATGGCAGTCAATGACTGTCGGTAAATAAACAGAAAATTTATTTAACATAAAGGAGTAAAATTATGGCACAGAAAGGCGACCTCCTGTCGGTAAGACAGGACATCAGAGTAGTAGACGCAACAATCCGTGACGGCGGTCTTTGCAACGATTTTAGATTTGACGACAAATTTATCAAGGCTCTTTACAATGCAAATGTTAAAGCCGGCGTTGATTATATGGAATTTGGCTACAAGGCTTCAAAAGAAATCTTTAACGAAGAGGATTTCGGTAAGTGGAAATTCTGTAACGATGCAGATATCAGAAAAATTGTAGGCGACAACAAGACTCCTCTTAAAATCGCTGTTATGGCTGATGTCGGCAGAACAGATTTTAAGAAAGACATTATTGCAAGAAAAGACAGCCCGATTGACCTCATCAGAATTGCAACATACATCAACGCAATTCCTGCGGCTGTTGAAATGATTGAAGACGCCGCTAAAAAGGGCTACGAAACAACAATCAATATTATGGCTGTTTCAAAGGCAAGAACCGAGGATATTACAGCCGCTCTTGAAACTCTCGGCAAAACTCCCGTAAACGCTTTCTACATTGTTGACAGCTACGGCGCACTCTATCCCGAAGAGTCAAGAAGACTTGCAGACCTTTACTGCTCAATTGCCGACAAGTACGGCAAGTCGGTCGGTATCCACGCTCACAACAACCAGCAGCTTGCTTTTGCCAACACAATTGAGGCTATGACGCAGGGCGTCAGCTACCTTGACGCAACCGTTGACGGCATGGGCAGAGGCGCAGGCAACTGTGCGCTTGAGCTTCTCCTCGGTTTCCTCAAAAATCCGAAGTATCAGGTTGCTCCTATTCTCAAAATCATTGAGGAGTACACCCACAAGTTTAAGGCTGAGGGCGTTAAGTGGGGTTACGATATTCCGTACCTTCTCACAGGTCAGTACAACACACATCCCCGTCCTGCAATTCAGTTCGTAAAAGAGGACAGACAGGATTATTACAAGTTCTCAAATGAACTTTATGATATTATCAACAGCTAAAAAATAATAATTCGTAGGGGCGAACAACAGCATTGTAAAAAAGATATTGCTGTCGGGATATGAATTGTTTGCCCGACCATAGAAAGAATAACAAAAAATGAGGAGAATCACTATGGCATTTGACAGACTTATCGAAAACATTGTAAAAATGCAGAATCCTACGGTTGCAGGTCTTGACCCTAAGCTTGACTATGTTCCCGAATCAATCAAAACAAAATGCTTTGAAAAGTACGGCAAGACGCTTGAGGGTGCGGCTGCTGCACTTTTTGAGTTCAACAAGGCGCTTATTGACGCGCTTTATGATATTGTTCCTGCCGTAAAGCCACAGGCTGCATATTATGAAATGTACGGCTGGCAGGGCGTTAAGGCTCTTTGCGACACAATCGCTTATGCAAAGTCAAAGGGTATGTTTGTTATTACAGACGGCAAGCGTAACGATATCGGCACAACTATGGAGGCATATGCTACGGCACATCTCGGTCATACAGATGTTGCAGGCGAAAGCATTGACGCATTCGGTGCAGACGCACTCACGGTAAACGGCTACCTCGGAACAGACGGTATCAAGCCGCTTGCAAAAATTTGCGATTCGGACGACAAGGGCATTTTTGTTCTTGTAAAAACTTCAAACCCAAGCTCGGGCGAACTTCAGGATATGAAGCTTGAAACAAACGAGAGCGTTTATGAGCATATGGGCAAAATGTGCGAAAGCTGGGGCGAAGACCTTATGGGTAAGCACGGCTATTCGGCAGTAGGTGCAGTTGTGGGTGCAACATATCCCGAACAGCTCGGTGAAATGAGAGCAAAACTTCCGCACACATTCTTCCTTGTTCCCGGTTACGGTGCTCAGGGCGGCGGTGCCAATGATGTTAAAAATGCATTTGATGAAAACGGTCTTGGCGCAATCATCAACTCAAGCCGGGGCATTATGTGTGCTTGGAAAAAGCAGGGGCTTACAGAAGAAGATTTTGCCGTTGCCGCTCGCAAAGAAGCAGAGCGTATGAGAGATGAAATCGTTGGTTGCATCGGCAAAATTAAGCTTGGCTGATTCATTTGCACAACAGAATCACGAAATTTTTCGTTTTTTTATGCTTTATCGCTTTGAATTTATTGACTTTAGCGTGCTAAAAGCGTATAATTTAGATGTATTTATTTTTACAACTATATTTTTAAATTTTCTTTAAAAAGGGAGATATCAGAAATGGCAAGAGTATATAATTTTTCGGCAGGTCCTTCAATGCTGCCTGAGTCTGTGCTTAAAAAAGCTGCGGCAGAAATGCTCGATTATGAGGGTAGCGGACAGAGCGTTATGGAAATGTCACACCGTTCAAAAATTTACGGTACAATCATCGAGGGTGCAGAGGCTCTTTTGAGAGAGGTTATGAACATTCCCGACAACTACAAGGTTCTTTTCCTTCAGGGCGGTGCATCAACACAGTTTGCGGCTATCCCTATGAACCTTATGACAAAGAGCGGTAAGGCTGATTATGTTATCACAGGTCAGTGGGCTAAAAAGGCTCATGCAGAGGCTGCCCGTTACGGTCAGGCTAATGTTGTTGCTTCATCGGCTGACAAGACCTTCACATACATTCCAAAGCTCGATCCTTCAACATTCACAAAGGACGCTGACTATTTCTACATCTGCATGAACAACACAATTTACGGTACTGTTTATCACGAGCTTCCCGACACAGGTGATGTTCCGCTCGTTGCAGATATTTCTTCCTGTATTCTTTCAAGACCGATTGATGTTTCAAAGTTCGGCGTTCTCTATGCAGGCGCACAGAAGAACATGGCTCCGGCAGGTCTTACGGTTGTTATCGTTCGTGAGGATCTTATCGGCAACGCTATGGATATCACTCCTACAATGCTTAACTGGAAAACTCACGCTGACAACGGTTCAATGTTCAACACACCGCCTTGCTACACAATCTACATTGCAAAGCTTGTTCTTGAGTGGATTAAGAACGAGGTTGGCGGTCTTGATAAGATGTATGAAATCAACAAGAAGAAGGCTGACCTTCTCTACGGTTTCCTTGATTCTTCAGAGCTTTTCAAGGGTACTGTTGTTCCCGAGGATCGTTCGCTTATGAATGTTCCGTTCGTTACAGGTGATGCTGACCTTGACGCTAAATTCGTTAAAGAGGCTACTGAAAACGGTCTTGTTAATATCAAGGGTCATCGCACAGTCGGCGGTATGAGAGCTTCAATCTACAACGCTATGCCTTATGAGGGCGTTGAAAAACTCGTTGAGTTTATGAAGAAGTTTGAGGCAGAAAACAAGTAATTATTGAATATTATGATATAACGGGCGAACGCTGTTCGCCTGTTATTGTAAATTCTTAAAATAAAAAATTAAAAAGGATTGATTTTGATGTATAACATTCTTACATTAAACAAAATCGCCGCTATCGGCACAAGCCGTCTCGGTGATAACTATAAATACGGTGACGATGTTCAGAACCCTGACGCAGTTCTTGTAAGAAGTGCCGCAATGCACGATATGGAATTTGCCGATAACCTTCTTGCAATTGCAAGAGCAGGCGCAGGCACAAACAATATTCCGAAGGATAAGTGCAGCGAGCAGGGCATTGTTGTTTTCAATACACCGGGTGCTAATGCAAACGCTGTTAAGGAGCTTGTTATCGCAGGACTTCTTATTTCAAACCGTAAGGTTATTGAGGGTTATGAATGGGCAAAGACTCTCAAAGGCAACGGTGCAGCTGTCGGTAAGATGGTTGAAAAGGGCAAGAGCCAGTTCGTCGGCCCCGAAATCAAGGGCAAGACCCTCGGTGTTATCGGTCTTGGAGCAATCGGTATTCTTGTTGCAAATGCCGCTGTTGCTCTCGGTATGAATGTAATCGGCTTTGACCCGTTTATGTCTGTGGGCAACGCTCTCAAGCTTGCTCCTACAGTTAAGCTCCAAAAGAGCGCAGAAGATGTTATGGTAAATTGCGACTACCTCACAATCCATGTTCCGCTTACTGACGACACAAGAGATATGGTTGACGCCGATATGATTGCCAAGATGAAAGACGGCGTTCGTATCCTCAACTTCAGCCGTGACGGTCTTGTTAATTCAACAGCAGTTCTTGAGGCTGTTAAGAGCGGCAAGGTTGCTAAGTATGTTACAGACTTCGGCACAGACGATATCCTCGGTGAAGAGAATATTATCTGCCTCCCACACCTCGGTGCATCAACTCCCGAAAGTGAAGAAAACTGTGCTGTTATGGCTTGTGATCAGGTTAAGGAGTACCTCGAGAACGGTAACATCATCAACTCCGTAAACTATCCTGCAATTTCACTTGCAAGAACAAATGCTGACGATACCCGTTTCTGCGTTGCTCACAAGAATGTTCCCGAGCTTCTCAAGAAGGTTCTCTCACAGATAAGCGGAAATGTTGAAAATATGCTTTCAAAGAGCCGCGGCGACTACGCTTATACAATCATTGATGTTGCAGGCGCCGGTGCAGATGACCTTGCAAAAATCGCAGCAGTTGACGGCGTAATCAGAGTTCGTGCAATCTGATTTCGATTTTAATTGAGCTTTAATGTTGTAAAAAATTATCCGAGCATCGTTTTTTGATGTTCGGATTTTTTGCGTTTATTTGTACAAATGGTTACAATGCTACACTCGGGCATGATATGGTTTGCATTGCGGAAACTATGTATATAAATATGGTGCGAGGCACTCCCATACATAGGGCAATATTAGCACAAAGCAAATCTCGGGAGCCATAGTTTTGGTTATATTAAACTGTCTACACGAACAGGGTGCGAGGCACTCGCATGCATAGGGCAATATTAGCACAAAGTTAATCTCGGGAGTCATAGTTTTGATTATATCAAACTATCTACACGAATAGGGTGCGAGCTTCTCGCCATGCTTGACAATTTTAGAGTTGCGATATATAGTATAGGCAAGGGAAGAGATTGACGGCGGATGCCATATAAATTGTGGGGTGAGCAGATGAAAATAACACTTAATCCCGACAAAGAAGTAGTAAAAACAGTTAAAGAGGGCTTGAAGGGGACAGGCGGTTACTGCCCGTGCAGAATTCAGCGTACAGAGGAATACAAGTGTATGTGCAAGGAATTCAAAGAGCAAATTGCCGATCCCGATTTTGAGGGCTTTTGTCATTGTATGCTTTACTACAAATCTAAAGATTAAAATAACCGAACAGGAGGATTGTTATGGAAATAGAGCTTTACAAAGAAACCTTTGAGCAGGAGGTTTTGCAGTCGGATATTCCTGTGCTTGTAGACTTTTGGGCAACATGGTGCGGTCCGTGCAAGATGATTGCCCCGATTGTGAAAGAAATCGCTGACGAATATGACGGCAAAATTCTTGTCGGCAAGGTTAATGTTGACGAAGAACCCGACCTTACAATGCAGTATAATGTGTCGAGTATCCCGACTCTTATGGTGTTCAAAAACGGTCAGCTTGTCAATAAGGCAGTAGGCTATCGTGAAAAGGCCGAAATTCTTAAAATGCTCAAGTAAATATACCGACTATAACACAAAACCGTGTGTACAGAAAAAGTACACACGGTTTTTTTATTACCTGATTTTGGAAAGGCGGCTTGCTGTTAGGGGAGCAGGTGAAGGTTTTTGCTGAATGATTTTAGGAGAAAAATTATCTTTTGAAAAATATTTTTGGAAAAATGCATTAAAGTATGCAATTTTTTTGAATTTCGCAGGTATAAGTGAGGGGCGTTGATAAAGCCTCTCGAAAAACGGAGGTGACGAGATATCAGAAAATTGACAGGTAGGGAAAAGAAGTTTTGCAGTTTATTTCTCGGTTCGGGAAATTCCGAGCTTGCCGCAGAAAAGGCAGGCTACACGGGGGATTGTGAGCAGAAGGGCGAAGAGCTTATCTGCCGTCCCGAAATTTCAGCCGAGCTTGAACGGCTGTCACGGCTGAGAGAAAAATCCCTTGCCAACATGGCGGCTGCAGGGTATCAGCGGTTGGCTTTCGGGAGCATTTGCGACGCAATTTCTTTGCTTTACAAAAGTGATCCGAGCAAGGAGGACCTTGAGGGAATGGATTTGTTCCTTGTGTCGGAGATTAAAAGACCAAAGGACGGTTCAATGGAAATCAAGTTTTTTGACAGGCTAAAGGCACTTGAAAAACTCGGTGCCGGCGGTGAGCATGAAACAGGTGCAAAACAGCTTTTTGACGCCATTTCAAACAGCGCAAGGGCGGTGAATGACAGGGAAAATGGAAATTAAAACTTTTTCTAAAAAACAGCTTACCGTGCTTTCGTGGTGGAACAGGGAGTCGGTTTTTCGTGACAGGGACGCAATCATCTGTGACGGTGCTGTGCGCAGCGGAAAGACTTTTTGTATGTCGCTGTCGTTCATTCTGTGGAGCTTTTACGATTTTGCAAATTCGGACTTTGCACTTTGCGGAAAGACAATCCGTTCTTTAAGGCGAAATATGATTACGCCCGTGATTCCGATTTTGAAATCACTGGGGTTTAAGTGTGAAGAAAAGCTGTCGCAGAATATTTTGACCGTGAGCGTTAACGGAGTGATGAACAGGTTTTATCTTTTCGGAGGCAAGGACGAGTCATCCGCATCGCTCATTCAGGGTATGACGCTTTCGGGTGTGCTTTTTGACGAGGTTGCGTTGATGCCGAGGTCGTTCGTTGAACAGGCATTGGCGAGATGTTCCGTGTCGGGTTCAAGATTTTGGTTTAACTGCAATCCCGAATTTCCTGAGCATTGGTTCTACCGTGAATGGATTAAAAAGTGCTGTGACAAAAATGCGTTATATCTGCACTTTACAATGCAGGACAACCCGTCATTGAAGCCTGAGGTTATTAAGAGGTATGAAAGTCTGTATTCGGGTGTGTTTTACGAGAGGTTCGTAAAGGGCAGATGGGTAGCCGTTTTCGGTGCGGTTTATCCGTTTATGGACGATGAAAGAATGTACTGCGATATTCCGTCAGACATTGAAAGCTGGGCGGTTTCGTGCGATTACGGTACAGTGAATCCCGCATCATTCGGTTTGTGGGGCAGAAAAAACGGTGTGTGGTACAGGGTTGACGAATACTACTTCAACTCACGCACTCAGGGCTTTCAAAAGACCGACGAGGAGCATTATGACGGACTTGAAAAGCTGATTGACGGGCGGAAAATCGAATGTGTGATTGTCGATCCGTCTGCCGCAAGCTTTATTGAGGTTATAAGACGGCACGGAAAATACACGGTTGTGTCGGCTGAAAACAATGTTATCAACGGCATAAGACAGACTTCGCAGGCTTTGAAGGACAGAAAAATCAGAATCTGCAAAAATTGCAGAGCCGCAAGAAGGGAATTTTCGCTTTACCGTTGGGACGGCTCGGGGCGCAGTGACGCACCTGTTAAGGAAAACGACCATGCAATGGACGACATAAGATATTTTGTCGCCACGAAAATTTACGGTTGTGACGGATTCTTTGCCGTTGCAGCCAAAAGACAGGAGGAAACAGCTTGAGGCTTGGCAGAAAAAATAAAAAGACCGAGAGCATAAAGACGGTGCAGACCGTTTTGAGAGAAACGAGAAATAATTCGCCGATTTTCTCACGATTTGCCGTTCAGACGAGAACGGAAAGGCAGTTGTACACAACTTTGCGTGAGTCTGTGCCGATTATTGACGCGGCACTCTGCAAAATTATCAGACTTATCGGCGGATTCAAAATTGTGACTTCATCGGCTGAAAGCCAGAAGATTGCCGACAGCTTTGTTAAAAATGTCCGCACAAACGGTGAAATGACGGGACTTGAAAGCTTTGTGCTTTGCTATCTTGATTCGCTTCTCACCTACGGACAGGCGGTCGGTGAGATTGTTCCCGATAGTGGCGGTGAAGGAATTTGCGCATTGTACAATGCAAGCCTTGACGATGTTGAAATCAGAGCGGATTCTTCTCCGCTGAAGCTTGCGGTTTACACACTCGGCAACGGTACAGCCGAAGAACCTAAGCATCCCGAAAGGATTTTTGCAACCCTGCTTAATCCAAAGCCGGGTACTGTGTGCGGTACTTCCATACTCAGCGGTCTGCCGTTTGTCAGCTCAATACTTTTGAGGATTTTTGAGTCGGTAAAAACAAACTGGGAGAGGGTTGGCGATATCCGTTTTGCGGTTACTCTCAATCCCGATTCAAACGGTTCGGCTGTGAGCAGAGAAAATGCACAGGCGGTTGCCGATGAGTGGAAAAAGGCGATGAGAAGCGACAGCGTGTGTGATTTTGTGTCGGTCGGCGATGTCAGCATTAAGGTTATCGGTGCTGAAAGCGATATGCCCGACTGCGACATTCCCGTAAGGCATATTCTTGAGCAGATTATTGCAAAGCTTGGTATTCCGCCGTTTTTGCTCGGCATTTCGTGGTCGAGTACAGAGAGAATGAGCGAACAGCAGGCGGATATTCTCACAAGCGAGCTTGCCTACTACCGCACAGTGCTTGAACCCGTGATTACAAAAATTGTGTCGGCTCATCTTAAAATGTGCGGTTATAACGACAGCTTTAAGATTGAGTGGGACAAGATCAATCTTCAGGATGCGGTTGAGCTTTCTCAGGCAAGACTTAACAATGCAAATGCGATGAACATTGAAAGACAGATTGGAGCGGAGGTGCAGAATGAAGGATAACAAACTTATTAAAAGCGGTGTTTCGGGCGTTGTTGACGGTGAAAATCAGACTGTCGGTGATGATGAACTCGAACTGATTAACCGCTTTACAAGGCGAAATCTTGAAAAAAGTGAGGTGTATGCGTTTTCGGTTGTGTTGTGTGACAACGATGTTGACCGTGACGGCGAACGCTTTACAACAGATTCGCTTTATGAGCTTGAAAAACTTTTTGTCGGCAAGACGGGTATTATTGACCACAATCCGAGTGCCAAAAATCAGACGGCAAGAATTTTCAGCTGTAAGGTTGAGAAAATTGACGGTCAGAAAACGGCTTTGGGTGACGATTACTACAGGCTCAAGGCAAGGGCATATCTTCCCGTTTGTGAGAGCAACAGGGATATTATTCTTGCGATTGACAGCGGAATTATCAAGGAAGTAAGCGTTGGCTGTGCCGTTGACAGGGTTGTGTGCAATGTGTGCGGTGAGGACATCTCGATGTGTACTCACAAAAAGGGCGAGGTTTACGGCTCAAAGCTTTGTTGCGGTGAACTTGTGAACCCGTATGACGCATACGAATGGAGCTTTGTTGCCGTGCCGTCACAAAAGAGGGCAGGCATTACGAAAGGTCACAAAATTTTTGGAAAGGAAAATGATATGGAGAAAATTCTTAAAGCCATTGAAAACAAAAAGGCTTTTGCACTTGATGAGAGCGACAGCAGAAAGCTGTGCGAATATATTGACGGGCTTAAAAAGTCGGCTAAGGACGGTGTGCTGTACCGTGAAAGCCTTACCCGTGATGTTGTGGGACTTGCCGCTTTTGTTCAGCCTGACATTTCGGGCGAAACTATGGAGAGCGTTGCAAAGAGCATGACAATTGAACAGCTCAGAGAATTTAAGTCAGCATTTGAAAAGAAAAAGAAAGCAGCTTTTGAGCCTGTTCCGCAGCTTTACTGCAAGCAGGACAAGAGAAATAACACCGTGGAAAACGGTCAGTTCAGTATTTAACGGAGGTATGATTATGAATGTAAATTTTAACGGTTATGGCGAAAATGCCGCAACATTTATTGCAGATAAAACAATTACGGAGGCAGGCGTGCCTGTTAAGATGAAGGACAACGGCACAGTTGCAAAATGTGACGCAAGCGAGAACTTTTGCGGTGTGTGCGTAAGCGTAAGAGGCGGTTATGCGGTTGTTCAGCTTTCGGGTTATGTAAAGGTTAAGAGCGACAAGAAAATTGCTGTGGGTTACAAAAAGCTTTCTGCAACGGCAAACGGCGGCGTGTCGGTTACAACAACCGGCAGAGAGTACCTTGTGCTTGACTCAACAGACACTTCGGTAGGATTTATTCTTTGATAAGGGGAGGAAGATATTATGGCAAATTTTGAAAATATTACAATTGAAAAGGGTATGTATCAGACAAAGGGCGGAATTTCGGGCGCACTTGAAAAGCTTGATCCGTCAGAAAATTACAGAGGTACTGCACTTGAGGGACTTGACGCATTTTCCCGTCAGCTCAAACGCTTTGACATTAAGGTTAAGGGCAGAAACAGCGACTGTGTTGAAAAGTTTTTTCAGAGTTCAAACTCTGCGGCACTTTTCCCCGAATATGTGAGCAGAGCCGTTATGCAGGGCATGGAGAGAGCGGATATTCTCCCAAACCTTGTGGCAACCGTGACAGACATTGAGGGTATGGATTACCGCAGTATTGCATCTGTTCCGAGTGAGGATGACAAGAGTCTTAAACTCGTCGGCGAGGGCGCTAAGATTCCGCAGACTGAGGTTAAGACAAGAGAAAACCTTGTTAAGCTTCACAAGCGCGGCAGAATGCTTGTTGCATCATATGAGGCGCTTCGCTTTCAGCGTCTTGACCTCTTTACCGTAACACTCAATCAGATTGGCGCATATATTGCAAGAGCACAGCTTAAAGATGCGATTGATGTGCTTGTGAACGGTGACGGCAATGAAAATCCCGCCGGCACACTTAATGTTGCAACAGGCGGCAAGGTTACATATGAGGACCTTTTAAAGCTCTGGACAGAGCTTGCTCCGTATGAACTCAACACAATTCTTGCGTCAACTCCCGAAATGCAGAAGATTCTTTCGCTCTCTCAGCTTCAGGATTCAAACGCAGGTCTTGATTTTCAGGCTACGGGCAGAATGATTACACCTCTCGGTGCAAGCCTTCTTCACACTCCCGAGCTTGAGGGCGGTAAGATTATCGGTCTTGACAAAAACTGTGCACTTGAAATGGTTCAGGCAGGCGGTGTTGTTACAGATTACGACAAGCTTATTGACCGTCAGCTTGAGAGAGCCGCAGTTACCTGTACCGCCGGTTTTTCAAAAATCTTTACAGAGGCGTCAAAGGTGATGAGCTGTTAAGGAGGGATTGCCTTGAACATTGCAAACATTACAAAGCGTTTTGCCTTATACAGCGGTATTGACGGCACTGAAACTTACAAATGGAAGAGCATTGTTGACGATGCGGTTGTGTATGTTAATTCGATTGTTACGAAGGAAAATCTTTCGGAGGATGACGAATTAAGACTTGAAAACCTATGTGCCGTTTACGCTTTTAAGTTGTATTCCCTTTGCAATGACGACAGCATTTCTTCTTTTTCCGCAGGTGATTTGAAAATCTCATCATCTGCGGACGGCGAAAGCCGAGCCGAAAAGCTGTGGAGGGAATATGCCGACAAGTCGCAGGACCTTATCGGCAGAGAAAAATTTTTGCTTGGGGTGATATGATGAATATTTCACCGTCTATCGGGAAAATATTAAACAGATACGGCTGTGATGTTACCGTTAAAAACGGAGATGAAACGGTTAAGACAAAGGCTTTTATTTCACCTTTGAGATACAACTTCAATCAGAATTATGAAAGTGTGCGGCATAAGTTAGGTATGAGAAAAACAAAGCTGTTTTTGTTTATTGCACCGCCCGATGTTTTGCTTAATTCGGAAAAAAGCGTAATAGAAAGTGAAAACGGTAAATATACTGTTAAAAGGTGCGAAAAATATTATGTGCAGGATAATCCTATTTATGTCAGGGCTGTTCTGTGTGCGTACAGAGAAGAAACGAGGGATGATTTTGAATAGAATTGAGAAACAGGTTGACCGTATTATTGCAGGCTTAAAGGTAAATGAGGCTTTGAAAAATGTCAGGTTTATAAGAGAGTACGGCTCTGATGAAGCACCGTCGCCGGTGAACGGAATGACTGCCGTTGTGTCGGTGAGAGATATGTCAACGGAGAAGAGCTATATCGGCGGATACCTTTCACCGTCTATCAAGGGCGAAAGCTACAGCGCAGGAGTTGAAATCAGGGTGTATGCTCCTGCAACCGAGAACGGAAGCGGTCTTTCGGAGGTTGTCAGTGAAATTCTTCTCGGACTTAAAACTGCCGACGCTGAAAAGACGATTACCCACAGTGAGGCGGCTTCAATTGAATTTGACCCCGATATGAACGCAATTTACAGAACAGTAAGCTTTAATATGGAATTTTGTCTTTGCGAGGAGGTTTAAATGGACGGCTTTGAATTTGAAAATTGCGGAAATGCCATGTTGAAATGTGAGGGGAAAATTCTCGGCGGCGTTGAAAAAGCAACCTGTACAAGAAAGAACTCCTTCACGGAAATCAAGGAATTTCTCAATGACAAGCCCGTTGAGAGGATTGTTTCAAATGAATGGGAACTCACATTTGAAATGAGGCTTACTGACGAAACTCCGTTTTTGGAGCGTGACAGCTTTAAAAATCTTGAGCTTGACCTTGCAAAGAAGAAAATCATTTACACGGATTGCAAAGTGCTTGAATTTTCAAGCGTTACTCAGGGCAGCGGAAGTATTCTTGCAACCGTGAAAATCAGTGCCGACGAGAGGAAAATTATATGAATGATAAAAATTCAGACGAACTTTACAGACTTGCAGAGTCGGAAAACGGCGGTAAAGATACTGAGATGTTGGGTGAATTTCTTGAAAGGGAAAGCCGCCGTTACAGTCGCAGACTTGACGAAGAAGAGGAGGCGAAAAGCCGATGAAATTCGGTGAATATGTGTGGCATCACAATCCGCAGAATATCAGCTTTGAATGTGACAAGAGCGTTGCAGAAATGAAAAGTCCGTTCGGCGAATCCGCCGTTCAGGATATGGGGCGGAAGAATATGAAAATCAGCGGTTCGGGACAGCTGTACGGCGAGGATTGTGCAGAACAGTTTGAAAGGCTGTTTGAGGTGTTCAGAAACAGCGGAAAGGAAGTGCTTTCCGTGCCGAACCTGCCGAGCGTTTATGCTGTGTTTGAAAAGCTTGAAATAAAGGGCGAGCCAAAGCCGAATGTGCTTGAATACAGCTTTGTGTTCCGTGAAGTTATGGAGAAAAAGCAGAAAACGGAAACTACATATTTTGACTGTGAAAGCGGACAAACTCTGTGGGATGTTTCGTACAAAACGGGGACAAAAATTGACGAACTTGTGCGGCTGAATCCCGATGTTAAGTTCCCCGATGATGACCTTGGAACAAAGAGGGTGAAGCTGTGCTGACTTACTTTTTTACTGATAAAAACGGCAAGAAATTTGAAATCAAAAATGTTCTCACGGCGGAAATTTCGGCAGATGTTGATGTGCCTGCCGATGAGCTTGTGCTGACTGTGCCGTATGATGAAAGGTTCAGAAATGCCGATATGTTTGAAGTCTATGACGATGAAGCACTTGTGTTTGTGGGACAGGCTGACGAGATTGTGAGCATTGTTCAAAACAGCGGTGCGATTGCAAAGCTGAGTGCAAGAAGTCTTGCCGGAAGGCTTCTCGACAATGAGGCAGAGCCTGTTACATATGTGAACCCGGCGGCAAAGTTCATTTTTGAAAGGCATTTAAAGCCGTTCGGAATTGCCGGCTATGACGGTGACGAACACGCATTTATGGGCAAAATTAAGATTGAAAAAGGTATGACCGAGTGGCAGGTGCTTGAAAAGTTTTGCAGCGGCAGATACGGCAAAAGTCCGAGAATTACGGGCGCAGGATTTGCCCTGATGTGCGGAACTTACGGCGGTGCAGAGCCGATTGTATTCGGCAAAAACGGCATAAATTATACTTCACTCCGTGAGTACATTAAACCGTGCAAGGTGATTTCAAAGGTCAAACTCCGCACCGAGGAATACGGCGGGTACAAGAGCGTTATCGGAAACAACAGCCTTGACGGCAGAATTAAGAGAGTGAGGTATGTAAACGCTATTCTCGACAACAATGCAGTTAAAACAGCTGACAGAATGATTGAAAACGGCAACAGGCAGAGCTTTGAAATTATGATTGAATGTCCGAAATGCTTGTGCGGAATTGTCGGCAGAAAAGCTGTTATTGACGACAGACTTGTCGGAAAAAGAGAGGGTTTGGTTGTGAAAAGCATTAAATATTCACTCGGGAAAAACGGTGAAAGCACTACGGTTGTGCTTGGAAAGGAGAACGGCGATGTGGCTGATGAATTACATAACTAAAAATTCAATTACCGCACCTAAAGCAGAAAAGGGCGGCGTGAAAAGTTCGGGAAACACCGTTTCGGTGGATTCTTCGGAAGAACACAGGGAGATAAAATGTTGCGTGCCGTACGGCTTTGCAAGCGTTGTTCCTGTGGGAGAATCGGCGGTTGTGTTGCCGCTTTCAAACGGTGAAGTGAGCCTTGGTGTGCTTGCAAAGAATGTTGAGCTTGATGAGGGCGAGGTTATGCTTTCGTCAAAGGGCGGAGCGAGTATCGTTCTGAAAAATGACGGCAGAGTTCTCATCAACGGTAAGGCGGTGTAGAATGAGGGACACAATGATTAAAAACGGTGATATTGTTATCGGCTCTTCGGGTAGTACGGTGTTGCTTGAGGGGCTTGACGCAAAATTTCAGCAGGCTGTGATTTGCATTTCGGCAAAGCTCGGCAGATTTGTTTATGACCGAGAACTCGGTTCGACTGTTGTTTTACAGAGCAAAACGCTTTCGGCAAAACAACTTGAGCTGCTTGCCAATGAATCGCTTGCCGAAATTGAAAACACCTTTGCAAGTGTTAAAGAAACAGGTGATGTTATCGTAATTGATTTGACAATTGACGGAATTACAAGGGAGGTGCAGATAAATGGAAACTTATGATGAAATTTACGGCAGAATGAAGAATGCTTATGAGCGGGAAACAGGCGACAGCTTTAATGAGAAAAGCGACATTGCAATCAGGCTCAAGGTGCTTGCGGGCGAAATTTTTAAGCTGCAGACGAATCTTGAATGGTGGAAAAGACAGATGTTTGCTGTGACTGCAAGCGGTGAATGTCTTGATAAACTTGCCTCGCAGAGAGGTCTTGAACGCAAAAGGGCTATGAAATCAACAGGCGAGCTTACATTCAGCATCGCCCAGCCGTGCAGTCACGATATTATAATTCCGAAAGGCTGTGTTGTGGCTACCGCTGATACAGTTCCTGTTCGCTTTGTGACAACCGAGGATGAGGAAATAAGTGCAGGTAACACGCTTGTGAGTGTGTATGCCGATGCGGAACAGGCAGGCAGTAACGGCAACATTGCTCCCTACAGTGCAGTGATTCCTGTCAGCGTTCCTACCGAAATTGAAACCGTGACAAACCGCTCAACATTCAGCGGCGGTTGTGATGCCGAAACTGATGACGAGCTTCGTAAACGCATAAGAGATACATATATAAACACATCCAACGGTACAAATGCGGCATATTATGAACAGCTTGCACTCTCGGTTGACGGTGTGGCTAAGGCTTGTGCCGTTGGCAAGGTGAGGGGCGTCGGCACTGTTAATGTATATATTACAGGTTCAGATGCCACCGTCAGCACTGATGTTGTTGCAAAAGTTCAGAAAATCGTTGAAAAGCAGAGAGAGTTGAATGTTGATGTTATCGTTGCCAACGCTCAGCGTACAGCGTGCAATATGAGCGTGACGGTTTATGCCGAGGACGGCTATTCTTCGTCAGAGGTAAAATCTTTGCTTGAAAACGCTTTTGCGGATTATGTGAATTCCATTCCGATTGGCGGAACTTTTCATCTTGCGGAGCTGGGAGCAAAGCTCGTTGCAACGGGATGCATAAATAACTACACTTGGAATACCGATATGCAGGATGTGACAGCGGCAAAATCGCAGTGCTTTACCGTTGGCAAAATTACGATTGGGGTGAAATGATGAACAGCTTTGGTTCAATGAAAACAAAATTAGAAAGTACGGGGCTTTATAAGATTACGGACAGTTCAAATATTAAGGCAGAACTTTCAGCGTATGCAGATGGACTTAATGCGGTGTTTGATACGCTTGAAATGATGGAAAAAGAGCTGTTTATCGACACGGCGGAGGACTTTGGAATTACCGAAAGAGAAAGATTTGTCGGCAAGGTGCGTGACGAATATTCTCTTGAGAAACGCAGAAATATGCTCAAAATCTCGGAGCAGAAAGTTGGCGGAAAATGCACTCCCGACGATTTCAAACAGATTGTCAGAGGTTACGGTGTGGAAAATTTCACCTTTCAGGAAGCACCGTCAAGAAATCGTCTTGCGATAAATATTTCTGACAGTAAAACCGATGCAGAGAAAAAATATATTGAAAAATGCGTAAACGCAGATTTTCCGTTGCATCTTCTTGTGACAATCAACTATGACAGCTGATTGAGTATACGATTTATTGTATTGATTAAAATGTGATTTGACATAAAACCATTCATTATAATTTATAAAATAAAAATGACAGGCCGAAAATTTCAGCTTGTCATTTTTTGTGTAGATGTTGCTATTCGTTGTAAAAAAATGTGGCTTACACATTTATTCGTACGAAAAAGTGTTGAGTGAATACACTTTTTCGTTGTAATTTTTGTGCGTAGTGATATTTGCAACGAAATATTGGCGATGAATTGGTACTTAGCATATCTTATGTTTGATGTAATGTGGCAGGAAATTTTAAAATAAATGTATTTAGTGATGGTTATATACATTATAAAATTAGTGGTTTTTTTGGTAAGGAATTTGCTCTGGATTCTATACACTGAATCATACTACTCAAACATTCATTTATTTCTTTTTTGGTTTTAGGAATTGGATAAGATAGGCTTTGTCCGAGAAAAAAATTATTTCCAATAATCTGGTTGCCCCTGATTGTATAATAATCTTCAAGATGTAGTGTAGTGTCATAATTTTTTATAAACCAATCATGCCATTGAGCTATTGTACAATAATTTATTTGCATATCGCCGCTTATGGAATTGTAATGCAACGGTAAGTTGTTTTCATAACAATATTGAATTTTGTCAATGAACAATGGTAGATAATCAACACAATCTGGTAAACAGCCTTTCAATTGGTTGTACGATAATTTACCTTTTTCGTAAGCTGATGGCGAGGGCATAAAATTTGCAATACTGTGACAGTATCCTGCTAATCTATTGCATAAGGAACCTATATCAGTTTTATAAAATTTTCTTAAATTATTATGTAGTTCTTTATAATCTTCATCAATAGATTTTTTTGCAAAATTTATTTTACTAATATCACAAAAACCAAAAGTTGTTCTATAGGCGAGTTTAGTTTTTTTACCAAATCTAAAATTGTCAGGTTGAGTTGCAACAAGTGCACAAACAAATGTTATGTAAAAAGAGTTAATAACATCAAATTGATTGTATTTATTCCAGTTTAGATTTTTATAGATGGTAGTTGCAATATCGCTTCTTTCCAATTCAACAGAATTTTTATCTGAATAAAAATTCATAATTAAATTTATATTATCAGTATAAGATGGCGATTTTTTGTAAATTTGCTTTTTAATATCTTGTAAATATATATTGTTCATAATTAGTTACCGTATAATAAAGTTGACGACTATATTACAAAGAGGTATTCCCTAAATATTTTTGTATTTAAAATTCTTATTTAATTGAATTTAAATCCACATTCGGGGCAAGGGTATTGATCAATGATTTTTCCGCAGTTGGCACATTTAAACGAACGCTTATATGTTGTTTTGTTTGGTTCAATTTTTATTGTCGGTACACTTTTAGAGGTAGTATTCGTGTTTATTTTTGATGATTTATTATTAAAATGATTGATTATAATATTTTGATTATCAACATTTTGTTGCAGTAAACTTATTACTTCACCAAATCCAATTAGAATTATACCTGAAATAATGCTGCCCATAGTTCCGCCGATAATAATTGCTATGTTATTGATAGGACCGCCTATTATTAGTGAAGCTGCCACACCTACAATAATTGTACCTATGCCGACAAAATAAAGCACCTTTGATATAATGCTATTTCCCATACATTTGCCACCTTTGCAAAATAATCGTTATAATCCGATTATACATCATTATATTTTCAAAAGCAACATAATATAAATTTATTTAACATATCACATCAAAAAGAGGGTGTTCCGATTGGAACACCCTCTGATTTTTAATATATCAGGTTTAAACTTGTATTAAGTTTACCTATCAAGACATCCTGTGTGTGGATTACTTGTTTGCGATAGCAGCCTGAGCAGCAGCAAGACGAGCAATCGGAACACGGAACGGTGAACATGATACATAGTCAAGACCGATCTTGTGGCAGAACTCAACAGAAGAAGGATCGCCGCCGTGCTCACCGCAGATACCAACATGGAGCTTGTTGTTTACAGGCTTACCGAGTTTGATAGCTGTTTCCATGAGCTTGCCAACGCCTGTCTGGTCAAGCTTAGCAAACGGATCGTTCTCGAAGATCTTAGCGTCATAGTAAGCGTTGAGGAACTTACCTGCGTCATCTCTTGAGAAGCCGTATGTCATCTGTGTAAGGTCGTTAGTACCGAAGCAGAAGAAGTCAGCTTCCGTAGCAATCTCATCAGCTGTAAGAGCAGCTCTTGGGATTTCGATCATTGTACCAACTTCGTACTTGAGGTCGATGCCTGCAGCAGCGATTTCAGCGTCAGCTGTTTCAACAACAACCTTCTTAACGAACTTGAGTTCCTTAACATCGCATACGAGCGGAATCATGATTTCAGGCTCAACTGTCCAGTCTGCGTGTGCTTTCTGAACATTGATAGCAGCACGGATAACTGCCTTTGTCTGCATCTTTGCAATTTCAGGATATGTTACTGCAAGACGGCAACCACGGTGACCCATCATTGGGTTGAACTCGTGGAGTGAAGCAATGATTGTCTTGATGTCTTCAACGCTCTTACCCTGAGCAGCTGCAAGCTTCTCGATGTCAGCTTCCTCTGTAGGAACGAACTCGTGAAGCGGCGGATCAAGGAATCTGATTGTTACAGGATTGCCTTCGAGTGCCTCATAAAGAGCCTCAAAGTCGCCCTGCTGATAAGGAAGAATCTTGTCAAGAGCAGCTTCTCTTTCTTCAACTGTATCTGAGCAGATCATCTCTCTGAATGCAGCGATTCTGTCCTCTTCAAAGAACATATGCTCTGTACGGCAAAGACCGATACCTTCAGCACCGAGCTCACGAGCCTTCTTAGCGTCAGCAGGTGTATCAGCGTTTGTTCTAACCTTAAGAGTTCTGTACTTGTCAGCCCAAGCCATGATTCTGCCGAACTCACCTGCGATTGTAGCGTCAACTGTTGGGATAACGCCGTCGTAGATGTTACCTGTAGAACCGTCGATTGAAATGTAGTCACCCTCGTGGAATTCCTTGCCTGCGAGTGTGAACTTCTTGTTAGCCTCGTCCATTGCGATGTCGCCGCAACCTGATACACAGCATGTACCCATACCACGAGCAACAACGGCAGCGTGTGATGTCATACCGCCACGAACTGTGAGGATACCCTGTGAAGCCTTCATACCTGTGATGTCCTCAGGTGAAGTTTCAAGACGAACGAGAACAACCTTTTCGCCGTTAGCGTTCCAGTTTTCAGCATCTTCGGCTGTGAATACGATCTTACCGCAAGCAGCACCAGGAGAAGCACCGAGGCCCTTACCGATTGGTGTAGCAGCCTTAAGAGCAGCAGCATCGAACTGTGGGTGAAGAAGTGTGTCAAGGTTACGAGGATCGATCATTGCAACAGCTTCTTCTTCTGTTCTCATGCCCTCGTCAACGAGGTCACAAGCAATTTTAAGAGCAGCCTGAGCTGTTCTCTTACCGTTTCTTGTCTGGAGCATATAGAGCTTCTTGTTTTCAACAGTGAACTCCATGTCCTGCATATCTCTGTAGTGGTTTTCGAGTGTCTGACAAACATTCTGGAACTGCTCGAAAGCTTCCGGGAACTCTTCAGCCATCTTAGCGATTGGCATAGGAGTACGAACACCTGCAACTACGTCTTCGCCCTGTGCGTTGATGAGGAACTCACCCATGAGCTTCTTCTCACCTGTAGCAGGATCTCTTGTAAATGCAACACCTGTACCGCAATCGTCACCCATGTTACCGAATGCCATTGACTGTACGTTAACGGCAGTACCCCATGAATAAGGGATATCGTTGTCACGACGGTAAACATTTGCACGAGGGTTGTCCCATGAACGGAATACAGCCTTAACTGCGCCCATGAGCTGTTCCTTAGGATCGTCAGGGAAGTCCTGACCGATTTTCTCTTTGTATTCAGCCTTAAACTGGCCAGCAAGCTCCTTAAGATCGTCAGCTGTAAGCTCTACATCATAAGTAACGCCTCTCTCAGCCTTCATCTTGTCGATGAGCTCTTCAAAATATTTCTTACCAACTTCCATAACTACATCAGAATACATCTGAATGAATCTTCTGTAGCAGTCCCAAGCCCAACGAGGGTTGTTTGACTTCTTAGCGATAACTTCAACAACATCTTCGTTAAGACCGAGGTTAAGGATTGTATCCATCATACCCGGCATTGAAGCACGAGCACCTGAACGAACTGAAACGAGGAGTGGATTCTCCTTGTCGCCGAACTTCTTGCCTGTGATCTCTTCCATCTTTACGATGTACTCGTTGATTTGGCCCTGGATTTCAGCGTTGATTTCTCTGCCGTCCTCATAGTACTGAGTACAAGCTTCTGTTGTAATTGTGAAGCCCTGTGGTACAGGAAGTCCAAGACCTGTCATTTCTGCAAGGTTGGCACCCTTACCGCCGAGGAGCTCACGCATGTTAGCATTACCTTCTGTAAAAAGGTAAACCCATTTGTTTGCCATAACTGGTAATCCTCCTAAAAATAAATTAAGATATACGGCTGTGGCAGACTTACCCCTTGGTAAAACCTGCCTGCTTGTATAAGCCTATCGAATATTATAACAAACTTTGGTCAAAATAGCTATATTTTTTTTAAATTTTTTTCTTATAAAAAACAGGTTTTATTTTCGTCAATATTGTATAAATCGTTTAAAATGCCTTTTTTTGCCCGATTTTTGTAATTTTCTCTTGAATTTTGTAATTTTTGTGAGATAATATTATGGTATGAACGAGTGTCTTGTGACAGGACTGTCTGCATCTTTGTTGTTTTGTCACAGATAAAAGGAGAAAAAATGAAGAATTGTGCCGTTATCCTCGCAGGCGGCGAGGGCAAAAGAATGAAATCCGACAAGCCGAAAACATTGTCGGAGGTACTCGGCAAGCCGATGCTCTATTGGGTTATGTCGGCTTTAAGAAAAGCGGGCGTTGATGACATCTGTGTTGTCAAGGGCTTTAAAAAAGAGTGTATCGAGGAGTATCTTGAAACTCTCGATTTTTCCGTTGAAAGTGTGTTTCAGGCAGAAAGACTCGGCACAGGCCACGCTGTGATGATGGCAAAGGATTTTCTTAAAAAGCACAGCGGTAATGTGGTTATTCTCAACGGCGACGCTCCGTTTATGGACAGCAAGACTATTGAGGATTCCCTGAAGGCTCATATTGAGAACGATTGTGCCGCAACGGTTATTTCCGCAAAGGTTGACGACCCGACAGGTTACGGCAGAATTGTCCGTGACGAAAACGGAAATCTGCGTGCAATTGTTGAGCAGAAAGACGCCGATGAGGAAACTCTCAAAATAAATGAAGTAAACTCGGGCGGTTTCTGGTTTGATTGTCAGCTTCTTCTTTCGGTTCTCGACAGAATCAAGTCGGATAACAGTGCAAAGGAATATTATCTTCCCGACGCAATCAAGCTTTTGCTTGAGGACGGAAGAAAGGTCGGAGCATTCACGGCTCAGTGCAGTGATACGGTTCTGGGTGCAAATGATCCGGCTCAGCTTGAACAGCTTAACGAAATTGCAAGGGCAAAGGGTTACAGCTGTTAATTGCTCGGTTAATCATTGGTAAACATATACTACACACATTAAAATTCAAAGGAGTTATTGCAATGAATTTTCACGGTAAGGACATTAAAATTTTCACCGGCAGTTCAAATGTTGATGTAGCTCAGGGAATTGCAGGCTGTCTTGGTCTGCCGCTTGGTAAGAGTGACTGTACACAGTTCTCAGACGGCGAAATCTCTGTTTCTCTTCACGAATCTGTTCGTGGCAGCGACTGCTTTATTGTTCAGTCAACCTGTGCTCCCGTCAACGACAATCTTATGGAAATGCTCATAATGATTGATGCCATGAAGCGTGCATCCGCTGCAAGAATCACAGTTGTTATGCCATACTTCGGCTATGCAAGACAGGACAGAAAAGCTAAGGCAAGAGATCCGATCTCGGCTAAGCTTTGTGCAGACATCATCACCTGTGCAGGTGCTGACCGTGTGCTTACAATGGATCTTCACGCAAATCAGATTCAGGGCTTCTTCAACATTCCTGTTGACCACCTTCAGGGCGCATCACTTCTCGCAAACCATATGAGAGAGAAAATCGGCGGCAACAATGATGATTATATCGTTGTATCTCCTGACCTCGGTTCTGTAACTCGTTCAAGAAACTTCGCTTCAAAAATCGGCACAGGTCTTGCTATTATCGACAAGAGAAGACCAAAGGCTAATGTTTGTGAAGTTATGAACATCATCGGTGACGCTAAGGGTAAGAAGGTTATCCTCGTTGACGATATGATTGACACAGCAGGTACTCTCTGCAATGCCGCTAACGCTATTGTTGAAAAGGGCGGCGCAACAGAAGTTTACGCTTGTGCTACTCACGCAGTTCTTTCGGGTCCTGCAATCGAGAGAATCCAGAACAGCGCAATCAAAGAAGTTGTTCTTCTTGACACAATTCCTGTTCCGAAGGAAAAGATGATTGACAAGTTCACAATTCTTCCTGTTGCTCCTACATTTGCAGAGGCTATCGCAAGAATCTACAACGACAAGCCGTTCACAGCCGCTTTCGGTTGATAGGCGAACAATTTAATTATGTAATTAAACAGGCGGGTTTTAACTAACCCGCCATTTCGCTGTTTTACTGCAAATTTTTCAGGAATAAAACGGTACAATATGTGAGGGTGATTTAATTTTGTTTGGTATAGTTTACGGCTCCGATTCAGATAACAAAATAATGAACCGCTTTGTCGATGAGTACGAATTGTGGTGCAATGAGGGCAAAAATCCGGATATTGCGTCAATCGACCTCGACTTTGCGCTTGACCTACAGAAGAAAAGACTTGACGAAAAGGGTGTAAAGATTCAGACCGCTTTTACCGATAAGGAAACGGTGAAGGATGAAACCCCGGTAAATGCTTGTACTGCCTACGATATGGGCGAATGTAAGAGTAACATTGCGACAAAGACTTATGAGGTCACGGAGAAATACTTTAAAGACGGAAAGAAAAAGAAAAAAATCAAGGACAGATTTTTCTTCTACACAATGATTACAAGGCTTGAAAACCAAAATTCAGAGGTTGCGTGTTCGTGTCCGAACTGCGGTGCGGTAAGCAGTGTAAGAGAGCTTCTCAACGGTTGTAAAAACTGCAAAACTCGCTTTATTATGGACGATTTGTTCCCGAAGGTTACAAACTTCTACTTTGTAAAAACCTATTCGCTTGCGAACAAGTCAACGAAAAAAGTGCTTGCTCCGTACCTTCTCGGCGGAATTGCCGCCGTTGCGGCATTTACGGTATGGGTGGTTGTAAAGGACGGAACTTTTGATCCCGCAACCGCAAATATGCTTTATGAAATCGGCATAAGAGCAATCCCCGTACTGCTCGGCGGACTTTTGGCGGGGTACCTTGCATGGGCATTAAAAACGCTTTTCGGACTTTTTGTCGGTGCGGCAAAGAGCATTCCTATGATAGGTCCGCACCTCAATTGTCAGAAAAGACTTCCGTGGCTTATGAAAGAGGTTAATCCCAACTTCTCATATGAATACTTTATCGGCAAGGTGCTTGCTTTGCTCAAGATTATGATTTTCAGCGATGATTACACAAACCTCGCAGTCTATGAGGGCAATCCGATGAAAAATCCTTTCGGAGATATTGTTGACATCAAGTACAGAGGAGTGTCAAAGCTTAATTCATTCAATGTCACAAACGGCTGTTGCTATGTTGATATGACCGTTTACGCAACAACCGTGAAAAACAAAAATTCTTCATTTAGGGTTAAAAACGAAAAGTTCAGACTTACCGTTTGCAGAAGTGTGAACGCCATGGATGACGGAGTTTTCACAATGAAAAAAGTAACCTGTAAAAGCTGCGGCGCAAGCTTTGATGCAACAAGAGAACGCAACTGCCCGTATTGCGGAAATCCTTATCATCTCGGCAACGATGACTGGGTTGTTGTAAGCTTCGGAAAAGGTTAATTTAAATTTCAGAATACATATAATATAAATAAGAGGAATATAAATAAGAGGAAAACGGATATGTTCGGAAAAAACAAATCAACGGGTTCAATCGAGTACATTGTAGTGGGACTCGGCAACCCCGACAGAAAATACGAAAACACTCGTCACAACGCAGGCTGGCTTGCAATTGACCGCATTGCCGACAAGCTCGGTTGTGATGTGAACAAAATAAAATACAAAAGCTTTATCGGCACTTGCACTGTAAACGGCGCAAAAGTTATGCTGATGAAACCCACAACATATATGAACAACAGCGGTCAGGCAGTTGTTGAGGCGATGAACTTCTACAAAATTCCTCCCGAAAATGTCATTGTAATTTTTGATGACATTTCGCTTGATGTCGGAAAAATGCGTATCCGTTCAAAGGGCAGTGACGGCGGTCAGAGGGGAATGCGCAGTATCATCTATCTCAGCGGAAGCGATAAATTTCCCCGCATCAAGGTTGGCATAGGCGCAAAGCCAAATCCCGACTGGGACCTTGCCGACTGGGTGCTTTCAAAGTTCACTCCCGATGAAAAGAAAAAGCTTGATGAAATTTTTGACAATGCCGAAAAAGCAATCGAGCTTATTATTGACGGCAAAACCGACCGTGCTATGAATTTGTTCAACTGAAAAGGGACAAAGAAATGAATAATCTCAACTTTCTTGTTGATGTCCTCAAAGAGTCACCCGTTTTCAAAACGCTTGAAAAGAATGTCAAGCCGGGCAGAACGGTCTGTGCTTCGGGACTTTCAACAATTAACAAATCAAATATCATCTATGCGCTGTGCCGCCTCAAGGGCGTCACGGCATTTTGTCTTGCCTCCGATGAAAAAGAGGCGCAAACTTTGTGCAATGACCTTTCGTGCATGGGACTTCGTGCCTATGTTTATCCAGTGCGTGATTTCAACTTTCTTGACTTTCAGAGCCGTTCGCACGAGTACGAACACGCAAGACTTAAAGTTTTGCTCAAGCTTATCAATCATGAATGCGATGTTGCAATTGCGTGTGTTGATGCGGCGGCACAGCTTACCGTTCCGAGAAATGTGCTTGAACAGTCGGTTATTGAATTTGAAGAGGGCAGGGAGCTCTCACTTGAAAAGGCGACAAAGGCGCTTACTCTGCTCGGCTACGAACGCTTTGATGCGGTAGAGGGCAGCGGTCAGTTTTCGCTGAGAGGCGGTATTCTCGACTTCTTTATGCCCGACAGCGAGTACCCCGTCAGATGTGAATTCTGGGGCGATGAAATTACCGACCTCAGCTACTTTGACATTGAAACACAGAGAAGATTTAAAAAGGCTGACAAAATCACGCTTTCACCCTCAACCGAAATCGTAATTGAGGACAGAGCCGCCCTTGCCGATAAAATTGAACACAAGGCAAAGCTCCTCCGTTCCAAGAACAGCGCCAAAGCCAAGGAAAAACTTTTTTCAGAGGCAGAGCTTATCCGCAGCGGTGCAATGATTGCCAATGCGGACAAATTTATCAATCAGATTTACGATAAACCCGAGTCGCTTTTTGATTATCTCGACAGAAACACCCTCGTTTTTGCGTCCGAATTTACTGCAATTCAGGAACGGGGAAAGTCAATGGACTTTATCAGCAATGAAACCCTTATGCAAGGCTTCGAGGACGGAACTCTTTGCAGAGGTTTTGACCGCTTTGCGCTCACATTCAACGAATGTACCGAGTTTTTGCAAAGTCACGGAACAATCGTGCTTGAAAACTTTGTTCACGGAAGTATGCCTATCAAGCTGTCGGAAATCATCAGCTTTTCAACAAAACAGCTCTCGGCATGGGGCGGTTCGTATAAACAGCTAAAAGAGGATGTTGACGGACTTTTTACCCCCGAAAGCAAGGGCGTTATCTTTGCAGGAACAGAAAGAGCCGCCAAAAATCTTTGTGACACCTTTAACGCAGACGGCATAAACGCTGTTTACAGCGAGGGTGCGGATAAGATTTCAAAGGGCGAATTGCTTGTTATGCAGGGTGCATTGAGTGCGGGCTTTGAGTATCCGTCACAAAAGTTTTTTGCAATAACCTACAGTCAGGTTTCGTACCGTCCCGAAAAGTCCAAAAAGAAGAAGAAAAAGACGGGACAGGAAATTTACAGCCTTTCCGAGCTTGCCCCAGGTGATTATGTTGTACACAATGTTCACGGTATCGGTGTGTTCGGCGGTATAAGAAAAATTGATACCCACGGAGTTATAAAGGACTATATCAAGATTGACTACGCAAAGGGCGATGTGCTTTATGTGCCTGTCACACAGCTTGATATGGTTGCAAAATATATAGGTCCGAAAGAGGATTCAAGGGTTAAGCTTAGCCGACTCGGTTCGGGCGACTGGCAAAAGGCAAAAGCAAGGGTTAAAACCTCTGTCAAGGACATTGCCAAGGAGCTTATCGAGCTTTACTCACAGCGTATGAAAGCCAAGGGCTATGCCTTTTCGGCAGATAACGAGTGGCAGAGAGATTTTGAACTCAGCTTTGAATATGACGAAACTCCCGACCAGCTGCGTTGTTGTGAGGAAATCAAGCATGATATGATGCGTTCGTCGCCGATGGATAGACTTCTCTGCGGTGATGTCGGATTCGGCAAAACAGAGGTTGCACTCCGTGCCGCTTTTAAGTGTATTGCAGATTCAAAGCAATGCGCATTGCTTTGCCCCACAACAATTCTCGCATGGCAGCATTATCAGACGGTAATCAAGCGTTTTGAGGGCTATCCCGTTCGTGTGGAACTGCTTTCAAGATTCCGTACAGCAAAACAGCAGAAAGAAATTCTCCAAAAGCTAAAGCGAGGAGAAATTGATATGATTGTCGGAACTCACAGACTTGTGCAGAAGGATGTTGAATTCCGTGACCTCGGACTTGCAATCATAGATGAGGAACAGCGTTTCGGTGTTGCTCAAAAGGAGAGGTTCAAGGAACTGTGCAAAAATGTCGATGTGCTTACGCTTTCGGCTACTCCTATTCCGAGAACCCTCAATATGGCGATGAGCGGTCTGCGTGATATGAGCGTTATCGAAGAAGCGCCGACAAACCGTCAGCCTGTTCAGACCTATGTGCTTGAACACGATGATGCGGTTATCAACGAGGCAATCCGCCGTGAGCTCCGCCGTGGCGGTCAGGTGTTCTATCTTCATAACAATGTTGAAACAATTTCTTCATGTGCCGCAAAAATTCAGGAGGCAATTCCCGAAGCCAAAATCGCAATCGGTCACGGCAAAATGAAAGAGGGCGAACTCAGCGAAGTTTGGCGACAGATGCTTGAACAGGAGATTGATGTGCTTGTCTGCACGACAATTATCGAAACGGGCGTCGATTTGCCGAACGCAAACACCCTTATTATAGAAAATGCCGACTGTATGGGACTTTCGCAGCTTCATCAGCTGAGAGGTCGTGTGGGCAGAAGTTCACGAAGAGCCTACGCATACTTTACTTTCAGACGGAATAAGGTCCTCACGGAAATTCAGCAGAAAAGGCTTGCCGCAATCAGAGAATTTACAGAATTCGGCAGCGGCTTCCGCATTGCAATGCGTGACCTTGAACTGCGTGGTGCGGGCAATATTATGGGTGCACAACAGCACGGTCATATGGAGTCGGTCGGTTACGATATGTACCTCAAACTTCTTGACGAGGCAGTGAGTGAAGAAAAGGGCGAGCAGAATGTCACCAAAGACCTCGACTGTCTTATTGATATTTCGGTTGACGCTCATATTCCCGAAAGCTATGTCGAAAGCCTCACGCTCCGCCTTGATGTTTACCGCAGAATTGCCGACATCCGCAGTAATGAGGACGCTGACGATGTTATTGACGAGCTTCAGGACAGATTCGGCAAAATTCCGAACTCGGTTCTCGGACTTATCGACATTGCCCTTGTGCGTAACAAGGCTTACTCAATGGGCGTTTACGAAATCAGACAGAACGGCACAACACTTATGCTCTATGTAAACGAGCTCAAGTCACCACAGGTTGCCGACTTGCTCATTGCTTTGGGCGGAAAAGCAAAACTTGTTGCAGGGGCAAAACCGTGTGTTGCGGTCGAGTGTAAAAACAGCACCGCTCCGCTTGAAACCCTCACCAAAATTTTCGGTGTACAGTAAGTTTTGGCTTTAAAGGCGAGATTTGCAGGAAAAATTTTCCCTGAAAGTACAAAATTACTGCTTTTTGTAGGATTTTCTCAACAAAATTTTATAAAAATGTAGACAATGACAAATTTTTTGTGTATAATCGTAAGGTACATTATCCTGCGGAAGTGTGTTTTGCAGGACACTCAGCATTTAATTTTTTAAAAGGACGGTAAAAAACTATGAAGCCTAATATCAAGGTTGGTTCATTTTTACTTGCAATTGTTATGATGTTCTCAGTTTTTGCAATTGCAGGTTGTACACCCACAACTCTTAACAAAGAATGGTCGTATAAGACAAGCGACAACGAGCTTGCTATCGGCGTTTATATCTATTCACTTAACGCAGCTTACAGTCAGGCTGAAAGCTATGCCAAGAAGCTTGACGATTATGATTCGACATCGGACAAGTGGCTTGATGAAAAAATCAAGGATGATGACGGCAAAGAGCAGGTTGCAAGAGAGTGGATTAAGGATCAGGCAAAGAAAATGTGCCTCAGCTACCTCGTAGTTGACGAACAGCTCAAAAAGGAAAATGTAAACATCGGTCAGGCAACTCTTGACTCCGCAACAAGTCAGGCTGAAACATACTGGAATGTCGGTCCGTATGCGTCACAGGGTTATGTAATGCCGATGAAGAATCAGTATGAAAAGTACGGCGTTTCACTCGACAGCTTTGCATACTGCACAACCCTCTACAACACAAAGTATGAGGCTCTCTTCAAAGCAGTTTACGGCAAGGGCGGTTCAAAGGAAGTTTCCGACGCCGACCTTACAAAGTATTTCAAGGAAAACTATACGGACTACTCATATCTTCCCGTGAACCTTTATACATCAACAAAAGATGAGGCAGGTTCATCAAAGAATGTTGCAATGAGCGACAAGGAAATCAAGAAGGTTGAGGATCAGCTTAACGGCTACAAGAATGACCTTAACAAGGGCGGTTCTTTTGATGATGTTATTGCATCATACAAGAAGTCAAGCGGTTCGAAAACAGATTCTTCTGTTTCAAATGTAGAAGTTCTCGACAAGAGCTCAATCGGTGACGAGCTTAAAGAGGCTATCGGCAAGCTTAAAACAGGCAAGGCTGAAACTCTTAAGGTCGGCAGCGGCGACAGCGCAATCTACTATCTCGTTTATAAGAAAGACATCAACAAGGATGTTGACAGCTATATCGGCAACGAATCAAACAGAGCCGGTGTACTTGCGTCAATGAAGTCAGACGAGTTCTCAAAGTACATTGACGGTCTTGCTGAAAAGATTAAGTATGAAGAAAACACCTCTGTTCTCGATAAGTACAAGCCTGAACTCTTCTTCGTAGCAGTTGAGCCTACAACAGCAGCGGCTACAACAACTGCTGCAAAGAGCGAGTAATTGCAGGTTTTCGGAAATTTTTTAACAGACGCAGTTTCAGATTATTCTGAAAGAAAGGAGCTTTTATGAAAAAACATTCAAAGCTTTGCGCAATTTTTCTGACAGCACTTTTAAGCATCTCGGCTGTAAGCTATTCTGTATCGGCAGTCGGTGAAGATGTTGACTCGGGCGGAGATTCAAGCATTATTGTCGATCCCGTAGAGCCGGATCCTGAACCCGACCCAGAGCCGGAACCCGATCCCGAGCCACAACCCGATCCGGTTTATCCCGATTCATCGGATAATTCATCATCATATGTAGATCCCGGCTATTCGTCAAACGATTCGTCATATGACAACAATTATAACTATGACAGCAGCTATGACTACAACAACAATAACGATTATAACAATAGCTACAGCAGCAGTCAGACTTACTACTACTCTGAGCCGTCATATGTAGGCGGCGGTCAGTCATATGTTGCTCCGTCAAATACTGCTCCGTCAGCGTCGCTCATCAAGTCTGATGATAACATTGACGAAAAGACTCTTTCAAGCGGCGACTGGTCTGATATCGCAAAAAATCTTAAAAATACCGACACAGCGGGTTCTGACGGTGATGACTTTAGCTTCATCAAGAACAATAACAGCAAGGGTGACAACGGTCATTGGATGTTCTATGTTTCAATTGTTCTTCTTGCTCTCGGTGTTGCTGGCATCGCATACTTTGTGATTTCGATTGTCCTTAACAAAAAGAAGAGAGTCGCAGTTGGCGGAAGAAGCAACGCTCCAAAGAGTAAGTCTGCACAGTCAGCCGCAAAAGCACAGCGTTACAGCAGTAACGATGATTATGCTGATGATTACACATCTTCAAACAAAAAGCCTGAAAGACGCAGTAAATACGATACCGCCGAAATCAGACTTCCCAAGAACAACTCAAAGGGTGGAAGAAGATACAAGTAATTAAATATTTAAATGAAGAACCCCCTCGGATTTATCCGAGAGGGTTTTGTTATTCGTAGTCAATTCGTTCAATTTTAAAAATTACAGGTCTTGTTCCGTCCGAACAGCAGGCTATCATAACATTTTCATCTTTCATCCAACCCTGCATTATGGAACCGTCCTGCAATCCTGCATAAATATAGCGTGAAACAGCATCCCATGCTTCTGAGCAAAACGGCATTTTAGGACCGCCTGCAACTTCATCGGCGTTCCCTGTAGTCTTAACCAATGTGTTAAGTCCCAAATGCCAAAAATCATCCTTGTCACCGTCACGATAAAAGATAAATTCATCACCTATATTATAACACGGACAAGCCCCCGAATTTGGAACTGTACAGAATTTGTGCTGTAATTCAGGATAAAGCTTTTTATCCAAAACTGTAACCTTAACCTTGTGTTTCATATTATTTTTTCTCCGAATATTGTATGCCTGTTAATAAAAATCAGTTTTTGTCATACGGCTTTTTGTATGCCTCTTTGAACGGTTTTACGGTGCCGTCCTTTTCTTCAACGCTTACATTATCAAGTGTTGCGTTGAACTGTGTGCGGATTTCGCCGAGATAAATTTTGTACAGTTCTTTCTGTTCTTTCTGTTCAGCCTCGGTAAGTCCCTGCTCCTTTTTCTTTTTGGCAAGTTCGTTAATTCTGTCAAGCATTTTTTTATCCATAAGTCAATCCTCCTGACCGGTATTTTTGTTTTGAAAGCAATTTGCTCAATAGCTATAATATCACACAATGGAACAAAGTGCAAATTTTTGAATTGTCAATTGAAAACGAAAAAATTTTGTGCTATCATTCAATTAAAGCCGTTTTACGGCAAATTCTCTTGGCGGTGAATTATGGAAAATTTCAGCTTATTACACCCGACAAATTCAAATGCATCCTACAGAATTCTCAACAAAGAGGCGCTGAATGATTTGTCGGTTGATTATATATGTGACGCTCTCACAAAAGAGCAGTATGAACGCAACAGCATAAAGCAGCTGCTTATAAATATTACCGATGACGAGGAAGTTATAAAATATCGTTGCGATGTTTTTGAGGATTTTCTTCGTTTTCCGAAGCTTCGTGATGATCTATCCGCACTCCTTGTAAAACTCAACGATTTGCGTGAAATCGAACGCTTTCAAAAGGACACCGAGGCATCTTCTTTGTGGCAGCTTGTAAACCGACTCCGTGAAATGGACGGCTATGTCGATTGTATTACAAGGATAAAAAACACGCTTGAAACGATCGATGTAAGGTCAGAGGGATTGCTTGAACTCAAGAAAAATGTTCAGTCAATCTACAATGACAGCGGTTTTCCCGACCTGAAAAAAGATATAATTGACACGCTTGCAAAGGCTCAAAAGCTCAAGAGCATAACCCTCGGTGTGAACCTTGACGATTTGCTCCGTCCAAAGAGCGTGGGCGTAATTTCGCTCAATGACAAGGAGTTCACCGACAGCGGTATCCTCAAAAGATTTATGAAGTTTGCAAACCGTGACAGCGAACTGCATCACGGCAACGATGTTTCGGGATTTTTAAGCTTTCATCCGTCCAATCCGTCAACCTCGCAGTTCGGGCTGGGACAGTTTGTTGTGGGCGCTCAGCAAGATGTAAACCACACAATGGGCAGTTCGCTGACCGGTGCAGACCCTATGTCGGACGCACTCAAAAATGTTGTGACGGATATTCTCCGTAGAACCGTAAACGATATAAAATCAATGCTCAACAGGTATGTCAATGTCAACGGCTACTCGTTCGTTTCGCTTATGCCCGAAATCATCTTTTATATCCGTTTTGCCGAACTTTGCGATAAGATGAAGCAGAAAAATCTACCTCTCTGCAAGGCGGAAGTTCTGCCAAAAGAGGAGCGAAACTGTTTCCTGAAAGATGTCTATAACCTCAAACTCGGCATAAAATCCGCAAACGGCGAGGATTTGGATATTGTCACAAACGATATTGATTTTAACGATGACAGGCGAATTTACATTCTGACAGGTCCGAACCGTGGCGGTAAAACCACGATTACTCAGGCGGTCGGACTTGCATTTTTGCTTGCTCAGAACGGAATCTATGTTCCCGCAACGCAGATGAAATTCAGTCCCTGCGACAGTATTTTTACGCATTTTCCAGCCGATGAAAACGATACCGTTGACCTTGGCAGACTCGGTGAAGAAAGCAAAAGACTTGCTGAAATTTTCTCCTCGGCAAGCCGTTACAGTCTGCTTTTGCTCAACGAAAGCCTTGCAACAACCAATGTTGCCGAGGGTTTGTACATTGCCCGTGATGTTGTAAAGTCAATGCGGTACCTCGGCACAAGGGCGATTTTCAACACCCATATGCACGATTTGGCACGCAATCTTGACGAAGTGAACACAACCGTAAAAGGTGACAGCAAGGTCGAAAGTATGGTAACAGGCGTTGAAAACGGACAGCGTTCGTTCAAAGTTTTCATCGCTCCGCCTCAAGGTGTAAGCTATGCCAAAGACATTGCCGAAAAATACGGTGTAACCTTTGACAAAATCAAAAATCAGATTGACCGGCAGCGTGTCGCTGCACCCGGTTCGGGAAGATAGTATGTAATATAAAAAACATATTATGCCCGAGCGTATTATTGTAGTTATTCGTACAAACCCGTAGGGGCGGATATCATCCGCCCGCAAGTAAAGACACAAACATTGTGATAGAAATAAACTATATAAATATCACAAAGTTACTGCTATTTTATAGGGGAGAACCTTGTTCTCCCGTTCGTGTGCATTGCACACGATTGCACGCATTGCGTGCAGCTTTGAATACACATTTTTCATCACATCAAAAATACTATGTATCAGCATAAATATTCATCAATGCGGGCGGATATTATCCGCCCCTACAAGTTTGTGATATTTACTAAATTTGTATTAACATACAATTTGTACGGTTACTTGCGGGCGAACACGGTTCGCCCCTACAGATTATACACTGCTTTTATTGTATAAAAAGCTATGTGTATAACCATAAAATTTTTTAAATGCCACTACGGTGTTGCAATCATTTTGTTGTATTCAGAAATTCGTACAAAAGAAAACGGAGTGCGTAATGCACTCCGTTTTCTTATGCCCACAAAAAATAAAAAAAGAAGGAAATAGCTATTCAATAAAGAAACAGTTTGAATTTGCAGGATTTTATGATATTTTCTGCAAACTATTATCTTATGCGAGTATTTTATCACCAACAGGCATAAAAGTCAAGAGTGTTAGGTTATTTTTTGTTATTGATAGTAATAATATCGTTTAACTTTACACATTGAATAAATCATGTGTCTGAAATTTGTGCAGATTATCAAAAGAAACCTGCCTGTCTGAAGAAGAAAATCCACAAAAACATTGTAAAACAAGCCAAAACCGAGGTGAAAACTACCGCCGCACCTGCAAGTTTGTAGTCGCTTTCCATTTGTTGTGCCATTGTGAATGACGAAACCGCACACGGTGAGCAGAAAAGTCCGATCAGTGACACAAAGTCAACTCCTCTGATTCCGATGAGCGCCGCCGTTCCGAGGCAGAGCGCCGGCACAACAACAAGCCTTGCGATTATGCAGATTATCAGGTTGCGTGAACAGCCTTTTATGCTGTCGAATGTAACCGACGCACCGAGTACAATGAGCGCAAGCGGAGTTGCAACCGCCGCAATGTCCGAAACCGTTTTGCCGATTGTTTCGGGCAGTTTTACATTGAACGCAACCGACAAAAGTCCGAGTACAGAGCCGATAATCAGCGGATTTTTGGCAATGCCTTTTAAAATTTTCAGCAAATTTATCTTTTGCCCTCTGAAAATTTCCAGCGTGATAACGGCAAGCATATTGTAAATCGGAACGATTACGGCAACGAGTACTGCAGTCATTCCAAGCTTGTCCTGACCGAAAATGTTCGCTGCAATCGGAAGTCCCATCAGCACAAAATTACTTCGATAAATTGCCTGAATCATAGCACCTCGGCTGTAATTCGACTTTTCGACAATCAGCGTGAAACCGACCGACAAAAAGTAAATCGAGAACACAGCAATAACCGCAAATGCAAGCAGTTTTCCGCTGAAAACGCTTGAAAAATCCGAGCCGTAAATGTTGTTGAACATCAAAAACGGAAAAAATACATTAAAAACTATTTTATTTAACTGCGGAAGAAAACTTTCCTGCAAAATTTTTAATTTTCTGACAAGAAAGCCGATGAAAAGCATAATGAACATCGGCAAAACCGCATTAAGTGCAACAAAAAAACTCTCCATATAATCACCTCTTTTCAGCATACCACATTGCAGAAAAATTTTCAATAAAAAGCATATACCCGAAAATGTGCATTTATTCAAGTTGAAATATGTCGATTCCTGTGTTAAAATGGGTTTTACAACACAAAATGAATTATGAGGTGCAACGATGAAAAAATGTGAATTCTGCGGAAAGCAAATTTCGTATTTTGACCAATACTGTGATGACGAATGTCATATTAAGGCGAATAAATTCTACGAAAAAAGTGAGCGTTTCAGCAAGGTGTTTTCGATAGTCAACGGCATATGTGTGTTCGGAATTCCTGTGGGTCTGTTTTTAATTTCGTTTTCAAGAAGCGTCGGCCTGACTGTTGCACTTGCAAGCTGTATAATTCTCGGAATTATGCTCATTATTCTGCCGTTTCCGACAGAAAATATGATTTCAAAATTCAAAATTCAAAAAGCTGTAAAAATAACAAGAATAATCGGCTGTGCGGTAATCTTTCTCGGACTGCTCATCATACCGCTTTCATTTATTATTGATTAAAACTGAATAAAACGAAAAATTGCGTCAATACTATTTTCAGCAAATACAAAGGAGGACTTTGAATGCTTGATAAAATAGCATTGACGCTTCTTATTATCGGTGGACTCAACTGGGGTAGCGTCGGTATTTTTCAATTTGACCTTGTTGCGTGGATTTGCGGCGGACAGACAGGTATCATAAGCCGCATTGTCTACATCCTTGTCGGACTGTCCGCAATTTGGTGCATTACGCTTTTGTTCAAAGATACAAGCGACACCGTGTCGGACGGAACAGTTACCAATTCGTAGATTTTATGAATTATTGTGATGTGGGGGCGTTCATTGGACGCCCGCACGGCGAGCCGCCGTTCCCGGTTCGTGAAGATAGTGTGTGATATTGAAAACTTATTATGCCCGAGCGTATTATAGTAATCACTTGTGCAATTCCAATGTAGGGGCGAACCGTGTTCGCCAGCCGTGTGTGTTGCACACGGTTGAAAGCAATGCGTTCAAATTTAAAAATACGGATAAGAAATAACTATAAACAAAAAACAGGCTGTCATATGACAACCTGTTTTGTTATGTAAAGTTTATTGCTTAGCAGATTTATTTAATTAAAGTGCTTCAACGATAGCTCTTGTATCTCTTGCGATAACCATTTCTTCGTCTGTTGCAATGAGTTCAACTCTGATTGCTGAATCAGGTGTTGAAAGTGTGCCTGTAACACCGCATGTAGCCTGCTTGTTGAATTCCTTATCCATCTTAACGCCAAGACATTCAAGATAGTCGCAAACCTTTTCACGAAGCATTGGCTGATTTTCACCGATACCTGCTGTGAATACGATACCGTCACAACCGCCGAGTGCTACATAATAGCTGCCGATGTACTTTGCAATCTGATAGTAAAGCATTTCGTGAGCAAGGTGAGCTCTCATATTGCCGTCTGCCTCAGCCGCACAAACATCACGGTCATCTGATGAAACGCCTGAAATGCCTAAAAGACCTGATTCCTTGTTGAGAATCTTTGACATTTCCTCGGGTGTGAGGTGTTCTTTTTCAGCGATAAAAGTGATAACCGACGGGTCAAGTGAACCTGAACGAGTACCCATCATAAAGCCGCCGAGCGGAGTAAGACCCATTGTTGTGTCGATAACCTTGCCGCCCTTAACAGCTGTGATTGAAGAACCGTTGCCGATGTGGCAAGTGATGAGTTTGAGCTCTTCTTTCTTTCTGCCCATAAGGTCAGCCATTTTTTCAGAAACATAACGGTGAGAAGTGCCGTGGAAACCGTACTTTCTTACACCGAACTTTTCATAATACTTGTAAGGTACTGCATACATAAATGCTTTTTCCGGCATTGTCTGATGGAAAGCAGTATCAAATACAGCAACCTGCGGAACTTTTGGTCCGAATACCTTTGTACAAGCCTCAATACCCTGAAGATGAGCAAGGTTGTGAAGAGGAGCAAGAGGAGCAAGCTCTCTGATTTTGTTGATTACCGAGTTATTTACAAGCACTGACTTGTCAAAGTACGCACCGCCCTGCACAACTCTGTGACCTACAGCGGAAACCTCGGACAAATCGCTGATTGCACCGTATTCGGGATCAATGAGTGCATTTTTAACAGCTTCAAAAGCCTGAGTGTGGTTAAGCATCTGTGTTTTGCGTTCAATTTTTTTGCCGTCGGGTGTTTTAAAACCGATGAAAGCACCGTCCTGACCGATTCTTTCACAGTTACCCTTTGCGAGAACTGCCTCGTTGTCAGTATCAATAAGCTGGTACTTGAGCGAGGAACTGCCTGCGTTGATTACGAGAATTTTCATTACAATCGTCCCCTTTGGTAGTTATTTTCAGTTTTAAATGAAGAAATATATTTGCCTGTCGCCTTATTTTATACTATAATGTAAATCAGAAAATGTCTTTTCAAAATCGACAGGTCATACATACATATGATACTCCAATTTATGTATGTTTTCAAGTGTTTTTTACAATATATGTGCGAAATAAAAACTTGGGAGGAAGAGTTATGGCAACTGCCGTTATCTGCGAATTTAATCCGTTTCACAACGGTCATAAATACTTGCTCGAAAGTGCAAAAAATGTGCTTAAAGAGCCGATTATAGCGATTATGAGCGGAAGCTTTACCCAGCGTGGCGAGGTTGCGGTGTGCGACAAATTTGTCCGCACCAAATCCGCTCTCGAAAACGGTGCGGATTTGGTGCTTGAACTGCCTGTTGTATTCTCACTTTCAGGAGCGGAAAGTTTTGCAAAAGCAGGTGTTGCAATGGCAGCTGCTTTTGACTGCACAAATCACCTTGCTTTCGGCAGCGAAAGCGGTGACTGCGAACTGCTCAAAAAATCCGCAAAGGCTGTTTGCGACAAAAATGTACAGGCTCTTGTGCGTGACGGAATGAAAAGCGGCGGATACTATCCCCGTGAACTTGAAAATGCCGTCAAAGCGGTTTTCGGCAACGAGGTTTCATCAGTACTCTGCGAACCGAATAATATACTTGCCGTTGAGTATATCAAAGCATTGAGCGGTACATCTATTGAACCGTTTTCGGTTGCAAGAACAGGCGTTGCACACGACAGCCATATTGCAGGCAATGAGTTTGCCTCGGCTTCTCATATAAGAGAAATGCTCCGCAACGGTGAAAATGCGAAGAAATACGCTCCGTACATTCCCGATGGAATTACATTTTCTGAAAATCTTGACAGACCATTGCTCTACCGCCTGCGTACTATGACAAGAGAGGACATTGCCAAACTGCCCGATGTGGGTGAGGGACTTGAAAACAGAATTGCCGATGCGGCAATGCGTTGCAGTACCTCGGCAGAGATTGCCGACTTTGTAAAGACAAAACGCTACACTCACGCACGCATAAGGAGAATACTTGCGTGTGCATTGCTCGGTATTGAAAAAAACCATACGCAGATTCCGATTGAATATGTTCGTGTTTTGGGATTTACAAAAGACGGTGCAGAGCTTTTAAAGGATTGCAGACTGAATGTTGTCACTTCTGCAAGCAACGGTCTTAAAATCGGCGGCAACACAAAAGCGTTGCTCGAAAAGGACATTTCTGCCTATGATATTTCGGCTCTTGCTTATGATATTCCGAAAGGAGGGGGACTTGATTTTACAACACAGATTGTAAAAATCTGACAACAAGCGATTGATTCTTCAAGGAAATGACCGAAACGGCATTGTTACAAAGGTTTTAATTACATTTTTTACCGCAAAAAAAGGCAGTTTTTACGGGATTTTTATCTTTTTTGTGAGAAGTGCAACAATAAGCGTGTAATCTTTTTGTAATTATTATTGAACCCGATAAAAGTAGAAAAATGGTCAAAAAAACATTGACAAATATTTAACAAAGATGATAGAATAGAATCAATCGAGAATTAGCTAATTCTAAAACAACGATTGAAAGGATCCAAAAAAATGAAAAAAATTCTATGCTTTCTAATGGCATGCGCAATGTGCCTGACAGCAGCAGTAGGCCTTTCTGGATGCGGTTGTGACGACAACAAATCTCAGAAAAACAAACCCGGCTACAAGGTTGAGCCGACAGAGCCTGACCTTACAAACGGCGACTTCGGATTTTTTATCATCAATCAGGAAGAACTTATGGTTACAAAGTACACAGGTTCAGACAAGGTTGTTAAAATTCCGGACAGCTACCAGAACTACAAGGTTACCGTAATCGGTCCGAGTGTGTTCAACGATTCAAAAATCACAGAAGTTACAATTCCGTCAAGCATCAAGCAGATTGAAGATTATGCTTTTGCAAACTGCCACAGTCTTACAAAGGTAAACTTCAACGAGGGTCTTGAAATTCTTGACAACAGCGTGTTCTTCAACTGTTCAGAACTCAGAGAGATTAAGCTCCCTGATTCACTCAAGCAGCTTGGCATAAGAGCTTTTTCGGGTGCATCTGTAAACAATGTTGTTCTTCCGGACAGCGGAAAGCTTACAAGCATCGGTGAGTTTGCGTTCTATCAGTCTCGTGAACTTACAGACATCACAATTCCTTCTTGTGTGACAAGTATCCCTGACAACGCTTTTTCAGAGTGTCTTAAAGAGGTTACAATTCACGGCGGCAAAGGAACATATGCTCAGAACTACGCAAAGAAAAACAATTTGAAATTCGTGGCTGAATAAGCCTTGAAATAAAAAGTAAGATATTCATTTTCAGCTTTGCTGAATCTAATATAATTATGCAAGATAAGAGGTAGATTAAATGAGTACAAAAGAGTATCCTATCGTAGAGAACGCAGAAAGCTTTGAAGCTGCTCTTGCAAAGGTAAGAGAAGCTCAGAAAATTTTTGCTACCTACACACAGGAACAGGTTGACAAGATTTTCCTTGCTGCCGCAACTGCTGCTAACCAGATGAGAATTCCGCTCGCTAAGATGGCTGTTGAAGAAACCGGCATGGGCGTTGCAGAAGATAAGGTTATCAAGAACCACTTTGCATCTGAGTACATTTACAATGCTTACAGAAATGTTAAGACTTGCGGCGTTCTTGAGGAAGACAAGGCTTACGGCATCAAGAAGATTGCTGAGCCAATCGGCGTAATCGCTGCTGTTATTCCTACAACAAACCCAACTTCAACTGCTATCTTTAAGACACTTGTTTGTCTTAAGACAAGAAACGGTATCATCATCAGCCCACACCCTCGTGCTAAGAAGAGCACAATCGAGGCTGCTAAGGTTGTTCTTGAGGCTGCTGTTAAGGCAGGCGCTCCTGAGGGCATCATCAGCTGGATTGATATTCCTTCACTCGAACTCACAAACACACTTATGCAGGAAGCTGACTGCATCCTTGCAACAGGTGGTCCTGGTATGGTTAAGGCTGCTTATTCATCAGGTAAGCCGGCTCTCGGCGTTGGTGCAGGTAACACTCCTGCTATCATTGATGAAACAGCTGACATTTTACTCGCAGTTAACTCAATTATCCACTCAAAGACATTTGATAACGGTATGATTTGTGCTTCAGAGCAGTCAGTTATCGTTGAAAAGAAGATTTACAGCAAAGTTAAGAAAGAGTTCAAGGCTCGTGGCTGCTACTTCCTTAACGAGGAAGAGACAGAGAAGGTTAGAAAGACTATCATCATCAACGGCGCTCTTAACGCTAAGATTGTTGGTCAGAAGCCTGTTACAATCGCAGCTCTTGCAGGTGTAACAATTCCTGAGGAAACAAAGGTTCTTATCGGTGAGGTAGAATCAGTTGACATCAGCGAAGAGTTTGCTCACGAGAAGCTTTCTCCTGTACTCGCTATGTACAAGGCTGAAGATTTTGAAGATGCTATTGCAAAGGCTGAGCAGCTTGTTGCTGACGGTGGTTACGGTCACACATCTTCACTCTATGTTGACGCTGTAAACGAAAGAGCAAAGATCGACGAGTTCGCTTCAAGAATGAAGACTTGCCGTATCCTTGTAAACACACCTTCTTCACAGGGTGGTATCGGTGACCTTTACAACTTCAAGCTTACTCCTTCACTCACACTCGGTTGTGGTTCTTGGGGCGGCAACTCTGTTTCTGAGAATGTTGGTTGCAAGCACCTTATCAATATTAAGACAGTTGCCGAGAGGAGAGAAAATATGCTTTGGTTCAGAGCACCTGAAAAGGTTTATATTAAGAAGGGTTGTATGCCTGTAGCTCTTCAGGAACTCAAGGATGTAATGGGTAAGAAGAGAGCATTCATCGTTACTGACTCATTCCTTTACAAGAATGGCTACACAAAGCCAATCACAGACAAGCTCGATGAAATGGGCATCACATATACAACATTCGCAGATGTTGAGCCTGACCCATCACTTATTTCAGCTCAGAAGGGTGCAGAGGCTATGCGTAAGTTTGAGCCTGACTGCATTATCGCACTCGGCGGTGGTTCAGCAATGGATGCCGGCAAGATTATGTGGGTTCTCTATGAGCATCCGGAAGTTGACTTCCAGGATATGGCTATGCGTTTCTGCGATATCCGTAAGAGAGTTTACACATTCCCGAAGATGGGTGAGAAGGCATACTTCATTGCTATCCCAACATCATCAGGTACAGGTTCTGAGGTTACTCCTTTCGCAGTTATCACAGACCAGGATACAGGCGTTAAGTATCCGCTTGCTGACTATCAGCTTATGCCTAAAATGGCAATCGTTGATGCTAACAACATGATGAGCGGTCCTAAGGGACTTACAGCTGCATCAGGTATCGACGCTGTTTCTCACGCACTCGAGGCTTATGCTTCAATGATGGCTACAGACTTCACAGACGGTCTTGCACTCCGTTCACTCAAGCTTATCTTCGAGTATCTCCCTGCTTGCTATGACAACGGTATGAACGAGCCGGTTGCTCGTGAGAAGGTTGCTCACGCTGCTACAATGGCTGGTATGGCATTCGCTAACGCATTCCTCGGTGTTTGTCACTCAATGGCTCATAAGCTCGGTGCTTTCCATCATGTACCACACGGTATTGCTAACGCACTTATGCTTGAGCAGGTAATCAGATTCAACTCAGCAGAAGTTCCTGCTAAGATGGGTACATTCCCACAGTATGATCACCCACACACACTTGCTCGTTATGCTGAAGTAGCTCGTTACCTCGGCCTCGGCGGCAAGAACGATACAGAGAGCGTTGAAAACCTTATCAAGGCTGTAAACGACCTCAAGGCAAGAGTTGGCATTAAGAGCTCAATCAAGGATTATGTTCCGGACGAAGAGGACTTCCTCAACCGTCTTGACGCTATGACAGAGCAGGCATTCGACGACCAGTGCACAGGCGCTAACCCAAGATATCCGCTCTTCAAGGAAATCAAGCAGATGTACCTCAATGCTTACTATGGTAACAACAGCGAGACTGTTTAATCTATCTCGTAAAGCATAATTATAAAACACCCTGCCCACACGGCAGGGTGTTTTGTTATTTTTTCAGTGATTTTCCCTTACAGCCCCAACAAAACATCTGCTATTGCGTTGCCTAAGAGGCTACCGGAATAGGTTGCTTCGTAGATGGAGTTCGACTCTGTGCCGACTTCTATCAGCAGGGAGCCGTTGCAGACATATTCGTTGTATGCAAAGTAGTCGAAGTTCAGCGGTCGGGTCATATCGGGGTAGAGGGTTTCGGCTTTGTCCTGAATTTTTAGAGCGAAGTTTAGATTTTCTTCCCAGCAGTCAAAACCTCGTTCGCCGTCTGTGTCACAGCCTGCAAGAATCATAATCTGCGCACCCTTTTTGCCATTGTATGTAAACACGGGTTTAACCTTATTTTCATCCGTTCCGATTGCGTCACGGTGCAGGTCGATTACAACTTTGATGTCGGGATATTTTTCGAGATTCTTATACACGGTGTCAACACTTCGGTCATATGAACCGTTGTAGGATTCATCGTGAATTGTCGTATCGTGAATCGTTTTTATGCCACGCTTGTTTAGCTGCTCTGTGAGTGCGTCACCGACTGCCACAACATTGAAATCGTTATTGTTCGTGCGTGAATAAAAGCTGTCATAGAAAAAGTCAACATCTTCATCAAGATACGCTTCGCTTGTGTGGGTGTGGTAGATGAGAACCTGCGGTGAGTTTATGCCCTTGTCGATTGAAAACGGCAGTTTTGCTGAGAGCAGTCCGTCAAAGTCAAGTGACAGCCCCGTTTTGTTTTTGACAAAGCAGTTGTCAACTTGAGTTCCCGTGTCGCCAATGGTGCGTTCCTCAACTGTGTATTTGTTTTCACCGTCATGGTTGCCGTAGGAATCGTAGTAGGTGCTTTTGTCACGCTTGTGATTTTTTACGGCAACAGGCTGAGTGTCGGTTGATTCGGTCGAATTTTGATCGGATTCGGTTGGCTTTTCAGCCTTTGAACTTTCAAGCTTGTATTCTCCGTTTGTGAGAGTAAAAGCGGCGGCGGCAAGTGCCGCCGGATTCTGCGAGTCAAAACAGAGGGGTAACCTGTATATAACGCTTAAAACAGCCGTTGACAATAGTACAACGGCTGTGCTTATTTTTATGGTTTTTTTTAATTTCTTTTTTGATGTTCCTTCACTTTTCACAAAATCACCTGCAATCCGTACATATGTTAGCTATCGGTTTCTAAATAAAATATATGCGGTGCTGTGCGTGAATATGCATAAATTTACATTAACGATATGAGGTCGGGCAAATCAAACTCATTTTGCAATGCTCCGTTGAGCGCAAAGGCTATCAGCCGTGAGGCTCTTTCTGTGAGCAGGTCAATTTCTCTGGGAATTACAACAAGCTGTCTGCCCTGCGGCATAAGCATTTTTTGGGTTTTGCGGTTGCAGTCATTGCCGAGAATGTCAACCGCAAGCGTTTGTGCATCTACAACAGTCGGCACTCCGATGGCAATAACAGGAACACCGATTGTTTCCTTGGTAATTTTGGTGCGGTGATTGCCAACTCCTGCACCGGGCGAAATTCCCGTGTCACTTATCTGTAGTGTACAGCCAAGCCGTTCGGGTCTGCGTGAAGCGAGTGCGTCAATTGCGACAACGGCTGTCGGTCTTATTCGCCGCACAATGCTGAGAATGTATTCGCCTGTTTCAATGCCTGTCTGTCCTGTGACGCCTGTTTGCATAACTGCAACAGGGCGAAGTCGGTCAAGTCCTGTTGAGCGAGCAATTTCTCCGCCAATGTGTCGGGTGGCAAGTACCCTTTGGCTTGTTTTCGGACCGAGTGAGTCGGGGGTGATTTCCATATTTCCGAGTCCCGCCACAAGTACAAGTCCGTTGACAGGCAAAAGCCTTTTTATTTCATTGCCCACGGTTTCAAGTCGCTTGTCAGTTTCTGTAAAATTGTCTGTGAGTGACGGCAACTCAATCGTGATGTAGGTGCCGATTTCCTTGCCGAGTGCCTGCTTTGCCTTTTGATTTTTGACGATGAGCCGTGAGATTTCAAGCCCGTTTTCACTGTACTTTTTAAACTCAACACCGCCTGTGTTTTCTCCTGCAATTTCCCTCGCTTCAATCGCAAGGTCGGTTCTGAACTGCAAAATAATCCCCCATTTCGCAAATTTGTGTTTATGTATTTTGTGCAATTTTATGGAATGTATTCTATTTACAATGTAAATATGTTTTGATATAATCTTAACGCAGGTATCTACTGCCTTTTAGGCAGTAGATACTCCCGAAATTCAGTTGACACTGAATTTCTAAGGAGCTGACGCTCCTCTGCGTAGATTGCAATCTATCACAATTTCCGCTCCTTGCAAGCAAAGCGGAAATTGTTCAGATTTAAATCTTTTATCATAACGAAAATTAGAATTTGTTCAGCTTATCATAAAGCGAAAATACTCAAAACATTATATAGGTGATTTTATGAATAAAAAATTTGCTGAAAAGTTTACTGCCGTTTTGTCGGCTGTGTGTATGCTTTCGGTGGGTATTGTAACTGCAAATGCTGCTGAGATAGATGACAGCTTTGAATCCGTGACCAAAAATGTTGAATCGGAAAAATCATCTTTGCCGTCTGCATATTCCGCAATCGGTTATGCGCTTGTTGATGAAAACGGACTGCCAAGCGATTTCAGTTCAAAAACTTTAGGCTTTGTTACTCCGATTAAAGAACAGCAGTACAACGATTGTTGGGCACTTGCGGGTACTGAAAGTTTTGAAACAAAGCTGTTGAAACTCGGCTATCCTGTTACCGAAATGTCATATGACCATGCAAATGCCAGTTCAACAATTCAGGTAAACGGCAAAGGTTGGCAGAGAAAATATCGTGACGGCGGCTTTACTAATATATATCCCGGCTATCTCACATCGTGGCAGGGCGGTGCTGAGGTTGCAGATGTCGGTGAAATCGATTTTTCAATGTTTCAGTACAGCGATGAGATGACAAATGCCAACACAAAATACGGTACAACAAAACTGCGTTATCTTGACGGTGTTGATTCAAATGAAATCAAGCAGGCAATTATGGATAACGGTGCGGTTACTGCCTCGTATGCAACAACAAACAATTGCTTTAACAATGCAAATACAACCTACTTTATGCCACAATCATATGACGGCGATTACATAGGTCATACAATCAGCGTTGTCGGTTGGAGTGACAATTTTAGCAAGTACAAATTTACGAACAGTACAGGCATACTGCCAAAAAATAACGGCGCATGGCTTATCCGCAACAGTTGGGGCAAAAATAATTCAATGGGTGGTTACTTTTGGCTTTCGTATGAGGATAAATATATTTTCGGCGAAAAGTATTCTCCTAATTTTACGATTGACGAGGTTGTTGAAATTTCCGATGATATGACCCTGTTGCAGAATGAACGCTACGGTGCAACCTACAGCTTTAATTATGTTGACAGTGGCGACATTACCTTTATCAATTGCTTTGATTTTGATGAAAACAGCCGCACACTTAACAATGTGATTTTTGAAACCAAGAGCAACGGTGCTGATTATGAGGTCTACTATATACCTGTTGATGACGGTGCACCTGTAAATGATGAGAGTAATTGGAAGCTCATTTCATCGGGAAAGGTTACATACAGTGGTTATCAGTCGGTTGACACAAACGGTTATGTTACTCCTCTCGGCAGAGGTGCAATCGGCGTAAGAATCATTACAGGTTCAGATGAATCAAGTCAGCTTGGTGTCGGTGAATGGCTCACCAACACAACAAAAATGACTTTTCTGAATGATTCAAAGTACGGTGACAGCTACATTAAATATGACGGCACAACATCAGACCTCCTTGATTGGTACAAGCTGAACAATAATGACCTTCTCGGCGGTACCTTTGTCATAAAGGCTGTTGCACTTGAGAATGACAATATAATGAAAGGCGATATAAATCTTGACAAAGTGATTTCTGTTGTCGATTCAACACTCGTGCAGAAGTATATCGTAGGCAATGCCGATTTTGACGGAACTCAGCTTTACAATGCCGATTATGACGGCGATGGTGCAATTACAGTTGCCGATGCAACTGAGATTCAGAAAATAGTTGTGGGTCTTGCATAAGCTAAGTTGAAAGATTAAAAAATTAAAACAAAAATAAATGTCGGGTGAAGATTTGCAAAACGCAAGGTATATTCATCCGACTTTTGTTTTATACAAAAGTAACCGTTAATTTAATATGGACATCTGCCGTGCATTCGTGTTAAAATGTAAAATATAAGGATATGCACGGTTGAACGGGAGGTGAATCGGGTATGAAAAATGCGGAAAAATCTGCTGATAAAATAAAAGTGAAAAAGTCGATTTTCAAGAGGCTTTTCGTTCGTGTGCTTGTGCTGTTTATTTTGGCGGTGATTGTTTCGGGTACGCTCAATTGCATTGAAAACATTCAGCGCACAAGGCGGTTTACACGACAGCTGACCGAAAGTGCGTCAAAGGTTGCAACGGAAACTTTTGAACGCAGCGATATAAACGCATTGCTTGATAATCCCGATTCCGAAGAATATCGAAAAGCCGTTAAGACCTTGAGGTGGATTTGTCAGACGAACCACCTTGAATATATGTACATGTACATTCCGAATTTTGACGAAAACAAGGTTACATATGTTATGACTGTTGCCGATGATAACAGCGAAAACGAGAATGTTTTGAAGGTGAGAAGTGCAGGTGCAGAGGTTGACCACAGCTTGTGGGACGCTGAAAAAGAGGCGTGGGAAAATCCTGACCTTGTCACGGCTTACGAATATCAGAACGACAGCTTCGGCAGCTTTTACACGGCATTTTCAGCGATTCAAGGCAAGGACGGCAAGCCTGTCGCTTTAATCGGTGCGGACTATTCACTGACGCAGATTTATACGGAAATTATTTTTTACACCGCAATGCGAGTTCTTGCGTTGTTTGTCGTGTTGGCAATTGTATTCTTGCTTGTAATGCTGTTTGTCAGAAAAAAGATGTATAATCCGATACTTTTGATTTTTGAAAAGATTCGAGGATACTTTTCCGACAAGGCTGACGGCACAAATACAAAGAAAGCGTTTGTGCCGATAAAACTCGGCTCTGACGATGAAATTCAGCTTTTGGCTGATTATTTCAACGATATGGCTCACGATGTAGAAACTTATGTTGAAAAAAATTCCGCCCTTGCGAGTGAAAAGGCTAAGAATGAAACCGAGCTTGAGGTTGCAAGGCGGATTCAGTACGGAATAATTGCGAGAGAAAAGAATGTAGTCTTTGCCGATTGTTTTGATGTTTCGGCAAGAATGGAGTCGGCAAGACAGGTAGGCGGCGATTTCTACGATTGCTTTGCATTGCCTGACGGCAGAATATGTGCCGTAATCGGCGATGTGTCCGGCAAGGGTGTTGCGGCGGCAATGTTTATGGCTTTTGCAAAAACTCTTATCCACGAAAAAATGACTGAAAATGCAGAACCCGACAGGGCATTTGAAAAAATCAACAGGGAACTCTGTTCGTCAAATCCCGAGGGAATGTTTGTAACTGCATTCGCCGTGATTTTTGACAAAAACAGCGACAGCTTTTTGTACATAAATGCAGGTCATAACAAGCCTGTTGCAGTGAGCAACGGCAAGGCTGAATTTTTAGAATGTAAGCCGTGTATAATGCTCGGTGTGTTTGATGATGCAAGGTATGTTGTGAACAGCGCTGAATTTGGAAACGGAGATATAATCTGCCTTTACACCGACGGTGTGAATGAGGCAACAAATGCGGATAATGAATTTTTCGGCAACGAAAGACTTGTGTCTGCCTGTCAAAATGCCGAACAGACTGCAAAAGGTGTGTGTGACGGAGTTTATGACGCTTTGACGGACTTTACCGAAAATGCGGAGCAATTTGACGATATAACAATTGTTGCAATAAAAAACAGCAAAAACAGAGATTGAAGGGTTATGAATGTTTAAATCGGAAAACAATCAGATTACAATAGAACAGATGAGAAAGCTTGACGAGGAATATACTCTTGTCGATATCCGAGATGAAATTTCGTTTGAATACGGTCACATTGACGGTGCAAAGAATATTCCGCTTGCAAAAATCAAAGATGATAATTCACTTTTGCCAAAAGACAAGCTTGTTGTCCTCTGTTGCAAAAGCGGTCAGATAAGTGACGAGCTTGCAGAAAATCTGCGTGATGACGGATTCAATGCCGTGAATCTTGAGGGCGGTTATTACAGTTGGTTGAGAAGTCAATTCGAGAATGAGGACTATGCAACCGATGTTGAAAAGAGCATCCGCAAAAAGTTCAGCAAGACGATTTGGAGCAGATTTACTGCGGCGATAATCGAGTACAAGCTTGTTGAGCCGAACGATAAAATTGCCGTCTGCATTTCGGGGGGCAAGGATTCAATGCTGATGGCAAAGCTTTTTCAGGAGTTGAAAAGACACAATAAATTTCCGTTTGAGCTTGTTTTTCTTGTAATGGACCCGGGCTACAGCGTTGAAAATCGTGATGTAATCGAGAGCAATGCCCGTAGGCTGAACATTCCGATAACTGTTTTTGAAACAGATATTTTTAATTCTGTTTACAATGTTGACAAATATCCCTGCTACCTTTGCGCAAGAATGAGGAGAGGTTATCTCTACAAAAAGGCAAAGCAGCTCGGCTGTAACAAAATCGCACTCGGTCATCACTATGACGATGTTATAGAAACTATTCTTATGGGTATGCTCTACGGCGGTCAGGTTCAGACGATGATGCCGAAGCTCCACAGCACAAACTATGAGGGAATGGAACTTATCCGCCCTCTCTACCTCGTTCGTGAGGCTGAAATCAAGCATTGGCGAGATTACAACAAGCTGAATTTCATTCAATGTGCGTGCCGTTTTACGGACACCTGCACAACCTGTTCCCAAAACAGCAACACAGGCTCAAAACGACAGGAAATAAAACAGCTTATCGCAAATCTGAAGAAAATCAATCCCCAGATTGAAAGCAACATCTTCCACAGCGTTGAAAATGTCAACCTCGATACGATTATTTCATATAAACAAGGCGATGATAAGGTTTCGTTTCTTGATAGATATGATGATATGGGGAAATAAGAGTACAAAGCTATGTTTATAAATATTAAATCAGATTACAGCACAGCCGAGATTGAAAAAATACTCAGTTCAAAAAGAAATGTAAAATATATGCGAAAGTATGTGGACTATGACATTGGCATAAACTGGGTGTCACATCGAAAAAAATTGCTTTGTCTGTTCTACAATTTCGGTACAAAGGACAAACACGGGTGTCAGTCAACGGTGCGTTCATATTTTTACGGAATAGTACTCAAAACGAAAAACGGAAATAGAATTATAGGTATCGCCCTACCGGAAATTACCTTTTTGCTTTTGTCGCTTGTAATCTTTATTTTTTGTGCCGCAGATATGGTTGAATCATTTTGGCTTGGTTTAGGCGGTTGTATATTTGCGTTGTTTGTATTTGTACTATTCAACCTTGATATGCCATCAGGCATAAGCCGAATAAAAGATTATCTGGAAAAACAATTCAAATCAGAATATGACTGATTTAATAAAAAGGTTGGGTGACAGTTTTGCAGAACAGCAAATCTCTGCCACCCGATTTTTATATATGGAAGCAAATGTTACAGTGCATATATCGCTCTTTGTGTCTTATCGTTACATGACCTAAAACCATACACTGTGTCGGGTGTTGCATTGAGATGCGAAAAATAACCTGAAAAGAAAAATAATTCTTTTCAGGAAATAAAATCTGTGAAAAATAAAAAAATATTAAAAAAAGTCAGGAAAACCCGAAAAAAATCCGAAAATTCTCTTGACTTATTGATTATTTCAATATAGAATAATAAAATGTACCATAATGGGGATATGTACCGAAGAGGTCGGGAAAAACCGCAAAAAACTTTTCTCAACAAGGGGATATTATCACAAAAATCCTTTTGTGTCAAGAGCTTTTTATGAGCAGGTTTTCAGTACCGCTTGCCCCGTTTCATAGATTTTTTAAGGAGTGATACGCCTATGGTTAATGTCAAACCCGTAAAGCTTGGCAACACCGAAAGAATGAGTTTTGGTAAAATCGATGAAGTAATTGATATGCCTAATCTTATTGACATTCAGAAAGCGTCATACAAATGGTTGCTTGACGAAGGTCTTAAAGAAGTATTTAAAGATGTTTCGGGCATTACCGATTATCAGGACAACCTGGTTCTTGATTTTATCGACTACACACTTGATGTTGATCACCCGAACTACAGCGTAATTGAGTGTAAGGTTCGTGACGCAACATATTCAGCTGCCCTCAGAGTAACTGCAAGACTTTTAAACAAGTCAACAGGCGAAATTAAAGAGAGCAATGTATTTATGGGCGATTTCCCGCTGATGACCGCAAGCGGCACATTTGTTATCAACGGTGCTGAGCGTGTTATCGTTTCACAGCTTGTAAGAAGCCCGGGCGTTTACTATAAAATGGATCACGATAAAACCGGTAAGGAACTGTATTCAACAACAGTTATCCCGAATCGTGGTGCATGGCTTGAGTATGAAACCGATGTAAACGATGTTTTCTATGTTCGTATTGATAAGAACCGTAAGCTTCCCGTTACATCATTCATCAGAGCACTCGGTCTTGGCACAGATGCCGAGATTCTCGACTATTTCGGTGACGATGAAAGAATGAGAGCTACTATCGAAAAGGATGCCGCTTCAAATGTTGAAGAAGGTCTTATCGAGGTTTACAAAAAGCTCCGTCCGTCTGAGCCTCCGACAGTTGACAGTGCGCAGACACATATAAACAACCTGTTCTTTGACCCTAATCGTTATGATATGTCAAGAGTAGGCAGATATAAATACAACAAAAAGCTCGGTATTGCAAACCGTCTTGAAGGCCAGGTTCTTGCAGAGCCGATTGCCAACCCACGCACAGGCGAGGTTATGGCTCTTCGTGATGAAAAAATCACAAAGGAAAAGGCTTTTGAAATCGAAAATGCCGGTGTTAAGATTGCCTATGTAAAGGCTGCCGACGAAACAATCGTTAAGGTTATTTCAAACGGTATGGTTGACATTGCCTGCTATGTTGATTTTGACGCAGAAGCAGAGTGCGACATCAAAGAACATGTTCGTTTTGATGTTCTTTGCGAAATTCTTGATGCTTGCGAAAACGAGGATGACCTCAAGGAAATGCTCAGAAGCCGTGCAGATGAGCTTGTTCCTAACCACATTACAGTTGACGATATTTTTGCAACAATCAACTACCTCAACTGCGTTGCTCACGGTGTTGGTAACACAGACGATATCGACCACCTTGGCAACAGAAGAATCCGCTGCGTAGGCGAACTTCTTCAGAACCAGTTCAGAATCGGTTTCTCCCGTCTTGAAAGAGTAGTAAGAGAGAGAATGACAACCCAGTCACAGGATATGGAGTCACTTTCACCTAACTCACTCATCAATATCCGTCCTGTAACAGCGGCAATTAAAGAATTCTTCGGTTCTTCACCGCTTTCACAGTTTATGGATCAGGGTAACCCGCTTGCAGAGCTTACCCACAAGCGTCGTCTTTCAGCCCTCGGTCCGGGCGGTCTTTCAAGAGACCGTGCAGGATTTGAGGTTCGAGATGTACACTACACACACTATGGCCGCATGTGTCCTATTGAAACTCCTGAAGGTCCTAACATCGGTCTTATCTCATATCTTGCTTCATTTGCCCGTATCAACAAGTACGGCTTTATCGAAGCTCCTTATCGTAAAATTGACAAAGAAACAGGCGTTGTAACCGACGAAGTTGTTTATATGACAGCCGATGTTGAGGATAACTACGCTGTTGCACAGGCTAACGAACCGCTAGATGAAAACGGCAGATTTGTTCATTCAAGAGTCGTAGGTCGTTACCGTGACGAATTCGTAGAGTATTCTCCCGACAGATTCGACTTTATGGATGTATCTCCTAAGATGGTTGTATCTGTTGCTACGGCTATGATTCCGTTCCTTGAAAACGATGACGCAAACCGTGCTCTCATGGGTGCGAACATGCAGCGTCAGGCAGTTCCGCTTCTCCGCAGTGAGGCTCCTATCGTTGGTACAGGTATGGAGTACAAGGCAGGTACAGACTCAGGCGTTTGTATCCTCGCTGAGGAAGATGGTATCGTTATGAGCGTTGACGCTCGTAACATTCGTGTACAGTATGACTCGGGCAGAGTTCAGGATTTTGAAGTTATTAAGTTCCTCCGCTCTAACCAGGGTACATGTATCAATCAGCGTCCTATCGTGTCAAGAGGACAGAGAGTTAAGAAAGGCGAAGTCCTCGCAGACGGTCCTGCTACCGAAAACGGTGAAGTTGCTCTCGGTAAGAACGCTCTCATCGGCTTTATGACATGGGAAGGTTACAACTACGAGGATGCTGTTCTTATCAACGAAAAAATCGTTCGTGATGATGTTTATACATCAATTCACATTGAAGAATATGACACAGAGGCAAGAGATACAAAGCTCGGACCCGAAGAGATTACAAGAGATATCCCGAATGTCGGTGAAGATGTTCTCAAGTATCTTGACGAGGACGGTATCATTCAGATCGGTTCTGAGGTTAAAGCAGGCGATATCCTTGTCGGTAAAGTAACTCCAAAGGGTGAAACAGAGCTTACAGCCGAGGAAAGACTCCTTCGTGCAATCTTCGGTGAAAAGGCAAGAGAAGTCAGAGATACATCTCTCCGTGTGCCTCACGGTGAATGCGGTACTGTTGTTGATGTTAAGGTGTTTACCCGTGCAGACAGCAGAAACGAACTCCAGCCCGGTGTAAACAAGGTTGTAAGAGTTTACCTTGCACTCAAGAGAAAAATCAGCGTAGGCGATAAGATGGCAGGTCGTCACGGTAACAAGGGTGTTATTTCAAGAATTCTCCCAATGGAAGATATGCCGTTCCTTCCGGACGGTACTCCGCTTGATATCGTACTTAACCCGTTGGGCGTACCTTCTCGTATGAACATCGGTCAGGTTCTTGAGGTTCACCTTGGTTATGCCGCAAAGGCACTTGGCTGGAAGATTATGACTCCTGTATTTGACGGTGCTCATGAGCAGGATATTTTCCAGTGTCTTAAAGACGCAGGTTACAGCGAGGACGGTAAGACATGGCTTGTTGACGGCCGTACAGGCGAGCGTTTCGATAACCCTGTAACAGTAGGTTATATGTACTACCTCAAGCTCCATCACCTCGTTGATGAAAAAATCCACGCAAGAAGCACAGGTCCTTACTCTCTCGTTACACAGCAGCCACTCGGCGGTAAAGCCCAGTTCGGCGGTCAGCGTTTCGGTGAGATGGAAGTTTGGGCACTTGAGGCTTACGGCGCTGCTTATACACTTCAGGAAATTCTTACAGTTAAGTCGGACGATGTTGTCGGCCGTGTTAAGACCTACGAGGCTATCGTTAAAGGTCAGAATATTCCTGCTCCGGGTATTCCTGAGTCATTCAGAGTTCTTATTAAGGAACTCCAGTCACTTTCACTTGATGTTCGTGTTCTTAACTCTGACGGTGAAGAAATTGACATTAAGCAGAAGTTTGACGAGGACGAGGATATTGTTGACGCAACAAATCCGGAATTTGAAGAAGACCATGTAATGACATCAATGGACGGCTACACTCTTGACGAGGGCGGCGAAGAAGGCAATATGTTTGACGATTCACTTGCCGATGTTGAAGAGGACAGCTATACATCGGACGATTACAGCGATGACTTTGGCAGTGACGATATGTAAGGAGGAAATGCAATGATAGATAATAATGTTTTTGACTCAATTAAAATCGGACTTGCTTCTCCTGAGCAGATGAGAGAATGGTCTTACGGCGAGGTAAAAAAGCCCGAGACAATTAACTATCGTACTCTCAAGCCTGAAAGAGACGGCTTGTTCTGCGAACGCATTTTCGGACCTACAAAGGACTGGGAATGTCACTGCGGTAAATACAAGAGAATCCGTTTTAAGGGTAAAATCTGTGACCGTTGCGGTGTTGAAGTAACCCGTTCAAAGGTCAGAAGAGAGCGTATGGGACACATTGAGCTTGCCGCTCCTGTGTCGCACATTTGGTATTTCAAGGGAATTCCATCAAGAATTGCCCTTATGCTTGATATTTCTCCTAAGCTTTTGGAGAATGTACTCTATTTCTCACAGTACATCGTAACAGATCCCGGCGACTGCCGTGACCTTGCAAAATATCAGTGTCTTACCGAGGGTGAGTACAATGATATGCGTGAGAAGTATGAAAACGATTTTGAGGCAGGTATGGGTGCCGAGGCAATCAAAAAGCTTCTTGCTGAGATTGACCTTGATGCTCTTTCCGCTTCACTTAAAGAAGAACTCGAAACTGCATCGGGTCAGAAGAGAGTAAGACTCCTCAAAAGACTTGATGTTGTTGAAAGTTTCAGAATGTCGGGCAACCGTCCTGAATGGATGATTCTCGATGTTGTTCCGGTAATTCCACCGGATATCCGTCCTATGGTTCAGCTTGACGGCGGTCGTTTTGCAACAAGTGACCTTAACGACCTCTATCGCCGAGTTATCAACCGTAACAACAGACTTAAAAAGCTCCTTGAGCTTAACGCACCTGAAATCATCATCCGCAACGAGAAGAGAATGCTTCAGGAATCCGTTGACGCACTCATCGACAACGGCAGACGAGGCAGACCGGTTACAGGACCTAACAACCGTGCTCTCAAGTCACTTTCTGATATGCTTAAAGGTAAGCAGGGCCGTTTCCGTCAGAACCTTCTCGGTAAGCGTGTTGACTACTCAGGCCGTTCGGTTATCGTTGTAGGACCTGAACTCAAAATGTATCAGTGCGGTCTTCCTAAGGAAATGGCACTTGAACTCTTCAAGCCGTTCGTTATGAAACGCCTTGTTGAAACTAAAGCAGAGCAGAATATCAAATCAGCAAGAAAAGCTGTTGAGCGTGCAAAGGACAATGTTTGGGATGCACTTGAAGTTGTAATCAAGGGTCACCCGGTTCTCCTCAACCGTGCTCCAACACTTCACCGTCTTGGTATTCAGGCATTTGAGCCTGTTCTTGTTGAAGGTCGTGCTCTTAAACTTCATCCGCTCGCTTGTACAGCATACAACGCTGACTTTGACGGCGACCAGATGGCTGTCCATGTACCTCTTTCGGCAGAGGCACAGGCAGAAGCAAGATTCCTTATGCTCGCAGCAGGCAACCTTCTCAAGCCTTCTGACGGTCAGCCTGTTACAGTTCCTACACAGGATATGATCCTCGGTTCTTACTACCTTACACTTGATAAGGACGGTGAGAGAGGCGAAGGAAAGGTATTCCGTGATGTTGATGAAGTTATGATGGCTTATCAGACAGGTGTCATCGAGCTTCACTCAAAAATCAAGGTTCGCCGTGAGCTTGAAATTGACGGAAAAATCGAATCCGGTATTGTAGACACAACAATCGGTAAGATTATCTTTAACAATCCTATTCCTCAGGATCTCGGCTTTATCGACAGAAGTATCCCCGAAAACAGATTCAAGTTTGAGGTTGACTTCCTCGTTGGTAAATCGGGTCTGAAGAAGATTATTGATAAATGTATCAAAATCCACGGTCCTGTAACAACAAGCGTTGTTCTTGACCACATCAAGGCACAGGGCTATAAGTACTCAACAAAGGGTGCTATCACAGTAGCCGTTTGTGACGCAGTTATTCCTCCTCAGAAGAAGGCTATCATTGCCGAAGCTGAGAAAGAAGTCGATGTTATTCGTGATGAGTTTATGATGGGTCTTCGTTCAAACGAAGAGCGTTACGAAGAAGTTCTTCGTATCTGGGAAAAGGCTACTAACGATGTTACCGATGCCCTTCAGAAAAACCTTGACCGCTACAACCCAATCTTTATGATGGCTGACTCAGGTGCTCGTGGTAGTATGAGCCAGATCAGACAGCTCGCAGGTATGCGTGGTCTTATCGCCAATACATCAGGTAAAACAATCGAAATTCCTATCAGAGCTAACTATCGTGAAGGTCTTAACATCTTGGAGTACTTTATTTCATCTCGTGGTGCTCGTAAAGGTCTTGCCGATACAGCTCTTCGTACAGCCGACTCAGGTTACCTTACTCGTCGTCTTGTTGATGTATCACAGGAAGTTATCATCCGTGAAGAAGACTGCGGCACTACAGAAGGTCTTGAAATTTTCGACATCAAAGCAGGCGAATCGAATGTTATCGAGGGACTCCACGAGCGTCTTATCGGCAGATATCTCCTTGATGATTTCTGCGATTCAAACGGCAATATCCTCGTTTCAAAGGATGTTATGATGGGCGACAAAGAGGCTGACATCATTGTTAATTCAGGTGTTGACCACATCAAGATTCGTTCGGTACTTGAATGTCGTGCAAAACACGGCGCTTGCCGTAAGTGTTACGGTTCTAACCTTGCTAACCGTCAGCCTGTAACTGTCGGTGAAGCTGTTGGTATTATTGCCGCTCAGTCAATCGGTGAACCCGGTACACAGCTTACAATGAGAACATTCCATACCGGCGGTGTTGCATCTGCCGAAGATATCACACAGGGTCTTCCAAGAGTTGAAGAGCTTTTCGAAGCTCGTAAACCAAAGAGCCTTGCAATCATCAGTGAAATCGACGGTGATGTTCGTTTTGAAGAAATCAAAAACGCAAAGCACGCTGTTATCTTCAACAAAGAAACAGGCGAAGAGAGAGCTTACCTCATTCCTTTCGGTTTCCGTGTAAAGGTATTTGAAGGCGACCACATCAAGAAGGGTGACAAAATTACCGACGGTGCTATTAATCCGCATGACATCCTCGATATCCTCGGACCTGAATCAGTTATGAACTACCTTATTTCGGAAGTACAGAGTACTTACCGTTTACAGGGTGTTGAAATCAACGATAAGCACATTGAGGTTATCGTTCGTCAGATGATGCGTAAGGTTAAGGTTGAGGACGCAGGCGACACAGGCTTTATGTCAGGTCAGACCTACGATAAGAACGAAGTTCTTTACGAGAATGAGCAGATTAAAAAGCGTATTGCAAACGGTGAAGAGGGTCTTCGTGAAGCAACATTCACACAGCTCCTCCTCGGTATCACAAAGGCTGCTCTTGCAACAGACAGCTTCCTTTCAGCCGCATCATTCCAGGAAACAACAAGAGTTCTTACAGATGCCGCTATTAAGGGTAAGGTTGATCCGCTCGTTGGTCTTAAAGAGAATGTTATCCTTGGTAAGATTATCCCTGCAGGTACAGGTATGCAGAGATATGCAGATGTTAAGCTTGAAAGCAACTCTGAGGCAGAAATCGTTGAGAATGACGAAACAGAAGATGTTATCGTTGCTCTTGAAGACGACGAAATTATGGATTTATAATTTAGCCGAAAACTAAATAAATTAAGAACACGGTATGTACCATTTGGTGCATACCGTGTATTTTTTTGTTTGCAAACTGTCTGCCCGACCGCAATTTTCAATTTTACATTTAATTAAAGCTGTTTTCACGAACAGGGTACGGCGGCTCGCCGTATCACGAATTGATTTTGCTGTTGATTTGTTTTATTTGTGCCTTGATTTTGCAATATGTTCCAAGCCAAATGCCAAAATAAATAAAGAAAAAAACTGCACAATAGATTAGAATTCCGTATATGTTTTGCGGCATCCAACGCATTACATAGGCAATCGGGAATGATATCACGGAAATCACAATCAAATGTGTAACGGTCTGTCGGGTAAGACTCCACGAATCAACTTCCCAAATTACCGATGCACCGCCCCACATTCCTCCGTAAATCATACCTGCTATTGTTTGCACAATAACCGCATTAAGCTGTGATTTGCAGAGATTTGTAAGTTCGGTTTGTACCGGATAAAAGTTACCGTCACCAACTCCGATTGATATGAAAAGTGTAATAAAATAACAAATCAACAGTCCAATCGGCATACCGACAAGAAATCGCAGAATAAATTGTTTTTTTAAGTTTATTTTCATTTTACACACCTAACCTTTCTTTGATTTTAGAAACATAACGGCGTGACACATAGGTGCTTTTGCCGTTGAAAAATTCAACACATATTGTTCCCGAAATTTTTAAATTGAAAGATTTCACTTCATTCAAATTAATAATTTCAGAGTTTGAAATTCGCACAAATTTTTTGCTGTCGAGCGTTTCTTCAAGCTTGTACAGCCGAGTGTTTATGCTGTATTCACCTCGAGAAGTTACCGCAAAAATCTTCCCGTTTGCCGTGTATATGTTGTTGATTTCATCGGGCTTGATTATTACTATATCCTCTCCGTTGCGACCTGTCAGCGTTTTCTCAGAGCTTTTCGAGAGCAGTTTTAAATATTCGTTAATTTCGTCAGAAACTTCCGAGGTGTATATAACGCACAACGGCTTTTCGTAGTCTTTAACAATTTTGATTTTTACTTTCATACTCTTCCTCCTTTGCAAGTCAAAGTATATAGTAATCGGTTTTGAATTTCAACAGTATTTCGCTATGCGGTATTTTTCACAGCATAAGTGGTATTTCTTCGTTTGCAAACTGTTTGCCCGACCGCAATTTTCAATTTTCCATTTTCAACTTTCAATTTTAAAAAACTTTCGCTCTGGCATAATATGTTTTTAATATTACAAATTATCTACACGAATTGGGAACGGCGGCTCGCCGTATCACAAATAAAAAAGTCGGGAAACAGAAATTTTGCATTGAAAATCTGCTACCCGACTTTAATTTGTAATTTGTAACTATTTTCTGCCGAGAATGTAATCTGTGGAAACTTTGTACAAATCAGCCAGTTTAATTAAATGCTCAACAGGAATTGACTGAAATCCTCTTTCGTAGCGTGAATAAACTGTTTGCTGAATTCCAAGATATTCGGCAACTTCACTTTGTTTCATATCATGATCTTCTCGCAAATCACGCAGTCTTTTAAAATACATATTATCACCCTGCATAGTATCTATCGGTACTATTGACTTTATCATAAATGGGTGATACAATGATTTTATAGTACTTAAAAGTACTAAAGCATTTAACTTAAAAGCACGCTACAGTTTCTGTAACTTGAAATTGCAGCGTGCTTAATTTTACGCTGTTAAATTTTAAAACAAATTATTTAACGAAAATATCTTTTCTTCTGTCAAAGTAAACCTTGTTTACAACTGCCATAACAATCGGAATAACGCACTGTCCTATTGTTGACGCATTAAATGCCATATAATCCGTTGTGCATGAAATTGCGATGGAATAAACTATTACCATAGCGATGTTAATACCGTAAAGTGCAACAATCATTTTTGGACCGTTCTTTTTTAAGCCTGAAAGCTGAAAACGAGTTATTACCATAAAAACGGCAAGTGCAATAAGAAGTATGCCATATACAATGTCAACCGGTTTTACATTTGGATAGAGGTAATATACTGCCATCGGATCAACATTCTGAGTTTCGTAAATCTTGCCTGTCATGTACAAAACAGCATAGCATACATTAAAGAATGCACCTGCAAAAAGTGCAAAGTAAATCAAGAATTTGTACCAATTCATCGGATGACCGTTGTAGGGGTCAACATACTGCGGGTACTGCTGATATGGTTGCTGATAAGGCTGATTGTAGTTCGGCTGCTGATACTGGTTATAGTTTGGCTGTTGATACTGCTGATTAGGCTGTTGATAATTAGTCTGCTGATTGCCAAAATCAGACTGAGTATTTTGGTTTTGCTGTTGATTGTTAGCAAGTGGTGTGCCACATGACTGGCAGAATTTTGTGCCGTCAGGACATTGATTTCCGCAATTCGGACAAAACATAGAATCCCTCTCTCAAGTAAAATCAGAGATTAAATCTCCGAAAAAATTTTATCATAAATAATTACAATAATCAACAAAATTTTTAAAATGTGCATTGAATAACCCTCCCGAAAATCATCGGAAGGGTTAATTTTTTGATTCTAATTATTTGAGCCTGATTTTCTTTTGTCAAGATAATCCTGAAGAATGATTGTTGCGGCAACTTCGTCAACGACATTTTTACGCTTTTTTCCTCTTGTATTTGTGGTATTGAGAAAGTTGTGGGCGGTGATTGTCGTTCCACGCTCGTCCTGCATAACGCACTCAATGCCTGTTTCATTGCTCAGATTTTCGGCAAATGCCCTTGCGTTCTGCGCGCTTTCGCCCTCACTGCCGTCCATATTTTTTGGAAGTCCCACAACAATAAGCTCGGCTTTTGTTTCTTCGGCTGTGTTTGCCACCTTTTCAAGCAGTTGTTTGGGTGACTTTTCAAAGATAACCGTATATGGTGACGCTAAAAACTCGGTTTTGTCGCATACGGCAATGCCTGTGCGTGCTTTTCCGAGGTCAACTGACATTATAATCATTTTGTTTGTCCTTTCACTTTGGTTTACTCCATTATAATGCAAAATCAGAATTTTAACAACGGCTTTTTTTAATGTTGAACAATCTTTTGCGTAATTACTTTATTAAGTTTTTTCAAAGCTTTGTTTCTACAAAAGAATATAAAAATTCTCATTCACAAAAAGACAAAACTGTTATCCATAATATCCTATAATAAAAATACAAAAGGAAGTAAATCATTAAAAGGATGTTGATTTTTATGGAAGCAAAAACTATTTTGGCTCGCAGACAGGACGCTGTTCAGGGCGACTTTGTGCGAAAACTGCTCACAAACGCAGGTTGTCTGCTCTGCGGAATTTTGGTATCACGAGGAGCGGTTCTCGGAAGCCTTGCACCGTTTGGTGCATCATTTGCGGCGGCAGTTCCGAGAAAGTATCTTTTGTCATCACTCTTAGGCACGGCATTCGGCTATGTCCTGCTCAAACCTTCGGACAGCTTTCGATACCTTGCCGTTGTGGCGGCAATAGGAGGTCTGCGGTGGCTGCTTGGTGATCTTGACAAGGTTACAAAAAGCAAGGTTTTTGCTCCGCTTGTGGCATTTGTTCCGATTTTTGCAACGGGTGTTTCGCTGCTTTTCGTAAGCACAAGCACGCTGACAACCTTTGCCGATTGCGTAACCGAGGCGGTAATTGCAGGTGCGGCGGCATATTTTATCAGCACGGCACTGCACCTTGCAGGCGACAACAGAAGTTTTGAAGTTTTTTCGCAACAGGAAACCGCAAGCGTGGTTATGTCGGGGTGTATCCTGATTCTGGCTTTCGGCAGTATTGCTTGGCAGAATATCTCGCTCGGCAGAATTATCGCAATGCTCGTCATTTTGCTCTGTTCACGCTACGGCTCGGTTACGGGAGGTGCAGTCAGCGGAATTTCAACGGGTGCAATTTTCAGCATTGCGTCAAGGGAAAACGGCTACATTTGTGGTGGATTCGCATTTGGCGGACTTATGGCAGGACTTTTTTCGCCACTCGGAAAGTTAGGTTGTGCGATTGCGTTTGTAATCTCAAACGGTGTGATGTGTCTTGCATTCGGCTCGCAGTTCGGAACACCGTCGGGTGTGCTTGTTGAAAGCCTTGCCGCAAGTGCGGTGTTTATGGTTCTTCCGAAAGAGGTCGGCAATGTGATTTCACCTGTATTTTCAAGCGACAAAAACACCTCGCTCGGAGAGGCTTTGCGAAAAAATATTGTTATGCGACTTGACTTTGCCTCAAAGGCAGTCGCCAATGTGAAAAACGATGTTTCAAAAGTTTCTGAAAAGATGAAAAAGCTCTATTCGCCCACATTTGATGCGGTATGTGAGGGTACAAGAAAGGAAGTTTGCGAAACCTGCGGACTGAAAATGTACTGCTATGAACACAAGGGCGGTGTCACTCGTGACGATTTTGCAAGGCTCGAAGAGTATCTTGAATCGAACGGCACAATAGGGGAAAGAGATGTTGAAAAATCTTTTGTAAAAAACTGTTGCAAAAAAGGCGAGATTGCCCGCTCAATGAATGCGAACTACCGTGAATATCAGTCGGCGCTTGAGGCACAACAGAGAATTACCGATGTGCGGAGCGTTGTTGCAGGGCAGTTTTCGGGAATCGGCGATATTCTTCATGATTTGGCTGATGAATTTCGCAACACAATGCGGTGCGATAACGAATCTGCACAACGGATAATCAGCGCACTCACAAGCCTCGGCGCAATCGTTGAGGAGTGCATTTGCCTTGTGTCAAACGGCGGAAGAATGAGCGTGGAACTTACGCTCTCGAATAAGTCCGAAAAGCTTTCTAAGAGCGAGGTTATGCGTGAGATTTCACGCTGTTGCGGAAGAAGGTTTGACTTGCCGACAATCAGCCGTGAGGGCAACAGAATCCGTGTTGCAATGTGCGAAATGCCGGTGTTCGATGTTGAAATCGGAAGCGACCAGCACACCGCCAACAACGGCAAGCTTTGCGGCGACTGCATAAATTATTTCAATGACGGTTTCGGCAAAACATATGCGCTCGTGTGTGACGGTATGGGTACGGGCGGAAGAGCCGCCGTTGACGGCAATATGGCAGCTTCGGTGATGACAAGACTGCTCAGGTCGGGACTTTCAGCTGACAGCTGTTTGCAGATTGTCAACTCCGCCCTTATGGTGAAGAGCGAGGACGAATCGCTTTCAACGGTTGATGTCACAAGCGTTGACCTCTACACCGGCAAAACCACCTTCAAAAAGGCAGGCGCACCTGTTACCTTTGTAAAGAAAAACGGCAGAGTAACGGCTCGTGAAATGCCGTCGCTACCTGCAGGAATTCTCAACGGTATAAAATTTTCGACAGACACGGTAAATCTGACAACGGGGGATATGATTGTTATGGTATCAGACGGTGTAATTACGGGTGATGACAAGTGGCTCGAAAGGCTTATTCGCACATGGAACGAGGGTAGTACGCAAGACCTTGCTAAAGCCGTTGTCGATGAGGCAGTAAAACGCCGCAAAGCCGACCGTGAGGACGATGTCACCGCTGTAGCGATCCGCATTACAGAAAACGGACACTGATTCAAATTGAAAATGGAAAATTGTCTTTTATGTGATTAAAACTGTCTATAATCTGTAGGGGCGTTCATTGGACGCCCGCCTTGATAAAATTTTATGTTTATACGAATAGCTTTTGATATGATTAAAAATGTGTATAATCTGTAACGGCTAATACGGTTCGCTATTTGATTTGGTTGCACGACCAAATCAAGCAAGTATACATTCACATTACGGTGTCTTATAAACAATATAGCGATAAAGAACTTATTTGTATTAAGCGTGTTCGCCGTTGCAATATTACAACTGCTTTTTCAATTCAAAAAATTACACCCTTTCGGTAAACTACGAAAGGGTGTTTTTATATATCAAAATATTAAAATATCAAAATGTTGATTTGGTTTTCATTTCAAAAACTCAATTAAGAGCAGACTTAATATTTTTTGTTGGCGTGATGAAAGCTCTTTGCCTTTAAGATTGCAATCGGTAAATTCTTCGTAGAGAAGTTTCATTATATTTGTCTGCATTTCGTTCAGATTGTTAATGTAGAGTGCGTCCTTTTTTTCTATGCCAACAAGGTAATCAAGCGAAACATTGAACACATTTGCAATTGAAATTAAAACTTCAAGCGGAGGATATTTGATGTTGTTTTCGTAATTACTTATAACAGGCTTGCTTCTGCCGATTCTCCTGCCCAAGCTTTCCTGCGACATATGTCTTGATTCTCGTAACTCTCGAATTCTTAACCCGAAATCAAACATTATATTCACCTCAAAAAAGTTTTTGATAAGAATATTTTAAAACACTTGCGTTTTGTAAACAAAAACTGTATAATACAATTATTAGCTAAACAAAAACTTTTTAAACTAAAAGTTTACTTTTAGAAAATAGTTTCAGCTTATTTGAGAACGAAAAATATTTTTGAGGAGGAATACTTTGTGAAAAAAATCATTTCAGGTGTTTTAAGTGCAGTTATGCTGACTTCGGTTTTGTGTGCCTGCAATGACGGCGGAAATCAATCAAACGCTTCGCAGTCGGAAGATAATGCAAATTCGTCACAACAAGCCGTGACAACCGAGGCTGCAACCACACAACCTGCAACAGAGCCGAACTACAAGGACACAAACTATGTTGCACCGATTCCGCCAAAAAATCAAACCTATAAGTTTGAAGAAATTTCACTTGATGATGCGGCAATACCAAATGGATTCTCAATTGATGACAGTAAATTTCAGATTTATAATGCAACTGTACAGGGTGACTACTTGGTATTAAAAATTAAATATAATTCGTCGGATAGTTTCTTTTATAATGTTATATATGATTTTGACGGCAATGTGGTTGCCAATATCTCTAACATTGCCATTGACGAGGGTTATAAAAAGAGTGCTTTGATATGGGGACTCTATGGCGATTATACCATGATTGAAATGACAACTTCAGATTATCAGGAAAAAGATGCTTTATATAACTTGAAAACAAAAGAAATAAAGTATATTGATTCACAATATGATATGGCATGGTTAGATAACGGAGTAATTATTGTCGGCAAACACGGCGATGATGAATATGGCTATAAGTATGGCGCGTTAGATTTAGATTTCAATGAAATAATTCCTGTTGAATATGACGGACTTTCTCTTGCCTCTCCTGAATTGTTTATGGTAACAAAAAGGATAAAAGGCAATGCTACTGATTATGATAAAGAAGAAAGATACGGATTTATTGATTTTAATAACAAAATTGTTGCAGATTTTAAGTACAAAAAAATACTGCCATTTACAGGTTTAGAAGAAGGCAAGAGCGGTAATTACGGTAATTTTGATGCGTTAATAAGTTTTGAAAAAAATATCAATAAATATACAATTGCAGTAGATGAAAATGATAAAGTAGTTTTAATTGATAAAAACGGCAAAACATCGGATGTTAATGCTGATATTGATATAACAGATAATGCTTTGGATTATGGCAGAGCATTAAGTTTGTATCAGGATAAAACATATATCAAAAACGAAAATGGAATAATTTACGATTTGGATGGGAATGTGATTACAGAAAATGCATTTTCTTATTCGTTTAATAGTGGTTTTCATAATGGCTATTGCTTTGTAAGTAATAGTAATGCGGATGGTTGTAATTTGATAGATGTGAACGGAAATGTTGTATATACTAAAATAAAAGAAGAAAATGGTGGATTTATACTTTATCCTGTTGATCAAAAGGGATTATTTACAATTGCTTACTACCTTAATAATGATGTTGTTAAAAGTGAAATAGTAGATTTGAATGGAACTGTAATTTATTCAAGTGACAGTGATTATGAAATTGAGGCATTAGGGAACGGAATATTCAGACAACACAACAAAAAAGGATATGCACTTTACAAAGTAATAGCGGAATGAGGCGGAATGTATGGAAAAAACAAAAAGAAATCCTGCATTAAAGGTGATAGGTGTTATTTTGATTGTAGTGGGAGTGATAACATTTATTGTATCGGCTGTTCAGCTTTATGATGTGCAGTCCACAAGAACCCATTGGGCAGAGGGATTTATGCAGGACTATCAGGCAAGAACAAATGCGACAAATTCAATACCGTGTTACATATTTATGGCTCTTGCGGTTGTAATGGTTATAGCAGGTATAGTTATGGTGTGCATAAAGCCGAAAAGCAATGTTATGGTTTTTCCGAATATGCCAGTTGCATATAACAATGTCGGAGAAAGCGTCAGTCTGTATTGCCCAAACTGCAAAAATCCGATAGGTCAGAATGACATATTTTGCAAAACCTGCGGATATAATCTAAAATCAACAGAGCAGGTTTCACAAATGAGAATAACCTGTCCAAACTGCGGCGAAGAAAATGAACCCGACAGCAGTTTTTGCTTTAAATGTGGAAGTCAATTATAAATATAATTCAACTTAAAACACCCTTTCGGTGAATTCCGAAAGGGTGTTTTTATATGCTTATACTTCTAAATTTTATTTAATCAGCCGTCAATTTCAACGAGGGCGAAGCTTTGCGGTGACATTGTTACCTTGCCGTTTGCAAATTCAGCGTTGCCAAGGGAATATACTGTTTTGCCTGTATATTTTGCGTTCATTACTGCACTTTCACCGAGAGGGTTGAAGTACATAACGAGGTTGCCTCTCTTGTATGCAAACGGAATTTTGCCCTCTTCATACATAAATTCAAGCTCACCGTTGCCTTTAAGGTGATCGTACTTGTGACGAAGTGCAATAATGTCTGTTACAACCTTGTAGATGCTGTCGGGGTCGTCCTTCTGATTCTCAACAGTCGGAGCGTCGGCACTCTTATCAACTGCAAGATACGGCTCGTCACTTGTTGAGAAACCGAGGTTCTTACCGCTGTTCCACTGCATAGGAGTACGGGAGCCTGTTCTTGAGTAACCGCCCTCTTTGCTTACTATACCTTTCTGGTATCTCATACCGATTTCATCACCGTAGTAGAGGAACGGAACACCGGGCATTGTGAAAATGAATGCATTCACAAGCTTGATAGCCTCTTTGTCAAGATATGCTGTAACTCTCGGCATATCATGGTTGTTTGTCATAAAGCTGATGTAGCCGTTGTCCTTTGTCTTTTCGTAGTTAGGAAGATATTCATCTGCAAATGCCTTAATATCGCCCTTGCCGTTAGGATTGAAAACAGCCTGATCGCCAAATTCGCCGTAGCGGAAAAGTCTGCTGTAGCCGTTGCCATAGTGGTCAAGATAAAAGTCCATGTGGAAACCTGCATTGTTGATTGCTCTTTCGGGATTGCACCACTCCGCAACCATTGCGGCATTCGGATATTCCGTGTCGAGCATATCACGCACACCACGCCAGATTTTTGCCGTTGCAATTTTATCGTCATCGTTCTTAACAAGTGAGTCAGCCATGTCAACTCTGAAACCGTCAGCACCCTTGTCAAGCCAAAAACGCATAACATCCTTCATAGCCTCTGCCGTTGCAAGACAGTCGGGATGATCACACGGCAACTGCCATTCGGGATGCGTGATTTCGTGGAAACCGTAGTTAAGAGCAGGCTGTGAGCTGAAGTAGTTTACCATATAGTTGCCGTCACGCTCGCAAAGTCCGCACATCATACGGTACTGCGGCGGTGCGTCCCATACGCTCTTTGTAAAGATGTAACGGTTTGAATATTCGCTCTTTGCGGCTTTTTTAGCCTCCAAGAACCATTCGTGCTGGTCTGATGTGTGACCTGGAACGAGGTCAAGAAGAATCTTGATTCCCTTTTTGTGAGCCTCGTCAAAAAGACGAACAAGGTCATCATTTGTGCCGTAACGCTCTGCAACCTTCTTGTAGTTGCGAACATCATAGCCTGCATCCATAAAAGGTGAATCGTAAATCGGGTTGAGCCAGATTGCGTTGCAACCGAGGCTTTTTACATAATCAAGCTTGCTGATGATACCTTCGATGTCACCGATTCCGTCACCGTTGGTGTCACAAAAACTCTGCGGATAAATTTCATAGAAAACAGCGTCATTAAGCCAGTTTGGCATAAAAATCATTCCTTTCGCTTTTTATTTTCTGTGGCTGTATCTTACGGCATCATTGTAGCATTAAATTGTTATGTTGGCAACCTTTTTGCATTGCATACACAAAACTCGACAATTATGTGTGAAAAAACAGCCAAATTTTATTCCAGTAATATTTACTTGCAAAAACATTCCGTTCATCATAATATGTAAACAGATGTATGTGTATCGTAATTTAGGGGAGGGAGTATTTTGACTGTTGACAAACTCGGTGATAATAAACTGCTGATTAAGCTTGATGAATCGGATATGGAGAATTTTGAGCTTGATTTCGGAAAAATGAGCTTTAAAAACGAGGATAATCAAAAGGTGATTATCGGACTTATGCGACTTGCCTGTTGCAGGGCGGGACTTGACACGAACGGTAAAAATGTGAAAATAGAGGCTTTTCTGCTTGGCAATGAATGTTGTATCCTTGTTACGGCAAGTCCGAAAAAACGAAAATACATGCTGAAAAAGTCCGACAGCGGTCTGTGCTGGAAAATGGCGAACGCATCGGATTTTCTGAATGCGGTAGAGGCTTTGTACCGCAGTAACATTTGCTGCAGAAAAAGCTCCGCATACGAAATGTCGGGAAATTATTACCTTGTGTTTGATTATTTTTCATTGCCGAAGCATATGATACGGGTGTTGTCGGAATACGGTGAAAGACAAAAGCACCGCAATGCAGCGGCAAGGGTGCGTGAAAACGCAAACCAGCTTTGCCACACCGACGCAGTTGCGGTGATAGGAAAGTTTTTGGTGTAAATTGAAAATGGAAAATTGAGAGTTGAAAATTGTTTTGTTTGATTAAAAAACACCCTTTCGGAAATACTCCGAAAGGGTGTTAATCTATGCGTATGTTTAATCTTTTTTTACTTCAATTTCGCCGTGTTCTTCTTCAAAGGACTTAACCCTTTGCTTTATATACTGCTCAATTTCACGATTTGCGGAACGACCTTCATAGTCGGCAACATATCTGAATTTCTGAAAAAGCGTGCGGTTAACTCTCAGAGTGTATCGTAAAATATTATCATCCATAATCGGTACTCCTAAATGTTATTATGACACTATTTTAATGTAATTATTGCGTCAAAACGAAAATGGTGCTATTATGATGTCATAATGGTGTCATAATTTTAGGAGTGTGAAAAAATGAAAATTGCGATAGTAGGCTCAAGAAGTATTACAGTGAATAATTTAGGCGATTATTTACCTGAGAATACAACTGAAATAGTAAGCGGTGGTGCTATTGGTGTTGACAGAAGTGCGAGAAATTACGCTAAGACACATAATATTAAACTAAAAGAATTTTTACCTGAATACGAACGATACGGGCGGTCAGCACCTTTGAAAAGAAATTTGCAAATAATTGATTATGCCGATGAAGTTATTGCATTTTGGGACGGTATGTCACACGGAACACGGTTTGTTATAGAGAATTGCAAAAGAAAAAATGTGCCGATTAAGGTTTATGCTTTGGCAAATAAGTAATGTTGCAAACGAACCAAAAATTTCATATATAAAAAACGGTCGGGCAACATAACTTTGCATTTTGCAAAGCAGCTGCCCGACCGAAATTTTTAATTTTAAATTTACAAAACTATCTTTGCTTTGAAAACGAAAACTCAATTCTGTCGTTATCATAATCAAGCACCATTGTAAGTACTCCGCTGTCATAGCTCAGTTTGTAGGCTGTGCCGTTTACGGTAAGGTCAACGGAAGTTCCGTTGAAGGTGTATGTTGAATCGCATGAAATCCCTGCAAGAGTGACGGTGCAGTTGCTGCTGTCTTTAAATTCAAGCCCGAACTGATCCTCGTCAACTCCGAGTTCGCTGTATGAAATTGTTTCGCCGTTTGTCTTTGCTGTTGTCGGTACCCATTTGCCGATGATTTCGGTATTTTTGTTACTTCCGCATCCGCAGAAAATTGACGCGAAAACCATCGCACACAGCACAAGGCACATAACCCTGACTTTCATATAATACACACCCTTGAAATTGTTTGTTCCTGTTCCCTTTTATGCAATATATTTTACCATTTAACTCTTTATTCGTCAAACTTTAAATGTGATAAATTTGAAATTATATGCTACATTTTATTTGCGAATAATTGACAAATCAGTACATAAATGAGATAATAAAAAGGTATATGAACTCGGTTTATCCGAACAATAAATCAAGAGGAGTAATGACTATGGCAAAGGAACTTGCTAAATCCTACAACCCGTCAGAGTTTGAGGACAGAATTTACGACTTCTGGCTGAAAGGCAACTACTTTCACGCAGAGGTTGACAAAGATAAAAAACCCTATACAATCGTAATGCCGCCGCCAAATATCACAGGTCAGCTGCATATGGGACACGCACTTGACGAAACACTTCAGGACATTCTTATCCGTTGGAGAAGAATGCAGGGCTACAGCGCACTTTGGCTCCCCGGTACAGACCATGCGTCAATCGCTACAGAGGCTAAAATCGTTGAGGCAATGCGTAAAGAGGGTATCACTAAAGAGGATATCGGCAGAGAAGAATTTTTAAAGCGTGCATGGGAATGGAAAAAGGTGTACGGCGGAAGAATCACAAGTCAGCTTAAAAAGCTCGGTTCAAGCTGTGACTGGGAGCGTGAGCGCTTCACAATGGACGAGGGCTGTTCAAAGGCTGTTAAAGAAGTTTTTGTTCGCCTTTATAATGACGGAAAAATCTACCGTGGCAACCGTATGGTAAACTGGTGTCCTCATTGCTGTACATCAATTTCGGATGCCGAGGTTGAATACAAGGAGCAGAACGGTCATTTCTGGCACTTGCTCTATCAGGTTAAGGAAACAGGCGAGTACCTTGAAATCGCAACAACCCGTCCCGAAACAATGCTCGGTGATACTGCTGTTGCCGTCAACAAGGACGATGAGCGTTACAAGCACCTCCACGGCTGTCATGTAATCCTTCCGCTCCTTAACAAGGAAATCCCGATTGTTTGCGATGAACACGCAGATATGGAAAAGGGAACAGGTGTTGTTAAAATCACTCCTGCACATGACCCTAATGACTTTGAAGTTGGTCAGCGCTGCAATCTTCCGATTGTTCGTTGCTTTACATATGACGGTCACCTTACAGGTGCAAAAGATGTTGAAGAATACAACGAGTTAAAGGCAAAGGGACAGCTTGCCGAAAATGAACCCGAGGTTCTCGACTGCGGAAAATACGCAGGTATGACAACAATGGAGGCAAGAGAGGCTATTGTTGCCGACCTTAAAGAAATCGGTGCTCTCAAAGAGGTTGAAGAGCTTACTCACGATGTCGGCACTTGCTACCGTTGTCACACAACAATTGAGCCTATGGTTTCAAAGCAGTGGTTTGTAAAAATGGCTCCGCTTGCAAAGCCTGCAATTGATGTTGTACGCAAGGGCGACACAAAGTTTATCCCTGAAAGATTTGAAAAAGTTTACTTCCACTGGATGGAGAACATCAAGGATTGGTGTATCTCCCGTCAGCTTTGGTGGGGACACAGAATCCCGGCGTGGTACTGCGATGACTGCGGCGAAGTTATGGTTGCCAAAGACGCACCCGAAAAGTGTTGTAAGTGCGGCAGTACACACATTCATCAGGACGAGGACACTCTCGATACATGGTTCAGTTCGGCACTTTGGCCGTTCTCAACACTCGGCTGGCCCGACAAAACTCCCGAACTTGAATATTTCTATCCCACAAGCACTCTTGTAACAGGTTATGATATCATCTTCTTCTGGGTTGCAAGAATGATTTTCTCGGCTTGTGAAAATATGGGTTCTGCTCCGTTCAAGACCGTATTTATGCACGGTATTGTAAGAGATGAAAACGGCATAAAGATGTCAAAATCTCTCGGCAACGGTATTGATCCGCTTGAAGTTATTGACAAATACGGTGCAGACGCACTCCGTTTCTTCCTTGCAACAGGCAACACACCCGGTAACGATATGCGTTATTCCGACAAGCGTGTTGAGGCTTGCGCTAACTTTGCAAACAAGCTCTGGAACGCATCTCGTTATGTTCACATGAACATTGATGACCACGATGTTAAGAATGAACTTCCGAAAACTCTCACAACAGAGGACAAGTGGATTGTTTCAACTCTCAACACAGTTGCAAAAGAAGTAAACGAAAATCTTGAGAAGTTTGAACTCGGCATTGCAGTTCAGAAGATTTATGAATTTATCTGGGACTGCTACTGCGACTGGTACATTGAGCTTGTTAAAACAAGACTTTCAAGTGACGGTGAGGACGCTCAGAATGCAAGACAGGTACTTCTTTATGTGCTTGATCAAATTCTCAGACTTCTCCACCCGTTTATGCCGTACATCACAGAAGAAATCTGGCAGACAATTCCTCACGAGGGCGAAACGGTAATGCTCGCAAAGTACCCCGAATACAACGCAGAGCTTAATTATCCCGAGGCATCGGATGAAATGAAAAAAATTATGGATGCAATCCGTGCAATCCGTAACCGCCGTGCAGAGATGAATGTTCCGCCGTCAAGAAAAGCAAAGGTTTATGTTGCAACAAAGTTTGCTGACACATTCAGGGACGGCACACAGTTCATTCAGAAGCTTGCATCTGCAAGCGAGGTTGAAGTTGCAGAAAGCTTTGAAATTGAGGGTGCTGTAAATATTGTAACATCAGATGCAAAGATTTACATTCCTATGGATGAGCTTGTTGACAAGGAAAAGGAACTTGCAAGACTCAATAAAGAGCTTGAACAGGTTAAAAAGCGTCTTGCACAGAGCGAGGGCAAGCTTAACAATCAGGGCTTTGTTGCAAAAGCTCCCGAGGCTGTAATTGAAAAGGTTAAGGGACAGGCCGCAAAGGAAAGGGAACAGATTGCTCTTATCGAGGCAGCAATCGCCGCACTCAAATAATTCGGCAATCCGATAAAACGGAATAAAATTATAATCAAAGGCTGAAAGAGCGTAGTTGTTCTTTCAGCCTTTTTATGTTTGTGCAGATAGTCTTATTAGGGAGAGAGTGAGCTTTTTAAATTGAAAGTTGAAAATTGAAAATGGAAAATTGTGGTCGGGAATACAGTTTGCAAAATGAAAAGCATTGTTTCTTGACTGCTTTTTTATATATGGAAGTGGTTGTTTATCTGTAGGGGCGTTCATCGGACGCCCGCAAGTAATGACACAAATTTTATGATAAATATAATTTAGATGTCGCAAAATGATTGCTGTATTGTAGCGGTGAACACGGTTCGCCGCTACAATTTATCCGTAACTATGGTTTGTTCCACGAACAAAATAACATCCGAAACGGTCAGGAAAAGTCAAAACGCAGAATTGTCCGACTTAAAAGCGAAATCTGTGAAATACAGAATAATCCTTTTTGAAATCCAAATTCTTCCAATTTATACAATATGCAGTTGATTTTGTGCAGGAACACAGCTGTTTAGCGGTTATAGGTCGGATTACAGGCTGATTTTTGCTTTTGCTATGTTCAATCTTAATAAAAATGACAGATATGTGAAATAAAAATATGTATATGTGCTAATTGCACAAAGAACCGTATTGGTTTTTAGGCATTACTACAAATCTGCGAAAAACAGAAAATAATGCTTGAAATCCACATTTTTATGTTGTATCATATAGGTGTCAAAGGAAATAACCGATTCGGAAAACGGAAATCAAACAAACGGATCGGAAACATTAAATCTTATTTTTATAAAGAAAAGGAGAAAATATTATGCATGCTTTAAAAAGATTCGGTACAGCTTTCGGCGGATACAAAATGATGGACAACTACCCTGTTCCTGAATGTGGTCCGGACGACATTATTCTTGAAATCAAGGCAGCCGCTATCTGCGGTGCCGATATGAAACACTGGGGTGTTGACAACGGTTATGATGACACAAACATCACTCCCGATCAGCAGCAGTCAGTTCGTGGCCACGAGTTCGCAGGCGAAATCGTTAAGGTCGGCGAAAATGTAAAAGACTGGCATATCGGTCAGAGAGTTGTTTCAGACAACAGCGCACATGTTTGCGGTGTATGTCCGGCTTGTGAGCAGGGCGACTTCCTCTGTTGCGAACATAAAGTAAACCTTGGACTTGACAACAACACATGGGGCGGCGGTTTCTCAAAGTATTGTAAAGTACCGGGCGAAATCCTCGCAATTCACAAACACGCAATCTGGGAAATCCCTGAGGGCATCAAGTACGAAGAAGCTTGTGTACTCGATCCTATCTGTAACGCATACAAGGCAGTTGCTCAGCAGTCACATCTTATCCCCGGACAGGATGTTGTAGTATTCGGTACAGGTCCTCTCGGACTCTTCTCAGTACAGGTTGCAAAGCTTATGGGTGCTGTAAACATCGTAATGGTTGGTCTTGATGACGATGTAAAAGTAAGATTCGGCGTTGCTAAAGAGCTTGGCGCTACACATTGCGTAAACGGTTCTAAGGAAGATGTAGTTGCAAGATGTACAGAAATCTGCGGCAGAGATAACCTCGGACTCGTAATTGAATGTTCAGGTGCTAACATAGCTCTCAAGCAGGCAATCGAAATGACAAGACCAAACGCTGAAATCGTTCGTGTAGGTATGGGCTTCAAACCACTTGAATTCTCAATCAACGACATTACAGCTTGGAACAAGAGCATCATCGGTCATATGGCTTATGACTCAACATCTTGGAGAAACTGCATCAGACTTCTCCAGTCAGGTCAGATTAAGGTTCAGCCGATGATTACTCATCGTCTCGGTCTTTCACAGTGGCAGGAAGGTTTCGACAAGATGGCTAAGAAAGAGGCTATCAAGGTTATTTTCCACTACGATTATAACGACTAATTAAAGTAAATACGCATCAGGGAGGATTTTCAAATGAGAAAACTTATGATTGCCCCGTCAGTGGGTTGCTGTGATTTGTTCCATGTTGAAGAACAGGTTAAGTTGATTAACGAAAAATCAGATTACCTCCACATGGACATTAAAGACGGTGTTTATGTTCCGAGTTACGGAATCGGTCCTGATTATCTCGACTACCTTAACAAGCATGTTGAGAATCTCAAACCAATGGATGCTCACCTTATGGTAAAACATCCTCAGCAGTATCTTGAAACCTTTGCAAAGGCAGGAGCTGCTTACATAACACCTCACACAGACTGCATCGAAGGCGACGCATTTGTAACGATTCACAAGATCAAAGAGCTTGGCTGTAAGGCAGGCGTTGCATTAAGTCCCTCGGTTCCGCTTTCTACTATTGAATATTACCTCCCATTGCTTGATAAGGTTACAATCATGATTGTTGATCCGGGCATAGCAGGTCAGCCGGTTGATCCGCAAATGTTCGTAAAAATCAACCAACTCGCTAAGATCAGAAAGGAAAGAGGTCTTAATTTCTTAATTGAAGCCGACGGTTCAATGAACAGCAGTCTTTACCGTCCGCTTTACGAGGCAGGTGCAGATCTCGTAATTCTGGGACCTCCGGCATTATGGAACAAGGACACGGATTTTAATAAGGCTTGGGACATAATGGAAAGTGAGCTTGAGCGAGAGCTTGACGGTGCTGAGAGAAAAATCTGATTGAAATAAAAAGTCAAAGAGGAAATTAAAAGGAGAAGAAAAATGGCTAACAAAACTTCTGTCAACATTGGCGCAAGACTTGACCGCTTGCCTCAATCAAAATGGCATGTTAAGATCTGGCTGGTTACAGCTTTTGCACTCTTGGTATGCTGGTCAAACGGTATCGGCGGTGCCGTTCAGAACATTCTTTTGAACGAACTTCACTGGCTCGAACCCGGTTCAACACTCCTCGCAATGTGGGGTACAACTTACACAGCAGGACAGCTTTTCGGTGCACTCATCGGTGGTCCTATCGGCGATAAAATCGGCCGTAAAAAGAGTATCCTTCTTTACGAAGTAATTCACATTATCGCTATGATCGGCGGCGCTCTTTCACCGAACATTGCAGTTCTTTATGTGTTCAGACTCCTTCAGGGTCTTGCACTCGGCGCTCTCCTTGTAGTTCTTTTCGCAGGCTTCACAGAGTATGTTCCGGGCAGAAACCGTGGTACATGGTCAAGCCGTACATCATTCATCGGCAACTGGGCACACCCAATCTGCAACGGTATTGCTCTTCTCATCGGTCTTACAGGCGTAAGCATGAATATGAACTGGAGAATCCAGTTTATGATTCCTTCAATCCTTTCAATCATCGCTTGCATCTTCATCTATGTTAAGTTCCCTGAATCACCGAGATGGCTCGAATCACAGGGCAGACTTGATGAAGCTGACGAAATTATGACAAGCATCGAAAAGGAAATTGAAAAATCAACAGGCAAGCCACTCCCACCCGTTGAAGTTACAAATCCAAAGCCTGTTAAGAAGCTCCCATTCACAGCTCTCTTTAAAGGTAAACTCCTCAGAAGAACTATCGTTGGTTCTCTCGTACTCATCGGTATGAACACAATCCAGTACACACTTATGAACTGGATGCCGTCAATGCTTTCAGGTCTTGGCTATGACACATCAAAGTCACAGTTTATGACAATGTTCGGACTCTTCGGCGCTCCGTTCGGTATCTTTATCGCATCTCTTATCATGGATAAGATTCCTCGCCGTGTAATGGGCGTTATCCTCCTTGCAGGCATGGCAGGTCTTGGTGTTGCAACAGGTCTTCTTGCTCCGACACTCGGAATGACAGGACTTATTGTTATGACATTCTTTCTTAACACAATCATCTATATGTATGTTTGCTACGCATCAGCAGTTTATGTTCCTGAGATGTGGCCTACATCGGCAAAGCTTTCAGGTTCGGGCTTCAGTAACGCAATGGGTCGTGTAAGTAACATCTTCTTCCCGTTCCTCGTTACAAATGTTGCTGCAAGCAGCATGGGCTCAGGCGGTGTATTCATTCTTATCGCAATTGTTGCAGCTATCATCGCTGTAGCAGTTATCTTCCTCGGTGTTGAAACCAGAGGTGAATCAGTTGAAGACATCGGTGATGTTGACTAATTTCAGCAAAACTTAGTCCGATACATAATTTAAATGTCAGATACGGTGCCTGAGTGCATCAGGCACCGTACCGTAAAACTTATTTCAATGAAAACAGCAATTTAAAACATTCAAGATTTTATCTTTAAATTTTTACCCACTAAATCATCAATTATTTAACCATAGGCAATTAAATTTGAACATACGCAGAAAGCACATCGGGTGCAAATGCTTAAATAAATTATTCTAAAGAAAGTGCAGGAGATTATTATGAAAAATTCAGAAGCTATCTTAGTTACTCCAAAGCAGTTTGAAATTCAGGAATGTCCCGTTCCCGAGCCAAAGGATCACGAGATTCTTATGAAGGTTGAGTATGTAGGAATGTGCGGTTCCGATATTCACGGCTTTGAATTCGGTCCTTTCATTCCGCCTAAGGATCCTAACCAGAAAATCGGTCTTGGCCATGAGGTTGCAGGCGAGGTTGTAAAGGTTGGCTCAAAGGTTACAAGATTCAAAGCAGGCGACAAGGTTCTCATCGAACCCGGTGTTCCGGATGACAAATGCGAATACTGCCGTACAGGCAGATACAACATCTGCCCTGATGTTGACTTTATGGCTACACAGCCTAACTACAAGGGCGCACTCACACAGTATATGACACATCCCGAGGAGTGGACATACCACATTCCCGAGGGTATGACAACAATGGAAGCAGCTCTCGTTGAGCCGGCAGCAGTCGGTATGCACGCAGCAATCCTCGGCGGCGCACAGCTTGGTAAGAGCATTGTTATCCTCGGCGGCGGTACAATCGGTCTTATGGTACTTCAGGCTTGTAAGAGCCTCGGTGCAACAGACATCACCGTTGTTGATATTATGCAGAATCGTCTTGACCTTGCATTAAAGCTTGGTGCAAGCAGAGTTATCAACGGCAAGGAGCAGGATACGGTTGCACTTCTCCGTTCACCCGAATATTTCGGCGATCACGGTTGTGAACTCGTATTCGAGGCAGCAGGTTCTGTATTCACAGCTCAGCAGGCTGTTCAGATCGTTGCAAGAGGCGGTAAGATTATGATGGTCGGCACACAATCAAAGCCTGTTCCGATTGACTTCCTCAAGATTAACCGTGAGGTTATGATTCAGACATCATTCCGTTACTGCAACAACTTCCCGCAGACAATCGAGGCAATCGCAAGCGGTAAGTTCAATGTTAAGGATATGGTTACAAACATCTATGATTACAAAGATGTTCAGCAGGCATTTATGGACGCTATCGACCCCGAAAAGAAAGCCAATATGGTTAAGGGCGTTATCAAGGTAGCCGACTGATATACACAGATTTATTAAAATTTTCATAAGGAAAGGTGATTAAAATGTTATCAGATATCAGATATTGGGAAAAGAAGGCAACAGAGGGACACTACGCTATTCCTCACTTCAATGTATGGAATGCAGAAATGCTCATGGGTGTTATTGACGCAGCCGAAGAGCTCCGTGCTCCAATCATTATTTCATTCGGTACAGGTTTCACAGGCAACACTTCTTTTGAAGACTTCTGCTACATGATGGATTCAATGGCAAAGAAGGCTACTGTTCCTGTAATTGAGCATTGGGATCACGGCAGAAATATGACAATTCTTCAGAATGCTGTTAATCACTGCATGAATTCGGTAATGCGTGACGCATCAGCTCTTCCTTATGAAGAAAATGTTGCTGAAATCAAGAGATGCGTTGACTACTTCCACGCTTACAACATTCCTGTTGAGGCTGAACTTGGTCATGTAGGTAACGAAACAGTATATGAAGAGGCACTTTCAGAGTACCAGTACACAGATCCTTCAAAGGCTAAGGAATTTGTTGAGAGAACAGGCTGTGACTCACTCGCAGTTGCAATCGGTAATGTTCACGGCGTATATTCTTCAGAGCCAAAGCTTGCTTTCGATGTACTCGAGGCAGTTGCCAAAGAAGTAGATGTTCCGCTCGTACTCCACGGTGCATCGGGTATCGGTGATGAGGACATTAAAAAGGCTATCTCACTCGGTATCGCTAAAATCAACATTCACACAGAGCTTTGCCAGGCTGCTATGGAAGCTATTAATGCTCACAAGGACGAGCCGTTCCTTGCTGTTGAGCGTGAAGTAAGAAAGGCTGTTAAAGAGCGTGCAATGTACAAGATTAAGCTCTTTGGCGATGACGGCAGAGCAGATGAGTAATATGAGTAATACAGAGAAAAAACTTGATGTTATCTGTCTTGGCGCAGCGGTAGTTGACATTCCTCTCCGTCCGGTATCAAGAGATATTTTTGATATCGAGTCATATCCGGTTGACAGAATCGCAATGTCTGTCGGCGGTGACGCAATGAACGAGGCAACAATCATCAGCCGTTTAGGCTTTAAAACAGGCATTATCGCTTGTATCGGTGATGACGCTGCAGGTCAGTTTATCCTTCGCTCCTGCGAGAAGGACAACATAGATGTTGAAGGCATCAAGATTGATCCGACAATCGACACCTCAATGAACATTGGTCTTGTAACCGATGACGGTGAAAGAACCTTTGTTACAAACCGCAATGGCAGCTTGTGGAAAGAAAACATTGAGCATGTTGACTTTGAAAAAATGAAGCAGGCAAAAATCCTTTCCCTCGCAAGTATCTTTAACTGTCCTCTTCTTGACGGCAAGACGCTTGTAAAGATTTTCAAAGAGGCAAAGGCGGCAGGTATGACAATTACCGCCGATATGATAAAGCCAAGACTCGGTGAAACTCTTGACGATATCAGAGAAGCATTAAGCTATGTGGATTACTTCTTCCCGAACTTTGACGAGGCTTGCCTTATGACAGGCGAAACCGAAGAATCAAAGGTTGCCGACAAGCTCTTTGAGTGCGGCGTTAAGAATGTAATTATGAAGATAGGCAAGCGTGGATGCTACATCCGCAATGCCGCAGGAGCAATGATTGTTCCTGCCTGCAAGGGTGTAACCGCAATCGACACAATCGGTGCAGGCGACAACTTTGCATCAGGCTTTATTTCGGCACTTCTTCAGGGCAAAGATATTCGTGACTGCGGTATCTATGCTAACTGCACAGCGGCTATTTCAGTTCAGTATGTCGGTGCAACAACAGGCGTTCAGAACAAAGAAATGGTTGAAGAAATGCTTAAAAAGTATAAAAAAGATTATATCTTTTAATAGTAATAAATCTGTGACATTAGGCCCTGCGTTCCTATGAATGCAGGGCAAACCCCCAACAATACATTAAAGAAAGGGCAGATGCAAAATGAAGACTATGAAGCTTGGCAAAACAGGCATTGATATTTCAAGAATGGGACTCGGCACCTGGTCAATCGGCGGCGGCTCAGCATGGGGCGGCGACCACGACCTTCAGGTTGTTGTAGATACAATCCGTGAAGCTCCAAAGCTCGGTGTAAACCTTATCGACACAGCTCCGGGTTACAACTTTGGCAACAGCGAGAAAATCCTCGGCAAGGCTCTTGAGGGCATGAACCGTGAAGATGTTGTAATCATCACAAAGTGCGGTGTTACATGGGATCAGGAGATGAAGGGCGACCTTTTCAACAAGGTAAACGGCATTCAGCTTTATAAGAACCTCAACAGTGCCTCAATCAAGAGAGAAATTGAAGAATCACTCAAGAGAATGGGCACAGACTATGTTGATGTATATATGACACACTGGCAATCAATCGAGGGCAGCGAGTATTATGTTCCGATTCAGAAGACTATGGAGGTTCTCAACGACCTCAAGGCTCAGGGCAAAATCAAGGCTATCGGTGCTGCAAATGTAGATATCAAGCAGATTCAGGAGTACCTCAAGTGGGGTGAGCTTGATATCGTTCAGGCTAAGTATTCAATTCTTGACCGTGGCATTGAGGACGAAATCATTCCCTGCTGTCGTGAAAACGGTGTTACAATTCAGGCTTATTCACCGCTCGAAATGGGACTTCTCTCGGGTACATTCCCAAGAGATTACAAGCCTGTAGGCGCACAGATTCCAAAGAAATGGTTCCAGCCCGAAAATATGCAGAAGGCTATGGATGTTATGGATCAGTGGAAGCCTCTCTGTGAAAAATACAACTGTACAATTGCTAACCTTGCTCTTGCATGGATTCTTGCTCAGGGCGACTTTATCAACCTTCTCAGCGGTTCTACTACTGTAGATCAGATTGCCGAGAATGTTAAGTCAGCAGAACTTGAACTCGATCCCGCTGATGTTGCAATGATGCGTGATATGGTTGAAGCAATCGACAAATAATTAAGGGATACTTAAATACACCTTGGTGTATTGGGTGAAGGAATCCGCTCCCGATTGTTAAAAATGCTGTAAAAATAGTCGAATTCCCTTTACTTTTGTTGATAATTATGTTAGAATGTAATAAAAGTTGAGGGTAATGTTTATGGCAAAAAGAATTGATGAAATCAGACAAAAAGTTGAAACCGAAGGCGAGGTTTTCGTCTCGGATTTAAGCAGAATATATAATGTAACCGAAGAAACTATCAGGCGTGATCTTGAAAAGCTGAAGAACGACGGTATCATTACCAGAACCTTCGGCGGAGCTGTTCTTAATACAACTTCTCAGAATGACAGAGTGCATTTCTTTAAACGCAAGGGGATCAACCTTGAGGGCAAAAAGAAAATTGCTAAGCTGCTTGTTGATAAATTTATCGGTGTGAACACGATGATGATTGATAACAGCACAACTGTTCTTGAGGCTGTTAAGCTTTTTAAGGGCAATGAAAATCTTACCGCAATTACCTTTTCTGCACAGATTTTTCAGGAACTCGACACTTGTAAAATGAAGCTGGTTTCAACCGGTGGACTTTATGATGAAAAAACCCGTTCTTTCTACGGAAAACCTGCAAAAGAGGCTATGAAAAAGTACAATGTTGACCTTGTTCTCCTCGGATGCAAAGGGCTTGATATGGAAAGAGGCATAACTGATTCTTCCGAAGGTGAGGCTGATTTGAAGTCTGAGATGGCAAACCGTGCCGAATGTGTGGTGTTACTTGCAGACCATTCAAAATTCAACCATACTGCGTTTGTCAATTTTTTGGATTGGGATAGGATCGATTATCTGATTACCGACGAAAAGCCGTCACAGGAATGGCTTGAGTTTTGTGAGCAGATGAAAATAAAACTTATGTACTGATTTACCTTGTCCGGTACATAGTTTGAGTCAGTGCTTTTTATAATTTTACCCATTAAAGCTCCTGTTCTTTTTAATCAAAATAGCAGGAGCTTTTGCGCTGTCAAAACTTTAGCAGATTTAACAGTTTTGAGAACGCATAGAAATTATTTTTGTTATTATTGGATAGCATTGTTAAATCTGAGTTGAATTTTAAACATAGTGATTGTTTTATATATCACTATGGAAATTCTATTAATTAAGGTTATTTTTGCAGACGGGAGACCAATCGGAGACGGTTCCCGTCACATTAAGGACACACCGATTAAATATGAGGATAGGATGTGCAAATATTCCTTGAGAAAGTTTATTCGGCAGTTCCGAAATAAAGGGGTTACCCAAATTCACAGATAAGGAGATGTAAAAATGACAAAACAAAAGGAGAAGAAGAAAGCTTCAATTGTCAAGAAAATGATGATTGCCGTTGTCGCAGGTTTTGTAGTCGGCTTTATATGTCTGCTGATTAAAAGTGCGGTAATGGGAACAGACGGCGAAGGAGCCTGGAAAGTTGTTGAGGCAATTTTGTTCCAGGACATCACCGCAACAAAAGATATCGAAGGACTCGGCTTGTTCTACATCGTAGGTCAGCTGTTTATGAAGGGACTTCAGATGATGATTGTTCCTCTCGTTCTTTGTTCGCTGACACTTGCACTTTGCAGCCTTGCAAACCCGAAAAAACTCGGTCGAATCGCAGGTAAAACATTTGTGTCCTACCTTTGCTTCTATATCGTAGCAGCAGCTCTTGCAGGCGCAGCAGCTTACCTTGCAAAGAGCCTTGGCTGGTTCGATGTACATCTTCCGGCACAGCAGGCTCAGGACATCGTTACAATGGAGGGTTACAACCCGCTCGTTACAATTGTAAACGCTGTTCCAAGCAATATGATTAACGCAATGTCATCTAACAACACAATCCTTTGCGTTGTTGTTATCGCAATTATCTTTGGTCTTTGTATGACAAAGATGGGCGAAAAAGCAGATCCGCTCAAGCGAGTTTTTGAAAATATCAACGATATCGTTCAGATGTTCCTTAACTTCCTCATCAACAGAATCGCACCTATCGCAATTTTCTGTATGATCGTAAGAGCACTTGCTGTTTACGGCATTGAGTACATTTCACCGACAATGATGTGGATTGTTGTAACAATTGTTGTAAGCCTTCTTCTTGTTTGTACAATTTACCCAATCGGCATTTTCATTACAACAGGTCTTAATCCGTTTATCTTCCTCAAAAAGGCAGCTAAAATCGGTATGTTCGCAGCAGCTACAAACTCGTCTGCCGCAACGCTTCCTCTTAACAAGGAAACTTGTATCAACGAACTCGGTTGCTCAGAAGAAATCAGCAGCTTCGTTCTTCCGACAGGTATGACAATCAATATGAACGGTACAACCGCAATGCATATGATCGCCATTACATTCATCGCCACAGCCGCAGGCGTTAATATCACTCCTGCAACCCTTTGTCTTACAGCATTCCTCTCAATCTGTACAGCAGTCGGTACTCCGGCTATCCCTGTTGCAGGCACAACAATGGTTTATGTTGTAATGATGGGACTTGGCTTGAACTCAGACCTCTGTATGATTGGCTACTCACTCATTCTTGCGATGAACTACCTCCCCGGTATGGCTGTTATCACACTTAATGTTATCGGTGACGCCGCTACTAATGTTATAGTTTGTGCAAAAGAGCATTGCCTCAACAAGGAAATCTACAACAGTAAAACCCCTAAAAACAACTGATTTCAGTAAGATAACTTCCGGAAACCCCTTGTAAAACCGAACCGCCCTCAGACAGCGCATGCACTGCCGAGGGCGGTTTAGTTTTACGGCGAGCCGCCGTTCCCAGTTCGTGTGCGTTGCACACGATTTGCACGCAATGCGTGCAAGTTTGAACACACAGTTTTGGGTTATACCAAAATATTTGCATAAACATAAACATTCGTCAAGGCGGGCGGATGATATCCGCACCTACAGGATTGCGGCACTCATAAAATTTATTTTAATATATAATTTGTACCGTTATTTGTCTGCATTCGATGTCTGCCACTACAATTTTGCAATTGCATAAAATTGTCTTATTTGGATAATTCTGCAAACGAAATATAATTCTATTTTCAACCAATTCCAACTATTTTTGGGCAAAAATAAACGGCGGTTTTTGACCGCCCGACACACTATATTATACTTAATTTAGCTTATATACCCTTATTACCAACCGATTTATTATTGCAAATCAATTCTTTAATCAAATTTCGTTCTAAAATAAAAAAGGCGGATACTCTCCGCTTACATCTTACTATATATTACGCAGTATCACGCATCTGCCATTGTTTTAATTCTTTCATCAATTCGGATTTTGTTTTCGTAGGTCAGTTGTCTGAAATGTTCAATCAAATCGGCTTCGTTCGGTGTAATTTGTGAGTTGCTGTATGGATTTTTGATATCTGACATACCGATAAGGTAGTCAACCGTAACGCTGAAAATTTCCGCCAAATTTTTGAGCGTGTCAATAGACGGCTGTGTAATGCCCTTTTCATACTTGGAAATCGCACTCGCCTTTAGATTCAGCTTTTCGGCAAGCTCAGTCTGTGACATATCGTTGTCAACACGCAATTCTTTTAATCTGACTGAAAACTCCATAATAACACCTTTGCCCATAAGTTAATTTTGATAGATTGCAAGTACAGCGGATAGCCTAAACTCCATATCCGCCTCAGATGCGGTAACATTTGCATTTAGATTATACCATTCTTTCCACAAATCATAAAAATATTAGCTAAATCAGATTAAAATATGTTGACAATTGCAAAATAGGAATATATAATTATCTTAACAAGATAATTATTCTTGCTGTTATATCTAATTAGGAGGTCAATTATGAGAACTAAAGTCAAAAAATTAACATCGGTTATTCTTGCTGTTGTAATGATGCTCGGCATCTTGACAATCGCACCGCTCACCGTAAGTGCGGCAACCTACGGCGACTTTGAATATACCCTTGAAGATGACTATACCTGTACGATTACAAAATACAATGGTTCTGCGGCTAATGTTACTATCCCGTCAGAAATTGATGGTTATAAAGTTTTATCAATTGGCAATTATGCTTTTTATAATTGCACAAGTATGGAGAGTGTCACTGTATCTAACAGTATTGGATACATTGGGTTGGGTGCTTTTAGTGGTTGTACAAACCTAAAGAACATTGATATTAGAACTTCTGGTGACAATACTATTTATATTTATGATGGAGCTTTTTATGGTTGCACTAGCCTTGATAATGTTGTTATACCTGGAAGTGTTAGATTTATTTCACAGACTACAGGTAGCACTTTTGCAGAATGTACAAATCTTAAAAGTGTTGTAATAGAAAATGGTGTAACAACTATTGTGCAAGCAATTTTTGAAAATTGCGTTAACCTTGAAAATGTTACTATACCAAATACTGTTACAGAAATTTATCCATTAGCGTTTATAGGTTGTACAAAACTAAAAAGTATTACTATACCTAGAAGTGTTAAAACCATTGTGAAATCGGCAGGTAAGACAATGGGATATTATAGAGATAGTGATTATAACTATATAAAAATTGCTGATTTCACAATCAAAGGTTATAAAGGCACAGCCGCAGAAGAATATGCAAAAGAAAATGGGTTTAAATTTATTGCACTTGATGTTTCAGAACCAACCTCGGTATCATTAAACAAAACAGCATTAACTTTAGATGTCGGAAAGAGTTATACTCTTACAAAGACAGTTTCACCATCAAACGCTGTGACTTCTTACACTTGGAGCAGTTCAAACACAAGCGTTGCAACTGTTGACAAAAACGGCAAGGTAACTGCCAAAGCGTCGGGAACTGCAACAATTACGGTGAAAACTTCCAACGGAAAAACAGCGAACTGCAAGGTTACCGTAAATCTTTCCGCTCCGCAGATTACAGGTCTTGCAAACACAACAGGCGGTATCAAAATTTCGTGGAACAAGGTTGACGGCGCTTACGGCTACAGACTTTATTACAAGACTGCGTCGGGTGGTTGGAAACGCTTTAAAGACACAACCGCCACATCGTTCACTGATTCGGGAGTAAGTCCTAACAGAACCGAAACATATACAATCCGTTGCATTGACAAAAAGGGCAAAACCGTCAGCGGTTATAATTCAAAGGGTTGGTCGAAGAAATACACTCCTGCCGCTCCGACGATTACAAGGCTCTCAAACACATCAAAGGGTGTAAGCGTAACTTGGAACAAAATCGCAGGCGTTTACGGCTATCGACTTTATCAGAAAACTTCAAACGGTTGGAAACGAATAAAAGACACAACCGCAACAAGCTATACAGATTCTGCGGTAAGTGCAAATCAGACAAAGACCTACACAATCCGTTGTATTGACAAAAAAGGCAAAACCGTCAGTGGCTTTAAATCAAAGGGTTGGTCGAAGAAATACACTCCTGTTGCGCCGACAATTACAAGACTTTCAAACGCATCAAAGGGTGTAAGCGTAACTTGGAATAAAATCGCAGGCGTTTACGGCTACAGACTTTACAGAAAATATGACGGCGGAAGCTGGACAAAGGTAAAAGATACAACTTCAACCTCTTTCACAGATTCAGGTGCTAAAAAGGGTAAGAAGGTAACCTACACAGTTCGTTGTATTGACAGAAAAGGCAAAACGGTAAGCGGTTTCAACTCAAAGGGTTGGTCAATTACAAGAAAATAGTATTTTAATCAGAAATCCCGACAGGTTTTGTACTGTCGGGATTTTTACTCGTTTTTACCATTGAAAAGACTAAAGAATAATGTTATAATAAATCTGAATATGGGAAATTATGAATTACTTTATCGAATACAGGAGATGAAAACAAAAAATGGCAATAAAGGTAACGCTCCTTACACACACACCTAACCCTGAACAGACGGTTGCTATGGCGGCAAAACTTTGCTATTCACCGTCAGGGATTGAAGATATAAGAGAAGGTCTTGACGAGGAAAAAACTTCCTCATTTATTGATATGCTTGCAAGCCTCGGTCATGCAAGTCCGACCGAACACGCATATTTTACATTCGGCATTGAGGGTATTTCGAGAGCTTGCTCACACCAGCTTGTTCGCCACAGAATTGCCTCTTACAGTCAGCAGTCACAGCGATATGTTGACGGCACAAGGTTTGACTTTGTAACTCCGCCCGAGATTGCAAAGAACGAAAAAGCTCTTGCCGCTTATGAAAAGGCTCTCAAGGTTGAGGCTGACGCTTACAAGGAAATCAGAGATGCACTTGCTGTCGGTTACATCAACGAGAAGTGTCCCGATAAATACAGCGGAACGGATGAAGAAATCATAAATTCCTACAAGGCTGATGACAAAAAATCCTGCAACGCTTTCATCAAGAAAGCAAATGAGGACGCAAGATTTATTCTTCCGAACGCATCGACAACGAAGATTGTCTGCACTTTCAATGCAAGAAGCTTGCAGAACTTTTTTGCACACCGTTGCTGTAACAGAGCGCAATGGGAAATCCGTGAGGTTGCCGAACAGATGCTTTTGCAGTGTCTTGAAGTTGCTCCGCATCTTTTCAAAAACTGCGGTCCTTCATGCCTGTTCGGACCATGCCCCGAGGGCAATATGTGTTGCGGAAAGCAAAAGGAAATGCGTCAGAAATACGGCAGAGAAAAGTAAGGTATATATATGAAAAGCAAAATTATTGTTATTGAGGGTCTTGACGGCAGCGGAAAAGCTACGCAGACAAAGATTTTGTGTGAAAAATTTTCCGCTCTCGGCAAAAAGGTCACAAAGCTTGAATTTCCGAATTATGAAAGCCCTGCCGCCGCTCCCGTGAAGATGTATCTTGACGGTGAATTCGGCGACAAGCCCGATGATGTCAATGCCTATGCGGCGAGTGCATTTTATGCGGTTGACCGTGTTGCAAGCTATCTTCAGTTTTGGAAAAAGGAATGTGACAACGGCGGCGTGATTTTAAGTGACCGCTATGTGACTTCAAATATAATTTATCAGATGTCCAAACTCCCGAAAGAGGAGTGGAACAGCTTTATTGATTGGCTGAACGATTTTGAATACGAAAAACTCGGGATTCCGAAACCCGATCTTGTAATCTACCTTGATGTTGAACCCGAGGTTTCGCAGAAGCTTATGGAAAAACGCTACGGCGGTGACAACAGCAAGAAAGATTTGCATGAGAAAAACCTCCGTTTCCTTCTTGACTGTCGAAAAAGTGCAGTTTATGCCGCTAAAAAATGCGGCTGGAAGGTTATTAATTGCTGTGAAAACGGAGAGATTAAGAGTATAGAAAAAATATCGGAAGAGATAGAGAGGGCAGCGGCTGAAATTTATGCTGAGCTTTAAAAAAATTGAGCAAAGTGACATAAACAAACTTAAAAAATACTACGATTATGATGAGTGCATGGGTTGCGATACCAACCTTTTGAACGCTTATCTTTGGCGAAACGAATACAATATTAAATTTGCTTTTTATGATGATACAATTGTCAAAGTGTATTGTAATCCCGACGAGTCCGTCTGGGGTTACTGTATGCCTACAGGCAAAAATATAAAGGGTGCGCTTGAAGAGGTTTTCAAAGATGCCGAGGAGAGAAACGGCAATTTGCAAATTGTTATGCTGACAAACGGCAATCGTGCAATGCTTGAAACAATGTTTCCCGACAAATTTGATTATGTCCGTTCACCCGAAAATCAGGATTACATTTACACTTCCCGTGACCTTGCAACCCTTGCGGGCAAAAGGTTTCACGCAAAGCGTAACCACATTTCAAAATTTTACAGAACCTACACCGATACCCGTTTTGAAACTCTGTCGGATTCAAACATTCCCGATGCATTAACAGTTGCAAAACTGTGGTGTGCGGAAAATGACACCGATCCCGAAGCTTCAAGCGAAATTACGGCAATCAGGGAAATGTGCGACCTCAAAGACGAATATAATGTAAGAGGTGCTGTACTGTATGTTGACTCAAAGCCTGTTGCCATGACTCTCGGAAGTGAAATTTCACCCAAGGTGTATGATATCAACTTTGAAAAGGCACTTCGTGAATATGACGGTGTTTATGCCGTAATCAACAACGAATTTGCCAAAACTCTTACGCAGTATGAGTATATAAACCGTGAGGAAGATATGGGACTTGAGGGACTCAAAAAGTCTAAACTTTCATACAATCCCGTTATTATCCTCGACCGCTGGAATGCAATACCGAAAAAACGATGAAAACGATATTTCGCAAAACCGAAAAATCCGATACCGAAAGCCTAAAAAAGCTGTGGCTCTCGTGTTTTGACGAGGATGTAACTGCCGTCAATCTGATTTTTGACAGCAACCTTTTTGACGGTTGCTGTGCCGTTGTTGACGATAGAATCGTTTCGGCTCTTTACCTTGTAAAAGGTACGCTTAACGGCGAGAAATCGCATTATCTTTGCGGTGCGTCAACCGATAAATCTTTCCGTGGCAACGGAATAATGTCAAGACTGGTTGAATTTGCACTTGATGACGCAAAGAATAACGGTGATGTGTATTCTCTGCTTTTCCCTGCAAATGACGGCTTGTATGGCTTTTATGCAAAACTCGGATATGCTCCGAGCTGTACCGTAAAAAGCCGTGAAATTTCAAGACAAACGCTTGAAAATTTTGCAGAGAAGGGCTTGAATATCGGCTGTTCAAAAGAAAATTCTTTCATATATAATGAGAGATTTTTTGAATTTGCAAAATCCTATTATAAGATTTACGGCTCAAAGGTAATCAATAAGAATGACTGCTTTGCCGTATTTGATGAAAACGAAAATACTGCCGATGTTTTTTACTCGGCTTATAAAAATATAAACGAACTTTCCGCACTTTTGCTAAAAAGTACAAAATCCGAAAAGTTTGTGTTCATGGGAAAATCCGACAACGCACTTTTTGAAAACTGCAAATCACAAAAATGCGGAATGATTAAATCACTCGACAAAAACAATAAAATTCCCGATGATGTCTATATCGGGATTACTCTTTCCTGAAAGGAAGTTTACTATGTTCTATGTATTTCTTGCAGAAGGTTTTGAAGAAACAGAGGCTCTTGCTCCCGTTGATGTAATGCGCAGGGCAAAGCTTGATGTTAAAACAGTCGGTGTAACAGGCGAATGTGTTACAAGCTCACACGGTGTTCCTGTTAAAGCCGATATCACAATCGACAATGTAAGTCTTGACGATGTTCAGGGTGTTGTACTCCCCGGCGGTATGCCCGGAACTCTCAACCTTGAGGCAAACGAAAAGGTTCTTGAGGCTGTTAAATATAGCTATGAGAACGGCAAAATCGTTGCCGCAATCTGTGCCGCTCCGTCAATTCTCGGTCATCTCGGAATTCTTGACGGCAAAAAGGCAACTTGCTTCCCCGGCTTTGAAAAGGAACTCAAAGGCGCTGACTATACTGGCACTCACACCGTAACGGACGGCAATGTAATTACCGCAAAGGGCGCAGGCTGTGCGATTGAATTTGGTCACGCAATCGTTTCTCTTGCAGTGTCAAAAGATGCCGCCGACAAGGTTATCGGTGATATGCAATGCCTGTAAAAAATGTTCGTGAGCTGAAAAGTCAACTCCGTGCAAAATATAAAAAAATCCGCAAAAACTGTCCTCCCGAAAAGAAACAGCAGCTTGACCTTGCCTTGCAGAACGCTTTTCTTGCAAGTGAAGAGTACAAAAACTGTGATGTGCTTTTTGCCTTTGTTTCATCACCGATTGAGGTTGACACCTCGCTTATTCTTGAAACAACGCTGAAAGACGGCAAAAAACTTGCCTTGCCAAAGTGCAAAAACAATTTCGGCGAAATGGATTTTTACCTTGTTGATTCACTTTCTCAGCTTGAAAAGGGTGCTTTTTCAATTATGGAACCAAACCCCGAAGTCTGCGAAAGGTACGAGGATTTCTCACACGGACTTTGCCTTGTACCGGGACTTTGCTTTGATACGCAGGGATTCCGCCTTGGATTCGGCAAGGGTTACTATGACAGATTTTTGCAGAAATTTTCGGGAACAAGCGTGGGACTTTGCTACTCCAAATGTATGGAGCATACCCTGCCCTCGGGAGTGTTCGACCGCCCCGTTGATGCCGTGATTACCGAAAAATATACCAACCGAACAAATAATGAGTTTGTAAAGGAATGATACATTATGAACCCTGATAATTTTAATATGAATGAGCAGGAGCTTAACGCTCAGCGTCGCAAAAGAGCTGAAAATTTCAGACTTAACATTGATGAAACCGAGTACGAAGATGAAAATATGTACGGTGAATCCGAAAGTGAGCCGTCCGACCTCAATTCATACAGCGGTCAGGATGTTAAAAAGCAGATGGCAAGAGAGTCAAAGCATGTTCTTAAACAGAAGAAAAAGGAAGAAAAAAAGGCTCTTAAAGCGAAGAATAAACATAACCGCAGAATTTTCCGCCTTACATGGATAATCTCGGTTGTGATTGTCGGTGCAATGGCTGCCGTTTATATGATAACAGGTATGAACGATCTGCTTGCCGTAAACAGAACCGATTCTTCGACAGTCAAGATTGAGATTCCCGAAAATCCGACAGTTGACGATGTTACAAAGGTGCTTGTTGATAACAAGGTAATCGGTGAGCCGTCATATTTCAAGCTTTTTGTCAAAGTTACAAAGTCAGCCGATGATTTCACTCAGGGTACATATGAAATCCGTAAAAATATGGACTACGAGGCAATTGTCAACTTCCTTTCGAGTAACAACAACAGAACCGACACGGTTTCCGTTACAATTACCGAGGGTGAGAGCGTTCTTGAAATTGCCGACACTCTCAAAAAGAACGGTGCTTTGGGTGACAAGGACGAGTTCCTTTCACTCTGCAATTCCGACAAATTTGACAGCGACTTTGATTTTATCAAGGCTGAAACAAATGCGGACAAGCGTTACTACAAGCTTGAGGGTTATCTCTACCCCGATACCTACGAATTCTACAAAAACGAAAATGCAGAGTCCGTAATCTACAAACTTCTCAATAACTATGAAACTAAGATAAATGAAAAGCAGACTGTTGACGGCTATTCAAAGAAAACAACAGTTCTAAAAATGGTTGAAGAGAGCGACACCAAGTATTCACTTGATCAGGTTATGACAATCGCCTCAATCATTCAGGCAGAGGCGGCTGACAAAGAGGATATGTACTACATCTCATCAATTCTTCACAACCGTCTTACAGCCGATAGCAGTGCCGGTGTGTCAAACCTCGGTCTTGATTCGACAAAGTTTTACCCTTACAGAAGCCTTGAAGATGTTCCCGAAAATGACAGAAGCACCTACAAGAGCAGATACGACACATATGATAAGAAGGGACTTCCTTACGGTCCAATCTGCAACCCCGGTATGGATGCGATAATTGCCGCACTTAACCCGAACAGCACTGATTACTACTTCTTCTGTCACGACAGCAAGGGACAGGCTTATTACGCATCAACACTTGATCAGCAAAACGCAAATCTGGAGTATATTGAAAGCTATGATAAATAATTTTGAAAAACCTGAAATTTTGTCACCGGCAGGTGATATGGATTGCCTTAAATCCGCTTTAAACTTTGGCGCAGATGCAGTTTTTCTTGCAGGAAAAATGTTCGGAATGCGTTCCGCACCGCAGAATTTTGATAACGACCAGCTCAAACAGGCTTGTGACCTTGCCCATGCAAAGGGAGCAAGAATCCATGTGACTTGCAACACACTCCCACGCAACAACGAAATTCCTCATCTTCAGGAATTTATGGAGAATGCGCAGGCTTGCGGAGTTGATGCGTTCATCATTGCCGATCTCGGTGTTTTTGAGGCGGCTAAAAAGTATGCGCCAAAGGTTCAGCGCCACATTTCAACTCAGGCGGGAGTTACAAATTATGCAGCGGCAAATGTACTCTACAATATGGGTGCATCAAGAGTTGTGCTTGCAAGAGAAATTCCGCTTGATGAAATTGCCGAAATGCGTGCAAAAGTTCCGAAAGAGCTTGAAATCGAATGCTTTGTACACGGTGCAATGTGTGTTTCATTTTCAGGCAGATGCCTTATTTCAAGCTATATGACTGGTAGAGATGCAAATCACGGCGACTGCGCTCAGCCGTGCCGTTGGAAATATCATCTCTACGAAGAAAATCGTCAGGGGCAGTATTTCCCTGTTGAAGAAGCGGGCGACGGTACATACCTCTACAATTCAAGAGATCTCTGTATGATTGAGCATATCCCCGAACTTGTAAAGGCAGGTATTTCAAGCTTTAAAATTGAGGGCAGAGCGAAGTCGGCTTACTATGCCGCTGTTACAACAAACGCTTACCGTCACGCTGTTGACGATTATTTTGCCGAGGGTGATAATTATACTCTCAAACCTTGGATTAAGGAAGAGCTTGAAAAAATCAGCCACCGTGAGTACAACACAGGCTTCTATTTTGGCAGAGAACCCGGTCAGGTTACAGGCAACGGCGGATATATCCGTCATTATGATAATGTCGCATTGTGCGAAGAACTTGTTGACGATACAACAGCGGTAATCACTCAGCGTAACAAATTCTATGTCGGCGACACACTCGATGTGCTTCCGCCGAGCGGAATACCGTTTGAAATTAAGTGCGAGTCGCTTACAACAGACGAGGGTATGCCCGTTGAAAGTGCACCGCATCCAATGCAAAGACTTACAATGAAGTGCAATGCACCAGTTCCGTCAGGCTCGGTTATCAGAAAAAAGCGTGATTAAACCCGAATTTTGCTATTGACAACGCAAAGAAACAGTTCTATAATCTAAGTGCTGGTGTTCCCCACCTTAAAAACGGTGGGGAACAATTCAGCCTTTCAGCGTGAGCAAATCTCCCGCTGAAATACTGAGGAGCTGACGCTCCTATGCACTTGATTGCAATCTGTCGCAAACTCTGCTCCTTGCAAGCAAAGCAGAGTGTTGCTCCGATTTAAATTATTTGCTACAATTGAATTACAATATTCGGCTGTGACGGGATTAACCGAGATGTCAGCATTTCAGAGAGAAAGCCGTTTGGTGCAAGGCTTTTATGTAAAGTTTCGGTACGCTGCCCCTGAGCTCTGTGTGATTAAGCACAGCGTATTTCTGCGTTAAGGAAATGTAATCTATATGACGATTACTCAAAGCGGACGCTTAGCGTCAATTTGGGTGGTACCGCAGGATATTCCTGTCCCATTGTATTTTTATACAATGGGATTTTTTATTTTGCTCGGTTGCATACTTTAAACAAATTTGAACGAATATTGTATTCCCCTGTGAATTTGTATAAGGAGAGATTTTTTATGAAGTGGACAGGACTTAACGAATTAAGAGAAAAGTTCCTTGAATTCTTTGAATCAAAGGGTTGTTTAAGACTCCCCAGCTTTTCACTTGTTCCAAAGGACGACAACAGCCTTCTGCTCATCAACAGCGGTATGGCTCCTATGAAAAAATATTTTACAGGTGAGGTAACACCTCCTCGCAAGCGTGTTACAACCTGTCAGAAATGTATCCGTACTCCCGACATTGAGCGTGTCGGTATCACAGCCCGTCACGGTACATTCTTTGAAATGCTCGGTAACTTCTCATTCGGCGACTATTTTAAGCACGAGGCTACAGCATGGGCATGGGAATTCTTTACAAAGGTTCTTGAAATGCCGCCCGAAAAGCTCTATGTTTCAATCTATGAGGACGATGACGAGGCTTTTGACATTTGGACAAAAGAGGTCGGCGTTGATCCGTCACATATGGTAAGACTCGGCAAGGAAGATAACTTCTGGGAACACGGTTCAGGTCCATGCGGTCCTTGTTCGGAAATTTACTTTGACCGTGGTGACGAAAAGGGCTGCGGCAGACCCGACTGTCATGTAGGCTGTGAATGCGACCGTTTTGTTGAGGTTTGGAACCTTGTATTTACTCAGTTTGAGAATGACGGCAAGGGTAACTACACTCCTCTTGAACATCCGAACATTGATACAGGTATGGGACTTGAAAGACTTGCCTGTGTTATGCAGGGTGTTGACAACCTTTTCCTCGTTGACACAATTCAGAATATTATGAAACACATCTCACAGATTACAGGTGTTGAGTACGGCAAAAATGAAAAGAGCGATGTTTCGCTCCGTGTTATCACAGACCATATCCGCAGTACAACATTTATGATCGGTGACGGTGTTCTTCCGTCAAACGAGGGCAAGGGCTATGTGCTCCGCCGTTTGCTCAGAAGAGCCGCCCGTCACGGCAGACTTCTCGGTTACAACGAGCCTTTCCTTTATAAGGTTTGCGATACGGTTATCAAGGAAAATCTCACAGCTTATCCCGAACTCAAGGAAAAGCAGGAGTTTATCACAAAGGTTATCAAGGTTGAGGAAGAAAGCTTTGCCAAGACAATTGATCAGGGCTTTAAGATGCTCAACGGCATTATGGACAGCGAAGATGTTAAGGTTCTCAGCGGTGAGGACGCATTTAAGCTTAACGATACCTACGGCTTCCCGATTGACCTTACAAGAGAAATCCTTTCCGAAAAAGGCATTAAGGTTGATGTTGATCGTTTCCGTGAGCTCATGAAAGAGCAGAAAAAGCGTTCCCGTGACGCAAGAAAGAATGCCGGTGCAGATGCTTGGATTTCTGACACAACAGACCTTTCGGATATTGCAAACACAGAATTTGTTGGCTATACAGACCTCAAGACAACTTCAAAGGTTCTTGCAATCGTTAAAGACGGTGTGAGAGTTGACAGTATCGGTGAGGGCGAAAATGCTATCATCGTTCTCGACAAAACTCCGTTCTACGGAGAAGGCGGCGGTCAGGTTGGCGACACAGGTGTTATGGAGTCTGGCAGTTTTTCAGCTGATGTTGACAACACAACAAAGAATCCGTCAGGCACAATTTACCTTCACGCTTGTACAGTAAAGAGCGGCAGCATCAATGTAGGTGCAGAAGTTTCAACAGCTGTTGATGAAGAGCGTCGTGCCGACATTACAAGAAACCACACAGCTGCTCACCTTCTTCAGGCTGCTCTCCGTGAGGTTCTCGGCAACCATGTTCAGCAGGCAGGTCAGCTTGTTTCCGACGATTACTTCCGTTTTGACTTTACTCATTTTGAGGCTCTCACAGCAAAAGAGCTCATTGAGGTTCAGAACCTTGTAAATAAAAAGATTCTTGAGGCTATCCCTGTTACAACACAGGAAATGCCTATTGAAGAGGCTAAAAAGCTCGGTGCAATGGCACTCTTCGGCGAAAAGTACGGTGATGTTGTCCGTGTTGTAAGCGTAGGCGACTTCTCGGCTGAATTCTGTGGTGGTACTCATGTTAAGAATACTGCTAACCTCGGTCTTTTCAGAATCAGACAGGAGGGCTCGGTTGCCGCAGGTGTAAGAAGAATTGAGGCTCTCACAGGTATGGGCGTTCTCAAGTACATCAACGGTATGAGTGCTGTTATTATGGATGTTTGCTCATCACTCAAAATTGCAAATCCAAAGGCAGTTGTTGAGGGCGTTCAGAAAGCCGAACAGCTTATTAAGGAACAGCAGAGAGAAATCAATGAACTCAACTCAAAACTCGCTGTTGCTCAGATTGGTCAGCTCTTTGCAGGCACAACAGAGGAACACGGTGTAAGAGTTGTTACCGGCAAGATTGACAAAGCTAATGCCGATATTCTCCGCACAATGTGTGAAAAGGCAAGAGATTTTGCTCCAAAGTGCGTATGCGTTCTTGCAACAGAGAATGACGGCAAGGTAACATTTGCCGCAGCCTGCGGTAAAGAGGCTCTCGCTCTCGGTGCAAACGCAGGCAAAATCGTTAAGGCTGTTGCTCAGAAAGCAGGCGGTAACGGTGGAGGCAAGCCCGATATGGCTATGGCAGGCGCTAAGCAGCCGGAGAAAATTTCTGAGGCTCTTGACAGCGTTAAAGAAACTGTATACGGTATATTAAAGTAACCAAAAATTGCACATTATGGTTTGTTTGAATCCCAAATTGTGGAAAATAGCCAAACAAACATATTAAATCTTGTGCAATTGAGAGAAACGGTTTTGAATTAAACCTATTGCAGTTTTGTAATTTTTATTGTATAATAACAATACTAAGATATGAATATCTATCTTGGATATGTATGAACAATTTTAGGAGGAGATTAAAAATGTTCAAGAAAATTGCAGGTCTTTTTCTTGCAGCAGCAGTAATGTGCAGTTCAGCTGCCATCACAGCAAGTGCTGCAGAAGCAGAAGATGACGCTGCTGTAGCTGCAGCAGATCAGTCAGGTGAAGTTTCAGCTGAAGGTTCTTCAGAGGTTTCTGCCGACGCTTCTTCAGAAGTTGGCGCAGGTAACACAATCAACTTTGATGTTAAGAAGTCAGGTTGGAATAATGTTAAGATAGTTTACTGTCACATTTGGAAGGCTGACGGTACAGGCACATGGCCTGATTGGCAGTCAAAGAAGGAGAAATGTACATACAATTCTTCAACAGGTATTGCTACATACGACCTTTCAAAGACAGGTAACACAATTTCTAAGTCAGACGGAAGAGTTTACTGCGTAATCTTCAGTGCTAACACAGGTATGCAGTCATACAACGCTATCATGAGCGGTAACTGCATCGGCGACACACTCTATTGCACAGGTAATCAGATTGAAAACCCTGAGGACTCAGAGAAGAAGGCAAACGAAGCAAGGTGGGAAAAGAATTCTGACTGTGGTCCTGAGAGAAAAATCACATCAACAGGTAATGTTGTTGGTTCAGCTTTCCCGGAAGGCGAAACAGATGTAACAATGATGGCTACATACCTCATCGCTTACTACAACGATCCTGCTAAGACAGATCTTACACAGAACCTTCTTAACACACTTAAGGTTAGCCCAACACAGGTTATGGGTGCTGTAACAGATAAGCTCAACGCTACAAAGAACCCTGATAAGGATAAGATTGCTCCTGCAGTTGAGAAGATTCTCTCAGGTTGCACAGATCCTACAACAGGTAAAAAGGTTGACAAGACTCAGCTCGACAACGCTAAGAAATCAGGCAACAAGGGTTCAAGCTCATCAGGCTCAAGCAACAGCGGTTCAAGCTCAAGCAACGGTGGCTCAAGCTCATCAGGTTCAGGTTCTTCAAGCACAGGCGCAGTTAAGTCAGGCGTTGAAACAACTATCGTTTTCGTAATGGCTGGTCTTATGGTTTCAGCAGCAGGCGTTATGTTCCTTGCAAGAAAGAAGAGAGAAGAATAATTTAAAAGATTGTTCTTTTATCTAAGCATTTTTCGGACACTGTCACATGGCAGTGTCCGTTTTGCTTTGTTGTTTGTATTCGGCTTAATCGCCGTTTTTGCCCGATTAGTCGAAAAAATTTTAGAAACACCTTGACAATAGCCTCTCGTTTTGCTACAATGTTAATGTTGCATCGGGATGTAGCGCAGTTTGGTAGCGCACACGTCTGGGGGGCGTGGAGTCGCAAGTTCAAGTCTTGTCATCCCGACCAACTAAAGCCTTTTTGTCTTTTGACAGAAAGGCTTTTTTTCTTTACGATAAACTGCTTACTGCAAATAATTAACGCAAAAGGAGAAAATATGCTTAATATCGGCTCTCATCTTTCAATATCAAAAGGATTTTACGCAATCGGCAAGGATGCGCTTTCAATCGGTGCAAACACATTTCAATTTTTTACACGCAACCCTCGTGGCGGTGCGGCACGAAGAATTGATGCAGAAGATGTTAACGCACTTATTAAACTTATGTCAGAAAATAATTTTGCGAAAATTCTTGCCCACGCACCGTACACAATGAACCTCTGTTCGGCAAAACCCGAAACCCGTGAATTTGCTCTGAACACGCTTACAGACGATTTGAAAAGAATGGAATATCTTCCGAATAATCTTTATAATTTTCATCCCGGCAGTCACACGGGACAGGGTGTTGAAACCGCAGTTGAGCAGGTTTCCGATGCCTTGAACACAGCAATGTTTGATGATATGACAACAACCGTGTTGCTTGAAACAATGGCGGGCAAGGGAACAGAAGTCGGCAGAACCTTTGAAGAACTGCGTATGATTATCGACCGTGTCGAAAGAAACGATAAAATCGGTGTTTGCCTTGACACTTGCCATATTTTTGACGCAGGCTACGACATTGTCAATAATCTTGACGGTGCACTTGATGAATTTGACCGTGTAATCGGTCTTGACAGGTTAAAAGCAATTCACCTTAACGACAGTATGAATCCGATTGGCAGTCATAAGGACAGGCATCAGAAAATCGGCAAGGGAAATATCGGCATTGATGCCTTTGAGAAAATTATCAATAATAAAAATTTGCGTAATCTGCCCTTCTTCCTTGAAACACCGAACGAGCTTAAAGGCTACGCAGAAGAGATTGCACTTCTGCGTGGTATGTATTTTGAATAGTAATTGTTACGATTTGTTTTACAGGATAAAATTGTACAAAAAGTTAAGATGGTTAGTACATATTATTATTGCTATTGTGAGTGAAATTTCTTGCAATTTTTATTTGTTTTACTTTAATAGGCAATATAACTAAAAAGATTTGCCTTTATTATGCAGTTAGTAAATTGATTAAGATACGAATTTTTGTTATTATTAATCTGTGTACTGGCAAATATTGTTATTTTTCAACAAATGATAGAAATTTCCGTACATGGTAATTTTATTTAGGAGTGAAAAAATTGAGCAAAAGCAAAAAAATTATCAGTCTTGCCCTCAGTGCGACAATGGTACTCTCCGGTCTTACAATCGGTGCGGTTACCACAAATGCTGCTCAGAAATCGGATGAGGTTTCTGCAACAAGCACAGCAGTAGTTTCATCAGGCAGTCAGGCCGCACAGAAGACCATCGGTGGCGCAGCAATTCTTCATTGCTTTGACTGGTCGTATAATTCAATCAGAGAGAACCTCAAGGCAATTAAGGATGCAGGCTACACAGCTGTTCAGACATCACCTGTAATGCCTGCAAAGGATTACAATGCTTCATGGACTAAGCAGTCACAGCAGTGGTGGAAGCTTTATCAGCCACTCGACATTGCGGTAGGTGACGGCAACACATGGCTTGGTACAAAAGCTGAACTCAAGGCTCTTTGTGATGCAGCAGAAGATATGGGCATTAAGGTTGTCTGCGATATCGTAGCTAACCACCTTGCTGATAAAGACGGTTCAGGTAACAATCAGGGCAACATCAATGCAAATGTAGCTTCAGACCTTAATAAGCCGGAATATTTCCACCTCAATGGCGAATGGGCTAACGATGATAACAACCGTTACAAGGTAACACAGGGCTCAATCGGTCAGCCTGACCTTAACACAGGCAACTCATACATTCAGCAGAGATACAAGAACCTCCTTGTTGAGCTTGTTGGTCTTGGTGTTGACGGTTTCCGTTTTGATGCCGCAAAGCACATTGAGCTTCCTACAGACGGCAGCTACGGCAGCCAGTTCTGGCCGACAGTTCTCAACGGTGCACAGTCAGCCGCTTCAGAGGATCTTTTCTTCTACGGTGAAATTCTTAACTACGCAGGTACAGACATCGGTAACTACACAAAGTATATGAGCATTACCGATAACTATTCAAGTGACTGCATCCTCGTTGCAGCTAACAACGGTAATGCAAGCAGTATGGCTAACTCGGCATATGTAAAGGGCGCAGGTGCATCAAAGTCAGTTCTCTGGGCTGAGTCACACGATACATATATGGGTGAGTCAGGTTCTGCAGGTATCAAGAACACAGCTAATATTTCAGATGCAACAGTTGTAAGAGCATATGCAATGGTTGGTTCAAGAGCTAACTCAACATCACTCTTCTTTGCAAGACCTGCAGAAAATATGTGCGATGCGAGTACAGATACAACATACAAGTCAAAGGCTGTTACAGAAATCAACAAATTTAAAAACTACTTTGACGGTCAGTCTGAGTATCTCGGTTCAAGCGGTTCAATCGCTTACAATGTTCGTGGTACATCAGGTGTTGTTCTTGCTAACTCATCAAACAACGGTGCAACAGTAAACTTCAGCATTAAGAACCTTGCTGACGGTAAATATAAGGATCAGATTACAGGCACAGAATTCACTGTTTCTAACGGTACAATTTCAGGTACAATCGGTTCAACAGGTGTTGCTGTTATCTATAACGCAGAGCCTGAGGGTCCGTCAGCTTCTGCAACTCCGGGTTCTTCAAGCTTTAAGACTGACACACTCACACTTACATTAAACTATGACAACGCAACAAGCGGTCAGTATTCACTTAACGGTGCAGCTTACAAAAGCTACACAAACGGTCAGAAACTCCCAATCGGCAGCGGCGTTGCTTACGGTTCAACAATTACTGTATCTGTAAAGGCAAGTGACGGCAAGACTACAAGCGAACCTGTTACATACACATACACAAAGGTTGATCCTACAAAGATTGACACAGTATATTATGATAACTCCTCAACAAACTGGTCAACAGTTTATGCTTATATGTGGGGCGATTCAGACCCGAAGATTATGACATGGCCGGGTGTTCAGATGACAAAGGTAAGCGGCAATGTTTACTCAGCTGAAATTCCTGAAGGTGCAACATATGTTATCTTCAACAATAATGCTGCTCAGACAGATGACCTTACTCTTCAGGGTTCGGGTATGATTTACAAGAACGGCAGCTGGTCGGCTTATGATGTCCCTACAACAACAGCACCTGCCACTACTGCTCCTGTTACACAGCCTGCTACAACAGCACCTGTAACACAGCCGACAACATCAGGCGACAGAGTTCTTATCGGTGATACAGACCTCAACGGCAAAGTTTCTGTCAGTGACGCAACACTTGTTCAGATGCACATTGCTCATATGACAGACCTCACAGGCAATGCACTCACAGCAGCTGATGTTAATCAGGACAATGTAATCACTGTAAAAGATGTATCTTTAATTCAGAACTATCTCGTTGATCTCAGCGACCATGGTTCATGCGGTACATATGTAGGCGGTGTTGAGCCTACAACAGCTCCTGCAACAGAGCCTGCAACAACAACTCCTGTAAGCAAGACATATGTATATGCAAAGGGTTATACTCACGCTTATATGTGGTCAAACGGCAATTCCGACATCGTCGGTGCTTGGCCCGGTAAGGCTATGGAGAGTATCGGCAACGGTGTTTACCGCATCGAAGTTCCGGACGGTGCAACGAGCATCATTTTCAGCAACAGCGGCAACAACCAGACAACCGACCTCACAATCAATGCCGGCAAGCTTTATGAAAACGGCTCATGGTCTGATTACAACGCTTAATTGCGTTAAAAATTCAAATTGAATTTAAAGTTTTTAAAGTCCTCTCGATTTATCGAGAGGACTTTTTGCAATGTGAAATTCCATACATTTACCGCAAATTGTTGTTTCATAATCCTCCGTAAATCGGGAACAATAATCAAAAATAATTTACGGAGTGATATTGTGATTGAAAATATACAGAAAAAAGAATTTGAGAGTTTAATCAAATCATCAAAACCTGTACTTGCGGATTTTTATGCGGTATGGTGTTCACCGTGCAAAATGCTCGCCCCAACGATTGAAGAAATTCATAATGATTACAACGACTATTTTGAAACCGTCAAGGTAAATGTTGACGAAAATCCCGAACTGACAGAGTATTACGGAGTGTCAGGAATTCCTGCACTTCTGCTTTTTAAGGACGGAAAGGAAATTTTGCGGATGTCGGGAGTTCAGACAAAGGAAAGAATAATTTCCGCAATTTCAGAAAAGACAGGTGACCGTTTTGTATGATCTTGTAATTGCAGGCGGAGGTGCGGCGGGACTTACTGCGGCCCTCTATGCTTCACGGAGCGGACTTGACTACATTGTGCTTGACCCTGCATCACCCGAGGGCAGTTCAATTGCTCTTACCGATGCTGTTGAAAATTACACTGGGTTTAACGATATTGCAGGATTTGACCTTATTCAGCACTTTTATTCGCACGCAAAGTCATTTGGTGCAAATTTTGTCAGAAAGGCGCTTGTCGGGATAAGAAAAAATTATGACGGATTTATTCTTGAATGTTCCGACGGTGAAATCAATACAAGGTCGGTTATTCTCTGTATGGGTGCAGCCCACAAAAAGCTCGGAATCGACGGCGAGAGCGAGTTTGAGGGCAGGGGAGTGAGCTATTGTGCCGTGTGTGACGGCTATTTTTTCAAGGACAAAACCGTTTCGGTAATCGGTGGCGGAAACACCGCTGTTACCGAGGCTATCTATCTGTCGCACATCTGCAAAAAGGTTTTTCTGATTTACAGGGGCAGTGCGTTAAAAGCCGACAAGGTGCTTATGCAAAAACTTGAAAAATCGGGCAATGTTAAAATTTTTTATAACACGAATGTGGAGAAAATCAACGGCGATGAAAAAGTTAAGTCTGTTACCCTTGACAGCAGAAAAAGTTTAAAAACCGATGGGATTTTTGTGGCGGTAGGTCTTGAGCCGAGAACCGAATGTGTAAAAGGTTTTGTCACTACTGATGAAAAAGGTTATATAATTGCTGATGAAAGCTGTCAAACTTCGGTGTCGGGAATCTTTGTTGCAGGTGACATCCGCACCAAAAATCTGCGGCAAATCATAACCGCCTGTTGTGACGGTGCAAATTCTGTTTACGGAATAAACAAATTTTTGAAATTGTAAGGTTTTCTTTTTCTGATTTTTATGGTATACTATACTTGATATTGTTAATTTTTCCGGATGAATAAAATGAAACTGTTACAAAATAAAAAAACAGCATATTTAACAGCGATTTTCTGCACACTTTTGTGGGGAACAGCCTTTCCGTTCATAAAGCTCGGCTACTCTGCCTTTGAAATTGACGAGTCGGACATCGGCTCAAAACTGATTTTCGCAGGAATGCGTTTTATGATAGCGGGATTTATGGTTTTCCTCTTTTTGTGGGTGTCCAAAGGAAAAGTGCCCACACTTTCAAAAAAAGATATACTGCCTGTTTGCTCGCTCGGCGTGGTTCAGACAGGATTGCAGTATATTTTTACATACATCGGAATCGGCTTTACAAGCGGAACGAACACATCGATAATTACGGCTTGTGCATCATTCTTTACCGTACTTTTTGTGCCGTTGTTTTTCAAAAATGACAGGCTCACGCTGATGAAAATTATCGGCTGTATCCTCGGATTCGGCGGAATTATCGCAATTAACTTCGGCGGTACTGTCAGCACCGATACTTGGTTCGGCGATATGATGATTCTGTTTTCAACAATCTCTGCGGCTGCAGGCAACATCGTGGCGAAAAAAGTCACAACAGGGCGAGATCCGTTTCCTGTAACTGCTTTTCAGCTCTTGACAGGTGGTTTTATACTGCTCGTGTCGGGCATATGTTGTGGCGGCAGTGTCGGTTCAATAAATGCCGAGAGTATTTCCGTATTGCTCTGGCTTGCGTTTGTATCAGCGGCGGCATTTTCGCTGTGGACAGGACTTCTCAAATTTCACGATGCAAGCAGAATTTCGGTTTTCAATTTGCTTGTTCCGGTATTCGGAACGGTTTTGTCAGGACTTATGCTCGGTGAAAATGTGTTCAGAATCGAAACATTGATTTCACTCATTCTGATTTCACTCGGAATTGCATTTGTAAATATAAATTTCAAAAAATCGGGAGGTAAAAGATGAATCCTGATATTAAAGGTATTATTTCCGATATGGACGGCGTCATTCTTGACACCGAAAAGCTATATGTCCGTTTTTGGTGTGAGGCGGCTAATTTTTACGGCTATCCAATGGAAACACACCACGCTTTAAGTATTCGCTCAATGGCTCGTCCGTTTGCAATTGCAAAATTAAAAGGCTTTTTCGGCGAAGATTTTGATTACTACAAAGTTCACGATAAGCGAATTGAGCTTATGGATAAGTTTATTTCGGAAAACGGCATTGAGCCAAAGGCTGGGGCGGCTGAATTTCTCGGCTACCTAAAGCAAAACGGCTACAAAGTTGCCCTTGCAACCGCAACTGCTCCCGAAAGAACGAAAAAATATCTTTCGGCTCTCGGACTTTACGATTATTTTGACGAGATAGTTTGTGCGTCAATGGTTGCAAAAGGAAAGCCCGAACCCGACATCTATCTTTATGCCGCAGAAAAACTCGGACTTGCTCCCGAAAACTGCATTGCGCTTGAGGACTCACTCAACGGCATAAAATCGGCAAGCTCGGCAGGCTGTAAAACGGTTATGGTTCCCGACCTTGACCGTCCGAGTGCAGAGGCAATTCCACTTCTCTACGGAGTTGCGGACAACCTTATTGATGTAAAACGATTTTTATAATGGACATAAAGCAAGTTTTGCTTTTGTATATTAAACAGGGTAGGTTTATTACTAAAACAAGGAGGCGTACATATGTGGGAAGCGATTTCAGCTGTGATGAATAGTTTCAATGACTTCCTGTGGGGTTGGTTTATGATTATCCTTCTTCTCGGAACTCATATTTTCCTCACGATTCGCACAAAATTTGTACAGAGAAAAACATTTAAGGCAATCAAACTTTCGGTTACAAAAGACCCCGAAACAGACGGCGACATCAGTCCTTTTCAGGCTTTGGCAACTGCGCTTGCCTCAACAATCGGCACGGGTAATATCATAGGTGTTGGTACTGCCATCGCACTTGGCGGACCGGGTGCAGTGCTTTGGTGTTGGCTTACGGGTGTTTTCGGTATCGCAACAAAGTATTCCGAGTCACTCATCGGTGTAAAGTATCGTGTAAAGACCTCTGACGGCAGAATGCTCGGCGGCGCTATGTATGCCCTCGAAAGAGGATTTAAGTTTAAAACACTCGGCAAAATTTTAGCCGTTCTTTTTGCACTTTTTGCATTGCTTGCATCTTTCGGCATCGGTTCGGGTGTTCAGGTTAATGCAATTTCAAACATTATGAACAACACCTTTGACCTTGGTACGGTAAATCTTTTCGGTCAGGACGCTTCGGTTATTTCGATTATTGTAGGTGTTCTTGTTGCTGCAATTACAGCCGTTGTAATTTTCGGAGGTATCAAGTCAATCTCAAGAGTTTGCGAACTCCTTGTACCGTTTATGGCTGTTTTCTATGTTCTCGGCTGTATTATTATCCTCGGCATGAACTTTGATGTTCTCGGTAAGACATTTGAAATGATTTTTCAGGACGCATTTTCTCTCAAGTCCGTTGCAGGCGGTTTCCTCGGTTCAAGCCTTATGCTTGCCGCTCGTTACGGTATTGCAAGAGGTCTTTTCAGTAACGAATCCGGTATGGGTTCTGCTCCGATAGTTGCCTCTGCCGCTCAAACAAGAAACCCTGTTCGTCAGGCTATGATTTCTTCAACGGGTACTTTTTGGGACACTGTCGTTGTTTGTCTTATGACAGGTCTTGTGCTTGTAAGCTCAATTATCAAAAATCCTGCAATTGATGTTTCCGACGGCGGTGACCTTACATACAAAGCCTTCCAGCAGATTCCCGTAATCGGCACACCGATTCTTGTTATCGGTATTGCCGCTTTTGCATATTCAACAATCCTCGGCTGGTCATACTACGGTGAACGCTGTGTTGAATATCTTTTCGGCAGAGGCGGTATGATTCCTTACAAGCTGATTTTTGTATTTATTCTTCTCATCGGTCCTGTTATCAAGCTCGACCTTGTTTGGACAATGGCTGACATCTTCAATGCACTTATGTCAATTCCCAACCTTATTGCCGTAGTTGTGCTTTCGCCTGTTGTTGTAAAAGAAACAAACTATTACCTTTACGGCAACAGACTGGATGAATACGATAAAACCAAACTTCCTGTAGTAAATAAATAATCACATAAAGCCTGCACTGTAACTATGTGCAGGCCTGAATTTTAAGAGGGAACATTATGGAGAAATCAAGAATTGAAAAGCAATTTGATTTTATAAAGGAAATTGATAAGGAAAAATTCATCCTCCGTCAAACCTACCTTTCCGACGCTCGAAAAAAGGAAAACGATGCCGAGCACGCATGGCATATGGCGATAATGACCGTTATGCTTTCCGAATATGCAAATTCGGAAATTGATGTGCTTAAAACAATGACAATGCTCCTGATTCACGATATTGTCGAGATTGACGCAGGCGATACATATGCCTATGATGAGGAAGCCAAGAAAACTCAGGCAGAGCGTGAAATGAAAGCCGCAAAAAGAATTTTCGGACTTCTTCCGGAAGATCAGGGCGAAAAGATGATGAATCTGTGGCTTGAATTTGAAAGCGGTGAAACAGCCGAAGCAAAGTTTGCACACACAATGGATAACATTCAGCCTGCCATGCTCAATGATGCAACCGACGGCAAGGCGTGGGTAGAGCATATTGTTCATCTGCACAGTATCCTTAACCGCAACAAAAACACCGCTGACGGCTCAAAAAAGCTGTGGGAATATTCAAGGGATAACTTTATTATGCCCAATGTTGAAAAGGGCAGAATAATCAACGATTGAGCCGCAATAAATGATTTTGGCAATATAGGTTCTCTACTTGATTTTGAACAGCCGATGTGCTAAAATTAAGATTAACGATACAGAAATTTTCACTGTGTTTTATTATGGAACAATTGAAGGGCTTTTATGTGAATTTTGTTCCGATTTGATAATTATGGAAAGGGTGTTTACAATGAAAAGTTCAGTTATAAAGGACGGCGTAAGTACCGCACCTCAGCGTTCGCTTTTGAATGCTCTCGGTCTTACCGAAGAAGAAATTAAGAGACCTTTTATCGGTATTGTAAGTTCCAAGAACGATATCGTTCCGGGACATATGAATATAGATAAGATTGTTGACGCCGTTAAGCAGGGCGTTGCTCTTGCAGGCGGCGTTCCGATTGTATTCCCTGCAATCGCTGTTTGTGACGGTATTGCTATGGGACATGAGGGAATGAAGTATTCTCTCGTAACCCGTGAGCTTATCGCAGACTCAACAGAGGCTATGGCAAAGGCTCATGCGTTTGACGCACTTGTAATGGTTCCTAACTGCGACAAGAATGTTCCGGGTATGCTTATGGCTGCCGCAAGAATTAATGTTCCGACAGTTTTCGTAAGCGGCGGTCCTATGCTTGCAGGTCATGTTAAGGGCAAAAAGACAAGTCTTTCGAGTATGTTTGAGGCAGTCGGCGCTTATACGGCAAACAAGATTACTGCCGAAGAGCTTGCCGAGTTTGAAAACAAGGCTTGTCCGTCATGCGGTTCATGTTCGGGTATGTACACCGCCAACAGTATGAACTGTCTTACCGAGGCAATCGGTATGGGACTTCAGGGTAACGGTACAATTCCTGCTGTTTACTCAGACAGAATCAAGCTTGCAAAGCACGCCGGCATGAAGGTTATGGAACTCCTTGAAAAGGATATCCGTCCTCGTGACATTCTCACGGAAAAAGCATTTATGAATGCTCTTACTGTTGATATGGCTCTCGGCTGTTCAACAAATACAATGCTCCACCTTCCTGCAATCGCAAAAGAGGCAGGTGTTAAGATTAACCTTGACATCGCCAACGAAATCAGCAAAAAGACTCCTAACCTTTGTCACCTTGCTCCTGCAGGTCACACATATATGGAGGATCTCAACGAGGCAGGCGGTGTTTATGCCGTAATGAACGAGCTTACAAAGGTTGGACTTCTTGACACAGACCTTATCACGGCAACAGGCAAGACTGTAGGCGAGAACATTAAGGGTTGTGAAATCAAGGACACGGACATCATTCGCCCTGTTACAAATCCATACAGCAAGACAGGCGGTATTGCTGTTCTCAAGGGTAACCTTGCTCCTGACGGTTCTGTTGTTAAGAGAAGTGCCGTTGCAGAGGAAATGATGCACCACAAGGGTGCGGCAAGAGTGTTTGACTGCGAAGAGGATGCTCTCAGTGCAATTTATGACGGCAAAATCAATCCCGGTGAGGTTGTTGTTATCAGATACGAAGGTCCTAAGGGCGGTCCGGGCATGAGAGAAATGCTCAACCCGACTTCCGCTATTATGGGCAGCGGCCTCGGCAACTGTGTTGCTCTTATCACAGACGGCCGTTTCTCAGGCGCAACAAGAGGTGCGGCTATCGGTCATGTATCTCCCGAGGCAGCAGTCGGCGGTCCGATCGCACTTGTTAAAGAGGGCGATATGATTGAAATCGACATTCCTGCAAACACAATCAACCTCCTCGTTTCTGACGAAGAGCTTGCAAAGCGTAAGGCAGAATGGAAACCCCGTCAGCCCAAGATTACAACAGGCTACCTTGCTCGTTATGCAAAGCTTGTTACATCAGGCGCACAGGGTGCGGTTCTTGAATAATCAAGTTTTCAAGGCTCTCGTTTTGAGAGCCTTTTCTTTTGTCGAAAATTGATTTTTTAGGGAATCAATCGTTAAAATGCACAATTGACCTTGCAAAAATCTGTATATTTTTCAGCTTAACATAAAATAAAAAAGCAAGTTGCACAATTCACCCCTTGTCCATTTGGGCAAAGGGTGAATTTTTTTATTTTGCCATAATTCGGTTGTTTATTTTATACAAATATGCTATAATAATTCCGTATTAATTGACACTATTGTTTAATTTTGTCGAAATAAGCTTGATTAGAATAGAAATTTTACGAAAGGGGATTTCACTTTTGAAACAATACGACGCTAAAAAAATTCTTAATATTGCCCTCGCAGGACACAGCGGCAGCGGCAAAACCTCGGTTGCGGAGTCAATACTCTATCTCTCAAAGATGAGCGAAAGACTCGGTAAGGTTGCAGACGGCAACACAGTCCTTGATTTTGACAGCGAGGAGATCAAAAGACAGACTTCAATTATGACGGCGGTTGCACCGATTGAATGGAAAAATACAAAAATCAACCTAATCGACACCCCCGGCCTTTTTGATTTTGCAGGCGGTGTTGCAGAGGGCATGAGAGCGGCTGATACTGCTCTTATCGTTGTTTCGGGCAAGGACGGTGTCTGTGTAGGTACCGAAAAAGCAGTTGAGGCGGCAACAAAGGCAGGGCTTACAAAGGTGTTCTTTGTAAACGGTCTTTGTGACGAAAGCGCCCGTTTCTATCGTGTATTCGAGAGCTTGAAGGCTACATTCGGTCCGTCTGTTTGTCCTGTTGTTGTTCCGTACATTGTTGACGGTCAGGCAAACACTTATGTTAATTTGTTTGATTACAAGGCTTATGAATACGGCACAGACGGCAGTGTAAAACAGACTGCGCTTCCTGATATGGGCGACAGGCTTGAGGGCTTGCGTGAGGCTATCAAGGAGGCTGTTGCCGAAACAAGCGAGGAACTTCTTGACAAGTTCATTATGGGCGAGGAGTTTACTCCCGAAGAAATCATTCTCGGTGTAAGTCAGGGTGTTAAGGACGGCACAATTTGCCCTGTATTCTGCGGTGACGCTCATAATACATTCGCAATTGATCAGCTTTTGAACAGCCTTACATGGCTTGCTCCGTCAGCGGCTGACAAGAGCGGTGAAATCGGTGTTGACCTTGACGGTGAACCCGTTGATGTTTCGGTTAATGACGGCGGTGCGGCTGCCGCAATTGTATTCAAGACAGTTGCAGACCCGTTCATCGGCAGACTTTCATATGTAAAGGTTGTTTCGGGCAAGGTAAACTCGGACGCTCCTCTCATCAATATGCGTACAGGCGCACAGGAGAGAATTACAAAGGTGCTTTCCGTAAGCGGTAAAAAGCAGTCGGATGTTCCGTACATCGGTGCGGGCGATATCGGTGCAATCCCGAAGCTTGCATCAACAAAGACAGGCGACACACTCTGTTCGCCTCTCAGAAAGGTTGTTCTTGACGGAATCGACTATCCGTCATCATCATATACAATGGCTGTTTACCCCGCAAAGAAAGGCGACGAGGATAAGGTCGCTCAGGGCATTGCAAAGCTTGCAGACGAAGATCCGACAATCAAGCTCGTTTCAAACCACGAAACCCATGAAATGCTCCTTTCGGGACTCGGTGAACAGCATCTTGATGTTGTAATTTCAAGACTTAAAACAAAGTATAATGTTGATGCAGTCCTCAAAAAGCCAAAGATTGCATACAGAGAAACTATCCGCAAAAAGGTTTCCGCACAGGGCAGATATAAAAAGCAGTCGGGCGGTCACGGTCAGTTCGGTGATGTGTGGATTGAGTTTGAGCCGTGTGATTCGGACGGTCTTGTATTTGCCGAAAGAGTTGTCGGCGGTGCAGTCCCGAAGAATTTCTTCCCTGCTGTTGAAAAGGGACTTCAGGATTCAATCAAGAAGGGTGTTCTTGCAGGCTATCCGATGGTAGGCATCAAGGCTACTCTTTATGACGGTTCATATCATCCTGTTGATTCCTCCGAGATGTCATTCAAGACAGCGGCATCTCTTGCTTATAAGAACGGTATTCCGAATGCATCTCCGACGCTTCTTGAGCCAATCGGAAGCCTTAAAGCCAATGTTCCGGATGCAAATATGGGCGATGTAATGGGCGAAGTAAACAAGCGCAGAGGCCGTGTGCTCGGTATGCAGCCGGGTGAAAACGGCACACAGATTGTTGAGGCGGAAGTTCCTATGGCAGAAATGGATGACTTTGCAACTTACATTCGTCAGGTAACACAGGGCAGAGGTTCGTTTGAATTTGCGTTTGTTCGCTATGAGGACACTCCCGCAAATGTTGCACAGAAGATTATTGAGAAAGCTAAGGCTGACTCTCAGGAATAAACAATAAGCTGATTAAGGCACCGATTTTTCGGTGCCTTTTGCTTTTCTTGCGTGAATATTCATATTGTGGTATAATTAAGCTATACTTATGTGAATGTGGGGATGGGATTTTACTGCAAAGGATGATGACAATGAAAAATCTTTTACAAAGAGCGAGAAAGTCAATTAAAATCAAGAATATGCTTTTTCTCACAATTGCCGGAATTATCAATGCGTTCGGAATTACAATATTCCTCAATCCCGTGAACCTTTATGACAGCGGAATTTCGGGTACGGCTATGCTTGCGGCACAGCTCACGCCTGAGAGTTTGTCGCTTTCGCTTTTTCTTATACTTTTTAACCTGCCTTTGTTTTTATTCGGACTTAAAAAGCAGGGAAAAAAGTTTACATTTTATGCAATCTACACGGTTGCGGTCTATTCATTCGTTTCGTGGCTGATAACCGATGTTCTGCCAGTTGATGTCAGTATGGCATCTCCGCTTGCGGGAACGGATTTGCTACTTTGTGCCGTGTTCGGCGGTGTGATTTCGGGTATAGGCAGCGGTCTTGCAATCAAATTCGGCGGTGCAATGGACGGCATCGAGGTTATGGCAGTAATATTTGCGAAGAAAATCGGTGTATCGGTTGGTTCATTCGTTATGGCATACAATATCGTTCTTTATGTTGTATGCGGTTTCATTCTGCAAAGCTGGATTCTTCCGCTTTATTCGATTGTTACATATTTTGCCGCACTTAAAACGATTGACTTTATTGTTGAAGGTTTTGACAGGGCAAAGGCGGCAACGATTATTGCGTCTGTAAGCCGTTGCGATGAAATATGCAACGCACTTTCGGAGGAATTTCAAAGCGGTGTTACCGTAATGCAGGCTCAGGGCGGATATTCAGGCAAAGACAAGGTGATGATTTACTTTGTTGTCAACCGTTTTCAGATTGGCAAGCTGAAAGAAATTGTGCGTGAAATCGACAAAAAGGCATACATTTCAATTACCGAAGTTGCCGATGTTTTCAGCCGAAACGATTCGCTGTAAAAAAATTTAGTTGGTGTTTTATTTGACAAAATTACTTGTAAAGCTGTTCGTTAAAGACAGCGACAATTGCGACAACCCAAAGGTGAGAACAGCCTATGGCAACCTTTCGGGCATTTGCGGAATAATTCTGAACCTGTTTCTGTTCGGAGGAAAATTGCTTGCGGGAATAGTTTCGGCATCGGTTTCAATCATAGCCGATGCACTCAACAACCTTTCGGACGCAGGCAGTTCGGTTGTTACATTCCTCGGCTTTAAGCTTGCAAGCCGTCCTGCCGACAGAGAGCATCCGTTTGGTCACGGCCGATATGAGTATGTGGCGGGAATGGGTATTTCCGTTGTGATTCTTTTAATGGGCATTGAACTTATCAAAAGCTCAGTCGAAAAGATAATCTGTCCCGAGAGCGGTACGGCATTTTCAACGCTTTCACTCGCAATAATGATTGCGTCAATTTTCGTAAAATTATGGATGTACTTTTTTAATTCGGGATTGTCGAGAAAGATAAATTCAACCGCACTCAAGGCGGCGGCACTCGATTCGCTGACCGACTGCATCGCAACCTTGGTTGTAATCATAGGACTGTTAGTTTCAGCTGTAACAGGCATGCAGATTGACGGTTGGCTCGGTGTGTGCGTTTCGCTGTTCATACTTTTTACGGGTGTCAGCACATTCAGAGAAAGCCTTTCACCGCTTCTCGGTAAAGCTCCCAATGCCGAATTTGTTGATGAAATCAAGGAAACCGTGTTGAAAAATGACACGATTGTCGGCATCCACGATTTGATTATCCACGATTACGGTCCGGGCAGATGTTTTATTTCGCTCCACGCAGAAGTGCCGTGCAACGAGGATATTCTTGAGGCACACGATGCCATTGACCTGACGGAAAAACAGCTTGAAAACAAGTACAACTGTTTTGCAACCATACATATGGACCCGATTGCATCCAACGATGCGTTCACAAATGAGCTTAAAATGAAAGTGGAAGAGGGTTTGTGCGAACTGAATCCCGAGTATTCAATCCACGATTTCAGAATAGTAAAGGGCAGTACGCATACGAATGTTGTCTTTGATATGGTTATTCCGTATGGACTTGACCTTACAGAAAGACAGATTAAACAGAGTGCAATCGAGAAAATCAAGTCAATTGACGAAAAGCTTTATCCGATAATAAATGTTGAAAAATCTCTTTCTGATTAAAAGTTCATAATACAAAACAGAGGTCATCGGTTTTTAGCTGATGACCTCGTTTTGTATATATTTTCGGATTTGTTGAAAATTGTGTGTTCGAGTGTAGTAGTCAGTTATACGGTTTATTGTCGAAACGATTTTACAATTGTTTCGATTTGCGGTCAGTGACCGTAGCCGTATTACTGCTTTGCAAATTGGCTGTTGTAAAGTTTGTTATAGAATCCGCCTTTTGCGAGCAACTCCTCGTGTGTGCCTTGTTCAATGATGTTGCCGTCCTTCATAACAAGGATAACATCGCTTTCCTTGATTGTCGAAAGTCTGTGGGCAACAACAAAGCTCGTCTTGCCCTTCATCATCTTGGCAAAAGCCTTTTGAACACGGATTTCGGTAAGGGTATCAATTGATGAAGTTGCCTCGTCAAGAATAAGGATTGACGGGTTTGTAAGCATCGCCCTTGCAATACACAAAAGCTGTTTCTGTCCCTGACTGAGATTACCGCCGTCCTCGCTGATTACGGTGTTGTAGCCGTCAGACATACGGCGAATGAATGAGTGCGCATATGCTGCCTTTGCGGCGGTAATAACTTCTTCCTCGGTTGCGTTTTCGTTGCCGTAACGCAGATTTTCCATAATCGTTCCGTTGAACAGCCAGCTGTCCTGAAGAACCATTCCGTAGCATTTTCTGAGATTGTCACGGGTGATGTCCATAATGTCAACACCATCAATGCTGATTTTGCCGCTGTCCGTGTCATAAAATCTCATAAGAAGATTGATGAATGTTGTCTTGCCGCAGCCTGTCGGACCGACAATGGCAATGTGACTGCCGCTCTTGACATCAAGCGAAAAGTTTGTGATGAGCGGTTTTTCTTTTGTGTATGAGAAGTTTACATTCTCAATCTTGACATTGCCTTCGCAATGCTCAAGCTCTTTTGTACTGTTGTCGGGAATTTCGTTATCTGCCTCAAGAACCTCAAAAACCCGTCCTGCCGCCGCAATGCCTGTCTGCAACTGCGTGAGTACGCCTGTAACCTCGTTAAACGGCTTTGTGTACTGATTTGCGTAGGTAAGGAAGCATGATAACTGTCCGACCGAAAGTGTGCCTGCAACGGCAAACAGAGCACCCATAATGCCTACTGCGGCATAAACCAATGCGTTTACGAATCTTGTTGACGGGTTGGCAAGTGCGCCTGCAAACTGCGCCTTGAATCCCACTTCAAGAAGTTCATCGTTGTACTTTTCAAATTCTTCAAAGGCTCTGTCCTCATATGAAAAAGCCTTTACAATTCTCTGATTGCCGATATGCTCCTCAACATATGACGAGATGTCACCGTTGAGTGCCTGCTGACGGGTAAAGCGGTTATGCGTCATCTTGCCGATAAATGCTGCAACAAAGAGCGAAAGCGGTGTGAGAACAACAACCACAAGGGCGATTTTCCAGTTGATTGTCAGCATAAATACAAGCGTGCCGACAATGGTAACAATGCCCGAAAAAAGCTGTAGGAACATCTGTGTAAGACCGTCACCAACTGCGTCAACATCGTTAATTACTCGGCTGATAAGGTCGCCGTGAGGTGTTGTGTCAATGTAGGAGAGGGGAACTGTGTTGAATTTTTCAAAAACCTCCCGTCTGAGGTCACGAACAGTGCGGTAGCTGACAATGTTGGTAAAGTAGGTCATAATCCACTGGAAAAGTGCCACACCGCCGATGCCTACACCGATGTACACAAGAATCTGAATAACGCTTGCAAAGTCAACATTGCCCTTGTCAATGATGTTGTCTATTGCGTTACCTGTGAGAACAGGAATATAGAGCGTGAGCGAAACGCTGATGATTGCGCTCACAAGAGCTAAAATCAGATAAAACGAATACGGCTTTATTTTTTTGAGTACCTTTTTTACAGAGGAGGATTTTTTTGCTGAATTTTTCATCTTTTTGCCTCCTCTTCACTAAGCTGTGAAAGACAGATTTCACGGTAGGTTTCGCAGCTTTCAAACAGTTCATCGTGCTGACCATTGCCTACAAGTCTGCCGTCATCAAGCACAAGAATAAGGTTTGCGTTCTTAATTGTTGAGCAACGCTGTGTAACGATTATCACGGTCATATCCTTTGTGTTTTCACGCAAAGCCTTTCTGAGTGCCGCATCTGTTGCAAAGTCAAGAGCCGAAAAGCTGTCGTCAAGAATGAGAAGCTTCGGTGAGCCTGTGAGTGCTCTGGCAATGCAAAGTCGCTGACGCTGACCTCCGCTGAAGTTCTTTCCGCCCTGTTCAACAAAGCTGTCAAGCCCTTTGTTCAGCTTGCTTACAAACTCGTATGCCTGTGCAATTTTTAGAGCCTTTATAATATCCTCGTCAGTTGCATTTTCGTTTTGCCATTTCATATTGTCACGGATTGTTCCCTTGAAAAGAATTGACTGCTGAGGAACAATACCAATCTGTGAACGGAGCTGTAAGAACGGGTAGTCCTTGACATTTCTGCCGTCAACGCTTACAGTACCCTGTGTTGCATCGTAAAAACGGGGGATAAGGTTGACAAGCGTACTTTTACCGCAACCCGTACCGCCGATAAGACCGACCGTCTGACCACGCTTGATTTTAAAGCTGATGTTCTCAAGCTCATCATCACCCGTGCCGTATGTGAAGTTTACATTGTCAAATTCGATTTTCGGAGTGCTTTCGCTCTCTGAAATTTCAATGTTCTCGGTAGTGCATTCACACACACTCGGCTGAGTTTCAAACACTTCGTTAAGTCTTGCCGCACTTGCACTTGCTTTCGTGAGAAGAACAACAAGGTTTGCAACAACAATCATTGCAAGCAAAATCTGCGTCATATAGTTTACAAGGGCAATGATGTCACCCGAAAGCATTCCGCTGCCTGCGTTTACATTCTGAGCGCCAAACCAAATGATGAGAATAATTGCAGCATTGGTGATGATGTAGGTGACAGGGCTTAAAAGTGCCGAAAGAATGCTTACTCTGATCGAAGTTTTAGCCAAATCCTCGGTTGAATCGTCAATACGCTTTTTCTCATTTTTCTGCTTTGAAAAGGCTCTGATAACCCTGTTGCCTGAAAGATTTTCACGGCAGATAAGGCTGATTTTGTCAAGCTTTTTCTGCATTTTTTCAAAAATAGGAATACTCTTTGTCATAATGAGGTAAAGAGTAACGGCAATCAATATAGCCGCAATGAAGAAAATAATTGACATTTCAAGGTTGATTGTCATTGCCATAACCATTGAACCGATAACAATAAACGGTGCTCTGGTGAGCAGGCGGATAGCCATTGCAACAGATTGCTGAACCTGATTGGTGTCATATGTGATTCGTGTTATAAGTGACGGAGTGCCGAGCTTGTCCAACTCTGCGTGTGATAACCTGTTGATGTGCAAAAACAAATCTCGGCGAAGTCTTGTTCCTACACCCTGAGATGCCTTTGATGCAAGATACTGACACACAAGTGCACTGCAAAGTCCTACAGTTGCGAGAATAACGAGCAGACCGCCCATTCTCCAGATGTATGCCGTGTCGCCGTTTCGCACACCGTTGTCGATGATTCCTGCCATAACAAGCGGAACGAGCAATTCTAAAATTGCCTCAAACAGCTTGCAAAGCGGACCGATGATACATTCCTTTTTGTAGTATGCAAGATACCTTCGTAGCTTAATCAAATTTTCCCCTTCTCTGCCATAAAATTAACAATACATAAGTAATATTATTCTACACCGATTAACGATATTTTACAACTTAAATTTTGCGTTGCGGGAATTTGCGACATTTATACGCTTTGTATATACTATAATGTATGTACCTTTACTTGCGGGCGTCCGATGAACTCCCGTCTGAAATATAGTCGCAATTCGTTGTGCATAAATGCATTGCCTATTGCTCGTTATTTCAGACAGCGCTATGCTCCCTTTATCCGCCACAGGCGGCGGTCGCAAGGCTACCCCTACAGTTTTGTGCTAACACAAAAAAGCCACCGATAAAACATCGGTGGCTCTGTATATAATCAGTAAAATAAATTACTTAATAAGGCTTGTGCCGTCCATTTCTTCGGGCTGCTCGAGTCCCATAATTTGGAGCATTGTCGGAGCGATATCGGCAAGTCTGCCGCCCTCACGAAGCTCGCAGTCGTAGTTTACTACGCAGAAAGGAACAGGGTTTGTTGTGTGAGCAGTAAACGGTGAACCGTCCTCTGCAACCATCTTATCTGCATTGCCGTGGTCGGCTGTGATAAGAGCAACACCGCCCATTTCTTTGATTGCGTCAACAACCTTGCCAACGCAGGTGTCAACAGCCTCAACAGCCTTTACGGCTGCCTCGAATACGCCTGTGTGACCAACCATATCGCAGTTAGCGTAGTTGAGGATAATCATATCGTACTTACCGCTCTTGATTGCCGGAACAAGCTTGTCTGTAACCTCGTAAGCACTCATTTCAGGCTGAAGGTCATATGTTGCAACAGCAGGTGACTTAACAAGGATTCTGTCCTCGCCGGGATACTGCTTTTCAACACCGCCGTTGAAGAAGAATGTTACATGAGCATACTTTTCTGTTTCTGCAATTCTGAGCTGTGTCATGCCCTTGTCTGATACATACTCGCCGAGTGTGTTCTTGAGAACCTCTGGCTTGAATGCAACTTCAACATTAGGCATTGTTGCATCATACTGAGTCATGCAAACAAAGTTTACGGGGAAGAAACCGTTCTTTCTCTCAAAGCCCTTAAAATCAGGGTCAACAAATGTTCTTGTAATCTCTCTTGCTCTGTCAGGACGGAAGTTGAAGAAGATGATGCTGTCGTTAGGCTTAACCTGAGCACCGCCCTCAATAACACAAGGAACAACAAATTCGTCTGTTACGCCGTCATTGTAAGAGTTCTTAATTGCGCAAACAGGGCAGTCTGCCTTGTTGCCCTCGCCATATACCATAGCGGCATATGCCTTTTCAACTCTGTCCCAGTTGTTATCTCTGTCCATTGCGTAGTATCTGCCCTCAACTGTGGCAACCTTGCCTATGCCGATTTCTTTGAGCTTGTTAAGAAGCTTGTCAGCATATTCAGCGGCACTTGAAGGCGGAACATCACGGCCGTCAAGGAATGCGTGAATGTAAACATCTTTAAGACCCTTTTTCTTAGCAAGTTCAAGAATACCGTAGAGGTGCTCAATATGGCTGTGAACACCGCCGTCTGAGAGAAGTCCCATAAGGTGAAGTGCCGTGCCGTTCTTGAGAGCCTTGTCCATTGCATCAACAATAGCCTCGTTATCTTTGAGCTTGTCCTCGTTGATAGTCTTTGTAATTCTTGTGAGTTCCTGATAAACGATTCTGCCGGCACCCATATTTGTGTGACCGACCTCAGAGTTACCCATCTGACCGTCAGGAAGACCTACATCCATACCCGACGCACCAATCTGTGTGAGCGGATTAGATGCAAAAAGCTTGTCAATGTTTGGCTTTTTAGCAGCCTTGATAGCGTTGCCTTTTTCGGGAGCAATACCAAAGCCGTCAAGAATCATTAAAATTACCGGTTTTTTCATTTTGCGTGTCCTTTCCATAAAGCATACACAATCTTGTTATGCAAAAAACAAAATCCAAAAGCCGATTACAGACTTTTGTGCCGTGCCCAAAAGGACACGGCATTGTGTTTGAATATACTGTTTAAATTACTTGCTTGCAGCCTTTACGATTGCGGCAAACTTCTCGGCAACGAGTGATGCACCGCCGATAAGACCACCGTCAACATTTGTCTTTGAGAGAAGCTCGTCAGCATTGCCGTCATTCATTGAACCGCCGTACTGAATTGTAACAGCGTCAGCAGCAGCCTGATTGTAAAGCTTAGCGATTGTAGCACGGATGAAAGAGCAAACCTCTTCAGCCTGATCAGCTGTAGCAGTTTTGCCTGTGCCGATAGCCCATACAGGCTCGTAAGCGATAACAACATTCTTGAGTTCTTCTTCTGTTACATTGAAGAGGTCAAGCTTAATCTGTCTTGCGATAACTTCTTCTGTGATGTCGCACTCACGCTCCCAGAGGAGTTCGCCGACACAAACGATTGGCTTAAGACCTGCGGCAAGAGCAGCCTTTGTTCTCTTGTTTACAGTTTCGTCTGTTTCGCCGAAATACTGTCTTCTCTCGCTGTGACCGAGAACTACATATTCAACGCCCATTTCCTTGAGCATACCTGTTGAGATTTCGCCAGTGAAAGCACCGCTTTCAGCCCAGTGACAGTTTTCTGCACCGATTTTAACATTTGTGCCTTCTGTAGCCTCAAGTGCTGTTGCAAGGTCAACATAAGGAACACAAGCGATTACTTCACAACCTGCATCTTTTACGAGGGGAGTAATAGCGTTGAGGAGCTCTTTAGCTTCCTTTGGAGTTTTGTTCATTTTCCAGTTGCCTGCGATAATTGCCTTTCTCTTTGACTTATCCATGATAATTTTCCTTTCAGAATATGTTTTTATTATAATAAAGTAACAGGATTAAATCAGTAAGGGCGGAAAAATCCGCCCTTTTATTTGATTAAATTATTTGTCAGCGATTGCTGCGATACCCGGAAGAACCTTGCCCTCAAGATATTCAAGAGATGCGCCGCCACCTGTTGAGATGTGGCTCATCTTGTCAGCAAAACCAAGCTGAATAACAGCAGCTGCGCTGTCGCCGCCGCCGATGATTGTTGTTGCGTCTGTGTCGGCAAGAGCCTTAGCAACAGCAATTGTACCCTTTGCAAGAGTCGGGTTCTCAAATACGCCCATGGGACCGTTCCAAACAACAGTCTTTGCGCTCTTTACAGCGTCGGCAAAGAGTTCCTGTGTCTTTGTGCCGATGTCAAGACCTTCCATGTCAGCAGGAATCTTGTCTGAATCAACAACCTTAACTTCGATTTCAGCATCGATAGGATCAGGGAAGCCTGCTGCGATTGTTGTGTCGATTGGGAGAAGGAGCTTCTTGCCGAGCTTTTCAGCCTTAGCCATCATTTCCTTACAGTAGTCAATCTTTGTATCGTCAACGAGTGAAAGACCGACTTCCTTGCCCTGAGCCTTGAGGAATGTGTAAGCCATACCGCCACCGATGATGAGTGTGTCGCACTTTTCGAGGAGGTTTGAAATAACATTGAGCTTGTCAGCAACCTTAGCACCGCCGAGGATTGCAACGAACGGACGAACAGGAGTTTCAACGGCATTGCCGAGGTAGTTAATTTCCTTCTGCATGAGGTAACCTACTGCTGTGTCCTTGATGTGGTCTGTAACACCTACTGTTGAGCAGTGTGCACGGTGAGCCGAACCGAATGCATCCATTACGAATACATCAGCAAGTGAAGCAAGTTCTGATGAGAACGGCTCAAGATTCTTTGTTTCTTCTTTTCTGAAACGAGTGTTCTGGAGAAGAACAACATCGCCGTCTTTCATTTCTGCAACAGCCTTTTTAGCATTTTCGCCTACAACCTCGTCATCGTTAGCGAAAACAACATCCTGACCGAGGAGTTCAGAAAGTCTTACTGCTACGGGAGCGAGTGAGAACTTTTCTTCGGGACCGTTCTTCGGCTTGCCGAGATGTGAGCAAAGGATAACCTTGCCGCCGTCAGCGATGAGCTTCTTGATTGTAGGAAGAGCTGCTGTAATTCTGTTGTCGTTTGTGATTACGCCGTCCTTGAGCGGTACATTGAAGTCACAACGAACAAGTACTTTTTTACCTTTTACATTGATGTCATCAACAGATACTTTGTTGAGCTGCATAATATACATTCCTTTCGTGTAAGAAGAAATTTGTAAAAATTTAGTATTTTTACAACCACTGTTATTATATATCAAAAACCCCTTTTTATCAATAGAAAACTTTAAAAATTTCGCCTGCAAAGGTATTTTTTGCACTGTCTTTACAAATACTGATTTTAAGGAAGCTTATGAATATTATTTTTGTTCTTATGTCATATTGTTGAGGTCGCTCCACTTGTGGTTGTGAAGCTCGCCTTTGTTCTGCAAAGCAGGATAATCCCATTGCCTTAAAACTTCATAAGCCGCAATTGCAACCGAGTTTGAAAGATTAAGACTTCTTGCCTCGTCAATCATAGGCAGTCTTAAAGTATCATCGGGATGCTGCATTAAAAGCTCCTCGGGCAAGCCTTTTGTTTCTTTGCCGAAGAGAAGATAGCAGTTGTCGGGATATTCAACATCGCTGTGGCGGTGAGTTCCTTTTGTTGAAAAGAAAAAGTATTTTCCGCCCTTTGTTTTTTCAAAAAAATCGTCAATGTTCTCATAATATGTGATGTCAAGCAAGTGCCAGTAGTCAAGTCCCGCTCTTTTGAGTTTTTTATCGTCGGGTTCAAAGCCCATAGGCTTGACAAGATGAAGTCTTGTTCCCGTTGCGGCACAGGTTCGTGCCACATTGCCCGTGTTCTGCGGAATTTCGGGTTCAACAAGCACAAGGTTGAGAGTTGCCAAAAGTTATCACTCCAATTTTTATTATTCCATTCTTTTTCTGTTTAAATACATTTTAAATCGTAAACAATAATAATGCAAGTTTTTTTGACAAAGCCGTGTGACAAAGATGAAAAAAACACACATTTTGTCAATGAATTTGCAAGATTGGGAGGTGTGATTATGAATACAAGTCCAATGATGAATGTGATGAAAGGCGTTGCAATAGGAATGACGGCAGGCGTCTGCATGGGTATTGTCGGCAAAAATATGGTAGACAGCAACCCAAAACTCAAGAAAAAGGCAAACAAAGCCTTTAAGACAATGGAGTCAGTCCTCGACACCGCACAGTATATGTTCAAATAAAATCATATTCATCATAAACAAACCCCCGACTCAAACGAATCGGGGGGGTAATTTTATACTCTCTTGTATGTGCTTTTCCTGAAAATCAATGTGTCGCCTGAAATATAATATTTGTGATAATCATTCATGGCTTCCTCTTCGCTTTGAGCAAGGTCAAATGATGATGTGCCGTCCCATTCCATTGTGAATACAAGTTTTCCGTCGCTCATGACCTTGTATGACACGGGGTCAGCACTTGTCGGACCATGATAATCAATATCATTGCAAGAACCGTCATCATTAAAATACATTTTTGAATTTTCGCTAACTTGCCCATCATCGTCAACAAATGCCCATATTCCGGTTATGCTGTTGTTACTGCAACCGCTTAATGACATAACCGCAAACAACATCGTAATTATACATAACACCATTGATATTTTTCTTAATTTTATCATATTGTTACCTCTGTTTACAGACTTGCCTTAATCTGTTCAATGACCTTCATAACAGATTTTTTTGGCACAGCGGCAACAATACCGTTAAGTGCCATTTCATTTCCGCCAACACTACCGACACCTGCTTGTACCCAACCAGATACAGCGAGCGTTGTATCTGTAAATTCAATTTTTATGTATTGCATAGCAGTCAAAAGTCCTGTACCTTTTTTCCATACAGTTTCGCCGTTGTAGGAAACTTCTTTAAAACCGTTTGTCTGCAAAATGTTTACAGCAGTGTTGTATGATTCATCAACACTGTTTCGCAGTGGCAGTTTAATAATTGTTCTTGCCATTATAAAAACCTCCGTCAATATTATTAAGTTTTTGGTGGCATCGTGGACATTCGTTAATACCTGCGGTAACATTAAGACCGCAATTTGGACATTTATTGTTATTTCCTAAATTTTTAAGTGAATTAAGCTTATCCTCATTTTTCTTTTTAACAAAAGAAAATATAACCATAATAATTCCTACAAGCAGAATAATAAATGAAATTATAGCAACTGCAATAATTGTTTTTTCAAATGAAGAAAATGGAGATGTCCACGAATATCTTTTGTTTGTATTCACAGTAAATAACGAATATGCAAGTCCGCCAAAGCCGAGAGTTGTCAGAATATACCCAATAACAGTAATCACTTATTGCCTCCTTATTAAAGTTTTTAGATATGAAGCTTCATTGATTCAATTATAACATTGCGTAATACAAAACGCAAGACAAAAGTAATACGCATTTTTTGTGTAAATTGCATACAATAGTAATATATAATGTAATACAGGAGCAGCTCACGCAATGAAAAAGTTTAAAATTCCGCAAATTCCCCAAACAACAAGCAAAAGCATACGATTTCCAAACGATGTGATTGATGAAGTGGAATCTGTCCTTGTCGGTACGGATTGCACATTTTCTGCCTTTGTTGTGGAAGCGGTAAGGGTAGCTCTTGAAAATTTAAAAGAAGAATCAGCCGAAGATGAGTAAACAAAACCCCCTATTCAAGTGAATAGGGGGTTATAATTTTACATTGTATATTTAATTTAATCAGCTTGTGTAGCCGAGGGGGTCCATTTTTTCGCCGTTGAGGCGGATTTCAAAATGGAGGTGAGGGCCTGTTGAGTTGCCTGTTGAACCGACATAACCGATGAGGTCGCCCTGATTTACATACTGACCTGTTACTGCAACGAGTGAACTGCAATGGCCGTAAAGTGTTGTGTAGCCACTGCCATGGTCGATGATAACATAGTTGCCGTAGCCGCTGTTGTCACCGCCCGAGAATGTTACGGTACCGCTTGCGGATGCATAAATAGGCTGTCCGTAAACACCGCCGTCTGAAATGTCAAGTCCGCCGTGAAGTCTGCCCCAGCGTGTGCCGAAGGTACTTGTCAATGTATGTGTGTAGGGGAGTGGCCATGCAAACATACCTGATGAACTTGTTGTGTAGCTTGATGAAGCCGAACTTGAAGAACTGCTTTTTGAAGAAGATGAAGAACTTGATGAAGATGAGCTTGATGAAGATTCACTCTTCTTGCCCTTTACAACAACTTCGTCAACTGCCTCTTTAATAGTCTTTGAATCAGTCTGAACTGCGTCTGTCTGAACACCGTCAACATATGTAGTTCTTACTGTAACCTCTTCTTCGCCCTTAACGCCTTCAGTAGTTACCTTTTTGTATGAAGCGGATTTGTCCTTGTCATACTTAACCTTTGTATCGTAGGCAACATCTCTTGTGTAAACAATGTCTGTTGAAAGTGAGATTGAGAACTTGCCGTCAGCAAGTGCCATAACCTCGTCTGCGGTAACAAGGTCTGTTCCGCTTGAGTTGCCTGTTACAACTTCAACTGAATTTGCAAATTCTGTTGTTGTTTCGTCATCGTAATCCTTGCGGTAATCAACAAGAACCTGATCGAGGTCTGCTTTAAGCTCGTCAATCTCTTCTGTTGCACCGATGAACTTGCCGTCAATGTAAAGACTTGCACATGACGGTGAAATTGCATTGAGGTCAGCGGATTCACCGCTGATTTCGGTGTAATCGGGAACTGCTTCGTCACTTGTTGCAACAACAGCTGCAGCAGGCTTTGTGTCATTTCCGTTAGTCTTTGTTTCTTTCACATCAAGTGCGCTTGCAACAGTGACACATGAAAGTGTGATTGCACTGAAACATGCAACAACTGCAAGTACTGCCTTTTTCTTGAGCAACTTCTGTGAACGGACTGTTGACGGTGCAAGGTGTGCATACTGCTTTTCGCTCTTAAACGAAAGACCCGATACAATTTCCCTTGCACTTTTTGTTGTGCCGTTTCTTGATTCGTTGAACGCTCTGTCAATTGCCAACGCTTGTGTTTTTGCCGTTTTTGTCTTTTTCGGCACATTAACTGATTTGATTGTTGCAGACTTAAAAGAACCCTTCCTGTTCTTAATTGCCTGTGCAAGCTTTGCAGCGGTATTTTTTGACATTCTTACAACTGACTTTGCACAAAATGTTGTTGCTCTTTTTACAAAGCGAACAGTTTTCTGTGCTGTTGTAAGCTCACGCTTGCAAGCTTTGCGTTTTTTTGTCGGAAGACTCTCGATTTCATTGAAACCTTCCAAACCAATGAACTTTGTCTCCAAAATAATTTCTCCTATCTCATTAACCGTTACATTTTTGTAACAAACACGATACCTTTATTATACCAAATAGTTACGAAATTGCAATATGAGAATTAAAAAATGTCACAATCAATAATATAATAGGGGAGAAGGTTACAAAAAACAGGGTAAAATCAACAATAATTCCCTATTTTAATTATACTTTAAGTTATCAACAGTGTAATTTCTTAACAGAGAGTAATATTTATTCAACTCTTTCAGAGCGCCGTCAAGGTCGTGTTCAAGGTAATTTCCGCACTCAATTGCCGTTGTTCCGGGAATTTCTCCCTTGTGTTCCGCACACTGTTTTACTGTGTCCTTAATAAGCTGTAATGCGTCCTCTTCTGACATATCACGAACGAGAAAATAGAAACCTGTTCTGCATCCCATAGGTCCAAAGTAGATTACATTGTCGGCAAATTTGCTGTTGCGTGCATATGTTGCAAAAAGGTGTTCAATTGTGTGCATAACGGGATTCGGAAGATACGGCGGTGTGTTCGGCTTTACAAAACGCATATCGTATGTTGTAATGTCACCGTCAATTCTTGAAATGTAAACACCCGGCATAAGTGTGTTGTGGTTGATTGTAAAGCTTGCTATCTTTTTCATATGTATTGTTGCACCCTTTCTTAATCGTAATCGGCAATGTTTGTGAAGCAGATGTTCATATCAACATCGCCCTCAATTCCGTCAACTTTGCCCGATGATGAATACTGCCACATAGAAAACTGATAATAGAATGTAGGCACATTCGCGTATTCGCAGTACCAAATGTCAAAATCAGCGAGCTGAGTGAGGTCATATTTGAAGTAAAGCTCCTTGCTCGGAGAGTAGATAATCGGTGTGTAGCCGAGTTCCTTAACACGGTTGCAGAATGCTTTTGCACAAGCTGTTGCCTGAGCAGCCGAAACGCCGTCGGTTCTTGCGTCATCATCTTTTATGATTTCCCAGTCATATGCAACGGGGAAGTCGATTGTTTCATCGCCGAGAAGTGACTTTATATAGTCAGCCTCTTCAATTGCCTCATCGTTATTGACTGCCTGCGAGAAGAAATACACGCCGACTTTAATACCTGCAGCTTTGGCACCCTTTATATATGAAAGGGCAGAGTCATCCGAGTACATTTTTCCGTCAGAACCGTAACCTCTTCCGCCGATGCGAACCATAGCAAAATCCACGCCGGACTTTTTAACCTTGTCCCAGTCGATTGTTCCGCTGTATGATGAAATGTCAATTCCCTCCATTGACGCGGGCTTGCCGTTTTCGCTGTAGTATTTGAATGTGTCGTCAGAGGTGAAGCTGTCATTGTTGAGTGTATTTTTCGGTACACCGTCAAGCTCGGTAATCCAAATTTCGCCGAGAGTGCTGTCATTTATATGTATCTTCTCGCCTGTAGTTTTGACCGTTGTGTCTGTGGCAACAGTTGCCGAAGTTGTACTGCCTGATTGTGAACTGCTTTCGCTGTTGCTTGAACAGCCGTACAAACCAGATGTGAGTGCAAGTATGGCAGCCGTTACGGCGCAAATAGTTTTTTTCATTGATCTGCTCCTGTTAAAAGATTTTTAACGCTGAAAAATGTCGATTATACGGGCATTTTGCGTATCTGTTAGTCAGCATATCATAAAAAAGTGTTGATGTAAACAAAGAAACCGAAAATAAATATTGAAAATCTTGTGAAAATTAAGTATAATCTAAGATACAAGTGTCACTCGCCCAAAAGGCAGCGGCAGTCATTTGAGAACTTAATGACAGAAATATTGCCTTGCAATGGCAACAAAGGGCGGTGAGCGAAATTGAAGGAAACAAAGGTACACGGATACCGTCACAAAACAACCGAGGAACTCGTCAAGGCAATTGACGAATGTACCTCTCTTAGCCAGCTTTTCGCTCTCATTCAGCACGAACATATAACAATTCAAATGCTCACACGACCCGGAGCGTCAAACCTCGCTCCCAAAATTCTCACCCCGAAAGAGATAACAGGCAACCGTGACACCCCCTTTGAAAGACTGCGAAAGCAGGTTCGTGAGTCTGTGCTTGAGGACGAGAGAAGGCTCAAACAAAGCAAACTGATTGCCGAGTGTGAACGCATTTCAAAACTGAATAAAAATGACAAGATAAAGTAAGAGTAATTGGTGGAAGATTTTTGAAATTTTTTACTAAATACTCTTTATTTTTTTCAAAAAAACATATATAATCTAATTATCAAAAACGATTGGGGATGGAATATATGACATTCAAATTCAAACACGCTTTGGCTGCAATGCTCGCAGTGCTTACAGTAGTTTGTTCTGTTGCCGGAACATTGGCTGTTTCTGCCGCAGAAACAGGCGCACAGTCCTCAACAGAGGAAACAGTTTCATCTGAAATAACGGATATGGACACTGAACCCACTCAGGCAACTGAGGCTACCGAGCCTACAGAGCCGACAACACAGCTTGCAACAGAACCAACCACAGAGCCGCCTGTAACTCCTACAGTTCCTCCAACTCAGCCTATCAAGCCGAGTGTCGGTGCAATCAAAAACCTCACAAGAACGCAATATACAACAAATTCACTTTCGTTCAAGTGGGACAAAGTAAACGGTGCAAAAGGCTATGTAATCTACTACCGCAACAATGACACAAGCAAGAACTATTCAAGACTTACATACATCAAGTCAAATGCCTGTACAGTCAAAAAGCTTAAGTCAGGCACATGGTACGATGTTAGAATTGCCGCTTATGTTGAACAGGGCGGCGTAAAGTATGAGGGCAAGAGCCAAACATACAGAACAGCAACATTGCCGAATTCGGTAAGCATTACGCTCAAGGAATCAGGCTCTGCCATCAAGCTTTCATGGACGAAAATTCCGCAGGCAACAGGTTACAAAATTTACCGTATGAGCAGCAACACAAAGGGCAAGTATGTTCTTTACAAGACAATCACTTCAAATTCCACAACTTCTTTCAGAGATAAGGGAGTTAAGAACGGCAAGGCTTATTATTATCAGATTAAGGCTTACCGTGCAATCAAAAAGAACACTTACTATTCGTCACCGTCAACAATAAGATGTATGGCAGGCCTCAGCGCCCCTTCCATTTCAATCGGTTCAAAGGTTTCAAGAGCAAATCTCACATGGAAAAAGACGCCTGTTACTCCTACAGCCTATGAGATTTTCTACTCAACCTCAAAGAACGGCAAATATACAAAACTCGGTGAAACAAAGAATGCATTTTATAACACCAAAAAGCTCACAGCAGGCAAAACCTACTACTTCCGTGTTCGTGCTTACAGATATGTCGGTTCAAGCAGCAATCCAAAGAAATACAAGATACTCGGAACATATCAAACAAAGGGTGTAAAAATCAGTAAGAATGCCTACGGTGTTTCAGTCGGCGGCACATATGTTGAAATCAGCATCAATCAGCAGCATATGTGGTACTACAAGAACGGTAAGCTCGTTGTTGAAACAGATGTTGTAACCGGCAACTACGGTACAAACGATACTCCTAAGGGTGCACATTCAATTATTTACAAGGCATCTCCTGCAACTCTTATGCAGAATTCCCATGTAACATTCTGGCTCCCGTTCACATCAGACGGCTGCGGAATCCATGACGCGTCATGGCGTTCAAGCTGGGAATACGGCGGAACAAGATATAAGGGTCACGGTTCACACGGCTGTGTAAACACTCCGTATAACGCAGTTAAGAAAATCTACAATAACATCTCATCGGGCACTCGTGTTATAGTTTATTGATTTTTTAATAGCGAAAACTTGATAACTTGATAAAATAATTAAGGCTGACAGATTTTTAATTATCTGTCAGCCTTATTTTATGATGTAGCGGTTTAATAATAAATTATGATTTTGATATAAATTAATATAATTTCTGCACCGAAAAAGTTGTTCTTTGTTTGTATTAGAGAATAATATTTTAACTTATTGACAAAATTTTGTTTTAATAATATAATAGCCTTGCTGTATTAAGTGGTGATATAAAGCAAACATGACGAGAGTAAAAATGAAAAGAATATTTATAGTTGCACTTTTGGCTTTGACGGTTGCGCTTGGTGTGGTTGACGGCGACTTCGTGTGGGATGAAAACAATTGCATTGTCAATCTTACAAAAGATGCAGAAAAAGAGCGAAATCGTAATTTCTGAAAATTGTATTGATTTAATAATTGATGATTGGGCAAACGGTGAGGATAACTATTTTTCAGAAAACGATAAGCTTGAAAGTGTAGTGGCAAAGCTTGCTTACGAATCCGCTAAACATTCAGCTAACTCGACATGCCATATGGTAGTGCAAAAATATATCATTAACAGGAGTTATCATTAAAATGACTAGTAAAATGGATAGTAAATTTATAAAAACAATATTTGTTTTATATTGTCTCGTCCTTGCATACATTTTGTTTTTCTACAGAATGGGGTCGGAGATCGGCTGCACATATATCGAGTGGATAACAAATATGATCAGCCCGATACCATTTTGGAGTTTTTATGATTTTTTCACCACTCCCATAATTACCGCAGAATATACACTATCATTCATCAAAAACATCATAGGAAATCTCATGCTGTTTATGCCAATGGGATTTTTCCTGCCGCACCTACTGAAAAAAACAAGGCAATTTAAGTATTACATTATTTTGATTTGTATTATTGTGCTTTCGGTTGAAATCATACAGTTGTTTACAACCTTGGGAATGTTTGACATTGATGATGTTATTTTTAATGTCGCAGGTGCGGCACTGGGCTTTTTCTTGTCAAAAAGAATAGAATCCGCAGTAAAAAGGCATCGTGTGAATAAGTGAACGACTTAATAAGGCGGTAATTTGAAAAAACTTCGGTATTTATAAAATTTGTTTTAACATATAGTTTGCACTATTACTTGCGGGCGAACGAGGTTCGCCCTACAGATTACACATTGCTTTCATCATACCAAAACATAAAATTTTTGAGTTATTACGGTTAAATATGCCTTACTCACGAACTCGGTTGTGTGGCGGTTTTACTGCACATTTTGCCGTCAACATCTGTGTAGTATTCGCCTTTGAGCAGAATTTGCGAAATCGGAACGATTTCGTAGCCCTCGGACTTGATTGCCTCGATTACCGTCGGCAATGCTTCGGGGGTATTTTTTGCACCGTTATGCATCAATATAATACTGCCGTTCTTGATTTTTTTCATAATATTCTGCTTTATCTGCTCGGGAGTAGGATCTTTCCAGTCGAGCGAATCGACATCCCATTGCACGCAATACATATTACAGCCGTTGACCGACTTTACAACATCATTGTTGTAATCGCCGTAGGGGGCACGGAACAGGGTGGGAGTTTTGCCCGTAAGCTCCTTGATTTTTTCGTTGCAGGACTGAATCTGACCGACCATATCGGACGATGACATCTGCGTCATATGCGGATGGGTGTTGCTGTGATTGCCCACATCGTGACCGTGCTTTGCAATATCCTTTACGCTGTCGGGATAATTCTTAACCCAGTCGCCCACAAGGAAAAATGTTGATTTCACCTTGTATTTGTCGAGAATTTCAAGCAGATGCTCGGTCTGTTCATTGCCCCATGCCGCATCAAACGACAGGGCAACCTGCTTTTTGTCCGTGTCAACATAGTAAATGGGAATTTCACGCTGAGCAGCCGCACTCTGAACGGCTCGAACGGTTGATGTGACTGCAATTGCCCCTGCAAGCACTCCGATTAAAAGACAGAATCCGATTGATATTAGATTTCGTTTTGTTATGATATACAAACGCATAAAATCCCCTCCATACCAAATTTATATGAAGGGGATTTTTATTTATTCATATTTTGTTTTAATTAGGTGCGTTCATTGGGCGATAGCAGTCAGGTTAACCCTCAACATGCCATTCAATGCCGTCTTTTGTGTCCTTGACAACAACCTTCATCTCTTTAAGCTTGTCACGGATAGCGTCGGCTGTCGCCCAGTCCTTATCGGCACGAGCCTTTGTACGCTGTGCAATAAGCTCTTCAACTTCCTTGGCAAAGTCATCGTCAGCGTCCGCTTTGTTGCTTTCGGGAACTTTTGTAAGGTCGAGTGAAAGCACCTTGTCAAATTCGCCGATTACATAAAGCTTTGTTGCATCGTCTGCGTCAGCCTTGAGAACATCATAAACGCAGGTGAGAGCAAGAGAAGTGTTGAGGTCGTTGTCGAGTGCCTCACGGAATCCCTTTGTAAGCTCCTCAGCCTTTGCCATATCAGGCTCACCGTCCCTTGAAAGAGCGGAAATTCTCTTTACAAGCTTGTTGTAGGCTGTGGCTGTGTTGTCGAGGTTGTCATATGAGAATGTGAGCGGCTTGCGGTAGTGGCTCTGGAGGCAGAACATTCTGTAAACAAGCGGATTGTACCCCTTTTCTTCAAGAAGTGAAACTGTAAGGAAACCGCCCTTTGACTTGCTCATCTTGCCTCTTGCATCATTGAGGTGAAGTACATGGAACCAGTACGGACACCACTTGTGGCCGAGAAAAGCCTCGCTCTGTGCAATTTCGTTTGTGTGGTGGGGGAAAGCATTGTCAATGCCGCCGCAGTGAATGTCAAGATATTCACCGCAGTGCTTGTAGCTGATGCAAGAACATTCGATGTGCCAGCCCGGATAACCTACGCCCCACGGACTCTCCCACTTGAGCTCCTGTGAATCAAACTTTGACTTTGTGAACCAAAGAACAAAGTCAGCCTTGTTACGCTTGTTTTCGTCCTCTTCAACGCTGTCACGAACACCGACAGCAAGGTCGTCCTCGTTCATATTGCCGAACACATAGTAGTTGTCGAGCTTTGAAGTGTCAAAGTAAACATTGCCGCCTGCAATGTAGGCATAACCCTTTTCAAGCAGAACGGAAATCATATTGATAAAATCGTCAATGCAGTTTGTTGCAGGCTCTACAACATCGGGACGCTTGATGTTGAGCTTTTCGCAGTCGGCAAAAAATGCGTCTGTGTAGAACTTTGCAATCTCCATAACAGTTTTATGCTCACGCTTTGCGCCTGAAAGCATCTTATCCTCGCCTGTGTCGGCATCGCTTGAAAGATGACCTACATCTGTGATGTTCATTACACGGTTTACATCATAACCCGAAAAACGAAGATACTTTTCAAGAACATCTTCCATAATATAGGTGCGAAGATTGCCGATGTGGGCATAGTGATAAACAGTAGGACCGCAGGTGTACATATTAACCTTGCCGGGTGTGTGCGGTACAAATTCCTGCTTTGTCTGTCCGAGAGAATTATATAAAATCATTTGCTATTCCTCACTTTTTACATTTTCCTTTTTCAGCTCATCAAGCTGTTTTTGAAGTTCAAAAATTTTATGCTCAAGATTGCACAATGCAAGTGCAACCGGATCCGATACATGAATCTGGTCAAGGGTTTCACTGCGAACACCGTTGACTTTTACTACTCTTGCCGGAACGCCGACAGCCGTTGCATTCGGCGGAACTTCGCTTAAAACAACCGCACCTGCGGCAATTCTTGCGTTGTCACCGACCTTGAACGGACCGAGAACCTTTGCCCCCGAGCCGACAAGCACATTATTGCCGAGTGTGGGGTGCCTTTTTCCCGTTTCTTTGCCTGTTCCTCCGAGAGTAACATTCTGATAGATGGTGCAGTTGTCACCGATTACTGTAGTTTCGCCGATAACAACGCCCATTCCGTGATCTATAAAAAGTCCCTTACCGATTGTTGCGCCGGGATGAATCTCAATTCCCGTCTTGTGACGACTGCGTTGAGAAATCCACCTTGCAAGAAACTTGAGGTTGTGCCGCAAACACCAGTTGGCTTTTCGGTGAGAACGCACCGCCTTGAAACCCGAGTAGAGAAAAAACACCTCTGCTCTGCTCCTTGCGGCAGGATCACGCTCCATAACCGCATCAATATCCGCTTTCAGGTTTTTAAACACGCAATCACCCTCCTGTCAAGACCGTGAGAGTATGTTCTCAGGTCTGAGAAATAAACTGTCTGTTCTGAACTAGATATACAACGCCCGAAATGATTGTGAATACAACCGAAATCCAGATGAGAATTTCTCCCACCACAAAGAAAATCGGTTCAAATGTTGCCGTGTTTATAAAATTGAGTCCGACTTCGGGCAGTTCAAGCACGATTTGCATTGCAATTACTGCAATTATAGCAATCATCTGTGAAACCGTCTTTGCTTTGCCCCACATATTAGCGGCGACAACCTTGCCTTTTGAGGCGGCAATCAGCCGTATTGAGGTGACGGAAAATTCACGGAAAAGCACGATTATGACCGCAACGCAGTCACATATTCCAAGCTGTACAAAGCACAGAAAGGCGGCAAGTACAAGAATTTTGTCTGCAAGCGGATCAGCAAATTTTCCGAAGTCTGTAACAAGACCGTTTTTTCTTGCAATTTTTCCGTCAAACATATCCGTGAGTGACGCCATTACAAAAATAATCATAGCAACGGCATTGTTGAGGGGAAAATCCGCAAGAAGTGCCGCCACAAAGAACGGAACAAGAATTATTCGTCCTACTGTCAGTTTATTTGGTAAGTTCATTTTATGTGCCTTTCAAAGTTAATAATTAGGAAATTGCTGAATTTTTCAGTCGCTTAGTCGATTTTGCCGACAAATTCGCCTACAGGATCGCAGCCTGTGTAGTCGGTTACACGCACCTTGACAAAATCTCCTGCCTTTGGCTTTTCACCGCCACAGGTGAAGAATACACAGCCGTCAACCTCGGGGGCGTCGGCATAACTTCTGCCGAAGAAACATTCGGCAAGCTTGTCAAAGCCTTCAACAAGAACTTCAATCTCTTTGCCAACAAGGCTTTCACAGTATTCAGCCATAACCTGCTGTTGATGCTCCATAATAATATCGGCACGCTTTTGCTTGATTTCATCGTCAATCTGGTCGGGCATTTCAGCCGCCTTTGTGTCTTCCTCGGGAGAGTAGGCAAAACAGCCGAGTCGCTGAAACTTCATCTCAGCGGCAAACTCTGCAAGCTCATTGAACTGCTCCTCGGTTTCACCAGGAAAACCTGTAATAAAGGTTGAGCGGAAGATTACATTCGGAATTTTATCCTTAATCTTGTTCATAAGTGCAGTGAGGCTTTCTCTGTCACCGTGACGATTCATTCTGCGGAGAACATCCCCGTCACAATGCTGGAGCGGAATATCCATATATTTCACAATCTTATCTTCACTTGCAATTGTGTCAATAAGCTCGTCTGTAATTCTGTCGGGATAGCAGTAGAGAACCCTTATCCATTTAAAGCCGTCAATTTTACAAAGTCTTCTGAGAAGCTCTGCAAGCATCGGTTTGCCGTATTTATCTTCACCGAAACGGGTTGTGTCCTGAGCAATGACATTGAGTTCCTTGACTCCACGCTCAGCAAGACCTTCCGCCTCTTTTACAACATCTTCAATATCTCTGCTGCGAAATCTGCCTCGAATCATCGGGATTGCACAGTAGGAACAACGGTTGTCGCAACCCTCGGCAATTTTGAGATAAGCGGTGTAGGGGGGAGTTGAAAGAATTCTTCCGCCCTCAAGCGGCAGACAAACCTTGTCGGGGAAGCTTTCACACTTCTGTCCGTCAAGTGTTTCCAAAACGATGTCTGCGATAGTTTCGTTAGCACCGATTCCGATAACCGAGTCAACCTCGTAAAGCTGTTCGGAAATCTCCGACTTATATCTTTGAGCAAGACAGCCTGTTACGATGATTGCCTTGATTTTGCCCTCGTCCTTGAGCTTGCCGAGTTCGATAATTTCGTTAATGCTTTCCTGCTTTGCACTTTCGATAAATCCGCAGGTGTTTACAATTACTGCGTCCGCATCTGCCGGATCGTTCACAATAATAAATCCTCTGTTCTTGAGTGTGTACAAAAGCATCTCGGCGTCAACCTGATTTTTTGCACAACCGAGTGATACAATGCCTACTTTATAATTCATAATCAGTCTTCCTCTGTGTATTCTCTGAGGACGGTCTTAATGTCATCCCATCCGTATCCGAGCCTTTGCAGAGCGGCAACGGCTCTTCGCCTTATTTTTTCATCATTTATGTTTTTATATTTTCTGTCGATAACCGCCCTTATTCCGTCACACGGATCAAAGTCGATTTCTTCGATAATTTCTTCGGCAAGTTCACGGTCAATTCCCTTTTGAACAAGCTGTCTTACCGCACCTCTCGGAGCATTGTGCTTTGAAAACAAAAGCTGTTCGGCATATCGTCTTGCAAAGTTTTCGTCATCTACAAGACCGAGTTCTTCCATTCGCTCAACAGCCTTTTCCGCCGATTCCTCGTCACAGGTGCGTTTGATTTTGTCGGTGAGTTCTTTTTTTGAGTGGTCACGATAGGAAATAAGCCACAAAGCCTTTTCCTTTGCACGGCGCTCATTGCTTAGCCTGATAATCTCGTGCAGCTCCTCGTCATCAATCTCTCTGCCGACATCAAATCGGTTTTCAATAACTGTGCGTGCGTCAAGATTCATAACATATTCGCCGTCAATGTAGAGCGCACACATCGCCTTTCTTCGTGGTTCAACTGCGGTTATAAGCATCAGTCGTCAACCAGAACATCAATTTTTGCACCGCTCTTTTTGTCTGTATTATCCGCAGAATCAGGCTTGATTTCTTTGTTTGCAGACGGAACTTCGGTAATTTTTACCTTTGGAGCAGGCTTTTTGCGTTCATAAAGCTTGTCAATATTTTCCCAGAGTTTCTTCTCAATTTCAGCAGCAAGCTCCTTGTCGGTTTTGAGAAGTTCCTTGACCTTGTCGCGTCCCTGTCCGAGTCGTCTGCCGTCATAGCTGAACCATGCTCCTGCTTTTTGAACAATCTCAGCCTTTACGGCAAGGTCAAGAAGTTCGCCCTCACGGGAAATGCCTTCACCGTACATAATATCAAATTCAGCTTCACGGAACGGAGGAGCAATCTTGTTTTTTACAACCTTTGCTCTTGTGTGTGAACCGACCATTTCACCGCCTGATTTAAGGGTTTCAACTCTTCTTATATCAATACGAACGGAGCTGTAGAACTTGAGCGCACGACCGCCGGTTGTTACTTCGGGGTTGCCGTAAACAACACCGACTTTTTCACGCAACTGGTTGATGAAGATTGCAACGCAGTTTGACTTTGAAATTGCGCCTGCGAGTTTACGCAGTGCCTGTGACATAAGTCTTGCGTGCAGACCTACATGGCTGTCACCCATTTCGCCCTCAATTTCAGCCTTCGGAACAAGAGCGGCAACGGAGTCGATTACGATAACATCAATCGCACCGCTTCGGATGAGCGCCTCTGCAATTTCAAGAGCGTCTTCACCCGTGTCAGGCTGTGAAACGAGGAGTGAATCAACATCAACACCGAGAGCCGCCGCATATGTCGGGTCGAGTGCATGCTCAACATCAATAAATGCAACATTGCCGCCGTTTTTCTGTCCCTCTGCAATGCAGTGGAGAGAAAGTGTTGTTTTACCCGAAGATTCAGGTCCGTAAATTTCAACAATTCTTCCGCGGGGAAGTCCGCCGATTCCTAGTGCGATATCAAGCGAAAGCGAACCTGTTGAGATGTGTTCAATGTTCATATGTTTATTTTCGCCAAGGCGCATTACAGCACCCTTGCCGAACTGTTTTTCAATTTGTGTGAGCGCAGTTTCAAGCGCTTTGTTTTTATCTACTGCCATTTCATATACCTCCGTACTCCGCAAAGGGAGCTGATGTTTTTCAGTCTGTAACATAACCGTCACTTCAACGGCGGTTATGTTCGCACTAAGATTATAAAATATGTGAGGGAAAAATGCAATAATTTGGCGGTAATTTTATCGAACAAATTTTCTAAAATCAGAGCAAAGTCCCAATAATCGCCCTCTGCACACCGCCAAAGTCGAGCGAAATTTTAAAATCCGAAAAGCCTTGTTCAGTCATAAGTGCCTTTACTGCGTCAGCCTGACCTTCTCCGAGTTCAAATGCAAGCGCACCGCCCTTTTTGAGTTTTCTGCTCCAACGGTTCACTATTTCACGGTAAAAATCGCAGCCGTCCTCGCCGCCGTCAAGCGCAAGCCTCGGTTCAAGTTGAACTTCTTTTTGAAGTGTTTCTATGTCGGCTGATTTTATATAAGGCGGATTTGAAACAATGAGGTCAAGCCCGCCGTCTGCAAATGTATCGCAGATTTTGAGAGCGTCAGCCATAACAGGCTTTACTGACGAATTGTTTTCTTTTACATTTGTTTCAAGATATGAAAAAGCGGTTTCGTCAATTTCAACTGCCGTAACTTCTGCACCCGAAATTTTATCAAGTGCAACGGCAATTGCACCGCTGCCCGAACAGAGGTCAACCGTTTTTTTATCGGCTCTGTTTTTGAGAAAATCAATGCAGAGATTGACAACCACTTCCGTGTCATCACGGGGAATGAGCACGCCTCTGCCCACCTTAAAATCGAATCCCATAAAGCTCCATTCGCCGAGAATATACTGCAACGGCTCGCCTGAAATTCGTTTTTCTATAAAATTTAAAAAGTTATGCGAACAGTTTTCATCGGCTTTATCAGTTTTGTGAATGATAAAGCCGACTCTGTCAAGCGAAAAAGCCTTTTGTAAAAGACTTTGCGCCTCAAATTTTGAATTTTCAATATTATTATTCTCAAGCAGTTTAAGTCCGCTTTGATAAATTTCGTTTACAGTCATTATTTGCTTACAATGTCCGAGCCGTCCTCGGGGATAACAGCCTTGATAGCCTCAATTGCAACTTCAATCATAGTGTCGTCAGGCTCTTTTGTTGTGATTCTCTGCGCCCAAAGTCCGGGAGCGGCAATGATTCTTGTTGCGGCATTGTCATGCTTACCGCAGATTTTGATAAGCTCGTAACCGATTCCGCATGAAACGGGGAGAAGAAGAATCTTGAATACAGGTCTTAAAAATCCGATGCCGAAAGGTGCAACAGGAACGAAAAGACCGACAAGAATGCCGACAATCAGCATAAGAACCATAAAGCTCGTTCCGCATCTCGGGTGAAAACGGCTCTGCTTTTTAACATTTTCAACTGTGAGTTCTTCTTCGTTTTCGTAGCAGAAAATTGTCTTGTGCTCGGCACCGTGGTACATAAACACCCTTTTCATTTCTGTCATTTGTGAACATACTATAATATAAAGTAAGAAAAGAATAATCTTGAGAACACCCTCAAAAACAGACTTCCAGAAAACAGCGTTTCCGCCGTCACCCTTGAAAGCCGGCACAACATTTGCACTGAGGTCAAACAGGAAAGAGGGGACAAAGAAGAAAAGTCCCACGGCAAGCGCAACGCCGAGGATTGACGCAAACACCATCATAACTTTAACAAGCTTGTCGCCGAATTTATCGTCAAGCCATTTTTCAAACTTTGACGGTTCTTCTTCAATTTCTGTTGATTCAATTGCCTTATCGGCAGAGAGCATAAGCGCTTTGTAGGAAAGTCGCATTGAGTCGATAAGACCTGCGATTCCTCTGAGAAACGGAAGCTTGAAAAGCTTACATTTTGAGGGAATTGTGTTTATGCTTATATCCTCGCTGTAAATCTTGTCGGGTGCGGTACGAACACACACGGTTGTGCGTTTCGGACCTCTCATCATAATGCCCTCAATCAAAGCACTGCCGCCGATTGAGGTGATTTTTTTAGTAGTATTTTTAGCCATTAGCTGTTCCTTTCTGTATTAGGCTGCACAGAGAAATAAGATTAAAGCTTAATGTTTTCGGGAAGTGAGTTTTCACTGCCCTCTTTATATACAGGGAAGGTGAGCGTTACGGTTGTGCCGACGCCCTCTCCGCTTTCGATATTAAGCGAACCGTTGTGGAGGTTCATAATCTCATCGGCAACCGCAAGTCCGATTCCCGAACCGCCGACAGTCTGGTTTGCTTTGTAGAATTTTTCCTTGACCTTAGGAAGGTCTTCGGCAGAAATTCCGCAACCCGTGTCGGTTATTACAATCTTGATAATATCGGGTTCATCTTTGCTGTAGATTACCTGAGCGGCAACAACACCGCCCTTTGGTGTGTATTTTAACGCATTGTCAAGCACATTGAGGAAAACCTGCTTGAGCCTGTTTTTATCGCCGTAAACGGCAGGATAAACAGCCTCGGGTTCATCATAGAGAAGATGCTTGCCCTCTGTAACGGCTCTTTCCTTTAAGAAGTAAACCGCATCGTCAAATTCGGCAAGAATGTCAAGCTTTTCCTTGATGAGCTTCATTCTTCCGCTCTGAATACGGCTGAAGTCAAGAAGCTCTTCTACAATGCTTGTAAGGCGTGAACTTTCGCTGATAATAACTCCCATACCACGGTCAAAGGTTTTGCGGTCAAGCTTTCCTCTTTCGGAAAGCTGCATTGTTTCAGCCCAGCCCTTAATTGCCGTAAGCGGAGTACGCAGTTCGTGTGATACTCGAGAAATAAAATCATTTTTCATCTGATCGGCTGTTTGAAGATCCAGCGCCATATCGCTTATTGCATCGCAGAGGTCGCCGATTTCATCGTCATATTTGTACTCGATTTTTTTAGCCTGCGAAAAGTCGCCGTGAGCAATCTTGCTTGAAATCTCCGAAAGCTTTCTTATAGGTGCAACGATTGAACGGATAAACATAAGTCCCGACAAAATTACAAGTGCAATTATAACAATACCGCTTATGATAATCCCTGCAGATACAAGCACGATTGCAGTATTTACCTGTTCCATAGAAACAATATATCTTACCGCACCGACGCAGGTTCCGTTTTCGTTGGTGATAATTCTCGTCTGGCTCATAGCACTTTCGCCCGATGAAAGCTTGCCGTTCCAGTAGGCATATCCGCTTTCATCAGAGAGAGCCTCGTTAAAGTCGGGAATCTGTTCGTTTTCATCGGGAGTGAATCCTGTTGAAGTCATAACAACTCTGCCGGAAGAATTGATTACGATAACTTCCATTTCTTCCTTTTTGTCAAAGTTTTCAACATAATCACGGGCAGACGCCACAAATGAGGTTGAACTGTCGCTTTGAAATCCCGAGAAAACAAGAGAAAGCTCACTGCTTGTTGTATTCAAATTTTGTTCAACGCTGTTTTGAAAAATATATGTAACAATAAAAATAAGGCTGACAACAATAAGTATTATGATTGTCAGTACGACGCTCAATGTGTTGAGCATCCATCTTTTTGAAATGCCCTTAAAAATTGTTGCCGTCCTCCTTTGTATAGATTATGTGCGGAATTTTGTCGGAATTATTCGCCTGAATCCCACTTGTAGCCGAGTCCCCAAACCGTGATGATATGTTTAGGATTTGACGGCTCGTCCTCAACCTTCATTCTGAGCCTGCGGATATTAACATCGACAATTTTATCCTCGCCGACATAAGCGTCACCCCATACATGATTGAGGATATCAATTCTGTCAAGAGCAACACCCGGATTCGAGAAGAAGTACTCCATAATCTGAAATTCAACCTGTGTCAGTTCAATCATCTTGCCGCTTTTCATAAGAGCACGGTTGCGAAGATTAAGTGTAAATTCACCTGATTTAAGTTCTTCCTTAAAGTTGTTTTCTGAATGTGACTGTGCAAGTGCAACCCTTCTGTAGAGTGAGTCAACTCTTGCAAGAAGCTCGCTCGGTGAGAATGGCTTTGTAACATAGTCGTCTGCACCGAGCATAAGACCTGTTACCTTGTCCATTTCCTGTGTTTTTGCGGAAAGCATAATAATTCCGATTCCGCCGTTGCGGTTTCTCAGCTCCTTACAAACCTGAAAGCCGTCAATGCCCGGCATCATAACATCAAGAATTGCAACATCAAAGTCACCGTTATTATCTTCATATTTTTGCAAAGCCGCTTCGCCGCAGTCTGCCTCAACTACTTCGTAGCCTGCTCTTGTAAGATTGATAACGACAAAGTCACGAATTGCCGCCTCGTCCTCACAAACAAGAATTTTTTTCATACCAAAACCTCCGTTACTATGGTCAGATTCCCGACTGATCAAGTGTGGAAAAACCTGTCTTGATTTCGTCATCACTGAGCGAAATCTGTGTGTCGGGATTTATATTATTAAATGTATATGCATATTTATCGTCTTTTGTAATCAGTGTAAAATCGTTTGATTTGCCCGATTCCCATTCATTTATCGGGAACACCTTTATTTCAAAAAGCTCTGTATCAAGCTTTGAACCGTTCCATGCGTAGAAAGAAGCAGTTCCTTTTTCAATGTCGGTAATCGCCGTAACCTTGTTTTCATCCCACTTATCGGGATAGTTCATCATAAACATAAAATCATAGTTTATAACAGCTGTCTGCTTTTTTATAAGATTTTCCTTTACGGTATCAAAACCGTTCCAGATGATTTTGTCTGCATAGATGTTCTTGGTATCGCCCTTTTGCTTTGGAAGAGTAAGCGTAACAGGAATTTCAAGCTTGCCGTCTTTGTCAATGTCGGAACAGATGACGGATGAAGTGCGTTCGGTAATGTTCTTTGTTTTTTCCTTAAACAGAGGATTACGCAATATTGCAAGCTCACGGCTGTAAAAAATCACCTGAGTGTTTGTAACCTCGCTTGCCGAAGTGCCGTCAACAACAACTCCCGCAATATCGCCCTCAAGTTTTGTAACGGCAATGTTTTTGTATTTTGCAACATTCGGGTCCATATTTGCCATCGCTTTGGCATAAAGACTCTTGTTGTTATCGTTGTAATCAAGCATTGACGCAAGTGCTTCATTTTCGGTTGTGTAGAGAACAAGCGACATAATTTCATTTGTTCCGTCACCGTCAAAATCACCTGTAACAAAACTTGAACAGCTTTGACCCGAACCGACATCGCTTGTCTTTCCGTCTGAGTAGGAATAGCAGAAAAGCTTGCCGACATTCGGAGTGTAGGTCGTTGAATTGACGATGATTTCAGATTTTCCGTTGCCTGTAACATCGGCAAAATCAACGCTGTCAATATCGGTCGTTTCAAAAATATTGTCAGACGCAATCTTCCACGAATTGTCCTTTGAATACATAACAAGCATATGAACCGAAGAAGTTTCGGCACTGTTGCGGAAAAACGCAACAGCCTCATCGCCGCCATTGCCGTCAAGGTCGGTAATAATGATTGCACTGCGGAATTTTCCGTTTTTCGGATACTTAAGCGTGTATCCACTGTCAGCCGTTTTTGCAATAAGCTGTTCAATTTCAGCCTCATCGCCGACTGCCTTAGGAGGACGAAGAAGATTGTCGGCACTGAAATCGGATATATTGCAGCCACTCATACATAAAAGCATTGAGCCGAAAAGCATAGCCGAAATCAGCTTTTTAATCTTCACAAAAATCCCCCCTGCCATTTATTTTAATTCGATTAAGGCTTTTGTCTTGCAATAAGATACTTGATTTTTATGCCCTCTTCGGAGAACATTTTTTCGTGTTCTGTTTCAATGTTATCTGTAACATCACTTGCGTGCAAATCACGGGTGAGATACAAAATCTCATATCCGCTCTGCTCAAAGTATTCAAGGCTTTCGTCAAAAAGCTCGTCATCGTCCGTTTTAAAACGGATTTCACTGTCAGGCTTTAAAAATGTTTTGTACATTTCAAGCTTTTTGTAGTATGTAAGTCTGCGCTTTTTGTGCTTTGCTCTCGGCCACGGATTACAGAAGTTGATGAAAAGTCTGTCAATCTTATCGTCAGTCGTAATGATTTTGTCAAGCATTTCAACATTGTACTTTACAAGCAGAAGATTTGTAATATCATCCTGCGTTTTGCCTGCGTCCTCAAAAAGCTTTACAATTGTTCTTCTGCCGACGCCGAGCATATCAACCTTGATGTCAAGTGCGATAATGTTTTTGTCGGGATTTTTAAGCGCAAGCTGTCCCGCAAAACCGCCCTTGCCGCAGCCGATTTCAAGATACAGCGGCTGTTCTTTTTTGAAAGCCTGCATCCATTTTCCTGCGTATTCCTCAGGATTTTTTACATAAAAGTCGCAAACGGAAAGCTCCGGTTCTGCCCATTTCTTTTTTCTGATTCTCATAATACCTCATTTTGCGGTGCGTACAGACGGCGCACTACCACATATAGTAATTTACCGTATCATTATATCAAATTGTAACAAATTATGCAACAAATATTTTGATAATGATGCTTACAGGTTAAATAAATTTAATCATATCGTCACAGGATTGCGATTTTGTAAAAATAATGTCGGAAAATTTCTCTGAAAGCCTGTTTACAAGCGGCAAAATTACAACATCTTCACTTTTGAAGTGACCTGCATCAATAATGTCAATTCCGAGTGAATTTGCGGCGATAATCTCATGGTGCTTGATTTCTCCCGTGACAAGCACATCAACACCTGCCAAAGCCGCATCAAACACATTTGAACCGCCTGCACCCGACGATACGGCAACCTTTTTAACCCTGTCTTTAATGTCGGTGTAGCGAAGTCCCTTGCAGTCAAGATTTTTCTTTGCAAGCTTTGCAAAATCGTGAATATCGGTTTCGCTTTCAAGCTCGCCCGTGAACATACACTCGCCAAGTTCCGACAGCACGGGATTTTTGACTCCGAGTGCGTCTGCAAGACAGATGTTTACTCCGAACTTTTCTCCGAGATCAAGGTTGGTGTGCATACAAACAGCGGAAATGCCCTTTTGTGCAAGCAGATAGGGAACGGAAGAAGGCGAAAGCCTTTTTATCGGGGCAAAAATTACGGGATGATGACTGATAATCAGCTCACATCCCAGACTTTCCGCCTCATTCACAACATCTTCCGTAATGTCAAGAGCGACAAGCACACGGCTTACGGCTGTGCATTTGTCGCCCACAATAAGCCCTGCGTTGTCAAAACTCATCTGAGTTGCACAGGGCGCAAATTCTTCAAAATAATTAAGTATATCGTTTATGGTTTTCACTTAAAGCTCTCCTCAAGAATGCGTGCGGTTTCGGCACAGACAGGGTTGCCCTTAGCCTGCTTTAAAAGTCTGCGCACACAGCCTTCAATAAATCTGCGGTGCATGGGGTTGTTTTTCGGATCAAGTCCGTAAAGGTAGAGGTCACTCTCGGATACCGTGCAAACCTCACCGCTGTATTCGGCAAGAATTACGGTGTAGCACTTGTTTGCGGCAGTACAGCAGTCACGCTTGATAACACTGAAACCGTTTGCAAACAGCCAACGCATAAGCTCTTCACTTTTGGTCATAGGCTGAAGAATAAAGTGCTTTGACCTGTCCTTTGAAAACTCCCAGTTTTCGATAATCTGCGAAATGAGTTCTCCGCCCATTCCTGCAATTACTATGTCATCAGCCTCATTGCCCGAAATTTTTTCAAGACCGTTTGAAAGCCTTGCTTCAATTCGATTGTTAAGACCGCTGTTGTTAATTGTTTCAATTCCCCGTTCAAGGGGCAGGGGGTTGATGTCTGCGGCAATCGCTGTATCGCATCTGCCAATACGGCACAGCCACACCGGAAGATAGGCATGGTCTGTGCCGATATCGGCAACCTTTGCTCCGTCACGCACAAAGTCTGCACAAAGCGCAAGACGGTTATCAAGCGAAAAATCAGATGCGCCGTTCATTATGCAATTGCTTTGTTAAGGTCTGCAACGAGTGCGTCTGCGTCTGCACCGTGTACCATACAAGCCTCTTCAATCGTTTCGCCTCGTGATGCAGGACAGCCAAGGCAGTGCATACCGATGCTGAAGAAAAGCTCTGCTGTGTCGGGGTACTGATCAAGAACATCACCGATTATTGAATTCTTTGTAATTTCCATTATAAAAAACCTCCTGTGTCATGAAACTGCAACACCGCTTTGATGTTGCACTATAATAGTATAGCATAAAGCCGTGATTTTTAAAAGTAATATTTTTAATTTCTTGTGTAGTGCATTAAGTTCTATTTTGCCCAATATTTGCGGTCAAGACTGCGGTATTGAACCGCCTCAAGAACATGCTCGGAGCGGATTATTTCCGACTCGTCCAAATCGGCAATGGTTCTTGCAACTTTCAAAACCCTGTCATACGCTCTTGCGGTAAGTCCAAGACTTTCAAAAGCGTCCTTGAGCGTCTTTTCAGCCTCTTTATCAATTATGCAGACCTTTTCAAACTGCTCTGCGTTAATTTTTGCGTTGCAGGTTGTTTTACTGCCCTTAAATCTTTCACGCTGAATTTCTCTTGCTCTGTCGGCTCTCTTTTTGATGTCGGCTGAACATTCGGCAGATGAAGTGTCACGCAGTTCTTCAAATTTTACGGCAGGCACTTCTACATGGATATCAAAACGGTCGAGAAGCGGGCCCGAAATGCGGTTGAGGTAGCGTTTTATCTTCTGTTCCGAACAGGTGCATTTTCTTGTCGGATCACCGTAATATCCGCACGGACATGGGTTCATTGCGGCAACCACCATAATCGAACACGGATAGGTGCATTTCTGACCTGCTCTTGAAATTGTGATAGAGCCGTCCTCAATCGGCTGACGGAGTACCTCAAGCGCCGTTCTTGAAAATTCGGGCAGCTCGTCAAGGAACAGCACACCGTTGTTTGCAAGTGAAACCTCACCCGGTCTGATAGTTCCCGTACCTCCTCCGCCGAGTCCTACGGGCGTTACCGTGTGGTGAGGCGAACGGAACGGCCGTGTTGTGATAAGACCGTCATGCTTTAGCGTTCCTGCAATTGAGTGGATTTTTGTCGTTTCAATCATTTCATCAAAGCTCATATCGGGCAGAATTGACGGAACTCGTTTTGCAAGCATACTTTTGCCCGAACCCGGAGGGCCTATGAGCAGAATATTGTGACCGCCGGCAGCGGCAATTTCAAGCGCACGCTTTACTTCAAGCTGACCCTTTACCTGGGAGAAATCCGGAATGTAGTCCTGCTCTTCCTTCGGTGAGTGTGTATTCGGCTTTGCGGGTGTGGGTTCAAGAATGTGATTGAGATAATCTTTCAGTTGAAGAATGTTGTCAACACCGTACACTTCAATTCCGTCAACAACAGCGCCCTCGCTTGCGTTGGCTTTCGGAACATAAATTTTCTTTATACCGCATTCCTTCGCCTTGATAACCATGGGCAGAACTCCGTTGATTCCTCTGACTTCTCCCGAAAGAGAAAGCTCGCCGATGAATGCGCAGTCGGAGATGCTGCTTTTAATCTGATTGAGCAGTACAAGAATTGCAACCGCAATCGGCAAATCGTAAATCGGTCCCTCTTTTTTTATGTCGGCAGGAGCAAGGTTTACTGTTGTGTGTGCGGCAGGATATTTAAAGCCACAGTTTTTTAATGCACTCAAAACCCTGTCCTTGCTCTCACGCACGGCGGCGTCGGGCAGACCTACCATATCAAATTCCCGTGTGCCGTAATACATTGACGCTTCAAGCTCAACCTTGTAGCCGTCCATACCGCTCACACCAAAGCTGTTGCAGGTAACAACCATCAAAATTCCTCCAGACCGTTAATTTGAAATTAAGTAAAACATATTTTATTATACCATTTTCCTTTTCTCTTAACAAGTTTCATAATGTATGTAATTTCGACTTTATTTCAGCTATTTTGCACAATTATTTTCAATATCATAATGCAATATTACAGAATTTGCTTTTAAGTTGTTGACATTTATGCGATTTTGTTATAATATTAAGCGTATAAGAATAAGTATTAGGGGCAGGTTATGACCGAATTGCAAAAATCCTACGGTGTTTTATCCGACGCACAGCTTGCGCATTTTGTGAGCCTCGGTGATGACCGTGCTTTTGATGAACTTGCGGTGAGGTATCTTGACACAATCAGCATAATTGCACGAAAGTTTTCGGCAGAGGGCTATGAACACAATGACTTTGTTCAGGAAGGTCTTGTGGGACTGCTTTGTTCCTGCAAAGCCTTTGACCAAAACGGCGGTGCAAGCTTTAAAAGCTATATGTCGGTTGTTGTTGAGAGAAGATTTATTTCGATAATCAGACGGGGTGAGCAGAAAAAAGCCATTCCCTCATCAAGCATTGTTCCGATGGACGATGTGGGCGAGTCAATTGAAGATTCCGCAAAAACTCCCGAGGAGCTTTTGATGTGCAGGGAACAGCTTAATCAGCTGTTGTCACGCCTTCAAGGCATTTTGTCAAAATCCGAGTACGATGTTCTTATGCTTTACGGCAACGGCTTGAGCTATAAAGAGATTGCCGAAAGGCTTTCCGTAACCGAAAAAACGGTTGATAATGCACTCCAAAGAGCAAGAAAAAAGGTTCGTGTCGGATTGCAAAAATAGCATATGTCCTTAAACAGTATTGCGGTGCAACTCCGCACAGGGCAACAAACTAACCTCCGAGAGGTAGAAAAAGAGAGGTAAATACCAATGTACGAAGATAAAACACTTGTCTGCAAAGAATGCGGAAACGAATTTGTTTTTACTGCAGGAGAGCAGGAATTTTACGCTGAAAAGGGTTTCACAAACGAACCGCAGCGTTGCAAAGCTTGCAGACAGGCTCGTAAAAATGCTGCCAAGACAGAGAGAGAATTCTTTGAAACCGTTTGCGCTGAATGCGGCGGAATTGCAAAGATTCCTTTCAAGCCTGTTGAAGGCAAAAGCTACTATTGCAGCGAATGTTTTGCAAAAAGAAAAGCAGCTGAATAATTAATTGAATTTTTATTGTTTTAGTTTAATTTCTCGTAACTGAGGTTAAATATTTTAATTTTAAAAGCTTGATTATCTTCAGACTAATTTCAAATTTAAAAAGCTAAACACAAAAACGGTGGGCATCTGCTCACCGTTTTTTTATGTTTGGATATTTTGACTGTTCAATTTTTACTTTCGGGTGTGTTGCATAATTGTAAAGTGCGAGGACGATTAGGGTGATGATGTAAAATGTGAAGTATTGCAAAGTGTTAAATAAAATATTCAGAACATCGGGAACATCGAATATATTATTAATTCCAAATGTAAAGTCGCTAATATTCCTCAAGTTCAAAAATATTGAACCCACAATACTTGAAACGCACATCATAACAGAACACAGCATGAAATTAATTTTGTTCAGAAGTATGCAGTTGAGCGTCATAATTCCAAGTCCTGCAAAATAAACGGCAGGAATCAAACATCCTGCAGAGTCGGTCAAGTAACAAAGCCCCCAACAAATATTCAGCACAAAAAGCACTATCGTAATTATAATTTGTGTTGATTTTTGAAGTTGAAAGTCATTGTGGGTTGCCTTGAATTTTACTATGGTTGAAATTAATGCCATAAACAGCAAAATGGCTATTTGACTGCTTAAGAACATTAAAGTAATCAAATCAAAGCTTATTGTCACACCCACAATTGAAGTTGCAATTGCAGACACAATTGTCGGCATAAAGCAGATTGCGTTTTGTTTCGGACTTTTGAGCATTGCACAATTTAAACCGCATACAACAATTGTCAGCAGTATAAACGGAATAAGTAAAGTCCAAGGAAATATATAAGCACAAGCCGACAGAATAGCAACAATAAAATTTGCCGTAAACAAAATGAAAAAAATTGTATTGCCATTTTTCATAATATCACTTCGTTAAAATCAACAGGGGTCGAGAGCTACTGCGACCATATACATAATTATCGGTAAGTTGGCGGCAATAATATAGTATGGAGTACATATTGCCGCAAAAATTGCAGCCTGTTTGGCTCTTTCTTTTTTTGAACAGGAAATTTTCTTGAATACTATTGCTTTGACAACAAGAAATTCAATTATGCCTGCCACCAATATTAAAGATAAATAAGAAAATTTTGGGATTGAGATGTGGTAGTAATCAGTCGAGTCTGCAACATATGCAACAGCTATTGCGGTGAATGACGCAATAAAGTTTATAATTGTAAAAATAACAGCTATTATTCCGTAACATTTGTTGTTTATAAGTTTTTTATCTGCTTCATTAGCTTTTTTCTTGGCAAAATGTGTAGCAATGCAGATTGTGATACAAGTAAAAAATAAAGCCGCAAGAATGTTTACTAAAATAGCGGTAAGAGTTGCCGAGTTAAGCATAAATCATCTCTCCTTAACATTAAATCATATTTTTGAAAATCATCGTTCCAAACTGACCGTAGGGTATTAACAATTCATACGGTGCGTTTGCAAGTGCGGTGAAAAATGAGAGTTTCCATTTTTTATTGTTTGGTATTTCAAATTTACGATAAACAAATGTGTAGTTCACAAAAATCAATACCACTATGCTTACGATAATAACGAAAATAAACGGAAAAACATATATCAAACCAAGACCGTATGGACTATCCAAAAATTCATAATTTGCTCCGATAATAGCCATGTAAAATATAGATAAGAAGTCCTGCAATAACTCGTCAAATCTTATGTGTGAGTAAATTGCATCCATCACCATCGTCACAATAAATAAAGAAGCTAAAGCCAATAATATGTATCCGACTCCGAATGAAATAGAAGCTGTTTTTATGACCTTGAATTTACCGTTGTAAGATTTTTTAGAAAGGTATTTTGAAATACCAAAATTTACTGCTAAAGCTTTTCCTATGCTTACTGCAACGGCACAAATGCCGAGTATAACATATATGTATGTGTATTTCATAACCAAGCCTCCTAAAAAAATAATTGAACTAATTCATTAGTACAATTATATAATACAACCTCTTTGCACAAATGTCAATCAGGAAACACAAAATTTTTGTTGAATTTCAAAAAGCATTTGCCGCAAAAATTGTATTATACTGTTCGAATAACATACTCATTGTCAAATTTGCTTGCTTATTGTATAATAGAATTATTAACAAACAGCAAAGAGGTGATTGCCGTGACGATTGAAAAAATTAAGAGAATTTATGCATCTACCGCAATTTACAAGTTTTCGCAGGGACTAAATAACGCTGAAACCGATGACTTTGATTCAGCGTTTGACAATGTGCTTGATTTTTTCGGAAACAAAATCGAGGAAGACGCTCTTAAAATTGAATGTTCGGGCGATGAGGTTAATATGATGTTCTTCGATTTTGTAAGAATGTTATCGTCAACCCGTCATCTTGCAATGTGTGTGCTTGTAAACGGCAATGCCGATGTTGATACAGTCAAAAGACTTGAACGCTTTTCGGGTTGGTCGGAGTGCTTTAAGGTTGTTCGTGATATGAATAAACATGATGACAAAATCTGCATCTACATAGGTTTTATAAATTGGTTTGACGGTGAAATTTACGATGTTGATTACACGGTTAATGTGATTATGTAAGGTCAAATTGCTTGAAAAGTCAGACTTTATCGGATAAAAATCGAAAGTCAGAAAAAGTCAAAAATATTTTAAAATATTAGGAAACGAGAGCATAAGCGAGGATTCGTGAGAATTTCAAAGCTTATGCTTTAATTTTTGACTTTAATTGACTTTGACTTTCTCTGACCTTGATATTATAATGTAGTCAAACAAATGAAAAGAGGCGACCAAAATGAGAATGAGCGATTTGGTGGCACAGTACATTATAGAGATGCTTGACCGTGAAAACGGCAGTGCGGAGATTCAGCGAAACGAACTCGCCGGCAACCTCGGTTGTGTACCGAGCCAAATCAATTATGTTATAACCTCACGATTCACTCCCGAAAAAGGCTACATTGTAGAGAGCCGTAGGGGCGGCGGCGGATTTATCCGAATAAGCCGTGTGAAGATGGATAGAGGTACGGCGCTTATGCATATAATAAATTCGATTGGAACAACACTTGACAAGGCAAGTGCAGAGGCAATGCTCAAAAATATGTTGCAAAGAGATATGATTGAGCTTACATCGGCAAAGCTGATAGCCTCGGCGTTGTCCGACAGAACGCTTACAAATGTTGAACAGAGTAAACGAGATGCCGTGCGAGCGGACTTGTTCAAGAATATGTTGCTCACATTAAGTTGATTTTGAACGGAGGCAGTTATTATGAAATGTCAAAAATGCGGTGCTAACAATGCTAATACTCATGTAAAGACCGTTATCAACGGTGAAATTAAGGAATATGATTTGTGCAGTGAATGTGCAAAGAAAATGGGATACACAAACATCTTCGGTAACTTTGAGGACGAATTTTCGGGACTTCTCGGAAGCTTCTTCGGCAACAGCCTTCCCGCAAGAACTCAGGCAACACGCTGTGACTTCTGCGGAAGCTCATATTCCGATATTGCAAAGTCGGGTCATGTAGGCTGTGCAAAATGTTACGAAATTTTCGGCGACCAGCTTCTTCCTTCAATCAGAAGAATCCACGGCAACACAACCCATTGCGGCAAGAACAGCCGTTTTGGTACAAAGAAAGCCGAAAAGAGTGCCGAGATGACAAAGAAAGATAAAATCAAGGCACTTAAAAAAGAACTCGACAAGGCAATTTCGGAACAGAATTTTGAACATGCCGCAGAGTTAAGAGATCAGATTAAGGAAATGGAGGCTTAATTATGAGTAACGAAGTAATTTCTACCAGAGTAAGACTTGCAAGAAACCTGAAAGATTACCCGTTTCCGTGCCGACTGTCCGAACAGGGCAGAAAAAAGGTTATTGAAAAGGTTACAAGTGCAATCAGGGACAGCAACAGCTCAATTGCCTCGGATTTCAATCTGATTAAGCTTGATGATTTGACAGAGGCACAGGGTGTGTCACTTGTTGAAAGACATCTTGTAAGTCCCGAATTCATCAGCGAAACAGAGGGCAGAGCATTGCTGTTGAGCAAGGATGAAAGCATGAGCATTATGATTAACGAGGAAGATCACATAAGACTTCAGGTTATCACAGACGGCTTGTCGCTTGAACAGGCATATGACACAGCCGATAAGCTTGACACCCTGCTTGATGAAAACCTTGAATTTGCTTTTGATGACAAGCTCGGTTATCTTACACAATGCCCTACAAACCTCGGTACAGGCATGAGAGCCTCTGTTATGCTCCATCTGCCGGCACTTGAAAAGAGCCGTACAATCGGCAGAATTGCAGGCAACCTTTCAAAGCTCGGACTTACAATCCGTGGTGCTTACGGTGAAGGCTCAGAACCCAGCGGTTCGCTTTATCAGCTTTCAAATCAGGTAACGCTCGGTATCTCCGAAAAAGCTGCAATTGAAAATCTTGAGAACATCACAAAACAGCTTGTTTCTCAGGAACGGCAGGCAAGAGAAAGACTTGCAAAGAGTATTGATATTCAGGATAGCGTAAGCAGAAGCTTAGGCTTGTTGAAATCGGCAATGGTTATGACTCATGACGAGGCTTTAAAGCTGTTGTCAAATGTTCGTTTCGGCATTTTGTCGGGACAGATAAAAGATGTTACCGCAGAGGTTGTTGACTCTCTTATGGAAAAAATTGAGCCTGCAACGCTTATGGTAAACTCAGGAAAAAATCTTTCCGCACAGGAAAGAGATATTGAAAGGGCAAAAATTTTAAGAGAGGCTCTTTCATAGAAAATAAGCAGTTAATACATTATCCACAAGGAAGGGTGATGATTTTATGTATCAGTTCAAAGGTTTTACAGAAAAAGCAAACAAGGCGCTTAATCTTGCGATTGAAAGTGCAGAGGAGATGCGCCACAACTATGTCGGTACAGAACATATTCTCTACGGACTCGTAAAAGAGGGCAGCGGTGTTGCCGCAACCGCTCTTAATGAGTGCGGAGTAACGGAAGATGCTCTCCGTGAAAAGCTTGAATCCATTAACGGTACAATGTCGCTCGTTGAGCTTACTCCCGATGATTTTACTCCCCGTACAAAGAGAGTTCTGAGAGCCGCAGTTATCATTTCATCAAAAACAGGCTACACCTATGTAGGCACAGAGCATTTGCTCCTTGCAATCCTTTCGGAGAGCGACAGCTACGCAGTTGCTTTTCTTGAAGAACTCGGTGTATCTGTTGAAAGACTTGCACAGGCTGTGTCAAAAGGTATGCAGGGCGGTGCAGAGGAAGGTTTCGACGGTTTTGAAAACGAATCCGCTCCGAACGGTTCACAGAAAGGCGGTTCGGCTCTTGATAAATTCGGCAGAGATCTTACTCAAGCCGCAAAGAACGGCGAAATTGATCCTGTAATCGGCAGAGAAAAGGAAATCCAGAGGGTTATCCAGATTCTTTCCCGCCGTACAAAGAACAATCCTGTTCTTATCGGTGAACCCGGTGTAGGTAAAACTGCGGTTGCAGAGGGACTTGCACTTGAAATTGCAAAGGGCAATGTGCCTGAAATTCTTAAAGACAAGCGAGTTGTCAGCCTTGACCTCACAGGTATGGTAGCAGGTGCGAAGTACAGAGGTGACTTTGAGGAGAGAATTAAGGCGGCTATTGACGAGGTTAAAAAGTCAAAGAACACTATCCTCTTCATTGATGAACTTCATACTATCGTTGGTGCAGGTGCCGCAGAGGGCAGTGCAGACGCCGCAAATATCCTTAAACCGTCACTTGCAAGAGGCGATTTTCAGGTTATCGGTGCAACAACTCTTAACGAGTACAGAAAATATATTGAAAAAGATGCCGCTTTGGAGCGTCGTTTCCAGCCAGTAAAGGTTGGCGAGCCTACTCCCGAACAGGCTGTACAGATTCTCAAAGGCTTGCGTGACAGCTACGAGGCACACCATAAGGTTAAGATTACCGATGAGGCAATCAATGCCGCAGTAACATTGTCATCAAGATATATCGCAGACCGTTACCTCCCCGATAAGGCAATTGACCTTATTGATGAGGGTGCGTCAAAGGTAAGGCTTGCATCTCTTACATCTCCTGATAATGTAAAGGAGCTTGAAGATGAAATTGCAGACTATGAAAAAGAAAAGGCAAGCGCAATTAACGAGCAGGACTTTGAAAGGGCTGCACGACTTCGTGATGAGCAGAAGGAACTTCAGACAAAGCTTGACGATGCAAAGAAGAAGTGGCAGGAACAGCAGAAGGGCAACAGCGGCGAGGTAACTGCCGAGGATATCGCAAAGATTGTGTCCGAATGGACAGGTATCCCTGTTGTTCAGCTTACTAAGGAAGAAAGCGAAAGACTTCTTAACATGGAGAATGTTCTCCACGAAAGAGTTATCGGTCAGAGCGAGGCTGTAACTGCAATCGCAAAGGCTATCAGACGAGGCAGAGTAGGTCTTAAAGACCCGAAAAGACCTGTCGGTTCGTTCATCTTCCTCGGTCCGACGGGTGTCGGTAAAACAGAACTTTGCAAGGCTCTTGCAGAGGCAATGTTCGGCGATGAAAATGCAATGCTCCGTCTTGATATGAGTGAATATATGGAGAAACACACCGTGTCAAAGCTTATCGGTTCACCGCCCGGATATGTAGGCTTTGAGGAGGGCGGTCAGCTCACCGAAAAGGTAAGAAGAAAACCGTATTCGGTTGTACTTTTTGATGAGATTGAAAAGGCTCACCCCGATGTATTCAATATGCTCCTCCAGATTCTTGAGGACGGCAGACTTACCGACTCACAGGGCAGAACGGTTGACTTTAAGAACACCATTATCATAATGACCTCTAATGTCGGCGCAAGACTTATCACCGAAAAGCAGAGCTCACTCGGCTTTAATTCCGAAAACGAGAATGCCGAAGAGAGCGAGAAAAAGGACATCAAGGAGCTTGTAACAGGCGAACTCCGCAAGGTATTCCGTCCTGAATTCTTGAACCGTGTTGATGATATTATCGTGTTCAACAAGCTCAACAAGGACGAAATTAAGCAGATTGCCGTTAAGATGCTCAAAACTCTTGAAAACCGTCTTGATAAGATGAACATTAAAATCAGCTTTACAGACAACGCAATCAGTGAGATTGCTGACAAGGGCTTTGACGAAAACTACGGTGCAAGACCTCTCCGCCGTGCAATCCAGAACGAGATTGAAGACCCACTTTCAGAGCAGATGCTTGAGGGCAAGGTCAAGGACGGCGCAGTAGTTACCTGCGATTTCGCAGACGGTCAGTTTACCTTTACAACAGCAAACCAGCCTAAGGCGTAATCCTTAAATAAATAAAAATCAACCGCAGAGCGAAAAACTTTGCGGTTGATTTTTCATTTTACATATCTTGACAAAATGATTTCAAGGTGTATAATTGGTTTAACAAAAACATAAGAGGGTGTTAATTATGAGAAAAATTATCTCAATAATATTGTTAGCAGTTGTAATGTCAACTTCAATTTTGTTTACAGGTTGTGGCGGTGAAGTTGCACCGAGTAATGCTCAAACTTCTGATGAAGCCGATACAACTGTTTTATCAGATACTACTCCGACCGCAGATCCAAACCAATTTTCAGTTGAATTTTATGATTACAAAACTAATGAACTTATTTCAAAATCAAACAAAAACAACCTTAACGAAAAGTTGATGTCATTTAACGATTTGGTATATATGACATCTGATAATAAGGTGGATTCGATAGATGTTGAACCGAGTTATGTCCTTCTTTTATCATACCTGAAAGATACCAGTCGTGACATCTGGGTTTTGATATATGTCAAGGGTGATGATGTCTATGTTCAGGCTGACAAAAGGCACGCAAACATAAACCTTGACACGGCAGGCTATGACATCTATAAGAGCAAATACAATAAATCGCAGCTTGAAGAATTGATGAAATAATTACAGTGTAAAGTTGCCTGAATTTAAAAGATTTTACAAACACGGTGTAACCCAAATACATAGGTTGCATCGTGTTTTTTACATCAAATTTTTGCTCATAATTTGAAAAGTGTAGTTCTTAACTCTTGAATTTCATTGAAAAGTGTATTTTTTAACACCTAAAATCTATTGAAAAGTGTATAGCGAGATTTTTGCAAAATAAAAAAAGCCTCCCGTGGTGGGAGGCTTTTGTTCGGTTATGAACCGTTAATCAGTCGATTTCAACCATAATTTTTTCTTCGCTGCGGATAGCTGCGCTACGAGCAATTGTGCGGATAGCTTTGGCAATTCTGCCCTGCTTACCGATGATTCTGCCCATGTCGTTTTCTGCAACATGAATATGGTAAACAACTGTTCCCTCTTCGTTGGGAGCATCTGCTTCAACTGATACGGAATCGGGATCGTCAACAAGACCCTTTGCGATAACTGCAAGTAAATCTTTCATTGTTTGTCCTTTCCGAAGCGCAATTATTCAATTACGCCGTTCTTCTTGAGAAGAGCCTTTACTGTGTCTGTTGGCTGAGCGCCGTTAGCAATCCACTTCTTAACTGCTTCAGCATCAACCTTGAACTCTGAAGGCTTCTTGAGAATATCATATGTGCCGATTTCTTCAATGAAACGACCGTTTCTCGGATATCTTGAATCTGCAACTACTACTCTGTAGAAAGGAGCCTTCTTTGAACCCATTCTTCTAAGTCTGATCTTTACTGCCATAATGTTCACCTCATAAAAATTGTTAATTTATATTCACCAACCGTAATTGGATGAAAAACTTTGTTTTTGTTTAATGTTTGATAAATGTTAATTATTTGAACGGAGGCATTCCGTCAGGACCGCCAATTCCGCCCATTCCGTTCATCGGCATACCGCCGAGCCCCGGAAGACCTTTCATTTTTCTTCGTTTCTTAGAGCCTTTTCCGCCCTTTGCCATCTGACGCATCATCTTCTGCATTTGGTCAATCTGCTTGATAAGTCGGTTGACTTCTTCAATGCTTCTGCCCGAACCTGCCGCAATTCTGCGCTTTCTTGACGGATTCATAATGTGCGGATGACTTCTTTCTTCGGGGGTCATTGAAAGGATAATTGCCTGAACCCAGTCAATCTGTCTGTCGTCAATGTCAACGCCCTCAAGCTGTTTTCCGACGCCCGGAATTTTTGAGAGAATGCCCTTGAGCGGTCCCATTTTCTTGACCTGCTCAAACTGATCGTACAAATCGTTAAAGTCGAATTTGTTGCTCATCATCTTCTGAGCCATTTCTTCGGCTTTTTCGGCATCCATTTTATTCTGTGCGTCCTCAATGAGAGTAAGCACATCACCCATACCGAGGATACGGCTTGCCATTCTGTCGGGGTGGAAAACTTCAATATCGTCAAGCTTTTCGCCTGTACCTGCAAATTTAATAGGTCTGCCTGTAACAGCCTTTACCGAAAGTGCCGCACCGCCTCGTGTGTCACCGTCAAGCTTTGTGAGAATAACGCCTGTAATGTCAAGAAGTTCGTTAAAGCTCTTTGCAACATTAACTGCGTCCTGACCTGTCATTGAGTCGATAACAAGCAAAATTTCGTTTGGCTCAACTTCTTTTTTGATGTTTTTAAGCTCATCCATAAGAGCCTCATCAATATGAAGTCGGCCTGCGGTATCAAGAATAACAACATCGTTTCCATAGTCTTTTGCGCGCTTAATTGCCTCTTTTGCAATCTTAACGGGATTTGCTTTTCCCATTTCAAAAACAGGAACGCCTGCCTTTTCACCGACAACCTTCAACTGGTCAATAGCGGCGGGACGGTAAACATCACAAGCCGCAAGAAGCGGACTTCTGCCCTGCTTTTTGAGCATTTTTGCAAGCTTTGCCGTGTGGGTTGTTTTACCTGAACCCTGAAGACCGCACATCATAATGACTGTCGGAGGCTTTGACGCAAACTCAATTCGTGCGTCCTCGCCGCCCATAAGGCTTGTAAGCTCCTCGTCAACAATCTTAACAACCATCTGTGCGGGAGTAAGACTCTGCATAACATCCTGACCGACGGCACGCTCTGTTACTTTGTTTGTAAAGTCCTTTGCAACCTTGTAGTTTACATCAGCCTCAAGAAGTGCGAGTCGAACCTCTCGCATTGCTTCCTTAACATCTTTTTCAGAAAGCTTGCCTTTGTTTTTCAGTTTTTTGAACGCATTGCCAAGCTTATCTGCAAGTCCTTCAAACGCCATAAAAACTCCTTTAATCCTTCAGCGAGCCTGATTTTCGGATAATAACATCCGCAAGCTCTGTGATTTGCATATCCTGTGAAAGTTCTTTTATTTCAAGTGCAAGAGCCGAAATCTCGTCAAGCCCCTGCTCAAGCTTACTGAACTGTTTGAACAGACCGAGCTTTTCTTCAAACTCAAAAAGCTGCTGCTCACTGCGCTTGATACTGTCACGCACACCCTGCCTTGTTATTCCCATTTCATCGGCAACCTCCGCAAGCGACAAATCTTCGTTATAATAAAGATCAACCGCCCTTTTGCCCGAGGGCTTTAAAAGCTCGCCGTAAAAATCAAACAAGAGGGATACTTCAATGTTTTTTTCCATATTTGACAGCTCCCGTGATTGGTCTGTGCCTGTAAAGAATTTTTCTTTACACCTGTGATATTATAATATATGCTCGACTGTTTGTCAAGCCTTTAAAGCGGATTTCTGCGATGCGTTTACCGAAATGACAAAAACAGAATAAATTTTGACAAATTTTTAAAAAATTATCAGAAATTGTACGGTTGTGTCATAAAAAAGACGATATTGTAGAATTTTTGGTGAAATCCGATAATTAAAACGAGCCTGTTACAATGTGATTTTGATAAAAATTACGAATAATTGATGATTATATTTCTAACCTTTACAAATGAGGGGGCTATGTGCAGTTTAGTTTTCGTCATTTTTCACAAAAATTAAATTTTTAGTAAAAAAGGCTATTTTTCTCGTGTATTTTTTGGTGAAATGTGTTATAATTGTTTTGAATTATTGAAGAAACAGGAGTTTTGCTTTACGGAACAGATTATAAATATCGACAGAATGGAAAATGCTGTAGCACTTTTTGGCAGTTTTGACGAGAATATTAAGCTGATTGAAAAGGAATTTAATGTTCGCGTCACCTGTCGCGACAGTGAACTGAAGGTTGAGGGTGATGCGGAAAACACGGCAAAAGCCTGCAAGGTTATTGAGAGCCTGCTGCAGTTCATCAACCGTGGTGAAGCACTTTCCGAGCAAAATATCCGCTACTGCATTTCGCTTGTCAATGAAGGCAGCGAGGACAAAATAGAACAGCTTGCGGGCGACTGCATCTGTATTACTTCAAAGGGAAAGCCTATTAAGCCGAAAACCATCGGTCAAAAGCGCTATTGCTCGCAGATTGCGAAAAATACCGTAACAATCGGTGTAGGTCCTGCCGGTACAGGCAAAACCTACCTTGCCGTTGCAATGGCTGTTACGGCCTTCAGAAGCAAGCAGATTAACCGAATTATTCTTACAAGACCTGCCGTTGAAGCCGGTGAAAAGCTTGGCTTTCTTCCCGGTGATTTGCAGAGTAAGGTTGATCCGTATCTCCGTCCTCTGTATGACGCATTGTTCGATATGCTGGGTGCAGAAACATATCAAAAGTATGTTGAAAGGGGCAACATTGAGGTTGCGCCCCTTGCGTATATGCGAGGAAGAACGCTTGACGACAGCTTTATAATTCTTGACGAGGCTCAGAATACTACGAGAGAACAGATGAAGATGTTCCTTACCCGACTCGGCTTTAACTCGAAAATGGTAATCACAGGCGATATTACGCAGATTGACCTTCCGAACGGTGCAAAGAGCGGTCTTAAGGATTGTATAAAAATTCTAAAAAATATTGACGATATCGGCACTTGTTTCTTTGATGAAAAGGATGTTGTCCGTCACCGCCTTGTTCAGGATATTATCAAGGCGTACGCAAGGTTTGAAAGCAGCAATAACAATTTGCGCGGCAGTAACTCCAAAAACTAATATTGTATAACTAATCCGAACCTTAGGATTAAAAATAACGAAAGGACGATCACATATGGCAGAACACAATAAAATCAGAGTAATTATCACAAACAAACAAAAAGCAGTTAAAATTCCGACGGGTATAAGAATGTTGGTTCGCCGCTGTTGCAATGCGGTTCTCCAGCTTGAAAAATTTGAAGGTTCTGCTGAAATCAGCGTTACTTTCACGGATAACGAAGGTATTAAGGCTCTTAACAAGCAGTATCGTGACAAGGACATTGAAACCGATGTTCTTTCTTTCCCGATGGGCGAAAACGGTGTTTATGACACCAATCCCGAAACAGGCGCACAGATTCTCGGTGATGTTGTAATTTCTATGGAAAAGGCAAGGGATCAGGCGGAACTCTTTGGCCACAGTCTCCAGAGAGAGGTTGGATATCTTACCGCTCACAGCGTTCTTCATCTTCTCGGTTATGACCATATGGAAAAGCTTGAAAGAGTAAGAATGAGAGAAAAAGAAGAGCTTGTTATGGAACAGCTCGGTCTTCCTGCATCATCAAGCTACATAGTTGATGACGATATGGCTTGACAGGGTAGTTATATTACGGGGTATGAAAAAGCAAATCAAAAGTTTTAAAAGTGCGTTCAGAGGTTTCTGCTTTGCCGTAAAAAGCGAAAGTCATATGAGATTTCACCTTGTTGCGACATTTTATGTTTTCGCTTTCGGCTGCTTTTACGATTTTTCTGCCGAAAAATGGGCGTTGCTCGCCGTTTTGTGTGCGCTTGTAATTGCACTTGAACTGGTCAATACCTGTGTTGAAAGGCTCTGCGATTTGCTTTGTGACAGATATGATTTTTCTGTTAAGATTATCAAGGATATTGCAGCCGCAGCCGTGCTTGCCGTGTCGTTTTCGGCTGTGTTTACGGCTGTGCTGTTCTTTCTCAATTTTGAAGTAATAGGAAAAATATTTTTGTATTTTGCAAATAATCCCGTTATGCTGGGTTTGCTTATTTTGTCTGCGGTGATTTCTGCCGTCTTTGTATGTGCAGGTCCCGTAAAGGTGAAAAATGCAATTTTGAGTATCAAAAGAAAAGATAAACATTAACAAAAGGGGCGGCATTTTAGCAGCCCCCGATTTTTGTATAGTGAGGTAATATGTTAAATACAGATAATAAAGATAAATCCGCATTTATTGCCATTGTCGGCAGACCTAATGTGGGCAAAAGCTCAATTCTCAACAGACTTATGGGACAGAAAATTGCGATTGTTTCAAGCAAGCCGCAGACTACCCGCAACAGAATCACAGGCGTGCTTACTCAGGGCGAATATCAGCTTGTTTTCTTTGATACACCGGGTATGCACAAGCCGAAAACCTCTCTCGGCAAGTATATGGTGCGTTCCGTCAATGAATCCGTGGGCGGTGTTGACTGCTGTATGCTCGTTGTTGAGGCAGGAAAAGAACCGGGTGACACGGAACTTAACCTTATTGAAAAGTTCAAGTCAATGGAAATGCCGGCAATCCTTGCAATCAACAAGATTGACACTCTAAAAGAAAAAGAAGAACTTATGAAACAGATTGCCCGTTACAGTCTGCTCTACGATTTTGACGCAGTTGTTCCCGTGAGCGCACAGGACGGCAACGGTATGAACGAACTTCTTGATGAGCTAAAAAAGCAGGCAGGCGAGGGCGGTCATTTCTTTGATGATGATACCCTTACAGACCAGCCCGAAAGAGTTATTGTTGCCGAAATTATCCGTGAAAAAATTCTTCGCCTTTGCGATAAGGAAATTCCGCACGGCACGGCTGTTGTAATCGAAAAAATGAAAACAAGAGATAACGGTATGCTCGATATTGATGCTACGATTTTCTGCGAAAAAGAAACTCACAAGCGTATTCTTATCGGCAAAAACGGTTCAATGCTCAAGAAAATCAGCACATTTGCCCGTCAGGATATTGAAAGATTTTTTGATTGCAAGGTGTTCTTACAGACTTGGATAAAGGTAAAAGAGGACTGGCGAAACCGTGCTCAAATTCTTCAGAATTTCGGTTATGACGAAAAGAATTTTGACTGATAAATCCGCTTATTAAGCTGTTTGAGTACACGATTTGACACAATGTCAGATTTTTCATAATATAATAACAATTGTCCGTGAAACACTAACTGCGGAGGTGTTCTTATGGACGATTGGTATGCCTGGCAGGCATTTTTTACTACAGGAAGTGTTCTTGATTACATTCGCTATAAAAGTATTCAGAACGCAAAGGACACAGGTGCAATCACCGTGAACAGGGAGGAAACCGATGAAATTCCGAACAGAGGGACTGATTATAAAGGAACAGAATATCGGTGAGCAGGATAAGCTCGTTTTTGCTCTCACAAAGTCTAACGGTGTAATCCGTGCATTTGTAAAGGGTGCAAAAAACATCAAAAACGGCAAATGTGCGGCGGCATCTCTCCTCTCATATTCCCGACTTACAATTTATAAAGGTCGGGAAAGCTACATAATCGGCGAGGCACAGCCGATTCGCATTTTCTCAAAACTCCGCAGTGATGTTACAAAAATGTGCCTTGCACAGTATTTTTGCGAACTCGCTCTGACAATCTGTCCTCGTGAGCAAAAGGCGGATTCTTTTTTGAGCCTTGTGCTTAATTCACTCTATCTTTTGTCAGAGAACAAACGCAGTGCAGACCTCATAAAGCCGTGTCTTGAAATGAGGCTTGCAAGTATGGCAGGCTATATGCCCGACCTGAGAATGTGCAGAGAATGCGGAGAATACATTACTCCGCTTATGTACTTTCTGCCACGCATAGGTGCTCTTGAATGTGCCGATTGCAGAACGGATGTGTCAGAACCTGCAATCGCTCTTAACGAGGGAACGCTTACAGCATTAAGACACACGGTTTATGCCGATGATGACAAGCTGTTTTCGTTTGCATTGCCGAAAGATGACCTTGATGTGCTGAATGCGGCAAGCGAAAGTTATCTTAAATACAGATTTGAAAAAGACTTCAAAACGCTTATTTTTTACAAAACAATAAGCAGTTAATCAGACAATGCAGTTTTGTGTGAAAATGACTTATTTATTTGAAACAGAATGACTGAAAACTGTAGGGGCGCTCATTGGGCGCCCGCGGGCGGATAATATCCGCCCCTACGGACACAAAATTGCAATTATTGAATTTGGTAGAATTATGAACAGACATTACAAAACACTTGAACTTGATAAAATCCTTGAAAGGCTTGCGGGAATGACTTCGATTGAGGACGCCCGTGAAATGGCATTGAATCTCGAACCCGTGCTTGAACTGAAAAAGGTTGAACAGCTTTTACAGCAGACGGATGACGCCGTTGCATTAAGCGGAAGATTCGGCGCACCGTCATTCGGCGGTGCCGTAAATTGTTCGGGACATTTACGCAGAGCACAGGCAGGCGGTTGCCTTACCACAGGCGAACTTCTGTCGGTTGCATCAACGCTCAGAACAATCCGCACGGTCAGGGAATGGCACTCACGCTCGGGCGGAGGAGCAAGCTCTCTTGACGGCTATTTCAGCGGACTTGTTTCCAACAAGTTTCTTGAGGATAAAATCACCTCGGCTATCATAAGCGAGGAAGAAATTTCCGATAAGGCAAGCCCTGTTTTGTCGGATATAAGAAGAAAAATCCGCACAGCCTCTTCAAAGGCTCGTGAGGTACTCGATAAAATTATTCACAGTTCAACATACATAAAGTATCTTCAGGATACTATCGTCACACAGCGTGACGGCAGATATGTTGTTCCCGTAAGAAGTGAATGCAGAGGCAATGTTCCGGGTCTTGTACACGACACCTCGTCAAGCGGTGCAACCGTGTTTATTGAGCCTATGGGCGTTGTTCAGGCAAACAATGACATCAAGCTTTTGCAGTCAAAGGAAGAACAGGAGATTGAAAGAATCCTCTTTGAGCTTTCCGCAAATGCAGGCGAGTTTGCCGACAGCATTATCCACAGCTACAAGAACCTTGCACAGCTTAATTTGATTTTTGCAAAGGCTGACCTTGCGTATTCAATGAAAGCGTCAAAGCCGATTATGAACGAAAGAGGAATGATTGAGCTGAAACAGGCGCGTCATCCTCTTATCGACAAAAACAAGGTTGTTCCCGTTGATGTTATGCTCGGAAAAGAGTTTGACACGCTTGTAATCACAGGTCCTAACACGGGCGGTAAAACCGTAACCCTAAAGACAATCGGTCTGCTCACGCTTATGGCAATGTGCGGACTTCTCGTTCCGTGTGCCGACAACAGCGAACTTTCCGTGTTCAGAAGGGTGCTTGTGGATATTGGCGACGAACAGAGCATTGAGCAGTCGCTGTCAACATTTTCGGGACATATGACAAATATCGTTCAGATTATAAAGCTTGCAAATGCGGGTTCGCTCTGCCTTATTGACGAGCTCGGCGCAGGAACAGACCCTGTCGAGGGTGCGGCTCTTGCAATTGCAATTCTTGAAAGACTGCGTGACAAACACGCAAAAATCGCTTCAACAACTCATTATGCGGAGTTAAAGGAATTTGCTCTGCGTACTCCCGGAGTTGAAAACGGCAGTTGCGAATTTGATGTTGCAACTCTAAAGCCGACTTACCGACTTCTCATCGGTGTTCCCGGCAAGAGCAACGCGTTTGCAATTTCAAAAAGACTCGGAATAGATGATGAGATAATCAGCCGAGCAAGCGAACTTGTTTCAAACGAGAACAGACAGTTTGAAGATGTTGTTGAAAAGCTTGAAAAGCGCCGTCAAAGCCTTGAAAAACAGCTCGAAAACGCAAACAGACTTACTGCAAAGGCTAATACCGAAAAGCAGAAAGCAGAAAACGAAATGCAGAAGGCAAAGCAGCGTGCGGAGCGTGAGATTGAAAAGGCAAGACAGGAGGCTCAGCGTATTATTTCACGCACAAGAGCACAGGCCGACGCAGTTGCCGAAGAACTTGAAAAGGCGAGAAAAGCCAAGGATATGAGCGTTCAGGCAAGGACACAGCTAAAGAAAAATATTGACAAGATGGAGGCTCATGCCGATCCTGTCAAGGCACGCAATACTCCCGATGAGGAGTACAAGCTGCCAAGACCGCTCAAGGTCGGCGACACGGTTCTCATTTACGATATCGACAAAAACGCAACTGTACTTGCACCGCCGAACAAGGACGGTGTTGTGCTTGTTCAGGCGGGCATAATCAAAACGAGGGTTGATATCAAGAATCTTCGTTTGCTCAAATCAAACAACAAGCCCGCAAAGGACAGATTTTCAAGCACAAGAAATGTGCCGAGCAGAATGGATGTCCGTCCCGAAACAGAGATTGATGTCCGTGGTGAAACCGCCTTCGACGCAATCAATATTGTTGACAAGGCAATTGACAATGCCGTGCTTTCGGGTGTGAGCAAAATGACGATTATTCACGGCAAAGGCACGGGCGTGCTTAAGCGTGAAATCAACAAGTATCTTAAAACAAACAAAGCCGTCAAAAGTCAGCGACTCGGTGTGTTCGGCGAGGGCGAAGACGGTGTTACAATCATTGAATTAAAGTAAAATCCGACTGAATTTATTTTGTGGAATTTGAGGTAATTATGAAAAAACAGTTTCTTGATTCGGGAAAAATCGTGGGTACACACGGCATAAAAGGCGAGGTCAGAATTGACCCGTGGTGCGACTCTCCCGAATTTCTCTGTGCCTTTAAAAAGCTGTGGCTTGATGAAAACGGAACAGAGTTCATCGAGGTGAAATCCCGTCCGCACAAAAATATTACCCTTGCAAAAATCAAGGGAGTTGACACAATCGAGGCAGCCGAAAAATACAGAGGCAAGGTTGTGTATATCAACCGTGATGACATCAATCTTGCAGAGGGCGTTCACTTTGTTCAGGATCTTATCGGTCTTGAGGTTAAAGATGCTGACAACGGCAAGGTTTACGGCAAAATTTCCGATGTTTTGCGTACAGGTGCAAATGATGTTTACGAAATCAAAGACTCTGACGGCAAAACATACCTTGCTCCCGTAATTGGCGATGTTGTAAAAGAAATCAATGTCAATGACGGCTATGTTCTTATTGTTCCTATGAAAGGAATTTTTGACGATGAGGATTGATATTATAACGCTCTTCCCCGAAATGTTCGAGCCTGTTTTAAACGGCAGTATAATCGGCAGAGCGCAGAAAAGCGGTGTGCTTGAAATCGTGTGTCACCAACTGCGTGATTACGCTTTTGACAAGCACAAAAGAGTTGATGACACTCCCTACGGCGGCGGAATGGGAATGCTTATGAAAGCCGAACCCATTGCCCTCTGCTTTGAGGATATCTGCAAACAAATCGGCAAAAGACCGCATTTTGTCTATATGTCACCGCAGGGCAAAACATTGAAACAGCAAAGACTTCGTGAGCTTGCCGATGTTGAAAATATCTGTATTCTCTGCGGTCACTACGAGGGTGTTGACCAAAGACTTCTTGACGAGTTTATTGACGAAGAAATTTCAATCGGCGACTATGTTCTCACGGGCGGAGAAATTCCCGCAATGGTATTTGCGGACGCGCTTTCAAGAATGGTTCCGGGTGTGCTTTCCAACAACGAATGTTTTACCGAGGAAAGCCATTTTAACGGACTTCTTGAGTATCCGCAGTACACAAAACCGTCAGTCTGGAGAGGCAAAGAAGTTCCCGAAGTGCTTATGAGCGGTCACCATGCAAACATTGAAAAGTGGAGAAAAGAAAAGAGCATTGAAGTGACTGCCATCAAGCGCCCCGAAATGCTTGAAGAATATAACAAAAAGTAATTTTTCGTAACATATTATTGGTGTGTTTACATAAAATAAGACAAGGAAAATCATATGAAATACCGTATGTTTACGGGAAAAACATAATATTTTGTAAAAATGCACAATAAACAGGGGGATAAATTCTCTCAAGGTGCATATTAACACGAAATTAAATTATTGTATTGACCTTGTCGGGAAAAAAGATTATAATACATATTAAATTGAACTGCGGTTTGCAGGCATTGGTGGTTAAAAAATTAAAGGCAAAGAGGGTTTTAAAAATGTATGTTAAGGAAGTATTAGTACAGAATAAAGCCGGTTTACACGCTCGTCCGGCAACTTTCTTTATTCAGAAGGCTAATGAATATAAGTCAACTATCTGGGTTGAGAAGGAAGAACGCCGTGTGAACGCAAAGAGCCTTCTCGGTGTGTTGTCCCTCGGTATTATCGGTGGCACTACAATTAAAGTAATTGCTGATGGTTCTGATGAAACTGAAGCAGTTGAGGGCCTTGTTTCTCTTGTAGAGTCAGGCTTTGCTGAATAATCAGCTTTAAATTTTACAAAATACCAAAGGGGCGGTTTTTCCGCCTCTTTTTTGTTTCTCTAAAATCAGAAAGGGCGGTGATTTTGTGAATCCGAAAATGTCACAACTTCGCAAAAAAGCAATGGCACTTCCACTGTTGCCGGGTGTGTACATTATGCACGATAAAGGCGGAAAAATTATATATATCGGCAAGGCAAAGACTCTTAAAAACAGGGTCAGCCAGTACTTTGGTTCGCAGAATAACCATGCCGAAAAGGTTCGCCGAATGGTTGATAATGTTGATGATTTTGAATATATCATCACGGACAGCGAGTTTGAAGCACTCATTCTCGAATGCAGTCTTATCAAACAGCACACCCCAAAATACAACATTCTGCTTAAAGACGACAAGGGCTACAGCTATATCAGAGTCAGTTCGGGTGACTGGAAAAAGCTCTCATATACATTGCAGAAAAAGGATGACGGAGCGGAGTATATCGGTCCGTACAAGAGCAGTTACTATGTTAAAAGTGCCGTTGAAGAGGCGAACAAAATCTTTATGTTGCCAACCTGTAACCGCCAATTCCCGAGAGATTTCAGAAAGGGCAGACCGTGCCTTAATTACCACATAAAGCAGTGTATGGCTCCGTGTACAGGCAGGGTTAAGCTGAAAGATTACAACGAAAATCTTGACCGTGCTCTTGAATTTTTGCGTGGCGGTTCAACAAACTCAATCAAAAAATTAACCGAAGAAATGGAAACCGCCGCAGAAAATCTTGAATTTGAAAGAGCGGCATCAATCAGAGATATAATAAGTTCCGTTCGTAAAATGAGCGACAAGCAAAAAGTTGTTGCAACAAAGATAGATGACGGTGATGTTATTGCCGGATTTTCCGATGACGGCAAAACCTGTTATCAAGTGTTCCGCTTTGAGGGCGGACGACTTTTTGATCGTGAAAGTTTTGTGTTTGACAGCGGTGAAAGTGAGTCGGAAACCGAAGAATTTTTGCTGCGGTATTACACTCTGCGTGACAGTATGCCAAAGAGCGTTGCACTTGACAGAGAGTTTGACGGTATGGAAGAAATTGCCGAATGGCTCTCGCAAAAGCGTGGCAGTAAGGTTACTATAACTGTTCCGCAGAGGGGCGACAGAGCGCAGCTTGTGGCAATGTGCAAATCAAATGCCGCAGAGGCTCTTGCACAGAAAAAGGGCGCAACTGCCCGTGAGTACAATGTGCTTGAAGAACTGCGTGATTTGCTCGGACTTGAAAAACTGCCCGAATATATTGAATCCTATGATATTTCAAACCTTGCAGGTACTGAAAATGTTGCGGGTATGATTGTTTATAAAAACGGCAAACCGCTCAAATCGGCTTACAGAAAGTTCAAAATCAAAGGCTTTGAGGGACAGGACGACTACGCATCAATGGCGGAAGTTTTGACAAGACGATTTGACGAATATTATAAAAATCCCGATGAGGACGAGGGCTTTGGAAAATTGCCCGACCTTATTCTGCTCGATGGCGGTAAAGGTCAGGTTGCGGCTGTAAAAGAGGTTTTGCAGAGCAAAAATATTGATGTTCCGCTGTTCGGTCTTGTAAAGGACGATAAGCACAGAACCCGTGCCGTAACGGGCGAGGGCGGAGAAATTGCACTCAGTTCCAGACGGTCGCTGTTTGCATTTCTCACGAAAATGCAGGACGAGGTTCACCGCTTTGCAATCGGTTACCACCACGCAAGGCGAAGTAAAAACACTTTTAGAACAACGCTCACGGATATAGACGGAATAGGTGAAGTCAGAGCAAGGGCGCTTCTCAAGTATTTCAGAACGATTGAAAATATCTCAAACGCAGACCTTGCAGAGCTTGAAAACGCTCCGAAAATGACAAAAGATACCGCCATTGCTGTGTACAAATACTATCATCCGCAGGATGAAAACGAAACAGAGTAAAATATTGTTGTAAAATATCTTTTAATGTGTTATACTAAAATTTGCAATTGCAGACAGTTGCATAAAACTTAACTTTTTGGCAATGCCGTATGCTTGCTTTCGGTGTTGCTTTATGATTTTGCAAGCGGAAAGGCTGCGTGTGTTTTATGAGAGTTATTACAGGCTCCGCAAGAGGCAGACGACTCGAAACCCTTGAGGGTGAAGATGTAAGACCGACAACCGACAGAATTAAAGAGGCTGTTTTTTCGATTATTCAGTTTGAAACCGAGGGCAGAAATTTTCTTGACCTTTTTGCAGGCTCGGGACAAATGGGTATTGAGGCTTTGAGCAGAGGTGCAAAGTCGGCAAGCTTTGTTGACAATGCAAAAAAATCGCTTGAAACGGTAAAAAGAAACCTCAAGGCTGTAAAGCTTGAAAATTCGGCAAAGGTTTTTGCAATGGATTTTCACAGCTTTCTTTCAATGAATTCACAGCGTTTTGATATTGCGTTTCTTGATCCGCCTTACAGAACAGGAATGTTGCAGGACGCTCTTGAACTTGTTCCCGAGGCGATGAACGATACAGGTGTTATAATTGCGGAAAATCCTCTTGACGAAGAAATTTTGTCGAATTACGGTGATTTTGTACTTGACAGACAGTATCGCTATGGTAAAATAAAAATAACTACATTCAGACATAAGGATTTTCAAAGATGAACAAAACAGTGATTTGTCCGGGAAGTTTCGATCCCGTAACGCTCGGACACCTTGATATTGTCACGAGAGCGTCAAAGCTTTTTGACCGTGTAATCGTGGGTGTGCTTGTCAACTCTTCAAAAAGTCCTATTTTCTCAATTGAAGAGAGAATTGAACTTTTAAAGGAGGTTACCGGGCACCTTGATAATGTTGAAGTAGTAGGCTTTAACGGCTTGCTTGCACAATATTGTGAGGAACACGGTGTTGACGCAATTGTTAAGGGACTCAGAGCTGTGACAGACTTTGAATATGAATTTCAGATGGCGCTTACCAACAAAAAGCTGAATCCGAACCTTGAAACCCTGTTTTTAACTGCTGAAGCGGATTCGATGTATCTCAGCTCGAGTATGGTTCGTGAGATTGCCTCAATGGGCGGTGACATCAGAAACTTTGTTCCTGCGTGTATTCATGATAAAATTGTTGACAGATTGAGAAATAATTAAGTTTTTCGGCAAAGCATTTGATTTTAGTTTAAAGTGATTTAAAATAATTTAAAATAAAAGTGGATTAAACCAAACATATAAGGAGTGGACAGATAATGAAAGTTGAAGATTTGATTTTACAGCTTCAGGATGTTATCAGTGCTGCCAAGTCAATGCCTTTTTCAGGCGGCAAGGTTATGGTAAGCAGTGACGAGATTTATGATATTCTCGACCAGATTCAGGACGCTATGCCGGCAGAGGTAAGACAGGCAAAGAATATTGTTGCCGACAGAAAGCAGATTCTTGCCGAGGCTAACCGTGAATCAGAGAACATAATCAGGGGTGCGGAAGAACGCAAAAAGGCTATGCTCAACCAGAACGAACTTGTTCGTGAGGCTCAGGCAAAGGCTAAGGAAATTGTTGATGATGCAAAGCAGAAGTCAGCTGAAATCAGAAAGGCTGCAAATGTTTATGTTGACAGCATTATGAAGCGTACAGAAGAGGGCGTTGCAACACAGCTTGAGGCTCTCAGAAAAACTCACGCTAACATTGTAAGCTCGCAGAAAAAGCAGGGCTGATTTAATTAAAAACCTATCGGAACAGACTCACAAAGGGTCTGTTCTTTTTTATGCCTGTTTTTGGAAATTTCGTGTCACAATGTGACACCGAGCAAATCTTTAACGGATTTGAGATTGCACATTATGAAAAATACGGCCGAATTTTGTAACCAAGACTGCGATATTTGTAATTTTTCACACTGCCATTTTTGCTCTGAAATGAGCAAAATCCCTTTAAAATCGAAATTTTTGGGCATAATATTCTTTTCGGAAAAAATATAGTTTCAAAGTTGAAAGTTTTTTTAATGATTTGTAAATATTGTTTGTTTTTTCGTAACTTTGATATTGATTTTTTCGTACCTATGGTTTATAATAAGACAAAAGGTGTCATAAGGTGTCATTTGGTGACTTTAAAAACCACTTGAGGACATCTTTTGAAGAAAAGTGTACGGAGGTGGGCAGATGTTTTCAGGAATGACAAATCATTCTATTGATTCAAAAGGTCGAATTGTACTGCCTGCAAAGTTCCGTGAACAGCTTGGAGAAACATATTATCTTGCACGAGGCTTCGGCAACAAGTGTATTCAGGTTATGTCGGTTGAGCAGTTCAATGCAATGTGTGAGAAAATTCTTGCACTCCCTGCAAACCTCTCAATGGCTGTTCAGTACACCTTTAACGCTACTGCGGTTGAGGTAACTCCAAACGCACAGGGCAGAGTAATCATTCCCCAGTCTTTGCGTGAGTTTGCCGAAATTGAAGGCGATGCGGTAGTAATCGGTATGACAAACAGACTCGAAATTTGGAGCAAGAAAAATTATGAGGACTATGTTGCTTCTCAGAACGAAAATCTTGCACTTGCTCTCAAGGAGTTAAAGCTTTAAGGAGGTTTTTATGGAATTTTCTCATATTCCTGTCCTTCTTGAGCAGGCTATAGACGCCCTTGCAATTAAGGAAAACGGCATTTATGTTGACGGCACTGCAGGCGGAGGAGGTCACAGCAGTGAAATCCTCAAACATCTCACAACAGGCAAGCTCATTTCGATTGATCAGGATCCCGATGCAATACTGACGCTGACAGAGCGCTTTAAGAAAAACGAAAATTCAATAATTATCAAGGGTAATTTTGCCGATATGGTGAATCTTCTCCACTCAAGAGGAGTTGGCAGAGTTGACGGTGTTTTGCTTGACATCGGTGTTTCATCTCACCAGCTTGACACCCCCGAAAGAGGCTTTTCGTTCCACGAGGACGCACCTCTTGATATGAGAATGAGCCAAAGCGGAACAACCGCCGCTGAGCTTGTCAACACTCTTCCGGTGGGGGAGTTAAGACGAATCCTAAGCGTTTACGGCGAAGAAAAATTTGCCGGCTCAATCGCAAACGGAATCATAAAAGCACGAGCCGAAAAGCCGATTGAAACTACCCTTGAACTTGCGGAAATCATAAAAGAAAATGTTCCCCAGCGTGTCCGCCGTGACGGACATCCTGCGAGAAAAAGCTTTCAGGCTCTGAGAATAGCGGTAAACGATGAACTCGGAGTTCTTGAAAGAGGTCTTGACGGTGCATTTGAGCTTTTGGGAAGCGGCGGCAGGCTTGCCGTAATTACTTTCCACTCCCTTGAGGACAGGATCGTAAAACAGAAAATGGCATCATGGTGTCAGGGCTGTACCTGTCCGAAAGATTTTCCCGTTTGCGTTTGCGGAAACAAGCCGAAGGCAAAGCTTGTTGTAAAAAAACCAATTTGTGCAAATGAAACAGAATTGAGGGATAACCCGAGAGCAAGAAGTGCAAAGTTGAGAATATGCGAAAAAATTTAAAAAATTTCTCTCCGACTATGGACAAAACTGCCTGTTTGTAGTAAAATATAACAAAGTTGTAAATGTTATTACAGACACAAGGGATTGTGATTGAATATGTCATAATAACAAAATGTACGACTTTTTGATAAATGTCCGATAAAATCGGGCTGATTGTGTGTTAAGTGTTTAAATAAATTTATTAAAGGTTTGAAACTTTTTTGTTTTATGGAAAAATAAAGCAAAAATGTGTGTTTTATGGAATTGATATAGAAAGGCACCGGGTGCATTAAATGGCTTATGAAAACAGAAATGCAGCTTATGACTTGAGTCTTTTTGATGACAGCAGCGACTATGTTCCAGGTTCAGCCGCTCCTGAAAGAAAAGAAGAAGTACATAAGAAGCAGGAAAGAAAAAGAAGAAAAAATAATGTTGTAAGTCTTCCAAAGGAGGAACTCCAGAAGAACAGACGCCGCAGGCACAACAAGTTTAAGCTTGTTGTGGGAACAGCAGGCGGTGCGGTTGCTGCAATTGTTATCGGCATTATCATTGTCGGTCAGGTAAGACTTACAGAGCTTAATCAGGAAGTTATTACAGCAAAACAAACTCTTGCAAATGCGCAGAGCGCTTATACACAGACTCAGATGAAGCTTGAATCAAAGCTTTCAACATCTGACATTGAAAAGTATGCCGAGGATAAGCTCGGTATGACCAAAGCTACTAACACACAAAAAGAATTTGTTACTCTTGCAGGCGGAGATAAAGCAGAGGTTTCTGCAACTCAGGAAAGTGACAATATCTTTACACAGTTCTGGAATTCAGTACAGAATCTTTGGTCATAACATTCATGGTAATTTAATAGATATGTTATGAAAGAATGGAGAGTTAAGACTGCGTCTTGACTCTTTTTTCGGTATATATGCGGATTGACACGGAGCGTAACGGACACTATTTTGCGGTGAAAGGAGCTTTACATTGCAATCACCAGGAACAAAAAATAACTCAAAAAAGCGTGCCGAAAAAGGACCTGCACAGAGACTCAGACAGCGTACGGCGATATTGATTCTGCTCATACTTGTGCTTGGTTTCGGTGCCGCTATTTTAAGACTTACATATCTCACAACGGTACAGAGCAGTGAACTTCAGGAGGCGGCTGTCGATCTTCAGCTTGCCGACACAACTGTTTCTGCAAAACGAGGAACGATATATGATGCAAACGGCAATGTCCTTGCTGAGAGCGCATCCGTTTGGCAGGTGGTAATGTCACCAATCAATTTTAAGAACGATAAACAGCGTCAGGCTGCGGCAAAAGGTCTTTCGGAAATTTTTGACCTTGAATATAACGATGTTCTCGAAGATACAAAACAGCAGAGCCATTATGTTGTTGTTAAGAGAAGAATCGAATCCGATGAGCGTGAAAAGGTACTTGAGCTTGTTGACACCTTGAAAAAGGATTACAGCTGTTCGGGTGTTATTCAGTTGCTTGACGACTACAAGAGATATTATCCGAAAAACAGCCTTGCATCTTCCGTAATCGGATTTACAGGCAGTGACGATCAGGGTCTTGAGGGTGTTGAATACGAGTATGACAGCTATCTGTCAGGTACACCGGGTCGAATTATTACCGCTCAAAATGCAAGAGGTACGGATATGCCGTTCCAGTACGAACAGAATGTTGAATCGGAGGACGGCAACAATGTGTATCTTACAATTGATGAAACAATTCAGTCAATTTGTGAGAAGTATATGCAAAAGGGCGTTGAGGACAATAATGTTCTTAACAAGGGCGTTTGCATTGCAATGGATGTAAACACAGGTGCAATCCTTGCAATGGTAACAACAGACGGCTATGACCTTAACAATCCTTACGAGCTTTCGGCAAAGGATAAGAAGAAAATCAAATCAACTGCCAAAAAGAAACAGGCAGAGGCAGAGAGTGCGGCTCTCAGCAATATGTGGAGAAACAAGGCGGTTGCCGACACATATATGCCGGGTTCTGTATTTAAGATGTGCGTTGCGTCAGCTGCTCTTGAAGAAAACCTTGTAAACGAAAAGACATCATTCACCTGCACAGGTTCAATTCAGGTTGAGGGCGAAACAATCCACTGCTCAAACACAGCAGGTCACGGAACACAGTCTTTTGTTGACGCAATTTCAAACTCTTGTAACCCTGCATTTGTTCAGATTGGTCAGATGCTCGGTGCAAGCAAGTTCCGTCAGTATTATCAGGGATTCGGTTTCAGCGACAAAACAGGAATCGACCTCCCCGGTGAAGCTGAGGACAGCTTCTGGAAAGAGGGCAAAATGGGCGGCGTTGACCTTGCGGTTGCATCATTCGGTCAGAACTTCAAAATCACTCCTATTCAGATGATTACAGCCTGTGCGGCTGTTTCAAACGGTGGTTATGTTGTTCAGCCTTATGTGGTTTCAAAAATCACAGATTCAAAGGGCAATGTAATCAAGACTGTTGATAAAAAGGTTAAAAGACAGGTTATTTCAAACGATACATCCAAGAAGATGAATGAATACCTTGAGTATAACACAGAAAGACAGGGTGCTGCCGCAGGCTATATCTCAGGCTATAAGGTAGCCGGTAAGACAGGTACATCTGAGAAAAAGGATATTACAAAGGTAGAAAGCTCATTCTCTGAGGACTATATTTCATCATTCTGCGGTTATGCTCCGGCAGATGATCCGCAGATTGCAATGCTCGTATTCTTCGATACTCCGGACGGTGACGCTTACTACGGTTCACAGGTTTCATCCCCTGTATTTATCAATATTATGAGTGAGGTTCTTCCTTATCTTGATGTTAAGACTTCTTACACAGATGAAGAACTCGGTTATGTTGACGCATCTGCAGGCGACTACACAGGCGTCAGTGTTGATGAAGCAAAGACAGCAGTTGAGGCTGACGGCTTTACAGCAACAGTTAAGGGCAATGGTTCAACTGTAATTTCACAGATTCCTACTGTTTCTTCGGGACTTCAGAAGGGCGGCAGTATCGTGCTTTATACCGATAGTGACAGCCAGTCTGAAACAATCAGCGTTCCGAGTCTTATCGGACTTTCACCTGATGAAGTAAACAGTGTTGCAAGTGCCTACGGACTGAATGTCAGCTTCTCGGGTGCAACAACATCATCGGGAACAAGTTCGTCACAGGATATTGAGGCGGGAACTTCGGTTAGCCCCGGAACAGTAATTACGGTATCTTTTGCGGATTCCTCTTCAACACTCAACGAATAACAAAAATATTTATTTGTCTGAAAGGAAAGATAACTATGATTTACGGAATATGGACATTTTGTGCGGCTTTGATTGCCTTTATAATCTCAGCCGTTACCGGTAAGTTTTTGATTCCATACCTTCGCAAACTTCACTTTGGTCAAACAATTCTTGAAGAAGGCCCTAAGTGGCACAAGGGTAAACAGGGAACTCCCACAATGGGCGGTATAATGTTCATTGTTGCAATTGTTATTGTTACAATTGCAAGCACGGTTGTCTATGCCATAGCAGGCAATGAATTCGTAACTTCATTCTACGCAAATATTCCAAAGGAATGTGTGCTTATTTTCTGCGGCCTCGGTCTTGCAGTTGCAAACGGTGTTATCGGTTTTATTGATGACTATATCAAGGTTGTCAAAAAGCGTAACCTCGGTCTTACGGCTTCACAGAAACTTATTCTTCAGTTTGTAGTGGCAGCTGCATTCCTCGCAGCACTTGCAATTGCAGGTTTCGGCACAACAACAACTATTCCTTTCGTAGGCAAGGTTGACCTCGGCTTTTTCTATTATATAATTGCCGCAGTCGCAATTGTTGGCATTGTAAACTCGGTAAACCTCACAGACGGCATTGACGGTCTTGACGGTTCGGTAACATTCTTTGCTTGTGTGGCATTTATGCTTGTTGCCTGCACAAAGAGTTATCTTGGCATTACCGCAATGAGTGCCGCAGCTGCAGGCGCATGCCTTGGTTTCCTCGTTTGGAATTTCCACCCTGCAAAGGTGTTTATGGGCGACACAGGTTCACTTTTCCTCGGCGGTCTTGTTTGCGGTCTTGCCTTTGCGGTTGATATGCCGATTCTTCTCATCCCAGTGGGAATTATCTATATTGCAGAAGAGCTTTCCGTTATTCTTCAGGTCAGCTACTTCAAAATTACACACGGCAAGCGTCTTTTCAAGATGAGCCCGATTCATCACCACTTTGAAATGTGCGGTTGGAGCGAGGTTAAGATTGTCGGTGTGTTCAGTACAGTAACCGCAATTTTCGGTGCAATCGCTTTTGCACTTGCTTACTTTGGCGGATAATCGGTTATCTGCCACGGATTTACAATAAATTTTAAGGGAGGAACGGTCTTTGGCTCCACAAAAAAGAATGATGCTTAAAGCTGATGTAAACAGAATATATGACGAAGAGGTTTACTCGGAGCAGAAGATCAAGGAAGAAAAGTTTTTTGTCCGTCCTTCTCGTCAGAGAAAGATGAAAAAAGGAAAGCTGTTTTCCGTTGGCATGGGACTTGACCTTCCGTTTTGCATAATCATCCTTGTACTTCTTACAATCGGTATGATTATGATGTTTTCTGCAAGCTATGCCTATGCTTACTACAATCAGGGCGACAGCTATTATTATCTCGTAAGACAGCTCATTTTTGCCGTTATCGGTGTGGGTATAATGTTTTTCCTTTCGTTCTTTAACTATAATAAACTCCACAAAATCGCACCGATTGTTCTTGCAATCTCGTATTTTTGCCTGCTTGTGGTTCTTGTACTGCCCGGTTCGGAGGGCGTTAAAAGATGGATTCCTCTGGGAATTTTCAATGTTCAGCCATCTGAAATTGCAAAGTTTGCAATTATCCTTTTCTTCTCACATTGGTGCAGTAAATACTATAATAAAATGCAGTTTGCCCGTTACAGCGTTCTGCCGGGTGTAATTGTTTTCGGCTCAACGGCACTTCTGCTTTTTCTCGAACCGCACTATTCGGGTATTGTAATTATCGGTATTCTCTCGGTTGTAATGCTTTATATCGGCGGAATGCAGACAAAGTACCTTGGAATAGGTCTTGGACTTATTGTCGGAGTAGTACTTATACTTGCTGTTACAAACAGCCTGTCCTATGCTATGAGCCGTCTTGACGGTTGGGGTCAGGCACTTGAATATACAACAGATGATATGTGGTGGACCACATATCAAACCCGAAATTCGCTCTATGCAATCGGTTCGGGCGGACTTTGGGGACTTGGCCTCGGTCAGTCGAGAATGAAGTATCTCTACATTCCTGAACCGCAGAACGACTTTATCTTTGCCGTTGTTGTTGAGGAACTCGGTCTTGTGGGCGCACTTATGATTCTCCTCATTTTTGCACTTCTCGTATGGAGAGGAATAACACTTTCACTCCGTGCAAAAGATAAATTTGGCAAGCTCCTCGGCATCGGTCTTACTTCACAGATTGGTATTCAGGTTGTGCTGAATATTCTCGTTATCACCGACTGGCTTCCTAATACAGGTATCAGCTTGCCGTTCTTCAGTTATGGCGGTAGTTCGCTTATTATGTTGCTTGCCCAAATGGGACTTGTGCTTTCAATTTCCAGAACGGCAAACATTGAAAGACAGTAATTTAAAAATCAGCAGTTTTTTAGTTTTCTTCTGCATAGGTTTTGCAGAATTTTCAAAAGAAAGGTAAGAAAATTATGAAAGTATTGCTTGCAGGCGGCGGCACGGCGGGTCACATAAACCCTGCTCTTGCAATTGCCGGATATATAAAGAGTAAAAGAAACGATGCCGAGTTTTTGTTCATCGGCAATCGTGGCGGAATGGAGCAAAGGCTTGTTCCACAGGCGGGTTTTGAAATTAAGTCAATCACTATCAGCGGTTTTAAAAGAAGCTTTTCTCCGAAGAGTATGATTGAAAATGTTAAGACAGTTTCAAGAACCTTCACTTCTTCAAGAGAGGCAAAGAAAATAATTGCCGAGTTCAAGCCTGATATCTGTATCGGAACAGGCGGATATGTTTCGGGTCCCGTTATCAGAACAGCCGCAAAAATGGGTATTCCGTGCATTATTCACGAGCAGAACGCGTACCCTGGTATTACTAATAAAATGCTTGCAAAAAGCGTTAAAAAAGTAATGCTTGCCGTTCCCGACGCAAAGAAATATTTTGACAAAAATGTTGATTTTGTTGTTACAGGCAACCCTGTAAGACAGGAAATTTTAACAGCCAAAAAGGAAGAGTCAAGAAAAGAACTCGGACTTGACAACCGTCCTGTTGTGCTTTCGTTCGGCGGAAGCCTCGGAGCAAGAAAGATCAACGAAGCCGTTGCAGACTTAGTTGCAAGAAGCGGAATTGACGGAAGGTATCAGCACATTCACGCATACGGCAGTTACGGTGACTGGTTCCCTCAGCTTGTTGAGGAAAAAGGCACGAACATTGCCGATTGTCCGAATCTTGACATAAGACCTTATATTGATAATATGCCGACTTGTATGGCGGCGGCTGATCTTGTAATCAGCCGTGCGGGTGCAATCACCCTCAGCGAAATTCAGGCTATGGGCAAACCCGCAATCCTTATTCCGTCACCGAATGTTGCCGAAAATCATCAGTATCACAACGCAATGGCTCTTGTGAATGCGGGTGCGGCTGACATTATTGAGGAAAAAGACCTCACAGGTGCGGCTCTTATGCGTAAGGCTGACAAAATGCTTCTCAATCCCGAAAAGCTTGAAAAGTACAGCGAAAACTCACGCAAAATGGCAATTACTGATGCCAACGAAAGAATCTATTCGGTAGTCAAAAAAGTTCTCGGACTTGTGTAACAGTAACATTTGTAACGCTTTCTCATAGAATGTAAGGGTATTCTTTTTGAGAGGGTGTTATTGTGTCAAAACTGCTTGTTACAGGACGCAAAAAGCTTGACGGAGAGGTTGAGGTTCAGGGTGCAAAAAACAGCGCTTTGCCGATTATTGCCGCCACAATTCTTACAAAGGGCGAAAATGTAATTTACAATTGTCCCTCACTTTCCGATGTTGACGCATCTGTCAATATTCTGCGGTATCTCGGCTGTGCCGTCACACGATACGATAAGACGCTTCTCATCAGCTGTGACGATATCGACCGTTTTGATGTCCCCGATGAATTGATGCGTAAAACAAGGAGTTCAATTGTTTTTCTCGGTGCAGTTCTTGCAAGAATGGGAAGAGTAAGGCTTTCATTCCCCGGTGGGTGTGAAATCGGTTCAAGACCGATTGATTTGCACCTCAATTCACTTCGGGAAATGGGTGCTGATATTCGTGAAAAACACGGCTATCTTGAGTGTTGTGCTCCGAAAGGACTTTGCGGAACAAAAATTTCACTTTCGTTTCCGAGCGTGGGAGCAACCGAAGATATTATGATTGCCGCCTGCCTTGCAAAAGGCACAACAACAATCATCAATGCCGCTCGTGAACCTGAAATTTGCGACCTTGCGGATTATCTCAATTCCTGCGGCGCGGATATTTCCGGAGCAGGCGAGGGCATTGTCGTTATCGAGGGTGTAAACTCTCTCAACGGTTCGGTCCACACGATTATTCCCGACAGAATCGTTGCCGCAACGCTTATGTCCTGTGCCGCTGTAACAGGTTCAAAAATCGTACTTAACGGAATAATTTCCTCTCACCTTGCGGCGATTATTCCGACTTTCAAAAACGCAGGGTGCAGGATAAGAATTTCGGACGGCAATCTTGAAATAACCGCTCCCGAAAGACTTAAATCAATGAAAACAATAAGAACAATGCCGTTCCCCGGCTTTCCGACAGATGCACAAGCACCTTTGCTTGCGGTATCATGTGTTGCAGACGGAACAACGGTTTTTGTTGAAAATATATTTGAAAACAGATACAGACACATCCCCGAGCTTGTCAGAATGGGTGCAAATGTCAAGACAGAGGGCAAGGTTGCCGTGGCGGAAGGAGTGAAGATGCTTTACGGAGCATCTGTTGAAGCTGCCGACCTGCGTGGAGGTGCAGCTCTTGTTATTGCAGGACTTTGTGCTGACGGCAAAACTGAAATCGGCGGTGTGGAGTATATTGAAAGAGGCTACGAGTGCATTGAACTTATGCTTTCTTCACTCGGGGCAGATATAAAGAAAATTTAGGGTAATCAGGTAATCAGATTGTAACTGTCGCAGGGCGGACTTCCGCCCTCGGCAGATAATATAGAAGGGAGGATTTGCTTTGGACGATAATAAGAAGAGAAGACCGCTTACTTCAAAAGAGAGAAAAAGTCTTGTCAAACAGCGTAAAAATGCCGCAAAGCAGGCTGAAAAGTATCATAAGGAAAAAGCAAAGCAGGATAAGAGAGCTAAAAAATCCCCCAATCCAAAAAAGGAACAGCAGAAAAAAGCTCCCAAAAGTAAAATTCAGGAGGCTTTTCTCAAACAAAAAGAAGAGCAGTCGGCACAAATGCCTGACGAAAATATGAGCCGTGAAGAAAAATTCAGAAGAAAAGGCAAGGCTAAAATCAAGAATCTCAAGCCAAAGGATTATGAAGACGGCTACTATGTTGACGAATTCGGAGAAAAGCAGAAACAGGAAAAGCGTGCAAAGGAAATTCGTGCACAGGAGCAAGAGGTTATCCGCAGAAGGAAAAAATCTCTGACAAGCACACAAATTAAACACAGAAGAATTGCACTTTACAGTTCGATTTTTGCGGCTGTAGTCGCAATCGGTGTTGTTTTAAGCCTTACAGTCCTCTTTAAAACTGAAAAAATCGAAGTTGTAGGGGACAAGTACTACAGCAAAGAACAGATTATCGCATTCAGCGGTGTTGATTATCAGGAAAATATTTTCATAGGTGCAATGTACAACACCTCTGAAAAGGTTGTTGAAAACCTTTCCTACATAGAGAGCGCAAGTGTAAGTTTTAATATTCCGGACACAATAACAATAACTGTTGTTGATGCAACACCTTCTTATGTTATTCCAAACGGAAAAAGCTTTTTGCTTGTAAGCTCAAAGGGCAGAATACTTGAAGAGATTTCCGAGAACACGGACAAGCTGCCACAGCTTACCTGCGGTGAGGTGAAAACTACCGAGGTTGGCAAGTATGTGACATTCAGCGATGCCAATGTTCCCGACATTCTCAGCGATGTTTCACAGTGTCTTATTGACAATAAAATAAAAAATATCACAGCGTTTGATGTTTCGGACACGGCAAATATCAAGCTTGTTTATGACGGAAGAATCACAATCAATATCGGTCTTCCCGATGATATTGACTACAAAATCAGAACTGCAATGACAATAATCAATGAAAAGCTTGACCCGAACAATACAGGTCTTATCGCAGGTACACTTGATGTTTCGGCTTGCAGTACATCAAAGATTTCTCACTATAAACCTGCCGCAACTCAGCCGACAGCCGCTACGCAGGCAACAACTCAGGCGGCTACACAGTCAGCAGATTCATCGGGTGACGGCACTGACAACAACTATACATGGGATGACGGCACATATTCCGATGGCAACGCAGGCTATTATGATGGCAGCCAAAGTTATGATAACGGTTACAGTGACGGCTACGATTACAGTGCCGACGGCGGTTATTCAGGTGACGGCGGATATGATTACGGTAACGCAGACGGCGGTTATTCAGGCGACGGAGGATATGACTACGGCAATGCAGACGGTGCATACGCAGGCGAATGATTATCCCAAGGAGAAAATTCAGATTATTTTGCAGAAAAACGGCTGAAAAGCATTGCTATTTTGAAAAAAGTATGATAGTATAAGATAGTATAATTGTGTATTATGAAGAATAATGATTTCTGATTGAACTTGACAATATATAAGGAGGACGAAAAAATGGCTTTTGAACTGGAATTGGAAAACGAGTATATGCCTAAAATTAAAGTAATCGGTGTCGGCGGAGGCGGCGGCAACGCTGTTAATCGCATGGTAACAACCGAGGTTAAAAATGTTGAATTTATTGCAATCAATACAGATGAACATGTTTTAAGACTCTCAAAGGCTTCACAGAAAATTCAGATTGGTGAAAAGCTTACAAGAGGTAAGGGTGCAGGTTCTATGCCGCAGATTGGTCAGGAAGCTGCAGAGGAAAGCAGAGATGAAATTGCTGCTCTTCTCAAAGATACAGATATGGTATTTGTTACTGCCGGTATGGGCGGCGGCACAGGTACAGGCGCTGCTCCTGTAGTTGCTAAAATCGCAAAGGATATGGGTATTCTTACAGTCGGCGTTGTTACAAAGCCGTTTGCTTTTGAGGGCAAGAGAAGAATGACTCAGGCTGAGCAGGGTATTGCAGAGCTTTCTGCTTGCGTTGATTCACTCATCATCGTTCCTAACGAAAGACTTAAGTATGTTTCAGATACAAGCATCACTCTTCAGAACGCATTTGCTATTGCTGATGATGTTCTCAGACAGGGTGTTCAGAGTATTTCAGACCTTATCCTTCTTCCGGGTCTTGTAAACCTCGACTTTGCCGATGTTACTTCTGTAATGAAGGACGCAGGCTATGCTCATATGGGTATGGGCAGTGCAACAGGCAAGGACAAGGCTACTGTTGCCGCAGATATGGCTATTTCAAGTCCGCTTCTTGAAACTTCAATTGACGGTGCTAAGGGTCTTATCATCAATATCACAGCTTCTGCTGATGTTAGTCTTGATGATATTGACGCTGCATCAACAATGATTAAAGACAAGGTTTCTGAAGATGCAAACATCATCTGGGGTGCTGTTATCGATGATAAGATGGAAGACGCTATCAGCGTAACAGTGATTGCTACAGGTTTCAATGCAGACGGCCAGATTGCAAAGAAGAACCTTACAGAGGCAGTTGCATCAGCATCAGCTCCTGTTGCAGCAAAGGAAGAGCCAAAGCCTGCAACCAAGGACAAGACTGATGATGACGATGATACCTTCTACGATATTATGTCAATCTTCAATAAGTAAGTTTATTTACGGTGTAAAGAGGCACTCCAAGCGGAGTGCCTTATTTTTGTGAAAACCTATTTGTTTGACAATAATAACCCCGTTATGTTATAATTTAAACAGAACAAAGGAGAAATTGTAGGCTTCTTGCACTTTTACAATTTCTCTTTTTTTGACTGAAACACAAAAAGTAAAGAAGGCGGAAAAATGAAAAAAATACTTGCTTTGTTGCTTGTTATGATGACTGTTCTTTTGTGCAGTTGTTCATCAGGCGGTGAAACAATCCGATTCGGTGCGGCAGGCACAGGCGGAATTTATAATGAAACCGCAAACTCGATAAAGTCGATTGCCGACGCTGACGGTTCGCTTAAAATCGAAACAAAAACAACTGCCGGTTCGGCGGCAAATGTTCGCTTGCTTTCACAAAATTATCTTGATGCCGCAATCGTTCAGTCCGATATTGCATACGATGCACTCAACGGTGAAAATAATTTTGAAAAGTCGGGTACTTTGGAAGGCTACAGTGCCGTTGCAGGTCTGTTTACCGAGGCCTGTCATATCGTTGTGAGAGAGGACTCCGACATCAAAAGTGTTGATGATTTGCTCGGCAAAACCGTTAGTATAGGTGAAGAAGAGTCGGGTTCGGAGCTTAACGCAAAGCAGATTCTTTCGGCTTACGGACTTAACGCAAAAATGGTTAAGGAAAAGAATCTTAACTATGCCGAGGCTGCAACTCAGCTAAAAAACGGCGACATTGATGCGGCTTTCTTCACACTGGGACTTAATGCAACAGTTGTCGAAGAACTTTCAAAGCAGTGCAAAATCAGGCTTATCGGCATTGATGATGCAACCGCCAAAAAACTCAAAAACACTTACAGCTATGTTGATTGCACAATTCCGAAAGACACATACAACGGTCAGAGCGATGAGGTCGGCACAGTTGCGGTAAAGGCTGTTTTGATTGTTAATGACAGACTTTCAACAGGTGATGTTAAAAAGCTCACAAAGCTTGTGTTTGACAATGCACAGGAACTTCAGCTGACGGTTTCGGCTGATGTTGACATTACAACTGAAAAAGCCGTTGACGGTGTTAAAATTCCTTTCCACAAGGGTGCGGCAGAATATTATGCCGAAAAGGGAATTACAGTAAAAACAGCAGACTAACTGCGAAAGGATTGATGTGATTGAATATAACTCTTGATATGTATCAGACAATCGCAGTTGCCGTGGTTGTTTTGATGGTTGGTGCATTTCTGAAAAAGCGTATATCGTTTTTGCAGAAATTCTGTATCCCTGCACCTGTAATCGGCGGTTTGCTTTTTGCAATTCTCACGCTGATTCTTTATATGACAGGCGTTGCGGTAATTGATTTTGATGATACTTTAAAAGAAGTATGTATGGTATTTTTCTTTACCTCGGTAGGATTTCAGGCAAATCTCAAGGTGCTGAAAAGCGGTGGTAAATCACTCATCGTATTTTTGTTCCTTGTAATTATGCTCATTGTAATGCAGAACTTCTCTGCAATCGGACTTGCAAATCTGCTCGGACTTGACTCGCTCACAGGAATGACAACCGGTTCTATTCCTATGGTTGGTGGTCACGGCACGGCAGGTGCTTTCGGCCCTGTACTTGAGGACTTTGGCGTTCAGGGTGCAACAACTGTTTGTACTGCCGCCGCAACATTCGGTCTTATCGCCGGTTCGCTTATGGGCGGTCCTGTCGGCAGCAGACTTATCAAAAAACATAATCTTCTCGACACAATCAAAACTGAAGATGACAGCCTTCTTGTTGAGGAAGAAGAGAAACACGAAAGACATTTTTCAATGTATGCTCCGGCTGTATTTCAGCTGATTATCGCTGTCGGACTCGGAACGGTTGTTTCCGATTTGCTTTCGCTCACTGGTATGACATTCCCGATTTATATCGGTGCAATGATTATTGCCGCAATTATGAGAAATATCGGTGAATACACGGGTAAAATCACTATTCATATGGGTGAAATCAATGACCTCGGCGGTATATGTCTCTCACTTTTCCTCGGTATTGCGATGATTACCCTCAAGCTTTGGCAGCTCGCAGACCTTGCACTTCCGCTCATTATACTTCTTGCAGGTCAGGTTGTTCTTATGTTCCTTTTCTCATATTTTGTTGTGTTCAACATTATGGGCAGAGATTATGATGCCGCCGTTCTTGCGGCAGGTACATGCGGTTTTGGTATGGGTGCAACACCAAACGCAATGGCAAATATGCAGGCAATCTGCGAAAAATATGCACCGTCTGTAAAGGCTTATCTTATTGTTCCGATTGTCGGCAGTTTGTTTGCTGACTTCCTGAACAGTTTGACGATTACATTCTTTATCAATTGCATTTAGAATCGGAGGCGTGTATTATGAAGGACAGGAAATTTACATTTGATTCCGAAAACCTTGCTTTCCCTGAGGTTCACACGGGCAAAGTAAAGCAGAATGATGTTGCTGAAGATGACACTGACAGCACGGTTGTTTATGATACTGTCGCTGTTCCCGAAGTTCATCTCAAAAAGCACAAACATAAGAAGCATAAGAAAGAAAACGAATAAGACAACAGCCGTACATTTCAAAAGTGTACGGCTGAAATTTTTATGATTTAATTTTGATAGAAAATCTTACCCTCGGAAACAGGTGTGTATGCCGTGAGTTCGGCCATGTCAAGGTCGGTTTTGTGCATATCAACCGCACAAATCTGATGATTGTTGTAGGTGGTGTAGTAGTAAATTCCTTTGTCGGCATTGCAGCAGGAAGTGTAAATTGTGATTTCATACTTTCCGTCGACGACTTCGCAGCAGCCTCTCTGCTGGTCAACAGAACCGAGAATGTGAAAAAATTGGCTCACGCTTTCGCTCTCACTGTCGCCCGAAACGGAGTTCAGTTTTGTAAATGCAACCTTCGCAAAACGAGATGCAGATGAAAGGTCGCCCGGCAGTCCGATTGCACCCATTCCACGGCTGTAGGTGCTGAGTTCGACACTTTTGCCGAAGTTATTTTCGGGGTGCTTTGGTGAGAGTGCCATATAGTTGTTGAGCATAAACATCTGAATGTCAAACGGCGGATTGTTTGTCAGCACACCGACAGGGTTGTCATAGACCTTGAGTCCGTCAATTGTCGATTCAACTGTAAGCGATTCGTCTTTGTCGGAAATAATCCAATGCAATTGAGCACAGGGAAGTTTGTCGCTGAACTGCGTATTCGTTATGTTGAGGTCTTTAAGCCTTTTTCTCGCCTGCAAAACGCTCTCACAATGCGAAAGTATATACGGAATGAACTCAAATTGTGCAATATTTTCCTTGCCGTTTTTCGGTTCAAAATATACGGCATTGCCCACAAAATTTAGCCCTGCCATACACAAGCCCTTTTCATTCATTGCGTCGTAATATAGCGGATAACCGTCTGCAATGTGAGCCATACCAATCATTGCATAGTGTCTGTTGCACTCGTCTGTATGGCGAAACTTAAACGGAAAATTTCGTGGGGTGATTGTAATTTCGTCACCGTATGAAAATTCGTAATCAAGCGTTCTGCCAAAGTAAAAATCTTTTGTTTTATATGTTGCCGCTGTACACATACTGTCAGCCTCCGATTCTTTTAATAATATTCTGCCACTCGGTATTGAGTATCATACTGCTTAAACAAAATGATTGCAAGGTGATTTTTGGAAAATTACAAAAAATGTCGAAATCGCTTGAAAAATCACTCCGCTCGGTATATACTATATATGTTAATATGAATGGGAATGAGGTTCTCCCACGGCTTTTGCCGAAACCGCTTTTGCTGATGACTTCTGTTTTTGAACAGGGGCATTGGCTTTTTTTATGCGAGGTTCTGTGCGGAAATTTTGAGGAGGAAATTTATGAAGAACAAATTTGTTGATTTTAAGGTGCTTGCAACATCTCTGTGCTGTTCCGTTGTAATGGGACTCATATCGTTTGCATTTCTGAAATGTCTTGACTATGCGGCAGGTTTCAGGAGCTTCTTTCCGTTGTGCTATATGTTTTTGCCCGTAGCAGGTATTGTGACCGCTTTTGTATATAAGCGTGTCGGCGGAAAGTCGTCAATGGGCAACAACATTATTATTGAGAGTGCAAATGACGGTGAAAAAGTGCCAAAGCGACTTGCATCGCTGACATTTATATTTACCTGCATAACCCACCTTTTCGGCGGTTCTGTCGGCAGAGAGGGAACTGCCGTTCAGATTGGCGGTTCGCTGACAAGTAATGTTGCCGATTATCTCGGCTTTAAAAATAATGACCGAAGTACAATCGTTCTCAGCGGAATCAGCTCTGCATTCGGTTCGGTTTTCGGCACACCGTTTGCAGGTGCATTTTTCGGAATGGAAGTCTGCTGTGTCGGAAGATTGTCGGCAGGTGCGGTAATTCCGTGCTTTGCGTGTTCATATCTTGCAAATTTCGTTACTCAGCTCCTCGGCTTTAAACACGAGAGATATGCAATCGCTTCAATTCCCGATTTTGACGCAAGATTTCTTTTTGTGTTTTTAATTGCGGCAGTTTGCCTCGGCTTAATCGGCAAGCTGTTTGCACTCGGCATAAAATATGTGAAACTTGCATACTCAAAAATTTTCAAGAACTACCTTCTTGCCGCAGCAGTAGGGGCGGCAATCGTCAGCCTTTCAATTTTAATTATCGGACTTAACGATTTTGAGGGTTTAAGCACTTGGATGCAGGACACTGCATTTAAAGGTGAAGCAAAGTGGTACGATATGCCGGCAAAATATCTTCTGACCGTACTCACCCTCGGAGCAGGCTTTCAGGGAGGAGAGGTTACTCCTATGTTTGATATGGGTGCGTCATTTGGCGGTTGGTTCGGAGGCATCTGCGGATTTGACCCAACATTCTTTGCGGCAATCGGCTTTGTATGTGTTTTTGCTGCCGCAATCAACACGCCTATCACTGCAATTGTTCTCGGTATCGAAGTATTCGGTGCGTCAGCCGCTCCGTATTTTGTACTCGCAGTTCTCATCAGCTTTATCGCATCGGGCAACACAACAATTTATCCGTCACAAAAATTCCTTGTTGATAAAAACCTTTTCAATTTCAAAAAAGAAGTGATACAATAGGTATAGTATGAATTATCATACAAAAAACAATGGAGGTATTTGTTATGTCAAAAGTATTAGTAGCATATTTTAGTGCAAGCGGAGTTACAGCAAAGCTTGCCGAAAGACTCGCATCTGCAATCGGTGCAGATTTGCATGAAATCAAACCCGAAAAGCCATACACAAGTGCTGACCTTGACTGGAGAGATTCTAACAGCCGCAGTAGTGTTGAGATGAAAGACAAATTATTCCGTCCGACTATTGCAAACAGCGTTGAAAATATGGATCAGTACGATACCGTGTTTGTTGCATTCCCGATTTGGTGGTATGTAGCACCTACAATTATCAATACATTCCTTGAGGCTTACAACCTTGACGGCAAGAAGATTATTCCGCTTGCAACTTCAGGCAGCAGCGGTATGGGCAATACCAACAAGGAACTTGCTCCGTCATGCAAGGGTGCAACTCTTGAAGAGGGCAAACGCTTTGCCGCAAATGCCGGTGAAAAGGAACTTGCCGACTGGGCAAAGAAATTTATCGGCTGATTCAACTTGGCATATAAAAAGGAGTCTTGAAAAAGGCTCCTTTTTTGTGTGTCAAAACTTCCGCTGTCGGCAAAAATATAAATTCACTTGTAATGTATTCTTGATATTTCGCCGATAAAATGATATACTATATAAAGGTGGTGATGTCGAATGAAATATATTTCGGTTGCAGAAGCTGCAAAGCGAATGAGAGTGTCTGAAAGAACTGTCAGAGGTTATTGTGCAGACGGCAAAATTCCCGATGCTTTTCTCACGGGAAAAACTTGGAATATCCCAGAAACAGCACAAAAGCCTGCAAGAGCAAATAAAAAGGTCAGTAAACCCGAAACCTTGCTTGACATACTCCGTATGGAGAAAAAGCAGAAATTATCAGGCGGTATTTATCATAAAATTCAGGTTGACCTCACATATAATTCAAACCACATTGAGGGCAGTCGGTTATCTCACGACCAGACACGGTATATTTTTGAAACCAATACAATAGGATTTGAAAACGGTGCTGTAAATGTCGACGATGTTGTCGAAACAGCAAATCACTTTAAGTGCATTGATATGATTATCGACAGTGCAAATTATCCCCTTAGCGAAAGATTTATCAAAGAACTGCATTCCGTGTTGAAAAGCGGTACATCTGACAGCAGAAAAGATTGGTTTGTTGTAGGTGATTATAAAAAAGTGCCGAATGAAGTTGGCGGAAGAGAAACTGCAGATCCCGAAAAAGTTCACCGGTTAATGGATGAACTGATTAAATCATATAATCAAAGTTCTAAAAAAACCTTGGAAGATATAATTGAATTCCACTATGAATTTGAGTCAATTCACCCCTTTCAGGACGGAAACGGAAGAGTCGGACGGTTGATTATGTTCAAGGAATGTTTGAAAAATAAAATTGTTCCGTTTATTATTGATGACGATTTAAAGTATTTTTATTACCGTGGGCTTCATGAATGGAAAAGTGAAAAAGGCTACCTCATCGACACCTGCCTTACGGCTCAGGATGAATTCAAAAAATATCTCGACTATTTTAAAATTCCATATTAGGACAAAATGAATCCCCTTGCATTCTGCTTGCAAGGGGATTGCTTTGTTATTTATTCGATTTTTTGTCAACGGCGAGCCAGAGTTCCCAGTAGTAATCCGGACTTTGAGTGTTTGCTGATGGGTATGCCTCAATTTCGACTCCGCAGGGATAGTAGTCGCTGTTCGGGAAAAATTCTTCAAAGATATACTTATATACCTTTTGGAATGCCTGCGGCATTTGTCCTTTGCACGGGAACACAACATAGGTTGCGGCGGGAAGTGTGACAACTTCAAAATCATCATCTTTAACAGGGTTGCCATTGTAATGACAGCCGATTCCATACGGAAAATCTTCCTCATTAGGTGAATAATCAAGACCTATTCCGATAATTGAATCGTTGAAAATATTGTTCTTGCTTACATAGCTTACAATGCGGTCAACCGTGCCGTCAGCCATACATTTGTGCCAAAAAGCCGCAATTTCATTTCCGTTGATTTCTTTGTTTTTGGTAAAACGCTTTTTCTTGACGATAATGTCAAACGAGTCTTTTTTCTCAATTCTGTAATCCATTTTAGTACCTCCGCTGATAGTAAGTTTTACGGAGAGCTTTGAAAAAGATTTTATGGTAGCACCCTTTTTTGCTTGTGACGGTGTGACACCGTGAAACTTTGTGAATGCCCTTGAAAAGCTTTCAGGACTGTCGTATCCGTATTTTAAGGCAACATCAATCACCTTTGCATTTTCGGCAGAAAGCTCTTCGCCTGCAAGCGCAAGCCTTCTCATTCTCACATAATCGCCGATTGTCATATCGCAAATTACGGAGAATATCCGCTGAAAATGAAAGTTTGAGCAATACGCACATTTTGCAATCGCCTCATAATCTGTCGGTTCTGTTATGTGCTGTTCAATGTAATCAAGTGCCCTGCTTATTCCGAATATTCTGTCCATATCTTTTTCCCTCCGATGTGTTAATTATAGCGGAGAATGTGATTATATTCCTGACATTTACTGCTGAGTGGTGTCAACTTTCTCCTGCTCGGCTGTGATACGCTTTGCTTCTTCGTCCATAATGTTTGAAAAGCCTGTATCGTCAATTTCAACTGCTTCGGTACTGTTTTCGGCGGCTACGGATTTGTCGGCAAAGGCATCGAAAATATTCTGTTTACTGCCGAGAATTTTCAGAATTTTTTCGTCAACGGTATCTTCGCAAAGAAGTCTGTAAACAAGCACATTTCGTGTTTGTCCCATTCTGTATGCTCTTGAAATCGCCTGATTTTCAACCGACGGTTTGAACTGCGGTTCGCATAGGATAATCACGCTTGCGGACTGAATGTTCAGTCCCGTACCGCCCGACTGAATTTGTGCAGGGAGAACCTTGCCGGCTTGAGCTTTATCAAATTCGTCAATGATTTCCTGCCTGCGTTGTGGAGAAACCGAGCCGTTAATCGGACTAACGCACCTGTCACCGAGAAGTGCCGTGACCTTTGCAATTGTGTCAAGAAAGAATGAGAACACAATAACCTTTCTGCCGTCCTCAGTGGCTTTGTCAACGAGTTCAAGCAGTCGTTGAGCCTTTGATGACTTGCTCATATCGTCAATATTCCACGATACTCTGCGAGCCTTAGCGTAATTTCGATTAAGCACGGCATCCTCATATGCCGACTTTTCCTCCGAACCAAGTTCGCACCATTCTTTCTTTTCAATCAGTTCCGGAAGTTCGGTTAGCACATCTTCACGCTTTCTGCGAAAGTAAACAGGGGCGACCTTTTCACGGAACTGCGGGGCAGAGGAGAGGTACTCCATACCCTTAATATCGTCGGCAACAAGCGGTTGCAGAACCTTGATAAGCTCAATCATTTCGTCAACCTTATTTTCGAGAGCCGTACCTGTCATAAACAGCATACGCTCTGCGTGGTCGGCAATGTTGCGTACATTGCCTGTTCGCCTTGCCTCGGGATTTTTGATGTAGTGCGCCTCGTCAACAATGAGCGTTGAAAATCTGAAATTGTCGGCAAGATTGATGAAGCCTGTAGTTTCGTAGGTTGTAACGGCAACACCGCCGTTTGCAAGCCAGCTTTCAAGTGCCGAATTTCTGTCGTGACCGTGGATTTTAACAACGGACAAGTCGCTCTTTGAGGCAATTTCACGGCACCAGTTCGCAATTACGCTTGCAGGGCAGACAACCATAAAATGAGTTGCACCGCCGTTGCGTAATGAAACCATAACGGCAATCGCCTGAATGGTTTTGCCGAGTCCCATTTCATCTCCGAGAAGAACTTTCTTTTGATGAAGTGCGTATTTTACGCCTGTTTCCTGATATTTTCGAAGTTCACACTTCAAACCCTCGGGGTTAAATTCTTCGCTCTGAATTTCGCCTGCAAGTCCTTCGGGCAAACCGTAAACGCTGTTGTCATTGCCCAAAACTCCGGGTGCAATGTCCTCAAGCAGATTGTAAAAATTGATTGAGTGATTTTCAAAATCCGCCCACGCATCGTTGTCGGAAATTTGGTTTGCGTATTGTGCAATCGAAAGATTTTTGTCGGCAAAAGTACCGTATTCAGTGCCGATGAGCGATGACAGCAAATTGTACGCACTTTCGGCATTCTGCTTGTTTGCCTTTGATGTAAAGAACCACTTAAAACCGCTTGTGGCAGGGGCAATGTTCGCCCTTGCCTGATTGACACGGTTTTCATATGTTACAAGCAACTGACCGCTCTTTTTTGAAACAGGCATCACGATTCTGTACATTGCAAGCGCCCTTACAATCCTCGTTGTTTCTGCGGTTTTATTGTCGGTGCTGAGCGACAGTTTTGTGCCGCTCTTGACCTGTGCAATCATTGCGTCAACCGCTTTGCGGATAGTTTGTGCGCCGTCAAAGCTGATTCCGTTAATCATTTCAAACTGTAAAATAGGCACATTCGCAAGGTCGGCAATCGTGTTGTAGCCGTTATCGTGAAGAAGTTTTACCCTGATTCCCTGCTTGTCACGGTTCAGCTCGTCAACCGAAATGTTCGCAAGCGTCTGCATTGCCTTTGTCGTTATGTAGCTGTCAACCGAGTTCTTGACCTCGGCTCTGTATCCCTCGGACAGCTCGTTTATGTAATGTAACTTGTTAAGATTTTCGCCGTGAACCGCCAAAACCCTCTTAGCATCACCCGATGAAAATGCTCGCCCCATATGATTACTCCTCTGTTTTAGTATATGTTTTCCGTTTCTAATACCCACGGACAGGTGAATGAAATTTCCATTTGAACCGCAGGTAAAGGAAAGTTGTCTTCCAATAAATCACATTCACTTTTAAATCCGATTCTGTAACCGTCAGTTATCTCGTACATTTTATCTTCATTTAAATGCAAAACTTCTGAATCATTTGTGTTCCATAGTGTATTATCTGAAAGCAAAGTTCCGCATATGTGATAAAATCCGCCGTATAATACAGACTTTTTATCGTTTACGGAAACATACGACATTATCTCTGCAGCTTTGGTTATATCAACACCGATTTTATTAAAGAAATTGAGAACTTTATCAGGAAAATTGTCAGTAGCTTTTTCGTAATTACAACAACCTAAGCAGTTGCAACCTTGTGTAATTGTTTCGGCAGTTTCATAAAATTTTTTAGTTTTTTCAATATCAATATCTAATAAATGATTTCCAAGCTGAATTTTCATCGTTCCTCCGTTATATCTGATGTGTAATGTTATTTTGTCCTGACCTGTATATTATACTGCATATCAATCCGATTGACAAATTGTTTTACAATAAAACAAAACGGCACCCATAATTGAGTGCTGTCAAAGAAATGTTAAAAACTTTTTAAACCATCAATAAAATTCACAAGGCAAGTTTGGTCGGTTGCGAATGAAAAGTGTAGGGATTGTTCAGCGTGTTCTCCGTAAAGAACTCCCGAAATATCAATATGACCGCTGTTATCAAGATTAAAAGTAACCTTGCTTCCGTAGCTGATGTCATTAAGCGTAACTACATTGATTTTAAAATTGTACAGCTTGTCAAGATTGTCAACAAACTTCAGCCATTCATTGTAATCACATTCACACTCGGCAATACCCTGAAATCCGTTTGAAACAACCTTTACAGTAAATGTACAATTATACGGATTTCCGTCAACATCGTCCTCTGCATAGTGAGTGAAGTTTATTATTTCAATTGAGTTGTTGTTATATTCACATACAGCTTTCATATGATTTATCAATCCCTTTATTTAAAAATTTCGCAGACACATTCTATACGGCATTCCATAATCTCAATTATCCGATTTTGCAATCAACCAAATCAACCCATTCCAAATTTGGCATTTCATTTATAAACCGGTTTGATTTCATCTTTAATTTTATTCCGCTGATATTTGTTTGGTATTGACAAACACCAAATACCTTTAAATTTTTCAATCTATCGAGGCAGGAATAATCATATATTTTCTTAGTTTATCCCAATATCAACACTTCAAGTTGTGTCATTTCAGCTAAACAAGAAATATCTTCTATGTCGGAGCCACTTTCAATAAACAATTTTTTCAACTTCGTTAGATTTATAATATGTGAAATATCTTTACCCCTAAAGCATTTGATTCTTAAAGATTCTAAATGTTGTTGGTTACATATTGCATCAAAAACCCTTTGGCTTGCCATTGTACACACCTGCATCTCAACGATAGGATATGATTCTTTCAGTAAAAAATCAATGAAACTTTCCGTAAGTTTCTTTTGTTGGTATGATGTTACAAGTTGATGTTGGGATGGACACAATTTTACTACCGATTCACCATTATAATCGTTGGTGCATCTTATAAACGGATATCTGTCGTCTTTCCTTATATCTCTTACAAAATCTTCATATATTCTTGTGTGGTCGGAACAAGGTTGAAAGTTTATTTTTGTTTCCTCTTAAATATCACTGGTGTGCTTTAGTCAACATTACTACACATTCTATATGTGCGGTGTGGGGGAACATATCTACGGGTTGGATTTTTTGGGCTTTGTAGGGGCTGTTTTGGGTTAGGTAGGCTAAATCTCTTGCCAATGTTTCGGGGTTGCAGGAAACATAGACAACCTTTTTCGGAGACATTTTGATTAGTGAATCGAGAAATTTTCTGTCACTTCCGGCTCTTGGCGGATCCATGAACACAACATCGGGCTTTTCGTCCTCGTTTGCAGCTTCTCTCATAAACTCGCCCGCATCGGCTTTGTAGAAACGGATATTTTTCAGATTATTTGCTCTTGCGTTTACGATTGCATCCCTCACGGCATCGCCGTTAAGTTCTGCACCGATAACATTACCTGCGCCGTTTTTGGCGGCAATTATGCCGATTGTGCCGATTCCGCAGTAGGTGTCAAGCACGGTTTCGTTGCCTTTGAGATTTGCAAATTCAATTGCTTTGCCGTACAAAACTTCGGTTTGAACGGGGTTAATTTGGTAAAAGCTTTTCGGCGAAATTCTGAACCTGCAACCGCAGAGAATATCCTCAATATAACCCTTGCCGTACAGCACTTTCTGATTGTCACTGAGTACAAGGTTGGTGCGGTAGGGGTTTATATTTTGCACAATGGTTGTGATTTCGGGAAACTGTTTCAGAATCGCTTTTACAAAATTGTTTTTTGACGGAAAAACAGGTGTACCTGTCACAAGCACAAGCATAATCTGATTTGTCGCAAAGCCTCTTTTCACAAGAATGTGACGGAGAAAACCTTTGCCTGTGTCCTCATTATAGGTTGTCATTCTGAAAGAGGGGAGGAGCTTGCGTACTGCAACGATGATTTTGTCGGCAATAACATCCTCTGTCTGACAGCTGTCAATTCCGACAACATGATGACTGCCCGACTGATACACACCCGAAATGATTTTGCCCTTTTTGTCCGTATAAAAAGCCGCCTGAACCTTGTTGCGGTAGTGGTAGGGAGTTTTCATTCCGATAATTTTTTCGACGGTGCAAAAGCGTTTGAGAAGTTTTTCGACTTTCTTCTGCTTGAATTCAAGCTGTTCGGGATATGACAGATTTTGCAGCTGACAACCGCCGCATTTTTTGTAAACGGGACAGCTTTGTTTATTGGTTTCAGGTCTGTTACTCATAATATTTCCTCACATTTTATTGCATTGTATATATTCTTTATTTTATCATCAATCATATTGATATGCAACAGAAACAAACCCTAAATGACAAAGAAAAACGCAGGAGGGAAATCCGCTCCTGCGCCTTCTGATTATTAACCGGTATATCGAAAAATTGAGGATTATCAGGTTATTTGTAATCAATTAAAGATTTGTGTATCCCATAAGGCTTTCGTCAACCTCTTTGGCAACATCTCTGCCCTCACGAATCGCCCAGACAACAAGTGACTGTCCTCTGTGCATATCGCCTGTAACAAATACATTTTCAACATTTGTCTTGTGTGAGCCTTCCGCTGTTGCAACATTGGTTCTTGCGTTTGTTTCAACACCGAATGCCTTGGTTACATAGTTTTCGCTGCCGAGGAATCCTGCCGCAATGAGTACGAGTTCAACATCAACCTTGTACTCTGAGCCCTCAACCTCTTTCATCATAAGTCTGCCTGTTTTAGCATCCTTTTCGGGTTTGAGCTTAACAAGTTCCGCACCTACAAGATTACCGTTCTTGTCAGCAATGAACTGCTTAACGGTTGTCTGATAAACTCGTGGATCGTGACCGTAAACTTCAATAGCCTCTTCCTGACCGTAGTCTGTTTTGCAGACTCTCGGCCATTGCGGCCATGGGTTATCGGCACTTCTTGTGTCGGGAAGTTTAGGCATCATTTCAAGCTGGAGAACGGATTTTGCGCCGTGTCTGATGCTTGTGCCGACGCAGTCGTTACCTGTGTCACCACCGCCGATTACCATTACATTCTTGCCTTTTGCGCTGATGAATGTACCCTCTCTGAGGCTGCAGTCGAGAAGTGACTTTGTTGTTGATTTGAGGAAGTCAACGGCAAAGTAAATGCCGTTAGCCTCTCTGCCGGGAACTTTGATATCTCTCGGATTTGATGCACCGCAAGCAAGGATTACACGGTCAAAGTCCTTGAGAATTTCGCTTGCCTTGATGTCTTTGCCGACATTTGAGCAGGTTTCAAAGGTTACGCCTTCTTCTTCCATAATGTTAATCTTGCGTTCGATAACATCTTTTTCAAGCTTCATATTCGGAATGCCGTACATAAGCAGACCGCCTACTCTGTCGTTGCGTTCAAATACCGTTACAGAGTGACCGCGCTGATTGAGCTGGTCGGCAGCGGCAAGTCCCGATGGACCCGAACCGATGATTGCAATTTTCTTGCCTGTTCTTACCTTTGGAATTCTTGCGTCTGCAAGACCTTCTTCATAGGCATTTTCAATGATTCCGTATTCGTTGGCTCTTACGCTGACAGCGTCACCGTTTGCACCGCAGGTGCATGCCTTTTCACAGAGAGCAGGACATACACGGGATGTGAATTCGGGGAAGTTGTTTGTAACTTTAAGACGGTTGTAAGCCTGTTCCCAGTTGCCCTTGTAGATGAGGTCATTCCATTCGGGAATGAGGTTGTTAAGCGGACAGCCCGAGAATGCAGAACCAATCTGCATTCCTGCCTGACAGAAAGGCACGCCGCAGTCCATGCATCTTGCACCCTGTTTTTGCTGATCCTCTTTGCTGAGGGGATCGTGAAATTCGTCAAAATTTTTGATTCTTTCTTTTACGGAGTATGCCGGGGCATCCTCACGCTTATATTCCATAAATCCTGTTGGCTTTCCCATAAATATCCCCTCCTTATTTATTATTCACAATTTCGTAGAAAGCTTCAATCTGTGCCTGCTCGTTTGTAAGACCTTTTTCTTCATAAGCGGCAATTGCAGCCATCATTCTCTTGTAGTCGTGCGGAATAATCTTCTTGAATTTCGGAAGATACTCGTCAAAGTTATCAAGGATTTTCTTGCCTCTCTGTGAACCTGTTGCTGCAACATGTTCTTCAATAAGCGTTTTGAGTTCGATTATATCGTACTTTTCTGTTACCTCAGAGAAGAGAACCATTTCTTTGTTGAGCTTTGTGTAAAGATCTCTTTCTTCATCAAGAACATAGGCAACACCGCCGGACATACCTGCGGCAAAGTTTTTGCCTGTTTTGCCGATAACAACAACTCGACCGCCTGTCATATATTCACAACCGTGGTCGCCGACACCCTCAACAACTGCCGTTGCGCCTGAGTTTCTTACGCAGAAACGCTCGCCTGCAACACCGTTGATAAATGCCTTGCCGCTTGTTGCGCCGTAAAGTGCAACATTACCGATGATGATGTTGTTACCTGCGTCAAATGTTGAGTTCTTCGGAGGATAAACTACCAGCTTACCGCCTGAAAGTCCCTTGCCGAAGTAGTCGTTTGAGTCGCCCACAAGTTCAAGTGTGAGTCCCTTTGGAATGAATGCGCCAAAGCTCTGACCGCCCGAACCGTTGCAGACTACTGTAAATGTATCGTCATCAAGGTTGTTGTAATGCTTTCTTGTAACCTCAGAACCGAAGATTGTACCGAATGAACGGTCAGTGTTCTTAACATTGACTTCAACCTTTTTCTTTGTGCCTTTTGCAAGAACCTTTGCAAATTCTTTGCAGAGGATTCTCTCGTCAAGTGTTGATTCAAGTTTGAAATCGTAAAGGTTCTTTTTGTTGTATTCAACCTTTTCCGAAACAAAGTTTGTATCAAGAATGTTAGAAAGGTCAACCTCGGCAGCCTGTCCTGTGATGCCTTCTTTTCTCTTGATGAGGTCAATTCTTCCGACAAGCTCATCAACGGTTTTTACACCGAGCTTTGACATATATTCACGAAGTTCGCTTGCTACAAACTTCATAAAGTTTATTACATATTCGGGCTTGCCGCAGAATCTTTTTCTGAGCTCGGGGTTCTGTGTGGCAACACCGAACGGGCAGGTATCAAGGTTACATACTCTCATCATTGCACAACCGAGAGTTACAAGCGGAGCAGTTGCAAAACCAAATTCCTCTGCACCGAGCATTGCTGCAATTGCAACATCACGGCCGTTCATAAGCTTACCGTCGGTTTCAATAACAACCTTGTTACGAAGGTCGTTCATAATGAGCGTCTGATGAGCCTCGGCAAGACCGAGTTCCCACGGCAGACCTGCATTGTAGATTGAGTTTCTCGGAGCAGCGCCTGTACCGCCGTCATAACCTGAAATAAGGATTACGCCTGCACCTGCTTTTGCAACGCCTGCGGCAACCGTACCTACACCGCATTCCGAAACGAGCTTAACAGAGATTCTTGCATCTTTGTTAGAATTTTTGAGGTCGTAGATAAGCTGTGCAAGGTCCTCGATTGAGTAAATGTCGTGGTGCGGTGGGGGAGAGATGAGCGATACACCCGGTGTTGAATGACGGGTTTTTGCAATCCAGGGATAAACCTTTTTGCCCGGAAGATGTCCGCCTTCGCCAGGCTTTGCGCCCTGAGCCATTTTAATCTGAATTTCGTTTGCAGATGTGAGGTATCTTGATGTAACACCGAAACGACCTGACGCAACCTGCTTGATTGCAGAACATCTGTCAACCTTCTGTCCTTTTGTGAGAAGTCGTTCAAGGCTTTCGCCGCCCTCACCGGAGTTTGACTTGCCGTGAAGCTGATTCATTGCAATCGCAAGTGTTTCGTGAGCCTCCTGTGAGATTGAACCGTAGGACATAGCGCCTGTCTTGAAACGCTTTACGATTGAATCAACGCTTTCAACCTCATCAAGCGGAACAGGAGTTTCTGCAAAGTTGAAGTCGAAAAGACCTCTGATGTTTACAGGATCCATTTCTTCGGAAATCATATGAGAATACTTTTTGTAAAGCTCATAGTCGCCTGTTCTTGTTGCCTGCTGGAGCATATATATAGTCTGCGGATTGTAGAGGTGTTCCTCTTTGCCGCTTCTGAACTTGTGTGAACCACGGGATTCAAGCTCATCGCTTACACCGAGGTCAAGCGGATCAAATGCCGCTGTGTGAAGTTTGTCAACATTCTTTTCGATATCCTTGATTGTGATACCGCCGATTCTGCTGACTGTGCCTGTGAAGTATTCGTCAATAACATCCTTGCCGATACCGATAGCCTCAAAAATCTGTGAGCCATGATATGACTGGATTGTTGAAATACCCATTTTTGACGCAATCTTTACGATGCCGTGGAGAACTGCGCTGTTGTAATCGTCAACTGCTGCGTAGTAGTCCTTGTCAAGAAGGTCATCACCGATAAGCTCGTGAATTGTTTCCTGAGCAAGATACGGGTTGATTGCACTTGCACCGTAGCCGAGAAGTGTTGCAAAATGATGAACTTCTCTCGGCTCACCGCTTTCAAGTATCATTGCAAGTGAAGTTCTCTTCTTTGTTGCAACAAGGTGCTGATGAAGAGCGGATACTGCAAGAAGTGACGGAATTGCAAGATGGTTTTCGTCAACTCCTCTGTCGGAGAGGATAAGGATATTTGCACCGTCATTGTAAGCCTTGTCAGCTTCAATGAAAAGTCGCTTAACAGCCTTTGAAAGTCTTGTGTTCTTGTAGTAGAGAATCGGGATAACCGCAACCTTAAAGCCCGGAATGTGCATATTCTTGATTTTGAGAATATCGGTTGATGTAAGAATCGGGTTGTGAATCTTCATAACCTTGCAGTTTTCTGGACGCTCCTCAAGGATGTTGCCGTCCTCGCCGATATAAATTGTTGTTGATGTTACAACTTCCTCACGGATTGCGTCAATCGGCGGGTTTGTAACCTGTGCAAAGAGCTGTTTGAAGTAGTTGAAAAGCGGCTGCGGTTCTTTTGAAAGAACTGCAAGCGGACTGTCTGTACCCATTGCGGCAATTGACTCTGTGCCGTTCTTTGCCATAGGAAGAATTGATGTCATAACATCTTCGTAGGTATATCCGAAAGCCTTCTGGAGTTTTTGCCTTTCTTTATATGAATGCTCCTCAACCTTCATATTAGGAATTTTGAGGTCTTTAAGACAAACAAGATTACTGTCAAGCCATTCGCCGTAAGGCTGTTTTGACGCATAATATTCTTTGAGTTCATCGTCATCAATGAGTCTGCCCTGAACCGTATCGACAAGGAGCATTTTGCCTGGGCGAAGTCTTTCCTTTGTAACAATCTTTGCGGGATCAATAGGAAGTGCGCCGACTTCCGATGAAAGAATGAGGTTGCCGTCATCCGTGATGTAGTATCTTGACGGACGCAGACCGTTACGGTCAAGAACCGCACCCATAATGTCGCCGTCAGAGAAAAGGATTGACGCAGGACCGTCCCACGGCTCCATCATTGTTGCATAATACTGATAGAAGTCCTTTCTCTTTTGGCTCATTGTGCCGTTATTATCCCACGGCTCCGGAATTGTAATCATAACGGCAAGAGGAAGCTCCATGCCGCTCATTACGAGAAATTCAAGTGTGTTATCAAGCATTGCAGAGTCTGAACCCTCTGTGTTTACAACAGGAATAACCTTGTCAAGGTCGCCCTTGAGATGCTCCGAACGCATTGTTTCCTCACGGGCAAGCATCTTGTCAGCGTTGCCTCTGATTGTGTTGATTTCACCGTTGTGAACAATCATTCTGTTAGGATGAGCTCTCTGCCAGCTTGGATTTGTGTTGGTTGAAAAACGGGAGTGAACCATAGCGATTGCAGACTCGTAATCCTCGTCCTGAAGATCAAGGAAGAAGTTACGGAGATCGCCGACAAGGAACATACCTTTATATACAATAGTTCTGCTTGAAAGCGAAACTACATATGTGTCTTCATTACTCTGTTCAAAAACTCTTCTTGCAACATAGAGCTTTCTGTCGAACGGAAGACCTCTCTTTACACCGTGAGGTCTTTTGATAAAGCACTGCATAATTGCAGGCATACATTCAACAGCTCTGTGACCGAGTACCTCGGGCTTTGACGGAACATTTCTCCAGCCGAGAACCGTAAGTCCCTCTTTTTCTGCAATGATTTCAAACATCTTCTTTGCCTGATTCCTTGCAAGCTCATTCTGAGGGAAGAAGAACATACCTACAGCGTAATCTCTTTCGGAACCGAGCTTAATGCCGATTTCAGCAGCTGCCTTCTTAAAAAATTTGTGTGAAATCTGGAGAAGAATACCTACGCCGTCACCTGTTTTGCCTTCGGCATCCTTACCTGCTCTGTGTTCGAGAGTTTCAACAATTGTCAGAGCGTTTGCCACGGTGTCGTGTGACTTGATACCCTTAATATTAACAACAGCTCCGATACCGCAGTTATCATGTTCAAACTTCGGAGAATACAGAGTCTTGTTGTTCTCTCTGACTGTCTGTTCCATTAATGATCACCCTTTCCTGTTAATCACAAAAATTATTCAGCGGACTTTTTATATACATATATATGTAAAAGGAAGTTTGCTTTCGTAAACTTATCGGTTCAAAGTGGCAATTAATGTTCTGCCGGTTAATAATCAATCATATATATGTAATTGTAAAATGCCCGATCTCTTCTCAGCGGTAAAACCGCTATGCTCAGCCTGTGCTATATCCTGCAAAGGTGAATGTGCAGGTCGGCTGATATTCTGAAATGCCTTGTCGTCTTTGATTAAGGAAAATCAGCACTTAGATTATATAACTATACATTGTGCTTTGTCAAGGGAAAATAGAGGAAAATTGCAACTTTTAAGGGTAAAACTTTCATTTTACTGTGATTGTTGTAGAAAATATGCAACTCTTATTGGTGTTTCAGCTTAATTTTGCAGGAAATTTAATAAAACTTGCAATTTCAAAACTTTTTTCAAAAAATGTATTGACAAATTCGCAAAAGTGGAATATACTAACAACATCAAAGACAGCAAGGGCGCTGTGAGCTGAGGCTTACAGTGTCCTTTTCTGTTTTTATAAAGCAAAAATCAGACCATTAAAATTTATTTTCAAAATGGATAGGAGAGAATTAAAATGGCAAAAGTTCCCGAAATTTTTGGCAGCATGGTATTTAATGACCAGAAGATGCAGGAAAGACTTCCAAAGTCAACTTACAAGGCTTTGAAAAAGACAATCCAGAACGGTGAACCGCTTGACCTCAGCGTTGCAAATGTTGTTGCGGCTGCTATGAAGGACTGGGCAGTTGAAATGGGCTGTACCCACTATACACACTGGTTCCAGCCGATGACAGGTATCACAGCCGAAAAGCATGACAGCTTTATCGCACCGAACGGTGAGGGTCAGGTTATCATGGAGTTCTCAGGTAAAGAGCTTGTAAAGGGCGAGCCTGACGCTTCTTCTTTCCCGAGCGGCGGTATTCGTGCCACATTCGAAGCAAGAGGCTATACAACATGGGATCCGACATCATATGCATTCGTTAAGGACGGAACACTTTACATTCCTACAGCATTCTGTTCTTATACAGGCGAGGTTCTCGATAAGAAAACTCCTCTTCTTCGTTCAATGGAGAGAATGAATACAGAGGCTGTAAAGATTCTTCATCTTCTCGGCAAAGAAGATGTTACAAGAGTTACAACAACAGTAGGTCCGGAGCAGGAATACTTCCTTATTGATAAGGACGCTTACGACCAGAGAGAGGATCTTATTTATACAGGCAGAACACTTTTCGGTGCAAAAGCTCCTAAAGGACAGGAACTTGACGACCATTACTTCGGTGCAATCAAGACAAGAGTTGCTGCTTATATGAAAGACCTTGACGAGGAACTCTGGAAACTCGGTATCCTTGCAAAGACAAAGCATAACGAAGTTGCTCCTTCACAGCACGAGCTTGCTCCTATCTTCACAACAACAAACATTGCAACCGACCACAACGAGCTTACAATGGAAGTTATGAAGAAGGTAGCCGAAAGACACGGCCTTGTTTGTCTTCTTCACGAAAAGCCGTTCGCAGGTGTTAACGGTTCCGGTAAGCACAACAACTGGTCAATTTCAACCAACACAGGCGAAAACCTTCTTGATCCCGGCAAGACTCCTGAAAACAACCTTCAGTTCCAGCTTTTCCTTGCAGCAGTTGTAAAGGCTGTTCACGAGTATCAGGATCTTCTCAGAATCACGGTTGCATCGGCAGGTAACGACCACCGTCTCGGCGCTAACGAAGCACCGCCTGCAATCATTTCAATGTATCTCGGTGATGACCTCGGCGAACTCGTTGATTCAATCATCAATGACAGAGAATATGTAAGCAAGGGTAAGCAGAAGATGAGAACAGGCGTTGATGTTCTTCCTGACTTTATGAAGGACACATCGGATCGTAACCGTACATCACCTTTTGCATTCACAGGTAACAAGTTTGAATTCAGAGCACTTGGTTCTTCACTTAACATTGCCTGTCCTAACTATATGCTCAACACTATGGTAGCCGAAGAACTTTCAGAGTTCTACGATGAGCTTAAAGATGCAGATGATTTGGACGCAGCTATCAAGGCTCTTGTTAAGAAAGTATTCACAGAGCATCAGAACATTATCTTCAACGGCAACAACTACGCTCCCGAGTGGGTTGAAGAGGCTGAAAGAAGAGGACTTCTTAACCTCAAGTCACTTCCTGACGCAATGGAACACTTCCTTGACAAGAAGAATGTTGACCTCTTTGTTAAGAATAAGATTTGTTCGGCAGACGAAATCCGTGCAAGATATGAAATTGAGCTTGAAAGCTATTCTAAGCAGATTAACATTGAGGCTCTCACAATGATTGATATGGCTAAGAAGAACATTCTTCCTGCCGTTACATCATATGTAAGAGATCTTACGGATACAGCACTTGCCAAGAAGGCACTTTCAGACGCTATTCCTACAAGTGTTGAGGAAGACCTTATTACAAGCCTTTCAAACAAACTTGTATGTTTCTCAAAGAAAACTGCAGAGCTTGAAGAGGCTGTTATCAAGGCAAGCGACTACAGCGATGACAACCTCAAGTATGCTAAATACTACAGAGAAGTTGTATTTGCACTTATGCAGGAGCTCAGAGCTGTCGGTGACGCAATGGAAACAGAAACAGCTTCGGAATACTGGCCTTATCCTTCATACGGCGAACTTCTTTTCGGTGTGTGATTGATAGAACCTCTATTTATACTAAATAACATTATTTATATTGTATAACAGGTAACACAACGGCGTGTGATTGACAGAATTAAACTGTCAACTCCACGCCGTTTTTGTTATTTTGATAAAAGGAGAGATTTATATGGCAGAACTAATTTACGGAGGCACAGGCGTCTGGTTTATGATCGGCGCATTACTCGTGTTCTTTATGCAGTGCGGATTCGCAATGGTTGAAACCGGTTTTACAAGAGCTAAAAACGCAGGCAACATCATTATGAAAAACCTGATGGACTTTTGTATCGGTACGGTTGTATTCAGCCTGTTAGGCTTCGGACTTATGATGTCTGAGGACTATGTTGCAGGATTCATCGGTGTTCCAAACCTCAATATGTTCACAGACTGGATGAACTTTGATTGGAACTCATTCGTATTCCAGCTTGTATTCTGTGCTACAGCAGCTACTATCGTTTCAGGTGCTATGGCAGAGCGTACAAAATTCTCGGCATACTGTGTTTACAGCGCAATTATTTCACTCGTTGTTTACCCGATTGAAGCAGGTTGGGTTTGGAACGGTCAGGGTTGGCTTGCAAAGCTCGGCTGTATCGACTTTGCAGGTTCAATCGTAATTCATATGGTCGGCGGTATCTCGGCACTTGTCGGCGCAATCATTCTCGGACCCCGTATCGGTAAATACGGCAAGAACGGCAAGGTAAACGCTATCCCCGGTCACAGCATCACACTCGGTGCTCTCGGTGTATTCATTCTTTGGTTTGCATGGTACGGCTTTAACGGTGCCGCTGCTGAAGACGGTGCTCGTCTTGGTCAGATTCTTCTCACAACAACAGTTGCTCCGGCAGTTGCAACAGTAACAACCATGCTCTTTACATGGATCAAGAACGGCAAGCCTGATGTTTCAATGTGTCTTAACGCATCACTCGCAGGTCTTGTAGCAATCACAGCAGGTTGTGCTGATGTTGACGCAATCGGTGCAGCAGTTATCGGTATCGTTTCAGGTATCCTCATCGTAGTAGCAGTTGAATTTGTTGATATTAAGCTCAAGATAGATGACCCTGTCGGTGCATTCTCTGTACACGGCGTAAACGGTATGTGGGGCGGCCTTGCAGTAGGTCTTTTCGCAACAGGTAACGGTCAGAACGGTGTAACAGGTCTTTTCTACGGCGGTGGCTTTGCTCAGCTTGGCAAGCAGGCTCTCGGTATTGTTACAATCGTAGCTTGGACAGTTGTTTGCATGATTATCGTATTCACAATCATCAAAAAGACAGTTGGTCTTCGTGTTACAAAGGACGAAGAAATGAAGGGCCTCGATATCTGCGAGCACGGTCTTATCAGCGCATATGCAGACTTTATGCCTATCGGCGTTGGTACAGCTTCACTTGATGAAACATTTGATGTTGACAGCAATGTTCCTGTAACTCAGGCAGTTCCCGTTCAGCTTGCAGGCAAGTATGATATGGCTACCGACGGCACAAAGATTACTAAGATTGATATTCTCCTCAAGCAGTCAAAGCTTGAAGCTCTTAAAGAAGAAATGGATAAGCTCGGCATCACAGGTATGACAGTATCTCAGGTACTCGGTTGCGGTGCTCAGAAGGGTAAAGCAGAGTATTACCGTGGTGTTGCTATCGAAAGTAACCTCCTTCCTAAGATGAAGGTTGAAATCGTAGTTTGCAAAGTTCCTGTTAAGGCAGTTGTTGACGCAGCTGTTAAGGCACTCTACACAGGTCACATCGGTGACGGCAAGATCTTTATCTATGATGTTGAAGATGTTGTTAAGGTTAGAACAGGCGAAACAGGCTACGATGCTATGCAGGATGTTGAATAATCCCAAGATAGCTTAATTAACCTATCCTTTTTAATTCACATAAACCGAGACACCCCGAACGGCAATAGCTGTTCGGGGTGTTTTGGTTCTATACTATATAATGTCAAAAATCAAAGTTTACACTATGCTGATATTTTGAATTATACAGCTTAAAACCATAAATAATAATGAAAAGACAATTTGTTGTGAAACCCGAAAAATGTTGAAAAGTGTAAAACAAATTTGCATTAAAAATGTTTTTACAAAATTGTAAAAAATATTGTCATAATTCCTTTAAGTAAATAACAATAGGGGTTAATCTTGTAAAATAATAAGATGAATGAAACAATATGCGGTGGTGAGGTTCTTGAAAAATGCTTTGTTGATTTCACACTCTGAACAGAGTGCTGCTTCTCTGTCACAGCTTCTTGAAAGCGAGGGCTACACAGAGATTTCTGTCTGCGCAACCTCACAGGAGGCTAAGGATTTTGCAAAAGGCGAGGTTTTTGACCTCATCTGCATTAACGCTCCGCTTGAAAAGGAAAACGGCATTGAGCTTTCTAAGTATTTTGCCAAGACAACCCGTTCAAGCGTGGTAATTATCGTGCCACAGCGTAATGCGGACTATGTGAACGATGCGCTTACCGAACACGGTGTTCTTGTTATTGCAAAGCCTGTAAACAAGCACCTGTTTCACCACTTTTTGCAGTTTACCGAATGTTTCAAGATGCGTATGTTCCGTGTGATTGAGGAAAATGAAAAGCTCAAGCATATGGTTGCGGATATGAAGATAATAAACAGAGCAAAGTTTCTGCTTATTACCTGCCTTAATATGTCCGAAGATCAGGCACACCGCTATCTTGAAAAACAGGCAATGGACCTCAGAACAAGCAAACTTGAGGTTGCAAAACAGGTTATCAGAACCTACGAAAACTGACTGCAATTTTTAGTTTATTGAAAGGAATGTGTTTTTATGAGCCGTGCGGCATACTTAATCCTTGAAAACGGAACAGTTTTTGAGGGCAAGGCGTTTGGTGCCGAAAAAGAAACTACGGGAGAACTTGTTTTTACTACAGCAATGACAGGTTATCTTGAAACACTCACCGACCCCAGCTATTACGGTCAGGTGGTTATTCAGACATTCCCTTTAATCGGCAACTATGGTGTTATCCCTGCCGATTTTGAAAGTGACTCTCCGTCACTGAAAGGTTATATTGTACGAGAATGGTGCCAAGTTCCTTCAAACTTCCGTTGTGAGGGTGATCTTGACACCTTTTTAAAAGAGTCGGGAATTCCCGGCATCTACGGAATTGACACCCGTGCGCTCACAAGAATCGTGCGTGAATACGGTGTCCTTAACTGCAAAATCTCCTATTCTCCCGATGTAACAGAGGAAGAGCTTGACGAGATTAAGAACTATGTTATTACAGAGGCTGTTGAAAGCACTACCATAAAAGAAAAAGAGCATTTTGACGCTGAAAACGGTGATCTTAATGTTGTGCTTATGGATTTTGGCGCAAAGCATAACATCGGCAGAGAGCTTGTTAAGAGAGGTTGTAACCTTACAGTTGTTCCGGCTCACACAACAGCAGATGAAATAAAGGCCATGAATCCCGACGGCGTAATGCTTTCAAACGGGCCGGGAGATCCGTCCGACAACATCGAGATTATCGCAGAACTTAAAAAGCTTTGCGACTACAAGATTCCGACCTTCGGTATCTGTCTTGGCCATCAGCTCCTTGCGCTTTCACAGGGTGCAAAAACAGAAAAGCTCAAGTACGGTCACAGAGGTGCAAACCAGCCTGCGAAAGAGGTTGAAACAGGCAGAGTTTACATCACATCACAGAACCACGGCTACGCTGTTGTAAGCGACAGTATGCCCGAGAACGGCAAAGTAAGCTTTGTAAACGGCAATGATAACACCTGCGAGGGCGTAAACTACACAAATATGCCTGCTTTCTCGGTTCAGTTCCATCCGGAAGCTTGCGGCGGTCCTCATGATACAGCATTTTTATTTGACCGTTTTATTGAATTGATGAAGAACAACAGAAAATAAGAGTCCGAAATTCGGATTACTATTCAGCATAAGAACAGATACAATAATTACTTGAACGAGGAATGATTATATGCCACTCAAAAAGAATATCAAACGAGTTATGGTAATCGGTTCGGGCCCTATCGTAATCGGTCAGGCTGCCGAATTTGACTATGCAGGCACACAGGCTTGCCGTGCGCTTAAAGAAGAAGGACTTGAGGTTATTCTCGTAAACTCAAACCCTGCTACAATTATGACTGATAACGCAATGGCTGATAAAATCTACATTGAGCCGTTGACGCTTGAAACAGTTAAGAGAATCATCAAAAAAGAACGCCCTGACAGCCTTCTTTCAACCCTCGGCGGTCAGACGGGTCTTACCCTTTCAATGCAGCTTGCAAAAGAGGGCTTCCTTGATAAATACAATGTTCAGCTTCTCGGTGCAAACCCCGAAACAATCGACAAGGCAGAGGACAGACAGCTTTTTAAGGACACAATGATTGAAATAGGTCAGCCTGTTATTCCGTCACTTGTTGTTACAGATGTTGAATCAGCTGTTAAGTTTGCCGATGAAATCGGTTATCCTGTAATTATCCGTCCTGCATTCACACTCGGCGGTACAGGCGGCGGTATTGTCGATAACGAGGAAGAGCTTCGTGAAATCACATCAAACGGTCTTGAACTTTCTCCTATCACACAGGTGCTTGTTGAAAAATGTATCTCAGGTTGGAAGGAAATCGAGTTTGAGGTTATGCGTGACAGCGACGGAAATGTTATTACTGTCTGCTCAATGGAAAACTTCGATCCTGTAGGCGTTCACACAGGCGACTCAATCGTTATCGCTCCTACGGTAACACTTGCCGACAAGGAATATCAGATGCTCAGAAGTGCGGCTCTCAACATTATCTCTGCACTTAAGGTAGAGGGCGGTTGTAACTGCCAGTTCGCACTCAACCCCGAAACATTTGAATATGCGGTTATCGAGGTTAATCCCCGTGTATCCCGTTCATCGGCACTTGCGTCAAAGGCAACAGGTTATCCTATTGCAAAGGTTGCCGCTAAAATTGCTATCGGTTACACACTTAATGAAATCAAGAATGCCGTTACAGGTACAACATACGCTTGCTTTGAGCCGGCGCTTGACTATGTTGTTGTAAAATTCCCGAAATGGCCTTTCGATAAATTTGTATATGCAAAGAGAACACTCGGTACTCAGATGAAGGCAACAGGCGAGGTTATGGCTATTGCTCCTACATTTGAACAGGCTATTATGAAAGCCGTAAGAGGTGCTGAGATTTCTCACGATACACTCAATGACAAGGAATTTGCAAAACTTTCAAACGCATCTGTTTATGACAGACTCAGCGTTTGCGATGACAGAAGAATCTTCTGCGTATATGAGGCTCTCAAGAGAGGCATTACAGTAGAGCAGATTCACAACATCACTCTCATTGACGAGTGGTTCCTTGAAAAGCTCAAAAATCTTATTGCCGTTGAAAACGAACTCAAGAACGGCGAGCTTACGGAGGATCTCTATGTTCGTGCCAAGAACAAGGGATTTCTTGACAGAACAATTGAAAAAATCACAGGCAGGAAGGTCGAAAATCCGCTTGTTCCTGTTTATAAAATGGTTGATACCTGCGCCGCAGAATTTGAGGCTGAAACTCCTTACTTCTACTCAACATTTGATAAGGAAAATGAAGCCGAGGAATTCATCAAAGAGCAGAAGAGTGACAAGAAAACAGTTATCGTATTCGGTTCGGGTCCTATCAGAATCGGTCAGGGTATCGAATTTGACTATGCGTCTGTTCACTGCGTATGGGCGCTCAAAAAGGCAGGCTACGATGTTGTTATCGTAAACAATAACCCTGAAACAGTATCAACAGACTTTGACACAGCCGACAGACTTTATTTTGAACCGCTCACAACCGAAGATGTTATGGGCATAATAAAGACAGAGAATCCGTTCGGTGTAGTTGTTGCATTCGGCGGACAGACAGCAATTAAGCTTACAAAGTTCCTCAGCGACAACGGTGTAAATATTCTCGGCACATCATACGATGCCATTGATATGGCAGAGGACAGAGAGCGTTTTGACGAGCTTCTTGAAAAGTATCACATCAAGCGTCCCCGCGGCGTAACGGTTATGACAACAGACGAGGCTCTCGATGTTGCAAGCAAAATCGGTTATCCTGTTCTTCTCCGTCCGTCATATGTTCTCGGCGGTCAGAATATGATTATTGCATTCAACGAAGATGATGTCAAAGAGTATATGGCAATCATTCTTGCACAGAATATTGAAAATCCGATTCTTATTGATAAGTACCTTCAGGGTACAGAGCTTGAAGTTGATGCCATTTGTGACGGTGAAGATATTCTTATTCCGGGTATTATGGAGCATATCGAGCGTGCCGGTGTTCATTCGGGCGACTCAATTGCGGTTTATCCTGCTTGGAACCTCTCCGACAGAATGACTCAGATTATTATTGAAAGCTCAAAGAACCTTGCAATCGAACTCCGCACAAAGGGTCTTGTAAACATTCAGTACCTTATCTATAAAGACGAACTTTATGTTATCGAGGTAAATCCCCGTTCTTCAAGAACAATTCCTTACATCAGTAAGGTAACAGGCGTTCCTATGGTTGACCTTGCAACAAGAGCAATGCTCGGTGAAAAGCTCAAAGATATGGGCTACGGCACAGGTCTTTACAGAAAGAGCCCTTATATTGCGGTTAAGGTTCCCGTATTCAGCTTTGAAAAGCTTATCAATGTTGATAACCACCTCGGTCCCGAGATGAAGTCAACAGGTGAAGTTCTCGGTGTTGCAGGCACACTTGAAGAGGCTCTTTACAAGGGACTCATCGGTGCAGGCTACAAGATGAAGAAAAAGGGCGGTGTGTTCATCACAGTCCGTAATTCGGATAAGGCTGAAATCGGCGAAATCGCTAAGAAATATTATGACCTCGGATTCAGAATCTACGCAACAGAGGGCACTGCGGATGTACTCAAGAAGTACGGTATTGACGCTGTTAGCGTAAAGAAAATTCACGAGTCCAAGACAAACAATACTCTTACACTCATTGAATCGGGCAAGATTCAGTATGTTATTTCAACATCGGCAAAGGGCAGAATTCCTTCAAGAGATTCTGTTAAAATCCGCCGTAAGACTGTTGAAAGAAATATTCCGTGTCTTACATCTCTTGACACGGCAAACGCACTTGCAGATTGCCTCAAGAGCCACTATTCACAGCACAGCACGGAGCTTATCGACATTAACCATATGAGAGAGGAAAAGCTTATGTTAAAATTCACAAAGATGCAGGGTATAGGCAATGACTATATCTATTGCAGCACTTTTGATCAGGAAATCAGCAACCCCGAGGCGCTTGCCGTAAGACTTTCCGACAGACATTTCGGTATCGGTGGTGACGGTATTATTCTTGTTTGTCCTTCAAAGGTTGCAGACGCAAAGATGAAAATGTACAACCTTGACGGTTCAGAGGGCAAGATGTGCGGTAACGGTATCCGTTGCGTAGGTAAGTTCCTCTATGACCACGGTATGGTTGATATCAACGAAAAAGACGAAATTACAATTGAAACACTCAGCGGCATTAAGAAACTTAAGGCTTATACTTCAGGCGGAAAGGTTAATCGCCTCAGAGTTGATATGGGCAAGGCAATTCTTAATCCTAAGGAAATTCCTGTTGCTCTTGACGGTGACAAGATTGTTGACAGACCTGTTGAAATTGCAGGCAAGAACTATAACATCACCTGCGTATCAATGGGCAACCCACACTGCGTAGTATTTATGGACGATATTGATAATCTTGACATCGAAACCATAGGACCTGAGTTTGAAAACGATAAGCTTTTCCCTGAAAGAGTGAATACAGAATTTGTAACAGTTCTCGATGACCATACAATCAAGATGAGAGTGTGGGAGCGTGGCTCAGGCGAAACATGGGCTTGCGGTACAGGCGCTTGTGCCGTTGCGGTTGCCGCTTGTGAAAACGGTTTCTGCAAAAAGGGTGAAGACATCAAGATTAAGCTCAAGGGCGGCGATCTTATTATCAACTATACTGATGAAACGGTATATATGACAGGTAATGCGGAAAAAGTATTTGAAGGCGAAGTTGAGGTGTAATCGTGGAGATAACCGAACACAAGAAAAATAAAAAATATATATTTGTAACAGGCGGTGTCGTATCCGGTCTTGGCAAGGGTATCACAGCCGCATCTCTCGGCAGACTTTTAAAGGCAAGAGGGCTCAAGATTGTTGCTCAAAAGCTTGACCCGTATATCAATGTCGATCCGGGTACAATGAGCCCGTATCAGCACGGCGAGGTATATGTAACAGAGGACGGCGCAGAAACCGACCTTGATCTCGGTCACTATGAGCGTTTTATTGATGAGGACCTTAACAAGTATTCAAACCTCACAACAGGTAAGGTTTACTCAAATGTTCTTGAAAAGGAGCGTCACGGCGACTACCTCGGCAAGACAGTTCAGGTAATTCCTCACATCACAAATGAAATCAAGTCTTTCATCTACAATGTAGGTGAAAAGACTAACGCCGATGTTGTAATCACAGAAATCGGTGGTACAGTAGGTGACATCGAAAGCCAGCCGTTCCTCGAAGCTATCCGTCAGGTATCTCTTGAAGTTGGCAGAGAGAACAGCATCTTTATCCATGTAACTCTCGTTCCTTACATCAAGGGCAGTGAGGAGCATAAGTCAAAGCCTACACAGCATTCTGTAAAAGAGCTTCGTTCACTCGGTATCAACCCGGATATTATCGTTCTTCGTTGTGACGAACCTCTTGAAGATAGCATCTTCAACAAGATTGCACTCTTCTGTAATGTAAAACCCGATTGCGTAATCGAAAACATTACTCTTCCGACACTTTATCAGGCACCTCTTATGCTTGAAAAGAGCAACTTCTCAAATGTTGTATGTCGTGAACTCAATATTGTAACAGATAAAAAGCCTGACCTTTCCGAGTGGGAAGAGATGCTTAACCGTATCAACAACCGTACTAAGAAATGCAAAATCGCTCTCTGCGGTAAGTATGTTGCTCTTCACGACGCATATCTTTCAGTTGCAGAAGCACTCCGTCACGGTGGTTATGAAAATTCTGCTGATGTTGAAATCAAGTGGGTTGACTGCGAACTTCTTACAAAGTACAAGGTTGACGAGCTTCTCGGCGATGTTGACGGTATCCTCGTTCCGGGCGGTTTTGGCAACAGAGGTATCGAGGGCAAGATTATGGCTGCAAAGTATGCTCGTGAGCATGACATTCCGTACCTCGGAATCTGCCTCGGTATGCAGACAGCAGTAATCGAATACGCAAGAGATGTTCTCGGCTATGCTGATGCCAACAGCGGTGAGTTTACACCCGATGGCAAGCATAATGTTATTGACCTTATGCCTGAACAGGAGGGCATTGAGGATATGGGTGGCACAATGCGTCTTGGTGCATATCCGTGTGTTATCAAGCCCGATTCGCTTATGGCTAAGGCTTACGGTCAGCATGAAATTTCAGAGCGTCACCGTCATCGTTATGAGTTCAATAACGATTTCAGAGAGGAAATTGAAAATGCAGGCATGAAGATTACAGGTACTTCACCTAACGGACTTCTTGTTGAGGCCGTTGAAGTTCCCGACAATCGTTTCTTCGTTGCTGTTCAGTATCATCCTGAATTTAAGTCTCGCCCGAACCGTGCTCATCCGCTTTTCAGAGAATTTATTAAGGCATCACTTGAAAAGTAATTTTATTTCCACTTAACTTATACATCAAAGGACTGATTTTAATGAAGATTAACAGAAATTTTGACAATCTCGTTCCTAACTATCTTTTTGCAGATGTTGCAAAAAAGACAAATGCATATATTGCGGCTCATCCCGATAAAAAGGTTATCAAGCTTGGTATCGGTGATGTAACCCTTCCGCTTGCTCCTGTTGTTGTTGAGGCAATGAAAAAGGGCGCAGAGGATCTTGCTCACAAGGAAACCTTCAAGGGTTATCCCGATTATGAGGGCTACGAGTTCCTCAGACAGGCTATTTCAGATTATTACAAGAGCTTTGGTGTTGCAGTAGGCGCTGACGAAATCTTTGTATCAGACGGTGCAAAATCGGACTGCGGCAACATAGGCGACATCTTTTCAAAGGATAATGTTGTTCTCGTAACAGACCCTGTTTACCCCGTATATGTTGACTCAAACATTATGGCAGGCAGAGAAATTGTTTATGCCGCATCAAATGAGGCAAACGGCTTTGCCGCTCTTCCTGATGAAAATGTAAAGGCAGACATCATCTACCTTTGCTCACCTAACAACCCGACAGGTTCTGCATACAATGCCGAACAGCTCAAAGCATGGGTTGACTATGCTCTCAAAAACGATGCAATAATCCTCTACGATTCAGCGTATGAGGCATTCATCACAGAGGATCTTCCTCGTTCAATTTTTGCAATCGAGGGTGCAAGAAAGTGTGCAATCGAAATGTGCTCACTTTCAAAGACAGCAGGTTTCACAGGTACAAGATGCGGTTACACAGTAATTCCTAAGGAGCTTGAGCGTGACGGTCACAACATCTATGCAACATGGTACCGCCGTCAGGCAACAAAATTCAACGGTGTTTCATGGCCTGTTCAGTGTGCTGCTGCCGCTGTATTCAGCGAAGAAGGTCAGAAGCAGATCAAGGAGAACATTTCTTACTATCAGGAAAATGCAAGAATTATCGCATCTGCTCTTGATGAACTCGGCATCTACTACACAGGCGGTAAGAACTCACCTTACATCTGGCTCAAGTGTCCAAACAATATGGGCAGTTGGGAATTCTTTGACCTCCTCCTCAACGAGGCAAATGTTGTAGGTACTCCGGGTGAGGGCTTTGGCGAAAACGGTGCCGGCTACTTCCGCCTTACATCATTCGGTGACAGAGAAAACACGATTGAGGCTGTTGAAAGAATCAAAAAGGTTCTCACAACCCTCTCAAAGTAATTTGATTGAATTCAGATTATTATATTGAATAAAACACACAGCGGATAACCCGAATTTTAAGGTTATCCGCTGTTTTTGTTATCGGTTATTATCAGTAGGGGCGCTCATTGGGCGCCCGCTAAGTAACGGCACAATATTTGTGATAAGACAGATTATATAAATGCCACAAAATAATTGTCATACTGTAGCGGCGAACCTTGTTTGCCGCTACTAATTTGTGCCATTTATAAATTCAATCTTGATAGAAAATTTTTCGGCATTCGATGAATGCAATACGCAATAAAAAAAGGACATTCCATTTGGAATGTCCTTTTGATATCATATTAAAATCAGAACTTAATCTTTTCAGCGATATAATCGTTGAGCTTGTCAATTGCAACTCTTTCCTGCTGCATTGTGTCACGGTCACGAACCGTTACACAACCGTCGTCAACAGACTCAAAGTCATATGTGATACAGAACGGAGTACCGATTTCATCCTGTCTTCTGTAACGCTTGCCGATTGAACCGGCATCATCATAATCAGTCATAAAGTCGGCTGAAAGCTGCTCATAAACCTTTCCTGCCTGCTCGTTGAGCTTCTTTGAAAGCGGAAGAACGCAAGCTTTGTACGGAGCAAGCGTCGGATGAAGTCTTAATACAACTCGTGTATCCTTTTCATCAATAACTTCTTCATCGTAAGCCTCAACAACAAGAGCAAGGAAAAGGCGCTCAACACCGAGCGACGGTTCAATAACATACGGAATGTACTTCTCGTTCGTTGTCGGGTCAAAGTATTCAAGCGTTTTGCCGCTTGTTTTGCTGTGCTGTGTAAGGTCATAGTCTGTTCTGTCGGCAACGCCCCAAAGCTCGCCCCAACCGAACGGGAAGAGATATTCAAAGTCTGTTGTTGCCTTTGAGTAGAAGCAAAGCTCCTCTTTTGCATGGTCACGAAGACGGAGATTTTCTTCCTTAATATTGAGAGAATAGAGCCAGTCACGGCAGAAACCTCTCCAGTATTCAAACCATTCAAGGTCTGTACCGGGCTTGCAGAAGAACTCAAGCTCCATCTGCTCAAACTCACGAACACGGAAAATAAAGTTACCCGGTGTGATTTCGTTTCTGAAAGATTTACCAATCTGTGCAACACCGAAAGGCACTTTCTTACGACTTGTTCTCTGAATGTTAGCGAAGTTTACAAAAATACCCTGAGCAGTTTCCGGACGAAGATAAATTTCATTCTTGCTGTCCTCTGTAACGCCCTGGAATGTCTTAAACATAAGGTTGAACTGACGAATATCTGTGAAATTGTGCTTGCCGCAGTTAGGACAGGGAATTTCCTTTTCCTTGATGTAGTTCATCATTTCTTCGTTTGTCCAGCCTGCAACATTTGTGCCGTCAAAATCTTCAATAAGGTTGTCGGCACGGTGACGGGTTTTACATTCCTTACAGTCCATAAGCGGGTCTGAGAAACCGCCGAGATGACCTGATGCAACCCATGTCTGCGGATTCATAAGAATTGCAGAGTCAAGACCCACATTATATTTGTTCTGCTGAACAAACTTTTTAAGCCAAGCGTTCTTAATATTGTTTTTGAGTGCAACACCGAGTGGACCGTAATCCCAAGTGTTTGCAAGGCCGCCGTAAATTTCAGAACCCGGATAAACAAAGCCTCTGTTTTTGCACAAAGCAACGATTTTATCCATGGTCTTTTTGCTGTTTTCCATAACTTAACCTCTCTTTGCAGATAGATAAAAATAACCATTAAAATAATACAATTATTTGCTACTGTTGTCAAGTAAAAAGACTCTTTCACAGTGTTTATTGTGAACTTTAAAGCAATAATTTTGAAAAAAATTTACAAACTTGCCAAAAACCACTTGTAAATATAATCGTTTTGATATATAATGTAGTTGCTCGAAATTTGAGTAACCAAAAAAAGGAGGAATTAGCGATGAAAAAATCATCAAAGGTTCTCAGCTTGGTACTTGCAGTTCTTATGGCTGTATCCTGTTTTTCAGGTTTGACCATTTTCTCTGCATCAGCTGAAGAAACCGACACAAAAATTTATTTCGATGTAAGCAGTCTCCCAGCAGAATGGGGTACTACAAAGACTGTTTATTGCCACCTCTACGCTGTAGCAGGCGATGAGATTGCAGAAACATCTTGGCAGGGTCCTGCTGAGAAATGTAAGAAAGACACAGCAACAGGTCTTTACTACTATGATACAACAAAGATTAAGTCAGTAGACGGTTCGGAACACGGTGGACTTAAAGACAACGCTGACTACGCTGTAATCTTCTCAACAATCGACAGCAAAAAGGCCGGTCACCAGACTTGTAATGTAACACTTGGTAAGCCTTGCCTTGGCGACACAATTTACCTCACAGGTGGTAAGGTTGAGAACACAGAAGATTCATCAAAGATGGACTATGCTGCAACATGGAAGAACAACAGCGAAAACTACGGTCCTAAGGCTGCTATTACATCACTCGGTAATGTAATCGATGGTCGTTACCCTGTTTACCTTTCAAGAGCTGAAATGGTTGCACAGGCACTCTTTAACTGGGCTGTAAAGAACGCTAAGAACTACACAGCTGAAACTGTAGCTAAGATTTGCACACAGGTTGGAGCTGAGCCAATGGATGTTTACAATGCTTATGCTGAAATGTATGCAACACAGCTTGCTGATCCTGAAGCATATCCTGATTGTGCTCCTCTTACAACAATTGCTGCACTTCTTGGTGTTGATCCTTCTGCTACAACTGCAGAACCAACAACTGAGGAACCAACTACAGAAGAGCCAACAACAGTTGAGCCAACAACAGTTGAGCCAACAACAGTTGAGCCTACAACTGAAGAGCCAACAGAGGCTCCTACAACAGAAGCTCCTACAGAAGCTCCTACAACAGAGCCTGCAACAGAAGCTCCTACAACAGAACCCGCTACAGAGGCTCCTACAACTGAGCCTGCAACAGAACCTGTAACAGATCCTACTCCTGAAACTATCTATGTAGTTGCAGGTGTTGAATCACTCACAGGTTATGAATGGCAGGGTTCTCCTGCACTCGCTCCCGAAAATGTTATGACTAAGGATGGCGACATTTACACATTAACTTACAAGAATGTTCCGGTTGCAAAGGATTATCAGTTCAAGATTGTTGAAAATGTTCCGGGTGAAGTTGTTGACGGTGTTCAGCAGTGGAGCCAGAACTGGATTGGTTACGACGGTACAGACAACAATGTTACTTTCAAGGTAGACAAAGAATGTGATGTTACAATTACATATAATCCTGCTACAAAGAAAATTGGCGTTACAGGCGATTCAGCTGAAATCGTTACAGATATGGAAATCGACTATGTAGTAGCTGTTGGTAACGGTGTTGACAATTGGCTTAACGGTCAGGCTTGGATTGTTGATGCTGAGCAGAACATCATGACAGAAGTTGCTGATAAGGTATATCAGATTACATTTAAGGATGTAGATTCTTATGAGAACTATCAGTTCAAGTTTGCCGCTAACGGTTCTTGGGCTGCTAACTGGGGTCTCCCTGTACAGGATGTTGCTCCTGTCGGTAATGACTTCGACCTTTCATTCAATGCTCAGAATATGATCATTGATACAGTATCACTCGGCTATGTTGGTACAGTAGACATCACAATCACACTTGATCTTTCAAACTTCAACTATCTTGAAGGCACAGGTGCAAAAGCAAATGTTAAGGTTGACGGTACTCGTGTTCCGCTCCTCGGCGATGCTGACGGTGACTACTCAATCACAGTTATGGATGCTACAATGATCCAGAGAATTGCAATCGGTCTCTTAAACATTGATGCTGATTCAGAAGCATTCAAGGTTTGCGACGCTAACGAAGACGGCAGAATTTCTGTTAAGGACTCAACAATGGTTCAGAAGTATGCTGTTAAGGGATTCAACAACACAGGTAATGTAGGTTCACCTATTGACACTGATGCTGAATAATTCCGATTGATTGATTCAATTCACAATTGCATTTTACCCCGCAGGTTTTCCTGCGGGGTTATTTTTTGCCGTAAAGCAAGGAAATTTTGCCGATAAAGGTGCAAATTGTTGTAATGTGTGGTATAATCATAGTGCGGATGCCTACGCTTTTAAAGTGAAGAATTTTCTTCTGCATTTTAGCTTTTAAGCAGAATTTTAATTTTTGGCTGAAATCTTGTGGGTAAATCCTCGGTTGCATATTTGTGACAATGAAAATGTTCAAAAAGGAAAGAGGCGAAAGAGGTATGTATATTCACGATATTTCAAAGGATACTCTTACAACCGAAGTGTATCCGGGCGATCCCGAAACGGTTGTAACATCGCTGAGAAGTATGGATGAAGATGAAGAATGTAATCTTTCGCAAATTTCAATGTGTGTTCATGCAGGAACGCATATTGACGCACCACTGCACTTTTGTCCCGACGGCAAAGCAATAACAGATTTAAGGCTTAACACTTTTTACGGCAAATGCACAGTAATAACTGTTAAAGGTGTTCTGACAGGTGAAGATATGGAAAAGCTGTTGCCGTATTGCCGAAAGCGAATACTTTTCAGAGGTAACGGCAATACTTATCTTTCACATTCTGCCGCCATTGTGCTTGCACAAAGCAGAGTTGTACTCGTGGGAACGGATGCCGATTCAATCGCACCGCCGTTTGATGAAGTTAAAACACATCTTGAACTCGGAAGAGCAGAAATTGCCGTGCTTGAAAATCTTAACCTTTCAGGTGTTGATGACGGTGAATATGACTTGTGTGCATTCCCGATAAAACTCGGTGGACTTGAGGCGGCACCATGCAGGGCAATACTTTTTGAACAGGAAAAAGGATTAAATTAGGGTGATATTTATGGTAAAAATGGTAGTATTTGATCTTGACGGCACACTTATGAACTCGCTTACCGACCTTGCTATAAGTGTGAACTACGGTTTGAAACTTAACGGCCTTGAAGAAAAGCCGGTTGAAAATTATAAAACATATGTAGGAAACGGCAGAGAAATGCTCATCAGAAGAGCAATGGGCGATGCGTGGACTGACCACGAACTTTTTGAAAAAGTCAAAGCCGATTATGACAAGCACTATGCAGTTCACTGCAATGACCACACCGCCGCATATGACGGTTGTGCCGAAATGCTTGAAAAGCTTGCACAAAAGGGTGTTAAGACAGGTGTGCTTTCTAACAAACCCGATGAGTTTGTCGATAAGATGTTGAAGAAAGCGTTTCCAAATCACAAGTTTACTCAGGCTTGGGGACAGAAACCGCAGTACAAGACAAAACCCGAGCCTGATGCTCTGCTTGCACTTCTCAAAATGAGCGGTGTTACTCCCGAAGAATGTTTCTATGTCGGCGACAGCGATGTTGATGTGTTTACCGCAAACAATGCAGGCGTAAAAATGGCAGGTGTTTCGTGGGGATTCAGGGGAAAAAACGAGCTTATGAACGCAGGTGCGCCCTTTGTTGCAGACACAGCCGAAGAGCTTTTTGACTATATTTGCAAATTTATATAAGTATGAACAAGATAAATTATCAGAAAGAACTCGACAGGGTAATTGACAAAATCACGCAAGAGGGAAAAGTCCCGAAGCTGCTTTTGCATGTGTGTTGCGCCCCGTGTTCGTCCTACTGCCTTGAGTATCTTTCAAAATATTTTAATATCACGGTCTATTTTTACAATCCGAATATTTCGATTGCGGATGAGTATAATTACCGCCTGAGCGAAGAAAAGCGTCTTGTGTCACTTATGCCGTTTGAACATCCTGTAAAGGTGGTCGAGGGCGAGTATCTGCCCAAGGATTACTTTGATTATGTCAAAGGCCTTGAAAATGAACCCGAGGGCGGAAAGCGGTGTGAAAAATGTTTCAGACTCCGTCTTGAATCCTCTGCACGCTATGCAAAGGAACACGGCTTTGATTATTTTACAACCACGCTGACAATCAGTCCGCTGAAAAATGCGCAGTTGCTTAATTCAATCGGTGCGGAGCTTGCAGAGAAGTACGGCATTCCGTGGCTGTACAGCGACTTCAAAAAGCGTGAGGGTTACAAGCGTTCAATCATCCTTTCAAAAGAATATGACCTCTACCGCCAAAACTACTGCGGCTGCGTCTTTTCAAAAAGGAATAGTGTTACCGCTGAAAACTAAACTGAAAAAACCGATGCGTCATTTTGATGCATCGGTTTTTTATGAATGAAAATAAAATTACAAAAAGATAAATCGTGCAAAATTTACCAATCTAAATCGTCATCTTGCCAAAGGAAATTATCATCATTTTCTTCATTTTGATATTCGCTGTTATTCCAGTTAAAAACAAATTCGCCGCTACTGAAACTGAAACCGTTACGGTCGATATATTCATATTCGCCTGAATCGTAGTTAAAACACCATTTTGCCATAGTAAAACATCCTTCCTTTTTATTGCAGCATTTTACGATTTTAGTATGCAAAATATTTTATTGCAATGTTCGTTTAAGTAGCAGTTATCACATACGATTCTGGATATTTCCTGCAAAAACAATTCTTTATCGGATGGCAGTTCGTATGGCTCGATTCTTTTAATATTCTCAGGATTTCTGAGTGCGAAGTCAATTTGCTTACCGTTGCTTGTTTTGACATAACGGTAAACTTCTGCGAAGAATGATACGCAATCGCCAATTTTGTATTCTTCAAATTGGGCATTGCTCATCCAAACATGTTCTTCTTTACCGTCAAAACAAACTCCGTCAGGGAACATTCCTTCTACAAATATACGCTTAAAGCAGATATTGTTCTTTGTTCTTTTTTCAATACGACCTTTGAAACCTAAAGAAATGTTGTAATAACAAATTTTAAAGTATGTTTTAACTTCATGAGATGATTTCATTTGTATATCCAGATATTCATCGTAGGTTAATTTTTCTGCCCCTACAGTTTTATGAAATTCTTCAGGATCAAAATCTATCATGTAATCATGATCTTTCAGTATTACCTTTTGCCCATAGTATTCGGGAAAAAGTTTTTGCATTTTTGTTTGATTTTCTTTTTTGATGTTGCTTTTCATTTTTGTAACCTCCGTTAATAAGTGCTGTTAAAAACAGCCTGACATGCCAACAAAGGTTAGAATCTTATAGGTTCATTATAGAATATTCAAATGTTTTTTGCAAGAGGATAGCTATAATTTTACGAAAGACAAACCCCCGTCAGGAATTCTGACGGGGGTTAATCGTGTTTGCAAATTTATTTAACTAAGGCTTTTGGCTTGATAACTAAATTGAATTTAAACAATTGATTTGAGGTATTCGACAATTTCCTGCTGAGTACTCATTTCAAGTACTTTTGCGGCAACTTTGTCTGCCTCTTCTTTTGTCCATGTGGAAATTATTTTTCTCACATTGAGAACTGACGGAGCGGAAACGCTGAATTCTGTGAGTCCGAATGAAATAAGCAACGGAATCATCAGCTTGTTTGCGGCAGCCTCACCGCACATTCCGACTGAAATGCCGTTCTGAACACCGCACTCAATTGTGCGCTTAATCATTCTGAGAACGCTTGGCTGAAGGGGAGAGTAGAGGTAAGACACATCGTTGTTACCTCTGTCACAAGCCATTGTGTAGCCTGTGAGGTCGTTTGTGCCGATGCTGAAAAAGTCTGCCTCTTTTGCAAGCATATCTGCGATAACTGCCGCAGACGCTGTTTCAACCATAATACCAACCTGAATGTTTTCGTTGAAATTTATGCCCATATTGCGTAAATCGGCTTTGCATTCTGCAACAAGCTTTTTGCCCTCACGAAGTTCATCCACCGTTGTGATGAGCGGGAACATAATCTTGATGTCACCGAATGCGCTTGCACGCAAAATGGCTTTAATCTGTGATTTGAAAAGTTCACGGTTTTTAAGGCAATATCTGATTGCACGGAATCCCATGAACGGATTTTCTTCTTTTTCAAGTCCAAGGTACGGAATGTCCTTGTCACCGCCGATATCAAGTGTTCTGATAATCAGCGACTTGCCCTTTAAGATAAGAGCCGCCTTTTTGTAGGCCTCATACTGTTCGTCCTCTGTCGGAATTGAAGTTCTGTCCATGAACAGAAACTCTGTTCTGAAAAGTCCGACACCCTCGCCGTCTGCGTCAACTGCCTTGACAGCGTCTTCAGGTTTTCCTATGTTGCAGAAAAGTTCATAAACCTCTCCGCTTGCGGATTTTGTTTCTCGTCCCCTGTAATTTTCAAGCTCTTTGCGTTCTGCAAGAAAAGCGTCACGCTTTTTGGAGTATTCTGCAACTGTGTTATCATCCGGATTAACAATTACAGCACCCTCACTGCCGTCAACTACAACTGTGTCGCCGTTTTTCAGGCTTGATGCGACACCCTCAACACTGAGTACGGCAGGAATTTCAAGCGCTCTTGCAAGAATTGCAGAGTGAGAAGTTGTTCCGCCTGTTTCAGTAATAATGCCTGCTATGTTTTCTTTTACAATGCCTGCCGTAACAGAAGGAGTAAGCTCCCTTGCAACAAGCACAGTGCCTTTTGGCGCATCGCTTACTTTAATTTCGTTTACACCGAGAAGAATGCCGAGAACACCGCTTTTGATATCTCTGACATCAGCCGCACGCTGTTTTGTAAGCTCATCGTCAGCTGCCGAGAACATTGCAATAAACATATCGCACATATGCTCAAGGGCGGATTCTGCACATTGACCGTCTGAAATCAGCTTTTCAATTTCACCGCTGAGATACGGATCTTTGATAATCTGAATGTGACCTGCAAGAATTTCTGCCTCTTTTTCACCGGCTGAACTGCGAAGATTTTCTGCCTGTTTTTCAGTGTTGTAGCAAAAAGCGTCTACTGCTGCCTTAAAACGCTGTGACTCTGCTTCGGTATCTGTTACGGTTCGTGGAGTGTATTCAAGCGAATGTTCTTCAATAAGCATTACCTTACCGATTCCGATACCCTCGGATGCAGCTGTTCCGTGTAGCATAATCTTCACCTCTTGTAACTGTTTGTCCGTTGTCTTACTCGCCAAGACCGCTCTCTATGAGCTGTGTTGCTTCTGCAAGCGCTTCGTTTTCGTCAGCTCCGTCGCAAACAATCTCAATGTCGCTGCCGCACTTGATGCAGGCTGCAATAATGTTGAGAAGGCTCTTTGCGTTGTACTGATTGCCGTTGAATTTGATTGTTACTTCACAGCTGTATTTGCCCATAGCTGTTGCAAAAACCGATGCCGGACGCATATGGAATCCCTGTGCATTTGTGAGTACGAGTTGTTTTGATACCATAATAAAATCTCCTTTATAAATAAATTTTGTTTTGAAGTTTTGAATCTAATGTCGTGAAAGTTCTTTGAGTTTTGAGGGGTGGCACCGGCTTTTACACCGGTGCCGAGGAACAAAACATTTCAAAAAACGGGTAATAGCAAATTAATTATTTTTTAATTGGTCTTTTGAGAAGTGCAAGCATAAGCATTGAAACTACTGCACCGATTGCAAGAGCAAGGAGGTAGAAATACCATGTACCCTGCATTGTTGCGAATACGAAGATACCGCCGTGAGGAGCCATAAGCTTACAGCCAAAGAGAGCTGAAAGTGCGCCTGCTACTGCAGAACCAACGATACATGAAGGGATAACCTGAAGCGGATGACCTGCTGCGTAAGGAATTGCACCTTCTGTGATGAATGAAAGTCCCATTACATAGTTTACGGGAGCATTCTTTCTTTCTTCGTCTGTCCAACGATTCTTGAAGAATGTGTTTGAAAGAGCGATTGCGATTGGAGGAACCATACCGCCGATCATAACTGCTGCCATAATGATGTATGCCTGATCGTCTGCGTTTGCAAGGTTAAGTGTTGCGAATGCGTAAGCTGCCTTGTTGAAAGGACCGCCCATGTCGATAGACATCATACCTGCGAGGAGCGCACAGAGCGGAACCATCATTGCAGGGTTAGAGGCAATAGCGTTAAGGCCGTTTGACATACCTGAGTTAATCATACCCATGAACGGGTTGACTGCGCACATTACAACGAGAATACCGCCGAGTCCGAGAAGCGGATAGATGAGAACGGGCTTGATACCCTCAAGAGCCTTAGGCATCTTGTCGCACATTTTTTCAATACCGAGCATTAAGTAACCGCCTACGAAACCTGCAAGCAAGCCGCCGAGGAAGCCTGACGGAACTGTTTCTGCAGCGGCAGGATCCATAAAGGTTGCGCCTGATGTTGCAAGGAAACCGCCTACAAGACCAACGAGAAGACCGGGACGGTCTGCAATTGACATTGCGATAAAGCCGGAAAGGATAGGAACCATAAGGTTAAAGGCAACGCCGCCGAGTGTCTTAAACCATGCGGCTGCAGGAGTTACCGTACCGAATGCACTGCCAACCTCCTGTGCGTTAACACCGCATGCAATATCAATGAGGAATGCGATTGCAATGAAGATACCGCCTGCTACAACGAACGGGAGCATATGTGATACACCGTTCATAAGGTGACCGTAAGCGCCGCCTCTCCTCTTTGGAGCATCTGCAGAACCGCCTTTGTGATGATATACGGGAACTTCTTTGTTTACAATCTTGTTGATAAGCTCTTCCGGCTTATGAATACCGTCTGAAACGGCACACTGTAAAACGGGCTTGCCGTCAAAACGGGCAAGATTTATTGTGATGTCAGCGGCAATGATGATACCGTCGCAGTTTGCAATTTCTTCTTCGGTAAGCACATTCTTTGCACCGCCCGAACCGTTTGTTTCAACCTTAATCGGAATGTTAAGGCTGTCGCCGGCTTTCTGGAGTGATTCAGCTGCCATATAAGTATGAGCAATACCTGTTGGACAAGCTGTGATAGCAAGAACTCTGTAACCCTTCTTTGCAGGAACTTCTGCCTTTGGTTCATCGGGGAACTTCTCTTTTTCTTTTGCGTCAATAATCGAGATGAATTCTTCCGGAGTTTTTGCGGCTTTAAGCTTTGCGGTAAAATCTTCATGCATCAAAAGCTGCATAAGTCTTGCAAGAACTTCAAGATGAACATCACCGTCTGTTGTTGCGGCAATCATAAAGAGCAGCTTACAGGGCTGACCGTCGGGCGAGTCATAATCAACACCGTCGGGGACTGTGATAGCCGTGAGGGCGGGAGCTTTTACAGCTTCGCTCTTGGCATGGGGAATTGCAACCTCCATACCTACGGCTGTTGTGCCGAGTTCTTCACGGTTGAGGATTCCCTCTTTGTAGGCTTTAACATCCTTGAGGTTTCCGCACTTTTCATGTAATGAAACAAGTTTGTCAATTGCTTCGCTCTTGTCGGCAACTTTAACGCCGAGAGCAATACCCGATTTTTTTAATAAATCTGTGATACGCATATTTTTCTCTCCTTTTTAATTGAATTTTGCAAGCAATTCATTTATTTTTTCTTTTGTGGCAAGTCCGTCAAGAAATGCCGTTGCATTTCCGCACACACTGCCTAATTTCAGCGCATAGGGGTAGCTTTTTGTTTTTTCATATCCTGCCACAAAGCCTGCTACCATTGAGTCGCCCGAACCGACTGTGTTAATTACCTTTTCTTTGAGGACTCCTGCTTTGTGCCTTTTTCCAAATTCGTCAATGAGCATTGCTCCGTCACCGCCGAGTGAAATCAGAACATTTTTTGCACCGAGTTTCTGCAACTCTTTTGCATACTTTTCAATATCATCCTCGGTGTTGATTTCAACTCCGAACATTTCGGAAAGCTCCTGTCTGTTCGGCTTGATGAGGAACGGCTTGTACTTGAGTGCGTTGAGTAAAAGTTTTTTTGTTGCGTCAACTACAATTCGTACATCCTTGCCCTTGATTCTTTCAAGGATTCTTTCGTAAACATCATCAGGCATCGTATTCGGAATGTTTCCTGCAATTACGATTGTGTCGCCGTCGGATATTCTGTCAATTTTTGAAAACAGCCTTTCAAGTTCGGTTTCACTGATGTGAGGTCCCTGACAATTGATTTCTGTTTCAACACCGGCTTTAATTTTAATGTTGATTCTTGAAATTCCGCTTTCAAGCTTTATAAAGTCGGTGATAATCCTGTCGTTGCGAATACCCTTTTCAATGGCGTCACCCGTAAAGCCTGCAACAAATCCGAATGCCGTACTTTCAAGGTCAAGCTCTGCAAGTACGCATGAAACATTGATTCCCTTACCTCCGTAGTAATATTCTTCGGCGGTTGTTCGGTTTGTTATTCCCGGAACAAGCGAATCAAGTCTGACAATGTAGTCAATTGACGGATTAAGCGTTACGGTGTAAATCATTTTTTTACCTCCTTTATCACCGTTGCCTGCGAAAAGTCCGGCGTAGGCAGTTTGTCGGTGATTATACAACATTTTTGCAGAGGGGCAAATGTTACAGGATACACCCTGCGAAATTTTGAATGGTCTGCAAGAACAAATGCCATATAAGATTTGTTGATTGCCGTTTCCTTTATATGACCTTCTTCAATGTCGGGTGTTGTGAATCCCGAACTGATGTCAATTCCGTTTGCTCCCATAAAAGCTTTTGTAAAGTTAAAGCAGTTTATGCTTTTTATTGCTTCGGCCCCCACAACAGCCTCGGTAAGCGGTTTTATTTTTCCGCCTACTATATATGTCTGCATTCCTTTGTGGATAAGCATTCTGGCGTGTGTTATGCCGTTTGTAACATATGTTGCGTTTGTATTTGTAATGTGGTCAACAAGCTTTAATGTTGTTGTTCCTGCGTCAATATAAACAAAGTCAGAGTCATTGATAAGCTTTGCACAGTATTCTGCAACCACATCTTTTTCATCGCTCATAACGGTTTCACGATTGCTTACCGCATCTTCAAAAACACCCTCGTTTCTGGTGATTGAAGTTGCACCGCCGAAAACCTTTGTGAGCTTTCCCATCTCATCAAGAGCGGAAAGATCTCTTCTTATTGTTGACTCGGATGAGTCAAGCAACTTTGTTAATTCCGACACCGTGACCGAATTTTTTTCTTCGAGCAAATCAAGTATTGCACGATATCTGTCCTGTGTAAGCATTATCCTCACCTCTTGACTATATTATAACACCCGTTTTTAAAAAGTCAAGCAAAATCGGTCAAAAAAATTCAAAAAAATTTAAAGGCAGCAAAATTAGCTAACAAAAAAGTGTCGAGAATTATTTAAAAACAGTATAATTTTACCGTTTTTGCAATTAAATTCGGTGCATTTGATTGCTTTCATTCAAAATCAGTCAAATTAATTATTTTGACTATAATTCTTTTAGTGTGTTGACTGCAAGGTGTTTTTATACTACAATATTAATCGTTGTGTACAAAAAAAGCCTGCAAGTTTTTTGCAGGCTCAAAACGGCGAAATCACGCATTTATATTTTTCGTTTTTTATGTTTTTTTATACATATATATGTTATATGTCATTCTGACAAATCTTCAATGACTGTGATTTTTCGTTTTTCGGAGATTATAATATTTTCCTCATTCATCTTTTTTATTTCACGCATCATTGCACTTCGGTCAACCGAAAGATAGTCTGCAAGGTCTGACAGCGGAAGGGGAAGAGTAAAGGTATTTTTGCCCTTTTCCTTTTTTATGTATTCAAAAAAAGTCAAAAGCTTGCTTCTCAGCGTTTGCTGACAGAGAATGTCCGTGTGGGCAAGAATTTTTTTGTGAGAGCTTTCGACGAACGCACTTATAACCTTTAAATGTTTGTCGCAATGCTTTTCGCAACAGGCTGTGAACTTTGAGTATCTCACAAAATCGACTCTGCAATTTGTTTTTGCCGTAAGATAGAAAATTCGATTGTCTGACTTTGGCACAAGGCAGGTGGCGGTCATATCACCGCTTTCATAAAAAGAAATAATTCTGCGCTGATTTTCGGCATTGTCGGTTGTAAGATAAACCGTACCCTCTTTTATGATGCAAATTGTGTCGTTTTCGGCTGAATATGTGGTGATGATTTCGCCTCGTTTGTACTCCCTTTCAACAGGCGAAAAACACTCGTTAATCCCGATGAAATCTGATTTTTCAAGCACTGCACCGTTGATTTGTTCTATCATTTGTAACACTCCATAATGTGTGGCGTTTTTTGCCTTGCCACAATATATGGTATAGTATATCATAAAACTGTTGCCTGTGCAACAGTATTTATTATTTATTTATTGTATAATTAGTCTTACATTCGCAAGGGGAGATTTGCCCCTTGCAATTTTATTGCAAAATGACATTTTAAGAGTTTAACTTTTTACATATATAGGATTTTTATCAAGGAATAACCACAAAATAATTAAGAAGGGGAAGGATTATGAAAATTATCAAGCGTAACGGCTCAGAAGAAGAATTCAATATTGAAAAAATTATCAATGCCGTTAAAAAGGCAAACGGCTCAGGCGAACACAAATTTCTTTCGGATGAACAGATTGAGGATGTTGCCGACTATGTTGAGTACAAGTGCAATAAAATCAAGAGAGCTGTATCTGTTGAAGAAATTCAGGATATGGTTGAGGACCAGCTTATGGCAAAGGGCGCATTTGAGCTTGCAAGAAGATATGTGCGTTACCGCTACAACCGCTCGCTTGTTCGTAAGGCAAACACTACCGATAACAGAATTCTCTCGCTTATTGAGTGCAACAACGAGGAAGTAAAGCAGGAAAATTCAAATAAGAACCCTACCGTCAACAGCGTTCAGCGTGACTATATGGCTGGTGAGGTCAGTCGTGACCTTACAAGAAGAATGCTTTTGCCGGCTGATATCGTTGAGGCTGATAAGGAAGGTATTATCCACTTCCACGATTCGGACTATTTTGCACAGCATATGCACAACTGCGACCTTGTAAACCTTGAGGATATGTTGCAAAACGGTACCGTTATCAGCGATACGCTTATTGAAAGACCGCACAGTTTTTCAACGGCGTGTAACATTGCAACTCAGATTATTGCACAGGTTGCAAGTAACCAGTACGGCGGTCAGAGCATAAGCCTTGCTCATCTTGCACCGTTTGTTCAGGTTTCCCGTGAGAAAATCCGCAGAGAAACTCTTGCGGAAATCGAAGAACTCGGTGTTCATCCCACAGAAGAGAAAATCAACGATATCGTTGAGCAAAGACTTCGCAAAGAAGTAAACCGCGGTGTTCAGACAATTCAGTATCAGGTTGTTACTTTGCTCACAACAAACGGTCAGGCTCCGTTTGTAACCGTGTTTATGTATCTTAACGAGGCTAAAAACGAGCAGGAAAAGCACGACCTCGCCATGATTATCGAAGAAACACTCAAACAGCGTCACAAGGGCGTAAAAAATGAAAAGGGTGTGTGGATTACACCTGCGTTTCCAAAGCTTATTTATGTGCTTGAAGAGGATAACATTACCGAGGACAGCAAGTATTGGTATCTTACAGAGCTTGCCGCAAAGTGTACCGCAAAGAGAATGGTTCCCGACTATATCTCGGAGAAGGTTATGCTCCAGAGCAAAATTGATAAAAACGGCGAGGGACATTGCTTTACCTGTATGGGTTGCAGAAGCTTCCTTACTCCTTATGTTGACGAAAACGGTAAGCCGAAATATTACGGCAGATTCAATCAGGGTGTTGTGACTGTAAATCTTATTGACATCGGACTCAGTGCAGGCAAGGATCTTGATAAATTCTGGAAGATTTTTGACGAGAGAATGGAACTTTGCCACAGAGCGTTACAGTGCCGTCACGAGCGTCTTACAGGTACACTTTCAGATGCCGCTCCTATTTTGTGGCAGTACGGTGCTTTGGCAAGACTTAAAAAGGGTGAGAAGATTGACAAGCTTCTCCACGGCGGTTATTCAACGCTTTCGCTCGGTTATGCAGGTCTTTGGGAGTGCGTTTACAGCCTTATCGGCAAAAAACTCACAGAAAAAGAGGGCAAAGAACTCGGTCTTGAGATTATGCAGAAGCTAAACGACTATTGTGCAAAGTGGAAAAAGGCTGAAAACATTGACTACAGCCTCTACGGCACTCCTCTTGAAAGCACAACATATAAGTTTGCAAAGTGTCTTCAAAAGCGTTTCGGCATTATCAAGGGCGTAACAGACAAGAACTACATCACTAACAGCTATCATGTTCATGTTACAGAAAATATTGACGCATTCAGCAAGCTGAAACTTGAGTCTGAATTTCAGGCTTTGTCACCGGGCGGTGCAATCAGCTATGTTGAAGTTCCGAATATGCAGGACAATATCCCTGCAGTTTTACAGGTTATCAAGTTCATCTATGATAATATTATGTATGCAGAGCTTAACACTAAGAGCGACTATTGTCAGGTTTGCGGATATGACGGTGAAATCAAAATCGTTCACGATGACGATAAGCTTGTTTGGGAATGCCCTAACTGCGGCAACCGTAATCAGGATAAGATGAATGTTGCAAGAAGAACCTGCGGTTATATCGGAACTCAGTTCTGGAATCAGGGCAGAACTCAGGAAATTGAGGAAAGGGTGCTCCATCTCTGATGAATTACGGAGAAATTAAGCTTTGTGACATCGCAAACGGCGAGGGTGTCAGAGTATCGCTATTTGTATCGGGTTGTACTCATCACTGCAAAAACTGCTTTAATCCGCAGACCTGGAGTTTTGATTACGGCGAACCTTTTACAAAAGAGGTTGAGGATAAAATTCTGAAAGAGCTTGAACCGTCATATATTGACGGACTGTCATTGCTGGGTGGCGAACCCTTTGAACCGTCAAATCAGAGAGTTTTAGTTCCCTTTTTAAAGCGTGTCAGAGAACAGTATCCCAACAAAACAATTTGGTGTTATTCGGGTTATCTGTTTGACAAGGAGCTGCTTTCAGAAAGCAGAGCAAGATGTGAATGTACTGATGAAATGCTTTCAATGCTTGATGTGCTTGTTGACGGTGAATTTGTTGAGGCACTTCACGATATAAGCCTTGCATTCAGAGGTTCATCCAATCAGCGTATTATTGATGTGAAAGCGTCACTCAAAGAGAATAAAATAATTCCCCATAAGCTAATGAAAAGGGGAGTGTAGCAAAAAGACGGCAGTTTGAATGAAACTGTCGTCTTTTGTATTATTATTGCATTATTATGTAGATTGTTGTTGATTTTGTAAGGCAAATAGTGTAAAATGGTAGCATACTATTTATAGACTATTATACAAGGAGCGAATATATATGGTATGTAAAAATTGCAATCACGAAATTGACAACGGTGCAATGTTCTGCACTTACTGCGGAACTCCTGTTGAGCAGGTTTCAGAGTCTGAAACACAGCCTGTTGAAAATACTGCGGCAGAAGAGGTTCAGCAGAACCCATATGAAAATGTGCAGACTGCTCAGCCTGAGGTGAACAATGTACAGCAGGCTACTCAGCAGACAACTGCAGACGGTCAGCCACAGCAGAATCCGTATTCTTCACCGCAGTACGGTCAGCAGGATCAGACCTACTATCAACAGCAGAACAGAACTTCGTACGGTCAGCAGTTTACAAATGCACCGAACAATGCCTACGGTGCAAATGAGGGCAAGTACGGCAACCAGTATCAAAACTATAACAACGGCTATAATCAGCAGTACAATGCACAGTATCAGCAGACATACAATGCACAGCCTGTACCGCCTGTTATTCCGTCATACGGCACTCCCGAAACTCAGCCTGTAAGCGTAGGCGGTTGGATTGGTGTTATGCTTTTAAGCTGTTTGCCACTTATCAACCTTATTATGCTTTTTGTCTGGGCATTCAGCTCATCAACAAAGAAGTCACTCAAAAACTACGCAAGAGCCACTCTTATTATGTTTCTTATCGTAGCTGTAATTACTGTTATCGCTTCAGTTGTTCTTATTGCCTGCGGTGTCAATATATTCAGCGAATTGTTCGATCAAGTTAATTACTATCACTGAGTGTAGCTATTGTCCGTTCGAGATAGTTTTATATGGGCGAGAGTAAGATGCCCGAACGGAAATTTTTCAAATTGAAAGTTGAAAATGGAAAATTGAAAATTGTGGTCGGGAAGATGTTTTTGCTAAGTGCAAATCTTATTGTTCTCGACCATATTTATATTCATTTGCAGTAACGGCGAGTCGCCGTTACCCATTCGTGAAGATAGCCTGTAATGTAAAAACATATTATGCCCGAGCGTAGTTTTGTGATTGTTTGTACAGTAACTTTGTAGGGGCGAACCTTGTTCGCCAATCGTTTTGGTTGTAAAGCCAAAACGACCAGATAACAATTATGTCGATGAATAAACGGTTTGTATTTAGTTAAATGTATTTTACAATCGTTTTTATATTGTGTAATCTTCGTTTATTATCATAATTTTATTTACATAAATTTGTGCGATTACTTGGCGGGCGGATAATATCCGCCCCTACAAAAAATCCCTGTCCATAACGGACAGGGATTTTTACATTAACCCAAATTTAATATTATTAGTCAAAGAATTTGCTGTGGATAGCGCTTACAGCCTTATCAGCGTCTGCTGAGTCGATAAGAACCGAAACCTTGATTTCGCTTGTGCTGATCATCTGGATGTTGACCTGAGCGTCATAAAGAGCCTCGAACATCTTTGTTGCAACGCCGGCGTGGCTTTCCATACCTGCGCCGACAATTGAAATCTTAGCTACCTTATCGTCATAGAGAATTTCCTCTGCACCGAGGTTCTCTGTGTATTCCTTCATAAGAGCAACAGCCTCTTCGCCTCTGTTCTTGGCAACTGTAAAGCTGATATCCTTCTTGCCGTCGTGACCGATTGACTGAAGAATAATATCAACATTGATATCCTTAGCAGAAAGCTTTGAGAACATCTTGAAAGCAAGACCGGGGATATTCGGAACACCCATAACAGAAATTCTTGCAACATCTGTATCCTTAGCAACACCGCTGATTAACATTTTTTCCATTTTAGTTTTCTCCTTTACAATTGTACCCGAAGCCTTTGTCATACTTGAAAGCACTTCAAGCTCGATATTATATTTTTTAGCCATTTCAACCGAACGGTTGTTAAGAACCTGAGCGCCGAGTGTAGCAAGCTCAAGCATTTCGTCATAAGAGATTTCCTGAAGCTTCTTAGCGTTCTTAACCTTTCTCGGGTCAGCTGTGTAAACACCTTCAACATCGGTGAAAATCTGACAGAGATCAGCGTGCATTGCAGCCGCAATAGCTACGGCACTTGTGTCTGAACCGCCTCTGCCGAGTGTTGTAATATCGCCGTATTTTGAAATGCCCTGGAAGCCTGCAACGATTACAATGTTCTTCTTGTCAAGCTCTTTCTTAATTCTGTCAGGCTCAACTTTTCTGATTCTTGCGCTTGTGTGAGCAGAAGTGGTGTTGAAACCTGCCTGCCAGCCAAGAAGAGAAACAGCGTGGTAACCGAGCTTTTCGATTGCCATTGCAAGAAGCGAAATAGAAATCTGCTCGCCTGCGGCAAGAAGCATATCTTTTTCTCTCTTTGAAGCCTTTGGATTGATTTCGTTTGCCTTTTCAATGAGATCGTCTGTTGTGTCACCCTGGGCGGATACAACAACTACAACATCATTGCCCTTTGCGTAAGTGTCTGTTACGATTGATGCAACATTCATTACTCTTTCGGCATTGGCAACAGAGCTGCCGCCAAATTTCTGAACTATCAAACTCATGTACTTAATACTCCCTCTGTAAAATTATAAATCAGCCACACGGATACTTGAAAGTACCGAAACGCCGTCAGCCTCAAGCTGAGCAACTTTCTCGGCAAATTCGCTGTACGGCATAGCCTTAACAACAAATGCTTTTTCATCGGCAGGTGTGTCAGCCTTATTGATTACTGTTACCTCACCGAATACTTTCTCTGCCTTTTCTGCAACATCACTGCCGTTTGCACGAACATACATAGCACGGCTTGACTCTTCCCAAGGAAGAATATTCTTGCCGTTGCCGTCTGCCCAGTAAAGGAACTTTCTTGTCTTGAGATGCTTACAGCAGTCGATTACATCTGCTACAACTGCACTTGCTGTAGGAAGCTTGCCTGCACCCTTGCCGTAGAATACTACATCGCCTGTGCAGTCGCCTCTTACCATAATGCCGTTGAACTCGTAGTCAATGTTAGCAAGCTGGCTCTTGTTCGGAACGAGCATAGGAGCAACAATAATGTCAATCTTGCCGTCCTCAAGACGCTTAACACTGCCGATAAGCTTAATCACGCAATGGAAAGCCTCTGCATATTTTACATCTTCAAGTGTGATTTTTGTAATGCCCTCTGTATGTACAGAGTCGGGATAAACATGCTTTCCGTAAGCAAGAGATGCAAGAATACAAATCTTGCGACAAGCATCGTGACCTTCAATATCAGCGGCAGGATTTCTCTCGGCAAAGCCAAGCTCCTGAGCAAGTTTGAGTGCATCGTCAAACTGCATACCGTCTTCAATCATCTTTGTAAGGATAAAGTTTGTTGTACCGTTAAGAATACCTGCAATCTCGTCAACATTGTTTGCAACAAGACACTGGCTCATCGGGCGGATAATCGGAATACCGCCGCCTACCGATGCTTCAAAGAGGAAGTTTGTGTTTGTTTCTTTTGCGATTTCAAGAAGTTCTGCACCGTGAGCTGCAACAAGCTCCTTGTTTGAAGTAACAACACTCTTGCCTGCTTTAAGACATCTCTTTACAAAGTCATAAGCGGGGTTAAGACCGCCCATAACTTCAACAACAACTCTTATTTCGAGGTCGTTGATGATATCTTCAAAGTTTTTTGTGAATCTGTCTGCAAGCGGACTGTCGGGAAATTCACGAAGGTCAAGAATCTTCTTGACATAAACTTCTTCACCGATGCTTGCGTAAAGCTTCTGTTTGTGTGTTGTGAAGATTTCGGCAACACCCGAACCTACAACACCGTGACCCATAATTGCTATTGAAACCATATCTAAAAACCTTTCCTTTCGAGTTTTTGGTTTTAACCTGTTATTTTATTCTGCGGCAGGGGGAGCTTCCTCACCGCCGCCTGACGGTTCTCCGCCGCCTGATGGCTCTCCTCCGCCTGACGGTTCACCGCCACCGGAAGCATCTCCGCCCGATGGTTCTCCACCGCCTGAGTTGTCTCCGCCGGAATTGTCACCGCCCGAGTTATCTCCTCCTCCGGAGTTGTCACCACCACCGTTGCTTGTATCGCTGCCGTAATCGCCCCAGCTGTTGTCACCGCCGCTGTAATCGGGGGCATAATAGCTTGACGAGTCGGAAACATCCGAACCGTATTCATAGTTGCCGCTGTAATATGAACCGCCGGTACTCGGCATATTATCCTCGGTGTAGTAACCAACATACCGCCCCGAGATGTTATCTGTTGAAACAATAAGTCCCGTTGTTGGGTTATATGTTGCCTCAATCAGGTTATCGGATATTTTATATTCCTTGTTTTCCTTGCCTTCAAGGTAATTGCCCATAACATTTGCAAAGAATTTTGCCGCGGTTGTTCTTCCGCTGTAAGAAATGGTTGAAGGATGATCAAAGCCGCACCAGGTTGCCATTACGGCATAAGGCGAGCATCCGCAGAACCATGAGTCCTTATCATCATCGGTTGTACCTGTTTTGCCGATAATATCCCAGCCCGAAATCTGAGCGTAATGTGCATTTGTGTGGGCGCTGTTTGTAACATTGTAGTGAAGCAGTCTGTTCATAATGCCTGCTGTTTCTGCCGAATAAGCCTGCTTCGGAACTGCATCACGGTTATCAATGAGAATATTGTCCTCGGAATCCGTTACATAGTAGTAGGTGTACGGCTCATAGTAAAGACCGCCGTTGCCGAGATAGGTGTAGGCTGCCGCCATTTCTCTTACGGTAACGCCGCCGTTCATACCGCCGATTGAAAGAGCACCTGTGTTCTGTGCGTCCTGCTCGGAGAGATTTTGAAATCCCATCTTTGTAACAACCTGCTGATATGCAACACTCGGACCGCCGATAAGCTCCATTGTCTGAGCGGCTGTTGCGTTAGATGACCACTCAATCGCATCCGGAAGGCTCATATTGCCGTTGTAGTAGCCATATGCGTTGTTAGGACCCGAAACAAGCTGACCGCTTTCGTTTGTACGGTAGTTGTCAAGCGGTTCATCAAGCACCATTGATGAGAAGTAAAGCTTCTTTGATTCGATTGCGTAAGGATAAACGACAACCGGTTTGATTGAAGAACCCGGCTGAAGCACGGAGTTGTAGGATCTGTCCCAGCCGAGAGCTCCCTCTTTCCTTGTTGAAGAACCGACTGTTGCGATTACTCTGCCGTCATATCCCATAATTGTTGACGCAATCTGAAGGTCGGGATCATTTGATTTATCAATATTGAGTGCCGCATTTTCAAGGTAGGTCTGAGCCTTTTCATCCATTGCACAGTAGATTTTAAGTCCCTCTGTGTAAAGCTTTGAAGATGCCGCAGATTCGCTTATGTTGTAATATTCTGCAATGTCCTTTTGAAGATCACGAAAGACCTGATCAATATACCAGTTCTGAACATCTGCTTCGTCATCGTCGTCATCGTCATCGGATGCCTGCCAGCCGACAAATTTCATTGTGGCACTTTCCTTCATTGCCGCGTCATATTCGTCTTTGGTGATTTTTTTCTGATCGTACATTTCGTTGATTACAATCTCGCGGCGTTCCTTGTTGTTTTCGGGGAAAACAAGAGGATTCCATCTTGACGGATTCTGTGTAATTCCCGCTATTGCCGCACATTCGGCTATGGAGCATTCCTTGATGCTCTTGCCAAAATAGAGCTGAGCCGCAGACTCAACGCCCTGACAGTTATTGCCGAAGTTTACAACATTTAAGTAAGCTTCAAGAATCTGATCCTTGGTATATTCCTGCTCAAGCTTGAGTGCCTTTGTAATTTCACGAAGCTTTCTTGTGATTGAAACTTCGTTATCGTCTGTAATATTTTTGATGAGCTGCTGAGTGATTGTTGAACCGCCGTATGAATCGGAACCTGTTGCAAGGTTTGCAACAGCGGAGAGGGTTCTGCCCCAGTCAACACCGTTGTGGTCGAAGAAACGCTTGTCCTCGATTGCTACCACGGCATCTTTCATTGCCTGAGGAATATCCTGATTGTCAACCCAAATTCTGTTTTCGGTGTCATACAGCTTCTGATATTCCGTGAATTCCTTTGAACCGTCCTTTTGAATATATATTCGGCTCGTTTGGTTCATTGACTTTGCCTTGAGGTCGATACCTGTCGGTTCGGATGCAAGGGTGAAAATGTAGATAGCAAGTGAAATACCTGTAATAAGCAGGGCTACCAGACAGACCGAACAAACGGTAATCAGAAACTTGCCCAACCCCCTGAAAAATCTTTTTGCACCTCCGTCAGCCTTTTCGGACAATTCATTTTGCTGAAGGTCCTTATACTGACTGATGTCAGTTTCACGCTTGTTTCGCATATTATCTCCTTTATCAATTCACAGTTTCGGTCAATTAAACCGTAATTTTGCAATTTGTCTGAGCGATTTGCACGAACGCAGTGCACTGATTGTAATATAAGTAATATAAGTTATATAATAACATATATGTTCAAAATTACAAGCAGGGATACTCATTTGCTTATTATATCACTTGCAAAGGAAAAAATAAATATATTAAGCCAAATTTTTGTTAAAAAAAATAAGATTTTACGGCGTTCTTTTGGTGTGAAATTTATAAAAATGGTGAATATAACCTGTGAATCGGGTAAAAATAGAATCAAAAACCGACGGAAAGAGTGCTGTACAATGAAAAAAATAGTTGGATTAACCGGTGTGATTTTGATTGCGTGTATGATGATAAGCTCACTTTTTGCCCCTATAAATTCCGTGGAAAACACCTCTGCAACAGGCAATTATTCGTCGTCGCAGAATAACGGTACAACGGAAGGCTACTACATCATAAAAGCCGAAAAAGGGTATATTGTTGTGTACAAAAAAGGTGAAAACGAGCCTTATCTCACAACCGACTGCAGACTGTCAAATCTGCCCAAAGGTGACGCACTTTACCTTGAAAAAGGAATTGAAATAAAGGGAAAAGAAAACCTTATGAAAGCCCTTGAGGATTATTGCAGTTAAAGGCGTAACGGTAAGATAATTGTTCATATATATTGACTTTTCTGTGCTTTTGGAGTAAAATCAAACTGATATGCCATAAAGTATTGAATCAGGTGCAGAATTTGCCGTGAATTTTTCAAAATGATGAAATCTTGCAAATTTTCTGTTTCTGAAAATCAAGTAAAAATGCAGAAAAGGAGATATTACATATGATTTCTACTGTCATTGACCAGTCACTCGGTCTTGAGTTCCCTATTTTTCAGGGCGGTATGGCTTGGGTAGCTGACGCATCACTTGCCGCAGGTGTTTCAAACGCAGGCGGTTTGGGTATTATTGCGGCTATGAATTCCAACGGTGAACAGCTCCGTGAGGAAATCAGAAAGTGCAAAAAAATGACCGATAAAATTTTCGGCGTAAACATTATGCTTATGAGCCCCTTTGCAGAGGAAGTAAGCGATGTTGTTGTTGAAGAGGGCATTAAGGTCATCACAACAGGTGCAGGCAACCCCGGCAAGTATATGGCAAAGTGGCTTGAGGCAGGTATCAAGGTTATTCCTGTTGTTCCGAGTGTTGCACTTGCAAGAAAGATGGAAAAAGACGGTGCTTTTGCTGTTATCGCAGAGGGCGGCGAGTCCGGCGGTCATGTTGGCGACCTCACAACCATGGCTCTTGTTCCTCAGGTTGTTGACGCAGTAAAAATTCCTGTAATTGCCGCAGGCGGTATTGCAGACGGCAGACAGATTGCCGCAGCATTTATGCTCGGCGCTCAGGGCGTTCAGGTCGGCACAAGATTTCTCGTTGCAAAGGAATGTACTATCTCTCAGGAATATAAGAACAAAATTCTCAAAGCAAGAGATATTGACACGGTTGTAACAGGTAAAAGACTCGGTCATCCTGTTCGTTCAATCCGTAACTCGTTTACCCGTGAATATACAAAGGCTGAGTACGATTCGGCTAATGTTTCCGATGAGGAGCTTGAAAATATGGGACTCGGCAGACTCAGAAGAGCCGTGAGAGATGGCGATGTTTCTCAGGGTACCGTTCTTGCAGGACAGGTTGCAAGTATGGTTAAAAAGGAACAGCCGGCAAGGGAAATGATTGAAGAGATGTTCTCACAGGCAGAAGAAGTATTGAACGGAGCAACAAAATGGGTAAAATAGCATTTATTTTTTCAGGTCAGGGCGCACAGTACAGCGGTATGGGCAAGGACCTTTACGATAATTCGCCTGCCGCAAAGGCTGTTTACGAAATGGCTGATTCTATAAGAGAAAACACTTCAAAGCAGTGCTTTGAGGGTACAATGGAGGAGCTTTCAAAGACAGTAAATACACAGCCGTGTATTTTTACTGCCGACCTTGCGGCCGCAAGAGCTCTTGTTGAAAAGGGTATCACTCCCGACTGCGTTGCAGGCTTTTCGCTCGGTGAGATTTCTGCACTTGCTTTTTCGGGAATCCTTTCCGATGAAGAGGCTTTCAGACTCGTTTGCAAAAGAGGCGAGCTTATGGACAAAGCCGCAACGGAAAATCCCGGTGCAATGGCTGCCGTGTTAAAGCTTACTCCCGAAAAGGTTGAAGAAATCTGCTCAAGGTTTGACAAAACATATCCCGTAAACTACAATTCACCGGCTCAGACTGTTGTTGCAACAACAAGTGAAAATGCCGACGCTTTCTGCGAGGCAGTTAAAGCAGAGGGCGGAAGGGCAAAACTTCTTGCAGTAAGCGGTGCGTTCCATTCTCCCTTTATGGCTGATGCCGCAGAGGGACTCGGAAAGTATATGGAAGATGTTGACTTTGCTCAGCCAAAGGTTCAGATTTATTCCGATTACACAGCACAGCCGTATTCGGGCGATTTCAAGAAGCTTGTAAAGGCACAGGTTGAAAATCCCGTAAAATGGCAGACTATTGTTGAAAATATGATAAATGACGGCGTTGACACCTTTATTGAGGTTGGTGTGGGCAAAACTCTCACAGGTCTTGTAAAGAGAATCAACGGTGATGTAAAGGCATTCAAGGTTGAAACTGCGGCTGATATTGACGCACTTGAACTTTGATACTGTTCGGAGGTATAATATAATGAGATTTGAAAATAAAACAGCCGTAGTAACAGGCGGCTCAAGAGGCATCGGCCTTGCAATCGCAACAAAGCTTGCAAAAGAGGGTGCTAACATCGCAATTCTCTATGTAGGTGACGAAAACGAGGGCATTAAGGCTAAGGAAGAGCTTTCGCAGTACGGCACAAAGGTTGAGCAGTATTTCTGCGATGTTTCAAACTTTGAAGAGTCAAAGAAGGTTGTCGATCAGGTTATCGAGGAGTTCGGCAGTATCGAAATTCTTGTAAATAACGCAGGTATCACAAGAGATAAGCTCGTTTTAAATATGGACGAAAAAGATTTTGACGCTGTAATCAATGTAAACCTTAAGGGTACATTCAATATGATTAAGCATACATACAAGCACTTTATGAAAAAGCGTTACGGCAGAATCTGCAGCACAGCGTCAATTGTCGGTCTTACCGGCAACGCAGGTCAGGCTAACTATTCTGCATCGAAGGCAGGTATTATCGGTCTTACAAAGTCGGTTGCAAAGGAACTTGCCGGCAGAGGCGTTACGGCTAATGCAGTTGCTCCGGGTTACATTGCAACAGATATGACAAGTGTACTTCCCGATAAGGTAAAGGACGCAATGAAAGCACAGATTCCTGCAAAGCGTATCGGTACTCCCGATGATGTTGCAGATGTAGTAGCTTTCCTCTGCTCTGACGATGCCGCTTATGTAACAGGCGAGGTTATCAGAGTTGACGGCGGACTTGCAATGTAATTGATTTGGAGGATATAATGAGCAGAAGAGTAGTTGTAACAGGTATGGGCGCAATTTCACCGATCGGTAACGATGTGCCTACAATGTGGAAAAATATGGTTGACGGCGTTTGCGGTATCGAAACAATCACAGCTTTCGATACAAGTGACCTCAAGGTTCACATCGCAGGTACAGTCAAGAATTTTGATCCCACACAGTATATTGAGAAAAAAGAAGTAAGAAAGCTTGACCCATATACACAGTACGCAATCGCAGCGGCACAGCAGGCAGTTGACGACAGCGGTATCATTGGCAAGATTGACGAGAACCGATTCGGTGTTTATATCGGCGCAGGTATCGGCGGTCTTCAGACTTTCGTTAAGAATACAGTAGGTATGGAAAACGGCGGTCCAAGAAAGGTTTCTCCTTTCTTCATTCCGATGATGATCGGTAATATTGCAACAGGTAATGTTGCAATCCGCTTTAATGCAAAGGGTGTTTCTCTTTCGGTTATGAGTGCTTGTGCAACAGGTACAAACTCAATCGGCGAGGCTTTCCACTGCATTAAGGACGGCTACGCTGACGCTATCATCGCAGGCGGTGCAGAGGCAGTTGTTGCTCCACTCACAATCGCAGGTTTCCAGAATATGAAAGCCCTTTCAACAAATGATGATCCAAAGCACGCATCTCGTCCGTTTGACAAGAATCGTGACGGTTTCATTATGGGCGAGGGTGCAGGTATGCTCGTTCTTGAAGAGTATGAGCATGCAGTTGCAAGAGGCGCTAAGATTTATGCAGAGCTTTCAGGCTATGGCAACACTTGTGATGCACACCATGTAACAGCTCCCGATCCTAACGGTGCAGGCCTTGCAAGGGCAATCAAGATTGCTTTTGAAGAGGCAAATGTTGCCGATGACGCACAGGTTTACATCAATGCTCACGGCACAAGCACACATCTTAACGACCTTACCGAAACAATGGCTATTAAAACTGCTCTCGGCGAAAAGGCTTATGATGCTAACATCAGTTCAACAAAATCAATGACAGGTCACCTCCTCGGTGCAACAGGCGCAATTGAGGCTATCGCTTCTGTTATGGCTCTCAATGACGGTGTTATTCCGCCGACAATCAACCTTGACGAACCCGATGAAGGTCTTGACCTTAACTATACACCTAACAAAGCAGTTAAGCGTGATGTAAATGTTGCCGCTTCAACCAACCTCGGCTTTGGCGGACATGACGCTTGTCTTGTATTTAAAAAATATTAAGCGAGGGAATTACTATGAATAAAATCGAAGAAATCAAGGAATATATTTCCCTTCTTGAAAATTCTTCTTTGAGCGTTCTTGAAATTGAAAAAGAGGACGGCACAAAGATTCATCTTGAAAAAGAACATCCGGCACAGCAGATTTTTAATGCATCTCCAATCGGTGCATATCAGCCGACTGCAACAGATGTTCCTGCTCCTGCGCCTGTTCAGCCACAGGCTCCTGCGGCTCAGCCTGCCGCTCCCGAAGAAGACGCCAAGACTGTAAACGCTCCGATTGTCGGCGTATTCTATGCCGCATCGGCACCGGGCAAGGCTCCTTTTGCTCCTGTCGGAAAGAAAGTAAGCAAGGGCTCAACCGTTTGCATTATCGAGGCTATGAAGTGTATGAACGAAATTCAGGCTGAGGACGACTATGAAATCGTTGAAGTACTTGTTAAGGACGGAGATCTTGTTGAATACGGTCAGCCGTTATTCAAGGTTAAATAATCGGAGGACAGTATGAATCAGGAAGAAATTAAAAAGATTTTGCCGCACCGTGACAATATGCTTCTCGTTGAAGAGGCTGAAAGTGTTGACGAAAACACTGCAAAGGGCAGATATACAATCAAAGGTGACGAGTTCTTTTTACAGGGACATTTCCCAGGTAACCCCGTTGTTCCGGGTGTTATTCTCTGCGAAATGATGGGACAGGCAAGCTGTTGCCTTCTTGCAGACAAGGTTAAGAACTGCACACCTTACTTTACAAAGATGAACAATGTTAAGTTCAGAAATCCCGTGAAACCGGGCGACACTCTTGAAAGTGTCTGCACACTCACAAAGAGCAGAGGTGCATTCTACTTTATTGACGCAAAGGGTTATGTTGACGGCAAGCTCTGTGTAAGTGCCGAGCTTTCGTTTGCACTTGTTGAAAATAAGTGATTTTAAAGGCTGTCTGTGCCGTTTTGGGTGCAGACAGCCGTAATGCGATAAATAACTGGAAGTGAAAAAATGTTCTCAAAAATTCTGATTGCCAACCGTGGCGAAATTGCAGTAAGAATTATCCGTGCGTGCCGTGAAATGGGCATCAGCACTGTTGCAATTTATTCCGAGGCGGATAAAGATTCTTTGCATGTTCAGCTTGCCGATGAAAGCTACTGCGTAGGCGGTAGCCGTGTTGCCGACAGCTACCTCAATATGCCTGCGATTCTCACCGTTGCCGTTGAAAGCGGTGCTCAGGCTATTCATCCCGGCTACGGACTTTTGTCCGAAAATGCCAAGTTTGTTTCGCTCTGTGAACAGTGCAACATCAACTTCATCGGTCCTTCATCCGATATGATAAAGCTTTTGGGTGACAAGGACAACGCAAGAAAGACTATGCGTGCCGCAGGTGTTCCCGTAACCCCCGGCTGCGATATTGTTGAAAGCGTTGAACAGGCAAAAGAGGAAGCTGAAAAAATCGGTTTTCCGCTTCTCATCAAGGCTCGTTCGGGCGGCGGCGGAAAGGGTATTCGCCGTGTTGATTCAATTGAGCAGTTTGAAGAGGCATTTTTGTCAGCTTCAAGCGAGGCACAGTCGGCATTCGGTGACGGTGCCTGCTACATAGAAAAATTCATTCACCCTGTAAAGCACATTGAAATGCAGCTCTTGTGTGATAAATACGGCAATATCGTTTGTCTTGGCGAGCGTGAATGCTCTGTTCAGAGAAAGAACCAGAAGATGATTGAAGAAAGTCCAAGCCCCGCTCTTGACGAGAAAACCCGTAAAGAGATGATGATTGCGGCTGTTAAGGCGGCAAAGGCAGTCAACTATGTCAATGCAGGCACAGTTGAATTTTTGCTTGATATGGACAACAACTTCTACTTTATGGAGATGAACACCCGTCTTCAGGTTGAACACGGTGTTACCGAAATGGTAACAGGACTTGATATTGTTCAGTGGCAGATAAGAATTGCCGCAGGTGCAAAGCTTTCCCGCACTCAGGACAGCATCTTCACACACGGCAATGTAATTGAGTGCCGAATCAATGCCGAAAATCCTGAAAAGGGATTCAGACCGAGCTGCGGAAGAATTACAAGACTTCATACCCCGGGCGGTGCATTTGTAAGATTTGATACGGCGATTTATCAGGACTATTTTGTTCCTCCGTACTATGATTCGATGATCGGCAAGCTGATTGTTCAGGCAAGAAGCCGTGCCGAGGCGATCAGAAAGATGAAAATGGCTCTTTCCGAGCTTACCATTGACGGAATTGACATTAACCGTGACCTTCTTGCCGAGATTCTCTCGGACGAACAGTTTGTGAGCGGTGAATATACAACAGATTTTATGGCAGAGTTTGAAGAAAAACACGCCGACAGGAAGAAGTAAAAGATATGGATTTGTTTGCTTTCAGAAAACCGAAGAATGAGCTTGAGTCCGATGAGGGCGAGAGCAAAAATGTACCCTTCGTTCCCGAAGAAATGTGGATAAAATGCCCCAAATGCAACACTATGCTCCTTACGACGGATATGGAGGAAAATCTTCATGTCTGCACAAAGTGCAACCACCATTTCAGAATGAACGGAAGAGATCGAGTTGAAATGCTTGCCGACAAGGATACCTTCGTTGAATTTGACGCTGACCTTTCAAGCCATAATATTCTTGATTTTCCGGGATATGACGAAAAGCTTGAAAAGGCGAGAAAAACAGGTGCTAAGGAGTCTGTTATCTGTGGCGAGTGTAAAATGAACGGCATTGATACCGTACTCTGTGTTATGGATCCGACCTTTATGATGGGAAGTATGGGCGTTGTAACGGGCGAAAAAATCACCCGTGCATTTGAATACGCAACCGAAAATGCAATGCCGATTGTTGTTTGTACTGCCGCAGGCGGTGCAAGAATGCAGGAGGGCATCCTCTCGCTTATGCAAATGGCGAAAACTTCCGGTGCGGTAAAAAGACACAGCGACGCAGGTAATCTCTACATCACCGTGCTTACAGATCCGACAACAGGCGGTGTTACGGCGTCGTTTGCAATGGAGGGCGACATTATTCTTGCCGAGCCCGATTGCCTTGTTGCCTTTGCAGGTCCGAGAGTAATCGAGCAGACAATTCGTCAAAAACTCCCCAAGGACTTCCAAACCTCGGAATTTGTTCTTCAGAAGGGCTTTATCGATTCGGTTGTCAGCAGAAATAATTTGAAATCTACACTTGTAAAGCTGCTTAAATTGCACGGTTACAGCGGTGAGGAGGCTTAAAAATGACAGCTTACGAAAAGGTTATGGCGGCGAGAGATGCTAACAAGCTGACCTCGGTTGACTATATTGCCCATATGTTCGGCGACAGCTTCATTGAGCTTCACGGTGACCGCAGATATGCCGATGATAAAGCAGTTGTTGCAGGACTTGCAATGCTCTTTGACACTCCTGTTACTGTAATCGGAATTGAAAAGGGCAGAAATACAAAAGAGCGTGTTGAACGCAACTTCGGTCAGGCTCATCCCGAGGGCTACCGCAAGGCTTTAAGACTTATGAAACAGGCTGAAAAGTTCAGAAGACCTGTTCTTTGCCTTGTTGATACAAGCGGTGCATACCCCGGAATCGGTGCGGAGGAAAGAGGTCAGGGACAGGCTATTGCCGAAAACCTCATGGAAATGATGACTCTCAAAACTCCCGTTCTTACCGTTCTTATCGGTGAGGGCGGCAGCGGCGGTGCGCTTGCACTTGCAGTTTCTGATGAAGTATGGATGCTCGAAAATTCCGTTTACTCGGTAATTTCTCCTGAGGGTTGTGCGTCAATCCTTTGGAAAGACAGCTCAAAAGCGGCTGATGCGGCAGAGGCTCTCAGGCTTACCGCACAGGATTTGTTCGACCTCGGTGTAATCGAGAGAATCATCCGTCAGCCAAAGGCCGGCGATCAGGCTATGTTTGAAAGCCTTAAAATGCTCATTAAAAGAACATTTGAAAAGAATCTTGCCCTTGATGACGAAGAACTTATCAATGCACGCTACGAGCGTTTCCGCAAAATCGGCATCCCCGACTGATAAATTTTTAAGTTAAAACATAAAAACGGTAGTAAAGACATTGCAAACTGTCTTTACTACCGCTTTGTTTTTTGTGAGCCATAAATTCTGTTGTTAATTATATGTACTGTAATCTCCGCTGTACATATCGGGTGAATTTGCCAAGTCGCTTATAGAATTTTCACCGAAAATTGATTCGCTGTTGCCCGATGATGCGGAAAGTATGTTAATGGTTACACCTGCAATGATAACTGCGGCAACTACACAAGCGGCTGCAATTTTTACGATTTTACGAACTTTCTTTTTGTCAATTGACTGTTCGGTCTGCGGAATGTAGGGAATGGGTGGCTGATTTATTTCAAGTTCGGGCATTTCATTCTGAATCTGCGGTACAAAGCCCTCCACCTGTTCAAAACTTGTTTGCGGCAGAGGCGAAGTATATTCGATTTCAATCGGTTCATTTTTTTGTGTCTGCATAGTTTCGGGAATTTTAGTTCCGCACATCTGGCAAAATACAGAGTCGGTTTCAAAACCGCAGTTAGGACATTTCATAGACTTTACCTCGTAATTCTTGATATTATAACACCATTCTATAACAATATTCGCCTAAAGTCAATAAATGTTACAAAATCACTGTAAGCAAAGTTTGATATTATGTAAATAATAATGCATATTTTTTGCAAAATAAGCCTGTATATGTTGAAAACAAGGGTAGTGTAGTGTATAATCTAAGTACGAATTGCAACATTATGTTGCAATTCAGAGATTCAATGTTCCATTGAACCTCTGAGGAGCTAACGCTCCTATGTACAAGATTGCAATCGGTCGCAAACTCTGCTCCTTGCGAGCAAAGCAGAGTGTTGCTCCGATTTAAATTTAGTGAATGATTGAATAGAAAATAAAATACACACAGTGAAAGGATGAGTGCCTTGAGAGGACTGTATTCGTCAAAGACAAAAATCCGCAATCAAATTTTCACCGAGGTTGCAAGGTTTGCATATGAGGGAGGAGATTATTCAAAATTTGAAAATCTTCCGTATGAAATTATCCCGGGTGAAATTTCAACATACCGTGAAAGTATCTTTCTTGAAAGAGCCATTGTAGGCGAACGACTTCGCCTTGCAATGGGCCTTCCGCTTTTGCCTGTTTCAAAACAGGCACCTATCTCAACAGGTGTTGAGGAAAGTATGATTGACGAAAAGGTATACGATCCGCCGTTAATCAATATTATCAAATTCGCCTGTCACAAGTGCGCCGAAAAAAGAGTGGTTGTAACGGACGGCTGTCAGGGTTGTCTTGAACACCCTTGCACCGAGGTTTGCCCAAAGGGCGCAATCTCAATTGTACACGGAAAATCGCATATTGATGATGAAAAATGTATCAAGTGCGGAAAATGTCAGGGTGCATGTCCGTACAATGCAATCATAAAACAGGAGCGTCCGTGTGCCGCCGCCTGCGGTATGAAAGCTATCCACAGCGATGAACACGGCAGAGCAGATATTGACTATAACAAGTGTGTTTCGTGCGGAATGTGCCTTGTAAGCTGTCCTTTCAGCGCAATTGTTGACAAAAGTCAGATTTTCCAGACCATTATGGCAATCAACAGCGAAACACCTGTTTATGCCGCAGTTGCGCCCGCAATTGCAGGTCAGTTCAAGGGACTTCCGTCAAACAAAATCAGAAATGCTTTTAAGGCTCTCGGCTTTACGGATGTTGTTGAGGTTGCAGTTGGTGCCGACCTTTGTACGGTTGAAGAGGCAAAGGATTTTATGGAAGAAGTTCCCGGAAAACAGCCTTTTATGGCGACATCCTGTTGCCCGGCATGGAGCGTTATGGCGAAGAAAACTTTCCCCGACATCGCTCCGTACATTTCAATGGCACTCACTCCTATGGTCCTCACAGGCAGACTCACAAAACAGCGTTACCCAGGCTGTAGGGTTGTATTTATCGGTCCTTGTGCCGCTAAAAAGCTTGAGGCAAGCCGCAGAAGTATCCGAAGTGATATCGACTTTGTGCTGACTTTTGAAGAAGTTGCGGGAATGTTTGCCGCAAAAGAGGTTGACTTTGATGCTGTTGAAGTTGATGAAGAACCGCTTTCATTCTCAAGTGCGGACGGCAGAGGCTTTGCCGTGAGCGGCGGTGTTGCAAAGGCTGTTGTCAATGCAATCCACAAGCTTGATCCTGAAAGAGAGGTCAAGGTTGCCAATGCACAGGGACTTGACGAGTGCGTAAAGCTTTTGCGTATGGCAAAGGCGGGCAAGTACAACGGCTATCTGCTTGAGGGTATGGCTTGCCCCGGCGGTTGTGTTGCAGGTGCAGGAACAATCAACAATCCCGACAAATCTGCTATGGAAGTGCTTAAAAGCAAGAAAGAATCAAGCTTTGAGGGCGCTGTTGAAACTCCGTATATTGACCGCTTGTCAACTCTTGAAAATATGTACAATGAGTTTGACAAGATGAATGAAATTTAACAGGTCAGGTGATATTTTGAAAATGGTGATGTTAATTTTACGCATAATCGGCATTGCCGCAGCAGTTGTATTTCTCGGATTTTTCGTAATTCCGATGACTCACGGAATCATCAACCCGGGCAATATTGCAGGAACTATTTTGTGCCTATGGCTCTTGTGCGTGTTAATTCCGCCTGTTCACGGCGCAATAAAGGCATTTTGCTTTAAGCATTTGTTTACGAAAATAGTTTTTCGTGTAGTGAATATCGGCTTTATCGCTTTTGCTGTTTACGGTGCGATTGTCACCTCTGCAATGGTGTGGGCAACCTGTCAGGCACCGCCCGAAAATTCAACGGCAATTGTTCTCGGTGCTCAGGTTAAGCCGTGGGGACCGTCGGTAATTTTGCGTGGCAGAATTGATGCCGCAAAATCATATATTGACGATTCTCCGAACGCAAAGGCCGTTCTGAGCGGCGGACAGGGCAGTGATGAAGTTATGAGCGAAGCGCAGTGTATGTACAATGTGCTGACGGACTCTGGTGTTGACTCCTCAAGGCTTTTTATGGAGGACAAGTCAACCAACACAACCGAGAATATAAGAAATTCAATGAAAATTATTGAGGACAACAACCTTAATACCGATATTACAATCGTGACAGACGGATTTCATCAGCTTAGGGCGAGGATAATCTGTTCGCAACTCGGTATAAAAGGAAATGTCGGAGCAGTAAGCTCCGACACAAGGCTTTTGTATGTCCCTACTTATGCTGTTCGTGAGTGGTTCGCTCTTCCGTTTCAGCTTCTGTTTCGGTAGTTACAATTTCGGTGATGTCACCGTTTGTGTCAAAATGAGGCTTTGTCCTGTGACAGTTTGCAAACTCAAGCGGATAAACCTCGTGTTCCGTAACATCAACAATAGGGGAAATCTCTTTTTTGCTGTTCCGTGAGGGCAACTCAATCGGATATTTTTCGTGCTGTCCCTCGTTATGATTAACATCGTAAAAACTCATAATAAAAACCACCTTTCTGTGAGGTGGTTTTATTTTTTGCAGAATTTTAAATTATATGCAAAGGGGAAATTTTGTTTTATGGTAAAAGTTTACAAAAAAATGTATGAATTGTCTTAAATTCTATTGACAAAATATTGTATTAGTTGTATTATATGTATGAGGTTAGAAGTGCATTGCAGTGCAATTTTGCAATTCACAATACATATACTGAATATTTTTTAAACCGTAATCAGAAAGGGGATTTTAAAATGACGAAAAAAATTATGAGTATGATTCTGTCAATCGCAATGATGCTTTCTATCGCCGTAGTCGGCATTTCGGGAACATATGCGGCTGAAGTATCTGACAAAACATCAGAAGTCGGAGCAGGAAACAATATTTACTTTAATGTTAAGAAGTCCGATTGGAGCAATGTAAAAACCGTTTATTGCCATATTTGGAGAGCAGACGGTACAGGTGAGTGGCCAATGTGGCAGACAAAGAAAGAAAAATGTATTTACGATTCTTCAACGGGTATTGCAAAATATGACCTTTCAAAAACAGGCAATAAGATTTCATCTTCCGACGGTAAAGTTTACTGCGTAATATTCAGTGCAAATACAGGTATGCAAACTTATAATGCTATTATGAGCGGTAAATGTATTGGCGATACGCTTTACTGCACAGGCAATAAACTTGAAAACCCCGAAGATTCAGAAAAAAGGGCAAATGAAGCAGTTTGGGTGAAAACTAAAGATTGCGGTCCTGAAAAAAAGATTACATCATCTGGCAATGTAATAGGTACGACATTACCTGAGGGTGATACCGATGCTTCAATGCTTGCATGTTTCCTTGTTGCTTATTATGATTGGCCTGAAAAGATGGACAAAGTGCCGGCACTTGTTAAAGAGTTAAATCTTAGTACAAGTGATGTTATGAAAGCCGTAAATAAAAAACTTGATAATGGCGGTTATGATAATGCAGACAGCATAAGAGCTTCTGTTAAGGCAGTTCTTGATAAAATTGAGGTTGCAACCCCATCAATTTCTAAACTTGAAAATACTGCCGGCGGTATCAAGCTTTCTTGGAACAAGGTTTCGGGAACTTATGGTTACAGACTTTACCGTAAAACTTCATCAGGTTGGAAACGCTTTAAGGACACAACCGCTACAAGTTTTACTGATTCAGCGGTAAGTGTAAATCAGACAAAGACTTACACAATTCGTTGCATTGACAGCAGTGGCAAAACAATCAGCGGTTACAACTCAAAGGGTTGGTCGAAGAAGTATACACCTGTTGCTCCGATAATCAGCAAGCTGGAGAACACAACAGGCGGTATCAAGCTTAGTTGGAACAAAATCACAGGTGTTTACGGCTACAGGGTTTATCAGAAAACCTCAAACGGTTGGAAACGAATCAAGGACACAACCTCAACAAGTTTCACTGATTCAGCGGTAAGTGCAAATCAGACAAAGACCTACACAATCCGTTGCATTGATAAGAAAGGCAACACAATCAGCGGATTTAATTCAAAAGGTTGGTCGAAAAAGTATACAGCCGCAACACCGAAAATCACTAAACTTACGAACACATCAAAGGGTGTGAGCGTAACTTGGAACAGGGTCACAGGTGTGTACGGCTACAGACTTTACAGAAAGTATGCAGGTGGCAGTTGGACAAGGGTTAAGGACACAACTTCAACTTCGTTCACAGATTCAGGTGCGAAGAAAGGCAAGAAAGTAACTTATACCGTCCGTTGTATTGACAAGAAAGGCAACACCATAAGCGATTACAACAAAACAGGTTGGTCAATCACACGCAAATAACAAACATAACCAAACCCCGAAGTTTTAAAGGCTTCGGGGTTTTACTTTTGAGTGTGTTTAATTTGTATCGTTTTTAAGTTCGAGAATGTAGTCGGTTGAAACTTTGTACAACCTTGCAAGCGAAATAAGCACCTCTGACGGCACATCACGGTTTCCGTTTTCATACCTAAAATACTGCGGCTGTTTCATACCCAGATATTCCGCAACATCTTTCTGCGTCATATCATGATCCTCACGCAACTCCCTTATCCTTTTATAATAAGGCATTTTATCACCCTTTTTATTTATTTACTATTGACAGAATAACATTCTTTGTGATAAAATTATTCTGTAATAACCAAACGGTTATAATGTAGATGGTTTTATACAACAGATTGGTATTGAATTGATTGCAAATAAAATACGGTACCAATATTAGTGCAATTTTATATAAGTAAATACTTATATATTCAACTGCGTAGTTGCGAAAACATTTGCATAAAAATAATAATATATTTATTTTATAAGGAGAGAAACATATGCAGAAAATTGAATTTATGACATCACTTTTGACTTTTTACTTGAAAGGTGAGATTTCGACAGAGCAGAATTTTTTGACCCTCAAAGTACCAAATACTATTCTTACATTGATACCGCTAGGAAAGAAAAATGACACAATACCTGTTACGCAAATTTCTTCTGTAAGCACAGATTTCAAGCTTTTATTTAAGGATTTTTTAATTGGAATTATTGTTGCAATAATAGGCATTGTCCTTTTCGGAACTAATTTTTTAATTGGATTCATACTTCTTCTTATAGGAGTGGCGATGGTTATAAATTCATTCCAAACAGTTTTAACTATCAGAACTACATCCGGAGAAATTAAATCAGCATCGATTTTAATTTTTGAAAAATCAAAAGCCGAACAGGCTGCTTCAATGATCAATCATATTATCGGAAGTAGATTAGATGACACCAACAATAGAGTGCAGGGTGATCGTCAAACTGATCGTATGGTTGAAGCAATAAATTCATTAAAAGGTAATTAAAACTAATTGATACATATTTTTAATACAACAAAGCCCTGAGGTTTAACATATCTCAGGGCTTTATATCACATTTATACAATTTGGTGTAGCGGCGGTTACTGACCGCTGCTACAGACAATACATAACTTTTATTACATCAAGAATTTTTTGTTAAACATAAAATTCTATAAAGGCGGGCGTCCAATGAACGCCCCTACAGGATGAAAATTATTTGGATATAAATAAAAACAGTCGGGAAGACAAGATTTGCATTTTGCAAACTGTCTTCCCGACTTAAATTTTACATTTTCAATTTTTAATTTTCAATTTGCATATTTCCGCTCGGGTGATAGAGTACTGACAACGCACAAACTATCTACACGAACAGGGTGCAGCGACACGCTGCTTACATGCTTTCGGGGCAAGAGATGTTGAACATTGTGAGAACATTCTTGATAACGGCTCTTACGCAGTCGCAAAGTGCAAGTCTTGCCTGCATAAGACCTTCTTCTTCGCCCTTAACACGGCAAGCGTTGTAGAACTTGTGGAAAAGTGTTGCAAGCTGTGTTACATAGCGTGTAACCTTGGTCGGATCGTAATCCTTTGCCGCACTGATGATTTCGTTGGTGTATGACGCAAGGTGATTGATGAGCTCCTTTTCTTCGGGAGCTGTGAGGAGTGCAAGCTCTGCGTCTGTACATTCTCTCGGAGAAATGCCCTCTTTTGCAAGTGACTTGAAGATACTGCAAATTCTTGCGTGTGCGTACTGAACATAATAAACAGGGTTCTGGTTGTCCTGACTAACTGCAAGGTCAAGATCAAAGTCCATCTGTGTGTTAGCCTCTTTAGTGTTGAAGAGAAATCTTGCACTGTCAACAGGCACTTCGTCAAGCAAATCGCCAAGCTGAATAGCCTTGCCGGTACGCTTGCTCATTTTTACAAGCTCACCGTCCTTAACAAGCTTAACAAGCTGCATAAGAACAACATTGAGCTTGTCACCGTCATAGCCGATAGCGTCCATTGCGCCTTTCATTCTCATAACATGACCGTGATGGTCTGCACCCCAAACATCAATAAGAGTTGTGAATCCACGGTCAAATTTGTTCTTGTGATATGCGATGTCGGCTGTGAAATATGTCGGGTTGCCGTTCTGACGAATGAGAACATCGTCCTTTAATTCAAGGTTGTCAATGTATTTCTGTGACTTGCCCTCTTTGAGAAGTTTCTGTGTGAGTACCTCTTTGTTCTTGTACCAAACAGCACCCTCTTTTTCGTAGGTAAGTCCCTTTTCTGTGAGAAGGTCAACAACAGCCTTAACAGCACCACTCTTGTGAAGCTCGCTTTCAAAGAACCACTTGTCATAGAAAATCTTGTATTTTTCCATATCAGCCTGCATCTTCTTGATGTTCTTAGGAAGTGCAAAATCAACAAGAGCCTTTTTGCGTTCTTCTGCGCTTACATTAACAAGGCTGTCGCCGTTTAGGTCTGCATATTCCTTTGCAAGGTCTTTGATGTCCTCGCCCTGATAGCCGTCCTCGGGGAACTCTATTTCATCGCCCTTGAAAATCTGAAGATATCTTGCTTCAAGTGAACAGCCGAACTTTTCAATCTGATTGCCGGCATCGTTTACATAAAATTCACGCCATGCGTTGTAGCCTGCTTTGTCAAGAACAGCGGCAAGACAGTCACCAAGAGCGCCGCCTCTTGCGTTGCCCATGTGCATAGGACCTGTCGGGTTGGCTGATACAAACTCAACCATAACCTTTTCATCTCTGCCGTATTCGCTTCTGCCGTATGCTTCGGGGTTTGCGAGAATTTCTCTGATTACAGCCGAATAAAATTCAGTGCCGAGGAAGAAGTTGATGAATCCCGGACCTGCTGTTTCAAAGCGGTCAAACATTGTGCCGTCAAGGTCAAGGTTTGATGTGATAGCCTGTGCAATTTTGAAAGGCGGCATACGGAATGCCTTTGCGCCTGCCATTGCCGCATTTGTTGCAAAGTCGCCGTGGCTTCTGTCGGCAGGTGTTTCAATGATGAACGGAGCGACTTCTGCCTGCGGAAGTTCACCATTTGCGATTGCCTTTTCAATAGCGTTTTCAATTGCCTTTTTAAGCTGTTGTACAGCAAGTGCGTATGTATCCATATCAATCTACCTCATTTTCAAACTTTTCTTTTTCTTCAACCGTAATTTTAAACTTGTTTTCGCTCACAAGGTCATTGTTGAAATCAAGCGTGTAGCTTACTTCAAGAGTGCCGCCCTTTTCCGTGAGGGTGTTGTTCATAGTTTTTGTGAAAACCCCTATCATAAGGTCGCCTGCGGGCGTTTGGTACAGGCATTGATGTCTTCTGCCTTTTTCAAGCATAAGCTGTGAACGCATAGGCCCTTTGCGTGTGATTGTAACCATATCGCCCTGAACCTTGATGAGATTGTCATAAAAACTCTGCGGTGCGTCCTCGTCATATTCCTTGTAGCCTATGTAACAATGGTCTTTCTTCATCAGAAAGTTTCCCTCTGTGAGAACTTCGATTCTGTCGCTGTCATCGTCAAGAATCTGTTCGCCCAGAATGGAAATCATATATTTTCCATTTTTCTTTTCCTTATCTGCCATATCTTTCCTCATCAATACTGTTCAATGTCAATTTGCGTAACAGTATGTTCCATATCTCTTCCCAAAAAAAGGCCTGCAACGCTTTTGAATCCGTCAGGAGTGTCGCTGACATAAAATTCAGGTGTTTGATGTTCACCGTTTGTGTTGAGCAGATTGTTTTCTCTGAGAATTTTTGCACAATAGATTGCAGTTTCGTATCCCGAGTCAACAAGGGTAACACCGTCACCCATAAAGTCGGCAATTGCATCACGTAAAAGCGGATAGTGAGTACAGCCGAGAATGAGCGTGTCAACACCTGTTTCTTTAAGCTCAGAAAGGTATCTTCTGATAACAAGCCTTACAATCTGGTCATCACGGCAGATAAAACCGTTTTCAACAAGCGGAACAAAAAGCGGACAAGCCTGCTCATAAACCTTATATTTTGGGTTAAGCTTTTCAAGACGGAGCTTGTAGCTGTGGCTTGAAATTGTTGCGGCAGTGCCGATAATTCCGATTTTTCCGTTCTTAGTTTTTTGGTCTGCAATAAATGCGGTTGGGTTTACAACGCCTGTGTAGGGAACAGGGAGCCTTTCTTCAAGCATATCGCCTGCAACCGAACTTACTGTGCCGCAGGCTGCAACAATTGTTTTAACATTGTGTTTCAACAAAAAGCTTGCGTCCTGAAAGGCATACTTTGAAATTGTTTCACGGCTTCTGTTACCGTAGGGTACTCGTCCCGTATCTCCAAAGTATATTATTTTCTCGTTTGGCAGCACATGCAAAAACTCTTTTACAGCGCTGAGTCCGCCTAATCCGGAGTCGAAAACTCCGATAGCATCTTGACAAGACATAATAAAACCTTCTTTTACATTAGTATACAGCTTAAATAATAACACAATAATGTGTTTCTTGCAAGTCAAAACCTTTGACAAATCTGTTATTTAATTGTATAATGGATTTTAACAGACTAATCCGAGAGGAAGATTAAGTTGGAATTTAAAAAAGCATTTGATTATATCGTTGGCAAGGTTGAAGAAGAGCTTGTAAAACAGAACTATACAAAGCAGAAAGTTGTTGCCGAAAATGACAACGAGCTTGTATCACTTTTTACAAGTGCGGCTCTTGCTTATTCGGTAGTATATTATAAGGATAAAGAACAGATGGTTCTTCGTTCATGCACAATGACAGACGAAGGTCCTGACAATGAATGGAAAACACTTGCAACTTGGCTCTATGATGAAGAGGTCGGTACTCAGAAAGATGCCGACAGTATCGCAAATGACTTTGTTGAGGCAGTGTCAGGCACACTTGCAATCAAAAGAGCAAAGCAGGTTAAGCAGAAAAAGAAAAAGGATGACGACGGAACCGCCGATCCGAAGTTCCTTGCAAAGCGTTTTGTAACATATTTCCCCGAACTCCGTGAGGAAATCAAGAACGAGGAAGATTGCTACTTCCCATTCAGAGGCGCAACATTCGCAAAAGAGCATATTGCTCCAAAGCTTCCGACATATATAAAGCGTGCAAACAAGAATGAAATTGAAAAGTTCGCAGGTGTGTTCAATCTTCAGTACAACAACGGCGATGTTGACACAAGAGCAATCATTACAATTGTTCTTCTCAACTCTCTTGATGATGCCGATTACAACACACTTTATGACTATTTCAGCGATGACCTTAAAGTTGCCGCAACAAATGCAAGAGCTTTTAAGGGCAAGACAGTAAAGCCTGAAAAGGTTAAGAAAGTTAAGGCTAAGGCAAGCACCTTGTCTGACAAATGATTTAACTGTAATCACCGTAAGTTCCGTCAAATAAGGCGGAATTTACGGAATACTGCAACAAATGTAGAATTTGTGCAGATAAATTGCAAAAAAGGCTTGACTAAAGCCTTGATATATGGTAGAATAACCTTACCTCTGAAAGGGGCTTATTTTTTTGTGCCCTATTGAGGGAGGCTAAAATATTCCGAAAAAACCGGGAGGTGCCGTTATGAGAGTAAAAATCACATTGGCCTGCACAGAGTGCAAACAGCGTAATTACAACACAATGAAGAACAAGAAAAACAGTCCTGACAGACTTGAAATGAACAAGTACTGCCGTTTCTGTAAGAAACACACTCTTCACAAGGAAACAAAATAATGGAGGTACAAAATGGCTGAGAAAAAGTCTGAAACTGCAAAGGCATCTGTTAAGAAGCCTGCTAAGAAGCCTAATGTTTTCAAAAGGCTTGCAAAGTACCTCGGCTCCTGTAAGGGTGAAATCAAAAAGATCACATGGCCGACTCCAAAGCAGACAACAAAGAACTTCGGTATTGTTATCGCTATGGTAGCCATCGTAGGCGTATTCATCTTCGCCCTTGATCAGGGCTTGTACGCTCTCGTTGGTCTTTTTATGAACACAACCGCTTGATTCGTACCTGACATTACTTGATTTACGAAAGGAAGAAAGTTGTTATGGCAGAATCAGAAGCAAAATGGTATGTTGTTCATACTTATTCAGGTTATGAAAACAAGGTCGCAACAGATCTTAAGACCACAGCCGAAAACAGAAATCTTCAGGATATGATTATTGATGTCAAGGTTCCTGTTGAGATTGTAACCGAAACAGTCGGTGACAAAACCAAAGAGGTTGAAAACAAACTGTTTCCCGGCTATGTTTTTGTTAAGATGGTCTATACTGATGAAACCTGGTATGTTGTTCGCAACATCAGAGGTTGCACGGGATTTGTAGGACCGGGATCAAAGCCTGTTCCACTCACAGATGCGGAAGTTTACAGAATGGGTGTTGAAACACGAAGCGTTAAGCTTAACTATTCTGTCGGCGATTCAGTTCGCATTATAGACGGTCCGCTTGAGGATTTTGTCGGTGTCGTTGAAGAAATTGACGCTGACAAGGATTATGTCCGTGTAGTTGTTTCTATGTTCGGACGAGAAACTCCGGTTGAACTTGAGCTTGCTCAGGCTGAACCGATAGAAGATTAAACAAATAATAATCAGCCGATTGGCTTTTTATTGGGAGTGTAATGCTCCCTGTGGGAGGGACCCTACACAGTGGCGTCCCGCAATTTACCACGAATTTTGGAGGTGCAAACACAATGGCTCAGAAGGTTGTAGGCTTAATTAAGCTGCAGATTCCCGCCGGAAAGGCTACTCCGGCACCACCTGTTGGTCCGGCTCTCGGTCAGCACGGTGTAAACATTGTTGCGTTCACAAAGGATTTTAATGAGCGTACAAAGAATGATATCGGTCTTATCATTCCGGTAGTTATTACTGTATATGCAGACCGTTCATTCACTTTCATTACAAAGACTCCGCCTGCTGCGGTTCTTCTTAAGAAGGCATGCGGTATCGACAGCGGTTCAGGCGTACCTAACAAGACAAAGGTAGCTCAGATCACTCGTGAGCAGATCACAAAGATTGCAGAGCAGAAGATGCCTGACCTCAACGCAGGTTCACTTGATGCTGCTATCAGTATGATTTCCGGTACAGCAAGAAGCATGGGTATTACAGTAGTTGACTAATTATTTCCGGGTGGGAGGATAATTCCGATTGACCACCTAACAATGGAGGAAGACTGATGAAACACGGTAAGAAATATGTTGACGCTGCTAAGCTCGTTGACAGAACTAAATTATATGATACAAACGAGGCACTTGACACAGTTATCAAGACTGCAGTTGCTAAGTTTGACGAAACAGTTGAGCTTCATGTAAAGCTCGGCGTTGACAGCCGTCATGCTGACCAGCAGGTTAGAGGTGCGGTTGTTCTTCCTAACGGTACAGGTAAAAAGGTTAGAGTTCTTGCAATTTGTAAGGGCGCTAACGAAGAGCTTGCCAAGGAAGCAGGTGCTGACTTTGTCGGTGCTGAGGATATGACACAGAAGATTCAGCAGGAGAACTGGATGGACTTTGATGTTCTTATCACAACTCCTGATTGCATGGGTCTTGTTGGTCGTCTTGGTAGAATCCTCGGTCCTCGTGGTCTTATGCCTAACCCCAAGGCAGGTACAGTAACTCCTGACATTGCCAAGGCTGTTAAAGAAGCTAAGGCAGGTAAGATTGAGTACCGTCTTGACAAAACAAACATCATTCACTGCCCAATCGGTAAGGCAAGCTTTGGCGCTGAGAAGCTCGGTGAAAACCTTGACACTCTCATGGGCGCTATCGTAAAGGCTAAGCCTGCTGCTGCAAAGGGTCAGTACATCCGCTCAGTTGCCATTACTTCAACAATGGGTCCGAGCGTTCGCATCAACCCAGCTAAGTTTGGTGCTTAATTAAAGGTATTTACACGGTAGTGTGAATATATAAATTCGCTGTTCTAAAGACAGCAGGTGCGTAAGCGTAAAGGTTTTTCCTGCCTGCCGAGGAAGATGCAAATTATACTTTTTGTATTTTTGCAGCCGTCCGCGGTAAAACGGACGGCTGTTTTTTTATGAACTGCGTTACAAATATTTTGGAGGTGAATTTATCTTGCCAAGTCAAAGTGTTTTAGAGCAGAAGAAAGCAATCGTTGCAGAGCTTTCAGAAAGACTCAAAAGCTCAATTACAGGTGTGGTTGTAAGCTACGAGGGTATCAACACAGAGGACGATACAAAGCTCAGAAAAGAGCTTCGTGAGAACGATGTTAAGTACACAGTAGTAAAGAACACACTTCTTTCCCGTGCTTGTGAGGAAGCAGGTCTTGAAGACATTAAGCCTGTTCTCGAGGGTACAACAGCTATTGCTACAAGTGACAGCGAGTACGCTGCTGCTGCAAGAATCCTTTGCAACTATGCTAAGGATCATGACAACTTTAAGGTTAAGTCAGCTTATCTTGACGGTGCTGTAATTGATATGGACACAATCGTTGCCCTTTCAAAGCTCCCGACAAGAGAAGTACTTCTCGCAAATGTTCTTGGTGCATTCCAGGCACCTATCGCATCCTTTGCGCGTGCCGTACAGGCTATCGTTGACAAGGGCGGCGTTGAAGCTTGTGCTGCTGAGGCAGCAGAAGAGGCTCCTGCAGAGGCAGAAGCTCCCGCAGCAGAATAATCGGCTGCAATCAATTAAAATTTTACTAATTATCATATTGGAGGTAAATTACAATGGCATCAGAGAAAATTACTGCTATTATTGAAGAATTAAAAGGCCTCACAGTTCTTGAGCTTTCAGAGCTCGTTCACGCTGTAGAGGATGAGTTTGGTGTATCAGCTGCTGCTGCAGTTGCAGTTGCTGGTCCTGCTGCTGACGGTGGCGCTGGTGCTGCTGAGCAGACAGAGTTCGATGTAGTTCTTAAGGCTGCAGGCGGCAACAAGATTGCTGTTATCAAGGCTGTTCGTGAAATAACAGGTCTTGGTCTTAAGGAAGCAAAGGCACTCGTTGACGGTGCTCCTAAGGCTCTCAAGGAAGGCGTTTCTAAGGAAGACGCTGAAGCTATGAAGGCTAAGCTCGAAGAGGCTGGCGCTGAAGTAGAACTTAAGTAATTTTACTTATAGCTTGCATTTTAAGTCCGACAGATTTCTGTCGGACTTTTTTGCGTTTATTGTTAAAATTTGTCATTTTTGATTTTGTATAAATTCAATTTTTTATCTTACAATAAAAGAGTATGGACAATATAATCACAATGTCTGTTTTAACTGCTTTTGATTACTGTTTTGCTTGACGAGCCGATTTTTTTGTGATAAACTATTAGCGAACATAGGGTGTTGGATATTAACGCTGACAAGGGGTATTTGTCGCAATTCCACTATCTATGTGAATTCAGAAAACATAGAAAGGTTGATACTGAAATGGCAAAGATTGATTTAACAAAGTACGGTATTACAGGTACCACTGAAATCGTTCACAATCCTTCTTATGAAGAGCTTTTCAAAGAAGAAACAAGACCCGAACTCGAGGGTTATGAAGTTGGTCAGGAAACTGAGCTTGGCGCAGTTAATGTTAAGACCGGCGTTTACACAGGTCGTTCACCTAAGGACAAGTTCATCGTTATGGACGAGAACTCAAAGGACACTGTTTGGTGGACTTCTGACGAGTACAAGAACGACAACCATCCTGCATCTGAGGAAACTTGGAAGGCAGTTAAGGAAATCGCAAAGAAAGAGCTTTCTAACAAGAAGCTTTATGTTGTAGATGCTTTCTGCGGTGCTAATAAGGACACAAGAATGGCTGTTCGTTTCATCGTTGAGGTTGCTTGGCAGGCTCACTTTGTAACAAATATGTTCATCACTCCTTCAGCTGAAGAGCTTGAAAACTTTGAGCCTGATTTCGTTGTTTACAACGCATCAAAGGCTAAGGTTGAAAACTACAAGGAGCTCGGCCTTAACTCAGAAACAGCTGTTGTATTCAACATCACAAGCCGTGAGCAGGTTATCATCAACACATGGTACGGCGGTGAGATGAAGAAGGGTATGTTCTCAATGATGAACTACTACCTCCCGCTCAAGGGCATCGCATCAATGCACTGCTCAGCTAACACAGATAAGAACGGCGAGAACACAGCTATCTTCTTCGGTCTTTCAGGTACAGGTAAGACTACACTTTCAACAGATCCTAAGAGACTCCTCATCGGTGATGACGAGCACGGCTGGGACGACAACGGCGTATTCAACTTTGAAGGCGGCTGCTATGCTAAGGTTATCAACCTTGACAAAGAGTCAGAGCCTGACATCTACAACGCTATCAGAAGAGACGCTCTTCTTGAAAATGTTACTGTTGACAAGGAAGGCAAGATTGACTTTAACGACAAGACTGTAACAGAGAACACTCGTGTATCATATCCGATTGATCACATCGACAACATTGTTCGCCCTGTTTCTTCAGCTCCTGCTGCAAAGAATGTAATCTTCCTTTCAGCTGATGCTTTCGGCGTACTTCCGCCTGTTTCAATTCTCACACCTGAGCAGACAAAGTACTACTTCCTCTCAGGCTTCACAGCTAAGCTTGCAGGTACAGAGCGTGGCATCACAGAGCCAACTCCAACATTCTCAGCTTGCTTCGGTCAGGCATTCCTCGAGCTTCATCCTACAAAGTATGCTGAAGAGCTCGTTAAGAAGATGGAAATGAGCGGTGCTAAGGCATACCTCGTAAACACAGGTTGGAACGGCACAGGCAAGCGTATCTCTATTAAGGATACTCGTGGTATCATCGACGCTATCCTCGACGGTTCTATCACAAAGGCTCCTACAAAGACAATTCCACACTTCAACTTTGAAGTTCCTACAGAGCTCCCCGGCGTTGATTCAGGCATCCTCGATCCTCGTGACACATATGCAAATGTTGCTGATTGGGAAGAGAAAGCTAAGGATCTTGCAAGCCGTTTTGTTAAGAACTTTGCTAAGTACGAAGGCAACGAAGCTGGTAAGGCTCTCGTTGAAGCAGGTCCTAAGGCTTAATTTGCCCGACTGCGCTTAACGCATCATAATTGGTGCAACCTTTATCTAATAAAAATTTCACCCGAAAGGTTTTTGAAAAATCCTTTCGGGTGTTTTTTTATTGCGATTATTCTTACAAAAAAACGGACATTTCTTTTATGTTTTCTTCTTCGGTTTCTAACATTCTTTTGGCGAGGAGGCTGACATGGGGATCATTGCCGTTATATTCTCGGATTTTGCGTGACATTTTATTCACTCCCATTGTGTTGCCTTTTATCATCATTTCGGCAATGTGCGAAGATGACGAGTCACGCTTTAAATCCCTTTGTGCGGCATAGCGTGTCATTGCTTTTGTCATATTACTCACTCTGTGTGGCTCTGCACCACGATTTTGCAACATTTTATTTGCACAATGATACAGCTTTCCGTATTTAATAAGATGTTCGCACAAAACACCGTCAACCTTGCTGTCCTTCAAACTTTTCCTTACGCTCGTAATTCCCTGACAGCCCATTTCGGCATTCTGCAAAACGCAGTTGAGCATTTCAATATCGTTAGTCATAACAAATCACCTCAGTAGATATTATTTACGGGAATTTTTGTATTTATGCAACCGTAAAAAATTAGGTTGCAACACAGCTGTTTTTATGGTTTAATATCTATTAGATAATTAAAAAGTAGGTGATTTTATGGCTGACGCAAAGTTACATACAATAAAACTTCCGTATCCCGACAAGGACGACAGAAATGTTTGGGTTTATGTTCCGTCACATTCCGACGGTGAAAAACTTCCCGTTGTCTATATGACTGACGGACAGAATCTTTTTGACGATAATTCAACTCCGCACGGTTCGTGGGAGGTTGTAAAAGCTGTTGAAAATGAGCAGAAGAGCGGTGTCGGCAACGCTGTAATCGTAGGTATTGACAACGGTAATGCTTGGCGTGACAGCGAACTTACTCCGAAATCAATCGGTGAGGTTCAGCACCTTGAAATGCTCTGTGAGGATTTCAAACCCGAGGGCGAAATCTTTGATGATTTTCTTATGAATACCGTCATTCCGTATGTTGAAAATAATTTCCCCGTATGCACCGACAGACAGAATGTTGCCGTCTGCGGAAGCTCATCGGGCGGACTTATGTCATTTTTTTCGGCTGTTGAACACCACGAAAAATTCGGCTACGCAGGTGTGTTTTCTCCTGCATTTCTCTGTTACACAAGAGAGGATTGGGCGAAATATCTTTCGACAAAAATTGTTGAAAATATGCCTTACCTCTACATCTATACAGGTAACGGTGACGAGCTTGAAGAGATGATTTTTGAAAGCACCGAAATGCTCTACGAACTTTTGGAAGAAAGCTTCTATCCTTATGACAGAATGAACGAGGTCATTCTTTTTGAAAACGCACACAATGAAAAATCGTGGCGAGAAATTTTCCCCGATTTTCTCCACACATTTTTGAGCAGACTTTGATAATATGAACAGCAAAATTGATATAAAAATATGCCCCGTGGATATGCTGTCGGACCTGCAATATCTTTGCAGAACAACTTTTTCCGATTAAAAAAAAGAAATGAAAGGGTAAAATCAAAATGATTAAATACAAAATTAATATAGGTGAAAAGGAAAATGAAATATTAAAGGATATTTTTTTGGACTGCATGGGCGGCAAAACAAAGCGATTGTGTTTAAGAATAGTTTCTTGTTTTGCAGTAATATATATTTTATTAGAAACATTTCTCTTTGATGCTAATGATGACGGCTCAATTAATTATATGTCACTTGCCTTGGCGGCAATATTTGTTTGGCTTGCAATCTTTGCAAGAAAAATTCAAGAATTAATGTTTTACATAAAGTCATCAAAAATAACTCCGGAGAAAAAACAGGGTGTGAGGGAATATGTGTTTTCTGAAGGTGGCATAAAGGTATCATCATTATTATCTAGCAGTATGAATCCATGGGCTACTTTTTCGTCATGGGGATATTATAAAAACTACATTTACATAGTTATGCCTTCCAAAGGATTTTTGCTTGTTAGTCTTAATGACCTTTCTGTGAATGAAATAAATGATTTGACAAATCTTCTCAAAAGGCACCTCAGCTTTTGCCCGAACTAACAGTATTTTAACAAAACAAAAAGGACAGCCTTTAAGACTGTCCAAAAAATGTGATTTGGTTTAAATTGAAATTATGCGATGATTTCGCCGTCAACCGTACCGCCAAGACCTGCGGCATTTGATTCGTCTGTGTCAATGTGCATTGCAGGAGCGTAGTTTGCGTTTACTCTGATTACAACATCACCGAATGTTGTTGCTCTGCCTGTATTTTCGCCAACCTTAACCGAAACGAGCTGTTTGTCTTTAAGACCAAACTCCTCGGCAGTTTTCGGATCAAGGTGAATGTGTCTTTTAGCGGCAATTACACCGCATTCGATTTCAACTTCGCCCTCAGGACCGACAAGCTTGCAACCCGGTGTGCCTGCAATATCGCCAGATTCTCTGACAGGAGCGGCAATGCCGAGCTTACGAGCGTCTGTAAGAGAGATTTCAACCTGATCTGCACTTCTTTCGGGACCGAGAATTGACATTTTCATTTCACTTTTCGGACCTACAACAGTTACCTTTTCAACACAGGCAAACTGTCCTGGCTGTGAAAGATTCTTTTTGTTTGTAAGAGTAGCGCCCTTGCCAAAGAGAGCCTCAAGAGTTTCTTTGGTAACATGAACATGATGCGCTGATGTTTCAACCATTACTTTCATTTTGTGTACCACCATTCAATTAGAATTTGCCGTACGGCTTCGTGTTTATTTTACTACTTTATTCTTGGAATTTCAACATTTTTGATAAATTTAAATCTTTATTTTGGGAGAGAAAATTATGTATAATACCTGGGAAGAATTAAAATCGGCTTGTGAAAACTGTCACAGGTGTGAACTCTGCGAAACCCGCACAAATGTTGTTGTGGGCGTCGGCAACGAAAATGCAGAGGTTATGTTCATCGGTGAAGGTCCGGGCGAAAACGAGGATCTTCAAGGCGAACCGTTTGTCGGCAGAGCAGGCAAACTGCTTGACAAAATGCTTGCGGCTGTTGACCTTGACAGAAACAAGAATATTTACATTGCCAATATGGTAAAGTGCCGTCCGCCGAAAAACCGTGACCCAAAGCCCGAAGAACAGGAAATGTGCATTGAGTGGCTCAGAACACAGGTGAGAATGATCAAGCCGAAAATCATTGTCTGTCTCGGCAGAATTGCGGCGGCAAGGCTTATTAAATCGGATATCAAAATCACAAAGGAGCACGGTCAGTGGATTGAGAAAAACGGTGTGCTTATGATGGCAATGCTTCATCCTGCGGCAATTTTGCGTGATCCACGCAGAAAGCCAGACGCTTTTGACGATTTCTTAAAGCTCCGTGATAAAATCAACGAGGTCTGTGACCGTACTTATGAATAATTTTTTGCAGCGGAGGTTTAGTGTGACCTCTGCTGTTTTTATATGTATAATTTCAAAATATTGTACATACAGATGACGAATACGGTAAGATTTCTGTTGATATTGCGGTGCTAATTTGGTATAATTAGTATGCAAAGCACAGTGATTTTTTCTGTAAGAAACATATGAAAAGGGTGATTTTATGAGCCTTGTAGAATTTAATAATGTTTACAAAAGATACAAAATGGGTGAGGTTGTTATCAATGCGGTTGACGGCATTTCGTTCAAGGTTGAGGAGGGCGAGTTTGCAATTGTAGTCGGTGCATCCGGTGCAGGCAAAACAACCGTTCTGAATATTCTCGGCGGAATGGACAGCTGTTCCGAGGGCGAAATCATTGTCGGCGGAAAGGATATAAGCAAATTTAAGGACAAACAGCTTATCGAGTACAGACGGCACGACATAGGCTTTGTGTTCCAGTTCTACAACCTTGTTCATAACCTTACGGCAAAGGAAAATGTTGAGCTTGCCGCTCAGATTTGCAGCAATCCTCTTGACAGTGAAACTGCTCTTGACAGCGTGGGCTTGCTTGAAAGGGCAAACAATTTCCCCGCACAGCTTTCGGGCGGTGAACAGCAGAGAGTTTCAATCGCAAGAGCGCTCGCCAAAAGACCGAAGCTTTTGCTTTGTGACGAACCGACAGGTGCGCTTGACTACAACACGGGCAGACAGATTCTGAAATTGTTGCAGGAAACCTGCCGTAAAGACAAAATGACCGTTGTTCTCATCACTCACAACGGAGCAATAACGCCGATGGCGGATCACATTATAAGAATGAAAAGCGGAAAAATTGTTGAAGATATTTACAATGAAAATCCGAAAAATGTTGAGGAAATTGAGTGGTAAAAAATGAAAAGGAGGTGTCACAGTGACTAAATCCTTAATAAAAAACACATTCAGAGAAATTAAAAATACAAAAGCAAGATTTATCTCAATTATGGCGATTATCGCCCTCGGAGTAGGATTTTTTGCAGGAATAAAGGCAACTGTTCCGTCAATGTACAATCTTGCAAGGACCTACACGGACGAGCAGGAGCTTATGGATTACCGCCTTGTGTCAACGGTCGGATTTGATGAGGACGACATAAAGGCGGTAAAAAATACGGACGGAGTAACCTCTGTTATGCCGTCATATTTCTGCGATGTTCAGACCGATGCCGACAGCGGCGGCAGGACTATGAGAGTCATTGCGCTTCCCGAAAAATACGGTGATAATTCCGTTCAGAACAAGCTTGTTTTGACGGAAGGCAGACTTCCCGAAAAGTCGGGTGAAATTGCAGCCGATTCAAGCTCGTTTACAGCAGAGGGTTATAAAATCGGCGACAAAATCAGATTTGCAAAACAGACGGGCGATACAGATACTTCAACCGAACTTAAAACCCTTGAATACACTGTGGTCGGTCTTGTGCAGTCACCTCTTTACATAGCATATCAGCGAGGAACTACGACGGTCGGCAACGGAAAAATCTCGGATTATTTCTACATTTGCCCCGAAGATTTCGCCTTTGAACGCTACACGGAGCTTTATGTAAAAACCGATATTTCGGATAAATTCCCGGCATACACGGACGATTATGATAATGCCATAGAGGATAAAGCCGCCGATTTTGAAAAGGTGGGAGAGAACAGGAGCAACAGCTTTACGGTTGAGGTTATCGACAAGGCTAAGAGCGACCTTGCAGATGCAAAACAGGAGTATTCGGACAATAAAGAAAAAACCGAAAAGAAGCTTGCCGATGCAAAGACGGCGATTGATGACGGCAAAAAAGAGCTGAAAACCAAGACCGATGAAGCACAGAAAAAACTTGATTCGGCAAAACAGCAGATTGAGGACGGCAAGACACAGCTTGAAAACTCACGCAACGAATATAACACAAAAATTGCCGACGCACAGGCTCAGATTGCCGAAAAGGAAAGTCAGCTTAATTCTGCCGAAAAACAGTATAATTCTTCAAAAGCAGAATTTGACAAAGAAATTTCAAAATCACAGGCTGAAATTGAAAATGCGGAATATCAGCTGCAGTCGGCAAAGGATACATTTCAAACCGAACAGGAACCGCAGCTTTTGGCAGGAATAAGTCAGGCTGAGGACGCTGTTTCGGCTTTGCAGAATCAAATCAGTCAGACGACCGATGAAGAAACGCTTGCTGTTTTGAACGCACAGCTTGAACAGGCTCAGCAGAAGCTTGATGAACTCAACGCAGCATACGATTCCGCAAAGGCACAGCTTGAAAAAAGCGAAAATCAGCTTGCTGAAAACAAGGCTCTTTTTGAACAGAAAAAAAGTGAGGGACAGGCTCAGCTTGACTACGCATATTCACAGATTTCAAGCGGAAGGACACAGCTTGATGCCGCAAAAGCAGAACTTGCACAACAGTCGGCAGATGGTCAGGCACAGCTTGATTCGGCAGAAAGCAAGCTGAATGACGCTCAGAGCGAGTATGACAGCGGTGTTGCAAAGCTTGCCGAGGAAAAGAAAAACGGCGAGAAAAAACTTTCCGATGCACAGACAGAATACGATGACGGTGTTAAAAAAGCCGATGAAGAATTTAAAAAGGCAGAGGATAAAATCAAAGACGCAGAGGAAGAAATCAATTCTCTTACAGAACCAAAGTGGTATGTCTTCGACAGAAGCGACAACCCGGGTTACTCAACATTTTCTTCAAATGCAGACAGACTCGGCGCTGTTGCAACGGTATTTCCCGTATTCTTCCTGCTCGTAGCGGTGCTTGTCTGCGTAACCACAATGACAAGACTTATTGAAGAAAAGCGTACCGAAATCGGAACGCTGAAAGCACTCGGCTACAGCAACATAAGCATTGTAATGAAGTTTGTAATCTACTCGTTGCTTGCGGCTGTTATCGGAAGTGTAATCGGTATTTTAATCGGCATTTTCACCTTGCCGTTTGTAATTTATGATGCTTACAAAATTATGTACTACATCGGCGATATAACGCTGATACCGGACTATACAAGCATAATTTTCGGAATTGTTGCCGCAGTTGTCTGCACGGTTGTTGTGTCGGTTGTAGTGTGTGCAAAATCTCTGCACGAAAAGCCTGCGGCTGCTATGCGGCCGAAAGCACCGAAGGCGGGCAAGAGAATTTTGCTTGAACGCATAAAACCGTTGTGGTCACATATGAGCTTTAACTCAAAGCTGACCGCAAGAAATCTGTTCAGATACAAGGTAAGACTTTGTATGACTGTTATCGGTGTTGCCGGCTGTACGGCTCTGATTGTTGCAGCATTCGGTTTGCTTAACAGCTTTGAACCGATGACACACGATCAGTTTGAAACAATCTATAAATATGATGCCGTTGTTGTTCCTAAAGACAGCGGAAGTGCCGACAATCTTTCGTTTTTGACAGATACACTTGATAAAAACGGCAATGTCAAACACTCAATGCTTGTTTCACAGCAGGAATGTACGGTAACACACGGCAGTAAGGTTAAGGACAGCGACACAAATCTTGTTGTACCGCAGAACCCCGAAAAGTTTGACGAAATTGTTTCTCTGCATACAAGAAAAGGCAAAGAAGAACTCAAGCTTTCGGACAGCGGAGTAATGCTCAGCGAAAAAATGTGCAGTGAGCTTGGAATAAAAACGGGCGACAAAATCACACTGAATGTTGACGGCAAAAAGGCAGAGGTCAAGGTCAGCGGAATTTTTGAACAGTACATTTACAATTTTGTCTACATGACGCCAACCGCCTATAAGAGCTTGTTCGGCAGTGATTGCACCTATAATATGGCTGATGTCGCACTCAAAGACACCTCGGATTCCGCCTGCGACAAATTCGGTTCACAGGTTTTATCAGATGATAAAATTGCGGCGGTAAGCTACATTGCGTCAAGCTTAAACGAATTCCGAAATATGCTCAACTCGCTTGATATGGTTGTTACGGTTATGATAATCTGCGCAGCGGCACTTGCCTTTGTTGTGCTCTACAATCTTACAAATATCAACATTGCCGAGCGTGTCCGTGAAATTGCAACCTTTAAGGTTCTCGGATTCTACAACCGTGAAACTTCATCGTTCATTTACAAAGAGAACATAATTTTGACTATCCTCGGAATTATCGTAGGTCTGTTTCTCGGAAATCTTTTGACGGGCTTTATCATTCAGACGGTTGAGGTTGACAACGTTATGTTCGGCAGAGATATTTATTTCACTTCATACCTCTATGCGGCAGGGCTGACATTCCTGTTCTCGCTTCTTGTAAATGCGGTTATGAGCTTTAAGATTAAAGCCGTTAATATGGTTGAAAGCCTTAAAAGCGTTGAATAACGGAATATTTTGCCGTATGCTCAAAAAATCTTTTGTAAAATATTGATTGAATACAGCAATTGTGTTATAATACAGAAGAATAGGCTAAATAAATAGGCTGACAGGCAAAATATCTGTGAAAGGATAGTTACAGTAATGATAAAAGCTAATGAATACCGCACAGTCACCTGCGGTGAGTTAAGAGAAGAAAATATCGGACAGCAGGTCAGAGTTGCGGGCTGGGTTGAAAATATCCGTGACCACGGCGGTGTAATGTTCCTTGATATCCGTGATCAGTACGGTGTGCTTCAGGTTGTTGTTCACAACGATGAACTTCTTAAGAATATCAACAAGGAATGTACAGTAACTCTCAGCGGTACTGTTGTTAAGCGTGACGAAGAAACAATTAACAAGAAGATTGCAACAGGTTTCGTTGAAGTTCACACGGAGGACATCAAGGTTCTCGGTAAGTGTAAGAATGTTCTTCCGTTTGAGGTTGCAACCTCTACAAATACCAACGAAGAAGTAAGACTTAAATATCGTTTTCTTGACCTCCGTAACCCGAAGGTTCACAATAATATTATGATTCGTTCGCAGATTATCACATTTCTGCGCAATAAGATGAACGAAATGGGCTTTACGGAGATTCAGACTCCTATCCTTTCAACTTCATCTCCGGAGGGCGCTCGTGACTACCTTATCCCGAGCAGAAAGCACAAGGGCAGATTCTATGCTCTCCCACAGGCTCCTCAGATTTTCAAACAGCTCCTTATGGTGTCAGGTTTTGACAGGTATTTCCAGATTGCACCTTGCTTCCGTGATGAGGACGCCCGTGCAGACCGTTCACCGGGTGAGTTCTATCAGCTTGATTTTGAAATGGCTTTTGCAACACAGGAAGATGTATTTGCTGTTGCTGAAGAGGTTCTTTACGAAACATTCAAGAAGTTTTCAAATAAAGAGGTTTCAAAGCCTCCGTTTGCCCGTATTCCGTATGCCGAGAGTATGCTCAAGTACGGTACAGACAAGCCTGACCTCCGCAATCCGCTCGTAATTGTTGAAATCAGCGATATGTTTGAGGAAACAGACTTTGCTCCGTTCCGCAAAAAGACAGTTCGTTCAATCAATGTTCCGAATGCCGCAGGTCAGTCAAAGAAATGGTTCAAGAAGATGGAGGAGTTCGCTCTTTCAATCGGCATGAAGGGCCTTGGCTATGTTAAGGTTAGAGATGACCTCACATTTGACGGTCCGATTGACAAGTTCCTTAAAGAGGGCGACCGTGAAGAACTTATCAGCCGTAACGGTTCAAAAGCAGGCGATGTAATCTACTTTATCGCCGATACTGCTCAGGAAGCTCCAAAGCTTGCGGGTCAGATCAGAACAGAGGTTGCAAAGCGTCTTGACCTTATCGATACAAGCCGTTTTGAAATGTGCTTTATCGTTGACTTCCCGATGTTTGAGAGAGATGAAGAAACAAATCAAATTATCTTCACACACAATCCTTTCTCAATGCCGCAGGGCGGTCTTGACAGCCTTCTTAACAAGGATCCCGAAGAGGTTCTTGCTTATCAGTATGATATCGTTTGTAACGGTGTTGAGCTTTCATCAGGTGCTGTTCGTAACCACGATATTGAAATTATGAAGAAAGCGTTCGAGCTTGCAGGCTACAGCGAGGATGACCTCAAGGCTAAGTTCTCCGCACTTTACAATGCGTTCCAGTACGGTGCTCCGCCGCACGCAGGTATGGCTCCGGGTGTTGACCGTATGATTATGCTCCTTACAGAGGAAGAGAACATCAGAGAAGTTATTGCATTCCCGATGAACTCCAATGCTCAGGATCTTCTCCTCGGTTCACCGGGTGAGGTAACAGAACAGCAGCTCCGTGAGGTTCATATTAAATTAAGATAAAAACTGCATTTGCAGTCATATATTCAAACTCAAAGGGCGAGTTATATATTATATGACTTGCCCTATTTTCTTTAAAAAGGACGGTTTTTATGGTAACAAGAGAAGATGTTGAAAACATTGCGTTGCTTTCAAAGCTTTTTGTTCCCGAAGAGGAGCTTGACGGCCTTACAAAGTCAATGCAGGAAATCATAGATTTTGCCGACACAATCAATAACGCTCCGACAGACGGCGAGGAGTTTGACGATATTAACAATCTGTCAAATGTTTTTCGTGAGGATGAGGTTGTTGAGTCCTACGATACAAAGGAGATTCTTTCAAATGCTCCCGAGCAGGCAGAGGATCACTTCCTTGTAAGAAACAGAGAGTAAGGCGGTGTAAAAATGGGTTCTATTGAAAAAATTCATGAAATGCTTGTGTCAAAAGAGTGTTCATGTACCGAGCTTACAAAAAGCTATCTTGATGAAATCGAAAAGGCTGACGGCGAGCTTAACGCATATGTTAATGTAACAGGCGAGGAGGCTCTGAAAACTGCCGAGGCTGTTGACAGAAAAATTGCCTCAGGCGAGGAAATCGGTATGCTCGAGGGTGTTCCGATGACGCTCAAGGACAATATTTCAACAAAGGGAATTGAAACAACCTGTTGTTCAAAAATTCTCACAGGCTATAAGCCGATTTATAACGCAACCGTTTGGGAAACTCTTGCAGGCGAAAACGCAGTTATGCTCGGCAAGACGAATATGGACGAGTTCGCAATGGGCTCTTCATGCGAAACATCATACTTTGGCGGTGCAATGAATCCGTTTGATTCAAACTATGTTTCAGGCGGTTCATCAGGCGGTGTTGCAAGTGCGGTAGGCGCAAACATTGCCGCTTACGGTCTTGGCTCTGATACAGGCGGATCAATCCGTCAGCCGGCATCATTCTGCGGTATTGTAGGTCTTAAACCTACTTACGGTGCGGTTTCCCGTTACGGACTTATCGCATATGCAAGTTCACTTGACCAGATTGGACCGATTACAAAGTCTGTTGAGGACGCTGCAATTGTTTTTGATGCAATTTCAAAGAGAGATGAAAAAGATTCAACCTCAAAGGGCTTTGTCGGTGACACTTATTCAAAACTCAACAATGACATCAAGGGCATGAAAATCGGTATTGCAAAGGAATATCTTGAGGGTGTCCGTGACGATGTAAAAGAGGCTGTCTTAAAGGCTGCCGATATCTACAAGTCAATGGGCGCAGAGATTGTTTACTTTGACCTGCCGGAACTCAAATTTGCCCTTCCTGTTTACTATATCATCGCCTGTGCCGAGGCATCTTCAAACCTTGGCAGATACGACGGTATCCGTTTCGGTTACAAAACCGAGCATTACAACGGCACTCACGATATGGTCTGCCGTACCCGTTCGGAGGGATTCGGCGAAGAGGTTAAACGCAGAATCCTCCTCGGTACTTATGTTCTTTCCGCAGGTTACTATGACGCTTATTACAAAAAGGCTCAGAATCTTCGTGGAACTATCGTTAAGGCATTCAACAACGCATTTGAAAAGTGCGATGTAATCCTTGCTCCGACAGTTCCTATGACAGCATTTGAAAAGGGACACGCTGTAAGCGATCCGATTGAAACCTATCTTACGGATATCTGCACTGTACCTGTCAATATTGCAGGTCTGCCGGGTGTTTCGGTTCCGTGCGGATTCAACGCAAAGGGTATGCCGATTGGTATGCAGCTTATCGGCAAGAGCTTCGGCGAGGCTGAAATTCTTAATGCGGCATACAAATATCAGCAGGCTGCTGCTGAAAACTTTAAGGATACAAAGTGGGGTGTTAAGCTGTGAGTTACGAATTAGTTGCGGGTTTTGAAACCCATATTGAGCTTGCCACAAAGACAAAAATCTTCTGCGGCTGTACTACAAAATTCGGCGGTGCGCCAAACAGCCATTGCTGTCCCGTGTGTATCGGTCTGCCGGGAACACTTCCAAAGCTTAACCGTGAGGTAGTTCGCTATGCAATCCGTGCAGGTCTTGCAGTTCACGGTGAAATCGCAGAGATTTCAAAAATGGACAGAAAGAACTACTGCTATCCCGACCTTTCAAAGGCTTATCAGATCAGCCAGCTTTATGCTCCGCTTATTATAGGCGGTTATGTTGAGCTTTCAAACGGCAGAAAAATCCGTTTGCACCACATTCACATCGAAGAGGACGCAGGAAAGCTCATTCATCAGCACGGCGACACATATGTTGACTATAACCGTGGCGGTGTTCCTCTTATCGAAATCGTTTCAGAGCCTGACATTCGTTCAATTGACGAGGCGAGAGAGTATGTTGAAAAGCTTCAGCAGGTTATGCGTTACATCGGAATTTCCGACTGTAAGATGCAGGAAGGCTCAATGCGTTGCGATGTAAACATTTCGGTTCGTCCAAAGGGCAGCGAAAAGCTTGGTACAAGAACCGAAATTAAAAATATGAACTCAATCAACAACATAGCAAAGGCTATGGAGTATGAGTATGAAAGACAGGTTGACCTTATTGAAAACGGCGGAAGTGTTGTTCAGGAAACCCTCCGTTATGACGACACAACCAACACAACATCTTCAATGAGAAGTAAAGAGGACGCTCACGATTACCGTTATTTCCGTGATCCCGACCTTGTTACTATCCATGTTCCGAAAGATGTTGTTGAAGAAATCAAGGCTGCAATGCCTGAGCTTCCTGCCGACAAGTGCAGAAGATATATTGACGAACTTGCAATCCCCGAAAAGGATGCACAGCTTCTTACAAAGTACCGCAAAATCAGTGAGTATTTTGACAAGGCTTGCGAGGGCGTTAAGTCACCAAAGACAGTTTCAAACTTCATTATCGGTCAGATTTTCCGCAGAACAGAAACCGAGGCTGACAAGGAAATTTTTGATGTTGCGGTTACTCCGGAACAGCTTAACGAGCTTGTAAAACTTCTTGACAGCGGTAAAATCCGCAACAACCTTGCAAAGGCAACGCTTGAAAAAATGCTTGACAGCGGCAAGGGTGCTCTTGAATTTATCAGCGAAAGCGATATGGGCGGTCTTGACGAAAACGCACTCAACGATTTGTGCAAGCAGGCTGTTGAGAGCAATCCAAAGGCTGTTGAGGACTATAAGAACGGCAAGGAAAAGGCGATTAAGTCGCTTGTCGGAAATGTTATGAAGAACAGCAGAGGCAAGGCAGATCCTGCTCTTGCAGAGTCAAAAATCAAGGAACTTATCGGCTGATAACTTAAACCTTCACGGGGGTGTGTCTTATGAAAGAAAAAATCAAAGTAACGGCAGTTGTAATGTTTCTCGGAGTTATATTTTCGGGAATTTTGGTTGCATACAAGCTGGTTAATACGATTATCCCGTCATTTGACGGCGGATCGGCATCGGTATTCGACTATCTGCTAATCGTGACTGTCACCGTTTCAATGGTGCTGAAGCTCGCAGTAGGTTCAATGGGACTGAGAGCCGTTTCAAAAAAGACATCACCGCCGGATATGCAAAAAATGTTGAAAACTTCGGGCAAACTCGCAGTAGTGCTTGTGCTTATCGGAGTGCTGAACATCATATTTAATGTTGTCAACGGACAGGTTGTTTTTGTGATTGATGTGTTCGACATAGCAACCGATATTCTCCTCGGTTTTGTGTATATACTTGCCTCCGCAAGTGTTCGTGCCGGCAGAGAATAAGTTCGGATTCAGATTAACCTTATAAAAAATTAACGGTTGGATTTACGAAAATAGTAATCCAACCGTTTTTGTTTTTGTAATTTTTCTTTTAGAACCGTAGGGGCGGATATCATCCGCCCGCTAAGTAATGGCATAAAATTCATGATGAAAATAAACTGTATAAATGAGATACAGTTACCGAAATAATACAGTTGAAAAGAGGTCAGCATTGCTGACCTCTTTTGTACATAATTATTATCTACACGAACTGTGTGTGACACTCGCATTAGTCAACCTTTGGCAAGCCGTCAAAGCCCTGCTGGAGGTCGGCGTCTGTCGGAATGTAGTCGCTCATTTCGCCGTCATTATACTTCTGATAAGCAACCATATCAAAGTAGCCTGTACCTGTAAGACCGAAGAGAATTGTCTTTTCTTCGCCTGTTTCTTTGCACTTGAGAGCCTCGTCAATTGCAACTCTGATTGCGTGACTGCTTTCGGGAGCAGGAAGAATACCTTCAACTCTTGCAAACTGCTCTGCTGCTGCAAATACGCTTGTCTGCTCAACTGCTCTTGCCTCCATAAGACCGTCATGATACAGCTGAGAAAGTGTTGAACTCATACCGTGGAAACGAAGTCCGCCTGCGTGGTTGGCTGACGGAATAAATCCGCTGCCGAGCGTGTACATCTTTGCGAGAGGACAAATCATACCTGTGTCGCAGAAGTCATATGCAAACTTACCTCTTGTAAGGCTTGGGCATGATGCCGGCTCAACAGCGATAAACTTGTAGTCATTTTCGCCACGGAGCTTTTCACCCATAAACGGAGAGATAAGACCGCCGAGGTTTGAACCGCCGCCTGCACAGCCGATGATGATGTCAGGCTTTACATTGTATTTGTCGAGCGCCGCCTTTGCCTCAAGACCGATAACCGACTGATGAAGAAGTACCTGATTAAGCACACTTCCGAGTACATAACGGTAGCCGTCTGTATGAGTTGCAACCTCAACAGCCTCAGAAATAGCACAGCCAAGGCTTCCTGTTGTACCGGGGTGAGCCTCAAGAATCTTTCTGCCGACTTCCGTTGTTGTTGACGGTGACGGAGTAACGCTTGCACCGTAGGTTCTCATAACCTCTCTTCTGAAAGGCTTTTGCTCGTATGAAACCTTTACCATAAATACCTTGCAGTCAAGGCCGAAATATGAACAAGCCATTGAAAGGGCAGTACCCCACTGACCTGCGCCTGTTTCGGTTGTAACACCTTTAAGTCCCTGCTTTTTAGCGTAGTAAGCCTGAGCAATTGCGCTGTTGAGCTTGTGGCTTCCGCTTGTGTTGTTGCCCTCGAATTTGTAGTAAATCTTTGCGGGAGTGTCAAGAGCCTTTTCAAGAAAATATGCTCTTATAAGCGGAGATGGACGGTACATTTTATAGAAGTTCTGAATTTCTTCCGGAATGTCAATGTATGCGTCTGTATCGTCAAGCTCCTGGTCAATAAGCTCATCACAGAACACGGGAGCAAGGTCTGCGTGTGTCATAGGCTTGAGTGTTGCAGGGTTTAAAAGCGGTGCAGGCTTGTTTTTCATATCTGCACGAACATTGTACCATTTTGTCGGGATTTCGCTTTCGTCAAGGTATATTTTGTATGGAATTTTGTTTTCAGCCACTAAAATGACCTCCTTGGAATAATATTTCTCTGTAAATCTTATGTAAGTTGATTTTGAAATTTTGCAGGAATTATTTTACATCCTGCATACTTCTGTAATATTGTACCACAAATAAAAGGCTTTGTCACGCAAATTTGTAAAAATTTATTTTGGCATACAAAACCTATATTTTTATTTACACTCTTTTTACAATTGACAAACAGCGTATTTTACAAAACAGTCATAGACTGATGTTGTACGAAAGAGGTACACAAATGATATGAATTTAAGGAGAAAATTCAAATGAAATCTATGACTAAAAAAATTACGGCAACAGCATTATTCGGTGTTCTTGCAGTTTCTGCATTTGCAGGCTGCGGCGGTGCAGGCTCTTCATCAAACGGTTCATCCGACGCAGGTTCGGATGCCGCAAAGTTTGACGCATCAAAAACAATCTCTGTTGTAACAAGAGAAGAAGGCTCAGGCACGAGAGATGCATTCACAGAGCTTACAGGCGTTCTTGTTAAGGACGGCGACAACAAGACAGACAACACAACTACTTCGGCTGTAACAATCAACAGCACAGAGGCTGTTATCACAAATGTTAAGGATAACGAGGCGGCAATCGGTTACATTTCACTCGGTTCACTCAACGATACAGTAAAGGCTCTTAAAATCGGCGGTGTTGAGGCAACAGCCGATAATGTAAAGTCAGGCGACTATGCAGTAAGCCGTCCGTTCAACATTGCTTACAAGGGCGAACTCAGCGATGCTGCTCAGGATTTTGTTGATTACATAATGAGCTCAGACGGTCAGAAGATTGTTTCGGACAACGGTTATGTAACAGTTGCGGAAAATGCCGCATACAGCGGTAAGAAGCCGTCAGGCAAAATCAGCGTAGCAGGTTCATCTTCGGTATCACCTGTAATGGAAAAGCTTGCCGAGGCTTATCAGAAGGTAAACACAAACGCTAAGGTTGAAATCCAGACATCCGACTCATCGGCAGGTATGCAGTCAGCTATGGGCGGTACATGTGATATCGGTATGGCGTCACGTGACCTTAAAGATGAGGAAAAGAGCGCACTCAAGGTTGAAACAATCGCAAAAGACGGTATCGCAGTAATCGTAAACAATGCAAACACATGTGATGACCTCACACTTGATCAGGTAAAATCAATTTACACAGGTGAAACAACTGTTTGGAGTGACATAATTAAATGAGATTAAACAGATTTCGTGAAAAGGCAATGCAGGGGGTTTTCTTCCTCACAGCTGTAACAAGTATAGCGGCGGTTGTCATAATCTGTATATTCTTATTCTGTAACGGTGTTCCTGCAATGGCAGAAATAGGCTTCTTTGATTTCGTAGGCGGACAGAAATGGGCGCCTACGAATGTGCCTGCATCATATGGAATTTTTGATATGATTATCGCAAGCATATATGTTACTGCGGGAGCAATCATAATCGGTGTTCCGATAGGAATTCTCACAGCAGTATTTCTTGCAAGATTTTGCCCTGCACCGCTTTACAAGGTGCTTAAACCGGCAACAGAGCTTTTGGCAGGTATCCCGTCAATTGTTTACGGCTTCTTCGGACTTATGGTTGTTGTACCGTTCATCCGTGATAACTTCGGCGGTAACGGTTCAAGCTGGCTTGCGGCGTCAATCGTACTCGGAGTTATGATTCTTCCGACAATCATCGGTGTGTCAGAGTCGGCAATCAAGGCAGTTCCCGAAAGCTACTACGAAGGTGCTCTGGCACTTGGTGCAACAAAGGAAAGAAGTGTGTTCAAGACAATTCTTCCGGCATCAAAATCAGGCGTTCTTGCAGGAGTTGTTCTCGGCATAGGCAGAGCGTTGGGCGAAACAATGGCAGTTGTACTCATTGCAGGCAATCAGGTTCAGATTCCGCACAGCGTTACGGACGGACTTCGTACCCTGACCGCAAACATTGTTCTTGAAATGGGTTATTCAACAGGCTTGCACCGTCAGGCACTTATTGCAACGGGTGTTGTTCTGTTCGTATTTGTTCTGCTCATCACACTTTCAATGCAGGCTATAAAGAGTAGGAGTGAAAAGCGTGGCTAACAGCGATAACATAAAAAACGATGCCGCTTTGGTTGATGTGTCACAGCTTAAGGCAATCAACAAAGTATCGTTTAAACAGAGAATGAAAGCCTACAAAAGAAAGCCCCTTTCACTTGTACTGCTCATTCTTGTAGGTCTTGCGGCGGCACTTTCTGCGGCGGCTCTCATATTTATCATTGCCTATGTTCTTGTGCGAGGTGTTCCGAACCTTACCCCCGAGCTGTTCTCACTTGAGTACAACAGCGACAATGTATCGTGTATGCCGTCAATTATCAACACAATTGTTCTTACGCTTGTAACCCTTATAATTTCCGTACCGTTCGGTGTGGGAGCGGCAATCTATCTTGCCGAGTATGCAAAGCGCGGCAACAAGCTTGTTAAGGTAATCAGAACAATGGCAGAAACCCTTGCCGGTATTCCGTCAATTGTTTACGGTCTTTTCGGTATGCTTTTCTTTGTGTATGCCCTTAACTGGGGTTATTCACTTCTTGCCGGTGCATTTACGCTTGCAATTATGGTACTTCCCACAATTATGCGTACAACAGAGGAGGCACTTCTCACAGTTCCCGATTCATACCGTGAGGGCAGTTACGGACTCGGTTCGGGCAAGCTCAGAACAATTATGAGAATTATTCTTCCGAGTGCGATGCCCGGTATTCTTGCCGGAATCATTCTTGCTGTCGGCAGAATAGTTGGCGAAACAGCCGCACTTATTTATACTTACGGTTCGGCAACAGGCTATGCGGCAGGCCCTCTCAATTCGGGACGTTCACTTGCCGTTCATATGTATGTACTTACCAACGAAGGACTTCATACAGATCAGGCATGGGGTACCGCAGTTGTACTTCTTGTACTTGTTTTTGCAATCAATACACTCTCGGCATTTGTTGCAAAGAAACTCGGAAACAACAAGAAGTAACAGGAAAGGATAATTATTTTACAATGGATAAATTTACCATAGAAAACATGAATCTTTACTACGGAAAATTTCATGCGTTAAAGGATGTAAATATCCGTATGAAGAAAAACAGAATCACAGCCTTCATCGGTCCGTCAGGCTGCGGTAAGTCAACTCTTTTAAAGTCGCTCAACCGAATGAACGACCTTGTTGAGGGTTGTAAGATAACAGGCGACATTCGCCTTGACAACGAGGATATTTACGGAGATATGGATGTGAATATCCTCCGCAAAAGGGTTGGTATGGTATTCCAGAAAGCCAATCCGTTCCCGATGAGCATTTACGATAACATCGCTTTTGGTCCTCGCACACACGGAATCAAAAGCAAGAAAGAACTTGACAGGATTGTTGAAGAATCCTTGCGTGACGCCGCAATCTGGGATGAGCTTAAAGACAGACTCAAAAAGAGCGCTCTCGGTCTTTCGGGCGGTCAGCAACAAAGACTTTGTATTGCAAGAGCACTTGCCGTAAAACCCGAAGTTCTGCTTATGGACGAGGCAACTTCTGCACTTGATCCTATTTCAACGGGTAAAATTGAGGAGCTTTGTCTTAAACTGAAAAACGATTATACAATCGTTATGGTAACACATAATATGCAGCAGGCTTTGCGTATTTCAGATGAAACAGCGTTCTTTTTACTCGGTGAAATGGTTGAATGTAATTCAACCGACGCAATTTTCTCAAATCCGCAGGATAAGCGTACCGAAGAATACATTACGGGAAGGTTTGGCTAATGAGAGAATATTTTGATAAAGAGCTTACACAGCTTAACGACAGCCTTATTGAAATGGGCGGACTTGTTGAACAGGCAATCAAAAATACAATGAAGATGATTGTTGACGGCGAAGATTTGCTTGATATCGCAAGAGAACACGAAAATCGTATTAACGAGGCGGAAAAATCTATTCAAAGCAGATGTCTGCACCTTCTTCTTCATCAGGCACCGGTTGCACACGACCTCAGATATGTCTCCGCCGCACTCAAAATGATTACCGACCTTGAGAGAATCGGCGATCAGGCAGTTGATATTGCTGAAATGTCTGTTTACATCAAGGACAAAAAGCAGGTGTTCAATCTTACTCACATTTTGGAAATGGGAGACAATGCCTCAAAAATGGTAACGGAGGCTATTGACGCTTTTGTTAAGAGCGATATTGAGGTTGCCAAAAAGGTAGCCCGTCAGGATGATATCGTTGACGAACTTTTTAACCGTTCAAAGAACGAAACGGTTGAACTCATTCATAAGAATAAGGAACTCGGCTCAGAGGCTCTCGATATCGTTATGATTGCAAAGTATCTTGAAAGAATTGCAGACCATGCGGTTAATGTGGCAGAGTGGGTTGCTTTTTCAATTACAGGCAGCTGCGATTTGTCCGACTGATATATTTTGCTTAACAAACGGGAGCATAGCTGTATGCTCCTGATTTTTGTTTTATTAAACTTTACATTTTTGCAAAAAAAGTCTATAATTATGGCGGATGTTTCGATTTTAATTTAAGTGCAGATGCCCCTTTGCGGTGCATTTAAATACACATTTGTTGAGGGAGAGTATTAGATGTTAATTTACATTGTTGAAGATGATACCGATATCAGAGAGCTTGAATCTTATGCCATGAAAAGCAGCGGATATGAGGTTCAGAGCTTTGGTGAAAGCAAAAGCTTTTTTAAGGCTTGTACAGCCGAAATTCCTCAGCTTGTAATTCTTGATGTTATGTTACCCGATTTTGACGGACTTTCCGTGCTTGAAAAAATGCGCAGGGATGCCGTGACAAAAAATGTTCCCGTTATCCTTGTTACTGCTAAGGGCAGTGAAATGGACAAGGTCAAAGGTCTTGACATGGGTGCCGATGACTATATTACAAAACCTTTTTCAGTCCTTGAGCTTATTTCAAGAGTCCGTGCAATCCTCCGCAGATGTTCTGTTGATGACAGACAGGATGTAATAAAGCTCGGTCAGATTGTTTTTGACGATTCCAAGCACATTGTAACAAGCTGCGGTGAGGAATGTAACCTCACCTTCAAAGAATACGAACTTTTAAAGTATCTTCTCAAAAATAAAGGAATGGCGCTTACCCGTGAAAATATCATTCTCAATGTGTGGGGATATGATTTTGAGGGCGAGAGCAGAACGGTTGATATGCACATTACAACCCTCAGGCAAAAACTCGGCAGCTGCGGAAACCTTATCAAAACCGTGAGAAATGTCGGATATAAGGCGGGGGAATAAAGTGAAACTGAGTAAAAAGCTTTTAAAAAACTTTTCGGTTATCGCTGTTGTGTCCATTCTTCTGACGGCTGTTTTTTCAACAGCCGCTTTCTGGTTTGTGTTTTCCGATGAACAAGAGGCAGAGGTTCGGCAATATACCGATAAAATCCTCGGCGTTTATAATTCCGACAGCGAAATCGACCTTTCAAAATATTACGGGATAGGCGATTTTCGTGTCACTCTCATAAAAAGTGACGGTTCGGTCGTATCCGACAGCGTTGACACAGATGTTAGTTCTATGCCGAATCACAGCGACCGCCCCGAATTTGAACAGGCAATCAAGGACGGCAACGGTTCAAGCCACAGAATGTCGGAAACTTTGAATAAAATCACTTACTATTATGCAGAAAAAACCGCAGACGGTTCTGTAATCCGTGTTGCAAAGACAATTGACAGCATTTACGGAATTTTTCTTTTTGTTATTCCGTCAATTCTTATAATTATGATAGGTGTATTTGTTGTCTGTACAATTCTGGCAAAGCGTTCCACAAAGAAAATCGTTGAACCGATTAAGGAAATGGCGGACAACGGCAGCGGTTCGCCGTATGATGAGCTTTTGCCGCTCTCACAGAAAATTGCAAGCCAGCAAAGACAAATCAAGCGTCAGATGCGCAGACTGCAGTTTGAAAAGGATAAAATTTCAACGCTTATCGAAAATATGGCGGAGGGCTTTATTCTTATTGATGTTGACAAAAAGGTGCTTATGAGCAACTATTCGGCATCGAAGCTTCTCGGTGCCGATGATGACGGTGTTACCGACAAAACTTTGATTGCGTTTTCACGCAACGAGGTTCTTAACGATTGCGTTGACAAGGCTCTTTCGGGCGAGAGTAAAAACGGCGACACAACCGTAAAAGGAAGAGCATTGCAGATTATCACCAATCCTGTTTATTCAAACGGCGAAAAAAACGGTGCAATCTGTCTTATAATTGATGTTTCGGCTAAGAAAAAGGCTGAAAAAATGCGCCGTGAATTCACGGCAAATGTAACGCATGAGCTGAAAACTCCGTTGACTTCAATTTCGGGCTATGCGGAAATCATTGCAAGCGGTCTTGTAAAGCCCGATGATATCCCGAATTTTGCAAATAAAATTCACAAGGAATCGGGCAGACTTCTCTCTCTTATAAGCGATATTATGGAGCTTTCACAGCTTGATGAAAAATTCAGCGATGAAGAATTTGCCCCTGTTGACCTTGCAGGGGTTGCGGTCGAGGTTGCCGAGGATCTCCGTTCAAATGCCGAAAAGCACGGAATTACAATTACTGTTGATACAAAAACTGCCGTCATAAACGGCAACCGTAATCAGATTTACGAACTTATTTACAATCTTTGTGACAATGCAATCCGTTACAACCGTGAAAACGGTTCGGTAAAAATCATAACGGGTGATGATAATGAACATCCGTTTGTTAAAGTTGCCGACACGGGAATCGGTATCCCCGAAAAGCACCACAAGCGTGTGTTTGAACGCTTTTACCGTGTTGATAAGAGCCGTTCAAAGGAAACAGGCGGCACGGGTCTTGGACTTGCAATTGTCAAGCACATTACCGAAAGACACGGCGGAGAGATTTCTCTTGAAAGCAGTGAACAGGGAACAACATTTACCGCAAGGTTCTGATGTGAAGTCTGTTTACTTTATTTTACAAACAAAACAAATTTTAAGCGATACTGCGCACACTGTGTTGTGCAGTGTCGTTTTTTTATTGCCCAAGCAATGTGCTTTTACAAATCTCACATAAAAAATACTCCGTTTTGACAAATTTCAAAGATATTCGCCAAGCTTTCAGACTTTACAAATTCTTTACAATTCATTGACAATCCTATGACTTTAGTTTAATATTATTGATGATAAAGGAGAGTATGTATTTATGGATTTGTTTATGGTTTTACAACTGCTCTGCGGTCTGGCGCTCTTTTTGTTCGGTATGAATTCAATGGGCGACGGTCTTGAGAGTCTTTCCGGCGGTAAGCTTGAAAAAACTCTGGAAAAAATGACTAACAGCACCATGAAAGGATTCATTCTCGGTGCGGCGGTTACTGCGGTGATTCAGTCCTCTTCGGCAACAACCGTTATGGTTGTCGGCTTTGTAAACTCGGGAATTATGAAGCTCCGCCAGGCAATCGGTATTATTATGGGTGCCAATGTCGGCACAACAATCACTTCTTGGATTCTCAGCCTTTCGGGTATTGAGGGCGACAGCTTGGTTATGCAGCTTTTAAAGCCGTCGTCTTTCTCTGCCGTGTTTGCCTTTGTAGGAATTATTCTTCTTATGTTCTGCAATTCTGAAAAGAAGAAGCATCTCGGCACAATTTGCCTCGGATTCGGTATTCTTATGGTTGGTATGGATCAGATGAGTGCGGCTGTTGAACCGCTTTCGGATGATCCGACATTCACAGGCTTCCTCACACTCTTTAACAACCCTGTATTCGGTATTCTTGCCGGCGCATTGCTGACCGCAATTATACAAAGCTCAAGCGCCTCTGTCGGTATTTTGCAGGCATTGTCCAAAACAGGCGCAATCAGCTATTCAATGGCAATCCCGATTGTTATGGGACAGAATATAGGCACTTGCGTAACCGCACTTATTTCCTGTATCGGTGCAAAGAAAAACGCAAAGCGTGCCGCATTTGTACATCTTTACTTCAATATTATCGGCACACTAGTAATTTGTGCATTGTTCTACGGTTCTAACCTCTTTATCAACTACGGTTTTCTTGACGATATCGTAGGTCCGGAGAATGTTGCGGTTATCCACACAGCATTCAATCTGCTTGCAACTGCAATTCTTCTTCCGTTCAACAAGTATCTTGAAAAGCTTGCCTGCCTTACAATCAAGGACAAGGACGAGGATTCGGATGTTCCGTTCCTCGATGAGCGTTTTCTCAACACTCCCTCTGTTGCAACAGAGCGTGCAAAGTCACTTGCTGAAAAAATGGCTCGTCTTTCTGAGGGTACGCTCCTCGGCGCACTTGAACTTGTTGACCATTATGACGAAAAGGTTGCGGAAACAATTCATGAAAACGAGGATATGATTGATTCCTATGAGGATGTTATTTCAACATATCTTGTAAAGCTCAGTTCCAAACAGCCTTCGGCTGACGACAACAAAACTATTCAGCTCATTCTTCACACAATCGGTGATTTTGAGCGTATCAGCGATCATGCGGTAAGCATTGTAAAGGTTGCTCAGGAAATTCACGAAAAGAACATTTCGTTCTCAAAAGAGGCGAAAGCAGGTCTTGCCGTTATGGTTGACGCACTTCGTGAAATTATCAACAACGCTACTGTTGCTTTTGTTGATAATGACCTTGCACTTGCCTCAAAGGTTGAACCGCTTGAACAGGTTATCGACCGCCTGCGTGACAAGCTTAAAGACGCCCATGTTAAGCGTCTTACAAACGGTACCTGTACAATCGAACTCGGTTTTGTATTCTCTGACCTTATCACAAATATTGAGAGAGTTTCCGACCATTGCTCAAACATTGCAATCGGTGTTATTGAAATCAACCGCAACGGCTACGACGCACACGAATATCTCCACGAACTCAAAAATTCAGACGATATTCAGTACAACGCAGATTACAAGGCTTACAAGCAGAAGTACACACTTCCAAAGGAAGCTCTGTCTGTACGAGAGATTTCCGTAGGCGTTCCCGTAAACTAAACAAATCTTTTTATAAAATTAAGGGCTGTCGAAAAACAAAAGGTTTTACGACAGCCAATTTTTTTGCGTGTGAAAGATTTACCTGCGGATTTTTATGCGGTCAGCTTTCGCTTCCGTTAAATACGGAAAAATCCGAGAAGAATTGCAAAGTAGTGAAACACACTTCCTGCAACCGTGAACAAGTGCCATATCGAGTGAAAATATTTTACCTTTTTAATTGCGTAAAATATAATCCCCACCGTGTAGAATATTCCGCCGATTATGAGGAAGATTCCCGAAATTGACGGCATATGCTCCATAAGCGGTTTTATTGCAAAGATTATTACCCAACCCATTCCGATGTAGCAGAATATTGACGGAATCCTTGCTTTTTCAAGGTTGATTGAGTTCATAACTATTCCGAAAATTGCCGATGCCCACACAATTCCGAACAGAATCCAACCGGTCACACCATTGAGGTAGTAAAGAGTAATCGGCGTGTATGTTCCTGCAATCAGCAGAAAAATTGTGTTGTGATCCATTATCCGAAAAAATGCTTTTACCTTTTCATTTGTGAAAGAATGATACAGAGTTGACATTGTGTAGAGTATGATGAGCGATGCACCGTAAATGCAAGAGCTGACAACACCCCACGCATTTGTGTGGATTGCCGCCGTAACGATAAGTACAACCGTTCCCGCAATCGAAAGACCTGCACCGATTCCGTGTGATACAGAGTTGAAAATTTCTTCCCCGAGTGTATATTTTCTTTTGAACTTTGCCAAGATGAACCTCCAAAAAATAATCTGTACTAATATTATAAATCATTCCTGCACATATTCAAGATGATTCGTAATGCAAAATATTTCAATAGATTTTACATTTCATCAAAAACGGTTTTGGTTATTCAAAATTCGCAGATTTATTGGTTTGTAATTCAAACTTGTTGAATTTTTATAACATATTGACACAAGAATATTTTGTGTAGTATAATTTGCGTAATTTATTTGGCTATAGGAGGAGCGCTTATGCTCAGAATAGAACATTTAACTAAAAAATACGGTGACAAAAAGGCTGTTGACGATTTGTCACTTCATATTCAAAAGGGCGAGATTTACGGCTTTATCGGACACAACGGTGCAGGAAAGACAACAACAATCAAATCCTGCTGTGGAATTCTCAACTTTGACGAGGGCGAAATCTATGTTGACGGTGTGTCGGTAAAAGAAAAACCTCTCGAATGTAAGCGCAAAATTGCTTACATTCCCGACAATCCCGATTTGTATGAGTTTATGACAGGTATTAAGTACCTCAATTTTATTGCCGATATTTTCGGAATCAGCCAGTCTGACCGTCAGGCAAGAATCAGTAAATATGCTGAAATGTTTGAAATAAAAAATGCACTTGCTCAGACAATTGACGGCTATTCTCACGGTATGAAACAAAAACTTGCAATTGTTTCCGCACTCATACATAACCCAAAGCTTATCATTATGGATGAACCTTTTGTAGGTCTTGACCCAAAATCATCCCACCTTCTCAAAACTTTGATGAGAGAGATGTGCGATAACGGCGGTGCGATTTTCTTCTCAACCCATGTGCTTGAAGTTGCCGAAAAGCTTTGCGACAAGGTTGCTATCATCAAAAGCGGCAAACTTATCAAGTCGGGTACAATGGATGAGGTCAAGGGCGATGATTCGCTTGAAGATGTATTCCTTGAACTGGAGGAGAAAGATGCTTAAAACCTTAATTAAACTCCAATTTCAAAAGGCACTTGCACGGTACACCGCAAATTCGTCAAACAAGAAAAAGAACGGCAAAAAAAGTTCGTTTAACTCACCTGCTGTTTATCTTGCTCTTCTCGCTTTTGTCGGTGTTGTATTTGCATTTATGTTCTACAATATGTTCAGCATGATGGCACCTATGCTTGCAACATCGGGATTCAGTTGGTTGTATTTTCTCTATGTTATGGGTGCGTCGTTTGTAATCAGCACAATAGGCTGTATTTTCCTTTCACTCTCACAGCTTTATGAGGCAAAGGATAATGAACTTTTGCTTTCAATGCCTATTCCGCCTCGCAGTATTCTCTTTTGCAGAATGTTGCCACTGTATGCACAAAATCTTCTCTTTTGTGCACTTGTACAGGTCCCTGCTTTTGCGGCCTATGCAACAAATGCGTCTGTTTCGGCTTCGCTTGTAGTAAGTCAGATTGTGATTCTGCTTTTAGTTCCGCTTTTAAGCCTGAGCGTTTCGTGCATTCTCGGCTGGCTGATTGCATTTGTAACATCAAGGACAAGACATAAAAATGTTGTGACAATCGTATTTTCACTTGTTTTCTTTGCACTGTATTTTTACCTTTATTATCAGGCAGAGGACCTTGTAAAAACACTCGCTGCAAATTCAATTGGCATCGGTGCAAATATAATGGATAGTGCATATCCGCTTTATCTCACAGGACTTGGCGCATCGGGCGACTTGTTGCCGCTTTTTGGTGTTGCTGTCGTAATTATTGCGTTCTTTGCAGTTGTTTATGCGGTGCTTTCTCACAGTTTCATAAAGCTTGCAACAGCGAAAAAGGGTGCGAAGAAAGCCGTGTATAAGGAGAAAACTTTGAAAGTAAGTTCTGCATCAAAGGCGCTTTTACGCAAAGAAAGAATGATGTTCACAGGCAACGCGACCTATATGCTTAACAGCGGACTCAGTGCGTTAATTATGGTAGGCGGAACCATTTATGCGGTGTTCCAGCTTAATACGCTGAAGCAATTTCCAAGTACATTGATTGAAATGATTTCAGTATATCTTCCACTTGTGATTGCCTTTGTGATTTCAATGGGACCGATTTCTGCGGCATCAATTTCAATGGAAGCTAAAAACCTTTGGCTTATGCAGTCGCTTCCTGTATCACCGTTGCAGGTGCTTACGCAAAAGCTGAAACTTCACTTTATTGTAAACGGTGTTGTTTCACTTGTACCCTCGGTTGTTCTCTCAATAATGCTCGGAATGAAACCGGTTAATATTATTATCACAATTCTTATTCCGATAATTTTCTCGTTGTTCTCGGGACTTCTCGGACTTATGTTTGACCTGAAAAAGCCAAAGCTTGACTGGAATACAACCGCTGAGGCAGTAAAACAGAGTGCAAGCGTTATGCTTTCATTGTTGATTTCAGTTCTTGCCGTATGCGTACCTGCTATTGCGTATCCGATTCTTCTCAGCTTTGAAATCAAAATTTCGACTGAAATTTTCCTCGCCTGCACAGCATTTTATTTTATCCTCATCAGCCTTCCAATCTGGTATTGGATTAAGAATAAAGGTACAAAGGTTTTCGCAAATCTTTAAAATAAAAATCTAATACATTTTTTTAGAACAGCCTTTTGGCTGTTCTTTTTTTACACAGTTATGTTCTAAAAAATAACAATTATTGATTATTTGCACAAAAAGCTCTTTACAAATAAAACAAATTGTACTATTATTAAATAAAATAATTGTATGAGGTGACAATAGATGAGAAAATTTAGAACATTAGCTATTGCGGTAACACTGGGATTGCTCCTTACATTTTCGGGATGTTCCCAAGCATCAGAGTCAAGCAATACTGTTGATGACATTGTTTCGTCTGTTTTTGAAGACGAAACAACTGCCGAAGTGACTACGGAAGAGCCGACAACCGAAGAACCTACAACGGAAGAGCTGACCACCGAGAAACCGACTGAAAAGCCTACAGAAAAACCTACTCAGAAACCCACTAAAAAACCTGTAAAAAAGGTTGTAGAAAAGCATGAGGATAAGTCGTCACAGGCTGAAACAACGCTCGAATTTACAAATGTTACATCAAGCGTAAGTGCAGGTTCGTTTGCGAGCGTTAGTATTCACGGCGCTCCAAACACAACATATTCAATCACAGTTGTGTATAACAGCGGAATATCAAAGGCAAGCGGACTTGAAGATGTTACTTCAGACAGCAATGGCTACGCATCGTGGTCTTGGAAAGTCGGCACAAGAACAAAATCGGGAACTTATCCGATAACCGTTTCAGGCGGCGGTCAGAGTGAGAGCACTTCATTCAGTGTTTATTAAAAATCCAAATTAAGAATAAACCTCCGAAAATTTGCAGATAATATTTGCAGAATGTTTCGGAGGTAATTTTTATGAGTAATAATATGGACTTGAGTTATGAGATGTTTTGCTATCAGTGTGAGCAGACTGCGAACGGAAAGGGTTGCACACGGCTCGGTGTTTGCGGAAAAACTCCCGAAATTGCAAATCTTCAGGATTTACTTATCTTTCAGCTGAAGGGCATAAGCTGTTACGGCAAGGTGCTTATTGAAAAAGGTCAGCACATTGACAAGGACATTGTTCGCTTTGTGGAAAACTGCCTTTTTACAACGCTGACGAATGTAAACTTTGATGCCGATGTGCATGTGTCGCTTTTGCGTGAATCTCAGCAAATCAAGGAAAAACTTCGTGAAGTTGTGGGCGAAATCAAAAATCATACTCTGCACGCAACCTACAATCTTCCCGAAACAAAGTCGGAAATGCTCAAAGACGCACCGCTTGCGGGAATTATGTACGAAAAGTCGCTTGACCCCGACATCCGCTCTTTAAGACAGACAATTGTTTACGGCCTCAAAGGCATAAGCGCCTACGGTCATCAGGCTCGTGAACTCGGCTATTTCAGCGATCAGGTTGACGATTTTTACATCACTGCACTTGAGGCGACAACGGATGATTCGCTCACGGTTGAGGAGCTTATCAGAATGACGATGAGAACGGGTGAAAATGCTCTTGAAGTTATGAAAAAACTTGATGAAGCAAACACTGAAACCTACGGCAATCCATCACCGCACAAGGTTGATGTTCACATCAAAAAAGGTCCGTTTATTATTGTGTCGGGTCACGATTTGAAAGACCTTGAAATGCTCCTTGAACAGTCAAAGGGCAAGGGCATAAATGTTTATACTCACGGCGAAATGCTGCCGTGTCACGGCTATGACGGTTTAAAAAAATATCCGCATCTTATCGGCAATTTCGGCGGTGCATGGCAAGATCAGCAAAAGCAGTTTGACAATATCCCCGGTTGTATTCTTATGACGACAAACTGCCTTATGCGGCCGAGAGATTCGTACAAAGACAGAATTTACAGTACAAATGTTGTCGGCTGGGAGGGCGTTAAGCACATCGGCAAAAAGGAAAACGGCGACAAAGATTTCAGCGAAATTATTCAGCAGGCAATTGAACTCGGAGGTTTTAAAGAAGATGTTGAACCGCACGAAATTCTTGTGGGATTCGGTCATCACGCTACGCTTTCATATGCCGATAAAATTGTCGAGGCCGTCAAAAGCGGAAAAGTCAGACACTTTTTCCTTATCGGCGGTTGTGACGGTGCAAGACCGGGCAGAAATTACTACACTGAATTTGCCGAAAATGTTCCGAAAGACTGCATAATTATGACGCTTGCTTGCGGAAAATACCGCTTTAACAAGCTCGAATTCGGTGACATCGACGGCTTGCCGAGATTACTCGACATCGGTCAGTGCAACGATGTTTATTCCGCAATCTGTATTGCCGTAGCACTTGCCGATGCGTTTGATACAGATGTAAACGGCTTGCCGTTGTCGCTGATTGTTTCGTGGTATGAGCAAAAGGCGGTTGCCGATTTGCTGGCACTTTTAAGCCTCGGAATAAAGAATATCTACCTCGGCCCGACACTCCCTGCATTTTTAAGCCCGAATGTGTTGCAGTATTTGTCAGAAACATTCGGCTTGCGTCCAATCAGCAACGCAGAAGATGACCTGAAAACCTGCCTTAAACAGAATGTTTGATGATATACTGTAGCGGCGAACACGGTTCGCCGCTACAAATTGTTTTCAACAATTGACCGTAAAAAATGGCTAACGGTTTGTCATACAACAAAAAACGGAGCAGACTGAATTGTGTCTGCTCCGTTTTTTGAAAGAGATATTTATGAAAATACTACTGAGTTAATTTTTCTTCCGGTTTTTTATTTTCCATTTCCGATTCAAGTTCTTCTTCAATTTGTTTTATTTCATCGTCACGCCGTTTGCCCTTTGTAAAGTAGGAGAACGGGGCAGAAATCAGGATTGCTCCGTAGTATGTAATGAATCTCCACATAAGGATTGCCGGCTTGATTTTGCTTATTGCACCGATTTTGAAGAACGAACCGAAGTACATTGTGAATGCAAGCTCCGCACCGCCCGATGCACCGGGGAGCGGGATAAGGTTTGCTGTAAACAGCACGAATGACTGAATACAGATTGAATCGTAAAATGACAGTGTCGGCTGACCTGCCGCTCTTGCAATCGGTGCCATACCGAACGCAATATAGATGAGATACGGGATTGAAAGAATTAAAATTACCTGAATGAATACAAGCACATAAATTACAACAAGCCGTTTTACGCTTGAAAAAAGCTGTTTGTTTGTGTCGTGAAACATATCAACTTCTTTGTGAAGTCTTTCAACCTTCTTTTCGGGATTTTTAATGAACTTGAACTTTTTCATAATCTTATAAATAAGATCAATAAGCTTGTTTGTAACCTTACGGCTGAACGAAACAAGCAGGAACAAAGCCGTCATTGCAAGCTGAACGGTAAATCCGAAAACGATGAAAAGCGTTGACCAGATGTTTGTAAAAGCATCGCTGAAATAGTTGAACCTTGTGATAACGGCAATAACGCTGACAGCGGTCATTACTATCTGATACACAATGAACTTTTGCGTCATACAAGCCGAACCGAAGCCTACGCTTATGTTCTTTTTTGACATAAGGTAAAGCTGCATAGGCTGTCCGCCTGTACTTGACGGTGTAATCGCACTGAAGAATACTCCGACAAATGCGACCTTCAAAGCCTCAATAAAGCTGAAATCCTTATATTTTGACCGCACATATATCAGCGTGACAACAGCGTCAACAAGGATGTTCAAATCATAAATCAGCAAAGCCGCAAGGATAATCAGCATATTGCAGCCGTCAGGCTTTTTGAGCAAGTCGATCAGACCGTCCTCCGAAACAAAGAAGTAGATGATCAGATAAATCGAGATTGCCACAACAGCGAGATTAAATACCAGCTTTCCACTGATTCTGAATTTTTTCTTTTCCAAATAAATCTTCTCCTGTGTGTTAAAAGTTGTTATTCAATTGTAGCGGGCATCAAATGTCACATCTGTGGCATTTGTGCAGAATTATATATCCTAATCATACTTTTTTTTAATAAGAAAATCAACAACAAATTTGTAATAAATTGCCGCATGGGAAAATAAATTTATAAATCCACGCTTTTTTATTTAACCGAATGTACTTATTTTAGCATTTGTTCATTTACACATAAAGAATTTAAAACTTGCACCCAAACTTTAGCTGTGATAAAATAATACGGTAATATGTGCGGAGGTGTCATTGTGGATACTATGAGTGTGAACGGAAAAGATTTTACCGTCATTAAGCTTCTCGGAAAAGGCAAGGGCGGTTATTCCTACCTTGTTTCAGACGGAGAACACAATTATGTTTTAAAGCAGATTCACCACGAGCCGTGTTCATACTATACCTTCGGTAACAAAATTCAAAGTGAGCTTAACGATTACGAACGGCTGAAAAATGCCGGGCTCAGACTGCCGAAGCTTATTGACTGCGATGTGGAAAACGAGAGGATTCTTAAAGATTACATTGACGGCAAAACCGCATATGAGCTTGTTTTGCAGAATGAGATGAACCCCGAATACATTGAGCAGATTCGTGAAATGTGCAGACTGTTGAATCCAAAAGGAATTAACATAGATTATTTCCCGACAAATTTCATTTTAAACAACGGACTTTTGTGGTACATCGACTACGAATGTAACGATTATATGGAGGAGTGGAATTTTGAAAACTGGGGAATAAAGTATTGGAGCAAAACGAAGGAATTTTGTGAATACCACGAAAACAATAAATAACGGAGTGAACTTATGGACTTTTTCAGTACAAATCTTTTTAACTGGTACGGACTTGCTTTTGCAATTGCTTTGCTTGTACCCGACATCGTCTATATAAAAAGCAACAGAATAGACAGAACAATTTTTGATAACAGGGCTATGCTTTACATAGAAAGAATCGGAAAATATTGTAGTATTTTCCTTATGGGAATTAACATCGGCGTGCTTGAGGGCGGCTTTACAAAGCCGATTATGGAAACCTTTTGGATAATCTCAACCTGTGTTCTGACGGTCGTTGCACTTATTTTGTGGTTTTTATGCTTTAACAGATTTTCAAAATTATGGGCATATCTTCTTACAGCCGTAACCGCCGTGATTTTTATGATGAGCGGACTTTTGCAGGTTAAAACGCTTTTGCTTACGGCAGGTGTTGTTTACCTTATCGGACAGCTTTATGTTACAAATAAGTATGTAAAATCAAAAACGCAATAATTGTGTAAAATATTGTAAAAAGATATTGCAATATTGTTTGTTTGGTACTATAATGACCTTTGGCTGACAAATATTTGTTTTTGACTGGAGGTGAAAAGATGAATGTTATTATGCTATTAAAGCATAAAGATTCTTTAAAATATATTTATGAGGACAATACCCTAAGACAGGGACTTGAAAAAATGCGTGCTCACAGCTACACCGCTATCCCTGTTATAACCCGTGACGGAAAATATGTCGGCACGGTGAGCGAGGGTGACTTTTTGTGGCATATAATTGACAAAAAGACTTCGGGCGATATTGAAGAACAGGAAGAATTTCGTATCCGTGACATACTCCGTCACGACTTTAATCCGGCAGTTAAAATTTCGGTAGGTATGGACGAGCTTCTTGCACGGGCAATGAATCAGAACTTTATCCCCGTAACCGATGACCTCGGTACTTTTATCGGTATCGTAACCCGTCAGGATATCATCAGATATTTTGTCAATAAATAAGATACATAAAACAAGGCGGATGCTGAAAATTGCATCCGCCGTTTTAGTTATGACAGAAACTGAATTTTAAATATACAGAAATCTACATATCAACTTCAGATTGATGTATTACAATCAAAGTACGGTGAGAAAAATGTACAACATTCTTTTGGTTGAGGACGATAAAAATATTCGTGAAATGCTTGTCGAATATTTTTCAAAAAGAGATAAAGAAAAATTTAATATCACCCTTGCGGAAAACGGCTTAAAGGGACTTGATAAGGCATATGAGAACAGCTATGACCTTTTGCTCCTTGATGTAATGCTCCCCGAAATGGACGGTTTTACGCTTTGCAAAGAAATCCGCAGATACAGCGATGTGCCGATTATGTTCATCACGGCAAGAACAAGCGAGGCTGATATGCTTAACGGCTACGCTCTCGGCTGTGACGATTACATTGTAAAGCCGATTGCTCTGCCTGTATTTTATGAAAAGGTGAAAGCCCTCATCAAGCGTTCAAAAGGACTTGTACGGCACAATTTGCTTACAGTCGGGAATGTTTCGCTCAATCCGAACAACGGTGTTGTTGTGTCCGACGGTGAAGAAGTAACCCTTACCGCAAAGGAATATGCTATTCTTAAAATTCTGTTAGAGAATAAAAACAGCGTTGTGTCCCGTGAAAAAATCATCACAGCCGTTTGGCACTATGACACGATGATTGATGAAAGAGTGCTTGACACGCATATCAAAAATATCCGAAAAGCATTGGGCGAAAATGCGTCTGTTTTGAAGACGGTAATACGGCGAGGGTATAAGGCGGAGGATAAAAAATGAAATCAAGATATATCAAACGGCGAAAAAAGTTTCATTACATTATAATTTCCGTAACAATAATTGTGTGTCTGCTGGGAACGGTTTTTACCTCTCTTGCAATACTGAACAGCTCCAAAGACTTGCTCGTTGCCAATGCCGAAAATGAGCTTAAAATGAAGATGATTGATGTAGAACGCAACCTTGGCATAAATTTAACAGATTCTCAAGATGATAAAACAGATGCGGTGAATGTAGCTTATCCATACAATGACAAAGTAGGATTGCTGAATGAAAATGTTGATAAAAGTAATACATACTATCAGATTACTGATAACAAAAATATGACGATTACTACTGACAATGTTCTTACGGTGTATTATGATGACATCCGTGGTACTTTATCACATATCAGAAATTATATAAGTTTTGATGTGATTAGAAATTTGTTCAGTGATAATGAGTATAAAGAAATTTGCGGATATCTCAACACTCCTGCCGATAGTGACGGAAATTACTATCTTTTGATTTGTAAAAAGTTTTATGAAAGCGAAAAATACGGCTATGTTCCGTGTCAGCTTGAGGTTGTAAAGACCAACAAAGTGAATGATTGGTATGTTCAGGATGAAGTTGTTAAAACATATAGCTTTGACCTTAGCAAATATGATTATCTGACCATAGAAGAATTAAAGGTTACTCCGTTTGAAAATGACGAAATGTACCGCAATATAATAGATACAGATTTCTTTCTTGGAAAGGACAAACCTAAATATTCTCAAAAGGATGTAGAACAGATTCTTAAAGATAATGCTTTGCTTTATTATGATATTTACGAATCACCTGCTGTTGTAAATGACGGGATTTTTAAATGTTATTTATTGTGCAGTGATTACTATTACAACACAGAGAATCGCTTGATAAGTGATCTCAATGACAGTGACTATGTATATAAAGTTGTACAGGGGTCTTATTTGATTGTTTCTTTAAAAGAAATAGATTTACTCAATGATTGCCTATGGAAGTTTATAACGGTATTTGCTGTTGCATTTACTATAATGGCGGTGGTGATTACGGTTGAAATTTTCTCGTGGAAAGATTTTAAAAGGCGAACCGCACAGGAAGAAACCCGTCTTGAAATGACAAATGCAATTGCGCACAATCTCAAAACCCCCTTGTTTGTCATAGGCGGTTTTGCGGAAAATCTTAAAAATGAGGAAGATACCGAAAAGAAACTTCACAACATTGAAATAATTCAGCAGCAGACCGAGGAAATGGACATTCTTATTCACAGAATGCTCGATTTGTCACGATTCGATTCGCCCGCGTTAAAGCTGAATTGCGAAGTTTTTGACTTTAAACCGTTTATTGAGAAAATTCTTGAAAATTATTATATTCACACAGAACACGAAATTATTTTCATTTACAACTCAAAGGCAAAAATTAAGGCAGACCCTACCATGCTTAAAACGGTGCTTGAAAATCTTATCGACAATGCCGAAAAATATTCCGATTACGGTTCGGATATCACACTTAATGTTTCGGATGATGTATTGTCAATCAGCAATCAATGCTCGTCATTTGACAGGGAAAATCTCTCAAAATTGTGGAAGCCTTATTTCAGAGCCGCAAAGGGAGATAATAAGAGCGGCAGCGGAATAGGACTTTCAATAGTAAAATCCGCCCTTGAAATGCATGGATTCAAATATAAAGCCGAATTTGAAAACGGGATTATAACATTTAAGTTCAGATTTACTTCACTCGATTGAGTTTTTCTGCCTAAAAAATCGGAACAGCCGTAAACCCAATCACGGCTGTTCCGATTTTTGTTATTTTGTTATGTATAAAATTCTATTTTTGTTTATAATACATCAGGCAATGGCAGTAGCCTTCAAACTCGGGGTCTGCAATTTTTGCTCTGAAATCCTCACACATACACAATGTTGCAGGACTTCTGATGAGCATATACGGACAGTATCCGCCTGTTCTGATAAGCTGCTTGCGAACTTCTCGTACGATTTCTTTGTCTGGATTAAGCAGAATTTTCAATTTAATCACCACATTTGCTGGGTAGGTTTTATGCCGATTTTCGGGTATCGGTTATCTTTTGATTCCGCTTACAATTATATCAGCAATGACAGAATTTTACAATAGAAAATTTGCAATAAATACAAATTTATTTTGAACAATTATAATTAAATCTCAAATGAAATAACATACTATATAAAAAATTCATAAAAAACAGCAAGTGAAGAATTGCTGTGATAATTATTTGTTGAAACAGTTGATTTTTGTAAAACAGTGTGGTACAATGATGTTGTAATTGTATATGCTTTTGTCATACAATGATTTTTTTGATTTTTAGGAGGAAAATTCTATGAAAAGAGTATTATCTCTTGCAATCGTTTTGATGCTTACACTTTCGTGTATGTTCACAGCGTTTGCTCAGACAAATGACACAGCGTCACCCGATGAGGCAAAGAAAGTAACAGAGCTTAAAATTACAAAGCTCCCCGACAAGCTTACATACACAGCAGAGGATGTGATTGAACCTGATATTGATTTATCAAAAATTGCAGACGAAAATGCAACAGAAGAAAGTCTAATCAAGTATTTCAGTCAGTTCAATCTTGAACTTAAGCTTGACCTCACAGGTATGGAGGTTGAGGCAGTTTACAATGACGGTACAACCGAAAAGGTTGATGCTAAAGACTGCAAAGCTGAGCTTGCTGATCCGTTTAATTACGGCGAAGTAGTTAAGGCATTGATTGAATATGAGAAAAATATGCCTGATTTTACAGAAGATATGACCGAGGATGAGCTTGAAAAAATTGTTACTGAATTAAACTCAAAGCTTTACGGTATGATTTACAGAGAGTATACTGTAAATGTATCATATCAGGATGCACAGACAAGCTATAAGATTACATTTAAAAATATTAACGATGTGCCTCAGCTTGATGACCGTTACGAGGTTGTTTCCGTAAAAGCACCCGAAAAGGTGAACTACACAAAGGCTGATACAGATTTCTTCTATGAGGCTGATATGCCGTATGACGGAAGCCCCGAAAGCAAGGAATACTACGATGAAACATATTTCTATCCCGAATTTAAAGGTCTTGAAGTTACCGTAAAGGATAAAATTACAGGCAAAACTTACACAAAGACTTTTGACGGTACAGAGGAAGATATGGTATATATAAGTCCTGTTTATGTTCGCCCCGATGACACAAAGACAAATCTTGAAGTTTATGTTATGGGTGATGTAAACGAATGGCTCAATCTTCCTGAAGATGAAGAGTATTCAACAGAGGTTACAGGTACATTCAAGGTTAACTACTATGCAAACGGAGTTCCTTCAACAAGTGATACTGCAACAAAGGATACAGTAACAAAATCTGTAACAGGCGGCAACGGCACTGTTCAGACAGGCAACCCGATGACAGCCGTTTCTGTTGCACTTGTAATGCTTGTTGCAAGCGGTGCAATGTTCGTTTGCTACAGAAGAAAGATTGAAAAGTAAATAGCAATAAAGTAAATAGCAATAATAAAAGTCTTTTACCGCTGTAAAGGAGGAATTATTATGAAAAAATTATTATCCCTCGCAATTGCAGCCCTACTTACTTTTTCGTGTGCTTTAACCGCCTTTGCGGCTGCCGATGATTCGGCAACTCCCGATGAGGCAAAAACACCCGTGGAGCTCAAGATGATTGAGCCTCCGTCAAAAACTTATTTCTGGAGAGATGTTGTTCTTCCGCCGGAATCAACTGACGGCGTTTATGCAGACAGCGAACACTACTACGCTTTTGCCGACAAAATGAACGCATATTACTTCAATCCGATACTTGACCTTTCGGGTGCAAAGCTTGAATTGATTTACAGTGACGGTTCTTCGGAAAGTGTTGATCCAGCCGACTGTACCGCAGAAGTTTCCGATCCGTTTAATTACGGCGAGGTAATGCGAACAGCTCTTGATGCCGCAGGCAATCTTGAACTTGGTACACCGTATGAAGAAAATCTAATATGGTATTACGACTATTGCGATTCTCTTGAAAAGCAGATTGACAGAGAATATACGGTCAATGTAAGCTATAAGAATCTCACTGCAAGTTATGCAATAACCACAAGCAATTATGCGGTTGATAATCTGATTATGGTTGAACCCGATGATCCCGACGACAGTTCGGCTCATGATTATCCGTTTGAATCAACAGGCGAAGAGCTTTACGAGATTGTTTCAATAATACCGGGAAAGCTTAACTACACAAAGGCGGATGTTATTGATTCTTACGAGTATGACGGAAAAACCTATTACACTTTTCAGCCCAATGTAAGCGGTACTAAAATAACAATCAAGGATACAAAGACAGGCAAGCTCTATACAACTGTTCTTGACGGTACAGAGTTTATGGATGTTTATTCTTCAGATGTACCAAGCCTTACAAAACCAAATCAGATTGTGCGTGTTGATTTCGTTGCCAATGTTGACGATTGCTTCGGTATTACAACACCGACAGGATACAACAAAAATGTTGAGTTTACATTTAATGTGTATTTCAATCATCAAAGCACGAACGATACTGCAACAAAGGGCACTGTAACAAACGATAACGGTACTGTTCAGACAGGAAGTCCGATTACAACTATGTTGTTCGCTGTTGCTATGATAATGGCAGGCGGTGCGTTGTTCCTTTCTTACAGAAAAAAGTTTGAAAAGTAAGTAAATAACCGGCATCTCATTTTTCTTAATATTCAAACAGATACCCCCGAATCTTTTAAAAGGTTCGGGGGTGTCACTTTATTTTGCAAACTTATTTTCAATCATATTACTTAATGAAAAACGGCAACGGAAAATTTATTCCGCTGCCGTTTGCTACGCTTATTCTTCACCGACAAGTTTTACTGTTGTTGCGGAGTGATGAACCGCATCAAGATACTTTCCGAAAACATCGGCGGTTTTGATTTTTAAACTTGATGTGTTTACACACGGATGACAACCGACATATTCGCCCTTGAGAACATCTTCGTCAACAAGAAGTCTTACTCTGTTGTCCTTGTCATTCATAAGCCCCATAACGCTAACCGCACCCGGCTTTATGTCGAGAAATTCAAGCATAAATTCGGGAGATGCAAATGAAAGTCTTGCACTGCCGATTTGCTTTGAAAGCTCCTTTGTTTTAAAAGGCTTGTCACCAGGCATCATAAGAAGATAAAAGTCGGTTTTCTGCCTGTTGCAAAGGAACAGATTTTTGCAAATAAGCACATCAAGCACTGCGTCAATTTCGTTGCAAGCCTCCATTGTGTCAGCGTGTCCGTGGTCGGTTCGCTGATATTCAATTCCAAGGTTGTCGAGAAGGTCATATACTCTGATTTCACGCTCTTCTCTGCCTGTTAAGTCGGTAGGTCGTCCGTTGTAAAGTTCCATCTAAAAACCTGCTTTCATAAGAATTTGTGCCTGCAATCAATATATGCTGTCATCAATGTCCGATACGCTGTATGAGTAATCAGAATCATCGTCATAGTAATCATCATAATAATCGTCATATGTGATTGTACTTGTTCCGTTATAATCACCGTTTTCCTTGACATACATATTTTTGTCGAGCATACCGAGATCTTGCAAAACCTCAATTGTTTTTGTAAAGCTTCTCGGAATAACATAGGATGCGGTTGTGTAAGCAGTGTCGGAATCTGCAGATTTGTAATAGGATGACAGATCTGAAATGTAAATATTGTAGGGTGCGCCTGTTGCAAGCTGTATTACACACACAACATCCGGAACGGATTCAACGAGTGTACTGTAATCTGAATAATCAGGGTCGCCTGAACCGTAGAATATGTTACTGTATCCGACAACTTTTTTGAATTCTTCATCACTGCAGTTGTCAATATCTTCAAGGAAAGCGTCCTTGATGCGTTTGTATGCCTCGCTGGGACCTGTGAGTGCAACCGACCGGCTGTCATCACCGTAATAGCCTGAAGCAATGCGGTTTACAACCAAGTCAGCGTGCTTTTTCTCCGTATCCTTGCGGTTAAATCCAAAAACTGCAAATTCACTCAAATCATCGTATTCCGCCTTTGCAATAGGACTGTAGGTTTTGATATAACCCTTTGAATTTATTATATCCGTGTTGTCGTCATCGTATATGGCATCCGTATCATAAAATGCGTTGAATCTGTTGTATGCCCTTGTAATAACGCTACCGTCATTGAGCTTGTATGCGTATCCGCAGTATGGCTGCGAAAGCTCTTTGCTAAAGAACAGAAAGTTGTCCGTAAACATTGAAACCCATGTGTTCTTGAACTTGTTCTGAATTGAATAGTTACGCTTGTTGATAAGATTTGAATGTGAGTTGGTGATAAAAGTGATTGTTTCCTTGTCGGTTACATCATCAGCCATATTTCTCAGGCTGCTGTTTGTAACCTTGTCCAAGTTTTGGTAGTTTGAACCTTTCTCAAAAAATCCTGCACTCTTAATATCCTTTACCTTTGGAACATAACTGTTGTAGCCGAATGAATCAAAACAGCAGAGTGCCACGCCTACGCAGCTCACAACAATCAATGCACCGAGAGGAATAGCTGTTTTTACAAGCTTTGAAAAACCTCTGTAGAGAATGAGATGTGTGATTATGTAAACAGGAACGCTTGCAAGAATAAAGCCGAAAACGAATCCGCCAAATCCGCCGAGTACATTTACCGAGCCGAAAAGTACACCGAGGAACATACCTGCAAGGAATGAAACAAGCACCTTGATAATGTAGCAGGGAAGATGGAAAGCAAATGCCGACTGCGCTCTTTCAGCTTTTCTTTTTCTTGCAAGAAAAGCGGCAAGCACAAGGCATACTGCCGAGAAAATCAGCCAGTAAATAACATTTATTCCGTCATATGCCGCAAGCGGATTGAGTGCATTCATAATGATGCTGTCTTTAAAAATACCGACAAAAAATCCGTCAAAACAGCCTACAATAATTCCTTTAATGAATATTGCCGACAGCGGATAAGCTATGCACACCGCAACAAACATAAGAACCGAGTTGAGCATTGTTCCGCAGCAAACTGCAATAAGACCGAAAAATGCGATTGATGCGAGTGTACCCAGACATATTTCGGGGAATAATTTTGTTAAGTCGGTGACAACCGAGTGTCCCGAACAAACCGATATAATGGAAATTACGCTGAGAAAGAAAATCGCAGGGATAATCGACATAAGGTAAGCCGATGCGGATTTTGTGATGAAAAGCGTTGCTCTTCCAATCGGCAATGAACCGTATAAATCCGCCTTGCGTTTGTTGTGCAGATACGAATAAATTCGCACTGTATAGATGATTGTAAATACTATCGAGATAAGATAGATGAGTGATGCCGAGGTGTACTGGAAGAGTTCCATTTCACCGATACTGCTGTTTGTAATGCCTGCAAAACTCAGACTTGAAAGCATCATTGAAAAAGTTGAATCGTTTCCGAGTACAACGCAGATTGTAAGGCATACCGTAATTACAACAGCCGAAATGATTGCGAACACAATGAGGAATGTATTGCAGGACTTGAGGTCGCTGAGAAAGAATGACAGCGCCTGTTTCAGTCTGCTTTTAAAGGATGTTTTCTGTGTCATAACCTGCAACCCCCATTTCACTTATAAAGATTTCTTCCAAAGTCATCGGAACGGCTGAAATATAAATCGGCTTGAGCTCCTGCAATTTAGGCATAAACTCTTCTTCTGTTCCTTTGATTGTAAGATTGAATATATTTCCGTTCTTCCACATATTTATAACATTGATTTCTTTGAAGAATGAATTATCGGGAACATCTGTGAACGCAATCTGAACCTTGCGAAGTCCGAGTTTGATTTCATCAATTTCCCTTTCAAGCAAAAGCTTGCCCTTGTGCATAAGACAAATTCTGTCACACAATTCTTCAAGTTCACGCAAATTGTGCGATGCAATGATAACGGTCATATCGTTTGCCGAAACATTGTCAATGATAATTTTTTTCACAAGTTTGCGTACAACAGGGTCGAGTCCATCAAAAATTTCATCAAGCAAAAGGTATCTCGGACAGGTTGAAAGTGCCAATATCAAAGCCGCTTGTCTTTGCATACCCTTTGACATATCAATTATCCTTGCATCGGGATCAATCGGGAAAATTGAACAGAAATTTTTGAAAGCATTTTCGTTCCAGTTTGGATAAAGACTGCGGAAAAGGAACGCAGTGTTTTCAAGAGTTGCACTGTTTGAAAAATAGGGATAGTCGGGAATGAAAAAACATTCTCCCTTTACGGACGGATTGTCAAAAATGTTTTGTCCGTTAATTTTGACTTCGCCCTTATCGGCATCAAAAACACCCGCAATAATTCGCAAAAGAGTTGATTTTCCGCCGCCGTTGCTTCCGACAATTCCCAGAACAGAACCTCTGTTTATGTCAAGCGTGAAATCGTCAACGGCAGTTATTTTGCCGAATCTTTTTGTTATATTTCTAACTTCAATCATCCTCGCCGCCTCCTTCATATACAGAATTGATGATGTCAATGAGCTGTTCACGGGGAACACTGTACAGCTCTGCATTTTTTGCGGCATCACGGAATGTTTTGAGAGCCATTTCTTTGAAAGCTGTATTTTCCGTCAACTTGTCTGTCAAAAATGTTCCTCGTCCGACAGTTGAATAGATGTAGCCTTCTGTTTCAAGAACACGATATGCCTTTGCAACCGTGTTCGGGTTTACTCCGATTTCCTGAGCTACCGTTCGTACAGGCGGCAACCTGTCACCCGACTTGAACACACCTGCCGATGCAAGTTTGATTACATTGTTGCAAATCTGTTCATAAATCGGCACACGGCTTGTGAAATCAATTGTGAACATAGCCGTCCTCCTTTTTTATATGTGAAATTGTATAATATGGCTAATTCTACAGTTAAATTGTAACATTTAATTGTACCATTGTCAATATACAATTTTGATTTTAAAGACCGTTTGCAAAACTTTTGAAAGGAGTTTGAAAGTATAAAACAGTCAAAACCGTCAATAACTATTGTAAAGACAAATCCGATAAAAATTCAGATTCGGGGGTAATTCTTTGCAATACGGAAAAGTTGAAATCTGCGGAGTAAATACATCACAGCTTAAACTGCTCAAAGAAAGTGAAAAACGGGAACTGCTTAATACAATCAGAAACGGTTCTCCTGCCGAAAAGAAAAAAGCAAGGGATAAGATGATTAACGGTAATTTAAGGCTTGTCCTTTCTGTTATTCAGAGGTTTACAAACAGGGGAGAGAATCCCGATGATTTGTTTCAAGTGGGTGTTATCGGACTAATCAAGGCGATTGACAACTTTGACCCGACCCTTGATGTGCGGTTCAGTACCTACGGAGTGCCTATGATAATCGGTGAAATACGGCGATTTTTGCGTGATAACAACGCCGTCAGGGTTTCACGCTCAATGAGGGACACCGCCTACCGTGCAATGCAGATAAAAGAACAGCTCACCAACAAAAATAACCGTGAGCCGACTATTGAAGAAATTGCCAAAATTATGGAAATGCCGAAAGAACAGGTTGTGCTTTCACTTGAAGCGATTGTTGAACCGGTGTCACTTTATGAGCCTGTATTTTCGGACGGAAACGATACAATATATGTTATGGATCAAATCGGCGACAAAAACGATGATTCCACTTGGCTTGAAGAAATAGCCGTAAAAGAGGCAATCTCAAACCTTTCCGACAGAGAAAAACGGATTCTTTCAATGAGATTTTTTCGTGGCAAAACTCAGATGGAAGTTGCGGCTGAAATCGGCATTTCACAGGCACAGGTCAGCCGTATTGAAAAAGGAGCTCTCGATACGATAAAGAAAAATATTTAGCTATATATGTAAAACAGCTGTTCAAACGGACGGCTGTTTTGCAGTTGTACGATTTTGAGTGTAAAAAATAAGTTGTGATTTTCGTAAAAAAAGACGAAAAAATTTATTTCGTTCTTTTCACTTTACTTTCATACTTTTGTGTGTTAAAATTTTAGTGTATGAAAACATATTGTTCGTAATTTGTGAAAACAAAAACTAAGGAGGAAACGGTTTTGAATTCTAAACTTAAAAATGATTCTACCGACTATTTGTTCAAGGCAATTCTCTCGCTTGAAAATGAAGAAGATTGCTACCGCTTTTTTGAAGATTTATGCACAAGTGCAGAACTCAAGGCAATGTCACAGCGCCTTGTGGTTGCAAAAATGCTTACCGAGAAAAAGGTATATACAGAAATTGTCAAGGAAACAGGTGCGTCAACCGCAACTATCAGCCGAGTAAAAAGAGCGTTGTTTGACAACGATACATACGGCTACACTCTTGTGCTTGACAGAATTGAAAACGGAGAAAAAGAGTAATGCCGAGCTATTTGTCATTTGCCCGATTTTATGACGGACTTATGCAGGATGCCTGTTATGAAAAACGGTGCGACTATATTCTTAAGCTTGCCGAAAAATTCAACCACGATATGGGCATAACCCTTGACCTTGCCTGCGGAACGGGAACTTTGACCCGACTTTTGAAAAAGCGAGGAGTGGATGTTTTCGGAATTGATTACAGTATGGAAATGCTCAGCGAGGCAATGCAAAGTGCCTCCGAAGAAGGGCTTGATATCCTGTTTTTAAGGCAGAAGATGCAGAGTATTGACTTGTATGGTACAATAAATACCTGTGTTTGTACTCTCGACAGCATAAATCATCTTACAAAAATTGAAGATGTTGCAAAAACATTTGACCGTGTGGGACTTTTTATGGACGATGACGGTCTGTTTATTTTTGATGTCAACACGGTGTACAAGCATAAAAATGTTCTTGCGGATAATACCTTTGTGTATGAAAACGACAGCGTTTTCTGCGTATGGCAAAACACTCCAGAAGAGGATAACAAGATAAAAATCGACCTTGATTTCTTTGAGGAAGAAAACGGTGTGTATTATCGTTCGTCCGAAAGCTTTGCCGAAAGAGCATATACAGATAATGAAATCAAAAAAATGCTCACGGATGCAGGTTTTGAAGTAGAGGCTGTTTACGGCGACCTTACATTTGAAAGTCCGAAAGCGGATGAACAGAGGGTAATTTATGTTGCAAGAATGAAAAAATCACGCAACAAAGAGTTTAATGAATCGAAAGGATAACCGATATGGATAAAATAATTCGTTGTATCACATCCGACGGTGCGATTATGGCGGCTTGCGTTGATGCGTCCGACATAGTTTTTACCGCAAAGAAAATTCACCATCTTTCACGCAGTGCCACAGCCGCACTCGGCAGACTTTTGTGTGCAACTTCAATTATGGGCGATATGCTCAAACAGAAAGATGCGTCAGTCAACCTTCGTGTAATGGGTGACGGTGAACTCGGTCCCGTTATTGCAGTAGGCGACAGCAGTGGCAATGTTAAGGGGTATGTCGGCAATGCAGACTGCCCGACAGAATATTACGAAAACGGCAAAATCAATGTTGCAAAAGCAGTCGGCAGAACAGGTATGCTCAATGTTATGCGTGACTACGGTTCAGGCGATCCGTACATAGGTCAGGTTGAACTCGTAAGCGGTGAAATTGCCGAGGATATTGCAAACTACTACGCAACAAGTGAGCAGATTCCTACAGTATGTGCCCTTGGTGTGCTTATTGATAAAGAGGACGGCGAGGTTTTGCTTGCAGGCGGGTTGCTTATTCAGCTTCTTCCGGGTGCAGACGATACTGTTATCGACAAGCTTGAAAAGAATATTGCAGAGCTTGAGCCTGTTACAACTATGCTTGCAAAGGGTATGAGTATTCTTGATATATGCAAAACTGCCCTCAAAGGCTTTGAGGTTGAAGAGCTTGACGAAAACCCTGTTAAATATGTTTGCGGTTGCTCAAAAGAAAAACTCGAAAATTATTTCTGCACATTGAGCGATGACGATATTCGTTCAATGGTCAATGAACAGGGTGTGGCGGTTGCAACCTGTCACTTCTGCAATAAGAAATATGTCTTTACAAAAGATGACCTTGAAAAACTCATTGAAGAGAAGAACAGCAAGGAATAAATAAACGGTTACTTTGTCGCATTTGTCAGCCAAAAAGAGATGAAAAAGAAAAAATTCAAAAAAAGTGTTGACATTTTAATCAAGATGTAGTATTATGGTATCTGTCGCCGAGAGATACACGAAATTCGACAGAACTTCGATACAGCGACAAAGGCATGTGGGAGCATAGCTCAGCTGGGAGAGCATCTGCCTTACAAGCAGAGGGTCACAGGTTCGAGCCCTGTTGTTCCCACCACATTTGGCCCGGTAGTTCAGTTGGTTAGAACGCTAGCCTGTCACGCTAGAGGTCGACGGTTCGAACCCGTTCCGGGTCGCCAATTTTTGCCTCTGTAGCTCAGTCGGTAGAGCAGGGGACTGAAAATCCCCGTGTCGGTGGTTCGATTCCGCCCGGAGGCACCAATAAAATGCGGATGTAGCTCATCTGGTAGAGCGCCACCTTGCCAAGGTGGAGGTAGCGGGTTCGAGCCCCGTCATCCGCTCCATTAAAACAGTACAGCTGATGTACTGTTTTTTATTTTACAGATTTTTTTGCCAAACAAGGGGCTCGAAGGCGACCGTTAAGAAAATGCTCCAGTGGAGCATTTTTAGGGAGAGCGTTGATGAGAGTTAGGGTTACGCACCGCAAGCAGTTGGCGAGGTAAAACTTTTCGCATCAAACAATCCCCGTCATCCGCTCCATTAAATCAGTACAGTAGATGTACTGATTTTTTTATTTTTCAGAGTTTATTTATGTACAAATCCGTAGGAGCGGATATTATCCGCCCGCAAGTAAAGACACAAACTCTATGATAAATTCGCTTTATCTAACTCTTGCAAAGTAATTCCTCAAACAGTATTATTTGATGTGATAAAAGCCGTGTATAATCTTTCAAAGTCTCAATATCAACGGTCTGAAAAACTCAAAAACAAAATACTTTATAAATACAAAACAAGCGACAGATAATTAACCTGTCGCTTATTTTAATATGTGGATTTCATTATTTAACAGACGGATAATTGATAAAACTATTGACTGAAAAGCCTCTTATGCCTGCAACAAAATTTACATCAGGGGGGTGTAGATTCTGTACCCGACCCCTGTAATTTTTACAGGTGACCCCTGCAAATTTTACACCCGTCCCCCTCGCCATTTACGGACTAATAATACTAAAAGAAGAAGACTAAAAGAAAAATACTAAGAGAACAATACTAAGTGAAAAAAGAAATCAGTTCAGCCGATTTGACTAAACTGACTTTTTGTTATTCATTTATTCGTTTTGTCTGAAAAAAGTTTATCCCTCAAAATTCCATTCGGGAACATAGCTTTCATCTGCGGAAGAAAGCTCCTGTGTAAAGCCATCAATTCCCAGTCGCATCATTTCAAGCTTTACCTTGTCATATTCTCTGCGTGTGATTTTACGGTTAATTCGTGAAAACTCCCTGTCGCTGACCTTGCCCATAGGAATGTACTGACACATAAGACTTAACAAAACCTGATCGCCGAATCTGCGTTTTACAATATCAAGCACTTCAAGACTGTTCTTTGTGTGGGCAGGCAAAATAAGATGCCTTACGATAACGCCTTTTTTCATAATGCCGTCATCGTCAAATTGTGGCAGACCCACCTGAAAAGTCATTTCGTGAATTGCGGCAATCGCCGTGTTGACATAATTCGGTGCGGAAGAATATTTCACCGCAAGAAAATCGTCTGCATATTTAAAGTCGGGAAGATAGATGTCAACAAGTCCGTCAAGCATATTGAGTGTTTTCGGACTTGTGTAGCCGCTGCAGTTGTATACAATCGGAATTCTCGGTTTGTAAATTTCAAGGCTTTTGACAACAGCGTGTGCAAAATGGTCGGCTGTTACAAGGTTGATGTTATGCACTCCCTTGTCCTCAAGCTCTTTGTAGCACTCGGCAAGCCTTTCGGGAGTGATTGTTCTTCCGCCGTCCTCGTTAGAAATCTCGTAGTTCTGGCAGTACACGCATCTCATTGTACAACCCGAAAAGAAGACTGTTCCGCTGCCCTTTGTACCGCTTATGCACGGTTCTTCGCCATAGTGCGGAGCAACTCTTGCAACAACGGGCAGTTCACCCATTTTACAAAAACCGTTTCCGCTGTGGGCAGTGCGGACAGCACCGCATTTTCTCGGACATAAATTGCAAATCATAATATCACCTTGTTGTCTATGTGTGAGTGTTGAATAAACGCTAATTTTCATTATACCACAAGATGAACAAAAGACAAACGATTTTACTCAATTTTAAAGTGTGAAATCTGTCAGATAATCTTCAATAATATCGTCAAGTTGACAGAGTTCCAGCTCAAGTTCGTTGCACATTTCGACAAGTTCAGTCATTTCTCGAAAACTTTCGCTGATTCCCGAAACGGATTTCATAAGCTTTTTGCCGCAAAATGCGCTTATCCCAAAGGTGTTAAATCCGTCCTCGGGTGTATGGTTCAATTTGTAGGTTATCATTTTTCCCTCCGGATGACAACCGGTCACAAGATAATAATACTATTATGTTGCGATATTGTCAATATTATTACAAAAATATTGTTAAATTGTAAACAAACAGTGGTGTGTCAATCATAAATTGTACATAATGACATATGAATGTAAACCACCGTTAAGAAATTATATAACAATAAAAACCTTTGTTCGAAAAAATCTTAAAAATATGTAATAAAGTGTTGCAAATGCCATATAATTCCTGTATAATTAAATTGTACAGACTTTTACTTGCGGTTGTCTGCACAAATATTGCTTAGCCGTTAAAAGCAATACAAACAGCCTTGAATGTTGAAACATTGGCAATGTAACCGAAAGTTGCCGTAAAAGCGGTTTTTTCGGCAAAATGTAAACTGATATATACTTGCTTTGCTACTCGGCTGAATGTTACAATATTCCTCATAAAAGGCTGCAAATTTACAGTATCCTTTTTGAAACTCGTGTCTTTTCAATGGGGCAACTGGTTAATGAGGAGAAGAATATGATAAGTGTTCAAAATTTACGAAAAGAGTTCAAAAAGACTATCAAAGAACCCGGCCTCAAGGGCAGCGTAAAGTCACTGTTCAAACCCAAAACGGAGATTATAACGGCTGTTGATAACATCTCCTTTGAGGTGGATAAGGGCGAAATTCTGGGATTCATCGGGCCTAACGGTGCAGGCAAAAGCACCGTAATCAAAATGCTCACGGGTATCCTTACCCCGACCTCGGGTGAGTGTATGATTAACGGTCAGATTCCCTACAAAAACAGAAAAGAATATGTTAAAGAAATCGGCGTTGTGTTCGGACAGAGAACGCAGCTTTGGTGGGATTTGGCACTGCGTGAAACCTACGCTGTGCTGAAAGAAATTTATGAAGTTTCGGATAAGGACTACAAAGAGCGAATGGCATTTCTCAATGAAGTGCTTGACCTTGAATCGTTCATCACGAGCCCTGTCCGCACACTTTCACTCGGTCAAAGAATGAGAGCAGACATTGCCGCATCAATGCTGCATAACCCAAAAGTTCTCTTCCTTGACGAACCGACAATCGGTCTTGATGTTGTGGTTAAGGACAACATCAGAAAAGCTATTCAGAAAATCAATGAGGAAGAGGGAACAACCGTTATTCTCACAACCCACGACCTCTCCGATATTGAACTTCTGTGCAACCGAATTGTTATGATTGACAAGGGCAAAAAGGTTTATGACGGCCCTATCAATGATTTGAAACACAAGTACGGTCAAATGCGTGAACTGTGCTTTGAACTAAAAAATCAAGATTCACTTTCAGCTCTTGATTATGCAAAAACTTTCTCGCTTTCGGATGATGACCTCGCCGTTGACAGCGACGGTGTTGAGGTAAAGGTTCGCTTCAACAGTCAGAAAGCGTCTGTTCAGGAGGTTCTCAAATACACACTCAACAGCATCGATGTCAGCGATATTAGCGTTAAAGATGCCAACATTGAAGAAATCATCCGCCGTATTTACAAGGAGGGTGTGTAGATGAAAAAACTCCTTAAAACCTACTCGCCGTTTTCCCGTGCAGGCGTGCAGAGTGCAATGGCTTACAGGGCGAATTTCATCTTCTTTCTTATCGGCGAAATTTTCAAATGCTTTGTAATGTATTTCGTGTGGAGGGCAGTTTTTGACAGCTCACAAAGTCAGAATTTTATGGGCTTTACAATGGAAGATATGACCGTCTATGTGTTCATATCTTTTCTGACAGGCTACCTTTCATTCAGCGACGGAGCATTTGCACTCGGTGAAGAAATTGTTGACGGTTCGGTAAGTATGAGAATGATTAAGCCGTGTTCGTTTGATATGTGCTTTCTTTTTCAGGAACTCGGCAACAAGGTGATTAACTACTCGATTATGTTTGTGCCGATTGTCCTCGGCGTTGAAATTTACCGCTTTGTAATTACGGGTGCGGTTCAGTTTAACATTGTAAGCTTTGTGCTGTTTTTTGTGTCACTTCAGCTTGCATATCTCATAAACTTTTATTTCAATGTCTGTTACGGCTTTCTTGCATTCTTCCTCAAAAACCTGTGGGGGACAAACTTAATCAAAGATGTTATTGTGGGATTCCTTTCGGGCAGTACAATTCCGCTTGCGTTTATGCCCGATGTTTTGCAGACAGTGCTTACATATCTGCCGTTTGCAAGCCTTTCCTACACACCTGTTATGATTTATATGAATATGTACTCACCGCTTCAAATTGCGTTTTCAATGCTTTTGCAGGCATTTTGGCTTGCAGTTTTTGTGCTTGTTTCAAAGATGATATGGCATTTTGCAATGAAGCACCTTTGCATACAGGGAGGCTGATATTATGAAAAGAGTATTCAGACTTCACCGTATTTTTATTTCGCAGCACCTGAAAAGACTTATGGAGTACAAGGTGGATTTTGCCGTTGGTGCAATCGGATTTCTGCTTGGTCAGGCTGTTGAAATTCTGTTTATCGGAATTATTTTCTCGCAGATTCCTCAGCTTGCAGGATGGACATTTGACGAAATTCTGTTCATCTACGGTTTCAGCCTTATTCCTAAAGCAATTGACCATATGTTCTTTGACAACCTGTGGATGATTGGCTACAGCATTGTCCGCAAGGGCGATTTTGACAAGTACCTGACCCGACCTATCAACAGCCTTTTCTATGTGACTGTTGAAAAGTTTCAGGTTGACGCTTTCGGCGAACTTCTTATGGGCATAATTTTGATTACCTACAGCCTTATAAGAATCGGCGGAAATATTGTGTGGCAAAGGGCGCTTGTGCTGCTTGTACTTGTTCCGTTTGCCGTGTTGATTTACACCTCGGTCAAAATACTTACTTCCGCAATTTCATTCTGGACAAAACAGAGCGGTCACATTACTCATATGTTTTACGCCGTAAACGATTTCGCAAAGTACCCTGTTACGATTTACAACGATTTTATCAAGGTGATTATTACCTATATCATTCCGTTTGCCTTTACGGCTTACTATCCGGCAAGCTTCTTTTTAAGAGGTGAAAACGGCTGGTTCTGCGTTTTGGGAACTATATTGATTTCGCTTGCATTGTTCGGAATTTCACTCATTGTGTGGAACAGAGGAATAAAAGCGTATGAATCGGCAGGCAGCTGATTATTTGGTGAATCACAAAACAATAACAATTAACTGCTGAAATATTGCAATAATAGTTAATTATTGCTTTGTGTCAGTCTTTATTTGTGCATAATGTATAAAAAGCACTCTCAAAGTTTGGCTTGAGGGTGCTTTTTTAGTTCTCAATAGGAAAAATACGACATTTATAAATGTTAAAATATAGTTATCGTACAGCACTTCTGTACGAAATAAAAAACAGGAGTGAATTTTATGAAATTACGCAAACCGTTATCTCTTCTTCTTGCATTGTCAATGATTGCGGGAATGTCGGTTTTTGCTTCAAATGCGGCGGTGACAAGCGACAAATCGGTTTCTGCCGGCAGCTATTACAACGCAAGCTATCTTGAAAGCTATGCGAGCAAGGCATATAACGAGTCGGGGCTTGGCTCTGTTTACAGCAAGACCTCAACATCTTGGAAAACCTGGTCACCTGACGCGTCGTCAGTAAAGCTTAAGCTCTACACAACAGGTTCTGACAACGAGGCGGGTGCTTCGGCAATCGGCACCTATGATATGAAAAAAGACAGCTCAACAGGTGTTTGGTCAATCAGCCTTAACGGCGATTTTAAGAATAAGTATTATACATATCTTGTAACAGTAAACGGCACAACCAAGGAAACACAGGATGTTTACTCACAGGCTGTCGGCGTAAACGGCAGCCGTACAATGGTTGTTGACCTTGATTCAACCGATCCGAACGGTTGGTCAGACGATAAGCATGTTCTTTTTGACAGCGCATCAGAGGCTGCTGTATGGGAAGTTCATGTGCGAGATTTTTCGGTTTCCAAAAACTCGGGTGTGAGTGAGGATAACAAGGGCAAGTACCTTGCATTTGCCGAGGGCGGCACAACTCTTAATTCAGACACAAGTTCATCAGCCGTTTCAACAGGCATTGACTACCTTGTTGAGCAGGGCATTAACTGCGTTCAGCTTATGCCTGTTTACGATTTCGGTTCGGTAAAGGAAGATGTTGCAAGTTCTTCTTCAAACCGTAACTGGGGTTATGATCCGGTGAACTATAACGCTCCCGAGGGTTCATATTCAACAAACCCATATGACGGCAATACAAGAATCACTGAGTTCAAGCAGATGATTCAGGCTCTTCACGACAGGGGAATTTCCGTTGTAATGGATGTTGTTTACAACCATACATATTCTACGGATTCATGCTTTAACAGAACTGTTCCCGGCTATTATTACAGAATGAATTCATCATCCTCATATTCAAACGGTTCAGGCTGCGGTAGCGAAACTGCGTCAGATAAGCTGATGTACAGAAAGTATATGATTGAATCCGTAAAGTATTGGGCGGAGGAATATCACATTGACGGCTTCCGTTTTGACCTTATGGGTATTCACGATATCACAACAATGAACGATATCCGTTCTGCTCTTGACGGACTTTATTCAGACGGTTCGGGTAAAAAGATTCTTATGTACGGTGAACCGTGGACAGGCGGTAGTGTTGCAATTTCCGACGGTTGTTCGCAGTCAAAGGCAGGTTTGCTCAATTCAAGAGTAGGTATGTTCTGCGACAGCTACCGTGACGCAATCAAGGGAAGCACAGACGGTTCCGATAAGGGATTTGTTCAGGGCAACACCGATAAGGCCGGAACGGTTGCAAACGGTGTAACGGGCAAGGGCTTCTCTGCTCAGGCTCCTTCACAGACAATTGCTTATGCCGACGCTCACGACAACCTTATCCTCTGGGATAAAATTGTAAAGAGTAACGGTTCATCAAGCTGGAATTCAACATCTTCATCACTCAGGGGACAGGTTAAGAAAGTAATGGGACTTCTCCTTACTTCACAGGGTATCCCGTTTATGACGGCAGGCTCGGAATTTTGCCGTACAAAACAGGGTGATGCAAACAGCTACAAATCAAGCGACGCAATAAATGAGATTGATTGGTCAAGAGTAAAGACCTACTCGGATGTTGCCGCTTATTACAAGGGACTTCTTGAAATAAGAGAAAACTATTCTCCAATGAAGAGTTCAACATTCAACACTCCTTCATTCCAGTCAACATACGGCGATGTTGTTGCTTACACATATTCAAACAACAAGTCAAATGAGTGGGGCAAGGTTTGTGTTCTTGTAAACGCAAGTCCAACAAATGATTGGCCGATTACACTTGACGGCAGCGGCTGGACAGTAGTTGCAGACGGCAAGACAGCAGGTCTTAAGAGTCTTGGCACAGTTTCGGGCAACACATATACAGTTCCTGCAAACAGCGCCTGCGTACTGGTTCAGAGTTCAACATTTGACAATCTTAAGGTTAGTGAAAAAACATTCGGCACGGTAACAATCAAACATATTGATGACAGCGGAAATGTTCTAAAGACATCAACAGCAAAATATGCAGACGGTACAACATACCGTGCTTATCCCGATACGACTATCCTTTATGATTACAGCCTCAAGGATACTCAGGGTGCGACCTCAGGCAAGGTTACAGGCGGTAAAAACTACAATGTAACATTTGTTTACAGCTCAAGTGGAATCCGTTCAGGCTATGTTACGGTAAATTATGTTGACGAAAACGGCAAGTCAATCAAGGACAGCGTTTCAACAAAGTACCGTGAAGGCGACAGCTACAGCGTTCCGTTCACATCAATTCAGGGCTATCAGCTCGACACGGACAAGTATCCTGCCAACACAACAGGTACATTTAACGGTACGAACACAACCATTAACTTTGTTTATAAGGCACTTGACAGCACAAGTTCGGTTGTTCACTACTATAACTCAAACAACTGGTCAAATGTTCGTTGCTATGCTTACACAGACGGCGGTGAAGAGCCTAACGGCAAGTGGAACAACGCAACTGTTATGACAAGTGAGGGCAACGGATGGCTCAAATGCACAATTCCTGCATCAAGCTCATATGTAATGTTCCACACAGACTCACAGCAGGAGCCGGGTGCAAATGAACCGGGTTACCTTGTTTCAGGTGAGGCTTGGGTTCAGAACAAGAAACTCAGCTTTAACAGCAAGGTTATCACAAGCCATATTGATGCCACAACAGGCAAAAAGATTGCCGATGACGAAATCCTTATTCAGTCAAAGGTTTCATCAAGCGATACATACAAGACAAGTCCTCTTGCAGGCAGAAGTGATTACATTGCTCCCACAAACGCATCGGGCAACCTCTCATCAGGTATTATCAATGTTGTTTACCTTTACACTTCATCAGTTAATCCAACTGTTCCGCCGACAACTGTAACTCCTACAACAGCACCTGTTACAGAGCCGACCACAGCAGCTCCGACAACAGCTCCGACAACAGAACCTGTAACTACAGAGCCTGTTACACAGCCTACAGAAAAGATTCTCATCGGTGATGCAAATCTTGACGGCAAGATTGATGTTGTTGACGCAACATTACTTCAGAAGTATATCGTAAGAATGACTGAACTTTCAGACAATGCGCTTCTTGCAGCCGCATTGTGTGACGGTGAAGATGATATTGTAAGTGTTAAGGACGCAACTTGCATTCAGATGTACATTGCACTTATGGCTGACCATGGCAATGTAGGCAAATATTACGAGGTTGTTCCTCCTACAACAGTACCTGTTACAGAACCAACAACAGAACCTGCTACAGAAGAGCCGACTGAAACTCCTACAACAGCACCTGTTACAGAGCCGGTAACAGAAGCTCCTACAACAGAACCCGCAACAGAGCCTGTATCAACCTATACACTTAAGTTTACAGATTCACTCTCATGGGGTGGCACACTCTACTGCTACTCATGGGCTGAGGACGGTACAACTACAAAATCATGGCCGGGCGTTGCGATGACATATCTCAACACAAATGACTATGGTCAGAAGGTTTACTCGGTTGAAGTTCCGAACACTGTTGATTACATTATTTTCACGAACGGTTCGAGTCAGACCATTGATATCGGTTTTGACGGCACTTCGCTCAATTATTATACAGAGTCGCAGTATGACTCACAGGGTCATGCTTATGTCGGCACATGGTAATCATTTTTTGAAGAAGTGTAAATAAGTAAAAATATAAGTCGGCAAGACAGCACGCAAATTAAACTGTCTTGCCGACTTTTTATGTTAGCTTGAAGTCAAAACCCGTAGGGGCGTTCATCGGACGCCCGTCTTGATGAAATTTTTTGTTTAATAAAAATGTTTTGAGGAGATGAAAATAGTGTGTAATCTGTAGAGGAAAACCGTGTTCTCCTGTATGAAATATAATCGCAATGCTGTCAATCTAAAAAGAGAGCGTAAAATTACGCTCTCTAAAATCGTTATAACTTTTTATATAATCGTTCCGCCGCCTACTACATATTCGCCGTCATAGAGAACAACTGCCTGACCTTTTGAGATTGCTCTCTGCGGTTCGTCAAAGATGATGTGTAGGGTGTTATCGTCAATTTGTTCAACAATTGCATCTTTTTCAGGCTGACTGTAACGAACTCTCGCCTTAACCTTAATCGGTTTGTCGATTTTGTCGCAGGTGATGAGGTTGATGTCAGTTGCGTAAAGCTCCTTTGAGAAAAGTTCATTGTTGTCGCAGAGGATAACCTCGTTGGTGTCAAGATTCTTTTCCTTAACATACATAGGGTGGGGGAGTGCAAGTCCAAGACCTTTTCGCTGACCGACGGTGTAACGAATAATTCCCTTGTGTTCACCGAGAATGTGACCGTTGGTGTCAACAAAATTTCCGTTGGGATAAGTTCTGCCCGTGTACTGTTCAATGAACTTTGCATAGTCTCCGTCGGGAACGAAGCAAATATCCTGACTGTCGTGCTTTCTTGCATTTATAAGACCAAGCTCTTCGGCAATTTCACGGACTTTTTCCTTCGTATAAGTTCCAAGCGGAAGAAGTGTTTTTGCAAGCTGTCTTTGTGTAAGGCAGTACAGCACATAGCTTTGGTCTTTTGTGCTGTCAACCGATTTTTTCAGCAAATAGCGGTCAGCACCCTTGTCATATTCAATCGTTGAATAATGACCTGTAACAACGCAGTCAAAGTCAAGCTCTTCCGCACGGCGAATAAGCTTTTCAAATTTGATAAAGCGGTTGCAGTCAATGCAGGGGTTCGGTGTTGTTCCGTTCTCGTATGCGCTGATAAAGCGGTCGATTACATTTTCCTTAAAGCTGTCCTTGAAGTTATAGACATAGTAGGGAATGCCGAGCTTGAGGCAAACTCTCCTTGCATCATCAATGTCATCAAGAGAACAACAGGTTTTTTCTCGCTTTTCACCGATATCTTCGTTATCAAAGAGCTTGAGGGTAATGCCAGTTGCGTCATATCCCATATCCTTGGTAAGAAATGCGGCAACCGAGCTGTCAACTCCTCCGCTCATTGCAATCAATGCTTTGTTAGTCATTTATTCCTCCCGAACAGATTTGCGTTCATAAGTAATTTATCAGCCGAGTCTGATCATTTCGTCAATGCACTTTCTTGCGTCTGTGATAGTCTGATCGTCAAGCTTGATTTCCTCTCCGCCGTTGCCGTTGAGGCAATTGTAAACATCAACAAGTGTTGTTGATTTCATATTCGGGCAGATGAGTTTTAATGTAAGACCGTAGAAATTCTTGTCGGGACATTCATACTGCAAGTGTTCTGCAATGCTGATTTCTGTACCGATGATAAATTCCTTTGCGTCAGATTCTTTTGCATAATTCATTATACCCGATGTTGAGCCTACATAGTCAGCCATAGCAACAACTTCGGGAGTACATTCGGGATGAACAAGAACGAGAGCGTTCGGGTGAAGCTCCTTAGCCTTCTTAACATCTTCAACATTTACGCAAGCGTGAATTGGACAACCGCCGTTGAGAAGTTTGATGTTCTTGTCGGGACACTGCTTTGCAACATAATCGCCGAGGTTGCAGTCGGGGATAAAGAGGATATTTTTACTGTCAAGATTGTTTACTATTTTAACAGCTGATGAACTTGTTACGCACACATCACAAATTGTTTTGAGTTCTGCCGTAGTGTTGATGTATGCAACAACTGTGTAATCGGGATACATTTTTTTAACCTGAGAAATAAGCTGCTTGTCCATCTGGTCAGCCATACTGCAGCCTGCAACAGGCTGTGCAAGGTAAACAGTTTTTTCAGGTGAAAGAATTTTGCAGGTTTCAGCCATAAATCTTACGCCGCACATAAGAATATTCTTGTTTGTCGCCTTGCTTGCGTCCACACTCAGCTTGTAGCTGTCGCCTGTGTAATCCGCAATTTCAAGAATCTCGTGTGCCTGATAGCTGTGGGCAAGAATACAGACATCTTTTTCCTTTTTCAGCTTGAGAATCTGTTCCTGTATTGATGAAATATTCATAATAACTTTCCTTTCGGTAATTTAAAATTACTACACCTTATTATACATTTACACCACCTTATATGCAATAGCTTTTAGTGTAAAAAAACAGGATTTTTTGCGTTTTTAACAAGAAACGGTCGTAATTTTTGTCTGTATTTTAAAGAATTTTTTATAGTATTTACCTTTACACACAAATGAATATGTGCTATAATTAAGTATAAATTTGGAGTAGTATCTTATCCCAAAATTAAAATGGGTTGAATTAGGAGGATTATGTGATGAAAAAGACAATTGCTGTGTTATTTGCAGTTATGATGATGTTATTCTCGACAGTTCCCGCATTTGCTGCAGTAAGTCCTCAGCCGAGTACATTTAAATACAAGGTAGAGATTATTCCGACAGAGGGCGGTGACGGTGATTATAAGTTCACAACAGGTATTGACAAAAACGGTGAACAGCATGTATTTATTGAGCCGATTCCTTATGATGGTTATGTTTTTGATCACTGGGAAATTTCGGGCGGTCCTTTCAGAACCGACAGCAAGTATACAGATGCTAATATGAATATTATTATTTCAGGTGACCTTGTTTGTACTCCTTATTATCGTAAGGCAAGCAATGGCGGTACAACAGGTCCTGTAGCAACTGCAACAGCTAAGAAAGATAATTCAACAACTTCACCAAAGACAGGTGCAAGCGACGCTGTTCCATATGTTGTTCTTGTTCTTTCACTTGCAGCTTGCAGTGCAGCTGTAGTAAAGCTTGTAAAGAGCAAATAATTTCAATTGAATTGAAAAATCAAGAGACTTCTCAAAAGGAAGTCTCTTTTTTAATTAAACGGCTAAACATCGGTTTTGTTGCATAGTACCAGAATATGTTGAAATTGTAATAAAATTATACGAAATAGTGATAATTGATTGACTTTTTGACATTATAATGATAGAATATAGCCGATTAGGAGTTTTTGATATGAGCAGAAAAAGAAACAAATTCCTTATAGCTTTGATTATAGTGCTTGTGGCTGCAATTATTGGCTCACTTGCCTACATAGTCATAAAAAATCTTAATGAAAATAATGAGAGAAAAAGTCTTGAAAATGTTGCAAGTTCATATGCTTCAAACATAGAAAACGGAACAACATCCGTAACTGTGCCTGTAACAGAAATGACTTCACCGTCAATCAATGTTACAAAGGCGGATAACCCGATTGACTTTGCTTCGTTGCAAAAGCAGAACAGCGATATTTATTCTTGGGTCTATATTCCCAACACAAATATCAATTATCCTGTTTTGCAAAGTCATCTTGACGATAACCTGTACCTTGACCATGATATTTACAAGAATTACAGTTTTTCGGGCAGTATTTATTCGCAGATATGCAATAAGCGTGATTATTCCGACAGAGTAACCATTCTGTACGGCCACAATATGGCGAACGGTTCAATGTTTGCAACACTTCACCGCTTTTATGACACTGACTTTTTTAACAAGAATAAGTATATTTATGTCTATACACCTGACAGAAAGCTAACCTACGAAATTGTGTCGGCATTTGAATATGATGACCGCCACATTATGAATTCGTTTGATTTTTCAGACGATAATGTTTTTTCGGATTATCTTGATATGATAGAAAATCCACATTCTGTTTCTGTAAACAAAAGAAATATGAAGCTTACTACTGATGATAAAATCCTTGTATTAAGCACATGTTTGAACAGCGGTGACGGAAGGTATCTTGTGCAGGGAGTGCTTAAAAAGGATGAACCCACAAAATGAAAGTTCAACTGAATCAACAACTGAAAATATAAACAGCACAAAACTTGATCCAAACACACCGGAGATTCTTGAATCGGAAAGAGGCAAGGACAGCAAGGAACATGTAAGTGACCCGTCAAAACTTGATGTTGACGGCTATATTTTCAGGGACAGTAAACTAAAAAAGAAGAAAAAAGAAAAAGTATATACAGATGTTTACGGCATTGATGATGATAGCATTGTCGTGAAGAGCAACACAACCAACCATTATAAAAAGCATAAATCGAAAAAGCATCACCATCATTCAAAACACAGAAAGATGAAAACATGGAAAAAGGTGCTTTTGTCAATCGGTTGCACATTGCTCGGACTCATTATTATTGCGGTCGGAACGGTGGCATATTTGATTTATCAGGGTGGAAACGAGCTGTTTAATACGGATATTCATGTGTCGGCACCGCAGGGCATTGAAACCGAGGAAAACGGTAAGTATGTTATTTACAACGGCGAAACCTATAAGTTCAATGATAAGGTGACAAATATTCTTTGTATGGGTGTTGATAAGCGTGACCTTGATCAAGATAACAACAGCAAGGTTAAAGCAAGCGGCGGTCAAGCCGATGTGCTTATGCTCGTGTCAATTGATACCTCAAACGGCAAAATCACTCTTTTCAACATTTCCAGAGATACGATGATTGATGTCACAATGTACTCGGCAGGCGGTGCGTATGCAGGTACGGAAAATCAACAGATTTGTCTTTCCTACGCATACGGTGACGGCAAGGAATCAAGCTGTGAAAACACGGTAAATTCGGTTCAGAGGTTGTTCTACAACATTCCAATTAACACCTATTTTTCACTCGATCTCGACGGTATTGCCGCTCTCAATGACAGCGTTGGCGGAGTTGATGTTGTGTCACCCGAAACGATAGGCGATTTTGTTGAGGGTCAGAGTTATCACCTTGTAGGGCAGCAGGCTGAAAGCTTTGTACGAACTCGTGACACAAGCAAGGTCGATTCAAATAATATGCGTATGCAAAGACAGAAAGTTTATATTCAGTCGTTTATGAACACTGTTCTTCAGCAGACAAAGAAAGATTTGACAACACCGCTTGACTTGTTCAACGCATCTGCACCGTATTCTTGCACAAACCTCAATCCGTCAAAGGTTACTTACCTTGCTCAGCAGGCTGTGCTTGGTGGTATGAGCGGAATTGATATGCTGTCTGTTCCCGGTCAGATTAAAATGGGTAAGAAGTATGCCGAGTTCAATGTCAGCGAAGCAGAATTTTACCAGATGTTCTTGAATGTTTATTATACAAAAATAGAATAATAATCAAACAAATAAAATGCATCAGATTCCAATAAGGTTCTGATGCGTTTTTTTGTTTTATGTGCAATGCGGTTATTGTATTGTAGCGGCGAATAATAACAATTCTACGCTCGGGCATAATATGTTTTGTATTTAAACAAACTGTCTTCACGACCGCAATTTTCCATTTTACATTTTCAATTTTTCATTTAATTAACCTGTCTTCACGAACAGGGCGCAGCGACACGCTGCCGGCGGCTCGCCCTAATTTAGAGCGAATAACCGCAATGTTACGCTCGGGTGTAATATGTTTTGTAATTAAACAAACTATCTTCACGAATAGGGTACGGCGGCTCGCCGTAAAAAAACAGACAGCCGATAATTGGCTGTCTGCGTTTTGCTTTAGATTTAGTTTGATGCGGAAGTTGTTGCTTTTGATGAGGTGTTGCCTGTGAACAAATCCTCGAAAACAAAAGTTGCAAACTTCTTTCTCTGCTCACTGAGGTCTGAAATCTTAATCGTTGATGTGATTCTACCGTCCCATGTTTCTGTTTTATCATCGTAGTACCAAAGACCCTCTTCGGGAACATAATACTGTTTAACATCATAGGAAAGATAGGTGAGAGCGTGAGAAACAAGTGCTGTGATTTCGTCCTTCTTGAGGTTTGTGGTTACAAGAGGACCAACCGAGCTTACAATTGAAACAATCTGACCGAGGTCTGCACTCTTCATACTTGTAAACAGAGTTTCAAGAAGCTTTCTCTGTCTTGAAGTTCTGTCCCAGTCATCGCCGTCAAGACCGATTTCGTTGCCGTCCTCGCCCTTTGTAAGACCTCTGTTTCGAGCATACCAAAGAGCCTCCTGACCGTTGAGATGAACAGTACCCGGTGCGTCTGTGATAGTTGTTCTTGTTTCAGACTGGTTGTTCTTGTACATCTGATAGTTGATGTAGTCAATTTCGTCCTGAGTAACTTCCATATCAACACCGCCGAGGGTGTCGATAATCTTCTTAAAGCTGTCAAAGTCAACAACCGCATAACGGTCAACCTTGATGCCGAAGTTTGCTTCAATTGTCTGAATTGAAAGCTTTGCTCCGCCGTAGTTATAAGATGAGTTGAGCTTGTCATATCCGTAACCGGGGATATAAACATAGGTGTCACGCTGGAATGATGTCAGCTTAAGCTTTTTGTGGTTATTATCAATGGTCATCATAATCATTGTATCACTTCTGCCGTGTTCATCACCGTGTGAGTTATCCTCACCAAAGAGCATAATGTTAAGCTCTTTTGAGTTCTGCAGAAGTTCACCCTCTGAAAGCGAAAGATTTGTTGCGTCACTCTCAAGCGGTGCAACCGATGAGTTGGTAGCTGCTGTGTTGTTGGTGTTTGTGTCGTCAAGATCCTTGAAGTTGAGAGTATCAAGGAACGAATAGTAGTAAAGCATTCCGCCGCCGCCAAGCAGGAAGATTATTGAAAAAACAAGGCAAAGAATTCTTTTGAGTCTGCCTTTTTTGTTGTATAATTTTTTGACCTGCTTATTTGAGCTTATGTCAACAAAATTGCTTTTCTGACTGTTTTTTTCGTAATTTGGCATATTACTCCTCCAATCGGGTAAAAAGCACACAATACATAAGTATAGCTTATTATACCATATGTGAATTTCTTTTAATGCTAAATTAGAATTAAAGTCTGTCTTTTAGTGAAGTTTTAGTGAAATTTCTGTCGGAATAACGCTAAAAATTTTGTCAGTTTATATCAATCCTGTTCATCAAGCGACAAATAAAAGGACGGCAGAAACTCTTTTTCAAACACTTCGTTTTCAGGCATATTCATATTGTGAATTGAGTTTTCGGTTGCCTCTTTTGCTTTTGAAAACTCGCTGTTGCCCATTTTTATCTCTTCAATGCACTTGATGAGTGCCGAAAACTTGTCCGCCGCTTTTACGAACTTTTTGAGTTCACCGTCACCTGTTCCGTCCATTTTGATGATTTCATCCATATCGTCCTTAAAATCATCGGGGAGCATTGATACGAGTTTGTCGCCCGCATTTGCTTCAATTTCTTTGTAGGCATTTTTGATTTCGGGATTGAAATATTTTACGGGAGTCGGCATATCGCCTGTTATAATTTCGGTTGCATCGTGAAAAAGTGCAAGCAGTGCGGCTCTTTCGGCATTAAGACTGCCTCCGAAACGCTTGTTGTGAATCAAAACAAGGCAATGTGCAATCATTGCAACATCAAGACTGTGCTCGCTGAGGTTCTCGTATCTTGTGTTGTTCATCAGTCCCCAGCGGTTGATGTACCGCATTCTTGAAAGCATTGCGTAAAAATGTGAAATATTCATCTGTAGTTTCTCCTGTTTTTTGCTAAAAATTAGTGCAATTTGTATTGTACTATGTTATAATGTGATGTGAGTGTGAGTATCCTCTGCTCCTTGTAAGCAAAGCAGAGCGTTGCTCCGATTTAAATCTATTATGCAGGTGTCTTTTGAATAAATGACGGAGAAAGACATTTACATCATTGATTATACTATTCATAATTTAAAAGTAAAGAAATTATCGAAAAAATAAGATTTTTTCTGCTTTTTGCTCCGTGGAGGATTTTATGCCGAGCAGAATTTTGCAAAAATATCCCACACAAAAGTTATTCGGCTTGCGTGTGTTTCTTATATCAATCATAACGGCAACCGCACTTTTTCTTCCGTTCATCATTATGGGCGGTGGTGTGTTCTATTATTACGGCGATTTCAATGTTCAGGAAATTCCGTTTTATCAGCTTGTTCACGATACCGTTCGCAGTGGTAATCTCGGTTGGATGAACAATGTTGACCTCGGTTCGGATATGCTTTCAAGTTTCAGTTTTTACCTTTTGGGCAGTCCGTTCTTTTGGCTGACAATTCCGTTCCCCAGTGAGGCGGTGCCTTATCTTATCGGACCGTTGCTGATTTTAAAATTCGGCTGTGCGTCACTTTCGGCATATCTCTATCTGAAAAGATATGTGACTAACAAGAACTTTGCACTTGTTGGCGGCTTGCTTTACGCATTTTCGGGATTTTCAATTTACAATGTGTTCTTTTTCCATTTTCATGAGCCGATGATAATGTTTCCGCTCTTGCTTGCCGCACTTGACGCATTTATATATGACGGAAAAAGAATGCTGTTCGCACTTGCGGTATTCTCTGCTTGCGTAGTGAATTACTACTTCTTTGTGGGACAGGTTCTGTTCGTAATCATCTATTTTCTTATGATTACGCTTACCAAAACCTACAAATTTAAAGTTAAAAATTTTCTCTTGCTTGCGCTTGAGGTTATCATAGGTTTTGTTGCGACGGCATTCATATTGTTGCCGTCAGTCCTCGGACTTATGGGCAATCCAAGACTTTCGGAACTTCCGAACGGCTGGGATTCGCTTGTCTACAGTCAACCGCAAAAATACTGGCTGATAATTTTAAGCCTGTTTTTCCCCGCAGATATGCCTGCGTTTCCTGTGTTCACACCCGGCTCAAATTGCAGATGGGCGTCTGTTGCGGCATGGTTGCCGCTTGTCGGAATGACGGGAGTTATCGCATATTTTCAGGTTTGCCAAAAAAGTTGGCTCAAAAAGATTCTTGCGGTGCTTGCAGTTTTTGCGTGTGTGCCTGTTTTGAACAGTATGTTCCAGATGATGAACAGCTCAATTTACTACGCAAGATGGTTCTATATGGGCGTGCTTATGCTTGTTCTTGCAACAATCAAGGCTTTTGAAAACAGAAAAACCGATTGGAACAAGGCTATTCGCTGGTCGGCAGGAATTACTGTCGGTGCGGCTCTGCTGATAGGTCTTATGCCTGTCAGCTACACAGATGATACAAGTGGTGAAATTGAGAACACTGTAATCGGTGCTCAGGCAACCTTTGAACGCTACTGGCTCTATGTGCTTATGGCACTGTTAAGCCTGCTTGCGTTTGTTCTCATTATTAAAAAATTCAGACGAAACAAAAAGAAATTTACTGTTATGCTCACTGTCGGTGTTCTCAGCGTTTCGCTGTTTACTTCATATTTTATAATCGCTACAGGCTACCTTTCAAGCAGCAGTACAAAGACTATTAAAGAGGATATTATAAACAGGCGTGACGGCATAACGATTGCCGATATTGACGATGTTCGCAGTGATTTTTATGAATGTGTTGACAACACGGCAATGTTCTGGCAGATTCCGAGCATAAACTGTTTTCAGAGTTCTGTTTCAACCTCAATAATGCAGTTTTACGATGCACTCGGAATAACAAGAGATGTTGCCTCAAGACCCGACCTCGATGTGTACGGACTGCGTCCGTTTTTGAGCTGTAAATATCTTTTTGACTACCGTGGTGACGGCAAGTCGGGAAGTACAAATTCATTCATTGATGAGGACGGCAACACAAAAATGCCGGGTTGGAAGTACCTCAGAACGCAGAATCGTTTTGATATTTACCGCAATGAGTACTACATTCCGATGGGATATACCTTTGATAAATTTATTACCGAAGAGGAGTTTGACCTGATTTCATCGGTTCACAAGTCGGAGGCTTTGCTCTATGCAATGGTGCTTCCCCGTGATTTAATGAAAAAATATTCCTCAATTACAGGCTACAGCGATGAAAAGTACAAGCTGTTGTACGGCAAGCATCCCGAATACTACGACAGCATTACGGAAACTTTCAGCTATGATAATTCCGAGTATAAAAAGGCTTGTACTCAAAGGGCATATAACAGCTGTTCATCTTTTGAATATACCGATAACGGCTTTAAGGCAGTGTATGACAACACAAAGGGCGATGATAACCTGCTGTTCTTCAGCGTTCCGTACAGCGATGGCTTTACAGCAACCGTAAACGGCAAGGCTGTTGATGTTGAAAAAGTTGACTACGGCTTTATGACTGTTAAAATTCCAAAGGGTGAAAAGTGTGATGTTGTGTTTACATACGAAACACCCGGATTTTCAACAGGTGTTAAAATCAGCCTTTGTGCATTCGGAGCATTTTTGATATACGGTGCAGTTGTTTTGACTGTTAAAACAATAAAAAGAAAAAATAAAAACTGATACAGATACAATCAGCATTTAAGTACGGAGGTATTTATTATGTTTGGAAACAAGATACTCGACTACAAAGACGAGCTTTTAAAGGACCTTGACACACTTCTTTCTTTTGAATCGGTTGACGGTGAAAAGAATGATGAGTGCGACAAAGCCTTGGATTTTATTCTTAAAAGAGCAAATGATTTTGGACTGACAGGGGAGAAAACGACCGACAAGAGCGGTCACATTACACTCGGTGACAGCGGAAAACTTTGTGGAGTTCTTACGCATCTTGATGTTGTGCCTGCAGGCAGCAACTGGAGCGTTCCGCCATATGCACTCACTGAAAAAGACGGCAGACTTTACGGCAGAGGTATTGCAGATGACAAGGGTGCGGCTCTTGTTACTCTCTATTGCCTTAGAGCAATTAAAGACAGCGATGTAAAAGGTGTGAATACTATTCGCACAATCTACGGTACAGGCGAAGAAACAGGTATGGAGGATATGGAAAATTATTTCAATAAAAATCCTCTTCCCGATATGGCTTTCACTCCCGACAGCGACTACGGCATTTGTTTTGCCGAAAAGGGAATTCTTCAGCTTGAAGTCAGCACGCTTTTAAACAATGCAACAACACTCAGCCAGTTCCACGCAGGCAGGGCAGTCAATGCGGTTCCCGACAGAGCTTATGTAATGCTTGATTCATCAGACTATGACGAGCAGACTCTTATGCGACTTGCAGACGCAAGTGACGGCGATTTTGAATTTAACTATACAATTGACGGTCTTATGATAATAAGCCGAGGCAAAGCGGCTCACGCTTGTGAACCCGACAAGGGTTACAATGCCGCAGCGGCACTTGTTGACCTCATCTCAAATGTGTATACAACAAAAGAAACAGGTTCAATCTGTTCATTTATCGACTATGCAATCAACAAGGAAACAAACGGCAGATCGCTCGGCCTCAAGATGAGCGACGCTGTTTCGGGTTCGCTCACCGTAAACCTCAGCAGCGTGAACATTGAAGGACAGACCGCAAAGGCTGTGTTTGATATCCGTTATCCCGTTACCGTGAGCGTAAACAGAGTTCTCAAACAATTTAAAAAGGTTGCAAAAATCAGCGACCTCAAGGTTACTGTTCTCAATCACGAAGAACCGCTTTATGCCGATAAGGACAGTGAGCTTGTAAAGCTGCTCTCGGACGCTTACGAAAGCGTAACAGGCGAAAAGGCTGAACTTTACTCAACAGGCGGCGGAACTTACGCAAGAATGCTCGGAGGTCACGGTGTTGCATTCGGTCCTGCTTTCAAAGGTGACGATGTTCATATGCACAACGCAGATGAAAGTATGGACAAGGAAAACTTCTTTAAGCACGCACAGATTTGCCTTGAGGCAATGTACAGAATGTTTACTGACGGAGAATAATCCGAATCGTTATGAACAAATTCAGATGAAAAGGGAATGCTAATGAATACTGAAAAAACTGTTAGAAAACAGGCAAAAGCGGCTCTTGAGGGAAATTGGTCGATAGTTATTTCGCAAATTATGGTGACTTTGCTTGCATTTTTGACAGGGCTGTTTGCTTTCAGCCTTGCAATGTCGGCAACGGGAATGTATGACACCAAAAATCCGAGTCAGTCACAAAAAATTCTGATGATGATTTTCGGACTTGTTTTGTTTGCTTTTGTGGTTGTAATTTTACCGCTTGTCAACGGAGTTTACAGAACTGTGTGCAATGTGGCAAACGGCAGAAAATGCAGTCCGCTTGATGTGTTTTTCTACTACAAAAAGCCGAAAAGATTTTTGAAATCAATTATTCTTGATGTTATTTCAATCGGCTTGTTTTTGATTATCAGCGGCATTGCAAATGTTTTTAACTACCTTAACGCAGTTTCAACACAGATAGTTGAAAGCTCACCGTCACTTACGGTTGTTATGGCGATTCTGCTTGTTGTGGCTTGGATTGTCAGTGCCGTATTCACGGTGGTTTGCTACATTATATTTGTTCATTACACATTTTTGGCTTACGGCTTTAACGAAAATTTGCCCCTCGGTGTTTATCTTCCGAGAATGATGGCTTTTTCAATAAAGAATTTTATGTCAACCGTAAAGCTGTTTGTCGGCTTTATCGGTTGGGCGGCTCTGTGCTTTTTCGTTGTTCCTGCACTTTATGCCGTACCTTATTTTCTGACAACCTCTGCAATGTCTGCAAAATGGCTGTTAGAGCTTGAAGGGAGCAAAGATATTATATGTTAGTTTCACTTTGTATGATAGCTTATAACGAATCGAATGCTTTGAGCGGACTTTTCAGGGATATTGCACTTCAGGATTATCCGCATGATAAAATTGAGGTTGTTTTTGTTGACAGTATGTCAACCGATGACACAAAAGAAAAAATGGAAAAGTTCCGTGATACCGACTACGGCTTTTGGAATGTGTCCGTTGTTCAGTGCGTAAAACGCAATCAGGCGACTTCGTGGAATGCGGCTTTGATGACCGCAAAGGGCGATATAATCATCAGAGTTGACGCCCACGCAAGAATTCCGAGAAACTTTGTTTCACGAAATGTTTATAACATAAAGCAGGGAGAAAATGTAGTAGGCGGTGGCAGACCTAACATTACATCAAATGTTTCAAGCTGGAAGCTCACCTTGCTTGCGGCTGAGGATTCTCTCTTCGGCAGTTCGGTTGCGTCATACAGACGACCGCTTGCTCAAAAAGAATATCTCGACAGCCTTTTTCATGCGGCTTATCGCAGAGAGGTTATTGCCAAAGTCGGTGGATTTAACGAAAATCTCGGCAGAACCGAGGATAATGAATTTCACTACCGCATTAGAATGGCGGGCTACAAGATGTGCTGTTGCCCTGATATTATTTCGTATCAGCATTCACGAAACGACCTTCACGGAATGATAAGACAGAAGTATTCAAACGGACGGTGGATAGGACTTACACTCTCGGAATGCCCCGGTTGTCTTTCGTACTTTCACTTTGCACCGTTTCTTTTTGTAATGGCACTTCTCGGCTGTTCCGTGCTTGCACTTCTCGGACTTCCGCTTTTTTTGTACATTCTTTTGATAATCTACGGAATGTTTGATATTGTAAACGCTGTCGGATGTTGCACAATGAAAAATGTTCAGCCTCAGTTTGTGTTTTTGCCGTTCATTTTCCCATTGCTCCATGTTGCCTACGGAATAGGCACAATTGTTGGTTTGATTCAGATTCCGTCATGGCGGAAGAAAATCAAAAACAGCGGTGCGAAAGAACACATTGAAAAGGTAAAAAGAAAAATCAGGGAAAACACACTTCCCGGTCATTCATACAAATAATTTTTGGGCGGATAATCTCCGCCCGTATTTGATATTTACGGAGATACTTATGACTGAAAAAGTAGAACTTACCCCCGAACTTTTGCGTGATTTGCAGGTTAAACAGCTTGATATGCTCGTGTATTTCAGGGACTTTTGCGAAAAGAACAATCTCACATTCTATCTCATCGGCGGTGCGTTAATCGGTGCGCTCAGAAACGGCGGATTCGTTCCGTGGGATGATGATGTTGATGTTATGCTGCCACGAGAGGACTACGAAAAGCTGTACAAGCTTTGGCATGAACAGGGCGCAGACGGAAGATTTCGGCTTCTCAAAACCGACAGCGATATGTTCACGGGCAATATTTTTATGACCGTAACCGACACAAATTACACTATGGTCAAAACAAATCAGACCGAGGTTGATATTCCGCACGGACTTGTGCTTGATGTCTTTCCGCTTGATGTTTGTCCCGACAGCCGTTTTGCACGCAAAATGCAGTATGTGTGGACAATGCTTTATTCGCTGTTTTTGGCTCAGGTTGTTCCCGAAAAGCATGGCGGAATTGTGGGGGCAGGCAGTAAGGCTTTGCTTTCAATTTTCAGAGGAAAAAAGCTCCGAGAAAAGATTTGGAGAACTGCCGAAAAGCATATGGTTAAGTACAAACTTGATGAAAATAAGTGCGTTACAGAACTTTGCTCGGGACCGCATTGGATGAAAATTGAGTACCCGAAACACATCTATTCGGGTGTTGATTATGTCACATTTGAGGGCTTAAGAATGCCGTGTATGTCGGGCTATGATGAGTATTTGAGAATGGTTTTCGGCGATTATATGCTGCTTCCGCCGGTTGAGGACAGAGTGCCACACCACGATATTGCATATCTTGACTTGAACTCACCGTGTGAAATTTATGACAGCAAAAGAAAGAATAAGCAAAAATAACGGTGCATTATGGAGCTTGTAAGAGATAATTGGACTAAAAATGACTATGATGATTTTGTAGGGGAACTTCGTTCATATGCCGATGAAAAGTACAGAAGCTTTCATTCCTCATTGATTCCCGACAATGACAAGGACTTTTTTATCGGAGTAAGAATGCCTGTTATGCGAAAGCTCGGCAAGGAAATTTCTAAGGGCAACGGACGCAGTTTTTTAGAACAGACAACAGATGATTTTTATGAAGAAAAAACAATGCGAAGTATTGTAATAGGTTTGCTCAAAACCGAAAGCTATGAAGAATTTTTGATGTACAGCGATGATTTTGTACAGCGTATAGACAGCTGGGCGGTTTGCGACGGCTTTTGTGCAAATTTAAAGCAGACGAAAAAGTATAAATCAGAATTTTTTCCTCATGTTTGCGAATACACCAAAAGCGACAATCCGTGGATAATTCGTGCAGGTCTTGTGCTGATGCTTGACTATTATCTTGAAGATGAGTACATAAACACGGTGCTTGAATGTTGCGACAATGCGAAAAATCCGCATTATTATGTGAGTATGGCAAGGGCTTGGCTTGTTGCAACGGCACTTGCAAAGTGCAGAGAACAGACTATGCGGTACATAAAGTCAAATTCGCTTGATAACGCAACCTTTAATAAAATGATTCGGAAATGCGTTGAAAGTTTCAGAATTGACGATGAAACGAAAAAATATCTCAAAACACTGAAGAGATATTGACAAATCCGAAAATCGGCATATAATATAATCAACAGTTGTCTTCGGGGCGGAGTGAAATTCTCCACCGGTGGTTAAAGTCCACGAACAGGCGAGAGCCTGCCGAGTCTGTGAAATTCAGACACCGACGGTCATAGTCCGGATACGAGAAGATGCGGCAAAACAGGCGGTTCGTCTGTTTTATTTTGGTACGCAATCCCGTTACATTTGTAGCGGGATTTTTCTTTTTCCCGACAACTCGAAATAATTTTTCAGGAGTGGTCGTAATGACAAAATCAAAAGCAAAAACAATTAATTCAGACAACACGGCAAAGACAACAAAGCTTGCCGTAACCGCAATGCTTGCGGCGCTTTCGGCAGTTCTTATGTTCTTTGAATTTCCTCTCGGATTCATCGCACCTTCATTCTATGAGTTCGATTTTTCCGAAGTTCCCGTTCTTGTCGGAACATTCAGCATGGGGCCGATTGCCGGTGCAGTAATTGAATTTGTAAAAATTCTCGTTAAGTTTCTTATCAAAGGCACAAGCACAGGCGGAGTAGGGGAGCTTGCAAACTTCCTCATCGGTTGTTCGTTTATTTTGCCGGCAGGTTTCATCTACAAGTACAAAAAAACAAGAGTCGGTGCGATTGTCGGAATGCTTACGGGTACGGTTGCAATGGCGGCTATCGGTGTGGTTCTCAACACATTTGTGCTTGTTCCGCTCTACTCGTCTTTTATGCCGCTTACAGAAATTATCAAAATGGGACAGGCAATTTTCCCTGCAATTGACGGCACATTTACATTTTGCCTGTACTGCGTAGGTCCATTCAACATCATTAAGGGACTCATCATTTCGGTAGTTGTTTTTATAATCTACAAGCCGCTTTCAAGACTTATCTACAGCCTTGATACCCTTCTTACAAAGAAGAAAAACGCAGCGGTTCAGTAAACCCGAAATTAATTTTTGGTTGACAAGCAGCAAATTCAGGCGTATAATAACATACGGTGTCAAACGACATCTATCACAGAGTAGAAATTTGTGCGTGAAGTGTTTTGCGGACGGGGAGTTGCCGCAAGAACGAAAGGTTTATCCTGCGGTACAGATTTCGCATCCCGCTGTTACTTTGGGACATATAATTCAGCGGGCAGAGCAATCTGTCCGCTTTTTTCTTCCTGAAGCAACAACAGAGATTCAGGAGGTAAAAAATATGTCACAACTCAAAAAAATTCAAAGCTCTTTGGCTGAAATGAAGAGTATCTACGCTCTTGCGGCAATTGCAATGCTGCTCGCACTTCGTATTGTTCTCGGATTTTTTGCAAACAGCACACTTCCGTTTTTCGGAAACAATGTAAAGCTCAGTGCATCGTTTTTACCGATTGCCGTAACAGGCGTTATGTTCGGTCCGATTCCTGCCGCAATTGTCGGTGCTTTGGGTGATATTCTTTCATTTATCATTGCTCCGACAGGCGCATATTTCCCCGGCTTTACAATCAACGGCTTTATCACAGGTTTTATTTACGGTATGTTTCTTTATAAGAATAATGTTACACCGCTCAGAGTCGTTCTTGCGTGGTTCACAAATATGCTCTGCGTTGAAACATTCCTTGCGGCTTTTTGGCTCTATATGCTCTACGGTGGCGGTTCAACTCCGTACACTGTTTATCTTACAGCAAGATTTATCAGTGTTGCCGTTAAGTGTATCCCCGAGATTATCCTTGTGTTTGCCCTCGGCAAGCTTGCAAGCAAAATCCGTGTTCCGCACGCAATAAAGAGAACCTGATGAAAAACTAATGCAAAACTTTAAGGTTGGAAATCGACTGCTCCCCGCAGTAGTTTCCAACCTTTTTTGTTTGTGTGAAAAATAATTTTTTGTAAACATAAATTCACCTAATTCGGGCATTGGAATTGTTTTTCTATTAAACTATCTGCTCGAATTGGGAACGGCGGCTCGCCGTGCTGGCGGATAATATCCGCCCCTACGAGATTGCTATTTCAAATAAATCAAAAGTCGGAAAGCAAATTTGAAACCTGCTTTCCGACTTGATTTTTTGCTATAAAATTTATCTATACGATTATGCCCACTTGAGGGTATCGTTGTAGAGATTGATGTAGTCCTGAGCCGAACGATCCCAGCTGTTGTCGCTCATCATAGCACGCCACATAAGCTGATGCCAACCCTGATCGTCCTGAATACCCCACAATGCTCTTCTTACGGCAAGCTGCATATCTGCACATTCATAGTTTTTGAATGTAAAGCCGTTACCGTAGTTGTCGGCACTGTCGAAAACAGAGTCTTTAAGACCGCCAACCTCACGAACAACAGGAATTGTGCCGTAACGGAGCGCAATCATCTGTGCAAGACCGCAAGGCTCCTGAGCAGACGGCATAAGGAAAATATCTGCACCTGAGTAAATCTTTCTTGCAAGTTCGGGAACAAAGCCGTGACAGAAGCAAAGTCTGCCGGGGTACTTAGCCTGCATATAGTTGAAGTAGTCCTCGTACTCCTTGTCACCTGAACCGAGAATTACAAACTGCATATTTTCTGTGTTCATAAGCTCCTCAAGGCCCATTCTTACAAGGTCAAGTCCCTTGTGTGCAACAAGTCTTGTTACCATACCGACCAGCGGAACATCCCAGCGCTGTTCAAGACACAAACGCTCCTGCAAAGCACGCTTACATTCGCCCTTGCCGCTCATATCGTCCTTTGAATAGTTGCGATAAAGCTGATAGTCTGTTTCAGGATTGTAGCTTTCTGTATCGATACCGTTCTTGATACCGCAGAGCTTGTAATGACGAAGATTGAGTTCATCGTGAAGTCCCCAGCTGAACCATGGGTCTTTAATTTCAGCCGCATAGCTTGGAGAAACTGTTGAAACACGAGTTGCTGTTTCGATAGCGCCCTTCATCATATTGAGCTTGCCGTTCATTTCAAGAATCTTTGTTTCAGATGCAGGAATGCCGACACACTCTGTATTTACTTCCCAACCGTATTCACCCTGATACTGGATGTTGTGGATTGTGAAGAGGCTCTTGATGTTGTAGTACCATGGTCTGTGTGAATAGAACAGATAGTAGTAAACAGGTACAAGAGCTGTCTGCCAGTCATTGCAGTGAATAATATCGGGATGGAAGTCAATGTATGGAAGCATTTCAAGAATTGCACGAGAGAAGAAAGCGAATCTTTCAGCATCGTCATAGTGACCGTAGAGAGTGCCTCTCTTGAAATAGTATTCGTTATCAATAAAGTAGTATGTACAATCGTTCCATCTTGCCCAGAACAGACCGCAATACTGATGACGCCATGCAACCGGCACGGTAAAGTTTGTGATGAAGTTCATGGAGTTTTTAAGTTCCTGCGGAATTGTGCCGTAAAGCGGAACAACAATTCTGCAATCCTGACCTTTTCTGCAAAGTGTATGGGGAAGACTTCCCGCTACATCGGCAAGTCCGCCGCTTCCGCAAAACGGATTAGCTTCTGAAGCACAGTATAAAATTCTCATTGTAAGATTACCTCCTTGTTTAAACAAACTTTATACAACGGATTTTTTAGCAATATAAATGGGGTACGAATCATATCCCATAAGTGAGCGACCATCCTTGATGGTAACATCCTTATCTATGATAACATAATTGAGGTTGGTATTGCAACCTATTTTTGTGTCCTGCATTACAATACAGTTAGAAAGCTTTGCGCCCTCACCAACATAAACGCCCTTTGAAATAACGCAGTTCTCAACTTCACCGTTGATAACACAACCCTGTGCAATGATTGAGTTCTTAACATTGCTTGTAAGTCCGTAGCGTGACGGAGCGTCATCTCTTACCTTTGTATAGATAGGTCTTTGCGGATTGAAAAGCTCATCTCTTACTTCTTTCTTCATAAGGTCCATATTGAACTCAAAGTAATCGTTGATTGAGCTGATTGCCGCACAATAACCCTTGTTTTCATAAGCATAAATGCTGTATTTGCCCAAACCGCTCTGAAGAAGTCGTCTTACATCAAGCTGATTTACGCTGATTGCGTTTCTGATTTCACTCATAAGAAGGTCTTTCTTAATGAGGATAGAGCCGTATGCGTGATTGAATTTTGCCTCTTTGTCAACAACACCGGGTTTTACAAAAATCTGATTTACCTTGCCGTCATCATCAACATCAAGGGTAATCGGTCTGTCGTAACCCTGCGGAATTGCGTGATTTTTATAGATAAGAGTAATGTCTGCTTTCTTCTTTGTGTGGAAGTCAAAGACATCTGTGTAATCAATGTTAGTAATAACATTGCCCTGTGAGATAAGAACATATTCTTCACGGCAATGCTCAATGTAGCCGTGCATATTGTAGATTGTTTCAACAAAGCTTGAAAAAGCCTTGCCGTCATACGGAGGAAGAATTGAAAGATTGCTCCTTCTCTTTGAAAGGTCATATGCACTGCCTGAACCTACATGGTCCATAAGTGACTGAAAGTTGCTTTTTGCAACTATGCCTACATTGCTGATACCTGAATTTGACATATTTGAAAGGTCAAAGTCGATAATTCTGTATTTTCCGCCGATCGGAACGCTTGCAGTTGTTCTTGAAGATGCAAGCTCGGGGATTTTGTCGTCAAGTGTTGCCGCAAAGATGAAACCGAGTACATTATTACTTCTCATTGCCGTTCACCTCCGTGTTGCTGTCTATCATAGTTTTTGCTTTGATAACGGTGTTTTCTTTGATAACGGTATTTGCACCGACAACAGTAATGCCCCAGTCATCAAGATTTTCCATTTCTTCCGGTTTCTGTCCGACTTTTGCATTTTTGCCTACAACAGTGTTCTCTGCAATGATTGCAAACTGAACATCTGCGCCGTCTTCAATTACTGCACCCGGCATAATGATTGAAGAGTTGATTGTTGCATTTTTACCGATTGTAACACCTGCAAAGAGAATTGAAAATTCAAGGTTGCCGTAAACATTACAGCCATCGGCAACGAGTGAATTCTGAATTGAAGCCTCGTTTGAAACATAATGCGGCGGCATCATCGGGTTTCTTGAATAAATATCCTTGAGGTCAAGAGTAACCTTAGGATCGAGAAGGTCCATATTAGCTTCCCAAAGGCTGTCGATTGTTCCGACATCTTTCCAGTAACCCTCAAACGGATATGCAAACATACGCTCGCCTGCGTCAAGCATTGCAGGGAGAACATCTTTACCGAAATCGTGGCTTGAACCCTCTTTGAACTCATCTTCTGTAAGATACTTTCTGAGTTCTTTCCAGCTGAAAATGTAGATACCCATTGATGCGTTTGTGCTCTTTGGGTGAGCAGGTTTTTCTTCAAACTCGTAGATTGAGCCGTCCTCATTTGTGTTGAGAATACCGAATCTTGATGCCTCTTCAAGCGGAACATCAATTACCGCAATTGTACAAGCGGCATTCTTTTCCTTGTGATAGTCAAGCATCTTGTTGTAGTCCATTTTGTAGATATGGTCACCCGAAAGAATAACCACATATTCAGGATTATAACGCTCAATGTAGTTGATATTCTGATAAATTGCATTAGCTGTGCCTGAGTACCAGTCTGCACCGTCAACAGCCTGATAAGGACTGAGGCAGTTTACACCTGAGTGCATACTGTCAAGATCCCACGGCTGACCGTTGCCTATGTATTCGTTAAGAACAAGAGGTTGGTACTGCGTAAGAATACCCACAGCGTCAATGCCTGAATTTACACAGTTGGATAACGGGAAATCAATAATACGATATTTGCCGCCAAACGGTACGGCAGGCTTAGCAAGCTTTCGAGTGAGCACGCCAAGACGAGAGCCTTGACCGCCTGCAAGCAGCATAGCCACTACTTCCTTTTTTGGAAACATCTTAAAATACCTCCGATATTTATTTTATTATCTTTATTAAACTTATTAATTACAGTCTTGTGACTGAAAATACCAATTTCATTCTGCGGACTCCTGAACCTTTTCGGGCTCAAGTTCCTTTGTACATCTCAGGTAAATTACGCTGAGAGGTGGGAGTGTGAGGGAAAGACCCTGATCAAAGCCGTGAATTTTCATCGGCTCGGTTTTAATGTTCTTTCCGTTTACAACACCGCTGCCGCCGAAACGCTCTTCATCAGAGTTGAAAACTTCATCATAAAGACCGAATTTCGGAACGCCGATGCAATATCCGTCACGCCTGATTGGCTGGAAGTTGCACACGGCAACAATCTCATCACCGTTTTTGTCGGTGCGCTTGAATGCAATAACGCTGTTTGTGTAGTCGTCATGGTGAATCCAGTCAAAGCCTTTCCAGACAGCGTCAAGCTCATAGAGCGGCTTGCAGTCAAGATAAAATTTGTTTAGCTCCTTAAAAAATGTTCTGAGTTTTTTATGCTTTTCAAATTCAAGCAAATCCCATTGAATTGCCTCATTGAAATTCCATTCGTCAAACTGACCGATTTCAGTTCCCATAAACACGAGCTTTTTGCCTGGGTGAGCGTACATATATGTTATGAAAGCTCTCACACCCGCAAACTGTTCATCGTACTTTCCAGGCATCTGTTTTATGAGAGCACCCTTGCCGTGAGAAACCTCATCGTGCGAAATCGGAAGAAGAAATTTTTCTGAAAAAGCATAATAAAAGCTGAAAGTAAGACTGTCATGATTGAACGGCCGCCACATTGAATTGAGTGACATATAGTGAAGCATATCGTTCATCCAACCCATATTCCACTTGAAATCAAATCCAAGTCCGCCATCCTCAATTTTATGAGTAAGTTTTGGCCAAGAGGTGTTTTCCTCGGCAAACATCATAACATCGGGGTGGTACATATGAACAGCCGTGTTAAGCCTTTTTACAAAATCAACGGCATCAAGATTTTCTTTTCCGCCGAATTTATTCGGTTCCCATTCACCCTCGGATTTGCCGTAATCAAGATAGAGCATAGAGGAGAGTGCACCGATTCTCAAGCCGTCAATGTGGTACTTGTCAAGCCAGAACATTGCACATGAAACAAGAAAACTTGTAACTTCAAATCTTGCGTAGTTGAAAAGGCAAGTTCCCCATGAGTCACGCTTGCTTGTTTTTGGGTCATTGCTTTCATAGAGGGGAGAACCGTCAAACTTTGCAAGTCCAAAATCGTCTATAGGGAAATTTGACGGAACCCAGTCAAGAATTACACCGATGCCCTCGCCGTGAAGTTTGTCAACAAATGCCATAAAGTCGGACGGTGTGCCGTAGCGTGAGGTTGGGGCATAGTAGCCGGTTGTCTGAAAACCCCAGCTGCCGTCATATGGATGCTCCATAATCGGCATAAGCTGAATATGGGTGTAGTGCATCTCCTTGAGATAGGGGATAAGCTCATCGGCAAGCTTTTGATAGTTAAAAAAGTTGCCGTCAGGATATTTTCTCCATGAGCCTGCGTGTATTTCATAAATATTCATCGGTGAATATGAAATGTTATTTTCTTTGCGTTTGTTCAACCATTCGCTGTCATTCCACGAATAGTTTTCAATATTATATACAATAGATGCCTGACCGGGACGAGTTTGAGCATGAAAAGCATATGGGTCGGCTTTCATAAGCTTGTCGCCGTACTCGCTTTCAATGCAGTACTTGTATGCACAAAACTCTTTGACACCTTCGACAAACACCTCCCACACACCGTAGCCGATGTCGTACATAAAGGTTGCCTCGTTGTCCCAATTATTAAATTCGCCTGCAACCGAAACGCTCTTTGCAGTCGGCGCCCATACACGGAATACACAACCGTCTCTGTCGTTCCAGTTCACGAGGTGTGCACCCAAAAGATTGTATGCATGCACGGAATCGCCGGTGTGAAAAACTTCAAGTGCCGGTCTTGCCTCGTTAAAGCTGTAATTCATAAGAATTGCTCCTTGTTAAATACCTTTTGATTTTTTGATTATTTGTTCACACTTATATAATACCAAAAATATATGTCAATTTCAAGCAAATTCAAAAATTTTAAAACTAATTTTTCGTGTATATTTTATAAACTGCGACTAAATGTAACATTTTAGAGCATAATTTTACGAATAAAGAAAAATAAAGATAAATATGTCCCGAAAAGGAAAATAAAAAGGGCTGTCCAAAAAGGACAGCCCAGAAAATAATCTGTAAATTCAGATTAGCCAAGCTCAGCGAAGTACTTAATTGTTCTAACCATCTGGCTTGTGTATGAGTTCTCGTTGTCGTACCAAGAAACAACCTGAACCTCATAAAGATCGTCAGCAATCTTTGATACCATTGTCTGTGTAGCATCGAAGAGTGAACCGAATCTCATACCGATTACATCTGAAGAAACGATTGGATCTTCGTTGTAACCGAATGACTCAGAAGCAGCAGCCTTCATAGCAGCGTTGATGCCTTCAACTGTTACATCTGAACCCTTAACAACAGCTGTAAGGATTGTTGTTGAACCTGTTGGAACAGGAACACGCTGTGCAGAACCGATGAGCTTGCCGTTGAGCTCAGGAATTACAAGACCGATAGCCTTTGCAGCACCTGTTGAGTTAGGAACGATGTTAGCAGCACCTGCTCTTGCTCTTCTCTTGTCGCCCTTTCTGTGAGGACCGTCAAGAATCATCTGGTCGCCTGTGTAAGCGTGGATTGTTGACATAATACCGCTCTGGATTTCTGCATACTTGTTAAGTGTGTCAGCCATAGGAGCGAGGCAGTTTGTTGTACATGAAGCAGCTGAAATGATTGTATCGTCAGCTGTAAGAGTCTTTTCGTTTACGCTGTAAACGATTGTCTTAAGGTCGTTGCCTGCAGGAGCAGAAATAACAACCTTCTTAGCGCCGGCATCAATGTGAGCCTGGCTCTTAGCCTTTGATGTATAGAAACCTGTGCACTCGAGAACTACATCAACACCGAGTTCGCCCCAAGGAAGCTCAGCAGCGTTTGGCTTAGCATAAATTGTGATTTCCTTGCCGTCAACGATGATTGAGCCTTCGCCGGCTTCTACAGTGTGAAGGTTTTCACCAATCTTACCGCAGTAGCCGCCCTGTGCTGTATCGTACTTGAGAAGGTTTGCGAGCATAGCAGGATCTGTAAGATCGTTGATAGCTACTACTTCATAACCTTCAGCACCGAACATCTGTCTGAAAGCAAGACGACCGATACGGCCGAAACCGTTAATTGCAACTTTTACTGACATAAAAAAATTCCTCCTAAAATTCTAAGGTGCTTCTATTATATTACATTTTTTTCATTTCTTCAATAGCTTGACAAAAATTTAACGAAAATTTTTTTACTTTTTTACAAATACGGTAAAAAACACGGTCTGATTTTGCTTTTTTAAGGCAGATTTGAGCCGTAAGCGTCAAAAAACTGTAATCTTTTCGTTTTCCATAACTAATTATCTGCAAAAATGTCTTGCTTATTCTTGACAATTTGGTGATTCTATTATAAAATTGTATCATCCGCTGTTACGGATTTTGGCAAAAGCACAGTTTTTGGCTTTTGCAACTTTTTTAATCAGACTCTTTAAAAGAGCCGTTATATATAGATATTTTTTGTAATTTTTATGACATTTCGCTGTTGGAAATGTTGGAAACGGTCATTACGGTGTTTTTTTGACTGTGCATATAAATATGTAAAAAAATATTTAGAAAGTAAAAATGAAAATTGAATATCTTTTTAACGGCACCTTTAAAGTCTAATTGATTGGGAACTGTGAAATACTTGAAAGAAAATCAAACTAAGGAGGTGTCCAAATTGCCATTGTGGATAAGTATTATCTGCATTGTTGCCGCAGTTGTTATCGGCGCAGGTGCAGGTATTTTCCTTGGAATTGCCATTCGCAAAAACACTGCCGAAAAGGAAATCGGAAGTGCTGAGGAAGAGGCAAAGAAGATTGTGGCTGATGCGATTAAAACAGCCGAAGCAAGGAAAAAAGAAGTAGTCCTTGAGGGTAAAGACGAGGTTCATCGTTTCAGAAATGAGAGCGAAAAAGAAATTTCCGACCGACGCAAGGAAGTTCAGCGTCAGGAGAGAAGAATCCAGCAGAAGGAAGAAACTCTTGACAGAAAGCTCGACAATATGGAACGCAAGGAAGAAAAAGTCAACAAAAAGCTTCGTGATGCTGATGCAAAACTCGAAGAAGTTGAAACCTTGAAGAAGAGCCAGTTTGAAATGCTTGAAAAAATTTCGGGCTACACGGCAGAACAGGCTAAAAGCTATTTGCTTTCACAGCTTGAAAATGAGCTTGCTCACGAGAAGTCGGTTAAGATTATGGAATACACCGAACAGCTCAAAGAGGAAGCAGACGACAAGGCAAGAAACATTATTTCGCTTGCAATTCAGCGACTCGCCGCTGAGCAGGTTTCAGAGGCAACAATTTCGGTTGTTCCTCTTCCAAACGATGAGATGAAGGGCAGAATCATCGGTCGTGAGGGTCGTAACATCAGAGCTATCGAAACTCTTACAGGTGTTGACCTTATTATTGATGACACGCCTGAGGCTATCACGCTCTCGTGCTTTGAACCTGTCAGAAGAGAAGTTGCAAGAATTGCACTTGAAAAGCTTATTGCAGACGGCAGAATCCATCCCGCAAGAATTGAGGAGATGGTTGAAAAGGCAAGACGAGAGGTTGAGTCCGAAATCAAGAAAACCGGTGAGAGAGCTGTTCTTGACGCAGGTGTTCACAACATTCACCCCGAGCTTGTCAAATATCTCGGCAGACTTCGTTACCGTACCAGCTACGGTCAGAATGTTCTTGACCATTCTCTTGAGGTTTCATACCTTGCAGGTATGATGGCAAGCGAACTCGGTCTTGACCCGACAATTGCCAAGCGTGCAGGTCTTTTGCACGACATCGGTAAGTCCATTGACCACGAGGTTGAGGGAACACATATTCAGATTGGTGTTGACCTTGCCAAAAAGTATAAGGAAAGCGACGCTGTTATTCACGCTATTCACGCTCACCACGGCGATGTTGAGGCGAGAACAATCGTTGCGTGTCTTGTACAGGCAGCTGACGCTATCTCAGCCGCAAGACCCGGTGCAAGAAGAGAAAATGTTGAAAACTACATTAAGCGACTTCAGAAACTTGAAGAGGTTGCATCTTCGTTTGACGGTGTTGAGCGTACCTTTGCAATTCAGGCAGGCCGTGAGGTTAGAGTTATGGTTAAGCCTGAGATTGTCAATGACGAGCGTATGATTCCGCTTGCAAGAGAAATCTGTAAGAAAATCGAAGAAGAACTTGAATATCCCGGACAGATTAAGGTTAATATTATCCGTGAAAGCAGAGCTTCCGATTTTGCAAAATAAAATATCTTGATTTTTAACTACGGTTGACAGGGCTATGTTGACCGTAGTTTTTTATTTTACTTTATTATTGAAAGGAATTTTAAAATGGCATCAAGCAAGGAATATCTGAATTTTGTTATGGGTCAGCTGTCGGAACTTGAGGAGATAACATACCGCAAAATGATGGGTGAATACATTATTTATTTTCACGGCAAAATTGTCGGCGGAATATATGACGACAGATTGCTTGTAAAGCCTGTTAAATCGGCGGTCAATTTTATGCCGAATGTTGTGTATGAGATTCCGTATGAGGGTGGAAAAGAAATGCTCTTGGTTGATGAAGTTGATGATAAGAATTTTTTGACAGGCTTATTTAATGCAATGTATGATGAATTGCCAGCACCAAAAAAGAAGAAATAATTTGCAAGAAAATTAAATAAACTTGCAAAAATGAAATTTGTGCCGTAGCTTAGACTTTTGACCTGTTATTGTAAACTGTAATCTAAAAAAGAGCAAAAAACTTTAAAAAATATTCAAAAAAGTATTGACAATCAGCCGTTAAGGCTTTATAATTCAAGACAGTAAGGCAAAGACCTTACGAAGTTTTCGGAAAACTGAATATAAAAAGGACAAGGAAGTTCACTTTGGTTTCTTCTGATTTTGCAACAAAGTTTTTAAAACTTGCAAAATCAGGCAAAACATTGTGAGCTTTATTTTTTTGCTTCGGCAAAAACGGTTTATGTGGAGGTTAAAAATGGATTCAGGAAATATAGGCTTTGTGCTACTTTGTGCGGCTTTCGTATTTGTAATGACTCCGGGTCTTGCAATGTTCTACGGCGGTCTTGTACGAAAGAAAAATGTTGTAAACACAATGATGACCTCAATTTTTATCATTGGCATAGGAATTGTTATGTGGGTGCTTTTCGGTTATTCGCTTTCGTTCGCTCCTTCGGGAAATGCTTTTATCGGTGATTTCCGCTGGCTCGGTCTTGAGGGTGTTTCACTCACGGAGGGCTACACGGATGATGCGTCAATTCCGAATATGGTATTCTCAGCGTTCCAGATGATGTTTGCCGTAATCACTCCTGCTCTTATTACGGGTGCGGTTGCAGGCAGAATGAAGTTTAAGTCAATTTTCGTTTTCACAATTTTCTGGTCGCTTATCGTTTATTATCCGCTCGCTCACATGGTGTGGGGACAGGGAGGACTTTTAGGTGCAGACGGTATCGGTGCTCTCGACTTTGCAGGCGGCGATGTTGTACATATCAGCTCAGGTGTTTCAGCACTTGTACTCTGCATACTTCTCGGCAAGCGTCACGATTATGAACATTCAATTTACAGAATTCACAATATCCCGACAGTTGTACTTGGTGCGTCGCTCCTTATGTTCGGTTGGTTCGGCTTTAATGCGGGTTCTGCACTTGCCGCCGACGGTCTTGCGGCTCACGCATTTATGACAACGGGTGTTTCAGCCGCTGCCGCAATGCTCTCTTGGATGCTCTGCGATGTTATCAAGAACAAAAAGCCTACGCTTATCGGTGCAAGCACAGGTATGGTTGCAGGTCTTGTAGGTATCACACCGGGTGCGGGATTTGTTCCGATGTGGGCGGCAGTTATTATCGGTTTGACAACAAGCCCCGTTTGCTATATTATGATTTCATACGGCAAGAAAAAATTCGGTTTTGACGATGCGCTTGACGCATTCAGCTGTCACGGTACAGGCGGTATCTGGGGCGGACTTCTCACAGGTGTGTTCTCATGCACGGCAATCAACAGCAGTGCAGGTAACGGTCTTGTGTACGGTGAGTTTGCACAGTTCGGTGCTCAGGCGGCAGGTATCGGCATCACAATTGTAATTGCGGTTGTCGGAACACTCATCTGCTACGGCATCACAAGACTTCTTACAGGCAAAATCAGGGTTGACCTCAGAGATGAGCTTATGGGACTTGATGTTTCACAGCACGGTGAATCTGCTTATCCGTCATTTAACGGTCTTGACAACTAACGGAGGTTTTAAAGTATGGAAAACAATAACGATATTCAGCTTATAAAAATAGAGGCCGTTGTTCGTGAAGAAATGTTTGTAGATGTCAAAAAGGCTCTCACGGATATCGGCGTAAACGGAATTACAGCGTATCAGGTTGTCGGCTGTGGGATTCAGCGAGGTATGTCGGAGTATGTAAGAGGACAGAAGGTTGATGTTCAGGTTTTGCCGAAAATCAAGTTTGAAATTGTTGTTTCTTCCGAAGAATGGGAGAGAAAAACAATTGAGGCAATCAGAAAAACAGCCTTTACGGGCAACCCGGGTGACGGTAAAATATTTACCTACTATCTTAAACAGGCGGTTAAAATCCGTACGGGAGAAACAGGCTACGATGCAATTCAGACTCCCAACTTTGACGACTGATATTTTCCTATTTTCCTATATCAAAAAAGTGCGTACCGAATTTCGGTACGCACTTTTTGCTTGTAAAATTGTTTATCTTCTTATTGTAATATCTTCCGGGCTGACAGTATTGTCACGAAGTCTGTTGTAATAATCGGGATTTGAATGCTTTATGCTTATCGGTTTTAGCTCAGGAGTTGCAAAACAGTGTGTTGTTCTGCCTGTTGCAGAAAGTTCTCCGTTTTTATTGTTGAAGAGTTTATAGTCAAAAATCATTCTTGAACCCGTAAAAAATACAAGGCTTACTTCAACGGAATACTCATCGCCGAATTTAAGCGGCTTTTTGTAACGGGCATATGCGTCAACATTTGGAATATATAATCCTTTTGATTGCATCTCGGCAACATCACAACCGATGTCATGCATATACTGAATTCTTGCATCTTCAAAATATCTGATAAAATTTGAGTGATGAACAATGTTCATACAGTCTGTTTCATAGTATGAAACCTTTGCTTTGTATAATTTCTCGGTCATATTTTCTCCTTTACATATATTTGGAAAATCCGTAATTATTTTTTAAGCAACAAGCCGTTTTTAAGGTCCTCTGCTGCCTGTTTTTTTATTACAAAATGCTGTTTCTTGCCTGTAGCGGTTTGCGGAAGATCGTTGACAAAACGGTAGTATCTCGGAGCCTGATATTTTGAAATATTCGGTGAGTCGTCGCAGAAATTGATAAGCTCGGCAACCGTAAGACTTTCGTCAGCTTTTATTACATATGCCGCAACGCACTCGCCTCTTGTTGAATCGGGAACACCTGTTACGATACATTCCTGAACCTTCGGGTGTGAGTTGAGAATTTCCTCAATTCTTGCTGGATAAATATTTTCGCCCTTGCTGATAATCATATCATCTTTTCTGCCTGCAACTGTAACAAACTGCTCGCTGTTCCAAGTGCCGATGTCGCCTGTGTACATCCAACCCTTGTAGAACTTGTCTTTTGTAGCCTTTTCGTTATTTACATAGCAGTAGGTAGTTTTGTTCGGACATTTGATGATGATTTCTCCCTCTGTTTTGTTATCGCAGGGGACTGTGTCATCGGGCTCTGCTTTTCTGTCGTCATAAACATTTACAAGTCTTACCTCATCATCTGTGCATGATCTGCCTGCCGAACCTGCCATTTCAGGAAGGTCATACGGACGAAGAAATGTATTCCAGAAAGATTCCGTTGTGCCGTAGCCGTTAAAAATGTTGGGGGAGAGAAGCTCCTGATAGCGAATGCAAGCGGCTTTTTCAAGCGGACTGCCCATGGTAATAATGCCCTTGAGCGAAGAAAGGTCTTTTGGATGCTTTTCCTGACGGTTTGCAAGCATCTCAAGTGTTGACGGAACACCTGTGATGAATGTAATGCCGTATTTTTCGATAAAGTCCATGCAGCTTCTCGGGTTGAATGTTCTCATAATGATAAGACACGCACCTGCGTAAAGGGTAGGTGTCGGACCGCCCGAATGAATACCGCCACGGTGAAACCACGGTGTCATATTCATCGTAATGTCAACGGGTGAAAGCGGAAAGTGCATAATTACATCGTGAGCCGAAAGAACTTCGTTGATTGCGTTAAGCGGAACGCCCTTTGGAGTGCCTGTTGTACCTGAGGTCTGAAGTCTTAAAACCTCGTCATAAATATGCGGCGCATAGTCAACAGGCGGATTTTCGTCACTGCTGTCCTTGATGTAATCGTCAAAGAAAATATGCCCTTCGGGAAGAGTTACTTCCTTTTTGGAATTATTAACGCAGAGAATCAATCTTGGCTTATGCTCGCAGATTTCAAGAGCCTGTACGGCTGTCTGCATAATGTCTGCGTCGTAAACATAAACTGTTGGCTTGTTGTGTCCCATAATTTCAGCGGTTTCGCCCGGTGAAAGGTTAAAGTTAGCGGGATTTGAGATTGCACCGAGCTTCTGCGGTGCAATGTAACCAAACAAAAACTGCGGTGAGTTGTAAAGCTGCATAAACACGATGTCGTTTTTCTTGACGCCGTCTTTTTTCATAGCGTTTGCAAATCTGTTTGCATCGGCATTAAGCTCTTTGTAGCTCCATATTCTGCCGCTTTGAGAGTCAATTGCCGCGGGTTTATCCGAAAAGCGTCTTACATTTCTCATAAAGCCGTTAAGCCATGTAAATTCACTTTCAAATGTTTCTCTGAACATCTTTGAATCGTATGTTAAATTCATAATATCCCCCTGTCCTATTATGTATGGGTGTACATTATTTTATACACACATATGTGTGTTGCTTGTATGTTGTTTTGTCGGCAGATTATTTGCCATATTTGCCTACGATAATACTTGAGTTCTGACCGCCGAATCCGAATGCGTTTGACATGGCAAAGTTGATTTCGGCTTTTTTTGCAGTATTTGCAACAAAGTCAATGCCGGCACATTCGGGATCAACCTCGTTGAGATTGATTGTAGGCGGAACTGTGCCTGTTTCAATAGCCTTGACACAGGTAATTGTTTCTGTAATACCGCCTGCGCCCATCATATGACCTGTTGCGCCCTTTGTTGAGCTTACATAGGGGAGAGTGTTGCCGAAAACCTTCTTGATTGAAGATGTTTCAACTGTGTCACCCTTGTTTGTTGCAGTACCGTGAGCATTGATGTAGCCGATGTCGGAAGGATTGATTCCTGCCTCTGCAATAGCCTGTTTCATACAAGCGATTGCACCTCGTCCTTCGGGATGCGGAGCAGTTACATGGTAAGCGTCATCTGTGTTGCCGCAACCTCTGATTTCTGCATAAATCTTCGCACCTCTTGCAAGAGCGTGTTCCTCTGTTTCAAGAACGAGCGCACCGCCGCCTTCACCTATTACAAAACCGTCACGAGTAACATCAAACGGACGGCTTGCAGTGCTTGGCGAATCGTTTCTTCTTGAAAGAGCTTTTGCGTTGGCAAGCGAATAAATTACAAGAGGACAGAGAACGGATTCTGCTCCTACTGCGAGCATAATATCAGCCTTGCCGCTCTGCATACACATACAAGCTGTGTTGATTGCGTCACCGCCTGACGAACAAGCTGTGCTTACCGTAAAGCTCGGTCCCTGAATATTGTAGTCGATTGCGATATTTGCGGCGGCAATGTTTCCGAGAATTTTGGGAATAAAACGAGGACCTACCTTTTTGTGTGATGCGCCTGTAAGTGCCTCCTGAGTATATGCGATTGTTGCAATACCTGCCATTGCAGTACCCATAACAATACCTGTTCTTTCGGGTTCAATTTTGATTCCGCTCTGTTTCATGGCTTCCTCAGCCGCAATATAAGCGTATTGCATAAACGGATCTGTTTTTCTGATTAAATCCTTTGGAAGATAGTCGGACGGATTAAAGTTCTTTACTTCGCCGGCAATCTGAACAGCGAGTTCAGACGGATCAAAAGTCTTAATTGTGTCAATGCCCGATGCACCTGCCGTGATATTATTCCAGTAGTTTTCAACACCGATGCCGACAGGTGTTACCGCACCCATACCGGTTACAACTATTTTCTTCATTCGTTAAGCTCCTTGTTTTAAAATAAGTTATTTACATTTTGCATATTATTATGCTATACTTGAATTGTACCAAATATGGAAAAATTATTCAATACCGTTGATTATGCAAAAATGACGATTTGGCAGTCTTAAATTTACAGTTTTGCATAATATTAAAAAAACCGACAAAATACTGCGGGAAATTGTCAAAACGGAGGTTATTATGGATATAAATCAGCTCAATTGCTTTATAACTGTGGCTCAGACGCTCAACTTTTCAGAGGCGGCAAGGCGGAACTATGTTTCTCAGTCAACCGTCAGCAGGTATGTAAGCGACCTTGAAAAGGAGTTTGGGGTTCAGCTTTTTACACGCTCTCACCGTGATGTTATCATAACAAGCGAGGGCAAGGCACTTTTGCCCTATGCGATTGAAATTGTTGAAACTTTAAAGAAAGCGAAAACCGTTATCAAGCAGATGCATGACGGAGGTCAGGGTAAAATTACGCTCGGCTGTGATGTTACCTCGCTTTCGTTCCCGACAAAATGTATAGCCGACTTTGCGGAAAAATATCCGGGAATCACGATTGATGTGCGACAGCTTGACGAGGCTGACCGCACACTTGCAATCACAGGCGGTGAATACGACTTCTGCTTTATGCCGAGAGATATGGTTCCCGAAAGCTCAGGTATTGAATCAATCATTACACATAATGAAACTTTGTCCGTTGTAACAGCGAAAAATTCAAAATTCAGCGGAAGAAAAAGCGTTAAGCTTTCCGAATTGGCTGACGAAAGTATTCTGGTGCTTTCGGAATCTGTTGCTCCGATTGTGTATATGGAAATTATGGATTTGTTCCGTACATTTCACATAACCCCGAAAATTGAAAATTCATTTGACGATCTTGTTTCCATATATGTGTCATCGTCATCTGGAATCGGCGTGTCTGTCATACCAACCTCGGTCGCCGCATATACTTCTGACGAATACACCGATTCATACCTTATTGATGATGCGGACACAAGCATAGCCTATGTTATGGCATGGGAAAAGAATATTTCAAATCCTGCCGCAAAGCTTTTTATGGAGGCTGTTAAGAAATATGCCAAGGGCGATGATAACATTTACGGGCTGTAACTGAGCATATTTCTCAATATAAATTCCAATAAAGAACTATAGTGAAAATTTCACAAAATAAACACACATTATTTTCAAAAAAGGTATTTACTTTATAAATCTTCGGTGTTATAATTACGGTAGTCAAGGAGAAGTTGACAAAATATCCTTTCAGGAGGTAATTATAATGTACAGATTTACTTTACCGAGAGATCTCTATCATGGTAAGGATGCTCTCTCAAGTCTTAAAAATTTATCCGGCAAAAAGGCTGTTGTAGTTGTCGGCGGCGGTTCAATGAAGCGTTTCGGTTTTCTTGACAAGGCTGTTGATTATCTTAAAGAAGCAGGTATGGAGGTTAAGCTTATCGAGGGCGTAGAGCCTGACCCATCTGTTGAAACAGTTATGAAGGGCGCCGCTGTTATGCGTGAATTTGAACCCGACTGGATTGTTGCAATGGGCGGCGGTTCTCCGATTGATGCCGCAAAGGCTATGTGGGTATTCTATGAGTATCCCGACACAACCTTTGAGGAAATCATCACTCCGTTCAGTTTCCCGACACTTCGTACAAAGGCTAAATTCTGCGCTATCCCGTCAACATCGGGTACTGCAACAGAAGTTACGGCTTTCTCAGTTATCACAGACTATGCAAAGGGTATCAAATATCCGCTTGCTGACTTTAATATCACACCTGATGTTGCTATTGTTGATCCTGCACTTGCCGAAACAATGCCGGCTAAACTTACTGCTCACACAGGTATGGACGCTATGACTCACGCAATTGAGGCTTATGTTTCAACTCTCAACTGTGAGTACACAGATCCGCTTGCACTCCACGCAATTGAGCTTATTCACGACAACCTCAAGAAGTCTTATGAGGGCGACATGGCTTGCCGTGATAAAATGCACGATGCACAGTGCCTTGCAGGTATGGCATTCTCAAATGCTCTGCTCGGTATCGTTCACTCAATGGCTCACAAGACAGGTGCGGCTTTCACAGGCGGTCACATTATTCACGGCTGTGCAAACGCTATGTATCTTCCTAAGGTTATCAAGTATAACTCAAAAGATCCTGTTGCAGCTGAGCGTTATGCTAAGATTGCTAAGTTCATCAACCTCAAGGGCGAAACAACAGAAGAACTTGTTGACGCACTCATCGCTGAACTCCGTTCAATGAATGATCAGCTCAATATTCCGCAGGGCATTAAGAACTACGGTCCGGGCGGTGTTAAGGCTGACGAGAGCATTATCGACGAAAAAGAATTCCTCGAAAAGCTCCCCGAAGTTGCCAAGAACGCAATTGCCGATGCTTGTACAGGTTCTAACCCACGCCAGCCAAATCAGGAAGAAATGGAAAAACTTCTCAAGGCTTGCTACTACGATACAGAAATCGACTTCTGATTTGTTTGAAAAATCTATTTGTACTTACTGCAGCTCCCTGTTTTCAGGGAGCTGTTTTCTATTTCAAAATGACTGATAAATGAAAGAGCTTTAATTAAATTTGCTTTAAACTATTGCAAAATTAATTCTTTTACCATATAATATAAGCAGTGAAAGGAGTTGATTGATATGACAACAGTAAGTCTTCGTTTTGATGACAATACTAAAAAAGAACTTGACGAAATGTGTGCTGAAATGGGTATGAATCTGACCACCTTTTTTATGATTTACGCAAAAAAAGCACTTCGTGAGCGAAAAATTCCGTTTATGGTAGATGCTCCTTTAAAGATTGATGAAAATGATAATTATGATGATTAAGCATCTGTCAGAGGGCAGGTGCTTTTTGTCTTTTATAAGAGTAAAAAATCCGCATAAAAATGCTCTTAAAAGGCATAAAAATCATATGGACAATATTGCTTTGTTGTGCTAAAATTGACTTGAAATTGATGAATTTGGTGACATAAAATGAAAATTGCAGTAATAAACGGTCAGAACCATAAAGGCTCAACCTATCATATTGGTAAGCAGGTTGCCGATAAATTAGGCGGCGAGGTTACGGAGTTTTTTCTTCCGAGAGATTTCGGCGATTTTTGCGTAGGTTGTACGCAGTGTTTTCTAAAATCCGAAACACTTTGTCCGCATTATGAGCGACTGAAAAAGATTACTGAGACTATGGACGAGGCTGATGTACTCATCTTCACAACGCCCGTGTATGTTTATCATTGCACAGGCTCAATGAAAGCATTTCTTGATCATTACGGTTATCGTTGGATGGTTCACCGTCCCGAACAGAAAATGTTCACAAAGCAGGCGGTTGTAATTTCGACAGCCGCAGGTTCGGGTACAAAATCTGCCAACAAGGATATTGCCGACAGTATGTTCTTTTGGGGTGTTCCAAAAACTTATCGTTACGGTGTCAATGTTCGTGCAACAAATTATTCAGGCGTCACCGATGAACTCAAAAAGAAAATTGACAAAAAGACTACCTCAATTGCCAATAAGGTAAAGAAAAATAACGGCAAAGTTAAGGCAGGGTTAAAAACAAAAGGCTTTTTCTTTATTATGAGAATGATTCAGAAAAGCGGCTGGAATGAAGTCGATAAAAATTACTGGGCAGAACGAGGTTGGAACGGTAAAAACAGACCGTGGAAAAATACATAAGGGGATGTTTTGAATGGCAAAAAATACTGAAATCAGCTTGAGAAACAAGGTTATTTATTCGGTTTATGTCCGTAATCACACAAATGACGGCACATTTAATGCCGTTGCAGAGGATCTTGACCGAATAAAGTCACTCGGTACTGACATCATTTGGTTTATGCCGATTCATCCGATTGGCGTCAAGAATAAAAAAGGCTCTCTCGGCTGTCCTTATGCAAACAAGGACTATCGCACAACAAATCCCGAGTACGGCACGATGGACGATTTCAAGAGCCTTGTTGAAAAAATTCACGCAAAGGGCATGAAGTGCATCATTGATGTTGTTTATAACCATACTTCGCCCGACTCAAATCTTTCGGTTGAACATCCCGAGTTTTTCTACAGAAAGCCGGACGGCAATTTTGGCAACAAAGTCGGTGATTGGAGCGACATAATCGACCTTGATTATTCTAACAAAGAATTATGGCAGTATCAGATTGATTCACTCGTTATGTGGGCGAGAATTGTTGACGGCTTCCGTTGCGATGTTGCATCATTCGTTCCCGTTGAATTTTGGAAACAGGCGAGAGAGGCTGTCGCAAAGGTAAATCCCGACTGCATTTGGCTTGCCGAAAGCGTACACAGCTCATTCAATGTGTTCTCTCGCAAGAGCGGAATTTATACCGCAAACGACTATGAGCTTTTTGACGCTTTTGATATGGAATATGACTACGATATCCGTGAGGTTTTCGACAAATATTTGAAGGGCGAAACCACACTTTCAAATTATATGGATATGTTCAATTATCAGGAGGCAATTTATCCACAGAATTACGATAAAATGCGTTGCCTTGAAAACCACGATCAGCCCCGAATCTGCCATTATGTAAAGAACAGGAGCGACCTTGAAAATTACACCGCTTTTCTGTATTTCTTGAAGGGTTCAACCCTCATCTATGCAGGTCAGGAGTTCGGTTGTGACGAAACTCCGAGCCTTTTTGACAAGGATGTTTTCCCACGCAACACAGGCATTGATTTAAGCGAACTTCTTGCAAAGCTTGATACAATCAAGAAAACCGTTCTTGATGATGACGATTATTTCAGGGCTGATGCAGATGATGAAAATGATATTGCAATTCTTGAGCGTGACAACAACAAGAGCAAAAAAGTCGGCATTTTCAGCCTTAAATCAAAGTCGGCAGATGTAAAAGTTGACCTGCCCGACGGCGACTATAAAAACGAAATCAGCGGTGAAACAGTTGCGGTTTCAAACGGAAAGATTCATTGCAACGGCAATGCAATAATTATCCGCAAGTAAAATAAAATTCCATATAAGAATAATACAACCTCCCTGCAAGGCAAAATTTGATTGCAGGGAGGTTGTTGTGTAGATAAATGATCCTGTTTAATTTTGTTTTGATTCAAATTCACTTTTTAACATGGAAAAATACAATCGACCTACATATTCTCCGTCCATATAAAAGTAATCACGCAATGTTCCTTCATATGTAAAACCGCATTTTTCTATGACACGCTTTGAAGGTTTATTTATTGTCTTTGTACAAATCTGTACCTTGTGCAGATTAATTTTATCAAATCCATATTGTATAACTGCTTTCGTTGCTTCTGTAGCATATCCTTTGCATTGAAAATCAGAGCCTATGCAATATTCTATTTCGGCAAAATTATTTTTGCTGTCAACAAGAAAATATGCTATCTGACCTATACATTCACCTGAATTTTTTTCTATGATTGCCCAACGGTAGTAATCATTTTTTTGATACGAATTGATATATTTTTCGAGAAGTTCATCAACTTCTGCTTTTGTGGTGTAAACAGGTTCGGAATACAGAGATTGAATTTTTTCATCGGCAATCCAATATTTTAACATAGCCTCGTCGTCTGAAATTTTAAATTTGCGGAGTATCAATCTTTCTGTTTCTATAGTGTCTGTTCCGATATGTGTAAGCATATTTATCCTCCTAAAATAAGTTGTATATATTATTTTCTTTTACTGTTTTGAAGCGAAAAACTAATTTTCACCATATTAAAAAATAATTTCCTACAAATTTTACATTAAAAATTTGATCGTGTCTATCAACTGAATTTAACCGAAATGGTAGCGTTGGTTGCGGAGTTTAGTCTTATTTCTGAACAACACGGCAAGCGGAGTGATGATTAAATAGAGAATTGTCAGTATCACAAAGAACATTATATCGGCATTGAGGAATACATAAATTATGTTAAACCCAAAATGCAAAAATACAGAGTAAATCAGATTGTTGTGCCTTTCAAGAAAAATGTTCATCAAAACGGTGATTGATGTGATAACGACAATGTTTGAAATGATGTAGGGAATAGCCCTCAAATCAGTAAATTCAGAATCAACTATCCACAAAAGTGTGTGCCAAAAACACCAAACAAGTCCCTGACAAATTGACGATTTTACAAATGAGTATCTGCTGTTAAATTCTTCACGCATAAAGCCTCGCCACCCAAGTTCTTCGCCTGTAGGTCCTGAGGTGAACGATAAAAATATGCTCAGCGGCAATGCAGTTGTTCCGAAATTGATATAAGACATCATCGGCTTTCCGTCAAATATCGAAAAAATGAACAATGATAAAATGCTTATGCCAAAAGTCAAAAAGAAAGATAGCAGTAAGGGGAAAATTTTAATTTTTCCCGAAAAACATCTTTTGATGAAAGTAATTCTGCTTTCGGTTGGTCTGAAAAATTTCCAGCCTAATAAAAGTAAAAGTGTAGGTGACCACGCAAGCAAATTTCGGACAATCCACATTACAACGGGCGGTGCGTGAAATATCATACTTGCCGTTCCTGCAACAAAAATAATCAAAAACCATATCAAAGCGTATGAGCTGATAATGTACCTTTTTAAGTAGTTCGGCTTTTTGTTCATAAGTTTTACTCACCTTTCAAAGTTAAATTACAGTTTGATTTTAACCTGAAAAGTGCAGTTGCTTCAAGAAACCACGGGTTTCCCTTGCGGTTGCGTTTTTAAACAGCCTTGAAAAAGGCGGTTTTTTATATGCTTACTTAGCTTTCTTTTTATTATTGCCGAAAATTTTAGTCGGAATAATGCTTCCGAGGAATGCGGCGAGCAAAATCCACGGAATTACTCTTGCGTCAAAGCAGAGCAAAAGGAGCATTGTTACGGCAAGCGGTTTTTTCATTGTGACACCGAGAAGTCCTGCCGTTACGACTGCCGCACAAAATGCCGTGTCAAGTCCGCCGAGCATTGCAACACCGTAGCCGATGCTCACTCCGCAGAAGATGACGGGGAAGAAGTGACCGCCTTTCCAACCCGACTTTATGCAGATGTTTGTGAGAACAAGTTTCAGCACACCGCTGATAATAAGAATCCACGGTGCAAATTCGGCAAAGCTTTCCTTGACAACAGTAATGCTTTCTTCGCCCGAAAACATTGTGAGGGGGAGGTATGTACCCATAACACCGAGGATAATTCCGCCGAGAGTTGTGCTGATAATAATGCCGAGCTTACCCTGAATGAGTGCGAAAAATTTTCCGAAAATCTTTGAAGATATGATAAACAGAAAACCGCATACAGCACCCAAAAGTGCGAGAGGAATTCCCCACAAACGCTCAAAATTTGTAATGTTATAACCACCGAGTCGTGGAAGTCCCATACTTCCGCCGAAAATCGAGTTGAGCAAAAACAGAGTTCCCGCCGCAAAAAGTACGGCAATGATGTTTGAAATTAGCTTTGTTGAACGGATATCGGTAGGCTTTTCTTCGCTGTCAAGCCTTTCTTCATTGACCGATGCAAGACCGAAAAGCGGTGCGTAGAATACCGCACTCAGGGTTGCGCTTATGCCGATTTGCATTAGTTCGGGAATTTTACTTTTAGCGTCTTTCATATGACTTCCTGCCCAGTAGCAAAGTCCCACGATAACGCCTGTCAAGCCTGCCTCGGGGCCAAGACTTCCGCCGAAAACAAGGGGCAAAAGTGCCGAAACGCAGAGCAAAAGCACCTTGTTGTACGGGTAAAATTTATCTTTTTTTACCTTTTTCATAACCTCGTCAAGTTCATCGGGAACGGCATTTGTCAGCTTTTGCCATATTCCGAGAATAATTCCGCCAGCCGTACAGACGATAATCGGATAAAATTTGAAATCAAAATTTGACGGAATTGTATCCCACACAAGACCGATTCCCAAACCCATAAGTTTTAGAAACAGCCATACTATCAGCGAAGTAACCGCACCGCTGAATCCGCAAAAAAGATAGTATAAAAAATTGTTGGCAACAGTCCGTTTAGTCATTGTCGCACCTCCGTATGTTTATAATTGGATTATAACATAAAACACAGCAAAAAAACAATTATTCCGCACAAAAAGTACGAAATAATTGCTTTTTATTATTTTTTGATTTTAGAGCCTCTTCTAAACAAAAACAGCTGACACCAATGCCGATGTCAGCCATAAAAATCTATTTGATTTTAAATTTCAAAAGCGGCGCTTACCTTTTTGAATTCTCTTTTTCTGATGATGAAGTAGGCAATCAAAACGGATGTGCCTGTGATAAGCCATGAAACGGGGTAAACCATAAGGAGCATATCGTAGGTGTGGAATGCCTTGAATACTGTGAAGAGCCAGATGATTCTGAACACAACAGAACCGAAGATTGTGAGGATTGCAGGGAGGAGTGAATGTCCGATTCCTCTGAGCGCACCGCCGCTGATTTCGTATGAACCTGTCATAAGCTCAAGGAGCATAACAATCGCCATTCTGATGATTGCGTACTTGATAACGGTGGGATCGGTTGTGAAGAAGGTGATGAAAAATCCGCTTCCGAGCATGAATATAACGCTCACACAGCCTGTGAAAATACAGCTGAAAAGCATACAAAGTCTAAACACCTTTTTGCATCTGTCAAACTGAAGTGCGCCGTAGTTTTGACTTGTGAATGTGACGGCTGTCTGGCTGAACGCACACACTATATAATATGTAATGTACTCAAAGTTGAGTTCAGCAGATGAGCCTGCAACCGCCTGTGAACCGAAGCCGTTTACGGCTGTCTGAATGAATACATTTGAAATTGAGAAAACCATACCCTGAATACCTGCAGGAGCACCGATTTTTAAAATCATAATGAGATGTTCTTTCTTGAATGAAAGCTTTTTGAGATTAACTCTGATTGACTCGTCTTCGTTTCTGAAAAGGAACATCATAACAAGTCCGGCGCTAATGCCATCGGCAATTACTGTTGCAACGCCGACTCCCGCAACGCTCATATCGCAGACGATTACAAAGAAGAGGTTCAAAAGAACATTTACAATACCTGAAATTACAAGACAGTAGAGCGGACGGCTTGTGTCGCCTACACTTCTCAAAATTGCCGAACCAAAGTTGTAGAGCATTACAAACGGCATGCCCATAAAGTAAATTCTCAGGTATGTTGCCGCAAGGTCAATTACATCATCAGGTGTGTTCATCAGCCTTAACAGCGGTGTTGCAATAACCTGACCGAGTATCAGAAGAAGAAATCCGCATATAAGTGAAAGTGTTATTACCGTGTGAACCGCTTCCGAAACTTTTTTGCGGTCTTTTTGACCTATATATCGTGCAATCAAAACATTTGCACCGACCGAAAGTCCAGTAAACAACAGCACAAGCATATTGATAAGAGGACCGTTACTGCCGACTGCGGCAAGTGCCTGACTGCTTGAAAATCTGCCGACAACCGCAACATCGGTTGAGTTGAAAAGCTGCTGCAAAATACTGCATCCTGCAAGCGGAAGTGTGAAAAGAAGAATTTTCTTTCCGAGCGGACCTTCCAGCATATTTATCTGGTGTGAGCGCTGTCGCTTTTCTTTTACGGCATTCTGACCTTTGTTTCTTCTAAACAGACTTGCAAACGCAAGTGAGGGCAATCTTTTGATTTTCTCCATTAATTTCTAACCTCTTCAATCGCATAATCTTTGCAAACAATACCATTCTTTTCCGTTTTCCACAATTATTGTAATCCTGTTGCCCGAAATAAACAAGCAAAATACCTTATAAACATAAAGTTTACTTTGCTCACAATTTTAGTTACAATAACTACCTCGTCAAAATTCTTCTTTTTATGCCTTTATAATATGGTAAAAACTGCTTTTCTGCATATTTTTATACTGTTTTTTCTCAATAAGCAAGGCTTTGAATTTGTTCGCAATTTGTGCCTTTTCAACAAAAGAAAATTGCTGTCTTGTAAGCATTGACGAAAAATTTTTTAAACTTACAAATAAATGATTTTAAAATTGGTGTATATGCCGATTAATTTATAATGATACAATTATGACTTAATATAATATATGTTTAAAGGGATAAGCGAAAATAACGAACTTCGCAAGATTATGAAAAAGTACGGAGTAGATATGAGAAAAGCCATCTAAAACCGTTGACAGACGCATTTCCGTGTGTTAAACTTTCCTCGAAAAATATACGGAGGTGTTTTTATGAAAAACTACAACTGGGCAACACTCGGTTGCGGAGTTATCGCAAATGAGCTTGCAGTCGCACTCAAAAGCAGAGGACAGAAACTTTATTCCGTTGCAAACCGTACCCATGAAAAGGCGGTTGCATTTGCCGAAAAGTACGGCATTGAAAAGGTTTACAACGATATTGACGAGCTGTTTAAAGACGAAAATGTTGACATAATTTACATTTCCACACCGCACAACACGCATATAAAATATCTTCGCAAGGCTCTTGCGTCAGGAAAGCATGTTTTGTGCGAAAAGTCGATAACGCTTAATTCAGATGAACTTGACGAGGCAATCTCTCTTGCAGAGAAAAACCATGTTGTGCTTGCAGAGGCAATGACAATTTTCCATATGCCGATTTACAAGGCACTTCTTGAAAAGGTAAATTCAGGTGACCTTGGCGAGCTTAGGCTTATTCAGATGAATTTCGGCAGTTACAAAGAGTACAATATGAACAACCGATTTTTCAACCGTAATCTTGCAGGCGGTGCAATGCTTGACATCGGTGTGTATGCGCTTTCGTTTGTTCGTATGTTTATGAGCTCATGCCCAAACGATGTGTTGTCGCAGGTTAAATATGCCGAAACAGGCGTTGACGAACAAGCGAGTATTCTTTTAAAGAATAAAGAGGAGGAAATGGCAACTGTCATTCTTTCGCTTCACGCAAAACAGCCAAAGCGTGGCACAATCTCGTTTGACAAGGGTTATGTTGAAGTTTTTGAATATCCCAGAGGCATGGAGGCAAAGATTACATACACGGCTGACGGTCACACCGAAACAATCTCGGCAGGTCATACAAAGGACGCTTTGCTTTATGAGGTTGAAGATATGGAAAAGGCGATAGAGGGCGACAAGGCTTTTATGCACCTTGACTACACAAAGGATGTTATGAAAATCATGACCGACATCCGCAAAAGCTGGGGCATGAAATATCCCGAAGAAGAGTAAGTTTTGTTAATTGTAAAGCCCATTGCTCCCGAGCATAGCAATGTAATTGTTCGCACAAATTTGTAGGGGCGGTCATTGGCCGCCCGCCAAGTAATGGCAGAAAATTTATGATAAAAACAAACTGTATAAATGAGATACAGTTACCGAAATAATGTAGGGGCGAACCGTGTTCGCCCGTTCGTGTGCAACGCACACGATTGCACGCATTGCGTGCAAAATTGAATACACATTTTTCATCACATCAAAAATTATGTGAATAAGCAAACAGTATCATCAAGGCGGGCGTCCAATGAACGCCCCTACTGGTTTGCAGTATTTAGATAAGAATATATAAATCTAAATCGCAAAAGGCACATAACCGTCATTATTTTCGGTTATGTGCCTTCTTGTTTTTGTTAGGCTGTTTTTTACAGCCACATTTGATATTCCGGGTTGGTTTTAAATTAGTAGTTTTCTGCGTGGATTTCAAAATAGCTCTGTGGGTGGTTGCAGACGGGGCAAACCTCGGGAGCCTCTTTGCCTACAACAATGTGACCGCAGTTACGGCATTCCCAAACCTTGATTTCGCTCCTTTTGAAAACTTCTGCAGTTTCAACATTGCGGAGTAATGCACGGTATCTTTCTTCGTGGTGCTTTTCAATTGCGGCAACAAGGCGGAACTTGTGTGCAAGCTCTGTAAAGCCTTCTTCCTCGGCAGTTTTAGCGAAATCTTCGTACATATCTGTCCACTCGTAGTTTTCGCCCTCGGCAGCGGCAAGAAGATTTTCGGCTGTGTCGCCGATTCCGTTAAGCTCCTTGAACCACATTTTTGCGTGTTCTTTCTCGTTGTCTGCCGTTTTTAAGAAAAGGTCTGCAATCTGCTCAAAGCCCTGCTTTTTGGCAACAGACGCAAAATATGTGTATTTGTTACGAGCCTGCGATTCGCCTGCAAAAGCAGCCTCAAGGTTCTTTTCTGTCTGTGTTCCCGAATACTTTGTTGTTTTAGCCATAATATTTTCCTCCGTTAAATTAAAATTCAATGCACGATACGCCTCTGTGCAAGTTATTTCGCTTAAAATAGTAATCATTATTGATTATGCTATAACTATACCTAGAAACAGGTTTTTTGTCAATAGATTTACGCAAAAAAATATTTCTTTTTTTAGGATAGGCATATTTCATTTGAAAATACCTATCCGTTATTTTATGCCTGTTTTTTCGATTTTATTACTATTTTTGCGAAAAATATTGCTTGTGTATTGTTGCAATTTGCTAAAGTGTTGGATGTGTGAAAATTTTACCTTGACTTTTCACCCTGTACAGTATAAAATAGTTTTCAAAGGAACGCATAGTAAATTGATAGGAATTGTAGGTTAAACGAAATAACCTTAAAAACCCAAAAGGTGACGCTCATGAAAAACATTTACAATCTGAAGAAAATACGAATGTGTACCTCATTTGGAGGTAAGCCGTACTGTTGTATGTAATTGCCTGTCAGAATCTAAAATCAAATTAATTTAAAGTGAGGTAATCAAAATGAAAAATTTAAGAACAAAAGTATTATCGGCAGTATTGGCAGTTTCAGTATTGGGTGCGTCAGCGGTTGCCTTTACAGGATGCGGTAATAAAGATACAACAAACGATTCAAAAGTAACATTAACAAATGTTTCGTATGACCCTACACGAGAGCTTTATGAATCATATAACAAGATTTTTGCAAAGCATTGGAAAGAAGAAACAGGACAGGATGTTGAAGTTACCCAGTCCCACGGCGGTTCGGGCAAACAGGCTCTTGAGGTTGCAAACGGTCTTGAGGCGGATGTTGTAACACTCGCACTTGAATACGATGTAAACGCAATTCGTGACGCAGGTCTGATTGAGGATGGTTGGGTAAATGAGTTTGACAATGACTCTTCACCATACACTTCAACAATTGTATTCCTTGTTCGCAAAGGTAATCCGAAAAACATCAAGGATTGGGATGATGTTGCAAAAGACGGTGTGGGCGTTATCACTCCAAACCCGAAAACTTCGGGCGGTGCAAGATGGAACTACCTTGCCGCTTGGGCATATGCAGACAAGAAATATAACGGTGATGAGGCAAAAATCGAAGATTTCATTAAAAAGCTTTATCAAAATGTGCTTGTGCTTGACTCAGGCGCAAGAGGTGCTACAACTTCATTTGTAGAAAACGGACAGGGCGATGTTCTTCTTGCTTGGGAGAATGAGGCGTATCTTTCAATCAAGGACAATCCCGATGAGTATGAAATCGTAACTCCGAGCGTCAGCATTCTTGCACAGCCGTCTGTTGCTGTTGTTGATGAAGTGGTTGACCAAAGAGGCACTCGAAAGGTTGCAACAGAGTATTTAAGTTATCTTTACAGCGATGAGGCTCAGCGTATTGCAGGCGATAACTATTACCGCCCTTATAATAAGGAAATTTTGAAGGAATACTCCGATGTGTTCGACCTCAACATTAATCTTGTAACAATCAACGATTTCGGCGGTTGGGACGAGGCTCAGAAAAAGCACTTTGCAGACGGTGGTATCTTCGATAAGATTTACGAGAAAAAATAAAACCGATTAAAAAATGACATCAGGCAGTTTATAGGCAATCCTGTCTGATGTCGGATGATATTTTACAGGGGAAACAGGTGTGATGATGGTTCAGGCAAAAAAGTCAAAAAAAGCAAAAAGAGTAATCCCGGGCTTCGGTCTTTCTTTGGGTGTAACAATTGCATTATTAAGCCTTGTTGTGCTGATTCCTCTTGCCGCTCTCGTTATTTATACGGCACAGATGAGCCCCTCTGAATTTTGGGAGGCAATCACCCGTGAAAGAGTGCTTGCAAGCTACAAGGTTAGTTTTATAACCGCATTTATTGCATCTCTCATCAATGCCGTTATGGGTGTAATTCTTGCGTGGGTGCTTGTTCGTTACAAATTCCCGGGCAAAAGAATTCTTGACGGTATGATTGAACTTCCGTTTGCACTTCCGACAGCGGTTGCAGGCATTGCACTTACTTCTCTGACTGCCGACACAGGTCTTATCGGTGGATTTTTTGCAAAGTTCGGCATAAGCATTGCCTACACAAGAGTTGGTATTACGGTTGCACTCGTGTTTGTTGGAATACCTTTTGTAACAAGAGCAGTTCAGCCTGTTCTTGAAAAGCTTGATCCTGTTTATGAAGAGGCGGCAGGAGTTATGGGTGCTGGCAGATTCAGAATTTTCAGAAAAATTATTCTTCCCGAAATTCTTCCCTCGGTTCTCACAGGCTTTGGTCTTGCATTCGGAAGATGTCTTGGTGAGTACGGTTCGGTTGTTTTCATTGCAGGCAACAAGCCGTTTGAAACAGAAATCACTCCGCTTATCATTATGTCGGAGCTACAGGAATATGACTACAAAAGTGCAACGGCAATCGCACTTGTAATGCTTGCCGCATCTTTTTTGATTTTGTTCCTTGTAAATATGGTTCAGCACAGAAATGCAAAAATTCTGAAAGGGGGAAGATAAAATGTACGAAGAAACAAAGCGTTCAAAGGTTGTAAAGTACATACTCATAGGCATTGCGCTTTTATTTGTATTCGTAATGCTCGTTCTTCCTCTTGTTACGGTAATCTGCGAGGCTTTCAAAAGCGGTGCAGAGGTGTTCTGGCAGGCTGTCAGCGATGATTACACGGTAAAGGCAATTGTGCTTACAGTTGAGGCAACCGTGTTTGCGGTACTGTTCAATACGGTATTCGGAATTTTTGCCGCCTGGTCAATTACAAAGTTCAGATTCAAGGGCAAAAAACTTCTTACAACACTCATCGACCTCCCCGTAACGGTTTCGCCCATAATCGCAGGTCTTATATTTGTACTCACATTCGGCAGACAAAGCCCGATATATCCGCTTTTAAGCGAACTTGGAATCAAGGTTATCTTTGCCGTTCCGGGAATTATCCTTGCAACCGTGTTTGTAACATTCCCGTTCATCTCGAGGGAGCTTATTCCCGTGCTTGAATCCGAGGGTACGGATGAGGAAGAAGCCGCCGCACTTATGGGCGCAAAAGGCACAACTATTTTCAGAAAAATAACATTTCCGCACATAAAATGGGCATTCCTTTACGGAGTTGTACTATGTGCCGCAAGAGCAATGGGTGAATTCGGTGCAGTTTCGGTAATTTCGGGACATTTAAGAGGAAAAACAAACACACTTCCTCTCCATGTTGAAATTTTGTTCAATGAGTTCAAGTATGTTCCCGCATTTGCGGTTTCATCAATACTTGTGCTTATGGCGATTGCGATTTTGATTATCAGAAGTGTGGTTGAATACAAAGGAAAGAAGGATGCGTAATGTATGTTGAGCTTAAAAATATAAATAAAACTTTCGGTGACTACAAAGCATCCGACAATGTGAACTTTGGTATTGAAAAGGGTAAGCTTATCGGACTTCTCGGTCCTTCGGGCAGCGGCAAAACAACAATTCTTCGTATGATTGCAGGACTTGAAAATCCCGACAGCGGCGAAATTGTAATTGACGGAAAGGTTGTCAACGATATTCCCGCAAGCAAAAGAGGCATAGGCTTTGTATTCCAGAACTACGCTCTTTTCAGATATATGACAGTTTTTGATAACATTGCTTTCGGTCTGAAAATTCAGAAAAAGAGCAAGAAATTTATCAAGGAAAGAGTAAACGAGCTTGTAAAGCTTATCGGTCTTGAAGGACTTGAAAAGCGTTATCCAAGCCAGCTTTCGGGCGGCCAAAAACAGCGTGTTGCCTTTGCAAGAGCGCTTGCGCCAAACCCGAATCTTCTTCTTCTTGACGAACCCTTTGCCGCAATTGACGCAAAGGTTAGGCAGGAACTTCGCTCATGGCTTAAGGATATGATTGAAAGGCTCGGCGTTACAAGTATATTTGTAACTCACGATCAGAGCGAGGCTATTGAAGTTGCCGATGAAATCATAATTACAAACAAGGGCAGAATTGAGCAGATAGGCTCGCCGATTGACATTTATCAGCATCCCCAAACCGCATTTTCCGCATCATTTTTCGGTCAGACTACTACGCTTGACGATTATACAAAGTTCAAGACCTTTGATGTTGTCGATAATGTTGACCGTGCAGTTATCCGTCCCGAATTTGTAAAGGTGACAAAACTCAGCGAAACAACTGCACAAAAAGCGTCTGTATCCGTCGGCGAGGTTATAAAGACTTCGTTCAGAGGCGACAATATCGAAATTGCCGTAAAATGTGACGGAGGCACGGTTTATGCGTACAGAGGACTTGACGAAACTCCGATTACCGTCGGGGAAAAGGTCAATGTATTTCTTTATCGGCTTTTCATTACCAAAGGCGATGAGGTTCAGATTCTCCGTAACAAATCACTTCAGGAAGAATCGGTTATCATCTAATCTGTTTAATCACGATATCAACTGTAAAAAATCCTATAAAAACAAGCAAAGCACCGAGGGTAATTTCTCTCGGTGCTTTGCGTTATTAAAAATTATATTTACTTAATCAAGTCCTTGATAACTTCGCCGGCTATGATAAGACCGGCAACCGACGGAACAAATGCGGTACTGCCGGGAACCTGTCTGCGTTGGGTGCATTTTCTTTCAGTCCCGGGAGGGCATATGCAATTTGTTTTACAGCTTATTGCCATATCGTCAACGGGTGTGATAGGCTTTTCCTTTGAATAAACAACCTTCAGCTTTTTGATACCTCTCTTTTTGAGTTCGTGTCTCATAACCCTTGCAAGAGGACAGACCGAGGTTTTGTAAATGTCGGCAACCTCAAACGCTGTAGGATCAAGCTTGTTGCCTGCCCCCATTGAACAGATGATAGGCGTCTTGGCTTTGTCGGCTTGCATAACAAGCTCAATTTTGCCTGTTACTGTGTCAATTGCGTCAACTACATAGTCGTATTTTGAAAAGTCGAATTTTTCCGAGGTTTCGGGAGTGTAGAAGGTCTGGTGTTTGTTGATAACTATGTCGGGATTGATGTCCTTGAGCCTTTCCTCTGCAACATCAACCTTGTATTTGCCTACTGTTTTTCTTGTTGCAAAAATCTGGCGATTGATGTTTGTAAGGCACACCTTGTCATCGTCAATAAGGTCAAGCTCGCCGACTCCGCTCCTTGCAAGAGCCTCCGCCGTGTATCCGCCTACACCGCCGATTCCGAAAATTGCAACTCTTGTTTTTGAAAGCCTGTCCATAGCTTCTTTGCCAATCAAAAGCTGTGTTCTTGAAAACTGATTAAGCATAAAAACGCTCCTTAATACATATTCAAATCATTTAGTATTCCTATCGGTACAATAAGTATTTACATCGGAATAAAACTCCCGCTGTTTGCTGACGGGAGATATCTTTGTATAGTTTATATTGTAATCACTGTTTTTGTCAAGCAAAACCCGAAATTTATTGACATGGAACGGTGAATGTAGTATAATCAAAACATACCAAACAGATAGGTTTAGTGGTAAAACAACTGACTAACTTTAATTGACAATAGCTGTCGGCAGTAATAAAATAACTTTAAAAGTGTATTTTACTGTCGGATTTTATTTGTAACGGAGCGAATTTTTTATGTACTGCCTGAGCGTAAGTCACAAAACTTCAAATGTGGTTGTGAGAAAGAAGCTTGCCTTTCCCGATGAGCAAAAAAAGACATTTCTTGACGAACTTTATTATTCTGAAAATATCAGCGAGTGTTTGATTCTCTGCACCTGCAACAGAACCGAGGTTTATTTTTGCGGTGACGAATCATCTGTGAAAACGGTTGAAACCGTTCTTTCGGATTTTTCGGGAATTGATTTTGACGAACTAAAAAAGTACATCTGTCTTTTCTACGGTGACAGGGCTTTGCTCCATCTTTTCAGGGTGGCAGGCGGAATTGAGTCAATGGTTATCGGTGAAGATGAAATACTCGGTCAGCTAAAGCGAGCCTACGCCTTTGCAAAGGACAACGGCACGGTTGCCTATGAGCTTAATATGTGCGTTCAGGCGGCTGTTGCCTGTGCAAAAAAAATCAAGACCGAAACCGCCATTTCAAAAACATCGGTTTCAGTTGCAACTCTTGCGTCAAACGAGGCGGCAAAATTCAAAGACGGTGAGCTGAATGTCCTTGTAATCGGCGCAACAGGCAAGGTCGGCTCAACCGTTGTGAAAAATCTTTTGTCGCACAAAGGTATAAGCGTTACCGTGACTTCACGAAAGCACAAAGCAGAAACTGTTTTTGAAAATACGGGTGCGAATGTGATTGATTATGACGAAAGATACAAAGCGTTTGATTTTGCAGACTGCGTAATCAGTGCCACAAGCGGACCGCATTACACGGTTACATATTATGATTTAAAAAACAATATAAAAACCGAAAAATCAAGGCTGTTTATTGACCTTGCCGTACCGCCCGACATTGACGAAAATGTCCCCAAAATAAGCGGTGTAAGGCTCATTAACATTGACTGCATAAAACAGCTTGCAAACGAGAACAATGCTCTCAAACTCGACAGTGTTGAAAGTGCAAAAGAAATAATTTTTGAGGAAATTGAAGTTCTCAAAAAAGACCTTGCCTTTCACGAATTTTTGCCGTGTATGCAGTCCGTAAAAAACGCAATGCCGTCAGATTTTTCGGAAAAATTCATTTATAAGCTGAAATCCGATGTTTCGGCAGAAGAATTTGCAAGAATTCTTGAAATCTACAGAAAGTGCGGAGAGAATAACTAATGGCATATTTCCCGTTTTATATTGACATTGAAAACAAAAAAATACTTGTAGTCGGCGGCGGTACGGTTGCACTCAGAAAGATTGAAAAGCTGATGCCGTTCTCGCCGGACATAACCGTTGTTGCCCCGAAAATCTGCGATGAAATCAAGGCTTTGAATGTGAAAATCATTGACCGCAGATTTTGTGACAGCGACCTTGACGGTGCGTTTTGCGTTATCAGCGCAACCGATGATGAAACGCTCAACGGCAGAATTTTTCAGCTTTGCAACGAGAAAAATATTCTTGTCAACACAGTTGACGATAAGGAAAAATGCGGATTTATTTTTCCTGCAATTGCAAGCAAAAACGGCATAACGGCAGGAATTACAACATCGGGCAAAAGTCCGATTTACGCAAAATATCTTAAAGAGCTTTTTGTGGGAATCCTTGAAAGTATGAACGAAAACACAACCGAGGTTTTGTGGAAATATCGCCTGATAATTAAGGAGAAAGTTGAAAAGGAAGATGACAGAAGGAAGATTTTTGAACAGCTTCTTTCGCTTTGCCTTTCGGGACTTGAACCCGATGAAAAAACTGTTGAAAATTTGATTGAGGAATACGAACAATGACGATAAAAATCGGAACACGAAAAAGCAGGCTTGCCCTTGCACAAACCGAAATGTTAATAAAAACGCTGAAAAACCGTTTTCCGAATGTTAAAATTGAAACGGTTTACATCTCGACAACAGGCGACAAAACCCTTGACAAACCGCTTACAGCTTTGGGCGGAAAAGGTGTGTTCATCAAGGAGCTTGAAATGTCGCTTTTGAGCGGAGAAACAGATGTTGCCGTTCACAGTGCAAAGGACTTGCCGACAAAAATTGCAGACGGACTTGAAATTTCCGCCGTGTTGCCAAGGGGCAGCTATGGCGATGTTTTTGTTACACGCAACAATTTTGAAATTAAGGACGGCTTTGTCATCGGAACAGGCAGTTTAAGGCGAAAGCTTTTTGCGGAGAAAATCTATCCTAATGCAAAATTCAAGGATATAAGGGGCAATGTTGACACCCGACTTAAAAAGCTGTTGAACGGTGAGTACGATGCTCTTGTGCTTGCAAAGGCAGGACTTGAAAGACTTGACCTTTGCAACGGTGAGGATTACACGGTAACTCCGTTTGATGCCGATGAATTTCTCCCTGCACCGTGTCAGGGAATAGTTGCGATTGAAAGCAGAAAGAACAGCGAGGTTTCCAAAATGCTCGCTGAAATCAGCGACAAAAATACAATGCTTTCGTTTGAAACCGAAAGACAGGTTTTGCACAGCCTCAATGCCGATTGCTCAACTCCCGTCGGTGCAATTTCAAAGGTTGAAAACGACAGGATAACGCTTTCTCTGTCTGCCGACTGTAAAAAAACAGTCAGCGGAACAGATGAAATTTCAAACAGAATCAAACTTGCAAAAAGGCTGGTGAGCGAAATTGAGTAACGGAAGAGTGTATATTGTCGGTGCGGGATGCGGCGATTTTGACCTGATAACAATGCGTGGTGCGGAGTATATCAGACATTGCGATGTGCTTGTTTACGACAGCCTTATAGATGTGTCATTGCTCGGTTTTGCACCCGAAACGGCTGAAAAAATCTGTGTTGGAAAGCGTTCGGGCAGACACAGCGAAAAGCAGGAAAATATTAACGAAATCCTTGTTGAAAAGGCGAGAGAGGGCAAAACGGTTGTCCGTCTTAAAGGCGGCGATCCGTTCGTGTTTGGCAGAGGCGGAGAGGAAATTGAAACCCTCAAAAGTGCCGATATTCCGTTTGATATTGTACCCGGAATTTCTTCCTCGATTGCCGTTCTCGAACTTGCGGGAATTCCTGTTACACACAGAAATCTGAGTCGAAGTGTTCATATAATCACGGGACATACGGCGCAGGACACCCTGCCCGAAAATATAAAGAAATGTGCCGAAACCGACGGAACGCTTGTCTTTCTTATGGGCTTGAGAAACCTCCCCGACATTGTGGAAAATCTCATTTGTAACGGTAAATCGGAGGATACTCCCGTTGCAGTTGTGTCAAACGGTGCTTGTGCAAAAAATCAGACCGTGAGGGGAACTCTCTCGACAATCTGCGAAAATGTTAAATCCGCAGAGGTTGTACCGCCTGCCGTTATAGTGGTTGGCGAAACCGCAAAATTTGACTTTGCCCCCACAATTACAAGACCTTTGAAAAATGTTTCGGTTACTGTTACAGGTACGAGAAAGCTCTCCGACAAGCTCGGCAAAATGCTCACGCTTTCGGGTGCAAAGGTCAAAAGGCACGACCTTTTAAAGGTGATTGAATATCATGACAACGAAGTTTTTGACAATGCAATAAACGGTATTGACGGTTACGATTATGTGGTACTTACAAGTATGAACGGTGCAGAAATTTTTATGAGCCGACTGCGTAAGCTGAAAAAGGATATCCGCAGTTTTGCAAATATTAAGTTTGCGGTGATCGGTTCGGGAACAGCGGCTGTACTTGAAAAGTACGGAATTTTTGCCGATTATATTCCGAATGTCTACACAACCCGTGAACTTGGAATTTTGCTTGCAAAAACGGTGAAAAGCGGCGAAAAAGTATTGATTCTGCGTGCCGAAAACGGTTCGCCCGAACTCACTCGGATTTTGGCTGATAACAACATTGATTTTGACGATGTTAAAACCTATGACATTCAGCTTGAGAAAAAGCAGGATAATTCCGTTGTTGATACCGATTTTATTACTTTTGCGAGTGCGTCGGGTGTGAACACATTTTTTGACGGCGGGGCAATTATTTCCGACAGAACTTCCGTTGCCTGCATAGGTGAAATTACCGCCGAGGCACTTGAAAGTCACGGTGTAAATTCGTTCAAGATTGCAAAAACGAAGGATACGGACGGAATTGTTGAAACTATTATCAAAGAAGTAACTTTGAAAGAAGGATAAATATATGAGAAGATTCAGAAGATTAAGAGCAGGCGAGCAGATTCGCAGTCTTGTTCGTGAAACAAGAATTGACAAGGGCGATTTGATTTACCCGATTTTTATTGCAGAGGGTGAAAATATTAAAAAACCTGTTGATTCAATGCCGAATGTCTACCAATATTCGCTTGACAGAGCAGACGAGATTCTTAAAGAAATTGAAAACAGCGGCATTGCAGGACTTCTTATTTTCGGAATTCCAAAGCATAAAGACGAGCTTGCAACATCAGCCTATGACGATAACGGTGTAACTCAAAACGCAATCAGATACATAAAGAAAAATTATCCGTCACTCCTTATTATTGCCGATGTCTGCCTTTGTGAATACACTAGTCACGGTCATTGCGGTGTTGTTTGCGGTCACGAAATTCTCAATGACGAAACACTTCCGCTCCTCTCTAAAATGGCTGTCAGCCTTGCAAAAGCAGGTGCGGATATTATCGCTCCTTCGGATATGATGGACGGCAGAGTGTCTGCAATCAGAAACGCACTTGACGAAAACGGACTTATCAACACTCCGATTATGTCATACAGTGCAAAATTTGCCTCAGGCTACTATTCGCCGTTCCGTGACGCCGCAGAATCTGCCCCCGAATTTGGCGACAGAAAAACCTATCAGATGGATTACGCAAACGGCAAAGAGGCTCTGCGTGAAATTGCAGATGATATTGACGAGGGTGCGGATATGGTTATGGTCAAGCCTGCACTTGCATATCTCGATATCGTAAAAGCCGCAAGCGAACGCTTTGACCTTCCGCTTGTTGCCTATAATGTAAGCGGTGAATATGCAATGGTCAAGGCGGCTGCCGAAAAAGGCTGGATTGACGAAAAGAAAATTGTGTGCGAAAATATGATTGCAATCAAGAGGGCGGGTGCGGATATCATAATCACATACCACGCACTTGATGTTGCAAAATGGATTGACGAATTTTACAAATAGGGAAGTGCTTTTATGAATACAACTCAAAGCGAAAAGCTATACGCACAGGCGCTTGACTTTATGCCCGGCGGTGTGAACAGTCCTGTCCGTGCGTGCCGTTCGGTCGGAAGAACTCCGCTTTTTATCGACCGTGCAGAGGGTTCAAAAATTTATGATGTTGACGGAAACGAGTTTATCGACTATATCTGCTCATGGGGACCGAATATCCTCGGTCACAAACAGCCCGATGTTATCAAGACCGTGACTTCTGCCTGTCAGAACGGACTTACATTCGGTGCGTGCCACAGCGGAGAAATTGAACTTGCCGAGCTTATCCGCAAAAATATGCCGTCAATTGAAATGCTCCGACTTGTAAATTCAGGCACAGAGGCGGTTATGAGCGCAATCCGTGCCGCAAGAGGCTTTACAAAAAGGGATAAAATCGTAAAATTCGAGGGCTGTTACCACGGCCATTCCGACGGCTTGCTTGTAAAGGGCGGTTCGGGACTTCTGACAAATTCAATTCCGAACAGCGCAGGTGTGCCGAAAGGCTACACAGACACAACTCTCCTTGCAAAGTATAACGATGAAGAATCCGTGCAACAGCTTTTTGATAACTGCGGTGATGAAATTGCCTGTGTAATCGTTGAGCCTTGTGCCGCAAATATGGGTGTTGTTCCGCCCAAAAAAGGATTTTTAAAATTCTTGCGTGAAATCACGGAAAAGCACGGCTCACTTCTTGTTTTCGATGAAGTAATCACAGGTTTCAGACTTTCACTCGGCGGTGCTCAAAAGCTTTACGGAGTAAAACCCGACCTTACAACCCTCGGGAAAATTGTCGGCGGCGGAATGCCGCTTGCAGTTTACGGAGGTCGAAAAGAGATTATGGAGTGTGTTGCTCCTCTCGGTTCTGTTTATCAGGCAGGCACACTTTCGGGAAATCCGGTAGCGGTAAGTGCAGGCATTGCAACGCTTAAAATTCTTGAAAAAAATAAAGATTCGATATATCCTGAGCTTGAACGCAAGTCTGCAAAGATTGAAAATGCAATGAAGAATGCAGGACTTAATGTGAACCGTGTGGGTTCGATTATGACGGCATTTTTTACCGACAAAAAGGTTGTTGACTATGACACGGCAACCACAGCCGACACAAAGAGGTATGCCGAGTATTACAATCATCTGCTTGAAAACGGAATCTATACCGCACCGTCACAGTTTGAGGCGATGTTTGTTTCATTTGCGCACACGGAAGATGACATTGAAAAAACCTGTCAGGTTATTGAAAGCTTTAAATAAAATCCGATAAAAACAAGAAAAGCCACCGACATAAAAATCGGTGGCTTTTTGTTTTTAATCTATCAGATGTAGTACATCGGAATGTTGTGTTCAATTTCATTGTTTTTGATATACTCATCGCAAAGCTGTGCAAGTGTAATGCTTTCGGCATATTCCTGAAGATATGACGACATCTTCGACCAAAGACTGTTGTCGATAAGTCTTATCATAACATCATCATCGCCCCGAGTGTTAAAATAAACATTGCTCAGAACATTTGCGTCAAGTGCGTTTATGATATCCTTGAATGTAATCTCTTTAAGGCCTTTTGCAATAACATAACCGCCGTTTGAACCCTTCTGACCTCGCACAAGTCCTGCCGAGCTGAGTGATGAGAGAATCTGTTCAAGATACTTTTTAGATATATTTTGCCGTTTGGCAATTTCGGGAGTTGTTACCGCATTGCCGTTTAGTGAGTGTGACGCAATGTCAATAACAGCGATGATTCCGAATTCCACCTTTGTTGAAATCTTCAATTTTAGCATCTCCTTTCCGTGCGTTTTGTTTGCTGAAAGAGTATATAATAATGGTAACAGTTTTTAATTTAAAAATCAATACCTACTAAATAAATATGTATTGTAGGAAATAATGGAATTACGGCAAATTTTAAAGAAAAATTGTGCAAGAAGTAAAATCTTACAAAACCTATTGAAATACTATGATTAATGGAGTATAATCTACCTATATCAATCGAAGCCGTCAGACAAATTCTTACGACGGTCTTATACAAAAGGGTTGGTTGTATGAAATTAAGGGGTTGGTGATATTATGGAGTTTAACACCGCATTACTTCACAAGGGGTTTAACGGTGAAAAGGTTTTTGGCTCAACCTTAACTCCCATTTATCAGGTCAGTGCATTTTCGCACAGCTCTGCCGAACAGCTTGAAAAGGTGTTCAACAACAGAGCTCCCGGCTACGCCTACTCTCGAATAGGCAATCCCACGGTAACATCTTTTGAGAATAGAATTGCTTCCATTGAAAACGGTGTCGGTGCGGTTGCGTGTTCGTCAGGTATGGCAGCCGTTACGATGGCACTCCTGAACATTCTTGAATCAGGTGACGAAGTAATCGCAAGCGCAGGTCTTTTTGGCGGAACAATTGATTTGTTCGGAGATCTTGAGCCTTTCGGAATTGCTACACGATATGTCAACAAGGTGACAGCCGAGGAGATTGAACCGCTCATAAACGAAAAAACAAAAGCAGTCTTTGCCGAGCTTATCGGCAATCCCGGACTTGAAATTGCCGATCTTGACGCTGTATCAGAGCTTGTTCATTCACACGGTGTTCCGCTCATTATCGACAGCACAACGGCAACTCCGTATCTTATTCAGCCGTTTGAACACGGTGCCGACATCGTTGTTCATTCCTCGTCAAAGTACATTAACGGCGGCGGAAATTCAATCAGCGGAATAATCGTTGACAGCGGCAATTTTGAATGGAATACGGAAAGATACAAAGGTCTTGCAGAGTACAAAAAATTCGGTCGGCTTGCGTATGTTGCAAAGATGAGAAACGGTATCTGGCGAAACATAGGCTGTTGCCTTGCACCGTTTAATGCTTTTATGAACTCTGTCGGACTTGAAACACTCGGACTTCGTATGGAGCGTCTTTGTTACAACGCTCTTGAGCTTGCAAAGTTCTTTGAAACACAGGACGGAATCGAAGTCAACTATCCGGCTCTTGAAGCTTCTCCTTATTACAGCCTTTGTCAAAAGCTGTTGAAGGGAAAAGGCGGTGCAATCCTCACAATCAGGGCAGGAAGTAAAGAAAGAGCGTTTAAGCTTATCAACAATTTGAAGTATGCAACAAATGCAACAAATATAGGCGACACAAGAACACTTGTAATTCATCCGTCAAGCACAATTTACGCTCACGGAACAGAAGAACAAAAAAGAAACGCAGGCGTGTTTGATGATACAATAAGAATCAGCGTCGGCATTGAGGATATTGAGGATTTAAAGTCTGACTTCAAACAGGCTGTAGACAGTATAAATGTGAATGAATCGGAGGAGTAAGAGAAATGGCAGTTGATTATGCTACGCTTAAAAAGGGCGGCTTTATGCGCCAAAAACAGAAAAATAATTTTTCGCTCAGGCTCAGAGTTGTAGGCGGCAACCTCACAGCTAAACAGCTTGCGAAAATTGCCGAGGTTTCGGAAAACTACGGTGACGGTTATGTTCACCTCACATCAAGACAAAGTGTTGAAATTCCTTTTGTAAAGCTTGACGATGTTGAGGCAGTTAAGGACGCACTTGCCGAGGGCGATGTTGAGCCGGGCGTTTGCGGTCCGAGAGTAAGAACAATTACAGCCTGTCAGGGTGAGGCAATCTGTCCCAGCGGTTGTATTGATACATACGCTCTTGCAAAGGAGCTTGACGACAGATATTTTGCAAAGGAACTTCCGCACAAGTTCAAGTTCGGTATAACAGGCTGTCAGAACAACTGTCTTAAAGCCGAGGAAAACGATGTCGGTATCAAGGGCGGAATCAAGGTTTCATGGAAAGAGGACGCTTGTATCGGCTGCGGAGTCTGCGTAAAGGCCTGCCGTCAGGGTGCAATCACTCTTGAGGACGGAAAAATTTCCGTTGACAATTCAAAGTGTAACTACTGCGGCAGATGCTTCAAGGCTTGCCCGACAGATGCGTGGGACACAATTCACGGTTACATTGTTTCATTCGGCGGACTTTTCGGCAACTCAATCAACAAGGGTGAAACAATTATTCCGTTTATCGAAAATAAAGAAAAACTTATGGAAATCTGTGATGCCGCTCTTAACTTCTTTGCAGAAAACGCAAAGCCGAGCGAACGATTTAAGTTTACAATCGACAGAGTAGGCAGAGAGAAATTTGAACAGAGAATTTTGGAGGTTTACAATGGCTGATTTTGTAATTGACGATACAGTAGATATTACCGATGTGGTATGCCCGACAACTTTTGTAAAGGCAAAGGTTGCCCTTGAAGAGCTTGACGAAGGTCAGATCCTTTCAATCAAAATGAATGACGGCGAGCCTGTTCAGAATGTTCCGAGAAGTATCAAGGAAGAGGGACACAAAATTCTCAAGCTCATCGACAACGAGGACGGCACATATGACCTGATTGTTGAAAAGGTTGGTGATTAAATGCCGCAGAGAGTAAGCAAAGACAATTTTCAGAGCGAAGTTCTTTCAGCCGATACACTCGTGCTTGCGGATTTTTATTCCGACAGCTGTATCCCTTGCAAAAGACTTTCACCCGTACTCTTTGAGCTTGAAAAAGAGTATGAGGGCAAGCTGAAAATTGCAAAGATAAATGTTAATTTTGATTCCGAGCTTGCATCGGAATATGAAGTACAGGCGGCACCCACACTCGTTTTTTTCAAAAACGGTGAAGAGAAAGAAAGACTCAGAGGTGCGGTCAAAAAATCAGAAATAATCGAAGTGACAGAAAAACTTATTAAGGAGTAATCGTTATGACAATCACAGTTGCAGGAAACAAAAAGGAAGTTGCAGACAATCTTACGGTAGCACAGCTCATTATTGACGAGAATGTTGAAACGCCCGAGTATGTAACCGTTACAATCAATGACGAATTTGTTAAGAGCGGTACATTTGAAGAAACAACCTTAAAGGACGGCGATGTTGTAGAGTTCCTTTACTTTATGGGAGGCGGTCAGTAATGGCATTTTCAAACGAACAGCTTGAAAGATATTCAAGACACATTATTCTTAAAGAGGTCGGCGCAAAGGGACAGAAAAAGCTCCTTAATGCAAAGGTTCTCATTATCGGTGCAGGCGGACTCGGCGCTCCTGCCGCAATGTATCTTGCCGCCGCAGGTGTAGGCACAATCGGAATTGCAGATGCAGACGAGGTGGATCTCTCAAATCTTCAAAGACAGATTATCCACTCAACACAGGATATCGGCAAGCCGAAGGTTGAGTCGGCAAAGGAAACAATGGAGGCTATCAACCCCGATGTTACCGTAAAGACATACCACACATTTGTTACAAGCGAAAACATACTTGACCTTGTAAAGGAGTATGACTTCATCATTGACGGTACGGATAACTTTCCGGCAAAGTTCCTTATCAACGATGCCTGTGTAATGGCTAAAAAGCCTTTCTCACACGCCGGAATCATCAGATTTAAAGGTCAGCTTATGACCTATGTGCCGGGTGAAGGTCCTTGTTACCGTTGTGTATTCAAGAACCCTCCGCCAAAGGACGCAGTTCCAACCTGTAAGCAGGCAGGTGTTATCGGTGCAATGGGCGGTGTAATCGGCAGCCTACAGGCAATGGAAGCAATCAAGTACATCATCGGTCAGGGCGAGTTGCTCACGGGCTATCTTCTTACATATGACGCACTCAAAATGGAATTTCGCAAGGTAAAACTTCCGAGTGACACACACAATTGCGCAGTCTGCGGTGACCACCCGACAATCACAGAGCTTATAGACTACGAACAGGCAGAATGTGACGGTGTTCATTTATGATAAAACTTACAAAAAGCGACTTTGAAAAAATACTTGCTCACGCTGTAAAGGAGCTTCCCGATGAGGCTTGCGGTCTTATTGCAGGAACGGTTGATGGCGGTGACAAGGAGATTAAAAAGGTTTATCTCCTTACAAATATCGACCACTCAAACGAACATTTTTCGCTTGATCCAAAGGAACAGCTTGAGGCAATCAAAGATATGAGAAAGAACGGATTTGTTCCTCTCGGCAATTGGCATTCACATCCCGAATCGCCGTCAAGACCGTCTGAAGAGGACAAAAGACTTGCCTTTGACAGCAAGGCAAGCTATATGATTCTTTCGCTTATGGACAGAGAAAACCCCGTTCTCAATTCATTCAAAATTACGGGAGATACAGCAGAAAAGGAAGAACTTGTTATAGAGTAAAGGAGGGAGATTATGTACGACATCGTGATTATCGGCAGCGGCCCCGCAGGACTTTCAGCCGCAATTTATGCACAGCGTGAAAACCTTAAAGCGGTTGTGGTTGAAAAAGAATTTATGGGTACGGGACAGATTGCCGAGAGCGAGAGAGTAGATAATTACCCCGGACTTTACGGTGAAACAGGCTTTGACCTCGGAGAAAAGTTCAGAACTCACGCCGAAAAACTCGGTGCTGAATTTGTTGAGGGAGAGGTTACCGAGGTTGAAAGAGTTAACGGTAACTTCTCCGTAAACATTGACGGCGGTGAAAGTCTTGAAACAAAAACCGTAATCTATGCGGCAGGAACACAGCGCAGAAAGCTTGGTGTAAAAGGCGAAAAGGAATTTTCGGGTAACGGAGTTTCTTATTGTGCGGTGTGTGATGCGGCTTTCTATAAGGATAAAATTACCGTGGTAACAGGCGGCGGTGACACTGCTTTGGGTGACGCACTTCTGCTTTCAAGATTCTGCAAAAAGGTTTATCTCGTTCACAGAAGGGATTTCTTCAGAGCAGGCAGAGCCTTGCAGAACAGGGTGTTTGCCACGGAAAATATTGAAGCTCTTACAAATGCAACGGTATCTGAAATTAACGGAGATACAAAGGTGACTTCGGTCACACTTTTACAAAACGGAGAAGAAAAACAGCTTGATTGCAACGGTGTTTTCGTTGCAGTCGGAAGTGTTCCCGATACAAAACCTCTTGCAAATCTTGTCAAAACCGACAAGGACGGTTACATTATTGCCGATGAAAGCGGAAAAACCTCCGCAGACGGTATTTTTGCAGGCGGTGACATCAGAACAAAAGCACTTCGTCAGGTCGTTACAGCCGTTTCGGACGGTGCAAACTGTGTGATTTCGGCAGAAAAATATCTTGACGAAAAACAATAACGGCAAGGGAGTGAAATCCTATGAAAACAGAAAAAATAAGCACCGATGTCCTCATTATAGGCGGCGGAACGGCAGGCTGTTATGCGGCTCTGACCATTTCCGAAAATTCGGACAAAAAGGTTCTTATCTGTGAAAAAGCACACATCAAAAGAAGCGGTTGTCTTGCCGCAGGTGTAAACGCTCTTAACGCATACATTGTTGAGGGCAGAAAACCGCAGGACTATGTTGACTACGCTAAAAAGGACGCCGACGGGATTGTCAGAGAGGATTTGCTCCTTACCATGTCCGAAAAGCTCAACGAAGTAACCGACAGGCTTGAAAAACTCGGTCTTGTAATTTTAAAGGACGAGAACGGAAAGTATGTTACACGAGGCAACCGAAACCTTAAAATCAACGGTGAAAACATAAAGCCGATTCTTGCGGACGCAGTCGAAAAGGCAAAGAATGTAACGGTTCTCAACCGTGTCAATATTTTTGATTACTCGGTAAAGGACAACAAAATCAACGGTGCATTCGGATTCGGCATTGAAAGCGGAATTTTCTACACAATCGAAGCAAAGGCTGTCATAATTGCCACAGGCGGTGCGGCAGGACTTTACAAGCCGAACAATCCCGGATTTTCCCGTCACAAGATGTGGTATCCGCCCTTTAACACAGGTGCAGGCTACGCAATGGGAATCAGAGCCGGTGCAGAGATGACAACCTTTGAAATGCGTTTTATCGCACTCAGATGCAAGGACACAATCGCTCCCACGGGAACACTTGCACAGGGTGTAGGTGCAAAGCAGATAAATTCACTCGGCGAGGTTTATGAAACAAAGTACGGACTTACAACTTCCGAAAGAGTTTACGGTACGGTAAATGAAAATCAGGAGGGCAGAGGTCCCTGCTACCTCAGAACAGAGGGAATCACAGCCGAGCAGGACGAATCACTTTTAAAAGCCTATCTCAATATGGCACCTTCGCAGACAATCAAGTGGATTGAAAGCGGAAGAAATCCTTCACAGCAGAATGTTGAAATTGAGGGAACAGAGCCGTATATCGTAGGCGGTCACACGGCAAGCGGTTACTGGGTTGACACAGACCGTGCAACCACAATTGAAGGACTTTTTGCAGGCGGTGATGTTGCAGGCGGTTGTCCGCAGAAGTATGTTACGGGCGCTCTTGCAGAGGGTGAAATTGCAGGGCTTTCGGCAGTTAAGTATATTGACAGCAAAGAAAGCTTTGAGAAAATCAGCGATGAAGATACAAATTATCACCTCAGGGAAACCGAGAAATATCTTACAGACCGCCATTCACTCTACACCACGGAACAGCTTGAAGAGGCAATGCAGACGGTTATGGACAGCTACGCAGGCGGTATAAAAACAAATTACCGTTTCAACGAAAAACAGCTTGACATTGCCGACTGCAAAATCAGACAGCTTGAAACGCTCACAGATGACCTCTACGCAGAAGATTTTCAGGAGCTTATGTATATCTGCGAGCTTAAAGAAAGGCTTACGGTCTGCAAAAGCGTAATTGCTCACCTCAGAGCGAGAAAGGAAACACGCTGGCACAGCTTTGCCGAAAACCTTGACTATCCCGAAAAGGACGACAGGAACTTTAACAAGTATGTTAATTCCCGTCTTGAAAACGGCGAGATAAAAATTATTATTCGTGACCTTGTAACGGGAGGTGAAAAGTATGAGCATAGTAATTGACAAGTCCAAGTGCATAGGCTGCAAAAAGTGTCGCAATGTCTGCCCCGGAAGTCTTATCAAGACTGACGAAAACGGCAAAGCGTACATCAAATATCCCAAGGATTGCTGGGGCTGCACCTCCTGCATAAAAGAATGTCCCGCATATGCAATCAGCTTTTTCCTCGGTTCCGATATCGGCGGTATGGGCAGTAAGGTTCACACCGAAAAGAACGGAGATATCCTCTCGTGGTTAATTGAAAAACCGCATGGCGAGGTCATTAAGATTGATATAAATCAAAAAGAATCAAACAAATACTAAGGAAACACTTTGTAAGTATTTCCGTGAAAAGGAGATAAGGTATGAGTCAGCTTTCACATTTAGATGAGCTTGAAGCAGAAGCTATATACATAATCAGAGAAGTTGCGGCAGAGTGCGAAAAGCCTGTTATGCTCTACTCAATAGGCAAGGACAGCTCGGTTATGCTCCACCTTGCAATGAAGGCGTTTTATCCCGAAAAACCGCCGTTCCCGTTCCTCCACATTGACACAACATGGAAGTTCAAGGATATGATAAAATTCCGTGATGACACAGCAAAGAAGCTCGGAATTGAAATGCTCGTTTACACCAATGAAGAAGGTGTTAAAAAAGGCATCAACCCGTTTGATCACGGTGCGGCTTACACAGATATTATGAAAACACAGGCTCTCAAACAGGCTCTCAACAAATACGGCTTTACTGCGGCATTCGGCGGTGGCAGACGAGATGAGGAAAAGTCAAGAGCCAAGGAAAGAATTTTCTCTTTCAGAAATAAAGCACAGGCATGGGATCCTAAGAACCAGCGCCCAGAGATGTGGAAGCTTTACAACACAAAAATCAATAAGGGCGAAAGCATTCGTGTGTTCCCGATTTCCAACTGGACAGAAAAGGACATATGGCAGTACATTCAGAGAGAAAAAATTGACATCGTTCCGCTTTACTTTGCGGCAAAAAGACCTGTTGTTTACCGTGACGGCAACATTATTATGGTTGATGACGATCGTTTTCCACTCAAAGAGGGCGAAGTACCCGAATTGAAATCGGTTCGTTTCAGAACACTCGGCTGTTATCCTCTTACAGGCGGCATAGAGTCAACTGCAACAACTCTTGATGAAATTATTGACGAAACCCTCAGCTCCGTTTCTTCGGAGCGTACCTCCAGAGTAATTGACAACGAGGCACAGGGCAGTATGGAACGCAGAAAAAGGGAGGGTTACTTCTGATGAAAGGTTTACTTAAATTTATTACCTGCGGCAGTGTTGATGACGGTAAATCAACACTCATAGGCCACATACTTTATGACGCAAAGCTTATTTATGCCGATCAGGAAAAGGCTCTTGAGCTTGACAGTAAGGTCGGCAGTCGCAGCGGTGACATTGACTATTCGCTTTTGCTTGACGGTCTTATGGCTGAGCGTGAGCAGGGCATCACAATTGATGTTGCTTATCGCTACTTTACAACCGACAACCGCAGTTTTATTGTTGCCGACACACCCGGTCACGAGGAATATACAAGAAACATGGCTGTGGGCGCATCTTTTGCAGACCTCGCAGTTATCCTCATTGACGCATCACAGGGAGTTCTTGTTCAGACAAGACGGCACGCAAGAATCTGTAAGCTTATGGGTATAAGACATTTTGTCTTTGCCGTTAATAAGATGGATTTGGTAAAGTATAGCAAGTCACGCTTTGACGAAATCGTAAAGCAGATTGAAGAACTTAAAAACGAGCTTTTACTTGACGATATCTACATCATTCCGCTTTCCGCAACAGAGGGCGACAATGTTACCGTAAAGTCCGAAAACATTCCGTGGTACAACGGTGTTCCTCTGCTTCAGTATCTCGAAACAGTTGATGTTGATTCCTCGGAGGAGGAAGAAGGATTCTATCTTCCTGTTCAGAGAGTTTGCCGTCCCGATCACACATTCAGAGGCTTTCAGGGACAGATTGAGTCGGGCAGTATCAGCGTAGGCGATGAAATCGTAACACTCCCGAGCAATGAAAAGGCTCATGTAAAGCAGATCCTTATGACAGATAAGGATGTTAAAACTGCTTTCAAGGGACAGCCCGTTACAATCACACTTGACAAGGAAGTTGATGTATCCCGTGGCTGTGTAATAACAAAGGACACAAATCTTGCGTCCTATCAGGAGCTTACAGCATCAATTCTCTGGATGGATGACGAACAGCTTACAGCCGGCAAGGATTACCTTGTAAAGCTCGGCACAAAGACTATTTCGGGTATCGTTTCCGAAATCAAGTACGCTGTTGATGTGAACACAGGCGAGCATATTCCTGCCGATTCACTCACAAAGAACGGAATCGCAGTCTGCACAATTCTGCTTGCAGAGCCGATTGCGGTTGACCTTTTCTCAAAGCATAAAACACTCGGTGAGCTTATTTTGATTGACCGTGTGTCAAATATGACATCAGCCTGCGGTGTTGTTGATTCGGTTGAAGAAAAAGCCGATGATGCAAAAAAGGCGTCATTCGTACTCGGTTCACTTGAGGCAAGAGGTGATATTTTTGAAGAGTTTTTCTATGACACTTCAAGCCTTAATGTTCTCAAATATCAGCCTGTCAAGGAAACCTATACAAAGGGGGACACAATCCCTGTTGAGGGCGAAAGCTATAAGTATCCCGACAGCTTTGATATTATAGTTCTTCGTGACAGCGTTGCCGTAAAGGTTCGTGACCGCAAGATTACCGATATTGTTCCGACATCGGAGTACAGCTACGGCGGTGTTCCTGTTGTAAACGGCAGAGGCTTTGAGGTTCTCGCCGACAGCAACGAAAAAATTCAGCAGTTCCTTTCCGAGTACTCAAAACTTGACAATATCAACGATGCAGACTTTTTTGCAAAGTGGGTTAAGTTTGATACATACAGAAAAATTGCAATTCAAAACAGATAACAAGTTTATTCATTTTAACTCATTCGCAGAGGGCATTGTCATTTGGCAATGCCCTTTGTGATTTTATGACTTTCTTGCCGAAAAACTGACCTTGCTGCCAAATTGTTGCATTTATAATTTTTATTCTGTATAGTGTACTTACACAAATAAAATTTAAAGGAGTGCTTACAAATGAGCAAAACAGCGGCAGTATTGATCACATTTTTCCTCGGTGAACTCGGTGTTCACAGATTTATGACAGGCAAAATCGGAACAGGTGTCATCTGGCTTTTGACCTGCGGTGTATTCGGAATCGGTTGGCTTGTTGACTTTATTATGGTTCTCACAGGCAAGTTTACGGACAAGGACGGCAATGTTTGGGGTAATAACTGATTGAGAGGTATTCACTGTGGCATTTGGTGTAAAAGTAAAAAATATTAAAACAAAGAATACTTATTCGATTGAAAGCCTGTATGAGGCAATTAAGGATAAGAATTTTTCGGCAGGAGTTCCCTCGCTTACAAAGCACGGAATGGCTACCGTAATAACCTTTCCCGCACTTGACAGTCAAAATCAGGTGTGGATTATGAAAAGCGGTTTTGGCAAGGAAACGCAGAAATTCTCAATTCAAAAGTCCACTCAGGCGGGTATGGACAATGTAGCTAAAAATGCGGCATTGGATTCAATCACAGGCGGGCTTTTCAGCGTTGGCGGAATGATCGGCGAAAACACAAAAAAGTGTGAAAAGCTCGTTGACGCAACCGCAAAAGAGCTTTCGGAAATGAATCTGTAAAATAAATTCTGCAATAAAAAATCAGCCTTCTCAAAAGAAAAGACTGATGTTAAAAAGATTATTCAAAAATTCCCGAAAAGAATTAACTGAAATTATTAATTACCCAACCCGTGGTTATTGCAAGTCTGTTTTTTGACAGGCTTGTTTCAATTTTACCGCCGTTTTTTTCGGCAAGATTTTTCAACGCTTTATACGCAAAATTGTGGTGCAGAACATTGTTCTGTGCCTTTTTTATTTCACTTTCTATCGGAAAACTTACACAACAAAACAGAAATCCAGCCCTTGTTTCCGCTTTTAAGGCGATAATCTGTTTTCCGTTTCCGCAAAATTCCTTTACATTTTCAAACGCAATGTCAATCATATTGTTAAACAGCACGCAAATTTCAAGGTTGTCGGCAGGAACATTAGCAAGTGACCCCTCAAATTCTATTTTGATATTGTCGCTTGCATTTTTCTGCTTATCGCTTAAAATCGCATCGGTCAGATCATTGCCCGTGTTGTACAAAATCTGAAACGAACCGATTATTTCGCTGTCATACTTTTGCAGAAGAGGGAGAACCTTGTCATACTTTTGACCGCTTATCAGCGACTTTAACCCGATTGACAGGTCATTGTAATCGTGTCTGATTTTTCGCAGTTCATAACCCGAAGTGGTGATGCTCTTGTAGTAATTTATCTGTGCGTTAAGCTGTCTTTCGTAGATGTCATTCTCGTGCATATACTGGCTCTTTTTAATCTGATTGTACAAAAGAATCGGTATTGAAAATGAGAACACCACCGACACAATCATTGTCAAAATTTTAAGTGCAGCTGTTCTGTAATCCGATGACGGAATTATGTAATATGCCCCGAAAGTCGCCATACTACCGCCGATATAGAGGAAAATCAAAATCATAATTATTGTCGGTTTGGTAATTGACTCAACCACAAGCTTGGTCTTGATTTTCAGAGGACTTGACAGCAGTACAAATATTCCCAAAACAATAAGATTTGAAATAAGATTAAAAAACACACTGGTGCTGTTCGCAAATTCGGTTGAATAGATTGAACACAACAGTTGATAGATTTCGGATATAAAAAATGTCAATCCCGAAAAGAAGAGCGAAGAGAATATCAACATCATCTTTTTGTTGTATCCCAGTGAAATCGGAAGAAATGTCAATGCAACAAAATGCAAAACCGGCAGAATTACATACCGTTGGTCGCTTTTTATAAAGCAGGCAAACGATGCCGTTGAAATTATAAAAATCAATGACAGGGCAAAATACAGTTTGTACTTTGTAATGGAAAATATTTTTGAAGTAAAATAGAAAATTGCCACAAGCCCTATTACAAACTCCGCATAGCTGTAAAATAGCATAAATTATAACCTCACATAATTTTTTTTAAGAAAATTCATATATGATGTCTGAAACGACTTTTGATAATTTTTGCTGAGAAAAGCCGATTCTCCGTTGCTCAGATACACTGTATCGGAAGAATACGATTTTATATAGTGAAGATTTACCACAAAAGCACGGTGGGTTTTCACAAAACAATATGCGGGCAACAGCTTTGTAACCCCTGCAAGTGTTTTTGAACAGTGCATAATCTTATCGTTTAAATGAATGTTTGAATACTTTCCGTCGGCTTCAATATAACATATTTCGTTGGAGTTAATTTTTTTCAATTCTTTATTTTGAATGATGGTTATCGGATAATTAGCATCTACAATTTTTACATAGTCGTCAATTGCCTTGAAAAATTTTGATTTGTCAATCGGTTTCAAAAGAAATCTGAATGTGTTCACTTCAAACGCATCAATCATAAAGTTGGGATAAGATGTCAGAAAAATTATGCAGGAAAGCACATTGCGTTTTCTGAGTTTTTTTGCAACTGTCAGTCCGTCTGTACTGCCAAGCTGAAAATCAAGCACGATTATATCGTAATTATTCTCGGAATTCAAAAGCTTTTCACCGCTTTCAAATTCATCAATATCAATAGTTATACGATTATCCTTTGCATATTCCAAAAGCAGTTTTTTAACCTCTTCGGTTATGTATTTATCATCATCGCACAAAGCCGCAAACACATCATCACCCTCTTACTCCCAAAACAGAATATCTTGCTCCAAACCGTATTTATTTTGCCCTTTTTATCTGTTATTGTAGGTTTAACAACAGAATAAAGGGGGAGCAAAAAGTGTTTGATACTATCTTCAGATGGTTTTTCGGTTGGCTCTAATGCCTGAAAAATAAAAGGCAATCGGTTAGGTTGCTTTTTATTTGAAAAGAAATTTCACTCCCGAAAACCGCACTTTTGCTCCTATCGGTTCACTCCTCCTACACAATAAATTATAGTGTTTAAGCACCATATTGTCAATAACTCAGTGAGTGGTTGCATTGCTTCTGCGTGGTGTTTAATCGAGTAAGAAAAATTGACAATATTTTTAAATTATGATATAATAAGCACGGAAAGTATAGTCATAATCTAAAATATTGTGAGCGCTTATTATATACATTTATATTCCCCTCAAATTTTGCCTTGCAAAATTCTCGATGGGTGATTATATCCATATTCTTATAAGCAAAAAAGGAGAGGTGTCAGTGATAGATAAGGAATTTGCTATAATGTTTGGAATTATAGCAATAATTTTTGCAGCTGTAATCTGCATTTTATTAAAAAAAGGTGTTAAAAAGACGGCTTTGGTTTGTATCTTCATAGCTTACATAACGGCTGTTGTGTGCATAGTTTTCTTCCCGATACTGTATGATGAACCTGTTGTGTACGGCAACGGCTATACCTGGTACAACCTTGTGCCGTTTGCAATGATTACAGAGGCTGTCAGTAACGGTTTCGGTGAAACGGCATTTTTACAGATTTTTGGCAATATATTCTTATCTGTTCCGTTCGGATTTTTCGTTATGATGTGGATGAAAAAGCCTAAGCTTTGGAAGATGTTTGTTTTTGCATTTGCTTTTACTGTTACGATTGAAATTACACAAATGTTCCTCGGTTTTGCAATCCACAGTATGTACCGCAATGTTGACATTGACGATATAATTCTCAATGCGATCGGTGCATTTATCGGATTCGGCTTGTATAAGATTCTTCCGCAAAGTTTCAAACAAAAACTCACCGCATAAATTAATATATAATTAAGGCTCTGTTTTGCGTGAACAGAGCCTTTTCTTTTGCAATTTCACCTCAAAAAATCCTTTTACTCCCAAAAACCGCCCTTTTACTCCAAAGTATATTTATTTTTGACTTTGAATATTTAAAATGTAGACAGAGGTTATTATTGAAATCTTGTTTATCAATTCAACAGTAAGTGCATAATTTGACAAGCATTTAACTTTACCGTCCTTGTTCTGTTTTTTGCAGAGCAGGGGCGGTGCTTTTTATGCTTGCCGTTATTATAGAATATAAAAACAGCGGACAATCCATTGATTCGGAATGTCCGCTGTTTTGCCTTTTATTATGACTTGATTTTGTATTATTAATCGAAGAAGCCAAGACCTCTTAATGCGTTGATGAATCTTTTCATATAGTCAAGCGAGGTAACAGGCCATACAAATCCCATTCTGTAGAGAACCTGCATTGTGTATGTGTTGCTCTTGCCGACTATAAATGTCTTTTGACCGTGAGCCATGTTCTGATATGCAATCATACTTGAAAGAATCTTTGCTTTTTCGGGATCCTGCTCGGCTCTGTCAAGTGCAATCATATATTCCTCATACTCTGCACCCTGTGAATGAAGTCCGATTTTGTTCATCTCGGTGTAGAGGTCGCCCATAATGAGAGTATGGTTGTTGAACGGGTGGAACACGGTGCAATCCTTCGGAGCCTGTGCAAGCAGAAGAATTGCCTTTGCCACAAAATCAATCGGAGAAAGCTCAAACGGCATTTCCATTGCTTCGTACGGATATTTGCCGATAAGGAGCGTAGATTTGAGTCTGCCCATAAATGTGTTGGTGGTAAAATTAATCTGATATTCACCGTCGCTGTTTCTTGCGGCAAGTGTGCCTACACGCATAATCTTTGCGTTGAAGCCCTTTGAAACCTCTTCAAGAATCGCCCGTTCCGCAAGGAATTTTGACAGGGTGTACTTTGAACCCTCATGCTGACCAAAGTAAAGTTGATTTTCTTTGAGCTTGTCAACAGAACCTTGTTCGCCCACAAACATACCGCCTACGCTCATTGTTGACACATGAACAAGTCTTGCATTAGCCTTTTTGCAGAAGTCAAGCACATTGAGAGTACCGTAAAGGTTTACATCTTCAATGTCTGTACCCTTTGAAAAGTGCTTAACATTTGCGGCACAGTTGATGACCGTGTTAATGTCCTTGTCAATAAATTTATCGAATGATTCACGGTTTGTAACATCACCGCTGATGACAGTAACTCTGTCGGGATATCTTTCTTTCAGACTTTCTTCAAAGTAGTAATAGTAGATTGAGTTCATTCTGTTTTCGGCAGGATTATTGTTCTTGTCACGAATCATGCAGTAAACCTTGCCGTTATACTTGTGAAGAAGTTCGTAGAGAATGTGTACACCGAGGAAGCCGGCAGAGCCTGTCAGAAGAACATTGCCGAGTTTTTGAAGCTCACCGTTTTTGAATGTATCAATATTATTCTTTTCAAGAACTTTATTGATATTTGTATAATCGTAGTCCGAAAGATTTTCAAGGTCATCTTCGGCTGAATCATCCTTGCTCACAAATTTTGCAAGAGTCTGCGGAGTAGGATTTGCAAAAATGTCGCTGTATGCAACCTCAATGTTTTTCTTTGATGCGGAGATTACAATTCTTGTTGCTGTAAGCGATGTTCCGCCGAGGTCAAAGAAGTTATCGTCTGCAAAAACATTGTCAAGTTCAAGAATTTCTGCAAAGATGTCGCAAAATGTTTTTTCAAGTTCATTCTTCGGCAACTGACCGTTTTCGGATTTATTGCTTTTAGGTTCGGGAAGAACCTTTGTGTTGACCTTGCCGTTTGGTGTGAGCGGCATTTTGTCAAGCTGAACATATGCGCTCGGAACCATATAATCCGTGAGAGATTTTGCAAGCTCAGACTTAATTTCATTTGGCTCAATCTGTCTGTCGGCTGTATAGTAAACGCAGATTGCGTCAGCCTTGCCGACCTTTCTGATGAGAGCAATTCCGCTCTTGATTCCGTCAATTGCGGTCAGACACTTTTCAATTTCGCCGAGTTCAATTCTTAATCCTCTCAGCTTAACCTGATTGTCTGTTCTGCCGAGAATAATAACATCGCCGTTCGTTGTCCATTTTGCGTAGTCACCCGAACGGTAGGTGCGTTCACCGTTAAATTCGATGAATGCCTTTGCAGTTTGTTCGGGAAGTTTATTATAGCCGAGCGCCACACCGTATCCCTGAATGAGAAGCTCACCCACAACTCCGATTGGAAGGAGATTGTTGTCTGAGTCAACGATATATTCCGTGTAGTTGCGTAACGGCCTGCCGATTGAAATTTCGTCTGCATTCGTAAGATTTTTTGCGTTTGAAGAAACCGTGATTTCAGTCGGACCGTAGGTGTTGATTATTGTTGCGTTCGTTTTTTCACGCAGTATCCTTAATAGCTTGTCGGGATATTTTTCACCGCCAGATAGAATAACCTTGCAGTTTGCCATTGCTTCTGCAAATTCGTCAAGCTCCATATATTGCAAAAGTCTTGACGGTGTAGAGTTGAACGCATCAACATTGTTTTCTTTAAAGAATTCTGCAAGTGACATCGGGTTTACCGTCTGTTCTTCACTTGCAAAAACGAGTGTAAGACCGTTGCAGAGCGACAGCATGGTTTCCTTTAGCGACATATCAAAGCTGATTGTAGTTACAGAGCCGTATGCGTGACAGTTGTCAACAACCTCCTTAACATGAATGTTTGAGTCGCTGTATGCAAGGTAGTTTGCAATGCCTATGTGGCGGAGCATAACGCCCTTTGGCTTGCCAGTTGAACCCGAGGTGTAGATGAGGTACGCAAGGTCGTCAGGCTGTACATCAACATTCGGGTTTTCTTCATTATTGCCCGAAAGAAGTTTTGAAACATCAACTGTGCGGTCATATTTATTGAGCAGTTCGCCCTCGGTAATTACAAAGTCTGCATCGCTGTCCTCAATAATACTGTCAATTCGCTCCTTTGGATAGTCGGGACATGACGGAATAAACGCACCGCCTGCCTTGAGAATACCGAAAAGTGATATGAAGAATTTTGAGGTTCTTTCAAGCAGAATAAGAACCTTTCCGCCCTTTTCAAGACCTTTTTCAATGAGTGAATTTGCCGTGATATTTGCAAGACGGTCAAGCTCTTTATAGGTTAGTTTACCGTCACAAGCCGAAAGTGCAATTCTGTCGGGAGTTTTTGCAACCTGCTCTTCAAACATTTTGTGAAGAAGTTTTGTCTTAACGGGAGCAATTTCGGTTGACTTAAAGCTTTCAAGCTGTGCAATTGCGGCGTTGTCAAGGAGTGAAACCTTTCTGATTTTGCCGTTTGGATTTTCTATAATATGTTCAACAGCGCAGAGAACGGATTTTGCAAGCGTTCTCATAAGTTCACCGCTGTAAAGTGCGTCATTGTACTGAACCACAACGCTCGGCTTGCCCTTGTAATCCTCAATGTGAACGGCTGTTTTGAACTTTGCAGTATTCATTTCAAGGTAATCACGGTCAACAGCTTTGCCGTCAATTTCAAGGTTATCAACAACACCAAGCTGATATTCGTACATAATGTTCGGCGCATAGCCGTATTTTGAACAAAGCTGTGCGTAGGGGTAAATTTCATTTTCAATTGAATCCGTGAAAACAGCCTTGCTTTTTTCAACAAATTCAAGTGAGGTGATGTCCTCAATCTCAATGCCGAGTGCAAGAGTTTTCACAAACATACCAAAGCAGTTTGTAAGCCGCATATCGCTTCTGCCGTTGCTGATTGTGCTGATGTAAACATTTCTGCTGTTCACAAATCTTGAAACAGCGTAGAATGTGCCGGCAAGGAAAAGGTGGGCGGGAGTGATTCCGTGCTGTGAACAGAAGTTTTCAACCCTTGCCATATCAACGGGGACTGCCTGAGATGCAAGAGCACCGTCCTCTGCATGACCTCTGAGGTCAGCCGTGATTTCGCTTGCAGAGTCAAAATTCTTCATCATATTGTCGAAGAATTTTTCAGCATTTCTAAATTCATCACTGCTTTCAGCCTTAATTTCATTCTCTGCATAATCAAAGTAGGTGTAGTTTTCAGGCTCAATATTACCTCCCTCGTACAGCGTTTTAAGCTGTTCAAAGAAAAGTGCAACGGACGCACCGTCAAAGATAAGGTGGTGGAAATCCGAAAGCAGATATACCGCCTTTTCGGTTTCTGCAACAGAGATTCTGAACAGCGGTGCTTTCATAAGATTGTGCGGTTTTACAAAATCCTTTTTGTAGGCTTCAAGCTGTTCTTCCGTAAGCTTTTCAACGGGAACATTCGGTTTTGCAGAGTCAACATATGCCTGCTCAATATCATCGTTTTCAAGTGAAAGGTGAGTCATAATATATGGGTGAGCCTTGATTACCTTTACAACGCAGTCGGCAAGCTTTTGTGCATCGACTGATTTTGAAAATGTGAGAATTGACGGAATATTGTAAAGTGTGCTGTACGGATTTTTCATACAGTCAATATACACGCCGAGCTGAGTTTTTGAAAGGGGATAGAGAGCCTTATGTTCTTTCTTTTCTTCTTTTTTGACAGTTTGCTGATTTGCCGTCCCGCTGAACATAAACTCCTGAAGTTCGTCCTCAATCGAAAGAACCGAACAGCCCTTCATCATCTTTTTAACCTGTGCCTCAAAGCCGAATGCCTTGTTGAGTTCAACTGCAAGCTTAATAACCGAAAGCGAGGTCATACCTGCATTGATGAGATTTTCGGAAATATCAAAATCGCTGTGTCCGATAATTCTTTCGATAATTGCGGAAATTTTCTTTTCAAGGAATGTCAGTTCCCTCGGAGCGGAATTTTTCTTTTTTGAAGATTCTGCCTTGATTTCGGGAAGCTTGCGCTTGTCAACCTTGCCGTTTACATTGAGCGGAATTTTGTCAATCTGCATCGTAGCGGCGGGTACCATATACGGCGGCTTGTGTTCAAGAATAAATTCGTTGAGCTTTTGAATGTCAATTTTTCTGTCGGCAACAATGTATGCGTTAATGCATTGTCCGCCGCCTTCAAGCTTTCTTGCGATTACAGCTGTGTTTGTAATGCCGTCATATTTGCGTATAATCTTGTCAACCTCGGAAAGCTCAATGCGGAATCCTCTGATTTTAACCTGACCGTCATTTCGTCCGATAAAATCAACCTTGCCCTCATCTGTAAGGCGAACAATGTCGCCTGTGTGATAAAGCCTTTCGTAACCGTTTTCATTGCAATACGGGTTCTTTTCGTATGCTTTTGCAGTCTGTTCGGGACGGTTAAGATAACCTCTTGAAACCTGCTGACCTGATGCGCAGAGCTCGCCCAAAGCCCCTGTCGGAAGCCGTCTGCCGTATTTGTCTGTTACATAAAGCTTGATATTGTCAAGCGCCTTGCCGACAGGAATTCTGTGATAGAGTTTGTCAACTGGTTGTGTTGTGATGTAAACCGTACATTCTGTCGGACCGTAACCGTTTATGAGTTCAAAATTCTTTGGCGGTTCAAGGGGAACAAGCCGTTCACCGCCCGTAAGAAGATATTTGAGCGAGTGGTTGTCAATTTCGGTTGCAAACTGTCTTGCAACCTGTGTTGTCATAAATGCGTGGGTGATTCCGTTTTCTTCAAAATATCTGTTCAGCCTTACAAGGTCAAGTCTGATGTCTTCCTCAATAATGTGAAGCTCGGCACCGCCGATAAGCGCAGGATACATTTCACTGAGGCAGGCGTCAAAACCGTAGCTTGCATATGCCGAAATAGCGCTGTGTTCGTCAATGTCAGAGTTTCTGATATGAAAATCGCAGAATGAACGCACATTTTTGTGTTCAAGCATTGCGCCCTTTGGAGTGCCGGTTGAACCCGATGTATAGATAAGTATAAACAAATCATCGGGTGAGGGTTTTGCAAAAACTGCGTCTGATTTCGGAAGATTCGGAATATCCTTTGTAAGAAGAATATCACCGCTGTAATCGGGCAAAAGCTCAAGCAGATTTTCGTCCGCAATAAGAAGCTTTGCGTTTGCGTCCTTAATCATAAACTGAAGTCTTTCGGGCGGATATGACGGATCAAGCGGTTGATATGCCGCTCCCGATTTCAGCACACCGATTGACGCAATCGGCATATATTCGCATCTCGGAATCAGAATTGAAACAACCTCTTCTTTACCGATACCTTTTGAGTGAACATAACCTGCAATTCGGTCTGTAATCTCATCAATTTCAGCGTAGGTGAACTTCTTTTCTTTATATACAACCGCTGTTTTGTCGGGAGTTTTTTTGCATTGCTCCTCAAACAAATCAACAACGGTTTTGCTGTCGTCAAACGGAAATTCCGTTTTGTTGAAGTTATCAAGCTCTGCAAGCTGATTTTCGTTTACAAGCTCAACTTCGCAGAGTTTTGATTTTTTAAGAAACTGCTCAACAATCTTTAAAAAGCTGTCGGCAAACGAACGAATAGTTTCCTCTTTAAATAAATCGTTTCTGTATTCAAAACGCAATTCAAAATCTGTTTCTGATTCAAATACCATAACATTCAATTTTGAAATGGCACTTTTTAACGGAACAAGTTTTAATTTTAGAGCCTGACCGCCTATTTTAAAGGTGTTGAATATGTCAGCCTGATAGGCAAGCATAATGTCGGCAGAAAGGTCATAGTCGGACGCAAGTTTCATAAACGGAAACCAATCGTTTGCAACTGTTTCCTTTATGCTCATTCGTATTTTTTTGAGGTAGTCCGAAACTGTATCTTCTTCATCAATATTTGCGTGGATAGGAAGTGTGCGAACCATCATGCCGACCGTATTTTTAAGCTGTTTGTCAAATCTTCCGTGAGTAACCGTGCAAACCGTTGTTTCACTCTGATTCGTAAACTTTGCAACTGCGTATTCATATGCACCGAGGAAAACTGTGTACGGCGTAATTTGGTTTGCTAAGGCAAAATTGCGAACATCCTCAACGGAGAATTTGCCGTTCGTGGATAATTCAAAAGAACCGTTCGGTTTATCCTCAACCTCTGAATTCTCTGCAAAATCTTCCGTTATTTCCGACTTTGACTCAACAGCCGAAAAAATGCTGTCATAGTAGTTCTTTGATTTTTGATATTCTTCGGTTTCTTCAAGCTTTTCCTCAAAAACAGAAAGATCAAGCTGAGAAAACTTTTCGGGTTCAAGCTCTTTTCCGTCATATGCAAGCGCAATGTCATTGCAGATAACCGAAACAGATGTGCCGTCAGATATTATGTGGTGAAAATCCATTGCAAACATAGATTTGTCACCGCATTCAAAAACCGCAAATCTGAACAGAATGTCTTTTTCAAGGTCAAACGGCTTGACAAAATCTTTGCCTGCCTGTTCAAGATTGTCAACCTGTACGACAGGAATGTCAAATTCAACGCTGTCACGAGGCTTCATCATCGGACTTCCTGTTGAACTGTCGATAAAAATTTTCATAACAGGGTGATTGTCAACAGCTTTTCTTACGGCATTTATCAGTCTGTCGGTATCAAGACTTCCACTGTCAAAAACATAGGTGCAGGGAATGTTGTACATTGTGCCTTTTGGGTTGTGCATACACGAAAGATAAACACCCATCTGGCTCGGTGTAAGCGGATAAAGCTCTCGCTTTTCATCTTTGTATGTATCAAGCAAGTTGATTAAATTACTCATAATATTCAACTCCGTTTGTTAAAGTTTAATTATTGTGCGGTTGAAACCAAGCACCCTTGAATATTCAACCTTATCCGAAATCGCCTTTACAACCGTGAGAGGACTCATCTCAAATTCCTTATCGTCATTGAGCGGATCAAATTCATCACCGTTGTCACGAACGGAAATTATTGTTTCGTTTTTATCGGCAAAAATTCTGATGTCGATGTCTGCAAACTTCTTTTTGCCTTCCATTCTTTCAGCACAGTTTGCCGCCATTTCTTCAACGGCAACTGCAATCCTGTTTGCACGGCTTTCTTCAATTCCGTTTTTTGAAAGAAAAGAGGAGAGGTAGAGCGAAACGCCTGCCGCATTTTCTTTTGTTCCTTTGAACGAAAGGGCAAGAAGCTCGTTGTCCTCGGTTTCTTCAAGAAGGTAAAAGTTTTTATACTTTCCGCCCGATTTTCTCTTTTCGGCAAGGTCAATAAAATACACAACTACAAGTGTTCCCACCTGTGCAACCACGAGTGAATACCATACACCTGTGATGCCGAAAAATTTGCCGAGAATTAAAGCTGACGGAATGAGTATGACGATTCCGTTGATGATTGAAATTGCAGTAGAAATAGCTCTTTTCTGCGTTGCCATATAGTAGTAAAGCAACAAAAACGAGAATGAAAGTCCGGGGAATGACAATGCGTTGATTCTCATTGCCGGAACTGTGTTTGCAATGTCTGTGGGTGAGGTAATTCCGAAAAATTTAATTATCGGTTCAGGCTCGATACAGATGAAAAGCATAATTACAACACTTGAAACAGCAAGCACCCTTGCGGCTCTGCGGAATGCATAGCGCACACCGTCATAGTCCTTTTCACCAAGACAAACCCCGATAATCGGAATCATTGTCTGACTTGCACCCGTGATGAACATTGACATAAAAATTTGGCTTGACGAGCATACCGAATATGAAACCATACCCGCACTTCCGCCTATGCTCTGAATAATTGTGTTTAAAAACAGCATTTTAACTGTTATCAGCATTGTACCTAATGCTCCCGAAAGTCCGATTGTAACCATTTTTCCGAGAAATTTAAAGAATTGAACGGGATTTCTGAGAATTGAAAAGTCAAAGTGCAATGTGCTTTTCTTCATAATGAAGTGTGTTGACATCATCACAAACCCTACCGCATAGCCTGTTACGGTCGCAATTGACGAGCCTGCAATGCCCATTTTGAAAGCACCCATAAACAGGAAGTCAAGTCCGAGATTTACGGCATTTGCCACAATTACAATGTTTGACGCAAACGCAGGTCTTGCGTCTGCTCTTACAAAGTGAATTGAACACATGAGCAAAAGGTAAATCGGTGTGCCGATTATGAACGGAACATAGTATTGATACAACAGCGATTTAAGCTCTGCGTCCTTTGTAAGCAACGAGCTTATCGAGTCAGCAAGCGGCAGCTGAATTGCAATAAAAATTACGCTGAGTGCGATAAGTACAATAAATGTAGAAGTGAAAACACGGTTAGCCTGCTTTTCGTCACGCCTGCCCTTTGCAAATGAAATTATCGAGGACGCACCGAGTCCGAAAAGAATAGTAATCGAAAAATAAAACTGCGAAATAGGGGACATAAGGTTGATTGCCGCAAGTGAGTTTTGCCCCAGAAGATTGCCTGCAATAATTGAGTCCACAATCATCGCAATGTTTGTTGCCATAGCCGTCAGAACTGTCGGAAGAAAATATTCCGTGTATTTTTTGTTGACGGTAACGGCATTTCTGCCAAGTACGGTACTGCTCATTTTAACTCCTTATCCCTGCTCAATGTCAAGGTAGTCAGACATCCCCGTCATTGAGAACAGCTCCATAATTGTGTTGCTTACATTGACAATTTTAAGATTTCCGCCCTTGCTTTTGAGGTTTTTATAAAGTGCAAGAATAACCCTCAGTCCCGAGCTTGAAATGTACTCAAGGTCTTTAAGGTTGAGAGTTACGGTTTCAACCTCGTCAAAATCGATGCTCTTTGCCTCGTCATCAAGCTGCGGTGCTGTCATTGTGTCAAGACGGCCCTTGAGTGTGATAATAACATTCTGATTGCTTATAGCCTTATTGATTTCCATAGTTAGTTCCTCCGATAAATTTTATTCTTAATTTCAATCGTTCAACATTTCCATTATAGTGTCAATACCGTGACAAAATACTGACAATCGGATTATTATAACCTGATTTTGGAAACATTGTATTATTCGGTTTTGAATTTTGAGTGAAGAATAATTGATTTTTTAAATTAGAAATTTTTTGTGATTGTAAAAATGTTTTTGCCGTTTGATCTTTCATAGGATAGAGCGTCGGAAAGTTTCTTTGTCATAAAAATTCCCAGACCGCCGATGCTTCGTTCCTCAAGCGAAGCGTGAATGTTCGGCTCTGCAATTTCAAGCGGATTAAATTTTTTTCCGCTGTCAATGAATTTTACGACAATGCAGTCTGAAAGTTTGCTAACTTCAATTTCAGCCTTGCCGACATTTTCACCGTAAGCATAGTTGCAGATGTTGACAAAAACTTCCTCGCAAATCAGTTCAAGTTCAAAAACAAGCTTACCGTCTGCATTTTCACCAAGCATTTTTGTCACAAATTCTATAACATTCGGTAGATTTTCCTTAACGGCATCAACGCAAACGATTGGCATAATTCTCACTCACTTTCAAAACACCTGTTTCAACATAATGTACAGTTTTATACAGGTACTTAATCATAAAAATTATACAACATTTTGAAGAAGAAATCTATAGAATTTGAAAAAATATTGCTAAATTGTGAAAATATTTTAATTAATTGCGTTTGCCTCGCATTCTTTTGAAAAAACAAAACCGTGCAAAACTGATTTTTGTTTTGCACGGTGTATGGTTATTTTGAGCATATGTCAACAAGTTTAAATTTTTACTTTTCTTAATGCTTTGTATTCTTCATTGCCGTACGGATTTATAATTACATATTTATCAATAAATCCGTCATTATCGTGGTGGAAAATATAATGCTCGTAGCTTGTATCACAATCAGGCAAGCCTAACTTTGCTTCAAGTGTCAGATTGTTTTCAAACGACTTTTTAATTATGTTTTCAATTACTTTGTCAGATTCATAGTAACTTATAATTTCGGCTTCGTTAAGACCTGATTCATCATAGCTGTATTTTTCAAGTTCAATTTCATCTATTTTTGTTCTTGTTGCCTTATTACTTGAAACCGACGCAGTCAGGAATGATTTTATTTTGTTATCTGAATCATAAATACATTCCGATAATTCGATAATGGAATTATCATAGTTGTCTATATCAATTCCTGTGACGAGGTTATCTTCGTAAATAAGTACTTCTGTTCTTACGGCTTTCCAATCTAACAACGAATTAACCGCAACAAGTCTGCTGTTACTGTCAAAAAGATATTCCTTGTCAAGATTTGTGCGTTTTGTAATTCGTTTCAGAAGTTTGCCTCGTCTGCAACCGCCTATAATCAAATCGTCAACAGGACTTGGGCAATAGTATCCTCTGTACATTCCGCTTTCATTGTTTGAATATTCTTTTCTGACGGCAGACTTTTCGGTAAGGTCACGCAGATTTTTTAATAAAGGTGTATAATAATCTACTTTTTCTGCAAGTCTATTTTTCTCGCTTAACATAAAGTCATTTAATTTATGCTCTTTGTTTCTGCGTTCTTTAACCATTTCGATACACTCGGGTGTTTCATTTATTTCAAACATAATAAACCTCAATTTCGACAATCAGCAGGTTGTATATATCGTTTTTTACTCCGATATTTTTGTTATCAATATTATAAAACCTGAAAAAGCCAAAATCAATAATAGCCTAAAATTAGTTTCTAAATTTGGCATTACTCACAAAGAAAAGAGGTAAGTTTTGTTTCACTTTACCTTTTTGAAAAGCGGTTGTAAATTTGTGTAATATATTATTTACTTTTGCCGAGTTAAATATTATAATAAAAGATACGCTTGCAAAATATATCTGCAATATTTTGTAAAAAATGAATTTAAAGTATGGAGTTAAAAATGGGTGGGAAAAATTTAATAAAATCTAACCGAAAGGTTATTCTTGAGGGAATGCGTGACGGTATTCCGATTGGACTCGGCTACCTTGCCGTTTCGTTTTCACTCGGCATTGCCGCAAAAACTGCGGGACTTAATGCGTTTCAAAGCTTTCTTGCAAGCCTTTTGTGCAACGCATCGGCAGGCGAATATTCGGGCTTTACCGTAATTGCGGCGGATTCGTCATATTTTGTAATTGCGCTTGCAACCCTTGTTGCCAACGCAAGATATCTTCTTATGAGCTGTGCGTTAAGTCAGCGTATTTCAAAGAATACCTCGATTATCCACAGACTGTTGCTCGGATTTTTTGTTACAGACGAATTTTTCGGAATTTCAATTTCACGGTCGGGCAAGCTGAATCCTTTCTATACCTACGGTGCAATTCTCATAGGTTGCCCGTGTTGGGCATTCGGCAGTATGCTCGGCACAATTGCAGGCAATCTGTTGCCTCTTCGTATTGTCAGCGCACTAAGCGTTGCACTTTTCGGAATGTTCCTTGCAATCATCGTTCCGCCGTCAAGAAAGAACAAAACACTTCTCGGAATTGTACTTGTCAGCTTTGCGGCAAGTTTTGCATTTGCATATCTTCCCGTCATCAATCAGATTGACGAGGGTACACGCACAATTATTCTTACAATCGTAATTTCGGCAGCGGCGGCATTACTGTTCCCTGTCAAAGAAGAGGAGGAGAACGAAAATGTCGCATAATCCCTATATATACATACTCATTATGGCGGCTGTAACATTCGCAATCCGTGTTCTTCCGCTTACACTTGTTAAAAAGCAGTTTACAAACACATTTGTGCGTTCGTTTCTCTACTATGTGCCGTATGTAACGCTTTCGGTAATGACATTTCCGGCAATAATCAACGCAACTCACAGTCCGATTGCAGGCATAGCAGCCTTTGCGGCAGGTCTTGTGGCGGCATGGTTCAACGCAGGTCTTTTCAAGGTTTCATGCGTATGCTGTGCGGTTGTGTTCATTCTTGAATTTTTTGTGTGACATTTTTGACGCATAGCCTGTTGTTTAATTAGTTTGGAAAGTTTTGATTAAGTGAAAGGATTTTTAAAATGAAGTTTTTGCATATTTCGGATTTGCATATTGGAAAATATGTGAACGGCTACAGAATGCTTGATGATCAACGCTATATGCTTGAGCGGATTGTTGAGATTATAAAAGAAAAAAATCCCGACGCTTTGCTGATTGCAGGAGATATTTATGACAAGTCTTTGCCGTCTGCCGAGGCAGTCGAATTGTTCGACCGCTTTATGACTGAAATTGCAGGGCTTCACGGCAAAACAGGGTTGAAAACCTTTGTAATCAGCGGCAATCACGATTCGCCTGAAAGAATCGGTTATTTCAACAAGCTGATTGAACTCAACGGAATTTTTACCGACGGTGTGTTTGAAGGTGTTGCAAGAAAAAATACTGTTGAATGTGACGGAGAAAAGGTTAATATTTTCTCGTTGCCGTTTATCCGTCCGTCATTTGTGCGTAAGGTATATCCTGAAGAATCGGCTAAAATTACCGACTATACAACTGCTGTCAGGGTTGTGCTTGAACATTCCGAAATCAATGCCGATGAAACCAATATTTTGATTGCTCATCAGTTTGTAACGGGCAGTGAAACCTCGGGTTCGGAGTCAAGCCTCGGTACGCTTGATAATGTTGAGCCGTATGTTTTTGAACCGTTCGATTATGTTGCACTCGGTCATATTCATGGCAAGCAGATTATGGGCAAAAACAAAAATATTGCCTATTGCGGTTCGCCGATAAAATATTCAAAAACGGAATGTCGCAACAAAAAATGTGTGATTTTCGGCGAGCTTTCAAACGGAAAATTAAATCTTGAAGAAATTTCCGTACAGCCGTTGCATGATATGAGAATCATAAAAGGAACTCTGCGTGAACTCGCAGAAAATCCGATACCCGACACATATGACGACAAAACCGATGACTATGTTTTTGCCGAGCTTACGGACGAAAATCCCGTTACCAATGCATTTTCAACGCTTGAAAATATCTATTCCAACATTATGGGACTTGAATATGTCAACAGAAAAAAGAGCATTGAAATGACTCCCGAAATGTACGGTAAAACAGAGGGCAAGAGCAATATTGAACTATTTTCGGATTTCTATAAAATGCAGAACGGAAAAGAGATTGAACCCGAATCCGTAAAAATTATTGAGAGAATTTTCAAAGAAATCGGAGGTGTAAACGATGAAACCGATTAAGCTGAAAATGAGTGCTTTCGGACCTTACGCAGATGTTGAAACAGTCGATTTTTCGGCATTTGACGGCAAAGGGCTTTTCCTCATAACAGGCACAACAGGCGCAGGAAAGACAACAATTTTCGACGCAATTTGCTTTGCACTTTTCGGCGAAACAAGCGGTTCTTCACGAAACGGCGAAATGCTCCGCAGTAACTTTGCAAAACCGCTTACACGCACCTTTGTTGAGCTTGATTTTGAACACAGGGGAAAGAGTTATCACATCATCAGAACCACCTCAAACGAGGTTGCCAAAAAGCGTGGTACGGGCAGTAAAATCGAAAATGCCTATGCTGAGCTAACAGGCGATGACATTACAACTCCGCTCACAAAAACGGGCGAGGTCAATAATAAAATCAGTGAAATTATCGGATTGAAATGTGATGAGTACCGCCAGATTGCAATGCTTGCACAGGGCGAATTCAAAAAGTTCATTGAGTCGGGAAGTGAAAAGCGAAGCGAGATTTTTCGCAAAATTTTTCACACGGACATCTACAAAGAATTTCAGGACAGGCTGAAAACAGAGTCAGCCGAAAAGCTTGAAGAAAAGAAAAAAGTCTGCGAACTTATCAAGTCAAAAACCGTTGCCGTTGAAATTCCCGAGGATGAAAGCTTTGCCGAAATCAGCGAAAAAATCAGCCTCTATACCGACAGAACAGACCTTACGGTAATTGATATTGAGCAATTTCTTTTGCACCTATCTGTACTTTCCGAGATGCAGAAAAAGGACAATTCAAAAATTGAAAAAAAGCGAAAAGAGCTTGAAAATGCAATTCTTGAGGAAGAAAAGAAAAAGGCTCTTGCAGTTGAAATTAATAATAAATTCGATACTCTTGATGCCGAAAAACTCCGCCTCGAACAGCTTTTGCAGAGCAAACCGCATTACGATGAAATGCTCAAAAAAGCTGAGAATGACGAAAAAATACTGCACTCCGTAAAGCCAAAATATGACAGCTTTGCCGAGTCACGGAAAAGATATGATTCGGCACTCAAAAACTGTAAAAATGCGGAAATAAACAGAAAATCCGCCGAAGAAAATTTGAAATTAAAACAGAATGTTTTTGCCGAGAAAAAGTCGCTTGAGGGCAAAATTGCAACGCTTAACGAGGAATCGGGAAAACTCCGTGCAAAGGAAGATACTTACAGAAAATATTTTAACCTTACGGAACATTTGAATGTATATGAATCAGTTTTGCAAAATTCCGAAAAAGAAATTTCAGACAACCGAAAATCTTATTCTGATACGGAAAATCTAAAGACAAAAGCGGAAAAATTTATCTCAGAAAACAGCGACACAGAGCAGAAAATTTTTGACGCCAAGAGCAAAATAACCGCATTGAAAGACAAATCAGGCAAGGCTGAAAGGCTTTTTGCGGAATATCAAAATCTCGCAAAAATCAATGCAAGGTTGACTAATGCAAAAGCGGAATGTGCCGACCTTGCAAAGTCGGCAACGGCACTCAACAACGAGTACAACACTAAGCACAATATCTATATAATGAATATGGCAGGCGTGCTTGCCGACACACTCGAAGATGAAAAGCCGTGTCCCGTCTGCGGTTCATTGCATCATCCAAATCCGGCAAAACACAGCGAAAATGCCCCCGACAAGGATACGCTCGATGCTTTGAAGGCAAGGTGTGAAGTTGCTGAAAGCGCCGTTCATAAAAAGTCAAATGAGGTCACAAGGCTTGAAACGGAATCAGAATCCGCAAAAACAAATGTCACGGAATTTGCGATTGCCCTTGAGGTTGATGCCGAAACACTTTCAGCCGAAATGATTTCACAGCTTTTGTCGGAACAAAAGAAGCAATTAAAAGCACTTGAAAACGAAGCTTCTGACCTTGAAAAAGTCAGAGAACAGCGTGAGGTCTGCAAGGCTGAAATCTCAAGGTTTGATGAAAAGCTTAAAAAGCTTGATTTTGTTCATACCGAATTAATCTGCAAAAATGCTGACGCAAAAAGCAAATATAATTCTGCAAAAGAAGAAACCGAGAGCCTTAAAGCGGAGATAAAATACTCATCGGTCGAAGAACTTTTGAATGCGGCAAAGGCTTGTGCCGATAAGGCTGAAAAAATTAAGTCGGAAATCGACCTTGCTCAAAGCGAGCTTTCAAAGGCTAAGTCAGATTTTGACAGCAAGGTTTCTGTTGAAAACGAAACTGCAAAACAGCTGAAAAGTTTTGAATCTGAACTTGAAAACAAAAAATCGGAGCTTGATATTGTTCTTTCAGAGAATAATATTTTGGAATGTCCCGATTTTAATTTGTTGACCGAAGATTCCATAAAAGAATTAAAACGAGAGGCAGAAACCTTTACCGATTCTCTGAAAAAATCTCGGGCAACGGTTGAAGCCTGTGAAAAATCAGTTGAAGGAAAGCAAAGGGAAGATGTCCTTAAAATCAATGAACTGATTGATAGCTATACTTCTGAAAAGGAAAAATGGGACAATCTTTATACCGCAGGCGACAGAAGTCTGCACAATAATCAAAACATTTACAACAGCGTTGAAAAGCTGAAAAATGACTTTGAAGAAAAGCTCAGAATAGCCGATGTTTACGAAAACCTCAAGAAAACCGCCAACGGTGAAATTGTTTCCGATAACAGCAAAATCACCTTTGAACGCTACATTATGGGTTCATATTTTGAACAGGTTTTGTACTATGCTAATCTGCGTTTTTCAAAAATGACGGGCGGTCGCTATGAAATTGTCCGTGGCGAAAGCCGTGACAAGCGAATCAGCGCAGGACTTGAAATCAGCGTTCGTGATAATTTTAACAACAAGGAAAGGGATATTTCATCTCTTTCGGGCGGAGAATCTTTTCAGGCGTCACTTGCGCTTGCACTCGGACTTTCCGACATTATTCAGCAGAGAAACGGCGGAATCAGACTTGATTCAATCTTTATTGACGAGGGATTCGGCTCACTTGACAACGACAGCCTTGCATCTGCAATTGAAACGCTGAATGACCTTACAGGCAACGGCAACCGCCTTGTGGGTATCATTTCCCACATAAGCGAGCTGAAAAACAGCATAGGTAACAAAATCGAGGTTGTCGGCACAAAGTCGGGCAGTTCAATAAAAATTATTACAGATTAACATATCACATCATATTATGCAGCGGAGCAGAGATTTTCTGTTCCGCTATTGTATTTTAAAATTTGTTGTGCTACAATGTAGTTAGCAAAGACTAACTACAAGGAGGTCAATATGCTTTTAAACGGACTGATTATAATTTTAATACCGTTTCTCGGAACATCGCTCGGCTCAGCCGTTGTACTTTTTTCAAAAGGTGAGCTCAATCAAAAGCTGCAAAAATTTCTGCTCGGATTTGCATCGGGAGTTATGATTGCGGCATCAATATGGTCGTTGTTGATTCCCTCAATTGAAATGGCAGAAAGTCAGAACATAGTTGCGTGGATTCCCGCGACAGTCGGATTTTTGCTCGGAATTGGATTTTTGCTTTTCCTCGACAGCGTTATACCGCATATGCACCTTGACAGCGACAATCCCGAGGGCGTTCGTTCAAGCCTTTCAAAGAACACTATGCTCGTTCTTGCCGTTACCTTGCACAATATCCCGGAGGGAATGGCAGTAGGTGTAACATTTGTCGGAGCAATTTCGGATAATACGGGAATAACCGTTGCAGGTGCATTGGCTCTTGCGGTAGGTATTGCAATACAGAATTTTCCCGAGGGGGCAATAATTTCACTTCCGCTCCATGCAGGCGGAGCGTCACGCAAAAAGTCATGCTTTCTCGGAATTATGTCGGGAGTTGTAGAGCCTATCGGTGCTGTACTTACGGTGATTTTTGCAGGAATAGCGGTTCCGCTGTTGCCGTATCTTCTCTCATTTGCCGCAGGAGCAATGATATATGTTGTAACCGAAGAGCTTATTCCGGAATCACAAAACGGCAAACATTCCAACATCGGAACAATCGGTGTTGCAATAGGATTTACGCTGATGATGATTCTTGATGTTGCTCTCGGATAAATTTTTTTATAAAATCGGAAAATTTTCACTCTGCAAATTCTTGACAAATTTGTCATATATTATATAATTAATGGTAAAGTTGTTGTGTAAAACAACTTAAATATATGTACATTTGTGCATATGAGCGTTAAAGGAGGACTTTATATGTTGAAAGTATTCAAGAATGAAAAATTATGGTGTGCAGTTGCAGGAGCAGCAGCAGTAATCGTAGGCAAAAAGATACTTAAAGCAGATAAAACCCGCAGTCTTGCAGTTACAGGTCTTGCAAAGGGTATGAAGCTTCAGAAAGATGCAAAGGCAGCTTTCCAGAATATGAAGGATGAAGCTTCGGATATCTGCTATGATGCTAAAACAGAGGCAGGTATTCACGAAGATGCTGCCGCTGAAGAAGTGACAGAATAATGAAATTTAAAATTGTCTATGACAAGCCGCAGAGAATTCGTTTTCGCTGCGGCGCATATGCATTTGATAAGGAGTATGAGGGGGCAATCTATAATCTTGTGACCGCATCTCCTTATGTAAATTCGGCACAGGTAAGTTCTGCAAACGGCGGTATTCTTGTCAATTACACAAAGGGCAGCAGAAGTAAAATTATTGACCTTGTAAGAGCTATCAATGTAAAAACTCTTAAAAAGAATGAACCGAGTGCGGAATTTGGAATTCAGAAGATTGACAGCGATTTTCATGACAATCTTTTCACTCTTGTTGCAAAGCACTATCTTTCAAAGATGTTCCTTCCTGCTCCGATAAGAACGGCAATCACTCTTTACAGAAGTGCAAAATATATTAAAAAGGCTCTCAAAACTCTTTGGAACGGTAAACTTACCGTAGATGTGCTTGACGGTGCATCTGTTGTGGCATGCTTGTGTCAACGCAAGTTCAAAACAGCCGCAACGGTTATGTTTATGCTCAGAATATCGGGCTTGCTTGAAGAATATACTCACGCAAGAACAAAGGCGGTTCTCACAGACAGCCTCGCAATCAAGACCGACAGGGTATGGCTTGTTACCGATGACGGTGATGTTCTCATTCCGATTGAGGATCTGCGTGTCGGCGACAAAATCCGTGTTCAAACAGGCAAGGTTATTCCTGTTGACGGTGTTGTTGCAGACGGTGAGGCAACCGTAAACGAGTCGTCAATGACAGGTGAGCCGTTGCCTGTATTAAAGCGTGAGGGAATTTCCGTTTATGCAGGTACGGTAATCGAAGAGGGCAGTATTGTTGTAACAGTCCGTCAGCTTGCATCAAATACTAAAATCAGCAAGATTATTGAGCTTATCGGCAATTCCGAGGAACTCAAGGCAGGTGTTCAGAGCCGTGCCGAAGCTCTTGCCGACAGAATTGTTCCGTTCAGCTTTATCGGATTTTTCGCAACTCTTATCTTCACAAAAAACATCACAAGGGCAGTTTCACTTCTTATGGTTGACTACTCCTGTGCAATCAAGCTGTCAACCCCTATTGCCGTAATTTCGGCTGTCAAAGAGGCGGCTGACAACGATATTACAATCAAGGGCGGAAAGTATCTTGAGGCTTTTGCAAACGCTGACACAATCGTGTTTGATAAGACAGGTACGCTCACAAACGCAGAGCCTGTTCTTGAAAAGGTTGTTGCATTCGGCGATTATACAGAGGACGAGGTTCTCAGAATCTCAGCCTGTCTTGAGGAGCATTTTCCGCACAGCGTAGCAAATGCCGTTGTAATCGGTGCTGAAAAACGGGGAATTTCTCACTCCGAGGAGCATACAGAGGTTGAGTATGTTGTTGCCCACGGTATTGCAACAACACTTCACGGTCAGCGTGCAATAATCGGCAGTAAGCATTTTGTTGTTGAGGACGAGAATGTTACCGTTACAAAGGAACAGCAGAATATTATTGACGAAAAGTCCGGCTCATGTTCCGTGCTTTACCTTGCAATCGGCGGTGAACTTTCGGGTGCATTGTGCATCAGCGATCCGCCTCGAAAAGAAGCAAAACAGGCAATTGATATGCTCAAAAAACAAGGTATAAAGAATGTTGTTATGCTCACGGGCGACAGCTACAGAGCCGCAAAGGCGACTGCCGCAATGCTCGGAATTACCGACTATAAGTGTCAGGTTCTCCCAGAGGACAAGCACAGATATGTTGAAGAAATGAAGCAGAACGGTCAGAAGGTAATTATGGTAGGTGACGGTATCAACGATACTCCGGCACTTGCCGCCGCAAATGTTTCGGTTGCAATGAACGATGCGTCCGACATTGCCCGTGAAACTGCGGATATCACCATAAAAGGCTCTGATTTGCGTGCGCTTGTGCGTGTTCGCAAGTTGAGCAAAGACCTTATGAAACGAATCAACAAAAACTATCGTTTTATAATTGCTTTCAATTCGGCACTTTTGCTTTCAGGCTTTATGGGCGTTATTCAGCCGTCGGTTTCGGCATTTTTGCATAATGCGTCAACTATGATGATTTGTGCAAAGAGTATGACTCCGCTGACAAAGAAAAATGATAAAGGCAAAGCTTTGTCGCTCCCTGAAAAAGCAGAGCAGTAATTTTAGTGGATATTTATAAGTAAATATTTCAAAAAACAACCGCTGTCAGGTTTAATCCCGACAGCGGTTTTGTGCTTTATTAAGCGGATTTTTTCACTTTTACATATGCATAGATGTAGGCAACGGCAATGCTTATCAGAAGAATTGCAACCATAATAATTGTTGAATTTATTCCCTTTATGAATGAGCTTTCAATGATTGTCAAAACTCCGGTAACTACAAAGGCAATTCCGCCGGCTCGGTTTGATTCATACCACGCCAAGTCACTGCTTTGAGTCCATGATGTTTTTACTCCGATAAACGAATTTCGTTTTGTTTTCGGAAGAAAGTTGCCTGCAATAATCAACATCAAACCCATAACCGTATTGATAATGAACGGCACATTATCTGTAAAAGTTGTGCTGTCGGGCTTTAAAATTGCCAGAATAAGAAACATCAATTGAAGAATATTGAAAGCCGCAATGATTGATGTCACAAGTATCGCAGTGATTTTTACATTGTTATTTATCTTTTCAACGCTGTTTGTGCTGTATTTAGTATATATCTTGGTATACACCCTGTAAAATGCATACATAAACATAATGATTGCAGGGAGAATGAAGTTTTCGTATTTTGAACCGTAACGGTCAACAGCACCGCTTGCGTTGTAGTGCATGGGAACGGTGTCATTCATAAAGAATAAAAATACGGAAGTAAGCAAAGTGGGCAATATGGAAAGTGCAAGCATAATTTTATTCAGCTTTTTCATAAAATCAACTCCTAAAATTGTTTAAGCCACATTATGAGTTCGTCAAACAGGGTTGTGTTAAGCTCATAATAAACATAATTTTTTTCTTTTGATTCAATCACCAGGTCGTTTTTCTTCAACAGATTGAGGTGATATGAAAGCGACGCAGGTGAAATTCCAAGTTCTTCGGCAATGTCGCCTGCAATCATTTTCTTGCCTTTCAGCATTGTCAGAATATTTCTTCTTATCGGATCTGAAAGTGCTTTAAGTGTACCGTTCAGTGACAAGCAGATACCTCCTCACAAAGTCCTATCACATCTATTTAAAAAATATTTTAAATAGCTTGTAGCTTTATTATAGCTTGATTTACCGAAAAGTCAAGAACTATTTAAAAATATTTTTAAATAGCTTTAAAATATCTCTGACGAATATTGCAGAAAAAATAAAAATTTCTCTTGATTTTCTTTGTTGAGTGGTATATAATAATACTCGGTTAGCAGAGGCTAACTCTTTTGAATAAATCATGTGGACTTCCCTTGCGGGTACCGAAAGCCTTTACTCGGGAGGATGTGCTTACCTCCCGACAGGGTGTTTCAAAATCAGTTGAAAGTATTAACACGGTAATTAATGATACAGCAGTCGGTACGGACTCTTTCAATGTTAAAAAGGACTGATTGATAAGACAGTTTGTTTTCATAAATATTTTCTCTAATGTTACAGGGCAGAGTCGTTTTTACGGCTCTGTTTTGTTTTTGCTGAAAACTCAGAATAACAAAATATTGACAATTTGCAAATTTTCATCAAAACGGTTGTGTTCTTGAAACAGTCAATAATAATCGGATAATGTGAAATACTTATTGTTGGGTTATAAAATTATGCTGTAATAAAATAGGACAAAATCAATACTGTGCATTGTGTAAAGTTTTTTCAAAATAAAAGTGTCTTTATTTCGTCATTCCTATACATTTACATTCACAAATCGCTGTGCTATAATTCATACGAAAAAGGTCATTTTTGACTTTGCAATTTTTAGATTAAGAAGTGTGAATGTTATGAATGGTTCAAAATCTGTTAGAAATCTGACTCAGGGAAAAATTTCAAGTCAGATTTTATTTTTTGCAATTCCCGTAATAATCGGCAACCTTTTGCAGGAGCTTTACAATGTTGTCGATACGCTGATTGTCGGTCAGACTCTCGGTGAAATCAAGCTTGCGGCTGTCGGTTCAACGAGTTCACTCAACTTTTTTGCACTCGGATTTTTCATAGGACTTTCCGCCGGCTGTTCGGTAATCACTTCACAGCATTTCGGTGCAAACGATATGGAACGGGTGAAAAAGAGCGTTGCCGCCCACATAATAATTGGCGTTGTGTCGGCTGTTGTGCTTACTGTTTCGTTTGTACTTCTTGTTAATCCGCTGCTTACAATGCTCGGAACAACCTCGGATACATTCGAGTATGCAAGCAGATATCTTACAATAATTTACCTCGGAATCCCCGCAACAATGCTCTACAACCTTACGGCATCACTTCTGCGTTCGGTTGGTGACAGCAAAACTCCGCTTTATCTGTTGCTCTTTTCATCCGTAATGAATGTGGGACTTGACCTGTTATTTATCATAGTGTTCAGGTGGGATGTTTCGGGTGCGGCAATTGCAACGGTAATCTCTCAGCTTGTGTCGGCAGTTCTCTGTTGTGTGTACATTTTTTTCAAGGTGAAAATGCTTTTGCCGAACAGAAACAGCTTTAAAAATTTGACTTCAACTGTACGGGATGAGCTAAAAGTCGGTTTCCCGATGGGACTTCAAAATTCAGTAATTTCAATCGGAATGATGGTTTTGCAGTATTTCGTAAATCAGTTCGGTTCATATGCCGTTGCTGCCTACACAATCGGCAACCGCGTTCAGCTCCTCATCCAGAATCCGATGAACTCAATGAGTACGGTTATCGCAACATTTGCAGGTCAGAACGAGGGCGCAGGAAGATATGACAGAATCAAAAAAGGCGTCAATTTTTGCCTGTTGACCTGTATTGCATATTCAATTGTAATCGGTGTGGTTTCAATGATTTTTGCTCAGCCAATAACAGGAATCTTCACAAGCGGAAGCTCACAGCAGACTGTTGATTATTCCGTTCAGTTTATCTTCTGGAACTGCCCGTTTGAGTGGTCGCTTGCAATGCTGTTTATATACCGTGGAACAATTCAGGGACTTAAAAACGGCATTGTGCCTATGATCGGTTCGCTTATCGAAGTTGTTATGCGAATTATGACGCCCGTCATTTTCAGTTCTGTAATAGGTTACGCGTCAATCTGTGTTGCCGGTCCTGCCGCATGGACAGGAAGTATGCTCCTTATGATTGCGGTTTATTATGTTAAAATAAGAAAACTTTCAAAGACGAAAACTGTTGTGGCAAATTAATCCTTTATGTGGTACAATATTCCCTGTGATTATAGTAACGAAAGGGATTTTTATGATTTGCTTTAAAAAAGTTACAAAACAACTTGATGATTATAAATCTGTAAAAGAATTATACCTTTCCGCATTTCCTGCCGTTGAGAGAGTACCGTTTTGGCTTTTGATGAAAAAATCAAAAAATGAGGGTGCAGATTTCTACGCAATTTATGATGAAGAAAAGTGGATTGGACTTATCTATGCAATCACGGACGGCGAAGTTGTCTATGTGTACTACTATGCAATTTCCGAAAAGGAGAGGGGACACGGAATCGGAGTCGCCGTGCTTGATGAATTTAAAAATTTGTATAAGGACAAAAGAATTTTTCTTGCAATTGAACAGATTGAAGAAGAAAATGCCCCCAATCAAAAACAGCGAATGAGCCGTTATAAATTCTATCAGCGCTGCGGATTTTTAAGGCTGAATGCAAAGATTATCGAGGCGAAAATAACATTTGATGTTATGGCATACGGCGGTGAAGTCAATCCCGAAAGCTATAACAAAATGATGAAAAAATATCTCGGCAAAATTATGTCGCGCTTTATTAAAACAGAAATGAAGGGCAGCGGAAAATATTTCGAATAATAAAAACGGGACAGCACGATTTCATATGTGCTGTCCCTGTTTTGTTGTGTAGTTAATTATAGTGTTCCGAATAATGATGTGCCTTGTCAAGCAGCATATCCTTAACCTTCATCAGCCTTGTACGGCTGCTGCGGTCATTTTCTTCAAGCTTCATCGAGATGTATTTGATTGTTTCCTGATATCTCGGAATCATAACATGCTCAAGCGAATTAACACGGCGGCGTGTCTTTTCAATTTCTGCCGACATAAGCTCACAGCTTTTTTCAATTTCAGCGAGCCTTATCAGGTCGGGCAAAAGCTCGTTGAGCGACATAACCGCATCATCAAGTTCAAACGAAGTAAACGCAAAACCGTAGGGGAAAATATCGCCCTCATTGCTTGTTCGTGTGCTTGATGAAAACTGCGGAATATCAACGCTCATAACATTTTTTGAAGAAAGCTCAAGGTCAATTCTCTGCTTCGGTGACATCAATGAGGCGTCCAGAGCCTCTTTTGACATAACCGCACTTGCGTTCACAAAGTGGTTGTTGCACTCTGTAAGCTCTCTTTCAATCTTCTCGCGAAGCTCCTTGTTTTCTCTTACAAGGTCAAGAAATCGGCGCATCAGTTCGTCACGCTTGTCTTTTAACATTTTATGACCACGGGTTGCGGTTGCAAGCTGTTTTTTCAGCTTTGTCAACTGCATACGGGTGGGATTAACATTCATAACTGCCATTAGCAAACACCTTCAATGCGATTATTCTTTACCGTAAAACTCGTCAAGCATATCGTCCTTAATTCGTTTAAGTTCACTTCTTGGAAGAATATGCAAAAGCTTCCAGCCGATGTCAAGTGTTTCTTCAATTGAACGGTTTGCGTCATAACCCTGTGAAACATACTCGCGCTCAAATGCCTCGGCAAATTCGGCATACTTTTTATCCATATCGGTAAGAGCCGCCTCGCCGAGAATTACCATAAGCTCTCTTGCGTCTTTACCTCTTGCATAAGCGGCAAAAAGCTGGTTCATGGTTGCGGCATGGTCTTTACGGGTTCTGTCTGGACCGATGCCCTTGTCTTTAAGTCTTGAAAGCGACGGAAGAACATCAATCGGAGGAGTAATTCCCTTTCGGTAAAGCTCACGGGATAGGATAATCTGACCTTCTGTAATGTAGCCTGTCAGGTCGGGAATCGGGTGAGTCTTGTCATCTTCGGGCATTGTAAGAATCGGAATAAGAGTGATTGAACCCTCTTTGCCTTTAAGTCTGCCGGCTCTTTCATACAATGTTGCAAGGTCTGTATACATATAACCCGGATAGCCTCGTCTGCCCGGAACTTCTTTTCTTGCGGCAGAAACCTCACGGAGCGCGTCGGCATAGTTTGTGATGTCGGTCATAATAACGAGAACATGCATTCCTCTGTCAAATGCAAGATATTCAGCCGCCGTGAGTGCCATTTTAGGAGTTGCAATACGCTCAATGGCAGGGTCGTTTGCAAGGTTTACAAACATTACGGTTCTGTCAATAGCGCCTGTTTCCTTGAATGACTGAACAAAGTAGTCGGACTCTTCAAATGTAATGCCCATTGCGGCAAATACAACGGCAAACTGCTCGTCCTTGCCTCTTACAGCCGCCTGTCTTGCAATCTGAGCGGCAAGCTGTGCATGGGGCAGACCCGATGCCGAGAAGATAGGCAGCTTCTGTCCTCTTACAAGTGTGTTAAGTCCGTCAATTGCTGAGATGCCTGTCTGAATAAATTCCTGCGGATAGTTCCTTGCGGCAGGGTTCATAGGTGTGCCGTTGATGTCAAGTCTTTTTTCGGGAATAAGAGCAGGACCGCCGTCAATCGGATTTCCAAGGCCGTCAAATACTCTTGAAAGCATATCGGGAGATACGGGAAGTTCCATTGAACGACCTAAAAATCTTACCTTTGAATTTGCAAGGTTAATACCTGCGGCTGATTCAAAAAGCTGAACAAGTGCGTTTGAACCGTCAACCTCAAGAACCTTGCAACGGCGTGTTTCACCGTTCGGAAGTTCAATTTCGCCGAGTTCGTCATATGTTACGCCCTCAACATCACTTACCATCATAAGAGGACCTGCAACCTCTCGTATTGTGCGGTATTCCTTTGGCATCAGTCCTCACTCCTTTCAAGTACATCCTTAATCTCCGAATCAAGCAGAGCCTTGATTGACTCGAACTCGTCCCGAACCTTATCCTCGGGTACATATTTATATCTTCCTATGCGTTCACGGACAGGAAGATTAACAAGCATTTCAATGTCTGCACCGTTTGCAAGAGCCTCTTTTGCCTTGTCATAGTAGGCAAGAATTGCCCTCATCATAAGCACCTGCTTGCCGAGAGATGTGTATGTGTCTGTCGGGTCAAATGCGTTCTGGTGCAAGTAGTCCTCACGGATTGAACGGGAGGTTTCAAGCTTAAGTCTGTCGGGTGCGGAAAGTGCGTCCATACCGACAAGGTTTACAATTTCCTGAAGCTCGCTTTCCTCCTGCAACAGCGACATAAGTCTGCCGCGAAGCTCCATAAAGTCGGGAGCGGCATTCTTTGAAAACCAATCTGCAAGCTGGTCGGTATAAAGCGAATAACTTGTTAGCCAGTTGATTGCAGGAAAGTGCCGCTTGTAAGCAAGGTTTGCGTCAAGTCCCCAGAATACCTTAACGATTCTGAGTGTTGCCTGTGATACAGGCTCAGAGATATCACCGCCCGGAGGTGATACAGCACCGATAACGGAGAGTGCGCCCTCTGTATCTTCACTGCCGTTTACTATAACACGGCCTGCTCTTTCATAGAACTGAGCAAGTCGGCTGCCGAGGTATGCGGGATAACCCTCTTCACCGGGCATTTCTTCAAGACGGCCGGACATTTCACGGAGAGCCTCCGCCCAGCGGGATGTTGAGTCAGCCATAAGTGCAACCGTGTAACCCATATCACGGAAATATTCTGCAATTGTAATGCCTGTGTAGATAGAAGCCTCACGGGCAGCAACAGGCATATCGGAAGTGTTTGCAATAAGCACGGTTCTCTCCATAAGAGAGTTGCCTGTGCGTGGGTCTTTAAGTTCGGGGAACTCGTTAAGAACATCGGTCATCTCGTTGCCACGCTCACCGCAACCGATATATACGATAATATCGGCAGCCGCCCACTTTGCAAGCTGATGCTGAACAACGGTTTTGCCCGAACCGAACGGTCCCGGAACTGCGGCTACACCACCCTTTGCAAGCGGAAAGAGTGTGTCGATAGGTCTTTGACCTGTGGTAAGAAGAATGTCGGGGGAGAGCTTTCTTTTGTACGGCCTGCCCACACGAACAGGCCATTTTGTACACATATTAATCTCAACATTGCCCTTGTCTGTTTTGAGAACGGCAACCGTTTCGTCAATTGTAAAATCGCCCTCGCTGATGCTCTCAACAACACCGCCTGTCTTGTTCGGAACAAGAATCTTGTGGAGAACAGCGTGTGTTTCCTGAACAGTACCGAGTGTGTCGCCAGCCGCAACTGTGTCGCCCTTTTTAACAAGGGGAGTAAAGTGCCATTTCTTTTTGTGATCAAGTGACGGAACATCAACACCTCTTTTGAGGTTTGTGCCTGCAACCTTCATAATCTCGTTGAGCGGTCGCTGAATACCGTCATAAATTGAACCGATAAGCCCGGGACCGAGTTCAACGGAAAGCGGAGCGCCTGTTGATTCAACAACTTCACCCGGTCCGAGTCCCGAAGTTTCTTCATATACCTGAATTGATGCCCTGTCACTGTGCATCTCGATTATTTCACCGATAAGTCGCTGACTGCTTACACGCACAACATCGAACATATCGGCATCACGCATACCCTCGGCAATTACCAGAGGGCCTGCTACCTTAGTTATAATTCCAGATTTCAAATTCTTACACCTCAATCATTGAAGATAATGTCCGAGCCGACTGCCTTTTCAACGAATGACGACAGTCTTTTTATGCCGATTCCCGTATTGCCTTTTACACCCGGGATAGGAATAACGGCAGGAATGAGCCTTTCTTCATATCTTTTTCGCTCTTTTTCAACAAGTCCGAACATTTCCTCGGTAATAAAAATTACCGCATAGTTGTCACCGTCAGCAATCTTTCTGAAAAGATGCGGTGCGTTTTCGTTGTCATCACACGGATAAATGTCCATGCCGATTGCCGCAAAGCCCTTTATGCTTTCACTGTCGCCGATAACGGCAATATTTTTAGCCATAAACTTCACGCAACCTTTCTTTTACGGTTTCATAATTTGTCTTGGTGCGGATTCCGCTTGCAATAATGTGAATAACTTTTTTCTCTGTTTCACTTGCAATCAGATAGCCCATAATCGGATCTGCACCGTCACCGCTTCTTTTGCATTTTTCTTTTGCAAGGCTCATAAGCCTGTTGTCAACAAATTTTTCAAATGCCGACGGAGAAACCTTGTACTCTTCAACAGCCTTGTTACAGCCGTATGCCGAGATTTTTGACAGCACATCAAGCGTTGGTTCAAGTCCCTTTACGCTTGCCTCAATAACCCTTGAACGGGGGAAGTCCTGCACATCACAGATTGCATTTTCAAGAAAATCTTTGTCACAATCGGCTTTTGCACCTCTTATGGCTGTCTTTACATTATTATAAAATACTGTAGCTTTAAAATATTCGGACATAAATTTGCTGTCGGATTTTTCAGATGTTTTCAGAACAAGCTCCATAAAAGCTCTGTCAAGAACCGCATCGCTGAGTCTTGCGTCACCTGTGTGTGCAAGAATTTCATATGCCTTGTCACAAGGTGCGGAAAGTTCTTCGCCCAAAAGTGAAAACTTTCTGTTCTCAACCGCCTGTTTAAGTGTTTCTTCAGAGAAAGTACACGGCTTTACCAAAAGCTGTGAATATGGTCTGTTTGAAAGCGTTCCCTTTAAAACAGCTTTAAGGTTGTGAAGGTCGTTAAGATAAAAGAACGGTGTGAATATTGCAAAATCGGGTGCGGTTCTTTTGAGATATTCCCACACATTTTCGCTGTGTGATTTCAAAATGTCTTCAATGTCATCGCCCTCACCGTAACTCTTGTCCGAGAGGTATCTGCAAAGCTCGTTCACATTTTCACAACCGAGCATATGCTCAATGTCGCTGTTTGAAAACAGGCTTTTTTCTTTAGCACGGACGGAGCCGATGGAAAATTCATAAGATAATGCCATCATATTCCTCCCTATGCCTTAAAAAGTTCCTGATTTATAAAATCCTCGATAGCGTCACGCTTTTCGGACAATATTGCCGAGAAGTCCATGTTTTCTTCAATGTCACCGCATTTAAGAATAAATCCGCTTTCAATGTCACACGGCGTTTTTGAAAGCTCTGCTTTTACACCGCATTTTTCAAGCCTTGCAAGAAAATCCTTCGGAAGTCGGTTCATATCCTTTTTGTTCAAAAGCACAACACCGCTCATTCCGTTTAACTTTTTTGCAAATGTGTAAATCAGTTCAAAGTAATCTTCATCGGGAAGATTTTTCATTTTATTAAGAATTTCACTGTATGTCTTGTCAATTTCTTCACGCCTTCTCTTTAGAAAAGCGTTGCGTGTTTCAAGGTCGCAACGGCTCTTTGAAGCCGCCTGCATCTGCTTGACCTTTGACTGTGCCCTGTCGGCAATTTCGGCAGAAATCTTGTCGGCATCAAGCTTTGCCTGTGCCATAATCTGTGCGCATTTTTCATCGGTTTCAGCACCTATTTGGCTGATTCTTTCGTCACAGTCAAGACTTATGCGATTTAAAATTTTATCACCGCTGCTCAAAGTGATTCCACCTTTCTTTCGTAATTTTCGTTAGTCGGTTATCAGATGTTAAGGTTTGGAACTGTGATAACAACGAGAAGTGAAACGATGAATGAAAGGAGAGCGTAAATCTCAACGAGAGTTACGGAAACCATAGCCTTTGAGAAGTTTGAATCGTCCTTTGCACTAAGTGCAATACCCGAAACGGCTGCCTTGCCCTGTGCAAAACCTGAAATCATACCGCCGATACCGATAGCAAGTGACGCTGCAAAGTATGCAAGTCCCTGTCCGATTGTCGGAGCGGTGCCGCCGAGAACGCCGCCGCTTACGAGAATAAGGAAGCCTACGATAAATCCGTAAAGTCCCTGAGTACCCGGGAGAAGTGTGAGAACGAGCATTTTACCGAATTTTGATGAGTCCTCGGAAAGAACTCCCATAGCTGCCTGTGCGGCAGAGCCTACACCTCGAGCAGAACCTACGCCTGCAAGTGCTGTTGCTATTGATGCGCCTAAAAGTGCGAAAAATATTCCATTCATTTTGATTTGTCCTCCTGAATTTTAATATATTTACTGTTGAGCTTGAACGGCTTAAACTGTTTGCCGCCGCCCTCATAGAATTTTCCGAACATTTCAACATACTGAAGTCGCATTGTGTGAACATATGAACCGAGTGCGTTGAGTCCGATGTTGATTGCGTGTCCGATGATGAACACAATAATGAGTAAGATAATTCCGAACCAGCTCTTTCCGAACATGGTTGAAAGCATATTGAACACCTGAGCCATAACTCCCGTTGTAAGTCCGAGAGCAAGAAGTCTTGAGTAGCTCAGAAGGTCACTGATGTAACCAGTGATGTCATAGAGAGAGGCAAGTCCGCCGATGACTTTGCCGAATCCCTTTTTGTTTCTGCCCTGTGTGAGAACAAGACCGATTGCGCAGAAAATTGCAATGCCTGTTCCTACATAGACGAGTGTCTGACCGAATGCCATACCTGCCGCCAAAACGGCAAATCCGATAAGCATAAGCATCCAAAGCCCCGTGTCAAAGAACGCTCCGCCGTAATCCTTCTGCCTGAGGCAAACATAGAATTTGCAGCCCATACCGACAAGAATGTGTACAAGACCGAATGCTATTGAAATAATCATCAGCATAAGTGCGTCCTTTTGCGGATCAATTGTCGGCCACGGGAAGATTTGCTCCATCGTAATGTCTGCCCCCGTAAAGTAGTTGTAAAGGGTTGCGGGGGCATCTCCGAAGAAGCTTGCAAAAACAAGTCCCCAGAAAAATGTTGAAACACCGCAATATTGGAACAGCTTCAAGGTGTTTCGCATTTCCTTGTCAGGCTTGAACAGCTTTATTGCAAGTCCTGTTCCTATTACCATTAACAGTCCGTAGCCTGCGTCCGAGAACATCATTCCAAAGAAAAAGTAGAAGAAGAACGCAAGCAACGGCGTTGGATCAATGTCGTCATGCGACGGGGGAGAGTACATATTTACAATGCTCTCTGCCGGTGTTGCAAAGCGACTGTTCTTTAATTTTACAGGAGCTTTTTCCTCGTCAACATCGCCAAATTCAACATAGCATACAGAAACTCTTTCGCAAAGCCTTTCAAGCTTTTCACAGTCCTCCTCGGGAATATAACCCGAAATAACAAAAACATTCCGTGAATGCTGAAGTTCACCGATTACGCTGTATTTATCGGCTCTGATTCTGAAATAATCCTGTGTATCTCTAATATCTTTTCGTCTGTCTGCAAAGGAAATGATTTCCTTTTTTGCGTTTTCCGTATCATCTTCAAGCTTGTGACTTCTTTCAACAAGCTTTTTTGATTCCGCCAAAGGGGTAAGGCTTGAGTTCGTAACAGGTTTTGCAAAACCGATATCACGCAGAGCATTTTCTGCAAGCTCCTTTTGGGCAATCGGAGCAAAAAGTACAATGCAGGTAAGCCCCTCGTTTGCAAATTGAATTTCAAAATCAAATTCAAGCTTCGGAGAAGCCTCGGCAAGTGCCTGTGAAAGCGATACCTCGTTGTACTCCTTTTGAATTGAGCCTATGAAAACAGCCGTTGTTTTTGTGTCCTTTGCATTAAGCGGAATGTCAAGATTCTTCCACGGCTCAAGCTGTGCAAGAGCGGTTTTTATGCGAATCCGTTCCGCCGCATTATCGGCAATCTGTTTGTTAAGCTCACAAATTCTGTTGCACACATCAATAACTTCGCCTGCATTTGATGCGATAACTCCGATTTCATCGGGATCAATCTCCCGCCGTCCGCAAAATGCGGAAAGCATACTTTTCTTTTCGGGAGAGTTGCTGTCGAGAATTTTCAGAGCGTTTTCACTGAGAGTAACATTTCGCTCGAAAATCTGAATTTGTGAGGTCATATCAATCTTGCCGAAACCTTTTCTGCAGGTTTCTGTCTTTTCAATCTGAACCAAACCCGAATCCTGCAAATGTTCAAGAAGTCGCTTTCTGTCCTGTCTTAGGGCAATAATCCGAACCGACTTCATTTTAAGTTTTGCCAATTTCTATCACCACGCTTCTTTCATTGCAACCGTTTTAAAGAGAGAGCCTTTGTATAGCCCCGTCAATAACACGCTTGCGGTTTTTGTCTGCAGTCCGAGAGAGAATGTCGCACTCAAGATTTGCCTTTTCAGAGGCTTTCTCAAGCTCTTTTTTGCCCTCTTTCGCAGTCTTTTCAAAAAGCATATCGGCATCCTTCTGTGCCTTTTCCTTTGCCGAAAGCACAACCTGTTTGGCATCTGCCTTTGTCTGTTCAACCTTTTCTGCTGATTCTGCTCGTGCATTTGCCTCACGCTGTCTGCAATCCTCTTCGGCATTGTAAATGGCGTCCAGCATATCTTTTGCCATTGTTATCCTCCTTTGCTAAAAATTGCATAAAAATATTTTTGAAGAATACACTATTTTGTTTATTCTATTCCTAGATTGTAGCACATTTATTTTAAAAAAGCAATCAACATACATTAAAGTTTGCCCAGTTTTTTATTATTTTCTTCCCTGTGACCGCATTTGCGAGTGGTTTTACAGCATTAATTTGCGATAAAAGAAAAAACACCGCATAATACGGTGTTTGAAAAATTAACTTGCTTATTATCTTACTTACTATCTTGCTTACTGACTTGCTTATTATCTTGCGTGTTGTGGACAAAACAGCGATTTTTAGTATGTAAAACAGAAGAAAGCCGTCCCGAAAAAATTCGGAGCGGCTTTCAAAGCTACGGTTATTCGGCAGGCGTCCCATTCTCCTGCATCTCTCGGGATTCCCCTGTCAGTACCATCTGCGTGTGGATTGTACGAAATCTTCCACCTCGAATAACTTCTGAATTTATTCTAACATTATTTTAATAAAATTGCAAATAAATCAAGGTTGAAATCCGATGCGAAAAGTTGTATTATGTGAGGGTAATAACAAGATGGCAATATGCATGGAGGATTGTGTATTTATGAAAGAAATCAAGACAAATGTAATGAGAATTTTAGACAAAGAAAAGGTTGAATATACTCACCACGAATATCCCCACGGCAAGGATGCCGTTGACGGAGTAACGGTTGCAACGCTTATGAATCAAAATCCCGATTATGTTTTCAAAACTCTTGTAACAAAGGGCATGGGCAGAGATTATTATGTTTTCGTAGTTCCTGTTGACCATGAGCTTGACCTTAAAAAATGTGCCAAGAGCGTAGGTGAAAAGTCGGTTGAAATGATTCCCGTAAAGGACATTACAAAGGTCACGGGTTATGTGCGTGGAGGCTGCTCACCTCTCGGAATGAAAAAGCAGTTCAAGACAACCTTCCACATTACAGCAGAGTCCATTCCGAAAATCATTGTCAGCGCAGGAAAAATCGGATATCAAATTGACCTGAAGCCTGAGGATTTAATTCGTCTTACAAACGGTCAATGTGCAGACATTATTAAGGACTAATGGGAGATAATTTATGAAATCATTAATTACATACGGCAGTCAATACGGGACAACAAGAAAATATGCGGAAAAATTTTCCGAACTGACAGGGTTTTCTGCTGTAAGTTTTGACGAAATCAAAGATTTGTCAGAATATGATACCGTAATACATTTTGGCGGTTTGTATGCAGGCGGTGTTAAGGGCTTAAAAAATGTTGTAAAAGCAATAGGAAACAATACAAAAATTGTTATCGCAACAGTAGGTCTTGCTGATGTCAATGATAAAGAAAATACCGACAATATCAAAAAATCTTTAAAAAGACAGGTGCCTGAAAATATTTTATCAAATGCGTCTGTCTTTCATTTAAGAGGCGGAATTGATTACTCAAAGCTAAATTTAAAACACAAGACAATGATGAAACTTTTATATAATAAGGCTAAGAAAATTCCTGATGAAAAGAAAACAGCAGAAGTTAAGGCGATGATTGAAACTTATAATTCAAAGGTTGATTTTGTTGATTTTAGTTCATTGAATCCAATTTTGAAAGAAGTAAAAAAATAAACAACACCCCCGATTTTACCAAACGGTTTAGTCGGGGGTGTATTTTATTAATATGATTTATTCGTCAATAAATTCAAGGTCTTCGTCACTTACTTTTTTGAGTTCCTTTTTATTGAACAAATCGTAAATAACGGGAACGATATAGAGCGTCATAAATGTTGCGTAGAGCAAACCGCCGATGCAGACAATTGCGATAGGCTGCATCATTTCTGCACCTGTGCCTATGCCGAGAGCCATAACAACAAGACCGAGAACGGTTGTGAGTGCGGTTATAAGGATAGGACGCATACGGGTTTTGCCTGCCTCAACAATTGACTCAATTCTCTCCTTGCCGTCAATACGAAGTTTGTTGATGTAGTCAACAAGTACGATACCGTTGTTTACAATGATACCGCAGAGCATTACAAAACCAACAAGCGATACAACGCTGATGTCAAATCCTGTGATTAAAAGTGCGAGAAAACCTCCAGTAAATGCAAGCGGAATTGTAAACATAATAATGAACGGTGATTTAAGGCTCTGGAACTGTGCAACCATAATGAGGTAGATGAGAATAATGCCGAGCAGGAGCATAAGCATAAGCTGTGAAACTGCCTCCATTGTCATTTCGTCTGTACCTGCGTAGTCGATTGAACAGCTTTTCGGGAGCTTGTAATCGTTCATTGCGGATTTTACATTGTTTGAAACAGATGTAAGCGTGTAGCCGTCCTTGACTTCGGCGCTGATTTTAAGATAACGCTTTTGATTTTCACGGCTGATTTTATCCATAGTTTCCGACTTTGAAATATCCGAAACAGAGGAGAGTTTAACTGTCTTTTCGTTACCGCTTGAATCCTTGTAGGTAATGTCAATGTCACGGAGATTTTTCGGAGTAACGGTTTCGCTGTTGTCCTTTACAACCACAACATTCATATCATTGCCGTCATCATTCGTAAGAGTGGCAGCGTTTTTTTCTGTTGAAATTGCAGCGGCAACCTGCTGATAAACCTGTGCAATGGTAAGTCCCTTTTCAGCGGCTTTTGACTTGTCAACAGTAACCTTGATTTCGGGAGAAACAGCACCGATGCCGTTGTCAACCGATGCAACGCCTTTAACCTTTTCAAGTGTCTTGCCGATATCCTCGGCAGTGCTTTTGAGTGTGTCAAGGTCGTCACCGTAGAGAGTAATCTGAACGGAACCGTCACCCATAAGGCTTGACATTGAGCTTGAAGTGCCGCCGCTTACGGCAGCCTCACCGTCAAGGCTTTCAAGATCCTTTTCAATCTTCTTTGAAATCTCACCGCTCTGTTTTGTGCAGTCATCCTTGAGAACGGCATATGCCATAAGTGAGCCGGCATCATTTGACGATGAACCGCCTGTAAGTCCCATAAGGCTTGACGAGTTGCCCGCCATAACGCCTACGGTTTCAAACTGGTCATATTTTGAAAGCAAATCGTTGAGCTTTTCGCCCTCTTTAACTGTTTCTTCAAAGGTTGCGTTATCGTCAAGCTTCAATGATACCTGAATCTGTGTACTGCTCATATCGGGCATAAAGCTGAAACCTCTCATCAGACAAAGACCTGCACTTGTAAAGAGAAGTGCAACTGCAACGAGAATTGCAGGGACTTTGTGCTTTAATACGAAACGAAGTGAGCGTTCGTATGCCTTCTTGATTTTTCCGTCCTTCGGAGCGGAATTAGGTTTCATTTTTCGGAGCATTCTCTGTCCCATGGCCGGAACAAGCGTCAGCGCTACAATAAGGCTTGCAAGAAGTGAATATGTAACCGTGAGTGCAAGGTCAACAAACAGCTGACGGGTGATGCCTTCAACAAATACAATCGGCAGGAACACGCATACTGTGGTGAGAGTTGATGCCGTAATTGCGCCGGCAACCTGTCTTGCACCGTTAAGTGCCGCCTTAATCGGCGAAACGCCCATACTTCTCAGTCGGTAGATATTTTCAATAACAACAACCGAGTTGTCAACAAGCATACCGACTCCTATCGCAAGTCCTGACAGCGAAATCATATTGAGTGTTACACCGCTGAAATACATGAGGACAATCGCAAACACAACGCTTATCGGAATTGAGCAGGCAACAATGAGTGTCGGCTTGATATCTCTGAGGAAGAGGAAAAGAATAATAATTGCGAGAACCGCACCCATAAGGAGGTTTTGCAAAACGCTGTTGATTACAAGGTTAATGTAGTCACCTTCATTGTAAAGACTTGTAAAGTGAAGTCCGTCAACCTCTTTTGAAAGCGAATCAAGCTTTGCGTTAATGTTTTCGCAAACGGTAGAAGATGCTGTGTTGCTTGACTTTGAAAAGCTCAATACAATACCGGGGTTGCCGTTGATTCTTGCAAAGGTTTCGTCGGAATTATCGGCAACAAAAACATCTGCAACATCTTCAAGATGAATAACTCCTATTCCATCAATTCCTGTGTCAAAAAGCACAAGCGACTTCATCTCTTTTTCATTATTCACCTTGTCGCCGACACGAACCATGAATTTGTTGTTATCGTCATCGGTAATATAGCCTGCCGGCATTGAAAAGTTTTGTGCCGTTAGAATTGAAGAAATGGTATCAAGTGTGACCGTGTTGCTCACATCAGCCTTGCTTTTTGCCTCTTTCTTTTTATCTGCAAGTTCTTTTTCGGATGTTTCAATCTGTTTTTCTGCACTTGAAAGCTGTGTAAGTGCGCTGTTGAGTTCACTCTGTTTTGAAGTGAGAGTTGACATGGCAGAGGACATTTTGAAGTCCGCACTTGACTGCTGTTGTGAAATGAGGGCAAGAGCGGAATCAACCGAAACCGATTTATCGTCAAGTCCCGAAATTGCGTTGTCAAGCTGTGCAATACCCGAGTTGATTTGTGAGATTTTCTCCGACATTTCACTTAATGCAGAATTGATTGCATCTCCCGAAGTTCCGAGCTTTTCAAGTGAAATTTCAACATTTTGAATTGCCTCTGCACTTTTGTTAATGGAATTCTGAACTGTCTGCATTGTTTTTGCGATATCGGGAGCTTTGATTCCGTAAGGCTCAAGCACCTTGTTAAGCTCGTCAATCTGCTGTTGAAGTGCCTTGTATTCCTCGCTGTCGGGCAGTGCATCATTCATTTTCCGAACAATTTCCTGATACTGTTCGTTAAATTTTGAAAGCTGTTCAAGCTTTTGCGTAAGCTGTGACTGCTCGGAAGTCAGCTCATCATAGGTAGTTTTCAGTTCAAGCAAACCCTGATAAGCGGTTTCGAGCAAAGTCTTTGTTGAAGTGAGGCTTGCCTTTCGGTCAAGCAACTGCATCTTTGCCGACAAAAGCTGTGTTTTACCGCTTTCAGCCTTGTTCTGTGCATCGGCAAGCTGTTTTGAAACGGCCTCCTGCTGTGAATTGATTTGCTCAATAGATGATGAAATTGTACCCTGACCGTCCTTAGCTTTGCCGATATTATCCTGCAATTCCTTTTTAGCCTTGGCAATTTTGTCCTCCGCATCACCGAATTGATTATCGAGCGCAGCGGAAATCTTCTTATTAAGCTTGTCAAGCTTATCCTGTGAAAGTACGACATTTTCCTGTTCCGTAACAATGCCCTTGTCAGAAACAGAGGCAACACCGTCAATGCCTTCAAGTTCATTCAGAAGTTCGTTTGTGACATAATCCGAAAGCTCTGTCTGCGACTTGCCTTCAAAGTCAACCGCCGTCATTGCAACGGGGAGGATGTTCGGATTGATTTTGATGAGGTACGGTGTTCCGACTCCGTCAGGCCAATTGCCCTTGATTGTGTCAAGGCTTGAACGCATATCAACAGTTGCGCTGTCCATATTTGTGCCGTCCTCAAATTCAATCATCAAAAGTGAATAGTTGTCCGATGAGGTAGAGGTGATCTCCTTAACACCGTCAATTGCCGACATTGACTGTTCAAGAGGCTTTGAAACCGTTGTTTCAACCGCCTCGGGCGTCTGACCTGCGTAGGTGGTCATGATAACGGCATAGGGAAAGTCCATATTCGGTAAAAGGTCGGGCGTCATCTTGAAAAATGACACTATACCGAGAACCAGAACAAGTACAACCGCAACCAATACCGTCATCGGCTTTTTTACGCTGATTTTAGATAACATTGATTACTCCTTTGTTTGTGCTTTTTATCTATGAGTATATTTCATATTAAATGCAATTTCTACCAACTTAGGTTTACATTTTCTGTTGAAATCGGCCGCAACCGGTTGCATGAATATTAAACTTAATCTGCAATTGCACCTGTTTTGATAATTTCAAGTTTTCTGTGATACTCCCTGTGAACCTCGTCAAAAGGTTTTCCTATTACAAAAACATTGAACACGGCATTCTTCAGCACCTGAGTGAGAATCTGTGAAAGACACTTCACATCTTCATCTGAAGTATATTTAAGGTTACTTCTGTCAAAATTGTTTGTAACGCTGACAAGCTCTGCAACGCCCTTGAAACGGTTGATAAAATATTCCGAAACAAGACTGTCATTTGCCTTTATATTTTTGATGAGATTCTTCATAATGATACTTTGTTTTGCATCCTTTGAACATTCGCATAGAATTTCAAAAAGCAAATCATAAGTTACAAATATGTCGCCGTGAGTGCGAGAGATAACCTCTGTGGCTTTTTCAAGCGAAAAGTTGATAAATGAGCGTGTCATAACCTCCACAAGGTCAACCTTATCGTCAAAGTACTGATAAAAACTGCCTCTCGAAATGTTTGCGTTCTTTATAATATTGTTTATGCTGACTCTCTCTCCCGACGAACCGGCAAATTCATTGAATATTGCGTCCGTGATTCTCTGACGCTTTTCTTCGGGAAGATTATAAAAGGTGTTTTTTATCATAAAAAATCCTCCAAAATAAATGTGACAGGCAGTCATATGACAACCTGTCACAATTTTAGCATTGTTTATTTATTGTGTCAATTAAATGTGTTTTAGATTTTGCACATATACGATCAAAAATCTTTGTGCATATTAACAACAAAATTAAGCTTTTCCTTTAAATTTTTCAAAAAGTCCTTTACATCCGTTGTAAATATCGTTGTATGCCTGCTCAAAATCACCGCTGTACCACGGATCGGATACATCACGATTCATACCTGCAAAGCTCATCATCTTGCAAACCTTTCCGTCTTTGTCATCGCCGAAAATTCGCATAGTGTTTCTGATATTATTAGAGTCCATGCAGATGAAATAATCGTACTTGTCATAGTCGGATTTTTTGAGCTGAACAGCCCTCTTGCCGTCACAACCGATTCCGTGTTTTGCAAGCTCACGCTTAGCCGGCGGATAAACAGGATTTCCAATCCCGTTCCATATCTCCTCCGTACTTGTAGCGGAAGATTCAATAACAAACCTGTCAGCAATTCCTGCTTTCTTAACCATGTCCCTGAATATAAACTCCGCCATAGGTGACCGACAAATATTCCCATGGCACACAAACATTATCCTTATCATAACAAAATTCCTCACGATTTGCCGTAATATGCCGTGATTTGCAAGGGTAATTGAGTATAACAAGAATGAGTATCACTTTTAATATTTCATCAAAACACGCAAATCATGGCAAAATGTGGCATATTAGATTTTTCAAAAGTAGTCAAATAGTAGTCAGTTAAGGGGGTGCAGACTACTTACAAAATCAACCGTATAACGATAGCTTTTGAGTAGGGGGTGCAAAGTGGATTTTTACTTGTTATAACTCAATGAGAGAATTATAATTTACCAATTTAAGCTATCGTTATTGGGTTTAAAAGATGATTTTATTATAGCATAAAATCCATTTAGTCACAACTTGGAAACTTGAATTTTAGACTTTTATTGAATAATATTGTTTTTTTATTTTCTCCATTGCAATATCTCCTCTAATGAACGCGGTTCATACTTTATCCACGGTTTCATGCATCCAACATTAATAGCTTTAACCTCTGTTTTATAAACATGTCTGCAATCATTATGAATCATTTCCTGCAGACACTTCTGATAATATTTATCCTCCGCACTATTGTGTGTATGTCCGTATAGAAGAATAGATCCTTTCCCCATCTTTTTCCAACTGAAAATAGGGTAATGGCATAATACAAGATCGTAGTTTTTACCTTTCACAGAATCATGGATTTCCTTATAATCACAAATGTTTGCAAATAGCTGATGATCTATAATCTGATACATCATCATGGTTTCCTTTAATAAGTATTTTCTGCCCTTTTAATGTGGATATGTACGAAATAAGATTTTCATTTTTCCCTCAACAACTTATATCTCCAAGAATGAATACTTTGTCTCCATTATTTACCTTGCAATTCCATTTTTCTTTGATTATTTCATGCATCTCTTCCAGATTTTTAAACGGTCGTTCATCAAATCTAATTGAAGTTTCTTGAAATAAGTGTAAATCGCTAATATAATAATTCATTTTCGTTTCTAAGTTCCTTTATTTTTCTAGGGTGTCATTTAAAATCACTATGTTTTTATTTAAAAGCTATACGGTTATGAATTTGCTGAAACACATATATCATTCTTATTTTCGCCATCAACATAGAATTCTTCTTCGGTGTCCAAACAAACAGCTGCTAATCGACCGTTTTTTAAGTTGCATCCACAATCAATCGCAATATGATTATTTTTTCTGTAAACATATCCAGGTCTTGGATTCCCTTTAATTTTCTGCGTTGGAGTGTGTCCTGTTACAAGATTCACATTGGCATAATACTGAACATCATACTTTGCTCTGCTCCAAACAAGTTCCTCTATTTCATAATCTTCTAAAGTTTTTTCCGGACTAAAATTGCCAAGACCACCGTGAACCAACAGATAATTTTTACCGTTTACGGTCAATTTTTTATATAGTTGTAAATCGTTTAAGAAATCTATAACCTCATATTTCATATCAAGATCCAGAGCACGAAATTCATCGAGTGTTGTCTTGCTCCCGTTGCATTGCCATATCACCAAATTGTTTAGCATTTTTTCATTTAACTGATCTATTGATATCTCAGTAATTTCTTTCATAAGAAAAGGCAAGCACTGTAAAGCCATATATTCATGGTTACCTGCCAGGCATATAGCATTTGGCATTTCCATGATTTTCATAAGTGCCTTGATGGGATGAGGTCCTCTGTCAAGTATGTCACCTAAAATATAAAGCGTATCAGTATCCTTTAATTTGATCTTATCAAGCAAGTCCAAGAACATTTTATATTGCCCGTGAATGTCTGAAATAACATATGTAGCCATAAAATTACCTCCAAAATATTAATTTCACTCACATAGTTCTGCATTGATCAGAGGTCTTTGATTTTCTTTAATAAATGCCGTTACTTGTTTTATCCTTTTTACTAATTGAATTTCCTGGTCTGAATATTCACCATAGTCTGGTATGATATCTATGTGTTCAGGATCTTGTAAAACCTCAATTAACAAATCTTAAAATCTATGTACATGATCAATATTGCCTTGGTTATTAAAATGGTATATTAGTCCCATTCCTGAAAATTCAGACACAATATAATTAATATCCCCACATTCGAATCCATGTTCTGTCTGCACACACCGGGTACCTGAAAATTTGTCTTGAATAGGAATAAACTTAGTACCAAATTTCTTTCTCAGGTTTTCTTCCCTACAAATAGACAATTTGTTTATTACCGAAAACCAAAATTTATTATTTAATTCTTTAAACTTTAGATTAATGCCCATATCTCAATTCCTTTCAAAATGTAGTTACTCAGTTTGCTTTTAGCAATCTATTTGCCTCATTTTTTCTGTAATTCTTTTTTCAGAAAATCAACAATCTTATTCGAGCGATTTTTAATCACATTTGTGGCTTTTAGCAGATAATCCCTCAGAATGTTTAAATATTCCTGATCTTGATAATAGCTTTCGCCTTTACGACGATATTTACGCTCTGCTGTAATTAATAGTCTTCTTTTTAAAGGAGTACAAAAAAGTAATTTGGGCTGTCCATTTTCAAAATAATCCTCCAAGAAAAATCGTTTTTCCCATTTACTGATCTCTAAAAAAGCTGGGTCATATTCTTGATTATAGCTTAATTGCATTTCAAATTTTGTGAAATGAGTATCATTAGCTTTTATTTTATCTTGATATTTCTTGATGGCTAACAGGAACCAATCAAAGTAATCTCTCATTCCCTCGCAATCGTTGCTGTTATAGTAACGTGCTCTTGCACCGTTTATTCCGTATTTTATTTTACTTCGGTTAGGGATTATAATGAAATTTCCTACCCAATGGTAAGTTTTCTCAAATTCCTTTATTTTTGACCACAGTTCAATATCTTTGTCTGCGCCAAATAGTTTTGCTCGGTATGCGAAATCATTTTCTTTGCTTTTTTTACCAATCAAGGAGCCGAACGAATTCATTGTATCCCCGCGAAAAGCATAAGTTCCTTCCATGTTCCAAGGTCCCATATTTTCAAAGGACAAGTTATAAATTTCGCCCCAGAGAATAATGTAGATTGCCTTCATGATTAGTGTCATATCAGGATCAATATCTCCAATAAACTTTGAAAGTTCATCAAAACAATACGTCCTCAGACCTTCGACATCTCCAGCTAAAATTTCCTCCACAAATTTGCCTAACAGCTCCAATGCTTTTGTGTAATCTTTTGTTTTTTCATACTGTTCTCTTTTCATTATTTCTTATCCTTTCTTTCCCATTAGTTCTTGATCTATGGCAACTTTAGTTGCTCGATGGTAATCCCAGGCTCTGTGGACATAATAAAAAATGGGTTTATATACATCAAGAATTTGCTGCACACTATAATTAAGAATGTGGTTCATAGATTCCTGAAAATGCTGAGAGAAAATCTCATAACGCATCATACAGCCATTAAAAACATCACCAGCTGTTTCATCCATGATGAATGTATGTTCATAAAGTGAATTGCAATCATACGATAGATGCATATTAAGGTAATTAATAATCCTCGCTGCTCGTATTGCTTCCTCTTTATTATGTACAACTGGCTGGCCATAGTAAGACTGGCAGTACAAATATTCATCTTTAAAGCGAACACAAGTTTCAACACATCCACTAAATATTTCTGGAATTTCTGTGAATAGATACAATGTGTCTAGCGATTCTATTTTTATAGGTCTGTTTTCTTCATTCAGATATCTGAAATGAATATTCTTTTCTTTGAAATATTGCAAGATTACTTTTTTAATTTCTTCTTTTAACATTGGTACCACCTCTACCTTTTTTATACTTAATTATAATAATTTTAAATCATTTTTTGATTTAAATTGTATTAGCGATACTCGTTAACTAAAAAAAGTTACAAATACTTCTTTTTCCTTTAAAGTCCAAGTTGTTTTTCTAAACAGACCACTGCAATAAAAAAGCTGTTGTGCAAAATAGATTCCTTTTTTCTATACCACAACAGCCTTATATAATTATTCTGATTTATCTTTTTTGAGTTTTTTCAATGCTGTTTCTATTCTTTCTATTACTATCTTTTTTAACTGAGCCCCTTCTAAAATTTCTATACATTCGATGTATTGCATTACCCAAAATGAAAATGCATTCACATTTATATTGGGAAATTTTATTTTCAGCATTTTTACATTTTCTGACTTGTATTCGCCTTGAATTTCATATAAACCGTTTTGATTTAAATCATCATCTTTTGTCGCTCCGAACCAGTCAAAAATCTGTGTAAGTTGATCTGCTTTAAATCCTAACACGATAGTTTCTTTTTTACCAGAATAAAAATACGGATTTGAATAAATAAATTTTAGGGGGTTATTACTTTCCTCTACAACAGGTTTTACACTGCCTTCGTTATCCATCACTGTAATTTCTGACATTAAATCAATTCGGAAATAATAAAATTTCTTTACATTTTTTCCTATAAATGCCATCAAATAATATCTACCATTATTCATCATAATCCGAAATGGAGATACACACCTTTCTTGATTGCCAAAATTAAGTTTTACTTTCTTATTAATATAATCATAGAATGCTAATTTGAATTTAATTTTCTTATGCTTATTAATAGCTTGTTGTATTTTCGATACATTTTCCATAACATCAATTTCGTCAATTTTTCCATCAATATCTGAATTATTTAGTTCGAAAAGTTCTTCTTCAAAATCTCTTGCCTCTTTCACAGCACCTTGTCCAAAGGTTTTGCTCAGTGCAACATAATATTCCCGTTTGATTGCCGGACCCAATATTTTTGAATATGTAACAGAATCTGCTAAATACCTTGCAAAAGTTGGAATATCTACAGTTTCCGCTATTTCTCCCAACTTTTTTTCATACCAGTATCCAACGATTTTCTTTCCTCGCTTTGTCCTCTTGAATCCTATCTTACTATCGCTTATAATTTTGTAACCATATTCATAATTCTTGTCCTCTTTTACTATATCCTTATCTATGTACTTATCTATTTCTTCTGTATTCTTGCCAATCAGTCTGCGTAGATTTCTTACTAATGTACCTTTAGCAGGTAGTGAGCTTCCCTCTAAAATGAATTTTTCTTCCATTATGGCACAAATTTCATTTATTTCGGAGGGCTCAAATTTAGTTCCATTTGTGGATTTTATAAAATCTATGCATTCTTGTTCTGTCAACTTCATTTCTTTGTATCCTTTCTGCCTGTTGAACTGTTCTATTAGATAATTTTCGCTTTATTTATATTATAATATAACTATTTACTAAAATTTTCAAATTGATTTTAGACACAAATTGCAATAGCAAGTTGAAACAATTTTTTAAGAATATCATGTTCATTAAAGTAGATATTTGTAAGTCACCGCAGTAAGGAATGTTGTATCAAATATTTAAGTAGCGTATATTCTATCTAACTGAGTTTCAAACAGCTCCTCAGGTGTGTGATAGTTAAGAATTTTTCTTGGCAGTCCATTGATTGCATCAGAAAAGAAGAGTATGTCTTCTGCACTATAGTCATCTATGCTTTTCCCTTTAGGAATAAATCGTCTTAACATTTTATTATGACATTCATTAGTTCCTTTTTCACATGATGTGTATGGATGTGTAAAATACACGGATATTCCGTTATTTTCTATGTTTGATAGATTGGCAAACTCAGAACCATTGTCGCCTGTGATACTTTTAAACACTTTTGACTTCTTATTCCCAAATTGATTCATTAAATTCTGTAAGGCTTCATCAATAGCCAACGAAGAGTGATCCTTTACCTTTATCCACAAAGACATTCGTGTTTTTCTTTCGACTATTGTCATTATGGCCGGCTCTGTATCTTTCTTTTTGCCAAGTACACAGTCTATTTCCCAGTGACCGAATTCTTCCCTTAAATTCACTGTTTCGGGGCGTTCTTCAATACTTTTGCCCAGTATTTTTCTGTTTTTTCGAGTGCTTGAGGATTTGGTGTTTCGCTTAAGCTTTTCAGGCAGATCTATGTTTTTGATTGGCAGTATCCCTAAATCCACATAGTTGTAAAGTGTTTTGGTACATACCATTTCATCAGTTGAAAACAGATTGTTTTTTGGGCATATCCGACACTGGCATCTAATGACCAACCCTTTTTGTTAAACATTTCAACTACATAATTGAGAAATTCAACACATTCAAGGCAACGGTAATTCCTTTTGCTGTTTGCTCGCTTATCTTTGTATTTCTGTTCAGCAATATCAGGTTTATACCTTTTGACTTTTCCGTTATACAAATACACAGTTTCATTCTGTACTTCTTTATTGATTGTGTTGTACGGACGATGAAGTTCCTTAGCTATTTTGTAAATCGACCAATGGTCTATATTAAGCTTGATTGATATATAGTAGCGTTCTTCTCTTGTTAAGTGTTGACCTTTCTTGTGGTTTGGTGTAAAATTAAGCATATCCATAGTGACGGTTTCCTTTCGGATTTTTGTTGTGGTAACTTAATTCTACTACGAAATCGTTTCTATGGATATTCTTTTTTATTCTTTCATCTTCATTTTACATTCTGCGATTACATTTTATTTAACAATTCCTGTTTCTTTATATTAAATTCTTCGTCAGTTAAGATGCCTGCTTCTCTCATATCAAAAAACTTTTTAATTGACTATGATTGATATAAATGAATGAATATTGCAAATTTAAAAACTTAAATTTATAAAAAATGTTCAAGAAAATCTCCGAAAAAGTATTTACATTCAGGGTAACAAAATATATAATGCAATTACAGCGAAGTCAAAGTAACATTATGCAGGCGTTTAATATCTGTGCTTTATACTTTTGCAGACGCTTACTCGATAGAATATGATTTTTATCGGGGAAAAAGAAAAAGCTCTGACTGTAAAGTCAGAGCGGGATGTAGCAGAGAGAGGTGTACTTGTCAACACTGCTCTTTGCTCAGCAGAATAATTATATCATATAAATTGTTATGTGACAAGAGAAACGGAGGTCTATTTTACGGCTTATATCAGAAAAACAAACAATCCAAAGTTGGGAAGACCGAGTGCAAATCTTAATTATGAGATAAAAGTAAGGGTTGATGACAAACTAAATAATCAGCTGGAAGAATATGCTAAAAATCATAATACTTTGAAAGCTGTTGTAATAAGGGAGGTTTTGTCATCTTTTCTTGCACAAAATCTTGCAGACGGCAAATTAAACAATAAGGAGAGTATAAATATGGATGTTAATTCAACAAGTACACTTCGTTTTGCAATAACAGTAATGAATAAATTAACCCGTGCTGTTGTTTCCAGAACACCTAAAGAGTGCGAGAAACATAACAATCGCAAAGCAATGCTTTGGGAAAATACTTTCATCAAAAAACAGTATGCTCAGAGGTTAGAGGGCAAAAAGTTTAGTATTGAAGACCATATCAAAGCAATGGTTTATGCAATGCTTACCTCTGACACTCAGTGGAAATCACTTGAAGAATATTTTAACGACAAAGGCGAGATATTTTTAATTGATGAACTTTTTCATAATTACAATCCTGAATATGTTATGAGCTGTAATCCTGAAGAGTTAGCCAAAAGTATCAAAGGATTGGTTGGTGTCGGCAGATTTACCAAAATTCAGATGGAAGCTTTAATTAACATAAATATTCCTAAGTTGCTTGAAATTGAAGAGCAGTACGGCAGTGTTGATGATTTCTACAATACATTTATTAAAAATGACGGTACTCTTAAAAGCCTTGTCAGAACTCTCTCAGACGGTAAAAGCGAAAATAAGTTAGTACGATTGGATGTGTCCGGTGTTACTGAATATTTGAGAAATCTCGGTTACGATATTGGCAGACCGGACTCACATACAAGAAAAATTTTAGGCTGTAACGGCTTAGGTCTTTTTGATTTTGAAATAGTACCGGAAACCAGAGCTTATGAAGTTATTGACGCAATTGCCGAGTTAGCAAAAATTATGGGTAAGTCTGCTACCGAGGTCGATTACATTTTGTGGTTGTACTGTACTGAAGTCGGTTTTTAAATGTAGGAAAATAGTTCAACGATAAGGAGGAAGGGTATTGTTGCCGGATAAAGAAAGTAATATAATGTTAAAGGATATTCATTGTCCTTATTGTAATGAAAACGGAGCAATCTTGCTTAGCAAAACAACTTCTAAAAAGATTTCATTGCAGTTACCTGCTTTTGGACTAAAGTTTTTGTTTTCACTTTTTTATCTGTCAATCGTTCATATATTTATAAATGGTTTTAAGTTAATTGAAGCTAAAAAGGTGATAAATAGCATATCATATGCTTTTTGTCCAAATTGCGGAAATACATACTCTATGGCTCCACCTGAAACCATAAAGGCGGAAACGCATGAACCTAAATTTTACAGAGTTGAGCAAGGCAAAGTGGTTATGGGTTTGTGTAAAGGTATTTCAGAATATACGGGAATTTCATTGCTATGGATTCGCATAATTACTTTTTTATATGCTTTAACAATTGTAGGTGCAATGTTGTATTTCTTGATTGGTGCCTGTGTGCCTTTTAAAGAAAATGCAGAAAACTTTCGTAAAGATAAAAAACTGTATAGGGTAAATAATGGCAAAGACATTTTGGGACTTTGTAAGGGCTTCTCTGAGTATACCGATATCCCTGTTATGTGGGTTCGTATATTTACAGTATTGTTAAGTGTTGGTGTAATAGGCATATTCTTTTATTTTATTCTTTCCGCTTTTATACCGGTCAAGGAAAATGTAGAACAGGGGATAGAGAGAAAGAAACTCTATAAAACCAAAGATAAAAAAATAATTTTGGGTTTGTGTTCAGGAATTTCAAAATATTTATCTATGCCTCTGTGGCTTGTTCGTGTTTTAGCGGTTTTACTGTTCCCACTGTATTTTATAGTGGGTGCTATTGTCCCAACGGAGGAAAATTGATATGCCTAACGGAACTTTGCCTTCCGGTTGGGGAGGTAATCAATCAAAACCGGATAGTTGGTTAAGTGGCGGAAGAAGTAATATTGTATCAAGTCAGGAAAGTCAAGAGATAAAGACTGAAACAGGACAAAATGCAGAATCCAAACCGCAAGTTAAATTGTCCGACAATACTAAGCCAAAAAATGCAGCAGCAAAGGTTGAACCCGAAAAAATCGCACCGTTAAAATCCGATGTTGATTCTTTGAAAAAGAATTGTGCAAACCCGGAGATACTGACTGAAAATAATCCAGACAGTGTTGATGCTGACGCTTATCATAAAGATAATATTGGCGATTATCATCATAAAAGACTGCCGAAATATGCAATTGTTTTGATTGTAGTTACGGTAACATTAGCTGTTGCATTGACAGTGTTTGTCGTGTTGTATTTTTCAGACAAAGGAGGCAAGTCTGAAAAAATCGAAAATGTCAGTACACAAAATACAATTGCAACAGAAGCACCCAAGACAACAGTTGCTGAGGTTACAACTGTTTCGACAGAACCTTTGACTACTCAAAAAGTAACTTTTGCACCGACAGAAATACCTACAACATCGGGATTTAATTCTTATACAATGACAGTACCGCTACATCGGAGTGTGGCTGTATATAAATCACCAAGTTATAATTCCGAAATATTGGAAATATTGTCAACCGGTGAGAGCTTTACTATTGTTGAAGAACAAACAGATGAAAATTTAAACAACTGGGGTAAAATTGATTCTAACGGTGGTTGGGTACCACTTGATGATGTTATGCCCAATGATGATGTTCCTGATGATGAACCTTTAGAAACACAGAGCGTTTCTAAAGATAAAGCAAGTGCCGATTTCAGTACCAAAAAGGTTGACGGAATTGAATTTAAATATGTAACTTCATATACCGACGGTGATACTTCGTTTAAAATCAATACTATGAATATAACTAAAGGTGATTGTCATGGGTATTATGATGATTATGTCATCAAAGTTGATGGTGAGTTGACCGATAAATTTGACAGAGGGATGTATCTTGCTTACTTTGAATACGATGAAAATGACTATTTACTGGGTAAATATTATCTCTCGGAACATGCACTCGACAATAACTTTAAAATCAGTTGTAATCTTATTGTTTTTAACAAAGAAACTGCAAAAATAATTATTGATGTAGGTTATGACACTTCAGCATTAGATTAGAATAATAAAATACTAAGTCACGATTGCATATGCGGTCGTGACTTTCTTGCGTTAATGCAAAATATCCATAATCATTTTGTTGTAAATATAGATTTTGCGGTTATTAAAATGATTTTAGCAAAGTATATGTGTTAGTGTGTTAAATCGAAATACTTTAAATCCAAATTTCAATACAATTTCTTTAAAATTGTATTGAAATGATTAGTACAAAATGATACAATAGTTATGGAGAGAAACAGATTGGAGGCATTTTTATGGCTGATATATTTGATTACATAAGCTGGCGTGGCGATTTGACATTTGAACAGGACGGCTTTAACGAACTTGACGCACTTGTGCTTTCACGGCTTTCATATCTTCCTTTTGACGGTGCGGTATCGTCCTGTCTGTTTGATGAAATTACCCTTGAACAGGCGGCAATGCGTGTGTTTGCAACCGATGATTACGAGAAAAATCTATTGTGGAAGGGTGACGCCGACCTTTTGAAAGCGGCGGCAGATAGCAAGAGATTCGGCAAAATTCTTGTTTCGGGGTATGTAAACGAGGTTGAGTCCGATGTGAGTATGCAGTTTTCCGCAATCACTTTTGAATTTCTCAAAAAGAATTATTTTATTTCATACAGAGGAACGGACAATTCTCTTGTCGGCTGGCAGGAGGACTTCAATATGTTCTTCACATTTCCGTTGCCGTCACAGAAAAAGGCTCTTGATTATTTTGAAAAGGCAGTCCGTATGCTCAACGGAAAATTTATTCTGGGCGGTCACTCAAAGGGCGGAAATCTTGCGGTTTATGCCGGTGCTTTCACAGATGAAAATTCAAGAAATCATATTGATTATATTTACAATTTTGACGGACCGGGGTTTTCTCTTGACAAAATCAGGGACAGCGGATTTTATGAAATTGACGACAGAATCTACACCTTTGTTCCGCAGTCAAGCATTTTCGGCATGATATTTGAGCATGAGGAGAGCTACACAATTGTAAAGAGCAATCAAAAAGGTTTTCTTCAGCACGATATCTATTCATGGGAGATTGAGAAAAACAGTCTTATTCGCCTGAACAATACAACAAATTTCAGCGTTTTCTTTGACCATACGCTGAAAGAATTTGTTGCATCACTCACAATTGCTCAAAGACGGGAGTTCACAAAAGAGGTTTTTGCCCTTTTGTCGCTGACCGAAACCGCAACCTTTAATGAGATGCTGAAAAATCCGCTTAAAAACACGGGAACAATCCTAAAATCCTTTGCAGGTCTTGACAGCAAAACGAGAAATATGCTTCTGAAAACAATCTTCGCATTCGTTAAAAGTGCAAAAAATAATTTTTCCGACATAACAGGCGGTCAGAAATCAATTGAAATAACGACATAATATCATATAATATTATAAATACTCCTCAGATACTTGATTACATCTGAGGAGTTTGCTATAATTATATGGCAAGAAAAAAGTTAATGTCCCTGAGAAAAGCCATTATGAGACTAAAACAATCGGCAGAAAATGCTCGGGTTGTGGTAAAGTAGAATACTATTGATTCTAAAAAAGGTTGTTGCCTACAAATGGTAACAACCTTTCTTATTGTGTTTACTATAAAGAAATAACCGCCCTGTAATCGCAATACAGATGTCAGGGTACCGAACGGTATCCTGCTTTTTGTACAAAAAACATATGAAAGCGGAGTGTTCAATAAGCTCTGCTTTTTAAATGTCAATTGTAAGTTCAACAGGGCAATGGTCAGAACCGAAAATTTCGGTGTGAATTTTTGCGCCGTCAAGCTTGCTTTCAAGAGCTTTTGAAACGATAAAATAGTCAATACGCCAGCCCGCATTTTTTTCACGAGCCTTGAATCTGTATGACCACCACGAATACACGCCCTCCGTATCGGGATAGAAATAGCGGTAGGTGTCGATAAAGCCGTCATCGAGCAACGCTGTCATCTTTGAACGCTCTTCATCGGTAAAGCCTGCATTTTTACGGTTGGTTTTCGGATTTTTCAAATCAATTTCGTTGTGTGCAACATTCAAATCACCGCACATAATAACCGGCTTTTTTTCTTCAAGTTTTTTCAAATATGCCTTGAAATCATCTTCCCATTTCATTCGGTAATCAAGCCTTTTCAGCTCACTTTGTGAGTTTGGAGTGTAGCAGGTGACAACAAAGCAATTGTCAAATTCTGCCGTGATAACTCTGCCCTCGTGATCGTGTTCGTCAATTCCGAGTCCGTAACATACATTCAAAGGCTCTTCCTTTGTGAACATAGCCGTTCCCGAATAGCCTTTTTTGTCGGCATAGCACCAATACTGATGATATCCTTCAAGCAAGAGGTCAATCTGTCCCTCTTGAAGTTTTGTTTCCTGAAGACAGAAAATATCTGCGTCAACATCTTTAAAAAAGTTCTCAAAGCCCTTTGTAACACAGGCACGAAGTCCGTTTACATTCCACGAAATCAATTTTTTCATAATTTACTCCCGTACATACAAAAGGGAGCAAGCATTGCCTGCTCCCAAATTGCCAATTTGTTAATTATTCTTCTGCGGAAAATTCGTCTTTGCCTACACCGCAGAGAGGGCATACCCAATCCTCGGGTACATCTTCCCATGCTGTGCCTGCATCAACGCCGTTATCGGGATCGCCGATTTCAGGATCGTAAACATATCCGCAAACATCGCATACATATTTCATACTATCAAATCTCCTGTTCAAAGTCTGTTGTGTAATCGGTTAGTTGTTGGTCATACGATTATCAAGCTGACTTTTTTGATTTTTTATTTTTTAATGATTACTTAAAGTATCTGTTAAGAAGACCTCTAAAGCCTGCACCGTGTCTTGCTTCATCCTTAGCCATCTCGTGAACTGTGTCATGAATAGCGTCAAGGTTCTGAGCCTTTGCACGCTTTGCAAGGTCAAACTTACCTTCGCAAGCACCTGTTTCTGCATCTACACGCATCTGAAGATTCTTCTTTGTGCTGTCTGTAAGAACTTCGCCCAAAAGCTCTGCAAACTTGGCAGCGTGTTCAGCCTCTTCAAAAGCATATTTTGTAAATGCGGCAGAAACCTCGGGATAGCCTTCTCTGTCTGCAACTCTTGCCATTGCAAGATACATACCGACTTCGCTGCATTCTCCCTCAAAGTTAGCTCTGAGATCCTTGAGAATATCTTCGCTTACGCCCTGAGCAACGCCAACCTCGTGAACTGTTGCGAAAGATGCCTCCTCGTCCATCTGCTTAAATTTTTCCTTCGGTGCCTTACAAACAGGGCAAGCCTCGGGAGCTTCGGGACCTTCATAAACATAACCGCATACTGTGCAATACCATTTCATAATTACTTCTCCTTTGTAATAAATATTAGTGTACTTCTGCCGAACATTTAGGACATATGCCGTAGTAGATAACAAATCTGTTTTCTACCTTAAATCCCTCTTCGGCAAGCTGTGACTCAAGGTCATCAGCATTTTGATTGTCTTCAACATCAATAACTGCTTTGCATTTGTTGCAGACGAAGTGGGGGTGCGGCTCTGTGTTGCCGTCAATACGCTCCTCACCGTTTACATTGCATATAACGCTGACCTTTCCTTCATCCTTAAAAAGAGCAATGTTTCTGTAAACCGTGCCAAGACTAAGGTCGGGAATTTCGGGCTTTAATTTATCATAAACCCAGCGTGCACTCGGGTGAGTATCCGTACTGCACACAGCGTTGTAAATTGCATTGCGTTTTGAGCTGAAATTTCTTTTTGCCATAATTCATAAATCCTTATGCAAGATTTAGTTAAAACTGCGTTACTATAAAATCAGTAATCAGTATTAACTTTGGCTATATTCTATCACGCAGATGCTTAATTATATTTACAATAAAGAATTATAAATAAAAAATCTTGCACAAAGAATTGGGAGGAAATATAGTGAAATCAAACAAAACAGTAAAAATTATCGTTTTTATAGCAATGTTTCTGCCTGCAATCCTTATTATATCAATAATGACAGGTGCAAAAAAAGAAACTGTATCAACAGCCGACAGCGTAAAATTGCCTATAATAATGTATCATTCTCTTTTAAGGGATGAAAAACTGCAAAATGACTACACAATCTCGCCGACTCTTTTTGAAAATGACCTTAAATATTTGACCGAAAACGGCTACACAACCGTTGTTGTAAAGGACCTTACCGATTATGCTTACGGCAAAAAATCATTGCCCGAAAAATGCATTATGCTGACCTTTGACGATGGCTATTATAATAATTATTATTATGCACTCCCTTTGCTTGAAAAATACAACTGCAAGGCGGTCATATCGCCGATTACGTCAGTGTCCGAAAAATTTACCGAAACCAAGGACATTTCCGTGACCTACGGTCATATAACCTTTGACGATATAAAAGAAATGTCCGATTCTGGCTATGTTGAAATTCAAAATCATTCGTATGATATGCACTCTTTAAAATCACGAAAAGGTGTTTCACAAAAATCAGGGGAGAGTGACGAAACATATAAATCGGCACTAACGGAAGATGTTGCCAAGGCTCAAACCCTGCTTGAAAATGCAACAGGGAAAAAACCGACCTGCTTTGTATATCCTTTCGGTGCAAAAAATGACCTGACCGAAAAGCTGATAAAAGAAATGGGCTTTTCGTGTACACTAACCTGTACAGAAAAGCCCAATATAATCACTAAAAATCCCGACAGCCTCTACGAGCTGGGACGATACCGCCGTGACCGCAACGAAACAATGCAAAATCTTCTTATTCGCATTGATACGCAGTCATAATTACTGCAGTTCGGCAGATTTTTCAGCTTTGGTGTTTCTTACAAACGCTTCACACAAAGCGATGAAGATGAAGAACAGCGGAGTTGTAATCGGCTGATAGAGGTTTACAATAGCCTGAACAGCGTAGCAAATTACAGCCGAAACGCATACAATCAACATCGGATTTTCCTTTGCATATTTAACTGCGTTCTTAATCGTACCGCAGAGAATTGCAAGGTAGGCGAGAAGTCCCGTAAGACCGATTGTGATAAGGTAGTTGAGATATTCATTGTGAGCCGCATTTGTTGAACCGTCACCGTATTTTGAAAGGTCGTCAAAGTACGGACTGAATGCCCAGTAGAACATATCGGGACCGTTGCCGAACAGCTTTTCAATGAATGATGCGTCACTGAAAATCCATATCGACCTTATCCACATAAAGCCTCTGTGAGTACCCCACCTGTCATTAAAGCGGATAATTCTCTCAAAACTGCCAAGGTCGGTTTTAGTGTCGATACAGCTGAAATAAATCATAAGACCTATCAACACAGCCGCACAAAGTCCGAATATAACTGTAAGCACAATCGGTACTGCCTTTGAAAGCGTGATGTTTGGCTTTTTGTAGTCAAGAAGATACAAAAGACCTGTAATCACAGCACAAACCGCAAGTAAAATCCAACCAATGTTTGAGTAAACGAAAATTTCCTGAAACTTGTCAAAACCTTTGCTTTTGTCATTAAAGCATAGAGAAAACAGTCTGAGCAGTTTTGCAAACAACAGCATAACTGTTGCGGAAAGGAAAAATCTTTTCAGTCTGACAACGCTTTTTGAGAACCATATAATATAAATAATCATAAATACAGCCATACCGAGAATACCCGAGTCGCTGTCGGCTGTCATAAGAGCCGCAAAGCCTAATCCTGTTGCAACAAGATAAATTGCTCTGAGCAAAGTTTTTTCCGTGATAACCGACATTGCAATCATAACCGGCATAGCAATGCAAATGTAGCTTGAAAGCAGGTTCTTGTTGCCGATTGTCGAGGTGAAGTCGGTAATGGTCTGTTGGTCGCTGAGCTGAGTAAACATTCCGAGCGGGTCAACATAAAATGCGTTGAGTATCGCAAGTGCGTAAACTATCATTGAACCAAACGCAAGTGCAACGAATATGTACTCAAAATATTTAAAGCACCTTGTAATCATAAAATATGCTGCGGTGTAAAATGTCATCAGCAGCAAACCGTTGTTTCTGCCTTGAGTTCCTAAAAGTGCGTCCATAGGATTTGCGGACAACAGCGTTGAAATGATATTTATTCCGAGAAATGCAATAAATGCCCAGTCCATAAACGAAAACTCTTCATAAAAATGCTTTGGTTTAGGCTTTTCAAGCTTTGAGTCTTCCGGCGGTTTATCAACGCTTGCGGTCATAATAATAAGAAATTCCGCAATAACGAGAATACCCGTCAATATAATGAAAAAGTAATACTTATCGTGCCTGATGTTGAAATATGCGTCCGTGAAAAATAACGGAAAAAGCGTGAACATAACAAGCAGATAGTAGTTTGTGAGTGCCTGCTGTACCGAATATTTTTCTTTCGGCTTAGCAGAGGGAGTTTTGTGCTTTGTCGAAGCCATAATAAAATAACCTTTCAATATAATGTACTTCAATTTTATAACGCACGCACGATGTTGTCAAGAAATAAAGTAAGTTGAAAGCTCTGGTTTTCGACTTGTTTCGATTGGCATATGCTTGCAAAAGAACAATAATTGCATATTTTTCGGCACTTTTATTCCCAAATTAATACTTGTGGAAAAATTAGTATTGTATTTATCTCCGTAAAATGGTATAATTCCCCTTGAGATGTATTTCCATATTTGCAGGACAAAGACTTTTGTGAAAATTGTTTATGAATTTATCTATTTGCAGATTGGGTGGTTTTATGAAAAAATTAGTTGTTTTTGGCTTTGACGGTACTCTTGCCGACACAGCCCCCGGAATTTTATATTGTTTCAATACAACGGCAGTTGCAATGGGCTATGAGCCTGTTGAACACAGCGCACTCTACGGAGTAATCGGTACACCGCTTGAATACGGATTTAAAACGCTCTTTAATATGAGTGATGACGAAATTGAATATGCTGTAAAGAATTACAGTAAACTTTATTCCCAGAAAGGAAAAGAGATGTTCACCGTCTATGACGGAATTTATGACGCTCTTCGTGAACTCAAGAAAAGCGGTTTTAAGCTTGCAATAGCAACTCAAAAGCACAGAATGTTCACAACGGATATTCTTGAAACCTACGAGGCGGCAGATGTGTTTGACGCAGTTTGTGCAACAGATGTCGGTACAAACCTCACAAAGAGTCATCTGCTTTTGCAGGCGTGTGAGCAGACAGGAGTTTCCGTTGAAGAAAGTATCCTTGTCGGCGACAGCACAATCGAGGCAAAGGGTGCGGAAGAAATAGGTATGGACTTCCTCGCCGTTCTCTATGGCTGGGGTTTCAGAACCAAGGAAGAAACCGAAGATTACAAATGCGTCGGCACAGTGTCATCTCCGGCAGAAATCTCTCAAAAAGTCATCGCACTCTGATTACGGTTAGTGCGTAAAAACAGTGCATAAATAGGATTAAAATTGTAATTTTCCAAAAACAAATCGGGCAGTCATAACGATTGCCTGATTTTTTATGCAAATTTAATTCTGTATAATAACAATGATACAACGATATACTTTTGCTTGTAAACGGGATGTTTGATAAACAGAAATATGATAGTACGGAATTGATATTGTTAATTACTTTTAATAATTCAAATACATAAATGTAACCGCTTGTTTAGGTATACTAAGCAGGCGGTTGTTCTTTTATTCAACAAAAAATCATCACAAATGAGAAAAAATTACCTACATATTGTTGACTAATCATAATTAAAGATATAAAATTTAGTTACAGATGCAAGTATCATCAAAACATACTTTTTAGGAGGCATAATAATGAAATCAAAAAGAATAATGCCGTTATTGCTTTCTGCAATAATGATGGTAGGCACGGCAACAGCAGTTCCGTTTACGGCAAGCGCTGTTGAAACGAATGCCCCTGTTGTTTCGGCACAGTCGGCAAAGACAAGTCTTACAACCCCGAAAATCTCAAAGGCTGAAAGTATAAACGGCGGTGTAAAAATAAGCTGGGACAAGGTAAAAGGTGCGGTAAAATACAGAGTTTACTACAAGGGCAGTAAGGGCTGGACAAGGCTTGCAGATACAACCTCAACTGCATACACAGACAAAGCCGTTTCATCGGGCAAGAATTATACATATACCGTAAGATGTATCAACTCATCTGCAACTAAGTTCACAAGCGGATACGATTCAAAGGGCAAAACTGTAAAATATATTTCAGCTCCGAAGATTACCAAAGCCGAGAGCGTAAACGGCGGTGTAAAAATCAGTTGGAACAAATCAAACGGTGCTGAAAAGTACAGAGTTTACTACAAAGGCAGTAAGGGCTGGACAAGGCTTGCCGACACAACCTCAACCTCATACACAGACAGTAAGGTTTCATCAGGCAAGACATACACCTACACCGTGAGATGTATCAACTCATCTGCAACTAAGTTCACAAGCGGATACGATTCAAATGGCAAATCCGTAAAATATATTTCAGCTCAGAAGCCAAAAAAGAAGGTATGGGTAGTTGACTACAAAACAGTACACCACGAAGGTTATTGGAAAGTAGTAGGTACTCACGAGGAGCCAGTATATGGTTGGATAGGCTACAATGTATGCAATGACTGCGGTATGAAAATGAAAGATGCTGACCAAGAAGAAGAACACCTTACTTGGGAGGTAGATCACGGCGGTAGAGGTTCATATCATTATGAGAAAGAGTATGTACAGACAGGCACAAAAACTGTAGAAGACAAGAAGTGGGTAGAACCTTGGGATGAAAAGGTTGAATCAGGCGGTCATTGGGAGTACAGATAATTAAATTCGATAACAAGAATAAATCCTTAAAATTATTAGGGAAAAGAGGGTTCTATATGAACCCTCTTTTTCTATGCTAAAAATAAATATTATACTAAAGAAAGTATTTAATTTAGTTAGGATTTATGGTACAATATAAACATATTAAAGGAGGTATTTATATGAAAAGTTATAACCCTGAGGAGGGTAGTTATGATATGGGAATGCTCTGTAATCAACAAAATAAAAAATCTTTTGTGTTACGGTGTAATAAATTTTAAAAATATATTATCTTGTTTCCTTGAAAATCGGCAGGAAAACTAAAATGACAGTAAGTTTGACAGTAAGTTTGACTGCATTTTATCTTGTTTTAACTTAATTCAAAATTACTCAACTGAATTTTTGAAATCTCAAAAACCCAGTGTTTAAGCCACTTTTAAGGCATTTTAAGTAATTTTGGCAAAAAATAAAAGGCGGTTAAAAAACCACCTTTTTTGGTCGAGGTGAAATGCTTTGCTGTAATGAAGAAATTTATCTCGCCAATGCGGCTTGTTCGTATTCAAACTCTCATCAACGCTCTCTCTAAAAACAGTCCACAGGACTGTTTTTACCTTCGTTTTTTCGCTAACGCTCGAAACTTGGCACGGTCGCCTTCAAGTCCTGCCACCTCAACCGTATTATGTAAAAAAATAAAAACAGGTCACATTTTTTATTGTGACCTGTATGGTGCGAGTGTTCATAACGGACTTATGAAAAATTCAGGTTTTATCGGCAGTTACACACATTTCTCGCTCGCACATTTGTGGTTTATTCAATTTCTTCCTATAATGTGAATGTAAATTTAAGTTAAGGAGGAAATGACTATGAGAAATCCCAAATATCACATTTATTTAACGCCCAATGAGCGGCGCACGGTTATCAACAGCCTGATTGATTTGAGAAACGTCCTTATATCACAGGGCAGATATACTGACATCATTGACGAGATGCTAATCAAGCTCACGAAAGCCAAAGTCAAGAAAATCAAGGTCAAGGAGGTCTGAACTATGGCGACAAAGATTACATACACGCAGCATGGAGATTACTTGCTGCCAGATTTAAAGTTGCCCGAACAGCCGAAGGTTGAAATAGGGATTTGGGGTAAGCGGCATTTGAAGTATATTGAGCATTACCGCCCAATCCTATATACAAACTTGCTGACAAGCTGTAAGCTCACCACCTATCTTGCCGACATTGACCAGCAGGCAGAGGATATGTTCTTTTGGTTAGTAAATCAACTTGCAAAACAAGAAGGCGTTACTGAACAACTCAAAGCAAAGAATCAAATGCTGTGGGTGCGTAAAATGAATAACATCTGAAATCAAGCAACAGACATTGTCAATGACGAAATAATTTATCAGTAGAATACCAACAAACGACGCAGCTTTTTTAGTTACTGCGTCGTTTGTCATTATGTGTTTTTAGTGTTTGCATATTTTGTTAGCAATGTAATCTGAATCAAAGCTATCTCTCACAGAGTACATAATCAGCATCGATAGCCAAGCGATTAGTGAGGTAACTACTAAACCTACCGCACCAAAACAAATTATAACTAAAAGAGAATCGAAGAATCTGTGGCTATGCGACAACATACCTACAATCATCATTATTACGCAGATGGCGTGAACCACGGTTGGAACCCATATTAATCCTGGAAAACGTGAAATTCCGCTTGTTACTCCAGATATCGCCATAGTTATTAGCCCGCCTATTATCACATGAGCAATACAAGCCTGAGAACTGTTAATTGAGCTTGGAATATTTAGTGAAATGATGAGAGCTATATAACCAATATTCACACCTATAAGAATTATAATATTTATAAGCACAATAATTGCTTTAACAGTTTGATGTGAATATGGTTTGTTAATCGAATTATTCTGACCACTACTATCATTGCCGGATTGTATGTGCTGATTATTTTTGTTACGATCGCGCTCTATTTGGATGCGTTTTTCATCCTCTAAACGCATACGGGTTTCTTCATCGTGGATATAACGAAAAACTCTCGCTGTGTATTCATCCCAAATTGGGCGAAAAATAGTAAGCAATTGATCATCGGCGGTTTTGAATGCTTTTTCGGCATAGTATTGTATTTCTTCATATTCGTACTTATCAATATTATCTTTTGAGAAATCCTCAGATAAACATCGAGTAATTCCCCACCAAGCCCGCACTTCATTTAACCACCTGTCGGCAGCTTTTTTGTATTTAGATAATGCTTTATCATAATCTTTCCACTTTAGTAATGCATCGGCATTTTGCAGCAGTTCTTCTTTTTCGAACTCAGACTGTTGCACAAATATATCATTAATAAACACGTGAGTGGTTTGACAATAAACGCACGTATATATTTCGCCGTTTACATCGAATAGATTGCCACCACATTTTTTGCAATCTAAAGCTTCAAATCTTCCAACCATTTTTTCTACTCCTCAAAAAACAGCACAAAAAGGATTTAAGAATAGGGCTATACGTATCATTTTAACACGTGTAGCCTAATTATTTTGTCGTGAAGAAAACTTAGAACAAAACCTCGCCACCATTTTCAGTAGGGGCTGAAACAGAAGTCGGATTAGTATTATAAGAATCCCTGTTTAAAAGGTGCTGAATAGCTAACAGAATAGAATCCTTTAAACTGCTTTCCCACATCGTGGCACTTGGACTGATATTATTCTTTAAAGATAATGCTTGCTGCTTAACTTCCTTGTTATTACTTGTAATAGGAACAAGCAAAGTATAAAACTTAATGTTTAATTTACGACCTATCGGAACAAGATAGACAAGGATTCCTAGATAGTTGCATTGACGAGAAGTTACGAACACGCCACTCATTTTTTCTCGGCTTGTACCCGAAATAGCAACTGTATTTTTAGATTCTGCAAAAGCGACATTACCAAATTCACTTGTAAGGGTTTCCTTGATGCTTGCGAGAACATCATTTTCGGCAGGAACAGAAGAATTTTTAATCATCAAATCTTTTGTATCGTCCCTAACAGCTAAAGAATATGTAAGAGCCTTATCTTGGAATGCAAGATTTTCAAAAAAGGCGTTATAAGCATCTTCATCCCATGAAAGTGATGAAATATCAATGAACATTTCCTGCGTATTAGAAGCAACATCGTGGCTATTCGGAGCATTACCACTTGAATTTGCCAATGAATGAAGTCGAGTTTGCTGTTTTGGAGTTAGGTTACACTGTGACTTTACCATGTGTTCCAGCACTATTTTCTCTGCTGAGAATGCTCCCATCCACATTAAAGCAGATGCAAGAATTGATAATTCATCACCATTGTGATTATTTTTTAATAAATCACGAATCTTATCATTTATGATATTATCACTTCCAAGTTGCTTAATGTAATACAACTCGGACAAGAGAATCTCGCTTTTTTGATATTCACAAAATACCATTCGATATGCGTCGACAGCCAAATTGTATTCGTTTACATCAAAAGGTTTTTTCATGGCATAAAACCACAAATACTGAATTACTTTGATATAGTCAATTCTAAAACTGTTAATATAATTCCCTGAAGACCGAGTAGAAACTACATCTGCTAATCCACGCTTTACTTCAATATCATTCAGGCTACTGATATTATCAAAGAAAATTCTATTGCATTTTCCATATTCTGTATTATCTATCATTTTACTCATTGGTAATGAGGATAGTTTTTGAGAATAGCCATAGATTGTACTTAATAAACTTCTTATCTCTTGAATTTCAGAAGAACGCTCATATACTTTTTTAAGTCGCCTTGCTGTATATCGATGACTTTGGAGCCTGCTTTTTATGGTGTTCATTTGATTTGTTTGGTCGTTTAAATATGTTATTAAAGAACCGTAATTATTTTCCTTTTTACACCAATCTTGAAGATAATTGTAGGTCTGGTTTTTTATTTCATCAAATCTCTCATTGTATTCTTGGTTACATTCTTTGACTACACTATTATCGTATAAAACAAAGATTAAAACTGCGACTGCTACCGATAAAATTAAAAAAAGAATTACAAATATCATGCTATACTCCTCCGTTTACAAAATTTAAGATTTTAAGATTTTTTATATCAATTAAATCGTTTCTGATTTTATTAATTCTATCAACAATAAAGTAACTATCATTATCATTAGATTTAAAAAAATTTTCTAATCTAATCAGTTTTCTTTCCAAACACGATATCTGAGCGTTGACTTGCATCACCTTTGGTTTAAGCAAAAACTCATCCTTGCTCTCCACGATTTCAGTAACCAAATCGGTAATAGGGAAAAAGTATTTTTCTAACATATTATCAATATAAGTGTCAAGGGTATATTTTTCAGGATTGTTTTCCCGTATTTGCAAGTACAAGCTTTTATCGTTTGAAATAGTACTTTCCAAATCATCCGATTTCCATTCAGCAACCTTAACCTCAAATGGTTTTAACACTTTTTCGTGATGTATATAAGCGCTTCCCGGTTGAAAGGATGCCATTCGCTCCAGTTGAAACGGTGTAGCCGAAATACTGGTGCCGATTTGTTCACGGTCATCCTGTGAAGTTAGTCGATGAACTAACTTTAATCCTGTGTTTTTTGTAACCTCACTGGTTAAAGCTGTCGGCAACTGATCCGCTATGATTATTGCTTCCTTTAAGGCACGAACCTCTGCTAACATTTTTACGATATAAGCAGTAGCGGATACTTTTGGATCTACTGAATCAGAAGCAGTTTGTTGTGAAGAAGACGCTATGATATTATGAGCTTCTTCAATGAAAATAACGTGTCGTACTTGTTTTGAAACGCTATCTCTATCTGAGTTTGATGATATTCTTAATGTTTCAAAAATGTAGTGGCAAACAAGCAGAATAAAGAAGTTTTTAGCTTGCTCATTTAACGCCTCCAATTCAACAACAGCAGAAACGTGTAACCATTCCTCTGGAGATAACGATGAATACCTTGAATTGAAAACCTCGCCCGCATCACGTTCCATCAGACTACCTAGTCTAACTTGTAGAAAAGAAACCAAGTTTCCTTTTAATTCCGCATCGTATGTTGATTGTTCGATTTCTTCCTTTAATCTATCATATACATCTTGCAGACTCGGAAAAGACATTTCACCATTATTTATATCCTCAATCTCCCAACCTAAATCCGTGTAAGAGTTTTCTATGGAACTGCTCAAAAATTTATAAGTAGCCCCTTCTAACACGAATGAGCCCTGAAAAACCTCCAATAATGCATTTATATGGTCACTTAGCCTTACACCAACAGGAAATTCCAATGGATTCACGCTTAACGGAAAATAACTCTGTAAATGCGGTGAAAACAAAAATATATCCTTGGAATTTTTATCTCTGAATACCGCACGATACTCTTTTTTAGCAGGTTCAAACGCCAAAAACGGTATATTCTCTCTCCTTAATTGAGATACAATATGTAGCATGGTATTAGTCTTACCTGAGCCGGGCATACCTGTAAAAAATGCATGTTTGGGCAAATCTTTCAAAGGAATATAAACGGGGTAGCCCATAGTATCCTGACCGATGTACAATCCACCATTATATAACTTTGGTGCAGTTTCTTTAGGAATCTCTATGTTTTCACCGTCATACAAAACCGGAAATTTGAAAAAAGAAGCAACTTCTTCCAATAGATATGTAGTAGACCAGCTTGGTAGCTTTGATATTTGAGAATACATACAGTAACTGTTTATATTAGCATTCATTCTGCTAAAAACTCTTAGGTAATTATCACTGTCTGCCTTTATACCAACAATAGAACAGTCTCCTGTTTCGATTGCTTCCGAGCTTGCAGCATTCAATATTAGTTTTGCTCTGAAAACATCTTTGGCAAATCCAAAAACATTCATTCGGAATGTTGGGTTAGTTTCGATATTTGCAAGCCAGTCCTCGTGTTCTTTGCTAAGCAAATTGGAAGTGTTGTCTTTGCTGTCATCATATTCGTTAATAATTTTGATATCTTTATCGCCTTGCAAAAAGCTGATAATATTACCGAAAATATCCCTCACATTATCAACTTCCGTATCAGGCAATAAATCAATACGAAAAGCACAGGGTGATTGATCGGAATATGATGTGCTTATTGTTTGCATCACATTCATCAAATCATATAGTCTTGATTCACCATTGATTTCCCAATGCGGTACATAGCATAACTCGGATGTTCTGCCTGATGCGCTACTATAGATTTTTGCAACACGTTCTTTTTTCATTAAAGTTGCACCTGCACCAAAACTAACATCTTCTATCTTATCTATCTTCTCAAATGCATAAAATTCGCTTAATGGCGATTTGTTGACTAACGGCTCTATCAACCGCAATGCATTGTCCTTACCTTGAAAAATCAAATATACATTTAACCTTTTTCCTAGATTTAATTTAGGATTAAAAATATAGGCTAAATGCATACTGATTTTGCTTTCTTTACAAATGCCATGCCATAGTCTAAGAAAATCGCTATGCCTTTTAACAACTCCATCAACACCTACATCGGCAAGGGATTGATATTTGCTGAGCGTTAAGTCAGGTATTTCTTTTAGAGTATATATTAATCTGTCCATTTGTTATTACCATTAATAGTCTGAAAAATTCTTTCTCTGCATACTACGTCTTTGACGCTCCATGGACTCAACTTTTTGCTTAAGAGCTTGGGCAGACTCCTCTTTCATTCTTTCGAATTCAGATTTCTTTTCCCTCGCCGCATCAGCAGCTTTTTGTGACTCAAAATCTGCCGCTTCCATATTAACTGACTCAATGGATTCGATAGTCTCCTGAATTTCATCCATTTGCTTTTGACCAGTTTCTATCTTGTCTTCTAATTCAACAACAACTTCTTCGTTCTTTTTATCTACTTCTTCCTCATACTGCTCCTTTAGTTTTTCGAGCGCTGCTTTGAGCTCATTTAAAATGCGTATTTTATCTTCGCGCTTTATTGAGGAATTTTCAACATTTGTGATTTGCGCTTCAATTTTTTCTTTATCCCTTTCGAATTTTTCACCTAAACCCTGAAGTCGTTCAGCTTCTTTACGATCATCAGAGATAGCTTTCTTTAACTGTCTTGATTCAACACTTCTTCCGAGTTTCATTGCACGTCACCTCTCACTTATAGTCATTCTTTCGGATAATTCGCTTTTGTTGTTCCATTGTTTTTAAAATTGATTTTAGTGTTTCTTTTGATTCGCTTTGGATAGCTTCAAATTCAGATTGCTTTTCTCTGATAGGTTCTGATGCTTTTTCTCTATCAAAGTCAGTTGCTTCAATTTTCATTTCCTTAATTGAAAAAATAGATTCTTTTAATGATTCAATCTTATCCTGTAGAATTTTTATTTCGTTTTCAAAATACGTTGCTAATTCTAAATTCTTTTTTTCAACCTCTGAACCGTACTGCACTCTTAGTTTTTCTAATTCCGCCTCTAATCCAACAATTATCTCCTGCTTATCCTCTAATGCAAGATGGGATTCTTGTATTTCCTTAATTCGTTGTTCAATATTAGCCTTGTCCGTTTCAAATTTTTCGCCTAATGCAGATGTTTCTTTGAATTCCACTTGCTTTTCTCGGCTGGATGCTTTTATTTGCCTTGCATCCATATCTTTAAGTTGTAGTTTCATATTTTCACCTTATTTCACATTGGATAGTTATCATTGCAATTATCTGTAGCTTCTAAAAATACTACAAAATGTAGATTATGTTGTACAATTGACATAATTCGCAAGAATTTTAAAGCATTTACATAAATTATTTTACTATTATTTTTCGATTAAGTCAAGAAATATTATCCAAAAGGTACAAGTGATTATCGTACAGCGGGGCTTTTTTGCATTTATACGTTTATACGTTTTTACTGCGATCATACCAAAGTCCGTGTTTTGGGACAATGTATTTGATAAAATTAGAGTATCACGAGATTTTTGGAACAATTTAGGGGTAGAAGCGTCTATATAATTAGAGGCACCTAACCTCGGAAAGGAGATGAATACAAATGCCAATCAAAATCAAACGAAAGAATGGCGAAATAACCCGATACAAAAATGCAGAGTATATACCGCTGTTTTACTTTTTCCCAAAGTCTTTACTTGATCCTTGCGGAACGCTGCCGTTTCAGATTTCACGTTATCCCTATGAGCTGTTCACGGATTGAAAGCAAATAGAGCTAATTGAAAGCGATCAGTTTGCTCTCTTGATGTATGACGCTTTTCACTATCTTGTGTGGGAATATATGGGATTGAACGTAGGTCGTGAAATATATTCGGGGGATCATCCGGCTTGGAAGTTTTCTCACGCACCGTCTTTCCGGATAAAAACTATGCAGGACGAGGGCGTGCTGCCGCCAATCGAGAGCCTCGTTAACGATATTCAGCCCACAACTTTTTTCGGCTTTGTCAGCGATGAATATGTTGACGCTGTATTGAAGGATATTGTTCCGAAAACAATGGAGCGTTTCGGAATGAATGAGATTCTCGCCGTTGTCAAGGAATATCAGTGCTTTGAGGATTTCGATTATAGACAGAGTCAACAAAAAACGGATTTTATCAACCGCTATTATCACAAGAAAACAAAGCACCCGATGTTTTCGCTCGAAGCTTTTCAGGAGGATTACAAGAAAAATCACGACGCCGCAGAGTGGGATAAGGCGGACGACAGTATCGACTTGGAAGGCGACATAGCAGCTAAGGTTGATGTTGAGCGGTTTATGGCTACGCTGTCCGAAAAGGACAGGCAGATATTAGAGCTTCGTGTAGAAGGCTATACCTATCAGGAAATAGCGGATAAGGTCGGCTATAAAACGCACAGCGCCGTGAAAAAGCGCATTGACAAAATCGGAAGAATATTCCAAGAACAAACAAACACAGACATTGGCTTTGAATAGCACCTACTGATTGTTTTCGGTAGGTGTTATTTTTATGCCCAAAATCACTAAATTTTTTATTTAAAACTGCTCACACTTTTTAGGGCAGTTTTACTATTTCAGGAGGTATTTTATTATGAAAAGTTATAAAGACAAAATTATTATCGGTATCGACCACGGTTACGGCAACATCAAAACCGCTAACCATTGTTTCAAAACAGGTATCACCGCCCACGACAGCGAGCCGCTGTTCACAAAGGATATGCTTATCTATAACGGCAAGTATTATCTGATTGGCGAAGGTCACAAGGAGTTTCTGCCCGAAAAGCAGAAGGACGAGGATTACTATATTCTCACGCTCGCCGCTATCTCAACCGAGCTTTCGGACGAAGGGCTGACCGAAGCGGATGTGATTATTGCCGCAGGCTTGCCTTTGACTTGGACAAGCGGACAGAAAGCGGATTTTGCCGCATATCTGTCAAAGAACAAGGTGGTAGAGTTCACTTTTCGGAATGTAGATTATCATATCCGAATCTGTGATGTAAAAATCTATCCGCAGGGGTATTCTGCGGTTGTGCCTATCAAGTCTAAGCTCAAAGGATTGAGTATGGTAGCCGATATCGGTAACGGTACGATGACGGCAAATTTTGAGACGATAAACAAAACTGCCGTCACTTTGACGGCACAACAGAATTATAAAAAGATGAAATATTATCAGCAGTATAAGGCAAACAGAATTCGTCCCGTATTACCACAGGGCGGGTTTGTCTTATACTGTAGCAAGCAGGGAATTTGTACGGCAAATTCCAAATACAACAGCTCCAAAGCTGTTGTAAATCTTTAGGGACACCCTAACACCCGAGGAAAGAAGGTATATTTTTGAACGATAAAAATGCAAGAATCGAGCTGCGAGTTACGCAGTCCGAGAAAATGAAGATAGCCCGGCTTGCCGAGAGCTGCGGCATATCTCAATCCGAATATGTCAGGCAAAGGACATTGGGCTATGCACCGAGGACGGTGCTGCCTGATGTCTTTTTTGATTTCTTCCAAATGCTTTGCCGTTTGTGTGACGAGGTTGCCGATAAGGTATCACCTGATACCGAGCGCAGATTGCTCGAAACAGTTGATGAAATTCAACGGCAGTTACTCTTGCCGGAGAAATCTTCTGCCAAGCAAATCCGTGAGGAGGTAGCGACGTGGCAACAACAGGCTTCTGGCCCGTCAAAGGACGGTTAAAGGATGTTATCAATTACGCTGAAAATCCTGATAAAACTATCGAGCACAAATATCTTGATGATGACTTAGCTGCCGCTCTCAATTACGTTGAGAACAGCGACAAAACCGACCAAACAATGTACGTCAGTGGAATAAACTGTCCGAAGAAAAGGGCTTACGAGCAGATGATGACCACAAAGCGACGTTTCGGCAAGCTCGGCGGATATGTAGCGTATCACGGTTATCAGAGTTTTCAGGCAGGAGAAGTCACGCCTGAAGAAGCGCACCAAATCGGCATTGAAACCGCCAAGCGAATGTGGGGTAATGATTATGAGATAGTTGTTACGACACATCTGAATACGGCAAACCTACACAATCATATCGTCGTAAATAGTGTATCGTTTCGCACCGGAAGGAAGTTTGAAAATCATATTTCCGACCATTACAAGCTGCGTGAGATTTCCGACGAGGTCTGCCGTGAGCACGGAAAAACTGTCATTGAAAATGCTCCGTTCTACGGCGGCGATAAAGCGTATTGGGTACGCAAGAGCGGACGAGTACCACACAAAGATATGTTGCGGCACGATGTTGATGAAACCTTAGCCTGTACAATCAAGCCGTTTGATTTTGAATTTTATCTTCGCTCGCTCGGCTATCAGTTTGTGCGGAATTTCAAATATCAGCATCCGTCAGTGATCGCTCCTGACTGGCTGAAGCCTGTCAGATTAAGCAGTCTCGGCAAGGATTACACCAGAGAAGCGATACTTAGGCGGCTTCAATCTCAGCGTGAGGATAAATACTTTGTGGATTTCTATACACCGAAATCGTATTATCAGCGCCAACCGCTGATAGTCAGAATCAGAGATTTTGAGAAAAGAACAGAGCCTGATGTTATCACGGCGCTGTTTGAGCTTATCATCACTATCGCAAAGCTCATCACAGGTAACAACGTGCAAAAGCGAAATTATCGTCCCTTATCTCCCGAATTGAGATTGGAAATACAGAATCTCGACCGAACGCTTGAGGAATACCATTTTCTCCGTGACCATAATGTGGAATGCGCAGAGAATTTTGTATCTTGCCGAAAGGAAATCGCCGAGCAAATCAAAACCTATGAAACCGAGCGGCAGCATATCCGCAACCGAATCCGCAGAGCGAAAACGCCCGAAGAAGATTATTCCCTAAAAGAACAATGCAGAGAAATCACAAAGAAGCTAACACCCTTGCACAAGCAACTCATTATCTGTGGGCGCATTGAAAACAAAGTGCCTCGACTCCGTGCTTTGATCGAACAGGAAAAGCAGCTGGAGCAAGGTAGATACAAGTACAAATATTATCACCAAAATAAAACGAAACAAAGGAGTTATGAACGATGACCAATATATCAATCAACAAATTACACGAATTCAGAGACCACCCGTATCAGGTGCTCGACAATGAGGAGATGAACAGCTTAATCGAGAGCGTTCAGCAGCAGGGCATTATGACGCCGCTGATTGTACGTCCGTTAGAGGACACAACAGATGAATATGAAATCATATCGGGACACCGCCGCTTTCGTGCGGCGCAGAAGGCAGGGCTTTTAGAAGTACCTGCCTTTATTCGTCCCGTTAGCCGTGACGAAGCAGCGATTATGGTGGTGGACAGCAATCTCCACAGGGAGCATCTTCTGCCGTCGGAAAAGGCGTTTGCTTACAAGCTGAAAGCCGAAGCGCTCAAGCATCAGGGACAGCGTACTGATCTCACTTCGGAGTAACTTGCACCGAAGTTATCGACTGAGCTGATTGCCGAACAGGAGGGAACCAGCAAAGATACAGTAAAACGCTATATCCGTCTGACTAAGCTCATCCCCGATATTCTCAAAATGGTCGATGAACAGCGTATTGCATTTTCTGTAGGCGTGGAGCTATCCTATCTAACCGAATACGAACAGCAGGATTTGTTTGAAACAATAGAGCTGGAGGACAAAACCACAGGCAATCCAAATGAAAAAGCTCTCTCAGTCAGGCAAACTTGACAGCGATACCATATCAAAAATCATATCTGAGGAAAAACCGAATCAGCGTGAGAAAATCAGTTTTCAGCTCGATGAACTAAGCAAGTATTTCCCGAAGAAATACACACCACAGGATATTTACAAGCGCTTACTCAAATTAGCGCAGGACGATTACAGACACAGACAGCGCAACAGGGAGGAACGATAATGAGCATTATTCAATCGCTTTACAGCGAAGAGCACGAATACAAGGTCAACGGCGCTACATACATAGTGTCGGCAGCATTCAAGCACACAGGACGGAAAGAGGACAATATCTCTTTCCCAACCTGTGTAAAAAGAATCCTCACAAGTGATTTCGCACATTTGATAGTCACCGAGGAAAATGATACTATGGCAGGAGAAAATGTGTGTTCGGCTGCCGGAAAGGAGGACAACATTGCAGTCGAAAAAGAAACAGGATAAGGCTGGCATTACCGCCTTGTACTGCCGCCTTTCCCGTGATGACGGCATGGAAGGTGACAGTAACTCGGTCGCCAATCAAAAGAAATTGTTAAAACGTTTTGCAAAGGAAAATGGGCTAACCAATACCCGATACTATGTTGACGATGGCTATACCGGTACAAATTTTGAGCGTCCCGGTTTTCAGAAGATGATCGAGGACATTGACCTCGGATATATCTCAACGGTGATTGTCAAAGATCTGTCCCGTCTCGGACGGCGATACGATATGGTCGGATATTATATGGACACCTATTTTCCCGACAGAGATGTTCGGTTCATCGCTGTTAACGACAATATCGACAGCGACGAAGGTGAAAGTGAAATTGCGCCGTTCAAAAATGTGTTGAACGAGTTTTATGCAAGGGACATTAGCAAAAAATGTCGATCATCCTATCGTATCAGGGGTAGCACAGGCGAGCCGTTAGCTCCGCCGCCATATGGATATATCAAATCTCCCGATAATACTAAGAAGTGGGTTATTGATCCCGAAGCGGCACAGGTCGTTCGTGACATCTTCAAAATGGCGCTTGAAGGTAAGAGCAACGAAACGATTGCCCGTATATTGCAGGAGCGCAAGGTGCTGATTCCTATGGCGTATTGGCAAGAAAAGGGTATTCGTAAAGGCGGTAAGGTCACACAGCCTAACAAATATAAATGGTGCAAAACTACCGTTACAAAGATTCTTACCCAGCAGGAGTATTGCGGCGATATCATCAACTTCAAGACGTATTCCAAATCATACAAGAATAAGAAACGCTACGACAATCCTAAAGAAAACTGGGTCATTTTCAAGGATGTTCACGAGCCGATTATCAGCCGTGATGATTTTGAGCTGGTGCAGATGCTTGTCGTAAAGACAAAGCGCCGTGCTCCTAAACAGGAAAACGGCGAGAAGAATATGTTTTGCGATTTTCTTTACTGTGCCGATTGCGGCAGCAAGTTATGGTATCACACGAATACTACCAACAAGGAAATCCATTATTTCAGCTGTTCCAACTATAAGAAGGATACCCGTGGGAATTGCGAAACCCGCCATTATATCCGTGCCGACGCTATCGAGTAGATCGTTATGCTTGAATTAAAGAGATTAGCAAAGTATTTGGAATCCCACGAGGAAGAATTTGCAAAGCTCCTCGCCGAAAAAACCAATGCCGATATGTTGGCGGAGCAGAAAACCTTGGAAACAGAGCTAAATCGGGCAACCGCCCGAAATGAAATGCTCACTTCGCTTTTCGCCAAAACCTATGAGGACAATGTATCGGGCAAGTTGAGCGATGAGATGTATATGGAGCTATCCCATAAATACGAGGTTGAACGTCTTGAACTGAAAACAAAGATTTTTGAGTACAAGGAGCGCCTTGCCAAAATCAGTGAAATGGAGCAAAACAAAGATGACTTTCTTAAAGCTGTCAGAAAGTTTATGGAGATGGAATCCTTAACCGCACCAATGCTCCGGGAACTTATTGACCACATTGATGTGTACGAAAAAGAAGGCGGCAAAAAGAACTACACTCAACGTATCGTCATCTATTATCGTTTTGTCGGTTACTTAGAACTACCGTCATCAGATGACGAAAACTACAAAGCCAACACCCGGAAGGGCGTAGATGTGGAGTATATTCCCACAGTGAAATCCGCATAAGACAAAAGGTGAGCAGGCACATCAACCTGCTCACCACGTACAAACCGGATGAAATTGAATAAAAAATGAGTGTCCATAACATAAATCCGTTATGAACACTCATACTGGTCGAGGTGACAGGACTTGAACCTGCGGCATCTTGGTCCCAAACCAAGCACTCTACCAAACTGAGCTACACCTCGAAATGTTGTTTATCAACAACAGCTTGATTATTATATACCATATTTCTGAGTTTGTCAACAGTTTTTAAAATTTTTATTCAAAAGATTTTAAATAATTCTAAGTTCCGCTTAATAATGAAATGAAAAAGGCAGAACAGCCGTTTCTGTGTTGAAAAACGACTGTTTTAACTAAACTTATTTATTCATCTATTTTGTGTCCGCAATAGGGGCAAAAATCTTTTTTATCCTTTTTAGCTTCTTTTTCTTTATTGGTAATTTTCGTAAAGCCGGCGGTGATGATACCTGTCGGGATAGCGACCATACCTATGCCAAGAAATGCGATTATAGTCGAAAGCACTCGTCCTGTGGCGGTAATGGGGTAAACATCGCCGTAGCCGACCGTTGTCAGCGTTGAAACCGCCCACCACATCGTTTCAATCGCATTTGAAAATGCTTCGGGTTGTGCCGCATTTTCAATGTTATACATCAACACGGACGCAATAATCATCAGCAATCCGACCACAAGCGTTGATGAAATCAGCTGTGACGCCTCATTTTTGAACACCTGACCAATCGTTTTCAATGCGTTTGTATAGCGGTTGATTTTGAAAATTCTGAAAATTCGTATAGTCCTCAAAATTCGCAGCACACGCAAGTCAATCGGTATAATCATCGGCAAATATGCGGGGAGTATTGCAAGCAGGTCAATCAATGCCATAAACGAGAAAATGTATCGCAGCCTTGCTTTTACAGGCGAATACTGCGGATAAAGCAGATCGGCCGTCCAAATTCTCAGCATATATTCAACTGTAAAAATGCCGATTGAAATATCCTCAATAATGTCCAAAACATTAACAAGTTGTTCGGGTAGAGTAAATGTTTCTGCGATTACAATTACAAGGTTTATCACAATCAGCGATATGATGAAAATATCGAAAATTTTACTCTTGATGTCATCATTGTGAGCCGACTCAATAATCTCAAATGTGCGTTTTTTAACATTCCTGTACATTCCAAAAACCTTTCTCCGTTTGTCACATAATTAAAATCAATCGTTTTTATTATATACTCAAATCGCAGAATTGACAAGCCGCTCAAAAATTTTAGTTTTGCGTATAAATAATGATGAATTTGCAAAAATGTGTTGATATGCAGAAGTAAATGGGATATAATTATATATAAATAATCGGAATTGAATTGTGCAGTTATTGTTCCTTTGAAGAATAATAACTGTCTAAATGTCGAAAATAATCGAAAAATAAAAAATTTTCAAAAAAATTTGCGGAATTTTAAAATCAAAAGCCGTTTTAAATTGTCTATATTATGAAAGGAAATGAGAGGAGGTTATTTTATGAACATTTCCCATTTAGTAGAGAAAATTAAAAAGGGAGATAACAAATCATTTGAAAAGCTCTACAAGCTTACAGAGCGTGAAGTGTGGTTTACTTGTATCAGCTTTTTAAAGAACGAAACAACCGCACAGGACATTATGCAGGAAACTTACATAACGGCTTTTTTAAAAATCCAATCTTTGGAAAAATCATCACAAATCAGAAGTTGGCTTAACAGAATTGCCGTTAATAAGTGCAAAAATTATTTGAAAGGTAAAGGTGAAATCCAACTGGACGATGAAATTTTTGAAAATCAGGCAATAGTTGACGAGCGTATATCAATTCCCGAAGAATACATTTCAGACAAGGCAAAGAGAGAAATTATTCTTTCGATTATGCAGGAAGTACTGTCCGATGTTCAGTATCAGACAGTGATTATGCACTATTTTAATGAAATGACTGTTGATGAAATCTCAGAAGTCTTTGAATGTTCAAGGGGTACTGTGCTTTCAAGGCTCAACTATTCAAGAGCAAAGATGAAAACTGCAATTGAAGATTACGAAAAAAAGAGCGGTGACAAGCTTCACGGCGTTGTTGTTGTACCTTTCTTTACAACTATTTTCAAGGAAGAAGCAAAGAGCCTTGCAGTACCGAACATTACAATCAAGCTCCCGAACGGACAGACACTTGCAACCTCTGCAACAAAAGGCATTGCAACAGGTGCAAAGTCAACAGTTTCATCTATCGTAAAGGCAACAGCAACTGCGACAGTAAAAACAAAGGTAATTGCCGTTGTCTGCGGTGCTACAATACTTGCAGGCATATCAGCAGTCGGCATAAGCATTCTTGCAGGCTGTAACGCTGAGAAAGAACCGACAGAACCGTCAGTAATATCTTCAACCGTACAGACATCAACTGTTCCAACAACTGTACCTAAGACTACAGTACCAAAGGCAGTTAAAGATTTGGTAGACAAGGGTGAAATCAAGGTCGACAAAGACGGCAACATCACTGATAAGAATGGTAAGAAAGTCGAAGTAAAAGACGGCAAAGTAGAAGTAAAAACCGATGACGGTAAGACAGTTACAGTTAAGGTTGACGATGTAAAAACTACAGTATCTAACAACAATAACAACAAGGGTAACACCGAAAAGAAAGAAGATACCAAGTCAAATACATCAAAGAAAGACAACACTTCTTCAAAGACTGATACTAAGAAGGACAATTCATCTTCAAAGGCAGATACTTCAAAGAATGACCAGAAGCCAACTCAGAAGCCAGTATCTAAGCCGAGTGAGTCATCAAAGACTGAAACACCTACAGAAAAGCCAAAGCAGCAGAAGGTATGGGTAGATGACTACAAAACAGTACACCATGAAAGAAAGTGGGTTGTGACAGGTACTCATGAGGAAGATGTATATGATTACGATTGGGTATATGTATGCAATGATTGCGGTATGCAATTAGCAGATGCTAACCTGAGAAAACAGCATCTCCTTTGGGAAGCAGAAGAAAATGGTGGTAAAGGTTCATATCGCACTGAGAAACAGAAGATTAAGGTTGGTACTAAAACAGTAGAAGACGGCTACTGGAAAGAAGCCTATGATGAGAAAGTTAAAGATGGTGGTCATTGGGAGTACAGATAACTAAATTTGATAACAAGTATAAAATCGAATAAATCCTGAAAGTTGTGGGGAAGAGAGGGTTCTATATGAGCCCTCTTTTTATGTTAGCTGTTTTTAATAGAATTATAAAACCGTTCAATTTCTAAAATTTTAGAATCAATTTTATCGCAAAACGATTTATTGATTACAGCGGTAATATAGTCTTCTTTGTTTTGTTCAGAGTTATTTAGTCTGTTCTGTAATTCTCTCAGGTTTGCTATTGTTTCTTTTATATAATGTTCTGGATATTTGTTATCGTATAACCCCATATTAAGTAAAGTGAAACACATTTCTCTTTTATTAGCATTATCAGATTGAAAATATTTTTGAAAAAACATTTCCATGAGATTTTTATCAAAACATCCTATAAGTTTGTGCCTAAAATCATAGGTGCTTTTACCGCCAGTTGCTTCAAGATATTTTTTAAATTCCTTTCTAGGTTCTAAAGCATACATCATTGAATTAAATTTTTCAATGTTTTCGTACAAAGAATATGCTTCTTTGTCAATTTCTGATTTATTAATAATAATAGCGAAATTTTCAGGTTCTATTTCATTAAAATTAAGTATTTCTTTTTTTCTGATTTCAAAACCACTTTCAATTTTTGAATAGTCAACATCACATGGTAAAGAAATTGAGGATATCTTCAAATAATGAATTTTTTGTAATAAATTAATAAGTTGATCTCTTGTTAATTTGCCTTTATAAGCATTTTCTATTACTTTTGGTAAACCGTTATCTATATCAATTTGTTCCAAATCCCAAAGATTAAAATACATAAATTTTTCATCTGCTGTGTATGATTGTACTTTGAATATTTCATTAATTTCAGATATAAAATTTTCTTTACTCCATACATTATTTAAAATCCAATCCTGACAAGCCTTTAGATTATATATATAATTAAAATTTGGAAACATATTTAATAATTCACTGGATGAGAATAGCAATCCGTATTCTTCTTCCTTATAAAAGCCCATTTTAACTCCAAATGTCATAGCACCGAAATTGTAAAACATATTTGGTTCATTTTCACTGGAAACATTTGAATTTTGCCAAGCTTCATGTAATCGTTCATAATCTATAATAAAGGCTTTTACTGAACGGAAATTATCTGAATCACTTTCAATATATATCTGATAAATAATATCCTTGTTATCTATAAGAAAATCTTTGTAGCCTATAACTATTTCTTGGTAAGAACTTAGGATAGTATCTATTACAGTTTTATAATCGGGTTCAATTTTTAATGTTCGAGATATAAGTTTTTCTTTAAAATCAGAATAGTTAAAATTGCTATCGGTTGTACTGAGGTTTGTATTGTTAGTGTTATCTATTTGATGGTTGGTATCGGAATTATTTTTATCAGCTTTATTACTTGCTATTTTCTCTTCGTCTGCAATAATAATTACTTTTATTCCTCTGTTTTCAGAATATTCATTGATTACACCCATTAACTCAATTCTATCAAGTTTAGAGCGTTCAAAATCATCAAAAAATAAAACTAAATTTTTCTTAATAACATGTTTTTCTTTTTCAATAAATATATCTTCGTTATAATACTCATTATAACAAACTGTTTTTATTTCATATTCTATTATTTCTGTATTAGTTTTATAACAGTATATGCTTTTTTCAACGTTAAAATAATCTTGCCAACGAATAGTAAGAGCTTTGTTAATACTTTTAGCTATTGGAAAAGTTTCTCCTAAAATATATGTTGTGTCTAATGAAAAATTTTTTATACGAGAAAATATTTTTTTCGATTTTTTTTGTGCTTTTTCAAACCCTCTGCTAAAAAACACTTTGTTTTTTATTTCTTTATGCAGTAACTCAATTGAATCAACACCAAATAATGAAATGGAAACAGCGATAAAATCGTTTCCTTGATTAAGTTCCTCAATTACTTGATTGACTAAGAAAGTTTTTCCGCAACCCCATTTTCCTGTTAATAGAAGAGCACCATTATTTTCTCTTTGCGATATAAAAGCTCTAATTTCATCTACTGTGTTCATTACTTACCCTCCTGTGTTACTTTAGATTATAAAATATTATACACAATATTTTAAATTAACACAATGATAAATAATTACAAAAGAGGTTAAGCATTAGAAAAAATTGCTTAACCTCTTTGTTGTTTTAATAATAAAAAATCTTTTGTGTTACGGTGTAATAAATTTTAAAAATATATTATCTTGTTTCCTTGAAAATCGGCAGGAAAACTAAAATGACAGTAAGTTTGACAGTAAGTTTGACTGCATTTTATCTTGTTTTAACTTAATTCAAAATTACTCAACTGAATTTTTGAAATCTCAAAAACCCAGTGTTTAAGCCACTTTTAAGGCATTTTAAGTAACTTTGACAAAAAATAAAAGGCGGTTAAAAAACCACCTTTACTGGTGCAGGTAACAGGACTTGAACCTGCATGAAATTGCTTTCACATGGACCTGAACCATGCGCGTCTGCCAATTCCGCCATACCTGCTTATTTAATTTTGTTGTACAAATTAGTTGTGAGTTAATCACATATCTGCCAACCTGAGATATAGCCACAAGGCTACCCCTGACCTACTGTTTAGAAGGCAGTTGGTCACTCTTAGCATCCATTATTTGTGCAACACCCAAAATGTGCTATATTATTATAGCAGACCGACAGGTAAGTGTCAAGCGGCATTTACTTTATCGGTCTGTTTTACGCTGATTATTTATCGGAATCGGGTTTGCGGATTTTGAAACCGTCATATTTTCCGATGTCGCAGAGGGCAATTTCGTGGCAGCCCATTCTTGTTGAAAGCGGTGCAAGCTCCATATAGTCGCCGTAGAGGAAAGTAAGGTACTTGTCATATTCCTTTGGCACGGGGAACTTGTAACCCTCAAAATCGGCATAAGCAACATCGTCAAGATATTCCTTTGGAAAAGCACCGTTATAAATATTTCTGCCCATTCCGTCATAGAGATATTTTGCGTTCTTTTTGTTTTTAAAGAATTTTAAAGTACGGACTTCAAGCCACATACTGAATCTGAGCGGAAATATTTTTTTGCAGAAATTTGTTACAATGCTCTGGATTCTACTGCCGTTTTCAGCCTTACGATTATTCCATTTATTGAACACCAGCGCTCTTGTGAACAGAGTCACAGCCATATGAATTTTTCGTCCAATTGCTGAATTGGCGGTGTTATCATGACAGAAAATATCAAACGCAATTCCGTTGTGCATTGCATGGTGGTCTTTTGCAAAGTCGGTTGCAAAGAAAGTGTCGTCAAGTCTGACCTTGGCAAATTCATAGAAACAAGCCTTGTCCGTATGGTACGATTGAAAAGTCATATTGCTCGGAAGTTCCTTTGGTGCAATCTCGCAAAAACGGTCAAAATCTTCACGCAGCATCATAATATCGGCATCATCGTCCCACGGAATGAACCCTTTGTGACGGATTGCACCGAGAAGTGTTCCGCCGCCGAGAAAATATTTTATGTTGTGCTTTCGGCAAATTCTGTCGGTTTCAAGCAAAAATGCAAGCTGAATTTCGTGGATTGAATCAAGTCTGCGTTCGTGTGAGTGGGGGATACGCAGAACTTTTTCGGACTTCATCTTGTCCATTATGCAGATTTTCAGCATGGTTTCAAGGTCAATGTCGGGAGTGCATCCGTATACGGAAATCTTGTTTGAATTTATTGCACAGCCGTCAAGCTCCGTAAAATTGCCCGACTCAATTGTACAGCGGCTGCCGTAAATATCGTTGAGAACAGCCGCAATCATAATCAGCGATGCGTTACAGTTTTTGCCACCGACATTATAAACTGTGTTTCCTTCAAGATTTGTCATTGCGAATACAATCGCCTTTAAAACATCGTTGATATAAACAAAGGTATAGCGATCCCTTGTTGCCGGAATAACTGTGTCACGGCGGTTGGCTATATCGTCAAAAACAGGATCAAGCACGCTTGTAAAGTTGCTTGAAGCTCCCAAAATTATCCCCGTTCTGAGCGTTGTAACGGTTGATTCGCTGTTCTTCAAAACCGAGTGCAAGGTGGTTTCTCTCGTTCTCATAAGCTGACCTGCAAGCGATGAGGGAGAGGTTGCGTCAAGTTCTGCGTACTCGTTTTCGGAATAAACTCTGTGCGGTTTGGCTTTGCCGTAAATTCTGCTGTCGTTCACAACGACAACCCTTGCGCCTGTGGCTTTTGCAATTTTGGCACAGGCATTTATCTCTGCAATTCCGTCAATCATAATCTGTGGGTTGTTGTCCGTATGTTCACCGCAGATTCCTGTTGTAATTACATAGTCGGCACTTGAAATTTCTGATGCAGAATTATAATCGACAAAATCAAAATCATCTCTTAACAAGAGTTCGCTGTGGTATGATGCCATTGCGTTGCGTGATTTGCCGAGAAGGATAACTTTTATTCCAAGCCTTTTAGCCTCGTTATTGTACAGAAAGGCATAGCAAAGACACCTTGCAAGTTCACCGCCCGAGATGACAATTGTTTTGTTTCTGAGCTTTGCAAGAGTTTCTTTTTCAACTCCGGGCAATGCCGCCCTGTCGGCCTCAAATTCGTTTAAAAAATCTTTAATACGCATTACTTTATCCTTCGTAATTCTGCACGCAGTTCTGTTGCTCTTATACTGCGTTTTATTCCGTCTTTAAGCGTGGTTTTCGGACTAAAGCCGAGTGATTTTATTTTATCATTGCACAAAACATACGGTGTGGGGGATGACGGAGAAAATTCGGGTTCTTCTTCATCTTTTCTGTGAACGAACACTACGGAGAGATTCTTTTCTGGATTTGCCGATTTTACAAGCTGTGCAAATTCCCGCATTGTCACATTTGCGTTATCGTTTGAAATGTTGTATGCCTCGCAGCTTTTTCCGTTAAGCAAAATATCAATCAATGCCGAAACCGTGTCCGTCACATAGCAAAAGCTGAACTTTTCACCACCGTTATCCGTAAGCATAATGCTCTGATTTTTTGCCGCACTGACAATCAGCTTTGCCCATTTTCTTTCATCGCTCATTCTGACACCTCCGAGTGTGGGGCAGGGACGGGCGATTTTTACATTCATACCGAACTTTTCAGCATAGCAAACAGCAAGTGTTTCGGCTGAACGCATACTTTGTGCGTATGCACTGTCGGCATCGGTCGGATCAAGATAGCCGAGGTCGTTTTCGCAAATGTTATTTTTACCGCTGAAAACCTCCCCGTAAACCATATATGAAGATACGAGCAGAACCGATTCGGCATTTGACTCTTTTGCATATTCAAGCACATTTGCAAAGCCCGAAGTGATTGTATCCGCAATTTCGGGATTACTGCAATCTTCCTCTGCAACCTCACACGGGCAGTCGCAATGAATTACAAAGTCGGCTCTTTCAATCTCCGGAAAGTTCTTTGACTCTCCGATTTCAACAACAAAATCTTTGCGGAGAGTAAGGCTGCCAAACTGCTTTTCAGCATCTTCACGGCTTTTTGCAAGGGTAATTACCCTTATGTTGTTGCCGAAAATATCGTTGTATTCAAGCAACGAGCAGATAAGATAATGGGAAATAAGAGTGTGACAGTTTGTTACGAAAACTGTTTTGTTCTTAATCCGCTGTAAGTTTATTCGGTTGTCTGCAATCTGCTTAATGTCCTCAAAAATTTCTTGGGGCATATTATTTTTTACGGTGCAGTCCATATAATTACCTCTTGTATAAAGTACAAAAGCCCCGCAATCGTGGAGCTTCTGCTGTATTCCAAAACGGAATTATTTCTTCTTTTTTGACTCCTCATAAACTCTGAGGGTTTCATCTGTCGGGCCGTCAAACATAACAGTTCCTTTTTTAAGGAAGATTGAACGCGCACAGATTTCTTTAACCGAAGCGGCATTGTGGCTTACATAAAGCACGGTTACACCGCTTTCGATAATCTCTTTGATTTTGTTTTTACACTTCTTTTTGAATGTTGCGTCACCAACGGAGAGCGCTTCATCGACAACGAGAACATCGGGTTCAATGTTGACATTGATAGCAAAACCAAGACGCATTTTCATACCGCTTGAGTATGTTCTTACAGGCTGGTCAATGTAATCTCCAAGCTCTGCAAAGTCGATGATTTTCTCCTCAATTTGCTTAATGTAGCTGTCCTCAAGACCGAGAACATAACCCTTCAGATAAATGTTTTCTCTGCCTGTCATTTCCATGGAAAAGCCTGCAGTGAGCTCAAGCAATGCGGCAACCTTGCCGTCAACGGTGATTTCGCCTTCGTCGGGAAATGCAACGCCCGTAATCATCTTGAGCAGAGTTGACTTGCCTGCACCGTTGTCGCCGACAATACCAACCGATTCGCCACGATTGATTACCATTGAAACATTGTTAAGTGCCTTGTTTGTTTTTGCATTTCTCGGTTTAAAGAAAAGAGCCTTGAATCTTGCCTTGTCATCTTTGTAGAGTGTGTAGGTTTTGCTGACATTTTTAAAGGTAATAATCGGATCGGATACTTTTGTTTCAGCCATAATATTACCTCCTTAAAGTACATCAGGAAGTTTTTTCCTGAGTCTGTTGTAGTTGAAAATACCAAGGACGAAAATTACAACAAATTCAATTGCAAACACAAGACATTCCGTTTTGTTTGCATAGAACGGTCTGTTGTAGAGAAAACAGTTGCGGTAGCCGTTTACGAAAAAGTTAATCGGATTGATAAGCATGAGCTTGTTGAGAAACGGCGAATCAAAGCCGTAGGAGTTGTACATAATACCCGATAACCAGAAAATACCTGACATAACGGAAACAATCAGGCTTTCAAAGTCCTTACTGAACGCAGACATCGGGGCTGTTGACCATGTGAGCGCAAGGAAGAAGATAAACATCAACGGACAGTACAGGAAAAATTGCAGATTGTACCAGCTCGGTCCGATTGTGAAAAGTACATATGCGTACATAAATGCCATAAGAATCAGGTGAACAAAAAGCCTTGAAACCTCTGTATAAGTAAGAATTGTTGAAACGGGGAACTTAACCTTTGTAATAAATTGACGGTTGATTCTCAGTTCCTTTGCACCCTGCGTTATGCTGTCCTGAATAAAGAACCACGGAATGATACCGATGAACATAAAAGTAAAGAAGTCAATGGAAAAAGGCTGTGCTCCGCCGATGTCAAGGTGAAGTGTTTTAAGCTGTTTGATACCGCAGGAAAAAGCGAACCAGTAAACAAAAATTGTAAACGCAGGCTTAACAACAGCCCAAAGAGGACCGATTACGGCGCCTTTGTAAGTTTTAATAAGTTCGTTTTTGGCAAGGAGCAAAATCTGCTTTCCGAAGCCACGATGTTCTTTTAAAATTGTAAACAATTATTATACCATCCTATCTCTTTTGTGATGCACAGGCGCCCGCCTGCAAGTGAATAAAATCGAAAAATGTATTATGCACTCTTTAACAGTATATATTATATTACTTTTTCCTAATTTGTCAATCAAAACAGGGCAATTGAAATCTATTTGTAAGATTGTCCGAAGTCCCGTTAATTCTGTGTATTTTGAGTGTTCGCAGAGCGGATATGACAACCTGTCACGGAAACCTTTAAAAATAAGGAATAATACTTTTAAGATAATATAAAATTTAAAGGTTGTATAAATGGGGGATGATTAATTTTAAAAAATTACCAAAATTAAAATCCCGAACAGAGCCTTTAAAAGCTTTGCTCGGGATTAATTTTATTGCTTATCAGTCTGCCTGGATTTTTACAAACTGTTCCTGCATATAGGAATAAACCTCATCGGAAACATTTGAAAATACATAGCATTTGTCAAGATACTCGTCACTTGGGAAGATAAATTCGTTTTTCTTTGCGTCTTCATCAATGTAATCGTCATATGCAACCTGATTAGGTGTTGCATAGTTGAGATATTCAAAGTTTGCAGCGGCAATTTCAGGATCCTGCATAAAGTTGATGAACTTCTCAGCATTTTCCTTGTTTTTACTGCATTTCGGAATACACATTGCGTCATAGAAAAGGTTTGAGCCGTCCTTTGGCATTGCGTAGTCAAGATCCTCGTTGTTATCAATCATTGTCATAATGTCGCCTGCGTAGTACGGAGCAATTGCCGACTGGCTGTTTTCCATTTCGGTAAATACCTGATCCATTACATATTTTTTAAGAAGAGGCTTCTGCTCTTTAAGTTTAGCGGCGGCTTTGTCAACATCTTTCTTTGTACAGTTGGCAGGGTCAATGCCTTCAAGCTGCATTGCAATTGCCATTGCGTCACGGCTGTTGTTGAACATAAGAATCTGACCCGAAAGGTCTTTGTTCCAAAGTGCGTCCCATGAATCGGGCTTTGTCTTAACCTTTGTTTTGTCATAAACCATACCGGTTACGCCCCAACTGTAGCATACGGTATATTTACCTTCGGGATCGCAGGCAAGCTTTTTGAAACGATCCATAAGATTGTCGTAGTTAGGAATATTGTCAAAGTTAAGCTCCAACAGCATATCCTCATCAATCAATCTGCTGATCATATATTCAGACGGAATGACAACATCATAGCTTACATTACTGTTTTTCAGCATATTGTAAAGCTCTTCGTTGGTTTCATAGGTTGTGTAGTTTACCTTGATGTTGGTGCGTTTTTCAAACTCCTCGATAATGTCGAGTGAGTCATCTTCGCCGTTTGAAATGTACTCGCCCCAGTTGTAAACATTAACTTCTCCTGCGTCAGCTGAGTCAGCCGAAGCACCTCCGCCGCAGCCTGAAAGGCAAGCCGCACATGTTGCCGTCATTGCAGATGCAAGGACAATGCTGATGATTCTTTTCATTTCTCAATCTCCCTTAAATAAAATTTTAAAAATCAAGTTCTCTTTTTCTGCATCTTTTCTTCGTGTCTGTCACGCAGGTTGATTACAACCATGACAATGAGTACAGCAAGGAAAAGCAGTGCGGAAAGAGCGTTGATTTTCGGTGAAATTCTCCTGTGAGTCATCGAGTAAATTTCAATTGAGAGGTTCTGAAACTTTGCGCCTCTTGTGAAATAGGTGATGATGAAATCGTCAAGAGAATATGTAAAACTCATGAGTAGGCCCGAAACAATGCCCGGCATAAGCTCATGAATAATTACCTTGTAAAATGCCTGCCACTGGTTACAGCCAAGGTCAAGGGCAGCGTCATAAATGCTCTGATCCATTCGTTTGATTCTCGGCATAACATTAAGCACAACAAACGGAACACAAAAGCATATGTGCGAAATTAAAACCGTGAAAAATCCCATTTCAAAGTTAAAGATAACTCCGAGAGTCGTAAACAAAAGCATGAGAGAAACACCCATTACTATGTCAGGGCTGATGATCGGAATGTTTGACGCATTCTGAATAAGCATTCTTTTTTTGCCCTTGAAATTGCTGATGCCGATTGCGGCGGCAGTTCCGAGGATTGTTGCAAAAACAGATGCAAGAACGGCAATAATAACAGTGTTCCACAATGCGTTCATAATATTGTCATCACGAAAAAGCTGTACATACCATTTGAATGTAAATCCTTTCCAGACGGTAGTTTTGCCGTTGTTGAAGGAATAGAAGATAAGTACGGCAATTGGCGAATAAAGAAAAATAAGCAGGATTGCAATGTAAATTTTTGAAAGAATACCTGTTTTCTTTTTCATTATGCAATCGCCTCCTCATCACCGAACAAGTTCATGATTATCAGGAACACGAAAATAAAAATCATTAATATCAATGAAATTGCCGAACCCGTGTTTTGGTCTGTCCAGAATATTTTTTCAATGACATCACCAATCATAATGTCATCGGGACCGCCGAGGTACTGTGCAACAAGGAAGGTGCTTGCACTCGGAACAAATACCATTGTCACACCCGAAATAATTCCGGGAACGCTGAGCGGTGCGACAACCTTTCTGAATACGGTAAAGTTGTTTGAACCGAGATCATGTGCCGCCTCAATAAGACCGTTGTCGATTTTGCTCATAACGGTGTAAATCGGCAGAACCATAAACGGAAGATATTCATACACCATTCCGAGAATTACAGCACCCGTGTTGCCGATGTAGGTTGAATGAATACCCAAAAGCGAAAGCATCATATCAATCGGACCGTTATCCTGCAAAAGCGTTACCCATGCGTAGATTCTTAGCAGAAAGTTCATCCACATAGGAATCATAAGCAACATAATGAGCGTGTTCTGGGTTGATTCCTTCATTCTCGTGAGAAGGTATGCAAGCGGATATGCAAGTACAAGACAGATTGCCGTTGAAATAAGCGCAATCCAAAGTGATTTTACAAAAATATTTGTGTAGTAAAACGCATTTGTAAATGCCTGAAGCGAAAAATTACCGTTCTTGTCGGTAAAGGCGGTAAAGCCGATCATAATAATCGGAATCATTGTGAAAACAACCATCCAGATTATGTAGGGAATAGAGGGCTTGCGTGATTTCATTTATCAGCCCTCCTTTTCCGAAAACTCTGAGATTACCTCAAACCGAGCCTTTGAAAAGTCAAATGAAAGCGGAACATAGGTTGCAACTTGCTCGTCTGTATCGCTGAGCATGAGCCACTTTCTTTCATCCGATTCAAGAATGATTTCGTTTTGTTCACCCTTGTAAACTACCGATTCAATGTACAAATCCTTTAAATCGCCCACGCCGTCGCCTGCAAGCGAAAGAGCGTCGGGCGGCAGAGTGATTTTTAGCTTTGTACCTTCTTTATAGTATTTATCGGGAACGGTAACGGTTTCGCCTTCAAGCTCAAATTCAAAGGAATTGTCATTCTGATTTGCGTATGTAACGGTTGTCTCAATAACATTATCATAAAACGGAAGAAGCTTGTTCATAATCTGAATGTTGAACGGGATAACCCTCATACCGATTTTGCTTCCGATTTCAGCCGAGTTGGTGGAGTGGATAAGAATTTCACACTTTCCGCATCTTACGCTCATCTCATAGTGAACGCCTTTGAATGTTGTGCTTTCAACAACACCCACAAGCTGACCGTCCTCGGGAGATGTGACTTCAATATCCTCAGGACGGATAACCACATCGACAGGAGTATTCTTGCCGAATCCCTTGTCAACACATTCAAGTTCTTTGCCGAGAATCTGAATTCTGCAGTCATCAAGCATAATTCCGTTGAGAATGTTTGCCTCACCGATGAAGTCGGCAACAAATGCGTTTACAGGCTCGTTGTATATATCCTCGGGAGAGCCGATTTGTTCAATAACACCGTTGTTCATAACAACAACACGGTCGCTCATTGTCAGAGCCTCTTCCTGATCGTGAGTTACATATATAAATGTTTTCTGAGTTTTCTGCTGAATTTCCTTAAGCTCAAGCTGCATACTCTTGCGAAGCTTGAGGTCAAGAGCACCGAGAGGCTCGTCAAGCAGAATGATTTCGGGATCGCACACAAGCGCTCTTGCAATTGCGACACGCTGCTGCTGACCGCCCGAAAGCTTTGTAATTGAACGCTTTTCATAGCCCTTAAGGTCAACGGTTGCAAGCATATCGGTTACACGCTTTTTTATTTCATTTTTCGGCATTTTTTTGAGCTTAAGTCCGAAAGCCACATTATCAAAAACATTGAGGTGAGGAAACAAAGAATATTTCTGGAACACCGTGTTTACATTTCTTTTGTTAGGCGGAGTACCGTTAATTCTTTTGCCGTCAAAAATGACATCACCGCTGTCAGGTTCAACAAAACCGCCGATGATACGCAGGGTTGTGGTTTTGCCGCAGCCTGACGGACCGAGAATTGTAACAAATTCCTTTTCGTTAATGTCAAGGTTAATGTGATTAAGAATTACCTCACCGTCAAATTTTATGAAAATATCCTTGAGCGAAACTATTGTTTTCTTTGATGTCTGTTCCATTTATGCACCCCTGTTCAGATAAATAATAGTAAAAATCTGTAAGTAAATAAAATAAAGGCGGATTGTGTCAACTTGCATAAAGTGCAGGCGAACACAGTCCGCCTTGCTGTTTCTGCAAAGACATAACCATGATGCTCGGTATTTTGTGCAGAAAAATAAGACGGCCGTGTTGCTCCGTCCTTTCCTTCACATAAATCCTTATAATTGCTTAAAAAGCAATAGTCGCAATACAATTTGAATTATATTCTAAATGCACAAAAATGTCAATCAATATTGTGTAAAAACAAAATGTATTTTTCTTAAAGTAAAATTCTTGTAAAGAAATATATTTAAAATTAAAACTTCAAAAATTGAATATAATGTTATTTAATTCAAATTTATTGTTACCTGAAAACATTAACAGTGTAATCTGCACAAAAAACAGCGCTTTAATTTGTAACATAGAATATGTACTTTTTTGGACAAATTTGCTATAATTGAAGTGAAAATTTTATGAAAGGATGTTTTCACAATGAAGAAAGCAAAAAAAATTGCAAGTCTTGTTGTTGCATCTGCGCTTTTGACCTCTTCTTTTGCGGCAATTACCTCTGTAAATGCTGCCGAGGTTGATTCTGCTCATGTGGCAGCTACCGACAGTACACTTCGTGATAAAGTTGCTGACGGTGTTATGCTCCACGCATTCAACTGGTCTTACAATACAATCAAAGAAAATCTTCCCGCAATTGCTGCGGCTGGATACACAACAGTTCAGACATCTCCTGTTCAGCAGCCTAAGGACTACACTACATCAGGCGATGTAACAGGTCAGTGGTGGAAGCTCTATCAGCCAATCAGCTTCCACATTGCAGAGGAATCATGGCTGGGTACTAAGGATGACCTCAAGTCACTTTGTGATGAGGCTGATAAGTACGGTATCAAGATTATCTGCGACATCGTTTCAAACCATGTCGCAAATGCTGATGATACAATGCCGAACTCTGTAAGCAATCAGGTTAAAAAGTATGAGCCTGAATTCTACACAAAGAGAAAGACATATACTCGTAAATACACAGGCGATGCAAGTGACAGCTCTGTTCAGGCAGTTGTTCAGGGTCATGTTTCAAAGTGTCCTGACCTTGTAACAAACAACACAGTTGTTCAGAACTACATCATCAATCTTCTTAAGGAATGTATCGACTGCGGTGTTGACGGTTTCCGTTTTGATGCTGCAAAGCACATTGAAACAGAAGATGACGGTGCATACGCATCAGATTACTGGAAGAATGTAACAAGTGCCGCTTCTTCTTATTACACACAGAAAACAGGTGACAACCTTTACATCTACGGTGAAATCCTTAACAACTGCGGTGCTAACAGAAGCTACAGTTCATACACAAAGTACATCAATGTTACTGATAACAGGACAGGTGATGCTGTACTTTACAATGTTTCAAAGGGCAAGGCAAGCACAGCTACCAATGCAACATACAAGTCAGGCGTAGCTGCTTCTAACGCAGTCCTTTGGGCAGAAAGCCACGATACATACGAGGGCAGCTCAGGTTCATCAGGCTACTCAAACACATCAAGTGTTTCTGATGAAGATGTTGTTAAGGCATGGGCAATTGTTGCATCAAGAAAGGATTCAACAGCTCTCTTCTTTGCTCGTCCGGGCACAGCTCTCATGGGCGGTGTTTCAACAGATACAACTTACAAGAGCACAGTTGTTTCTGAAATCAACAAGTTCCACAACCTCTTTGTAGGTCAGTCAGAAAAGCTCGGTTCATCAGGCAACATTGCTTATGTTGCAAGAGGAACAAGCGGTATCGTTCTTTCAAACTGCAGCGGTACAAACGCAAGCGTAAGCATTTCAGGTACAGGCCTTGCAGATGGCAAGTATACAGATACAGTTACAGGTGCTGAGTTTACAGTATCAGGCGGTGTCCTCAATGGCTCAATCGGCAGCACAGGCGTTGCAGTTGTTTACAACGGTACAACAACTCCAAAGGCAACATGCTCTGTTGAAAGCGGTTCATTCAAGGGCGACACAATGACTGTTACACTCGGTCTTGATAACGCAACATCAGGTACATACTGCCTTGATGATTCAACTCCTGTTAAGTTCACAGGCACAACATCAATCCGCATCGGTTCAGACTATGCTGCAGGTGAAACAATCAACCTTACAGTTACTGCAACTGACGGTACAAAGACAACTACTGCAACTTACAAGTACACAAAGAGTACTGCACAGGAGTCAGGTGTTTATGTATTCTTCAACCCTGCTACAAAGAAGGGCTGGTCAGCTCCTTATCAGGTTTACATCTATGATGAAAATACAAACAAGGGTACAGTTTACAAGAATGCTAACTGGCCGGGTGAGGCTATGACTCTTGACCCTGCAACAGGTTACTATTACTATGAAGTTCCGAAGTCATCATGTCTTTCAGCTGATGATCAGGGCAAGAATCAGGCTGCATCAGACTTTGACCTTTCAACTTCAGCCAACACAAGAGTAATTATTTCCGAAAAAGGCGGCGAGCAGTATCCGGGCAGAACAGATGCTGCAATCAGCCTTAACGGTTCTTCAAAGGCATTCTCACTTTCAAAGGCAGGCACTTGGGAAGACACAACACTCACACCTACAAAGGTTGAGGTTGAGGCTACAGATGTTACAAAGGGCACAGTAGAAGAGCCGACAACAGCAGAGCCTACAACTGCTCCTGCTCCTACAACAGCTCCTGCAACTGATCCGACACAGCCTGACACAAAGCCTTCACAGCCATCAGGCGGTGCTGTTTACGGTGATGTAAACGGTGACGGCATTATCTCTGTAGTTGATGCTACAATCATTCAGAAGTATATTGTTCACACTGAGTCACTCACAACAGAACAGCAGATTCTTGCTGATGTAAACGGTGACAACATTATTTCTGTCCTTGATGCTACTGCAATCCAGAAGTACATCGTACATTCTGACGGCAGCGGCCGTACAGGCGAGGCTTATAAGCCTGTTGAACCAACAACAGCAGAGCCTACAACTGCAAAGCCAACAGCTGCTCCTACAACACAGAAGCCAACTGTTGCTCCTACAACAGCTCAGCCAACAACAGTACAGCCTACAACAGCTCCTGTTGAAACATACACACTTTACTTCAAAACTAACCTCGGTTGGATGACATCTGACGGTGTTTCACTCTTCGCTTATGACCTTAACACAGGCATCAGCTATCAGCTTGAGCAGGATACAGACGCTTACCCGAATGTTTTCACAGCCGAAGTTCCCGCAACAGTAACAAATGTCAGTGTTTATCGTAATCTCTCAGAGGTTGACGAAAAGCCTGTAGGCGGCGACGACGGTAATGTTTACAATTGCTGGGATGCAACAGTTTCAAAGACAAACAACTGCATCACACTCAGCAATGACGAAGCTGTTTCAACAGCTCCGTATGTTCCCGAGCAGAAGCCTGCATTCACACTTTCAAGAGTTTATTTTGATAACTCAAAGGCAAATTACAATGATGTTTATATCTACGGTTGGGCAGAAAGCGGTCTTGCCAATGCAGCTGCTCATATGACAAAGATTCCGGGTACAAGCATCTGGTACTATGATTTTGACACACCTCTTAACCCAGGTGCAAAGTGCTTCCTCTTTAAGGACACAGAGTCAACTTGGAAAACACAGACAAGCGATATTACCGTTGTTGACGGCAAGAACTGCTTCCGTGCAAATCCGGGTTCAAAATCAGGCGGTGTATGGTACAGCTATTCAGAATAATCTTTCTGAATAAAACTAATTAAACTGCAACATTCCCCTCGATGCAAAGTCGGGGGGATGTTATTTTTGAGTTGTTTTTCTTGAAAAAAATTCGGTTATATAGTATTATATTTTTTAGAGATATATTGCCTGAAAACACAGAATAATCAAAGAAGTTTTGGAATGATGCTTATGAAGATAGAGCAAATTTTTCGTGAATTTGAGCGTGGCTTGGAAAATGAATATTATGTGGAGCTTGCAAAAGAAGAGGTTATGACCGTTCCTGCACTTGTTGAGATTTTTCTTGATGACGATTATGCTAATTCTTTGTGGGCACAACAAGTGCTTGAGAGTATAAGCAATGAAAATCCAAAGATTTTGTACCCATTTTTTGAATATATTGTTAAAGGTCTTGACAATAAGAACAGTTTTCTTGCATGGAACACTTGGAAGATACTTGCAAAACTTTTGTCGGTTGACTCCGATAATAAGTTTGAACTTGTTAAGGAAAGATTCTACAATGCACTTTTATCGCATAATCTTCCTGAATTTTCAATAGCGTGCGATTGTGCCGTGTTTGTTTTTTATTCAAAGCCAAATGAGCAGAAAAAACTTCTTGATATAATAAAAAAATTCTCTGAACATAAATTTTATCTCGGTGATGCCGAGCTGAAAAAAAGCAGTGAACTCGCCGAAGAAAAGGCACAAATATTCCTTGAGAGAATAATGAGTGATAGTGCAGAAAATAATAATCTTCTGTAAAGGAATTATTATTTGTAATTAAAATTCTTGACAAGAATAATAAGAACCAAAAAATATGATAAAGATAAAAGAAAGCTGAGAGCAATTGCTCTCAGCTTTTAATATTTATACCCATAAGCTCCATCACTTCAAGAAGCTGTTTTTCGTTCTCATCAGATGTTATGACCTTGCTGTCATTTTTCACCTGCGTAACAACATCTTTCTTGTGAATCAATCCCGACACAACCCTGTGCATATGAAAATAGGGGATGAAAATGGGATATTTTTTTGTCAGCGGATACTTGTTTTTTATGTTTTCGTTTGAAAAGCCTATGTCATTTTTCAGATAGTTTTTTATTTTTGATGTTTTGCTGTCATGCTTTGCCGCATTTACTTTGAGGTAATTGTCATTCGTACCGAAAGTACCACTGCTCAGAAAAAATTCCAGAGCCGGAAACAGCCGTTCATCAAGACTTTTCCCCTCAAAAAGATAGCCTGATATTTCGCATACAGAATTAAAAAAATTATCGATTCCCAAATCGGCTGTCTTTTTTTGTATGGATTCTCTGTCAAATATACATTTTTTCTGAATAAGATATATATCAAGCAGCATTCTCACGCCTGCACCGCTCTTTGAAAAGTGTTTGTACAAGTGAAGCAGAGCAAAAAGAAGATTGTTTTCGTCTGAAAAATATCTTCTGCTGTTATTTTTATATTGCGCATTTTTAAGTAAATCGGCATAAAATCTTGACTGCTTTTTAGTTGCCGCATCAAAGTTTGTATGAATTTCAATGTGTGAGTACGGCTTTTTTACAAGTGCTATTACGGTACAATCGTCTTCGATTCTTGTGAATCCTCGTTCTTCAAGACCTCTGGCAACTTTTTCGGCATCTTTGCCCGACATATAAAAATCAATGTCTGTGCTTGTTCGCAGAAGTTTGGGCGGATAGTATTTTGAAAACTCAATGCCCTTAATAATCATATGTTCAATGCCGGCGTTTGAAAAATTTGCAGACAATCTCGCCGCAAAAGCGTCGTTTTTTATCTGACAAAACGAAAGCAATTCTGCTTGCTCCGGCAAATCCCCGAGTTCATCATCAGTAAAACCGCTCTTTTTTAACCCTGCATAAAGCATAGTTTCAATGCTGTGCATCTTTGCAAACTTGACCATTGCGGGAACAGGGGGGAGGCTGTTTTTGTTTATACTAATATTTTTATTTGTAAATTGTCCTATCAGTCTGCACACGGCAGTTCCTATATTTATTAGTGATTTGTTCATATTAACCTTTGTAAAATTTTGTATAGATGCGCAGGAGTATTCTTTTGATGAGAAACGATGAGTTCCAACAGTGTGAGTAGATTTTGTATCTAAAATCCGTTACTTTACCGTTTTTATTGTTTCTGCAAAATTCTGTCATCTTGCCGATAATCTGATTTTTGTAAACGATTTCTTTTCTGAACTCATTGTCGCCGCATATGTAAAATCTATTGACGTCAATCTTCAATATTCTATGAAGTACAAGCTGACCGCTTTGCCGCCTAAACAGAACAACATCGTACTTTTTCAGATTATCAGGCGGAATAATGTACACGGTGTCCTTGTGATTTTTCAAGAGCGGATACATACTCATTCCGTGAACAGGTGCAGAGTAAAAACCGTATTCCTCAATGATTTGTTCAGGACTGCTCATCAAGTAACCCCGCATTTCTTACAGTTGAGAGAAAGTTATTCAGGTCATTTTCAGCCGTCTGCCTGTCAATATCATATTTTTCAAGCAACGCATTTAAAACCTCTTCGTATGTTTTGTCGGATTGCAGAAAATTCCAGACAAATTCAGCACTTGAACTCATCTTGATGAAAAGGTTGCTGTTATCGGCAAAGTCATCTTCTGCCACAGCAACAATCTTGTCGGAAAAATTTCTCAGAATAAATCCGTTTTTAATTTTCATAAATTCCCTCCGTGAGTGCATTTAATGCAGTCCTGTAAGCATTATATTCCATATTACAAAAAAGGTCAACAAATTTGATTTTTGCAGAAAGATTTTCAAGAAATTCAAGCGTTTTTAACTTTCCGACGGAATTTTTTGGATATGCTGTGCATGAAAGCAATCTGAAAAGCGATTCATCAGGAGAGAGAGGTCTTGCATAATTTTTCTCACTTCTGTTTATGAAGATAATCGACTCAAGTTTGCACAAACTGTTTGTGCCGAGATTTTCCTTGCCTTTCCACGGTGAACCGTAAATAATCGGCACATCATCAATCATTCTTACAAACGGTTTGTCACCGTTGAGAATAGTTACCTCATCTTTTAAAGCCTTTTTCCAGAGCATAATGTGTGTTGTTTTGCCTGTTCCTGACGGTGCACAAAATAGATATGCCTTTGATTTATATTCAATCGCAGCTCCGTGAAAAAGTATTCCGTCATAATCTGCAAGAATTTTGCCGCTGATTTTACGCAAAACAGCCGATGATTCGTACATTTCATCTGTAAAACCGCTTGCAATTATTCTTTCTGCCTGAATATCATTGTCTGTCGCAACAACCTCAAAATCACATTCGGCATAACCACATCTGTAGTTTTTGAGCAGATTTTTAAGATGATTTCCGTGACAGTTAATTTTTATATTTATGTCAGCAATTTTGTAAACAGCCATAAAAAATACCCTTGTTCTAAAAAAGCCCTTATAGCAAAAACTATAAAGGCTCTCCTCTTAATTAAAATATGTTTCGCCGAACAAATCTTCAAATGAGAAATAGTTGTTATCTCTCTGTGATGTAGTCGGTGATGAAGTTGTAATCACATCATCACATTCAATATTCTTTATTTCAATTTCAATCTTTTCATATGTGTCTTTCATAAAAACCTCTGTTGAATTATTCTCAATACAAAATTACAAAATATTATGGCTTAACAACGATATTGTAGTAACCTTCCGAATCTGTTGACAAAGAAGTTTTTTCCGTTGACGGTTCGGTTTCAGGCTCACTCGGAAATTCATCGATAAGTGAAACGACAAATTTCATAATATAGGTAGCGTCGGTAATATTAACATGACCGTTTTTGTCAACATCAGCTGCAACAAGCGCATTATTGTCAAAATCCTCAACCCCGCAGACATATTTCTGAACGAGTGTTGCATCTTTAACGCTGATAACGCTGTCATTGTTCACATCACCAAGCTTGATTTCAGCTGCACTAACCCCAACGCAGAATACAGCAGAGAGGCAAATTATACATGCAAGTAACGCACATGCAATTTTTTTCATAAAAAACTCTCCTTCTAAAACCCAACATACTCCGATTTACTGCAAATCGGAAAAATCAACCTCGACATCACCTGAATCACTTGATGATGATTTGGTAACTGTTTGTGTGGTCTGTTGCGGTGCAGATGAGCTTGTTGCAGAAGAGTTGTTATCCTGCTTTTTAACACACCCCGAAAATGTTAACAGCAAAATAACAAAACACACAACTATGGTCACAAATTTTGTAACAACCCTCTGCATAAGCCACCAACCTTATCCTATTTCACAAGTATGATAACATATAAAGTACAACAAAAGACCAACGAATTGAGAGTAATTCTTGAAAATTTTAAAATGCTGTTATTTTTTTAAAAATCATATCCTGTGTAGGTAATGAGGTGGGCGTTTGTAAACTCCGCCCAACTGTAGTTTGCCATATATTCGCCGTTATAAAGGTTGCGAGCCTCCTTACTTCCGTTGTAAAGATCATAGACATCGCACTTCAGTTTAGTTGTGTTAACCGCTGTGCTGTTTCTTGCACGGACAAGAACTTCTTCAATTCCGTATTCTTTCAATGTGCTGCGAAGTGACGAGATGATTGTTGCCACACTTTTAACATTTGCGTCAGTTTCCCAAAGTGCAAGTGCAATTTCACTGTTTGTAACGGATGCACCCTGCTTGTCAATTAAAAACGCAAAAAGCTCCTTAGCCTTTTGTCTGTGCCAAATAACAGTTTTTCCGTCAACAAAAACTTCAAAATTACCGAATGTTTTAACTTCAATATGGGCTCTTTCATTGCTGTCTTTAAACATATATTCAATTTGCTTGAGAAGATTTCTTATTTTATCTTCCGTAATCGGTTTGAGAAGATATCCTATTGCATTGACTTCAAATGCGTCAAGTGCTTTGTCGGAATAAGCCGTGCAGAAAACAATTTTCACTCCAGGCTGCTTTTCCTTTATAAGTGCAGCAAAATTGATTCCGTCAATTCCTCTCAGGCTTATATCAAGAAAAGCATAGTCAAGTTTTTCGTTGTCCAGAGAGTCGATATAATTCATTGCATCATCAATTTCATCAAAACCGTTTACGGAATCGTCATTTTTAGTAAATATCTTTTTAAGACTGTTTTTCAGTGACCATAGCATTATAGGTTCGTCATCAACTGCGAGTATATTCATAAGCCGCCTCTTTAAAATCTTTAGGTATTTTTATCGTGACAACAGTTCCTTTGCCTTCTTCGCTGTAAAAATCAAGACTGCCGCCGGTTATGATTTCTATTCTTTCCTTAACATTTGTAAGTCCAACATGACTTTTTCCGTCATATGAAAGCGAAAGCTCATCAATTGACTTTGCGGAAATTCCATCACCGTCATCCTGCACTATGATTATTATATTATTGTCATCACTTGATGTAGAGATAGTAACCGTTCCGCCGCCTTTTTTGTTGCCTACACCGTGTTTAACGGCATTTTCAACAATTGGCTGAAGGGTGAGCACGGGAATTTCAAAATTTTTTTCTTTAAGATCATACACAATTTTAAGCTTGTCACCGCAGCGAAGTTTTTCAAGCCTTAAAAAGTATTTGACATTTTTAAATTCTTCATCAAATGAAACAACACTTTTTGAAAGTCCGTAGTCAACATTGGCTCTCAGATAACCGGAAAAATCTTCCATTGCCGTAACAGCTTTGTCGGGATCAAACTTGCATAAAACCTGAATGGTTGCAAGAACATTATACAGAAAATGCGGCTTAATTTGATTAAGCACAATTTGAGTTTTGATGTCGCTCATTTTGATTTTATGCTCGTTCTCTTTTATCATAATAAGCTCAATTTTTGTCCTCATCTCTGCAACCGCAAGAAATATTCCCGCAGCTGCCGCAATTATTGCATTGAACAAATCGGTTAAAAAAATCTTGCTCGGTGCAAGGTGTGCTTCTATTACAATCAAAATGCCTAACAGACAAATCAGAAAAACAAGATGCTCAAACGGATGTTTGTTGAACATACCGCTCAGCACGACTATTACTATCAATAAAAACACATCGTATTCTTCAGGCTGAACAATAAGGTCGTAATACATCGCTATTGCACAAATGTTAATTGAATAAGCATATGTAAGTATTCGTGAAATCTTAACAGTGTAATTTTGCGGATCAATATACTTTTTCAAAAAGAACATTATCACAAGCGTTATCATCATTGAAATCGTAAAGGGCACAGTATTAACTTCGTTGACTCCGTGTAATATACAGCGGAAAACCATACACATAAACAGCACTAAAATAAGAGCCTTGCAGTACATACTCATATTTTTAATGTTGTCGTAAGTAAGATGTATTTCATATTTGCGTATAGCTTCACAGTCCGTTTCTTTTCCGAGAAGTAAACGGTCAACAAATCTTTCTACTGTTGCATAGGGTGAGTTTTTCAATCTTTTCACCTTCCGATACTACAAATTCAACAATATAATTACATTATAAGATAATAAAATGGAAAAATCAACGGTAAATTTCAATTCATTAACGGATGTTTGCACATTTTTATGTCTCAGTTGTTTAAATTTGTTGGACTTTTGTTGTTTATGGTGTGATAAACTATAGCTGATAAGTATGAATATGGGTATATAGGGTAAATTTCGAGGTGATTATATGAAAAAATTCAAAAAATACTTGTCCGCTGTTTTGGCGTGTACAATAGCAGTATCGGCAGCCGTTGTGTCAACTTCTGCTGTTGATAACGATGACATTGATGCATACGATTCCGCCTTAGAAAAAACAAGTGACGCAACGAACAATCTTCAGAACGGCAGTTTTGAAAAACCTTCGATAGGTGGCTCCAAGTCTTCTCAAGTGAATCATAACAATGTTCCAAACTGGAGTACATCTGCAACTGATAAAAGTATAGAATTATTAACAGAAAATAATATATACTTAAAGAATCTTATCGAGAATACCGATCTTGAAGGGAAAACTCTTACTCCTCCTGACGGATTGCAGGCGGCGGAACTTAATGCCAATGAAGACAGTACGCTCTATCAGTATATAAACACAAGCAGCGGCAGCTGCTATGAATGGAGTCTCCAACACCGTGGCAGATGCGGAACAGATACAATGGCTCTTGTTATCGGTCCTAAACAGAGCTACAATCCGACTAAGGCTTCAAGAAACAGCAGAGATCAGTTTATGCAGATGGTTGACTGGCTCAAAAATAACGAGGATGAGTCAACTTCTGAAAAAATTAAAAATCAACAGTCGGGCGATAAGCCGATTGAATGTGTTGTCTATTCAAAAAAATTTGCTTCAAACGGTACTTTTGAGAATGCGTCGGACAGAAACTTCAGCTTGAGCCAAACCGATGTTTTTTCGGAGGAATGGCATATCTGGATAATCAAGAGCGACAACAGAGAATGGCATAAGTACGGCAAGGGTTCGAAAACCGCCGAGTCAGGCGATTATTATAAATATATAGTTCCGGAAGGCAGTAATCAATCAATATTTGCTTTTGTTTCATATCAGGGAACTGATGCAAAGGGACAGTCAACACCCGATAAGCACAATACTTTTGGTAATTTGCTTGACGGTATTACATTCGATTTATATCACCCTGCAGAAACAATTGTAAACACAGGCGGTACGGGAACAGTTACCTATACACAAAACGGGTCGGAAACGAATGTAGAGATTACTCCTCAGAGCAAGAACAATCCGCTTGAAATTATGGTAGATGACAATACCGAACTTGAGATTATCGCAAAACCTTCATTTGCAAAGGATGACAATGGCAATTTCCGACTCGACGGTGAAGGCGGTAAGATTCCGAATATGTTCATAGGCTCATATGTAACAATCAACGGTGGACGCAAGTATCTGAAAAGTGAAGAATTTACAAGTGAAACCGATGCTGACGGGAATGCTTATTATAAATATAACTTTAATAATATTTCGGGCAGAGTTACGGTTGAACTGTTTTTCTCGGAGATTTATACAGTAACATATCTTTCAAACGGAGGAGAAAAGTATTCCGTTAAAAGTATGGGCAGCGGCACAGGAATTGCTGTTCTTGATGATACGGTAAATGTTGCAAGATTTAACGAAAGAGCGTCAGGTAACTATACTGCAACGGCTTGTAATTGGAAAGATTCTGACAGCGGAACTTTTTTCTACGGTTGGGAATATGTCAGCCCGGGTTCGGAGGATAACGCAACTGTTTTCGATTCTGATGTTAATGTAACCTATGACTATGACGGAAGCAATGACCCTCAAGCCCTTGACTTTGTAATTACGGGTACTCTTGCAGGAACAGCAGAATCAAAGACTATAACTACAAACGCCCGTAACGGTGCAGTTCTCAAGGCGAGATGGTATTTCAAACATAATGTTATTGCGCAGACAAAGAAGAATGACGGTACATATGTCAACAGTTCAACAGGCGGATATGTTTCCGTAAATGAAAGTGATGATATTTATAAACTTTCTGATATTGAAAGTTACGGCAAGACATTTTATTCATTTAAGGACAAAACAGTAACTGTTACAGCAACTGCAATGGATGGGTACAGATTTGTCGGTTGGTATGAAAAAACTGCTGACGGAGAAACATATATCAATAACAGAACAAGTCATACCTACACTGTTGATGATTCATCAACAACTCTGTATGCAAAGTTTGAGCATGATGACTACAGGATTCGTTTTCACATAAACGATCCCTCAAAAACTCTCGCAAATGCAAATGACGATGTTTATGTAAGTTATATGCCGACATATGACGAAACTGTCGAAAGGGAAACAGTTCGTTACCTTAATACCGATAAGACAGTCAGTTCTTTTTATGATATTCCCGAAGTAATCGGTACAGGCTCACAGAGAATGGTGTTTAAGGGTTGGTACCGTAACAAGGCTAATGATGACGATTCAAACCCGATTAAGTTTAGCGGTACAAAGTTTGTTGCAGATGCCGATGTTTACGCACATTGGATTGATATCGGAACTATCAGCAAAGCTGAAGATGATGACAAAATCGGTGTGAACAGTTATTACGGATTTGACCTTTTCGGAACGCAGATAAGAAATGCGGATGATGATGAGAACTATCCTGTGAAACCGTCGTCATTTGATAAATCGGGTTTGCGTTTTGTTACATCTTTCAGCGAAAAACTGCTTTCTGATATTGACAAGCTTGACGGAATAAAAACAAGACCCGAATACGGTTATGTTCTTGCCAAAAAATCAACAGCCGAAAAAGCTTGTGAAAATGCCGGAGTAACTGCCGATAACTATAAACTTGAGTACAACGGCACAAATGTAAACGGCAAGGATACAACGGCAAGATCATCCTACGGTTATGTAACAAATGTGAATTGTACAAGCAGTAAGTCCTACAGCGGCATCGTTCCGCTTGATCACTTTAACAGTGATAATTACAGAATTTTCTCACTTGTTATAACCTATAAAAAGGGTGGTTCGTCAGCACAATCTCAGGATGTAATTGCTCGTCCGTACATCCGCTATACTGACGCAAATGGTCTTTTCAGAACTTACTACAGTGATTACACAGGTAATTCAAAGCTCTACGGCGGCTGCAGTACAAGCTTTAACAGCGTAAAAAATATCATTGCTGAAAATTACCAAAAAATACAGAAGTAAATTCCTGCCAATAAAATCAGCCCCACAGATTTCTGTGGGGCTTTGTTATGCACTGTTTTGCTTAAAAGAATTAAAATGCTTCAATAAGCGGATTTACCGCACCTGCCTGAATCTTTTCGGGGTGGTCAATGTACTCAATCGCCTTGCCGCAACCGTTGATAACGCAGTCTGCGGCGGCTTTGTGAACTCTGACTTTCAGCTTTGTTGATTCACTGAGAAGTCTTGCAAATCCTGTCAGCTTGGCAAGACCGCCTGTAAGAATGATACCGTCGGAATAAATGTCGCCGACAAGCTCGGGCGGAGTCTGTTCAAGCACATCTTTGATTGCTCTGATAATGTTAAGCGCAATATCCTCGATTACAGGCTTGATTTCGGCATAGCCCACATCAATAAATCTTGGCAGACCGCTTACGGCATCTCTGCCTTTAACTCTGAAAAGCTTAGGCTCTTTCGGGATTTTTACACAGCCGACTGCAATTTTGCAAGCCTCAGCCATATTTGTCCCGATAATCAGATTGTGTTCTTTTCGGATGTATTTTACAATTTCTTCGTCCATTGCACAGCCAGCCGACTTTATGCACTTTGAAACGGCAATTCCGCCGAGTGAAAGCACCGCAATATCAGCCGTGCCGCTTCCAACATCGGCAATCAAAACGCCGTGCGGACTTGTTATGTCGAGTGAACAACCCATTGCCGCCGCTTTTGGTGCTTCAATAAGATACACCTTGCGAACCCCGATTGAACTTACGGCATTTACAACCGCTCTTTTTTCAACCTCGGTAACTTCACTCGGAATGGAGGCAACAACTCTCGGCATAGTCACCTTTGACGGAACTACTTCCTTGATGAGAATTGATACCATATCTTCAACAAGCTCAGAGCGTGAAATAACACCGTCGTCAATGGGGTGCATTGCTCTTATGCCTGCAGGTGTTTTGCCAATCATCTTGTATGCTTCGTTGCCGACACCGATAATATCGTAGGTATCAACATCAAATGCAACAACGCTTGCTTCATTAAGCACTATTCCTTTATTTTCAATAAAAACTCTTGTTCTGTCAGAACCGAGGTCAATAGCTATATCCATTTTAATCACTCCAATGCTGTTTAGCAAAGTTTAAAGTTTATTACACAAGCAGAGAGGTGCAAAGCGTACAGCAACAAATCTCGCCGCATTTGCACTTGTTAAGTATTCTTGCACATTCACCAAGCGTACTGCCTGTTGTGATGATGTCATCAATAATCAGTATTCGCTTGCCCTTTATAAAATTCTTGTCAATCGGTGAGTAAACGCCTATAACATTTTTTGCTCTTTCAGCCGCTTTTATGCTGTGCTGAGTTTTGTTCTTCTTTGTTTTGGCAAGCAAGTCGGCATATTCAACGCCGAGAAGTTTTGAACATTCCCGTGCAAGCAGCTCCGCCTGATTGTATCCACGCTCTTTAAGAGTGTCTTTGTGCATAGGCACACAGGTTACAATGTCAAAATCTTTGTCACGGTAAACATCTTTTATAGCACGCACCATTTCGTGGGCGAGAGGTTCGGCATATATTCCGCAGTTGTGAAATTTAAAGTTGATAACCGCATTGCGAAAAATTTTTTCATAGGGAAAAGGAGAGGTGCAGATGTAACCACCTGTTGCATACCGTACAAGCGGCATTTCTGGGAATTTTTTTCTGCATTTGTCACAGGAATTTTTAGCGGGTTCAATAACCTTTCCGCAGTACGGACATCGAACCGTGAAGAAAAATCCCTTAATAGTGCCAAAAACGTTCTTAATAAAGTGTGTCATCTCTCAGTAAAAATTCTTTAAGACCGCTGTAGCGTTTTGTACGGCGGTTATTGTTTACCATATATTCAACGGTTGACGGATTGCCGACAAGCACAAGTGTTTTCTTCGACCTTGTAACGGCTGTGTAGAGCAAGTTTCGGTAGTAAAGCTGAGGCGGCCCCGAAAACATCGGGATAATAACTGCGTCAAACTCGTTGCCCTGACTTTTGTGAACTGTAATCGCATAGGCAAAGTCAAGGTCGCCTGCAAATTCAAAGGTGTATCGTGCAATTTTGTCAAAGAATTTAACGGTAAGCGATTTTGTCTTTCTGTCAATTTTCGTGATGATTCCTATGTCACCGTTGAAAATTCCCTCGCCTGTTTCACCGTTTTCACGAAACCAGCGAATATCGTAGTTGTTCTTTATCTGCATAACCTTGTCGCCTGTGCGAAAGGTCTTTGAACCGATTGTAATTTCAGGCTTTTCATCATCTTTCGGATTGAGTGCCGCCTGCAATTTGTGGTTAAGTTCGGTAGTTCCGAGTTCGCCTTTTTTGGACGGTGCAAGCACCTGAATATTCTCAAACGGTGAATAGCCGTATGCCTTTGGCAGACGATTGGCACAAAGGTCGGCTATAACCGTTGAAACTTCTAATTTATTATTCCTTTGGAGAAAGAAAAAGTCCTTGTCAGCGGAATTAAGTACAGGCATTTCACCGTTCACAATCTTATGTGCGTTGGTGACAATAAGGCTTTGCTGTGCCTGACGGAAGATTTCATTCAAGCGTACAACAGGGATAAGTCCGCTTTCGATAAGGTCGCTGAGTACATTGCCCGGACCTACAGAAGGAAGCTGGTCGGAGTCGCCGACAAGAATAAGTCTGCAACCTGTTGCAAGCGCTCTCATAACGCTTTCCATAATAAATGTGTCAACCATCGAAACCTCGTCAACAATCAACGCATCGCATTTCAGTTGATTGCGTTCGTTCTTGTTGAAAACAGGGTTATCGTGTTTATCCCAGCTGACTTCAAGCAGTCTGTGCAAAGTTTTTGCCTCATCGCCTGTGAGTTCGCTCATTCGCTGAGCCGCTCTGCCTGTGGGGGCAGAAAGCAAAACAGTTTTGCCGTTTGCTTTCATTATCTTTATTATAGCATTGAGGGTTGTCGTTTTTCCTGTACCGGGGCCGCCCGTCAGTACGAGCATACCCTCGGTGAGTGCCATTGTGATTGCCTGCTTTTGCAAATCAGCATATTCGATTCCGTCCTCTTTTTCACACTTTTCAATCGCCTTGTCAATGTCTTTAATTTTCTCTGAAGGAAATTTAAGTAGCATTTTTATTCTTGACGCTATGTACATTTCACACAGGTGAACATTGGGAGAGAACACGAACTTTTTGCCGTCAATTTCATCTTCGATAAGTGAACGGTCGAACAGCATTTCTTCCATACACTGCGAAACTTTTTCGCAGTCAACTCCGAGAAAATCGGTTGAAACTTTCAGCACCTTTTCTTTTGGCAGACAGGTGTGACCGTTTCGCTCGTTGTGATGAAGAATGTATGCAATTCCCGCACGCATACGGACATTTGAATCAGGTTCTAATTTTTCTTTTTTAGCAATAAAATCCGCACTCTCGAACGATACTCCAAAATCGCCCTGACAGAGAATATACGGATTTTTCTTGATTAAATCGACACAACTCGGGCCGTAAGCGTTAAAAATCTTGACCGAGGCGGTGTTTGAAATTCCGTATTCACCGAGAAAAAGCATAAGTGTACGCACACCTGTGTTCTGCTTTAACTGCTTTGAAAAATCCTCGGCTTTTTGAGAAGAAATTCCCTTTAGCATTGCAACTCTTTCGGGCTGATTTTCAAGCACATCAAGCGTTGCCTCGCCAAATTCCTTTACAAGCCTTTGTGCGGTCTGAGTGCCGATTCCCTTGATAGCTCCGGATGACAGATAACGCAGAATGTCAGCCGCCTCGGTAGGTCTGCTGATTTCGCAAATCTGCACGGCAAACTGTCTGCCGTAGCTCGGATGATTTGTATATTTGCCGGTAAGCTTTACAACATCACCCGACGACACCTGTGGCATAATTCCGACAGCGGTAAGGTAATCGTCACCGTCAGCAAGTTCAATTACCGTGTAACCGTTTTCGTCGTTTCGGAAAACCACGCTTTCAATCGCTCCCTCAAGCTGAAGAAGATTGTCGTTGTTCATTAAAACTTACTCCTCAAATCTTTTTGTGAGTTCGCCGAGAGTAATTTCGTAGCCTGCTCTTTCGTAGTCAAGGTAATCTGTACACGGTTTAAATCCGTCTGTATTCTTTGAAATCTGCAATGCAATGTATTCAAGAAAATGCGGATTTTTAATCATAATAGGCCCTGTAACATGAGTTGCAAAAAGGTTTTTGTCCTTCAAGCCTTCTGTTTTTGCGTTTTCATAATCGCCAAGACCATGTTTAACAGAGAAAAGATGATTTTCAATACCTTTAATTTCACTGCACTTGTTTACAAAGCCGACAATTGGTTTTGTGAGAATGTCAGATGTATAAACAATATCGCCTGTAATTCTGCGTTTGTTCTGCTCGGTAACTGTAAAATCATAAATTCCGAGTCCGTCAAAAACCTTGCCGTCAGAGTCTGTAATTGTTTTTCCGAGCATTTCAAACGAGTTGCCCGTCATAAGAATTACCTTGCCGCTGTTGATGTATTCAACAAGAAAATCCTTGTACTTTTTAAAATCCTGCAAAACAAGCTTCTGATTTTTTTCTGTACCCGAACCGATGTAGATAAAATCGTAATCGCCGAGGTCGGCATTGTCAAACAGGGTAAGCCTGTCGGTTGTAAATTTTACACCGCTCTTTTCAAGCATTCTTTCAAGTGCAGAAACATTGGCATATTCTCCGTACAGGTTCATTATATCGTGATACAAATGAAGAATTTTCATAATCAGTCCACCTTTACCTTTTCAAGAAATTTACCCTTGTCCGAGAAACAGGTAATTACATAAATCTTTTCTTTGCGGTCATTGTCAAGATAATCAACAGCCTCTTCGATGTCCTTGATAACCTTGATTTTGTTCCTGTCAACTTTTGAGAAAGAAAATCTTGTTGCAAGGTCGTTGCAGTATGTTCCTGCAAGCACAATGTTCTTTACATTGTCGCTTTTGAGAAGGTCAAAGTTGATGTCCCAAAGCCATGAAACATCGCTTGTAAAATACTTTCTGCTGACTGCGTCAACAATAATCAAAACATCGCACTTATCCTTGTCGGATGCGGCAAGCTTGAGTGACTGATTGTACGAAATGCTGTTTTCATGTTTTGATGTAACAAGCGTACCCTTTCTGTTTCCGAGCGTGAATGTTACAACACGGAAGTTTTTGAGAACATAATTGCTCAGGCTCTTTGCAATTGTGCCACCGTCAACACCTGTGATTGAAGCAACGGTAAATGCCGCAAGCAAATTGTAAACATTATAAAGCGATTTGAGCGTAAGTTCAATCTTGTACTTATTGTTGATTGTAATTTCGCCTTTTTCAAGATCGGCAGATGTAACTGTGTAGCTTGTATCCTGTCTTTTAAGACCGCAGTTAGGGCATTCATAGTTGCCTATGTGGTCGTAGTGATAGCTTGAATATGTCATCGGAGATTTGCAGTGAGGGCAATATGCACCGTCATTATAAACACCGACAAACTCCTTTGTATCGGTCGGAAGATTGCCTGCGCCGAACCACACAACATTATCCCTGCCGTAGCCAAAGCACGAAACAAGCGGATCGTCGGCATTAAGAATAAGCTGAGTTTCGGGATGAATACTCTCCTTTACGGCATTGTAAACCCATTCCGGATGACCGTTTCGTGTGAGCTGGTCACGGTAAAGGTTTGTGATAACATAGTGAGTAGGTGTGATGTATTTGAATGTATATTTTGCAAAGCGTTCGTCACTTTCAATAAGAAGAATGTCCGACTTAACCTTGCCCGAAAGAGTACAGCTGCCGAGAATAAGAGTTGTAACGCCCTCAATCTGGTTAGAACCCTCTTTGTTCCAGGCAACTTTTTTGCCGCTTTCACAAAGAATATGTGCAATCATCTCAACGGTAGATGTCTTGCCGTTACTGCCTGTTACGGCAACAATATATTTCGGCAGCTCAATTCGTCCGAGAATATCGGGGCAGAGTTTAAGCGCAATCTGTCCCGGCAGACTGCTGCCCTTGCCGAGCAATCCTCCGACAAATTTCAGAACCTTGCACACAATAATAGTAAATAGTTTTTTCATTTTGCCACTTCCTTAATCAAAGACAACCTGTGTTGCCTGTACATACCTTGTATATACTCTTCATCATTATACCACAATTTTATTTCTTTGAATATATATTCTTAAAATTATTTTTATGATTTCGGTAACGGTAAAATCTTGACAGCCATATAATTGTTTAATACAATAAGTGCAGACAATTAAGGACAGACAATTTTGTGTAGGAGTGAACAAAATGAAGTCAAAAAACACAGCGGGGATTATAACCGTAGCCTTGCAGAGCATTTTTATTGTGCTTATGCTTGTTAATATAGGTTATTGCCTGTGTACTTTGCAGATGAAAATGTTTTTTACCACAATATACAATTCGGTATTCGGCTCATTTGCAAACTATTTTAAAACAGGAAATCAATATGACCTTGTCGTGTTTTTGATTTTGCTGATTTTTTTGATTGCATTAACAACGATTACGGCATATGCGCTTTTAAAAGATGAAAGTACAATGACAGAATGGATTTTTGTTTTAAACGGAGTCGTTTATTTGTCAGATTTGTTTATTGAAACCGATATGATAATGTTGATGCCGGAATTTTTCTTTTTTAATTTTATTATAATCTTTCTTATGCTGTTGTTGGTTATTTGGTCGGGAACTGCAAAAGTTTTTGGCAGAAGGGTTTATGTGAACACAAAGTTGATTCCCGACAGCTACTATCAATCTGATAAAGACTTTAAAAATCACGGGTACGAGTGCAACCGTGTTTTGAAAAATGTAAAAATAGCCTTAGTTTTTCAGGCAGGTTTCTTTTATATCAGCCTGTTCACAAAGTATTACGATATAGTGGGCTTGCTGTGGGTAGTAATTCTCTACGCAATCGGCTTGATAATTGCAGTTTCATATTTTGTCACTTCCTTTTCGGATTACAGAAAACTTTTGTCAAAATACGATTTCTTTGATGAAAGAACAGAAAAAGTCGAAAAAATTTCAAAATATGTAAAATGTGAAGGAATATCGTTAATTGCATACCTTTTGTCAGGTTTGTTTGTATTTTTATTTTAAATGTAAAGGTGGATTTATATGCAGCCGAAAAATAAAAAGATTATTTTAATAGCGGTAACAGCAGCTGCTGCAATTGGTGTGTTTTTGTTTGCACCGTTCGGCACACAGCAGATTGGAAACACTGTTATCAACGGGAATTATTATGATACGCCCCTCGAAGCGTATAATCACGCAGATGCAAGCTTTGATGTACAGTATATAATAGATCCTGAATCTGTCAGTATTGTGTATGCAAGGCATGGTTACAAATTTAATATAATTTTCAGCAGTTTGTTGTTTGGTGTATATTTATTTAGATTTGTTTTTTACCTTGTAAAATGGATAAAATGGGTGAGAGATAACTCTGATGTTTTGAAAAATATGTAGTAGGTGATAATATGTCCGCAATTTGTATTGCACCAATCATCAGTAAATCAAAGTACAGGGGAGTTGACAGGTTTATTAACTTTTCTGATATTAAGGTTAAAGACAATAAAGTTATAAAAGAACTTGGTGCGATGTATCTTGATTATATTGACTTTGATTGTAACTATGATAATAGTAAAAATGTATGTTGTTATGTGAGAGATATTTTACCGTTTTACTTGAAGTTAAAAGAAAATAATGTTGATTGTGAAATAATTATTTATGACAACATTGCTGTTACGGATACATATGGCTATACTCTGAAATTTTTAGGCATAGATGTAGCCAATGAATTTTCGGAATCATTGATTAGTGATAATGTAAAATATAATTCCTTTACAGAAAATAGTTATTTACCTTTGAATGATAATCTCCTTTTTAATAATGTATCTTCCGCAAAGTCGTTCATTGAAATGTGTAAAAATTCAGATAAGAAAGAATATTTTAAAACCTATCTGAATACAGATGATTGCACAGAAAAAAATTTGATAAAATATGTTTATATGGTTGCAATTTGATAAGTGAATCAATCTCAATTATAATCTCTAAAAAATTAACTGCCACAGAGGTTTCCGTGGCAGCTTTTTTTGTTTGAATTTCGTTTTAATTTTTACTTTATCATTTCAAAAAATTCCTGTTTTGTCAAAAGCTTTGCAAAGCCGTAGTCACGACATATTTTTTGGCAAATTCTTTTTGTTTCACCGTCCATACCGCAGTCAAGGCAAATTACACAGTCGTTTCTTCCTCTGCTTATCCATTTTACCCTTGCGGCAGCACTTCGCAAAATATATTCGGCATTTTCACATTTTCCGCTGATGGGAGCAACAAACATAACGGTATTATTTTTTCTGCTGCGAAAGAGAAAAATTGTAAATTCACGGACAAATGCACAAATTCCGATTACGGCAAAAACAACAAGAAAAACAGCCGATACAACATTCATGTAATTCACCTCAGTACATTTTATTGCAGATGTTTCAAAGTGTGCGGTATAAATCCGCAAAATGCAGAAACAATATAAAAAGCGGCTAATCCGCAAAAATGAATGAGGAGAATGAATACTATGGAAAACAATGCATATTGTAATCAGAGCATTATGTGCTCGGTAACAAACTGTAAGCATCACAACAGCACAAAGGACTACTGTTCGCTTGAAGCAATCAAGGTCGGCACTCATGAGGCAAATCCGACTGTTTGTCAGTGTACGGACTGCCAGAGCTTTGAAGCAAAGTGCAGCTGCAAGTAATTTGATTTGAAGCTTACACCCTCAGCCGCTCGGACTGGGGGTGTTTTGGCTTTAAAAGGGGGCGGATTTGTGGAGATTTTTTCATCGGTGATTTTTCAAATTGCGGTTTTGTTTTCGTTTATATTTATCGGTTTTACAATCCGACAGGGCGGATTTTTGCCCGAAAATTCAGCCGAAATTTTTTCAAAGCTTGAAAACAGAATTCTTATGCCTGCCGTTGTAATCAACACATTCCGCACCAATTGTACAGTAAAAAACATAAGCGAAAAATGGGTGTTCATTGCATACAGCACGGGAGTTCTGCTGTTTTGCATTGCAACGGGATTTGTTGCGTCAAGGTTTATTGGTAAGACGGAATATCTGAAAAAGGTGTACCGCTATTCAATTTCCGTTTCAAATTTCGGATTTGTCGGAACTGCAATGGTGTCGGGAATATACGGCGCAGAAAGTATGGAGCTTTTCGACTATCTTATGTTTACTTTACCGCTTAATCTGTTTACTTATTCAATAGGAATTGCGTGGCTTGTGCCGAACGGACACGGCAAATTTTCAATGAAAAATTTTGTCAATCCGATTTTTGTTTCAATCTTTATCGGGGCAATTCTCGGTTTATTGCCGATTCCGAAATTCAGACTTGTTACAACAATAATCAATTCAACCGCTGCCTGTATGTCGCCCATTGCAATGATTCTGACAGGCTTTGTAATAGGCGGCTACAGCTTTGCAAATCTTTTCGGCAAATGGCAGACCTATGTTGTTGCAGGAATCCGCCTCGTGTTTCTGCCAACGGTTTCGGTGCTTGTGTTAAAGCTTTTTAACGCACCGCAGGAGGCAGTTGTTGCAACGCTTTGCGCAAACGCAATGCCGCTCGGGCTTAACACGGTAATCATTCCGTCAGCCTACGGAAAAAGTCCCGATGAGGGGGCAAGTATGGCGCTTGTGTCACAACTGACGGCAGTTTTCACTATACCGATTTTGTTTTATATTCTGATTTAACTCTTGAATAATTCCCACTCCGTTGGTACAATATAGGTATAAAAATGTTGGAGGTCTGATTATGGAATTATCCGAAGCTTTAAATAACAGAAAAAGCACAAGACATTATATAGATAAAAAAGTTGACAAAAGCCTGCTTGACGAAATGCTGTCGGCGGCAAATCTTGCTCCTTCGTGGAAGAACTCGCAGACGCCGCGCTTTTATGTTGCAACAGGCGAGAAAAGTAAGAATGCCGTAAGAGAGGCACTACCCGAATTTAACAGAAAAAATTCAGAAAATGCGTCTGCATATATCGTGACAACAGTTGTTCTCAATCGTTCGGGTTTTGACAAAGACGGTACTGCCGTGACTGAAATCGGCAACGGCTGGGGATATTACGATCTCGGTCTTAACAATATGGCACTTTTGCTAAAGGCAACCGAACTCGGCATTTCAACCCTTGTTATGGGTATCCGTGACGGTGAAAAGCTCAGAGAAGAATTTGATATTCCCGAAACAGAGGCTGTTGTCAGCGTTATTGCAGTTGGTTACACTGATTCCGAAATCGTAAGACCGAAGAGAAAATCCGTTGAGGATTTTGCAAAATTTTATGAGGACTGAGAGGTTTACATAATGAGTGAATTTATCGAAAAACTGAAAAGAAGAAGAAGCGTTCGCAGCTTTAAGTCTGAAATGCCGCCAAAGGAAGTTATTGACGAAATCATTTCCGCAGGTCTGTATGCACCGTCGGGAATGAACAGACAGCCGGTTATTATCGTTGCCGTTACAAACAAAGAAATGCGTGACAAGCTTTCAAGAATGAATGCCGAAATTATGGGAAAAGATGTTGATCCGTTCTATAACGCTCCCGTTGTGCTGATTGTGCTTGCTGACAAAGCTGCTCCTACATATTTGTATGACGGTACTCTTGTGATGGAAAATCTTATGCTTGCCGCCCATGATGAGGGACTTGGAAGTTGTTGGATTCACCGTGCAAAGGAAGAATTTGAAAGCAAAGAGGGCAAAGAAATTCTCAAATCACTCGGTATTGAGGGTGACTATGAGGGTATCGGTCACTGCGTTATCGGTTATGTGAACGGTGAATATCCCAAAACTTCACCGAGAAGAGAAAACCGTGTTTTTTATGTTGAATGAGGGAATTTGTTTTTGAAAGGATTGAACAAGGTTGACTTTGCAACAGTTGAAATATGTTGTCACCGTTGCCCGCACAGGCTCAATGAGTGAAGCGTCAAAAGAACTTTTTATTTCCCAACCGGGACTTACAACATCAATTCGTGAGTTGGAAACGGAAATGGGCATAAAGATTTTTACACGCACAAACAAAGGCGTTGTAACTTCAAACGAGGGTGAAAGATTTCTCGGCTATGCACGACAGGTTCTTGAACAGGCAAGCCTGCTTGAGGGAGTGTATAAGTCGGGAACAAAGATAAAGCAGCAGTTCTGCGTTTCAACCCAGCACTACTCGTTTGCAGTCAATGCATTTGTTGATCTTATCCGACGGTTTGCAGGCGAGGAGTACGATTTTTCACTTCGTGAAACCGAAACCTACGAAATTATTGACGATGTTGCAAAGATGAAAAGCGAAATCGGAATCCTTTATCTCAACAGCTTTAACAAAGATGCGCTGATGAAAATTATAAAATCAAAGTCGCTGACATTCACCGAGCTTTTTACGGCAAAGCCTCATGTGTTTGTATCAACCGACCATCCGCTTGCAGACAAAAAATCCGTTACAATGGAGGAGCTTGCCGATTATCCGTATCTCTCGTTTGAACAGGGTGAGCATAATTCTTTCTATTATTCGGAAGAAATTTTCAGCACGGTCGGGCGTACAAAAAATATCAGAGTGACCGACAGGGCAACCCTGTTCAACCTTTTAATCGGACTCAACGGCTACACAGTTTGCAGCGGTGTAATCGACAATGAGCTTAACGGTGATAATATAACCGCAATCCCCCTTGATGAAGAGGGCAATATGAAAATCGGTTATATCGAAAATAAAAAGATTCTGCACAGTAACCTTGCCGAGGCATATATTGAGGCTTTAAAGAAACATATTTGATATAAGAAAAACTAATAGCAAACGGCTGATAACAAGTATTTTACAAGTCTGTGAATTCATAATATAATTAACTCATCAAATTACCACGGAGGTATTTAAGATGAGTAAACAGCACACACCATTTAGATTTGAAACAGTAGGCAGCTTTTTAAGACCCGATTATCTTAAAAAAGCAAGACTTGATTTTGAAAACGGTAAAATCACAAAAGAAGAGCTTACCGCAGTTGAGGACAAGGCTATTCTTGACCTTGTTGCAAAACAGAAAAAAGCCGGTATAAAAGCGATTACCGACGGTGAATTCCGCAGAGCAACATGGCATCTTGACTTCATGTGGGGATTTAACGGAGTTGAACACAAAAAAACCGAAAACGGTGTTGCATTCCACGGCGAACAGGCTTTGATTGACGATACATGGCTTTCCGGCAAAATCTCGGTTGACAGTCATCCGTTTGTTGAACATTACAAATTTGTAAAGGCTCTTGAGGATGAAAACACAGTAGCAAAGCAGACAATTCCTGCTCCCGCACAGTTTTTCCAGCAGTTCATCATTCCTGCAAATATTGAAACGACAAGGAAGTTCTATTCGACAGATGAAGAACTTATCAACGATATTGCAAACGGATACAAAAAGGTAATCAAAGATCTTTACGATGCAGGTTGCAGAAATATCCAGTTTGACGACTGCACATGGGGCGTTCTTGTTGCGGAGGGTAGCGTAATCCGCTATGGCGAGGATGCAGATTTTAAGAGTATCAGTGAGAAACTTCTCAAGGTAAACAACCTTGCAATTGAGGGTAAGCCCGATGACCTCGTAATCAATACTCATGTTTGCAGAGGTAACTATCATTCTGCATACTTCAGCAGCGGTGCATATGATCCTGTTGCAGAGAAACTTTTCGGTGAAGAAAATGTCAACGCTTATTATCTTGAGTTTGACGATGAGCGTTCAGGCGGTTTTGAACCGTTAAAATATGTGAGCGGTGACAAAAAGGTTGTTCTCGGTCTTATCACAACAAAATCACCTGTTCTTGAGGATAAGCAGACTGTAATCAATCGTATTCATGAGGCGGCAAAGTATATTCCGCTTGACAGATTGTATCTCAGTCCGCAGTGCGGTTTTGCATCATGCGAAATCGGTAATAAGCTTACCGAGGAAGAGCAGTGGGCAAAGCTTGCTCTTGTAAAAGAAATTGCAGAAGAAGTTTGGAAGTAACTATATATAAAAAAGCCGACACTCCGAAAAGTGTCGGCTTTTTATCTGCCATAAATCAGTCCTTGCGTTTTGAACTGAATTTGTATGATATAAGGTTGAGGACAAGGAAAATTAAGATTGCAGCGATTGAGTACATCATCATAAATGTGAAATCCACTTCGTTTCCGAAAAGGTTGAGGTTGGTTGCAAACGCTTTTTCTGCCTCTGTGGCAAACATTCCGTGGTCTGCTCCTGCGAGTGAGGTCGAAATATCGTTAATGCACGGGCTGACAAGCACATTTCTTATCATAGCCGCAATGTGTGAGCCGGGGATAAGATTTACAAATGTCTGAACTCCGTCAGAAAACTGGCTGACGGGGATGTATGCGCCGATTACAAAACCGATTGCAACCGAAATAAGTGTGTTGAATGCGGCATAGGTTGAATTCTTTTTGAAGAATGACGCAACAAACATAAGAATAAGTACAGCCGAAACAGAGCCTAAAATCACAAGTCCGTATAATTTTAAAAGCTCTGTAAATTCGGGAAAGCTTGAACCCGATATGCACGAAAATGCGATGCCTGCCGTCAGCAAAATTGCGCTGATTACAATTGTGTTTACAACCGCACCCGAAAAGTAGGAGAGAACAACCGTACTGCCCTTTACGGAAGAAGCGTTGTAGTCGTAGTCAATCTTGTTCTGCTTGTCGGAAATCATTACCGAAAGCGAGTTCATTGCAACCGTAACAACAGATGTTCCGATAACGCCCGATACAAGCCATGAATTTACAAGTGCGTTAATCAGATTGTCCTCTGTTTTGATGTTGAAGCCGTCGAGCATTGAAGTCATTGAATCGACATAATTCTGTTTAAGAAATAAAAGATAAAGTCCGAGTATGATAATCTGCGTCATCATTGAGAAGATAATTGCGGTTTTGTCCTTTAAATATACCTTTATATTTCGTTTTGTCATACCCTTGTATGAGCAAAGTGTTCTTTGAAATTTCATATCAGTCACCCAGCCTTTTACCCGTTACAGTTAGAAACACATCGTCCATATTGCCTTTGATAATCTCAAAATCGACAATTTCAGTATGTTTGTTTGTGATTTCAAGAGCCTGTCTGCTGTTTTTGATTTTGATTTTATACGCATCTCCGACTCTTTCAAAATCAAGATTATCGGCCTTGAGAAGATTATCATTTTCAGAATTTTCTTCCGTGTACCAAACAAGGCTGTTTGACGAATAATCTTTTTTGAGATTATGCGGAGAATCGTTGGCAACAATTTTGCCCGAATCAATAATCACCACATTGTCGCAGTCAACTGTTTCTTCCATATAGTGGGTTGTGAGGAATACCGTAAGTCCTGTTTCTTTGCGAAGATTGTGGATGATTTCCCACACCTGCAGCCTTGTTTTCGGGTCAAGTCCCGTTGTCGGTTCGTCAAGAAACAGGAGCTTCGGTCGGTTAATAAGCGCCCTTGCAATGTCAACCCGTCTGCGCTGGCCACCGCTCAATGTGCCGTATTTTCTTTTGAGAATTTCCGAAAGGTCAAAGGTTTGTGTAAGGTTTTCAATTCTTTTGGCGATTTCTTTTTTGTTGAGTCCGTAATATGACGCTCTCGATTCAAGATTTTCTTTAACGGTAAGCTGTTTGTCAAGTACAGAACCCTGAAAAACAATTCCGATAAGCTCCTTGATTTTGTTCCTTTCATTGTCAAGGTCATATCCGCCGATTTTAACATTGCCCGATGTTTTTTCAAGCACCGTACAAAGAATGTTGATTGTGGTTGATTTGCCTGCGCCGTTAATTCCGAGAAATGCGAAAAACGAACCTTCTTCAACCGTGAATGATATATCATTTACTGCGTGAACATCTTTATAATTCTTTACAAGATTTTTAACTTCGATTATGTTACTCATTAAAAATCCCCTCCTTCTGTCAACATAGTAGCACCTTGCAATTCAAAAGAAAAGCAATTTTAGCTGTGTTGCAAAAAGAGGGGAGTAAGTTGCAATTTTGTATGTCAAAATGCAGTTATTCGTCCTGATAATCCTCGTCAGCGTTAAATTTTTTGAGCGATTCATTAATTGATTTTGCCGTGCTTGTCCTTGTAATGTAGCTGAAAAGAAATGTCAGCAGATACACGGCGGTAATCATTGCAAAAACCAAAAGCGCCATAGGAAAATTCTTGTACCAACCAAGCAAAAATCCCTCGGTCATAACAATTGCCTGAATAAGGCAGAAATGAATGACAATTCGTATGCGAGCCTGCAGTTTGGTGGGTTCTTCTTTAAAGTAAAAAAGCAGAGTCGGAATTGAAGTTACCGCACCTGTTCCCATTACAACCCACGGAAAATAGGGGGGATAGTATTCGATTAACGCAATTGAATTCGCAAGGCTTACAACAAAAAGCATTGCAACCGTGATTATGAAAAAGTCCTTTATGACTTCTTTTATAATTTCTTTTAAAGAATCATTCATAACAATACCTCACATTCCAAGCTTTTTCTTCAAGGTCGGCACATACTGCCTTGAAATAATTGCCGTTTCACCGTTCGCAAGCTTTGCCTCAAAACGGCTGTTGACAGATGGTGACACGGAACGGATTTTACCGATATTCAGTATCATCGACTTTGAACATCTGAAAAATTTTGTCCCTTTTAAAATTTCCTCAAGCTCGTACAGCTTTTGTTTGGTTTCATAAACATTGTTTTTGCAGTATATAAAGGTTTTGTTGTCAACCGATTCTATGTAGAAAATTTCCTTTGTGTCAAGCTTGAACATCTCGCCGTCTTTTGATGCAAGAAGAAAACTTTTCTGCCCCTTAATGCTGTTTGCAAGCGACATAACCTCGTCGCTGATTTCATGACAGCAAATTATAATTTCTTCCCGTTCCTCAATCCCAACCTGACGGATTGTAACATTAAACATCGCATTCCCTCCGTTCATCAACCATTTTACCATATCAAAAAGAAAATTAACAGTACCGAACCCTAACTTGCAAAATTATGTCGGTAAATTACAATTTTTGTTGACAAGAATATAACATAATGATATAATCAGCTAAACAAAAATATTAACATTGTATTGCTTTTGAGAGGTGTTGTTTATGTTTTGGTTAGTTTTCTGGATTTTGGTGTGTGTTGCAATTCTTGCTTACGGAATTCGCAGAATGGCAAATCACGATTATCGTTTTGGCTCGGGACTTTTCAAGAGCAGTGAATATAATCTTGACGAAAAGGACGAGTTTGTCGATAAGGATTATTATGACAAAAAGAATCTTTTTAAATAGTATAAAGTAAAATCTAAGGCTCTTGAGTTGTTTCAAGAGCCTTTTGTTGTGATATTAAGAACAAAAACGCTCCCGCATTGTACGGGAGCATTTCTTATTTTATTGCCTTTATAAACTTGTAATACGGCTTTTTGATGCAAGGGAGATTGTTATAAATTTCTTCAACGGAATTATAGTAAGCGTTTTCAATAATTTTCAGTTCATCATCGCTTATCGTGTGATTGCTGAACCTCGCCTTTTCATACACGGATTTCACTTCATCTGTAATCAGAATATGCGAAATTTTCGTGAGATTTTTAAGTTCTTTATAAATGCAGATTGCCCGTTTATTGTTTCTTCCTGTTTCAAATCTTTGTTTTCTCTTTTTGATAATGATAATTCTTCTTGAGAAAATTGCGATTAAAGCAAGGGCAACAATTCCCAATGACATCATAGCGATTGTAAATCCGTTAAATTCAAATGAAGATTTACTGTCAATTTTCGGTTTTGTATTTGTATTTTGAGAAACCGTGCCGTTTGTCGGAGCAGTCGGTGCTGTTGTCGGTTCAACGGTTGTTGGCTGAGTTGTGTCCGTACTGCCGCCGCTTGCTCTTTGAGAGCCGACATACCTTGCCGGCTGAAATGATGGCGGTGTACATTCAAGCGGAATCCAACCCGCCGTATCGCTGTAATACTCAACCCATGCGTGAGCGTTATCGGTTGTTACGGTAACGGTCTGATTTGCGTATGCGGTTGCATAGTAGCCTGTAACATATCGTGCCGGAATCCCGAGTGCCCTCAGCATAAGCGTGCCTGCCGTGGCAAAATGAACACAATATCCCGTGTCGCTCTCGTTGAGAAACCAAGTTGCAAAATCTTTGCCCGAAGGCATTTTCGGAGTTTTCAACGAATAGGTTTTACTGCTTGAAATATAGTTCTTTACCATTTCAATCTTTTCGGAAACGGTAAGCTCCGAGTCGAGAAAGCCCTCTTGGTCTGCAATTCTACGCAATTCAATTTGTGTTTTTCTCGGAATTTCAAGATAGGTGTCATACACAAATGCTTTGTAATTTTCCGCTTCGGCTGAATTATTGTATCTGTATGTGTTTTCGGCATAAAACGGATAGTGTGAATAATTAAATTCGTTTTTATCCGTATCGTTTTTTACGCACACATCGGCAACCGAATTGAGATTGTCGGGTAGACTTTCCAAAAAGTAGGGAACATAGGCAATCTTACTTTCATTCAGCATGTGAACCCTTGTATCGGTTAAAGCGTTGTTTCCGATTGTTGCCGTAAACGGTACGAAATCCTGCGGATATCTTGCGGCATTATTGTCGGAAATAATGCTCCATGTATTGTCCCTGTAGTCGGCATATGCTGTGCCTTTGAGATAAATATTACCGCCAACTGCCGAAGTGACCGTCATAACAGGTGTCTGCGTCTGCGTCAGCGGAGAAATATCGTTGAGATTTTCTTTTTCTTCAAGTGAACCTTTGATTTCATTAAGTTTTTTTTCTGTGGAAGTTTTTCGTCCGTCATCAATATTAAAGCTGTTTTCAATGGTCTGCAAAAGGTTTTCCTGCCAGTCAAATCGCTCATATTTTTCAATCGGATTGAACGTAAGCAAAATTGCCATCACAACAAGCATTGTTCCGAATGAAATTGCCGCAATCACACCGCCCTGTGACGGTCTGAATTTGCGTGTGTTCTTTGAAATGTACAAGGCAATAAGACTTGCAATTGCAATAAAAAGACAAACGAGCGACGGCAGAGTGTTTACAAGAATGAAGCAGGGGACAAGCAGTACCATTGACAGCAATGACGGAATCAAAATACGCTTGTATCGTATCAGGCTGATTGTAAAAACTGCACTCAGTATTGCCGAAATAAACACAAAAAGTCCTGTTGCATTTGTGCCTAGCGTGTCACCGAGAATTATCTTGTCAGTCAGCGGCAAGTATTGCGACAGTTGGCTGAAAATCTGTGTAATAACATAGCTTAGCTGTGCAAGAATTGTTTCAAGTGAAAACAGCAGGGTGAATATAAACACAATCATTGTGAATGCAACGCTGATAAATAACACGCTTGTCTTTTTGACAAGTGATGCGAGCAATCCGTAGATTGTGCAGAAAATTGCAGTTGGAATTACGATAACACACCAGTTTGTTTCTATCTGAAAAGAGGTGACAAGACAGTAAAAAAGGCTTGAAATTAAGGCTGTGCAGAGGAAAAGGTCAACTGCAAAACTTGCTTTGTTTTTCACTGCAAGACCACCTCCTCACGATCGGCAAAAATATTGTATTGCTGATAATCATTTGTATCGGCAACAAACCTGCTTTCCGTGTTTAGATAGAGAGCGGAAAAGTAATTGAATATATCGTTTTCGCATCTTATCTCGAAAAGATTGCCTTTTCTGTCGCATGCAAAGCAAATGCCTATGCTCTTAATCATATATCGGCAGACATACATCAGCTTTGCAAAAACAACATCATTTTCGTCTGCATTATCTCCGAAAAAAGGCATTATAAGACAGTTCTTGATTATCGGAATATTCGGTTCTTTCACAATCAGCCCATCGCTTTTTGACGAAAGCTTCCAATGAACATTGCGCAGACTGTCACCGTGACGGTATTCACGAAGCTCATAAATTTCGCTGTTGCCGACAGGCTTAGGCTTGTACCCCGTAACCGTGAAATTACTGCTGTCGGGGATGATTTCCGGCTTTTGCGACTTTGGAAGAACACGAACAAAGCTGTGCTTTTTTATTCTAATCGGAATAAAAAATATACCGAGCATATCGTAAATTTTACCGTTTTTGCATACAATGTCAAGCTGTCCGCAATGCTGTGTAAGACTGTTGCATTGTCTGATTAACGGCTTTGTAAATGTACCCGAAAATCTGATTTTTATGTTCTTACAAAGATTAGTTGTAAGGTTGGTGGATTTTATGTTCAGCGTGAGCATAGGGCAGAAGAGCGGTTTCTTCTTCTTGCCTGATATTGCAATGTAAAAATCGTCTTTCACATAAACATTGTTTTTTGCAAAAATTTCAATGCCCGAACAAGCACTCCGTATCATAAAAGGCAGACTCAGCAAAAGCGAGATTATCGGAATTGAAACGACCGTCAGAAACAAGAACCACGAAAACCAAGCGTAATAAAAAATGCTGAACAAAAATGTTCCCGTCAGCAGACAAAGATAAATTATTATGTTCCTTATCATTTTCAAGTCCTCGGCTTTGGAGTTTTTCTGAGAATTTCGTGCAGAATTTCTTCGCCGTTCTTTTTTGATGCAGAAGCTTTTGCGTTGAGAATTACCCTGTGGTTTACGGTGCAGATAAAAATATTCTGCACATCTCTCGGCACAATGTAATCTCTGCCCTCGGCAAATGCAACAGCCTTTGCCATATCGCTGAGCGACAGAGTTGCTCTGGGGCTTGCACCTCTCGAAATCAGCGGATGCTTTCTTGTTGCCGAAATGAGTGACACAATATATCCTGCCATATCGTCGCTGACAAAAACATTCTGAACCTCCGACTGCATTTCAAGAAATTCATTCTTGGACACAATGCAGTTTACTGAGTTAAGGGGATTTTTACCGCTTCTGTTAAGCAGCATTTTACATTCGGCGTTGCTGTCGGGATATCCCATTGAAAGCCTTACCGTGAATCGGTCAATCTGTGAATCAGGCAAAAGCTGTGTTCCCGACGCTCCTGTCGGGTTTTGTGTTGCAATAACAGAAAAAGGCTTTTCAAGCTTGAAAGTGCTGCCCTCAACCGTTACCTGCCGTTCTTCCATTGCTTCAAGCAAAGCCGCCTGAGTTCTGCTTGAAGTTCTGTTTAACTCGTCTGCAAGAAAAAGATTACAGAATACAGCGCCTTTGTTGAAAGTGAATTTTCCTGTATCCTTGTTATAGACCGCAAAGCCCGTGATATCTGACGGCAAGGTGTCTGGAGTGAACTGTACTCTGCCGTATTCAAGACCGAGCGCCTTTGAAAACGCAACCGCCATTGTTGTTTTTCCCACCCCCGGAATATCCTCAATAAGAATGTTTCCTCCTGTGAGCAACGCAAGCAGAGTGGTGACAATCGCTCTATCCTTGCCGTTTATTACTTTTTTTACCTCATTGGTTATAAGTTGAAATTTGTTCATTATTTGTTCCTTTGTGTTAAAATTTGTTGTTATATTTTTTATACAATAATTGAATCTGAGCAACGCTCTCTTTAAATTATATTTGATTTGCTTTTTTATTGCAAGTCTTTTTCGTAAAATACAGACCAACTTCAGATGTGAAAATATGTTTTTAGGTTATGCAGAATATATGCAAAAAAACGGCAGTCCGTAAAGAACTGCCGTCTGAAAATTAAATTGACAAATAAGAATTAAAGCGTTATCGCTCTTTGTTACCAAGTCTTTGGCAACAAAAAGTAATTTTGTTTCTTCGTACATATATGTACATTTAAATAAAAAAGAAACTAACCGCCCAAAATTCGAACCTTTGGCGGTTGTTTTCTAACCATAAAGAGTGAGGATCCGCTTATCGCAGGTATCTCTTTCTATAAATATATTAAACCAAATAAAGAAAAATGTCAAGCATCGTTTTGATACTTGACATTTTTTATTCAACCAAAATTATCTTCCGAGAATTTCTTTTTTCTGCTCATGGTTTTCATCGTAGAGAAGACCGCAAACAGCCATTTTTCTGATGATATTTTTGACTGTCAGGTCAAGACCCGTGCTTTCGGAATAGTCAGCAGGATAGATAAAATCAACCCTGTCTTTCATCAGCAAATCTTCAACCTTACTGTCTTTTTGCTGATAAACGGCAATTGAATATCCGCCGTAGGCTTTCATCATTTTCATACACGGAACATCGGAAAGACCGTCGCCTATGTAAATCATATTGCAGAACGGAACTCGCTTGCTGTCCTCAGGCATTGAACGGTTGAGGTCAACATCATTGGCTACATCAAGAACACCCTTGTTGATTCTGTAAACGAACTGCGTTTTGTTGGTGTAGTTTACATCGGTTTTAGGCCATACGGCATTACCGTTTTCATCATAAAGAAACTCACACGCAAAAATGCTTTTGAAGTACTTGCTGATTTCTGTTCCCTCAATAATTTCTTTCATACCCGAAGAAATTACATAGTGTTCAACCTGCATTCCAAACTCCTTGCCAAAGTCGGAAATTCTCTTGAACCAATCCTTTACACCGTCAAAAAATTCAACATTCTTTCCCATTTCAACAAGGTCATTTCGCAAAAGCGGAATATTCTTTTCACGGGACATTCTCACCATCGCATACATATACGCAAGAATCGAATCCATATGCTCACGCTGACCAAGTTCATTTGAGTATTTCCAAAACTCATCCTCGGTCATATTAAGACGGGGGATAAAGCTGTAATCCTGCATATCCTTTGTGCAAAGGGTACGGTCAAAGTCGTACATAATCGCTACAACAGGCATTTTCTCCATAATTTCTCCTTATCCGACTGTAGTCGGCTGCGTAACGCCCTCGGCAGATGTTGAAGCTGCCTGAGTTGTCGATTTCTCCTTGTACTGTGTAATCTTAACGCTTTTTATAACAATGTTTTTAACAGGAATACCGTCCTTGTCAACTTTTGCAGACGCAATTTTGTCAACAACATCCATTCCGTCAATTACCTGTGCGAAAACTGTGTATCCTCTGTCAACGGCATTGTATGCACCGTCAAGGTAAGCATTACCGCCGTTTTCCTCATACAATTTCTTTACGCTATCCGGAACGCTGTCTGTGTCATAGCAGTTAGTGCCATTCTTTTCAATAAAGGCACTGAGCAGGTTTGAATCTTTGTAGTTTGCAAGCTGAGTTTTAATTGTATCCCACTGACTTGCAAGATGTTCCCAACCGCCTTCATTTTTATATGCCTCGGGGGTTTTTTGATTGATGAAAAATGCACTCTCGTTTGTATCAGCACCAGTGTTTGACATTGCAACCGCACCTCTGATATTAAAGAGCTTGTCGCAAAATTCATCTTCAAAAACATCACCGTATGAACTTGTGCCGCAGTAACCGCCGTTAATCATAAAGTCTTTCGTTACCTTGCTGAAAAGCGAGTTGTTATACTTTCCTGCTTTTGCAAGGTTTACAAAGTTAGTAACAGCCTTTGGTGCTTGTTCAGGGAAAAGTCGCATTTTAATGTCACCGTATGAGGTGTGAACAACTGCAATTGTATCGCCGTCCTTTGGCATATCAAGCTGAAAACCGACAGGGTTTGAATCGTGAATAATGTTCGGAGTGATACCGAGGGTAGCAGTGTCTATGCCGATGCTTTCAAGATAATTCTGTGCGGTAGGTTCATCGGAAGTGCTGACAGCCGTAGTTGTCGGAACAGTTTCATCGGGAGTTTGCGAGGTTTCAGGCTGTTTGTTGTTGCAACCCGAAAATGTAAGTGCAGAAACGCACATAATTGATGCAACCGATACCGCACACAGTTTTTTGAGATTGTAAGTATTCATAGATTTGTTTCCTTCCTGTCAAGCTGAGGCGTTATGTTACATAACCTCGGCTCTTCTTTTTCGGATTTTATTCTAAAACACACATATCTATGATAGCATAAACGAAATAAAAATGCAAGTTTGCCGCTTTTTATGAAGGAAAGCGTAGCAAATGCAATGAAATTCTCAGGCGAAAAGTTTTATCCGTGTAATAAGATGCAAGAAAATTACATATGATTTTTTGTAAACCTAAATATGACGGAGGCTTTAAAATGTCAGAATATTTACCCGAAGGAAAACTCATATCCGAACAGGAAAACATAAATATAATTCATTCTCTGAAATTGCTTGAAGAGGCAAAAAACAGTGAAAAAATTCTTGAGGCAAAGGCAATTGTTTGCGACAGCAGTCACAACCTTATTGTTGACCTTGCAGGAATCAAAGGCATAATTCCGAGGGAAGAGGGAGTAATCGGAATAAAAGACGGTTCGGTTCGTGATATTGCGGTAATTTCAAGAGTAAACCGCCCTGTCTGCTTTGTGGTTACCGACATAACCGAAAACGCAGACGGAGAACCCGTTGTTATGCTTTCAAGAGAAAAGGCTCAACGAAAATGCCTTGACGCATATATTTCAAAGTTAAGATGCGGCGATATTGTGCCTGCACGAGTAACTCATCTTGAAAGTTTTGGTGCATTTGCCGACATCGGCTGCGGTATCATTGCATTGATGCCGATTGACACAATTTCAGTGTCGAGAATTGAGCATCCTCGGGAAAGGTTCACTGCGGGAATGGACATTAAGGCTGTCATAAAATCAATTGAAAACGGCAGAATCAGCCTGAGCCACAAGGAACTTCTCGGAACATGGGAGGAAAATGCGGAAAAATTTTGTGCAGGAGAAACCGTGTCGGGAATTGTTCGCAGTGTAGAAAACTACGGTGCTTTTGTTGAACTTTCACCAAACCTTGCAGGTCTTGCAGAAACAAAAGAGGGCGTTTGTGTGGGAGATCAGGTAAGCGTTTACATAAAAAGCATCATTCCCGAAAAGATGAAAATTAAACTGATAATAATAGATGTTTTTGATTATAAATACAATCCCACATCTCCTGAATACTACTGCGGCAGTGACCATATTGACCGCTTTGTTTACTCACCCGAAAACTGTAAAAAGCGTGTTGAAACATTATTTGAACCTTGAGTTGACAGAAGAACTCCCGAATGATATTATTTAGATATAAATCGAATTATTGTTCGGGAGGTAAAAAATGCAATTCACGGCAGCGGAAATAATTTTGCTTTTACTGTGCTTAATAACGCTTACAGTCAGCATCATTACATTGATAACAGTTTTCAAAAAGAACAGTAACAATAAGGCGGAAGATGAGCTTCAAAAAATATTGCTCAATCAGCAGAGCTTTGCACAGTCACAAAATGACAGAGCGGTTCAGCTTGAACAAAGACTTCACAGCTTTTCGTCAGGCAACGCTCAGAGCCTTGAAAATATCAGACGCTCGGTTGATGAAAAACTTGAGAGCATAAGGCGAGAAAATCTCCGTCAGCTTGATGAAATGCGACAGACAGTTGATGAAAAGCTTCAAAAAACACTTGAAGAAAAAATGAATAAGTCATTTTCTCTTGTCAACGAAAGACTTGAACAGGTTTATAAGGGACTCGGCGAAATGCAAACGCTTGCGGTAGGTGTGGGCGATTTGAAAAAGGTTCTTTCAAATGTCAAAACAAGGGGCATACTCGGCGAAATTCAGCTTGGTGCAATTCTCTCCGAAATCCTTACAAAGGAACAGTATGAGGAAAACATTGCCACAAAAAAAGGCTCAAAAAATGTTGTTGAGTTTGCAATCAAGTTGCCCTCTGACGGTGCCGGTACAGTATATCTGCCTGTTGATTCCAAATTTCCGGGCGATACATATTCTGCTCTCCGTGATGCGGTTGAAAGCGGTGATAGGCAAAGCATTGAATCGGCAAAAAAAGCACTTGTTCAGCGTATAAAGGGCGAGGCAAAGGATATTCACGATAAGTACATTGATCCGCCGAACACAACGGAATTTGCGATTATGTTTCTTCCGTTTGAGGGACTTTACAGCGAGGTTGTCAATATGGGACTTGTTGAAGTTCTTCAGCGTGAGTACAAGGTGAATATTGCTGGTCCGAGTACAATGGCGGCTCTGCTCAATTCATTGCAAATGGGATTCAAAACCCTTGCCGTTCAGAAAAGAAGTGCAGAGGTTTGGAAAATACTCGGCGGTGTAAAGACCGAGTTCGACAAGTTCAATGATGTGCTTGTGATGACACAGCAAAGACTTGATCAGGCAAACAAGGAACTTGACAAGCTTGTCGGAGTTCGTACCCGTCAAATTCAGCGTCAACTTAAAGATGTTGAATCCGTCAACTTGTCGGAACAGAATCTTTTTGAATAAACAAAAAATTAAGGCGAAACAGATTTATGTCTGTTTCGCCTTTGTTGTTATTGCAGATTAACCTTTGTAGTCAATCCATTCGTCGTCAACCCATTTTTGCTTTGTTTCGTTCCATCTTCTGTACTGGAGCTGACCACGACTTCCGCGACGCCATTTCATAACTATTACATCCGCTCTCGGCTGGATAGAAGTTGAATCGGCACCGCTCTCCAAAGCTGAACTGTCGGGAGTTGCTACTTCAACAACTGCAATGCTGTCGGGGGTTGAATCTGCTTCAGCTGCACTTGCAACCGTAACGGTTCCTTGTGCGATAATTGCTGTCATAATAAATGCTGTAAAAATTCTTGCGGCTTTCTTTTTCATCTGTCATTTCTCCCTTAATATAAGACAATATTTATAGTAGCCGTTTTCTACATCGGAGTATGGAATAATAATAGAATCATCTTTTGTATAGACAACGCCTTTCTTTTTATCGTAAGGCTTAAAAATAAGGTGAGTGGTTTTGTCTTTTTCAATATACACATACATATTTGTTTCGTCATACACTTCGACATTATCATTGTATTCACCCGATTCAATGAGATCGGCTACACAATCCTCGTATGTGGTGTCCCAACCGGGGACAATCAAAAAGCAGTATGAAGCAAAGAATATACCGACAATAAGCAATGCCATTAAAGCTGTAATAACATTGTTTATAATTGTCTGTTTTTTCTTTGGGTACAGAATCATTTCCATTCTGCTTACAATTTTTTTGCCCTTTTCGTTGGTTACAAAACTCATTCCGACAAGCGCACTTTTCAGTGCAGTTTCCCTGTCGCTCTCTTCACTTTCTTTTTGTTCTTTATAGGCTTTCATTTGCGTTACAAGAACTTCGTAATACACAGTACATCTGTTCTCGCTAAGCTTTCTTGTAACACGCTTGTCACACCTGAGCTCAAGACAGTAGGTTAAATCTTTTTTCAAAAGGTGGGCAAACGGATTCCACCAAAAGATTCCGCAATAAATTTCCGTCAGCAATTTAATCCAAATATCCTTGTTTTTTATATGACAGCATTCGTGCATTGCGATATATCCAAAATCCCTGTCGTCAAATTCACGATTTGGAATAAGAATAACAAGATTGAAAAATCCGTATGTAACAGGGGAGATAACGCAATCGGTAATTTTTAGCTTAACTTTTCTTCTGATTCCGCACTTTTGCGAAATGAGGTCAAGCTTTGCCTGCATTTCGGGTGTGCCGTCAATAACGTTTGCTTTCAGAGCTTTGACTGCTTTGTAATACTTAATCATCACCCATAAAATGTATATCACACTTCCGACAATCCATACTGACACAAGCAGATTGAGCAATGTGAATTTAGGAACAAACATAGCTTCCTTGTCGGAGGTCAGGACATTCATTATAGAGGCATATACATTGTGATCGGAAAATGTATATGTAAATTTGAATTCAAACGGAAATACCATTCTTGCAAATGTTACAGCATACAATCCTAAAATTATATAAAGACCGTAGTAATTACAAAAGGCAATCTTTTTTCTGAAAAAGTAAAGCAGCACTATAAAAATGCTGCTTATTAAAATAGAAAAAAAGAATGAATAAAAACTTATTTGCATAGATTATTTGCCGAGTTCTTCACGGCGCTTTTTAAGGAGAGCTTCAAGCTCATCAAAAACATCTGAGCTTTCGGTTCTCTCAATAAGCTCGGAGAAGAGAGTCGGAATATCGCTGTCTGCAAAATTCGGTCTGTCCGAAATCTGCTTGATTGCATAAGCGTCCTTTGTCATTGTAGGAACAAAAGTACGGGCATAGTTCTTAGTCATCTGCTTAACGCCGACAACCTTAATCATGTCCTTTTTGAGAAGAGAGTTGATAAGAAGGTTAATGTAACTCTTTTTCCAAGTTTTGTTTACAGCCTTCTTAACAATTTCTGAGCTTGTGAGCGGCTCATCGAGGTCCCACAATAAGTACATAATTTCTTCTTCACTTTTAGTAAGCATGATATTTACCTCCAAAATTAAGTTTATAAATAATATTAAGCATTTAACTTGACTTCATTATACTATTTGGTACAGAAAAAGTCAATAAAAATCTTAAAAAATTATGTGATTCAGGACAAAATCAGCCAATTTTGCACATATTGTTAAAAAATGACTATAAAAATGCGGAAGGTTGTATATTATAAAAAGCATAATATTATGGTTTATTCACGAAAATCCTGAAAAAGCACAACAAGTCACCGCAAAAATTATTGCGATGACTTGTCTTTTACTGAAAATAATTAAGCTGTTTTTATTCCGAAATCTTTTTCTGTTCCTTTTTATCGTGAATAAATCTTGCAAGATACACCGCAGGGGTGTCGAGCAGACTTGTGAAAATGTAGATTACATAGCTTGAGAGGAAGATAGAAACAAGTGTTCCGAAATCATAAGTTCCCCAAAATGCAAAAGCGGTGAAGAGGGCTGTGTTCAAAATCTGACTGATGAGCGTTGAACCGTTATTTCTCAGCCACAAAAATCTTCTCTTGTCACCGAATTTCTTTTCCGTGAACTTCCACCACTTGTGATAGAGCCACACATCAAACAACTGACTTATTGCATATACAATAAGTGATGCAAAAATCATTCGGGGAGTGTTTGAGAAAACTGCCTTGATTGACGGCATAATCGTGTCGTTCGGACTCGGATTGTAAAGCATCCAGCTTTGTGAAAGCACAAGAAAAAATACCGATGAGAGTATTCCCGTAAGAACCGCCTTGTTGGCGGCTTTTTTGCCCTCACATTCCGAAAGAATATCCGTGATAAGAAATGTTACCGCAAAAAGCACATTGCCGAGAGTCTGTTCCATTGAAAAAGCATTCACGAGGATTAAAGCCTCAATGTTCGCAAGAATTGTTGCTACGGCTGAAACGCAGTAAAGTCCTGCTTTGCCGAAGAGTGCATATCCTAAAAGTGCCATTCCGTAGATGAATACTACAGAAAATAGAAGCAAAAGTTCATTCATATCAATCACCTACTCCAAAATCCGTGTTGTTAATTAAAATATCCGCTCTCTCGTTATCCTTATATATAGGATAGACCTTCTGCATAAACTCTTTTATGACAGCCTTATCGGGTTTAATTCCCGTGGTGTTGTCACACATAATGTTGACGCAGATTCGTTCAAAATACTTTAATCCCAGCTCAATATCCTTTTGCATAGACTCGGCTGTCTGTCCTTTAATTCCAAAAAGGAAATTAGCTTCGTCGAAATTCTCAGCAATAACAGCGGGACTGCTCTCTTTGATTCCTTTTTTCAGAACATTTTCTCTGAAATCGCAGTCAAAGGTTTCAAGACCGAGCTTCATTTTCAAATCAAAATCCGCAAAATCTTTTCTGAGCTGACTGATTTTGTTCCGATAAAGATAATGTGCTTCAAAATGAATGGTATTTATCTTTTTTTCTTTGCACACCTGTTTGATAAAATCAAGTGTTTTTTTGTCAAGCTCAAAAACCGAGCCTGAGTTAATGACCTCAAGGTCACCGAAAATTCCCGTAACTTTTTCAAGCACGGCTTTGTTAAGACGAAAGTTTTCGTCCTCATCACTGCACCTGTCGGCGTAGTAGTCGCAGAAGATGCATTTTTTGTAAACGCAGCCGCTTCCGCGCAGAAGAACAATCTCCCGACTGTTCTTTTCATTGATAATACTGTATCTCTCCATACTCTTTTTCCGGCACAAAAAAAGCACCCACACAAAAGAGGGTGCAAAAAGGGCGTAAAAAGTCCTGTGCCTTTCTCCTTAGTTTTGATAGAAGGAGCAGCCTATCGGCGTCCTTCCGGCAGGATGGTTACGAACTGCCACACAGTATGCTATCATAAATTCCGCTTTATGTCAACTGCAATTTATTATTGCATTATATATGTTTAAGGGGTATAATGAAAACCGAAAATCAAGTGCAAAGTAACTTTCTGAGTGACTTTGCAGGCTCAAAATTCCATATGGGAAAATTAGCGAATATTGTCATAAATTCCCGAAAAAAACAGCCTATTTTCTTGTATTTTTTAGTTGACAAAGGGACAATCCTTTTGTATAATAATAAACAGCGTTTTAATATGTGTCTATGCTATCAAGAGGTGCAGATATGCTTTTTGAGCTTAAATCCGTCTTTCAGAATGACGGTGAAGAAAAACAAGTTGAATATAACCTTGACTTGTCAGGTCTTGATGTTGACGGAGTTTATCCATTCAAAACTCCCGTTGCTGTGACTGCTAAAGCAACAAACAGAGCAAGTTTGATTACTCTTGTAATCGACGCACACTTTGATTACAGCCGTGACTGTGACCGTTGCGGTGAGCCTTATACAAGAGAGATGAATATGAGCTTTGAACACAGGCTTATTCAGACTCTTGCCGATGAGGAAAATGACGACTATATTGAAACACCTGATTTTACACTCGAGCTTGATGATGTTGTAATTTCTGACATTTTTCTTTCGCTCCCGTCAAAGAATCTTTGCAGGGACGATTGCAAAGGTCTGTGTCAGATTTGCGGACAAAACCTCAACAACGGTGAATGTTCCTGTGATAAGCGTCAAACGGATCCAAGACTTGAGATACTTAAACAGTTGATTGACTAAGATAAATTTTGTAAGGAGGTTTTTGTAATGGCAGTACCCAAGAACAAAACATCACACGCAAGAAAGAGCTCAAGACGTTCAACAGTATGGAAGATCAATGCTCCTGAACTTACTGCTTGTCCTAACTGCGGTGAATTAACAGCAGCTCACAAGGCTTGCACAAACTGTGGTATGTACAACGGCAGACAGGTTGTTGTAAAGAAAGACGAACAGTAATTTTTTATTACAAACATTACGGGCGGCAGTTATCTGTTCGCCCTTTTGTTTTGCAAAATTTACGAATTATTCAAAACAATTTGCAAACCTGTTGATTAAAAACGGTATTTTGTGTAAAATAAATGTGTGTATAAAATTCTTTTGCGAGGTGAAGGTGTGGCTGTTAAAATTTATGATGTCACAATCGGCAGTCATGCCGACAAAGCAGGAATAAAAAAGGGAGAAATCCTTCTTTCAATCAATTCAAACGAGATTGTCGATGTTCTCGATTACCGATTCTATCAGGTAAACCGCAAGCTGACTCTTGAGGTTGCGGATGAGGACAAAAATGTCCGTACCATAGAAATGACCAAGGGCGAATATGAGGAAATCGGTCTTGAGTTTGAAACCTATCTTATGGACAAACAGCATTCGTGCCGCAACAAGTGCATTTTCTGCTTTATTGACCAGCTTCCGAAGGGTATGCGTGAGTCGCTCTATTTCAAGGACGATGACAGCCGACTTTCGTTTTTGTTCGGTAACTATATCACGCTGACAAATATTACAGAGCACGAAATTGACCGAATTATAAAAATGCACATAAGCCCGATAAATGTGTCGGTTCACACAACAAACCCCGAGCTTCGTTGCAAGATGATGAATAACCGCTTTGCGGGCGATACGCTAAAATATCTCAAACGCTTTGCAGATGCAGGAATAACGCTTAACTGTCAAATTGTTTCCTGTCCGGGAATCAATGACGGTGACGAGCTTGTCAGAACATTGACCGATCTTGAAAACCTCGGCGTTAATATGACTGCGATTGTTCCTGTAGGACTTACACGCTACCGTGAAAACCTTTATCCTCTTGTTCCTTATAATAAGGAAACGGCAGGGCAGACAATTGATATAATTGAAAAAATGGGTGATGAGTGCGTCAAAAAGCACGGCAGACGAATTTTCTTTCCGGGTGATGAATTTTACCTCCTTGCCGAAAGAGAAATTCCGTCACCTGAATTTTATGAGGACTTTTCCGCTCTTGAGGACGGAATCGGTATGATTGCGTATCTGACTGATGATGTCGGCTGGAAGCTTGAAGAGCTTGATGCAGACGAAAGCCTTTGCCATAAGGTAACAATTGCCTGCGGTGAGGGAGTGTTTCCGTACATGAAGCGGATTATGTCGATGATTAACGAAAAATTCCCGAATATAACTATAAATACAAGGGCGATTAAGAACAACTTTTTCGGCGGAGGAGTAAATGTGTCGGGACTTGTCACAGGCGGTGATCTTATTGATCAGCTCCGTGGCGATGACCTTGGTGACAGGCTTATTATCCCGTCATCAATGCTCCGTTTTGAAAACGATTTGTTTCTTGATGATGTTTCAACAGATGATGTTGAACGGGAACTCGGTGTAACTCTTGTTCCCGTCAATAACAACGGAAACGACCTTGTAGAGGCTGTAATTGCAGGAAAGGACTGATAAGATGAACAAACCCGTAATTGCCGTTGTCGGCAGACCAAATGTGGGAAAGTCAACGCTTTTCAATAAACTCATCGGTCAGAGATTGTCAATTGTTGACGATACTCCCGGTGTTACCCGTGACAGAATATACGGTGAGGTGGAATGGTGCGGAAAAACTGCCTTTATTGTTGACACAGGCGGTATTGAACCGAAATCAGATGATATTATTCTTGTACAGATGCGCCGTCAGGCTCAGCTTGCAATCGACACGGCTAATGTTATTATCCTTGTAACAGACTGCAAGTCGGGCATGGTTGCAACGGATATGGATGTTGCGCAGATGCTCCAGAAGTCGGGCAAGCCAGTTGTGCTTTGTGTAAACAAGTGCGACACACTCGGCGAACCGTCACCTGAATTCTATGAGTTTTACAATCTCGGTTTGGGTGATCCTATCGAGGTTTCAGCCGTTCACGGTTACGGTACGGGCGACCTTTTAGACAAGGCTTTTTCAAGTTTTGATTATGATGAAAATGCGGAAGATGACGGCACAATTATCAATGTTGCGGTAATCGGCAAGCCGAACGCAGGCAAGTCATCTCTTGTAAACAAAATTACAAACGAGGAACGCTGTATTGTGTCTGATATCGCAGGCACAACCCGTGATACAATCGACACGCTTGTTGAAAACAAGTACGGAAAATTCAACTTTACCGATACCGCAGGACTTCGCCGTCAGAGCAAAATCTATGATAATATCGAAAAATACAGTATTATCCGTGCCAAAATGGCTATTGAACGCAGTGATGTGTGCGTTATTATGATTGACGCGACAGAGGGCGTTACAGAACAGGATACCAAGGTTGCAGGTCTTGCGCATGAGGCAGGCAGAGCGTGTGTAATTGCCGTAAACAAGTGGGACGCTGTCGAAAAGAACGATAAGACAATGCAGGAGTTCCGCAAAAAGCTTGACGCAGATTTTGCGTTTATGTCATATGCGCCAAAGGTATTTATTTCCGCAAAAACAGGTATGCGTATCGACAGGCTGTTTGAATATATCATAAGCTGTAATGACAGCGCAAACCGCAGAATCAGAACAGGTATGCTCAACGAACTTCTTGCTCAGGCAACAACAAGAGTTCAGCCGCCGTCGGACAAGGGTAAGCGACTTAAAATTTTCTATATGACTCAGGCTTCCGTAAAACCGCCGACATTCGTTTTCTTCTGCAACAATGCACAGCTTTTCCACTTCTCATATCAGCGTTATCTTGAAAACAGAATCCGTGAGGCTTTTGCTCTTGAGGGTACGCCGATCAAAATTGTGGTAAGAGAGAGAGGAGAAAAGTAATGGAGCATATTTCGGCAATTTTAGCAAACTGCTGGTGGATGATTCTGCTTTCGGCATTGATTGCGTATCTTCTCGGCAGTATCAACACGGCTGTTCTTGTCACAGGCATTGTGACAAAGGGTAAAAAGGATATCCGTCAAATGGGCAGCGGCAATGCAGGCTTTACAAATGTACTGCGTAGCGTCGGTAAAGTACCGGCAATCATCACAATTGTGTGTGACGCACTGAAGTGTATTATCGCCGTGCTTATCGGAGGGTTCATCTTCTCGTTTGCATCGGTTGCACTTCAGGGTGAAAGCCCTATTTTTATAAACGAGCTTATCAACTGCGGAAAATATGTTGCAGGTATTTTCTGTATTCTCGGACATTCATACCCCGTGTATTTTCACTTTAAGGGCGGCAAGGGTGTTGTAACCGCCGCCGCTCTTATGCTGACAGAGGATTGGCGTGTATTTATCGCAATTATTGTAACCTTTCTTATTATCTTCCTCTGCTCAAAAATTATATCACTTGCAAGTGTTCTCTGTGCGATTCTCTATGCGCCTTACACCTTTGCAATGACATTTATCTTTGACTTCATAATTTACAAGGATTATTCTCTTACATATGTAATCTTCTCAACTGCGGCGGCTCTTTTAATCGGCGTTTTCGTTCTTGTAAAGCACAAAGAAAACATCAAAAGACTTCTTAAAGGTGAAGAAAAGAAAATTACAGCCAAAAAATGACGGCAGTATTGACCGAAAAGTGATTTGGTTGTACAATAACCTTGGTATGATATTTGTTATATTTTAAATATTTCTGATACGGAAAATAAATTATATTGAGAGGTTGAATTAAAATGTCAGATTGTATTTTCTGCAAAATCGTTGACGGCTCAATTCCGTCAAAAAAAGTTTATGAAGACGAAAAAATTCTCGCTTTCTATGATCTTGAACCACAGGCTCCCGTTCATGTGCTTGTAATTCCAAAGGAACACATCTGCTGTGCAGACGCAGTTAATGAAGAAAATGTCGGCAATATTGCTCACATTTTCACTAAAATTCCCGAAATTACAAAATCACTCGGACTTACAAACGGTTACCGTATTGTAAATAACTGCGGTGAGGACGGCTGTCAGAGCGTAAAGCATATGCATTTCCACATCCTTGGCGGCAAAAAGCTCAACGGCACAATGGCATAAGAAGGGACTGCAATAATGGATACATATAAGATTAACATTGAAGGACTTGACAGAGAACTCAGAAAATTCCCTGTAAACGATAAGCTTGATATTGCCGCATTTATTATGTTTGGTGACATTGAGATGACAGAGGTTGCCGCAAGAGAACTCCTCAAGCGTGTTCCCGAACACGATGTTGTTGTGACTGCCGAAGCAAAGGGTATTCCGCTTTGCTATGAAATGGCTCGTCAGGGCTGCAGAAACTATGTTGTCGCAAGAAAAAGCGTTAAGGTTTATATGGGCAATCCTATCGGAGTGACCGTTAATTCAATCACAACAAAAAACGAACAGAAACTCTACCTCGGCGAAGATGATGTAAATCTTCTCAACGGCAAGAGAGTTCTCCTTGTTGATGATGTAATTTCAACAGGCGACAGTCTTCACGCTCTTGAAACGCTCGTTGAAAAAACAGGCGCAAATATCGTTGGCAAGGCCGCTGTTCTTGCCGAAGGCGATGCCAAAGACAGAGATGATATTATATTCCTCAGCGAACTCCCGCTTTTCTTTAAGTAATACTGAGTAATTATAAAATCAAATTTAAACAGCTGTTGAAGTATGCAAATTATACTGTCTGCAAATTTTGACGGCTGTTTTTGTTTTTAAGAAAACACTTCAAAAAGAATAAACTATATGCAAAGTATACAAAATTATTGACACTTATTGCAAGTTATGATACCATAAAACCAACAAGATATGAAAATGGTGGAATTATGAAAAAAGTATGTTTATGCCTTGCTTTTGTGTTAACGATAGTATGTATTCTATGTTCCTGCTCTGATTTACCTGCACCAAGTACCTCTGAAACCGTGAATCCTTCCGTAGATGTTACTTTAAAAAAGTGGGAAGATTGTGGAGTAAGCATTGAAAAAGCGGAAAAAATTTCCGGAATTGAGTTCGGCGAAAGTTTGAATAATATTGTAAGTGTAAGAGCTATTCCATACACGGCGATCGAAGTGGTTTGTTCGTTAGATAAATCCACTTCTGACAATACTGTGACCTTGCGCAAGGCTGTCAGCTATGCTGTAAAAAACAGTGAAAATCTCAGCGGAGTCAATACAAACGGACTTTCTCCCACAATGGTGACTTTTGAAATTAAGGGTACAAATTTTGTAAATGAAAAAGGTAAAACTGTAGTAGGAGAATATAATGATAACAATTATAAATATTCTTTTTATTGCAAAAAAGGATTGAATGGTAACCGAGTGTATAATTACATTAAAAAAATGATTACTGAATAAGGATTGATTTTTATGAAACGGTTGTTTGGACTTATAGGATTTACTTTCCTGTTTGTCCTTTCAGCCGTTTTTTATTCGGGTTTTAACGAAATTGTCTTTACAATTATCGGCTCGTTGGGAGTGTTGTCCGTTGCAGTCGGTATATTCTTAATTGCTTCAAAGAAAAATAAATCGTTCGGCAGGTCGCTTTGTGCATTTGCTTTTGCCGTGATATTTTCTGCGCTTTACATCATCGGATATTCGGAATTTGCTTATAATCCGATTGTAAACAATTATTCTGATAAAGAAATTACCGCAAGCGGATATATTTGTGACGAAATCATAACCAGCGATTCCTCTTGCAGTTTTGTAATCAAAACCGACAAAATCAACGGTCAGCCGTCTGATGCGAAAATTCAAATTTTTTCATATACAAATGTCGATGCAGAACCGTTTGAAAAGGTCAGCTTCACGGCTCATACATACAAGAATAATACAAGCTCGCAGATTAGTCACGGAGTTTTTTTGAAGGCATATTCCTATGACAATTTCAAAATTGAACCGACAGGGGAGAAAGTGTTTGATTTATATTCGGCTGCGGTTTCGGTCAGAACAACAATGAAGAACTCTCTCGATATGCTGTTGCCCGAAGATTACTCAACACTCTGCCGTGCAGTATTGCTCGGTGAAAAGACTGCACTCGACAGCAGTGTCAAAAACGATTTCTCTATGACAGGCACATCGTTTTTGATAGTAGTTTCGGGAATGCACCTTGTTATAATCACTTCTTTTATATTATTCTTTGTAAGAAAATTCACAAGGAACAAATTCATAATAACAGGCTATACCACATTTACGGTTATTGCTTTTATGGCTGTAACGGGCTTTGCACATTCGGTTGTCCGTGCAGGCGTTATGATGATAATTGTGTCGCTTGCCTCCTCAAATTTACGAATAGCCGATTCACTTAACAACCTCGGATTTGCCGCCGTTGTGCTGACGATTTTCAATCCGTTTGCAGTAGCGGACATTGGAATGTTACTTTCGTTTGCAGCAACAACAGGCATAATTCTGTGGTCAAGACCGATTGAACGCTCTGTGCTTAGATTTTTTCACTACAAAAACAAACGCAAGGACGGCATAGTCGGAACGATTGTCTATTACATCAAAAATTTCTTTAAAATTTGCGTAAATATGCTTTCGGTTTCAATATCTGCATTCCTGTGGATTTTGCCGATAACCGCCGTTGCGTTCAACAGAATTTCCCCGACAGTCATACTTGTTTCTCTGTTATGCGAACCGTTTGTAACAGCACTCCTTGTCTGCTCTCTGTTATGTTCAGTGCTTTACATTTGTCCGTTCATATCATTTTTGGCATATCCTTTTGCACTTGTTGCGGGAATATGTTCAAAAGTTTTGTTATGGGTTGTATCAACTTTTTCAAAACTGCCGTTCAGCACTGTAAGAACTCATTCTACTTTCTGGTTTGTATGGTTATGTGTGAGCATTTTGCTTGCAATAGGCGGATGGTTTGTCATAAATAATCGAAAATTCTATGTCAAAATTTCTGTCTTGTTATCAGCTTCCGTGCTTGTAATCGGAGCGTCACTTAATGTGCTTTTTACAGCCGATAATGCAGAGATGAAAATTTTCAGTGTTGGCAACGGTGTTTTTGCAACCGTCAACTGTCCCGAAAACACTTCCGTAATTTCCTGCGGCGGAGGTAAATCATATGCAGACGATGTAACAACTGATTTAGCTGAATACTATTCTGCTATTGATTATCTCATAATTCCAAATCAGAATAATAAATATTCCGCTCTCGAACCTTTCACGGTCACAAAATTTGACTTGAATAATATTTTGGTATATGATAGTGACATTGAAAAGCAAAAGCTTTTAAATGCTTTTGACGGCAACAGCCGACAGACTTTCGGCGGAAATCAGCATTTTACGCTGAACCTTTCCGACACCGTGACAGATGAAATCATTTGTGCTGACAAAACAATGTTTCAGTATATAAAAGGGAAGAGTGCGACAGTTTTGTTCGTTCCGACAGATGCAGACATTGCAAATTTGCCAGAGAACTACCGCAATCCCGATTATCTGTTGATTGATTCCGTACCCGAAAATTCCGAATTGATATCATGCAAAGCCGTGATATTTTCGGGAACTGAAAAGCAGCTTCAAAAGCGTTATGATTCTATAAAAGAAATCAGCCCGACAGTTATTTCAACCGCCGACGGCAGTATAACGGTAAATTTGAACGGAGGATAAAATGCCACGCATTACAGAAGCAGACCTGAAAAAACAAATCAAGAACAAAAGTTTTTCGCCTGTTTATCTTATTTACGGCACTGAGCAGATGTTTGTAAAAAGCTATACCCAAAAGCTTCGGGAAGCTGTTGCAGGCAAAAATCCCAATAATTTTAACTGTCAAACCTTCAGTGGTGACATTAACCTTTCGGAGTTGGCAACAGCACTTCAAAAAACACCGTTTATGGCAGAGAGAAACTGCGTTGTTGCAAGCGATATTTACTTTGATAATATGTTGAAAGATGACCTTGATACCTTTAAAGAATTGACAAACAAGGTTTGGGACGGCACTGTTTTCATCATTTCAATGCCGACTTATACTCCCTCAAAGAATAAAACTTCATTTAATGCACTTGTAAAGCGTGTTGAAAAAATAGGCAGTGTGTGCTGTTTTGAAAAAATCAATTCTCAGATTATTGAAAAATATGTTGCAAAATGGGCAAATGAAAACGGTAAACTCATTTCACATTTGAATGCTTCAAAGATAATTTCAAATGTCGGCGAGGACCTCAATCTCTTAAAAAATGAAGTCTACAAAATTGCCGCCTATGCAAAGGGTGAAGAAATCACCGATCGTGACATTGACCTTTTGTCAACCGTGAACCTTGAAACAAGAACTTACGATATGGCTGATGATGTTATCAACGGCAGACCTGACAGAGCGTTTAAAAAGCTTGATATACTGTTCTATCAGCGTGAAGAGCCGATTAACATTCTCTATGCACTTTCATCGGCTTATGTTGATGCGTACCGTATGCGTGTTGCCGATGAGTGCGGAATAAGCAAAGAAACCGTTGCAAAGGATTTCGCCTACAGAAATCGTGCTTTTGTGCTGAACAGGGCGAGAAGTTCCGTTTCACGAACATCAACCGAGGCACTTCGCAAAAGTCTTGATGTGCTTGTTGAAACAGACGAAAAGCTGAAATCGGTTTCGGTCAATCAGAGATTTTTGATTGAACAGCTTATTTCCCGTTTGCTTTTGATTGCAAAGGAGGGCAGAGCTTGATGCTTAAAATCCGTGAGGCAATCATAGTTGAGGGCAGATATGACAAAATAAAGCTTTCATCAATTGTTGACGCTCCCATAATTGAAACCAACGGTTTTCGTGTTTTTTCCGACAAGGAAAAGCAGTCGCTTATCCGCAAAATTGCCGAAACAAGGGGAATCCTCATAATGACTGACAGCGACGGTGCAGGCTTTGTTATAAGGAATTTTCTCAAAGGTTCGGTCGATAATTCCAAAATCAAAAATTGCTACATTCCGCAAATCAAAGGCAAGGAAAAACGCAAGGCAAAAGGCGGTAAAGAGGGGCTTTTAGGTGTTGAGGGAGTCAGCGACGAGGTTATCATAAACGCAATCCGAAAGAGCGGTGCGGAAATAATCGGTGAAGAAAATAATATTCCAGAAAAGAAAATTACTAAAGCCGACCTATTCGTTCTCGGGCTTACCGGAACAGAAAATTCCGAAATCAACCGAAAAAAACTTCTTAAAAAACTCGGCTTGCCGTCATATCTTTCGACAAACGCATTTCTAACGGCAATCAACTGTCTTTATTCTATTGAAGAACTAAAAGAAATGCTGTGACAAAATAAAAATTACATAACCTAAATAAATCACCTGTTTCCGTGAAAACTAAAACAGGTGATTTTTTATGAAAAAAACTTTACGGTTGCGTAACGATTGTATTCTCTTTTCAATCGGCGGAGCGGGGTATGCTCTGCTTGAAATGTTATGGCGGAGAAAAACTCACTGGTCAATGGCGGTCACGGGCGGAACTGCGTTTGTGTCGCTTTTCAGGTTTTACAAGCACTTTTCAAAGATGAATATGCTGCAAAAATGTATTTCGGGCAGTGCGATAATTACCGCACTCGAATACTGTTGCGGCTGCGTTGTCAATCTCAAATTCAAGCTAAATGTCTGGGATTATTCCAACTGCCGACTTAACTTTAAAGGACAGATTTGTCCGTTCTACAGTACCTTGTGGGCATTTCTTTGTATTCCTGTCAGCGCATTGTGCACTTCTCTCTGCAAAAAAATACAGTAAAAAAACAGGAGCAGTATTTTCACTTACTGCTCCTGTGATGTTTTGATTATTCGGATTTTTTATCCTCGTTATTTTCAGCGAATTCGCTTGTTTCGGGAGTGTCGTTTTTCTTGACAACAACCCTCAAAATACGCTGATCCTTAACTTCCATAACGGTGAACTTAAAGCCGTCAGCCTCAATGTTGTCACGCTTGTGGGGAATAGTTCCAGCGTGTTCAAGAATATATCCGCCAACCGTAACGCTGTCGCATTCAAGACTGTCCTCATCCATATCAAACAGACCGAGCATATCTTCAAGCTCCATATCGCCGTTTACAAGGAATTCGCCCTTGCCGATTTTGTAGTAGTTATGCTCAATTTCCTCGTCCTCGTCCCATATTTCACCGACAATTTCCTCGAGCAAATCTTCCATTGTAACAATTCCGAGTGTGCCGCCGTATTCATCCGTAACAACCGCAAGATGAATTTTTGTGCGTTTGAATGCACTCAGAATTTTTGAAAGCTGTTGTGTTTTGAACACAAAGTAAGGCGGCTGCATAAGCTCCTTAACATCGGGAGCTTTGCCGTCTGCGAGTCTTTCAAGATAATCTCTTGTGTGAAGAATACCGACTACATGGTCAACCGTACCCTCATACACGGGAATTCGTGAATAACGGTTTTCAATGATGATGTCCTTAATTTTTTCAGGCGAATCGTCAACGCTGATGAATGTAATGTCAACTCTCGGAGTGAGAATTTCCTCAGCAGTAGTTTCGTCAAAGTCAAGTGCGGAGCGAACCATTTCGCTTTCGCTCTCTTCAAGAACGCCTTCTTCCTCAATGCTCTCAACAATGTATTTAAGCTCGTTTTCGGTAACTGACGGAGCGTCGCCGCTGCTGCCTGCAATCTTTAAGGCAATCATCTTGAATCGTGTAAAAATCCACACAAGCGGTGTAAGAATTACCATAAGTCCTCTGAGCAATCCCGATGTTTTAAGGGAAAAGGCGTCGCAATGTTCCTTTGCAAGACACTTCGGCACAATCTCGCCGAATGTCAGCACAAGAAAGGTTGTTGCACCGGTTGCAATTGCCGAGCCTGCGTCACCGAAAAGATTCATACACAGCACGGTGGCAATTGAAGAACAACTCAGGTTTACAACATTGTTGCAGATGAGAATTGTTGTAAGGGCGTTGTCGAAATGCTCGATTATGTAGAGCGCTGTTGCCGCTTTTTTATTGCCGTCATCTTTGTATCGCTGAACACGCACCTTGTTTACAAACGAAAATGCCGTTTCAATTGCCGAAAAGAATGCCGAAAGCACAATAAGAACTAAAATGACAACACCCATAATTATGTCAGATGTCAACTAAATATCACTCCATAACAACTTCCGACAGGTTCTGTCGGAATAATATTTATTCTATACTACAATAATTCTTTAAAATAATTATTACTTATTAGAAATAAAGAAATAAAATTATTGAAATAACTTCGCTTAAATGCTATAATAGAAAGGTAATGTGCCGTGAATATCATAATTTGATGTGCGGCATACATTTTGTGTGCAATTTCGGAGAAACTATTCTCGGAGGTGCATACAATGCCACAAAAATCAAAATCTTCAAAAACCTCATCCAAAAAGGGAAATTTCGTAAAAAATCCCGCTTCAGATGACGATCCGCAAAAGCTTGCAAACGACAGCCCTATAAGCGAAGAACACACAGACCAGATTGACGAAACAGGTTCGGTTCTCACAACTCACAAGGACTGCGTTTTTCATTGTCTGACAATTATCGGTCAAATTGAAGGTCACTACATTCTTTCGCAGCAGAACAAAACCACAAAGTATGAGCATGTTATTCCTCTGCTTGTTTCGGTTGAGGAGGACGAAAGAATTGACGGTCTGCTTGTGCTGATTAACACAGTCGGAGGAGATGTTGAGGCAGGTCTTGCGATTGCCGAAGTGATTTCGGGAATGAAAAAGCCGACCGTATCAATTGTTCTCGGTGGAGGTCATTCAATCGGAATCCCGCTTGCAGTTGCGGCAGATAAGAGCTTTATTGCAAAAAGTGCCTCAATGACGGTTCACCCCGTCAGGTCAACAGGTCTAACACTCGGAGTTCCTCAGACTTTTGAATATTTTCAGCGTATGCAGGACAGAATCACAACCTTTGTTGCCGAGAATTCCAACATCACAAAAGACCGTTACAATCAGCTTGTGCTCAATACAGGCGAGCTTGTAATGGATATCGGAACTATTCTTGAGGGAGAAGAGGCTGTTGAGGAGGGTTTGATTGATGAGGTCGGAACTGTTTCCGATGCAATTGACGCTCTTTATGATTTGATAAAAGAAAGCAAGAGCAAGTCAAAGCCTAAAAAATCCCGCTCAAAAAAGCAGGAAAAATGATTTCGGGCAAAATGCCCGAATACATATATATCGTAACCTTTTTCTGATTTGTGCAAAATATGAAAGTATGCCAACTTATTCCGTTTTTAATCGTACAAACAATGAAGAAGGTCTATCATATTTAATTTTTGGAGGAATACATATCATGTCAATTTTAGATGCCATTATTCAGGGCATAGTTCAGGGACTTACCGAATTTTTGCCTGTATCAAGCAGTGGTCACCTTGCAATTACACAGCATATTCTCGGTGTAGGCACAGGCGACAGCAATCTTTTCTTTAATGTAATGCTTCATGTCGGCACACTTGTTGCCGTTATTGCATTCTACCACAAACTTGTGTGGGATCTTATCAAAGAATTTTTCCTTATGCTCAAGGATATTTTCACAGGCAAGTTTAAGTGGAGCAAAATGAACTACAACCGCAACCTTGTTGTAATGCTCATCATCGGTCTTATACCGCTGTTCTTGCTTTTTCTGCCAATCCCCGGAACAGATATGAAACTCAAAGACCTTGCAGACCGGCTTTCCGCAAGTCCTGTTCTTATAGTAACCGCTTGTTCGCTTATTCTCACAAGCGTACTTCTCACAATTGGCATTATCCGTAATCGCAAGAGCGTTGCGGCAAATCATAAACACCTTGCAACAAAGAGCAATGCCAAGGCTACAAGAGATAATTTTAATGTTGTCGATGCAATTCTTGTCGGTGTAACACAGGTTTGTGCCGCACTTCTTCCGGGTCTTTCACGCTCAGGTTCAACACTTGCAGTCGGTGAAATGAGAGGAATCTCAAAGCAAAAGGCTCTTGACTACACATTCGTACTCGGTATTCCGTCAATCCTTGCGGCGGCTCTTCTTGAGGGCGTGGATGCAATCAAGTCGCCTGACGGACTCAGTAATGTTGAGTTTCTTCCGTTGATTATCGGTATGGTAGTTTCCGCAGTAGTTGGCTACCTCGCAATCATTATTTTTAAGTGGTTCTTAAAATCCGACAAAATGGAGATTTTTGTAATCTACACAGCGGTTGTCGGTGTCGCATTTGTTGTAATTTCAATCATTGAAATGAGCACAGGTGTGAACCTTTTCACAGGTGCACCAATCGCATAAATTTTAATTGGAGTGATATTATTGGCAGCTAAGAAAAAAACAGCTGACAAAACTAAAAATACTACGGCAGGCAGAAAAAAGACCTCTTCAAAAACCTCATCAAAGGGTACAAAAACTGCAAGCCGAACCAAAGCATCCGCTGTTTCCAAAAGGAGCAGCGGACTTTCGCCGCGTGTAAGGGCAATTCTCTATGCCGCCGTTGCGGCTGTTTTTGTCTGCATAGTTTTCATAAAAGGCTCAAATGTCTGGACTATGATACGCAGTTTCTTCTTCGGAGTTCTCGGATTCGGAATTTTTCTTGTTCCCGTAACGCTTTTTTATTTGTGTGTTATGACCGAAAAGGAGAAACAGGTTGCACGCTATAAGCTGAAGCTTTTCCTTTGTGTCGTCATAATTCTGTTTATCGGGGCGTTGATTTACGCAGGCAGCGGTGCAAAATATTCTGATATGAACTTTTTTGCGTGCCTTGGCAATCTGTTCAAAGACGCTTCCGACACCACAAATTATATGACTTTCGGTTGCGGAATAATCGGCGGACTGCTCGGCTATCCGCTTGTTGTCCTGTTTGGCAGTACAGCCGCGCTTTTCACAAGTTTCGTTGCAACAGCCGCACTCATACTTATTGTCGCTAATATTTCAATCAAAGATATGACAGCGGCGGCATCAAGAACAGCCGTACATATCCGTGAAGCAGGTGAAGAGAGGGCGAGAGTTCGCAGAGAGCGCAGAGAAGAAAATCGTGAGAGAAAACTTGCCGAAAGAGGTAATATTGACATCGCTCTTGACGGTGAACCGAGAAAACGCTCGGGCAGTTTTATCGACATTCCGCTTGATGATAAGAAGTCAAAGACAAAGAAATCCAAACCCGAAGTCAACGGAATTGACACGGATATTGCGGATTCAAAAGAAGAAAATGCCGCAGACAAGGATCTGTCACAGGATCTCATCAACATAATCAATCGTGCAAGCAAGCCTATGGGCAAGAGCGCCGATAACACCGTTTCGGCACTTGCAGAGGATATTTCAAATGAAAAGTCAGTTTCAAAGGCTGAACCTACACAGAATAAGCCTGACCCCGAAACCGAAAGCATTGCTAAAAAAGCACTTCTCAAAAGCAAAAAAGACAACAGCGAGGAGGCCGGCGATGAAATTGCGGAACAGCTTGACAGAGCGGTTCGTTCCGATAATTCTCAAAGTGAAGAGAAAAAATATCAGTTCCCGCCGATTCAGTTACTCAAGCCTAAGCTAAATTCCGATGACAGCGACGCAATGGAAGAAATGCAGAACAATGCCAAAAAGCTCATCGATACTCTCACAAGTTTCGGTGTAAAAGCAAGCATTGTAAACATCTGCCGAGGTCCGTCTGTAACACGCTATGAGTTACAGCCTGCCCCCGGTGTTAAAATCAGCAAAATTACAAATCTCTCCGATGATATCGCACTCAGCCTTGCCGCAAACGGTGTTCGTATTGAAGCGCCTATTCCGGGTAAGGCGGCAGTCGGAATTGAAGTTCCGAACAAGGTTGTAAGCATGGTAACAATGCGTGAATTGATTGATTCGGACAAGTTCAGAAACAGCAAGAGTAAGCTCACAACCGTTCTCGGCAGAGATATATCCGGTGAAATTGTTGTTACCGATCTTGCAAAAATGCCGCACTTGCTCATTGCAGGTACAACCGGTTCGGGTAAGTCGGTATGCGTAAACTCAATTCTTATGAGTATTCTCTACAAGGCGACTCCCGATGAAGTAAAGCTGTTGCTCATCGACCCGAAAATGGTTGAATTTTCAAAATACAAGGGTATTCCGCATTTGCTCATTCCCGTAGTATCCGATGCCAAAAAGGCGGCGGGTGCGCTTGCGTGGGCAGTAAACGAAATGCTCCAGAGATATAAAATTTTCTCCGAATACGATTGTAAGGATATTGATTCATATAATTCTCTAATCGAAAAAAATATAAATTATATGGAGAAAAATCCACCTGTTGTTAATGAAGAGGGAGAAGAGGTTCAGCCTGTTCTTGAAGTAAACGGACTTTCCGTTGCAAAAGAAAAAATGAGTCGTGTTGTAATTGCAATTGATGAGCTTGCCGATTTGATGATGGCGGCTCCGAGCGAGGTTGAGGACTCAATCTGCCGACTTGCTCAGATGGCCCGTGCCGCAGGTATGCACCTTATCCTTGCAACCCAAAGACCTACCGTTAATGTAATCACAGGTCTTATCAAGGCGAATGTACCGAGCCGTATTTCACTCAAGGTAAGTTCAAACACAGACTCCCGTACAATTCTTGATACAGGCGGCGGTGAAAAGCTGATTGGCCGAGGCGATATGCTGTTTTTGCCTGTAGGCGCTCCAAAGCCTATTCGTGTTCAGGGCTGCTATGCTTCCGATGAAGAAATCGAGGGTGTAACCCACTACATAAAGAAAGCGTATTCGGCTCAGTATAATTCTGAAATCGAAGAAAAAATCAAGAGAATTGCCGCTGAAGAGATTGCTCAGGGCAAAAAATCGGGTGACTCCGATTCAGCATCTGACGAAGGTCTTGATGTTGACAGCAAAATGGAAGAGGCAATCAAGTGCGTAATTGAAGCAGGACAGGCGTCAACCTCACTTTTGCAGAGAAGACTTAAGGTCGGCTATGCAAGAGCAGGCAGAATGATTGACGATATGGAACAAATGGGAGTTGTAGGTCCTCATCAGGGTTCAAAACCGAGAGATGTTCTTATGACCTACAACGAATGGCTTGAACGCAGAAATGCACTTGAAAACAGAGCCGATTAATAAATAAAGGAGGGTTCAATATGGCTTTTTTACCGATGAACGCAAAAGAAATGCGTGATCGAGGTTGGAGCGAAGTCGATTTTGTATATGTTTGCGGTGACAGCTATGTTGACCATCCGTCATTCGGTGCGGCAATAATCACGAGAGTTCTTGAGGATTGCGGTTACAAGACAGCATTCCTTGCACAACCTAATTGGAAAAACGATGATGATTTTACACAGTTCGGAAAACCAAGGCTCGGTTTTATGGTGTCGGCAGGCAACATTGACAGTATGGTTGCCCACTACACGGTTGCAAAGCGTAAAAGACATGATGATGCCTATACGGCAGGCGGTAAAAACGGCAGGCGTCCCGACAGAGCAGTCACAGTTTACTGCAACATAATCAGAAAATTATATCCCGATTCTCCCATTATAATCGGAGGTCTTGAGGCATCACTCAGAAGATTTGCTCATTATGATTATTGGAAAAACGAGGTAATGCCCTCAATTATTTTCGACAGCAAGGCAGATTTGCTTGTGTACGGAATGGGCGAGCTGCAGACAATTGAAATTGCAAAAAGACTTTCCGAGGGCTATCCTGTTGAATCGCTTTACGACATCAGAGGTGTTTGCTATAAAATTCGTACAGACGATTATGTGCCAAATTCGGTTGTCGAACTTCCAAGCTACGAGCGTGTAAAAGAGGACAAGCGTGACTATGCAATTGCATCACGCAGAGAGCTTGAGGAGGCTGATGCCGTAAGGGGCAAAACCCTCATTCAAAGGCACGGAAAGTATATTCTTGTGCAGAATCCTCCGATGCAGCCGCTTGACACAAAACAGCTTGATTATGTCTATTCTCTGCCGTATGAGCGTTGGTATCCAAAGTGTTATGAAAGTCTCGGCGGCGTACCCGGTATCAACGAGGTACTGTTTTCAATCACACACAACCGTGGTTGTTTCGGTGCTTGTAATTTCTGCTCACTTGCTTTTCATCAGGGCAGAGCGGTAACCGTCAGAAGTGAAAAGAGTATTATTGAGGAGGCTGAAAGTTTTCTTGATAATCCACGATTCAAGGGTTACATAAGCGATGTCGGAGGACCTACCGCAAACTTCAGACTTCCGTCATGTGAAAAGCAGAAAAAGCTCGGACTTTGCAAAAACAGAAGATGTCTTGCACCGACACCTTGTCCTAATATGCAGGTGTCGCACACGGAATATCTTGATATTTTGCGAAAGCTGAGAAATCTCAAGGGCATTAAAAAGGTGTTTATCCGCAGCGGAATCCGTTTTGATTACCTTATCGAAGATGAAAATGACGAATTTTTCCGTGAACTTGTAAAGTATCACATCAGCGGTCAGCTGAGAGTTGCCCCCGAGCATTGTTCAGCGGCAGTTCTCGACAAAATGGGCAAGCCGCATATTGAAAGCTACAAGCGTTTTTGTAAGATGTTCTACGATTTTACGGGCAAGGAAAATAAAGACCAGTATGTCGTACCGTATCTGATGAGCTCACACCCCGGTTCAACACTTTCGGATGCCGTAGAACTTGCACTTTTCTGCAAGCGTGAAAACATTCACCCAAAACAGGTTCAGGACTTCTATCCGACTCCGGGTACAATTTCAACGAGTATGTTCTATACGGAGCTTGATCCGTACACACTCAAAGAGGTTTATGTTCCGAAGTCTGAAAATGAAAAAGCTATGCAAAGGGCGTTGTTGCAGTATTTCATTCCCGAAAACAAACCGCTTGTAATCAAAGCACTCATCAAAGCCGGCAGACGGGATTTGATCGGTAACGATAAAAAATGTCTTGTAACTCCGATGGCAGGACAAACACAGGGCGGTTATTCAAAACAGAACAACAACCGCAATTCGCAGAATCAGAAGGGAAGAGGTAAAAACGGCAAAGATAAGTTCGCAAAGTACAGACGAAAAAACAAAAAGAAATAAAATCTTTTTCATACTGAAAATATCGGTATGCGTACTTTTCGTTGTCTGTGTACTGCTTGTTTCATTCGGAAAACCTCTCGGAATTCCCGATTGGAACGATGTCTATACATTTTTCGGAATTTCAGCCGATATGGAGTCCAATTTTTCTGTTTCGTTTATCAATGTCGGTTCGGCTGATTGTACGCTGATTAAATGCGGTGACAAAAGTGTGCTGATTGACGGAGGAACAAATCTTGTGACCGATAAAATTACTGCCTATCTCAAACGCAGTTCGGTAACTCATCTTGATGCCGTAATCGTGTCACACCCTGACAGCGACCACATCGGTTCGCTGCCCGATATCATAGATGAATTCGGTACGGATGTTGTTTATTTCGGAAAATATTCCGACAACCACAAAACTCCAGAATACGAAAAGCTTGTTAATTCTATAAAAGAAAATAATATAAAAACCGTAATTCCGGTTTCAGACAAACCCGTTGAAATCGGAAATATGACCTTTAAATTTTATCAACCCGAAAAGGACTTCGGCAACACAAACGATAATTCGCTTGTAACAATGCTTCAATATGACGAAAAGCGATTTCTCTTTACAGGCGACATTTCGTCAAAAAGGGAAGAATCAATGGTTAATTCCGACAAAGAATTAAAATGCGATATTCTCAAGGTTGCACACCACGGCAGTAAGTATTCTTCAAGTGAAGATTTTCTTGCAAAGGCAAGCCCCGAAACCGCTGTAATAAGCGTTTCGGCTGACGATACGGCACTTCCCGATTACTATATAACAGCCTTGCTTAACAGCGTGTGCAAAAATGTTTATCGGACAGACAGCGATAAAACCGTTATGATAACAGTAGAAAACGGCGAGATTTGCACCAAAACTCATGCCTGAAAGGTTGACTATAAATTAAATAATGTTATAATATTATTGTTTAACTGACAAAAATCGAAAGGAATTTTTAAATATGGGAGTATATGAAGAACTCGTAGCCAGAGGACTTATCGCTCAGGTTACTGACGAAGAAGAAATCAGAGAGCTTGTAAACAGCGGTAAAGCCACATTCTATATCGGCTTTGACCCGACAGCCGACAGCCTCCATGTAGGTCACTTTATGGCTCTTTGCCTTATGAAAAGGCTTCAGATGGCAGGCAACAAGCCAATTGCACTCGTAGGCGGCGGTACAGGTATGATCGGTGATCCGTCAGGCAGAACAGATATGCGTCAGATGATGACAAAGGAAACAATTCAGCACAATGTTGATTGCTTCAAAAAGCAGATGAGCCGTTTTATCGACTTTTCAGAAGGCAAGGCTCTTCTCGTAAACAACGCAGACTGGCTTCTTGACCTTAACTATGTTGAGCTTCTCCGTGATGTAGGCGCTTGTTTCAGCGTTAATAATATGCTTCGTGCAGAGTGCTACAAGCAGAGAATGGAAAAGGGACTCAGCTTCCTTGAATTTAACTATATGATTATGCAGTCATACGACTTCTATGCTCTCTATCAGAAGTACGGCTGTAATATGCAGTTCGGCGGTGATGACCAGTGGAGCAATATGCTCGGCGGTACAGAGCTTATCAGAAGGAAGCTTGGCAAAAACGCATATGCAATGACAATCAACCTTCTCCTCAACTCAGAGGGTAAGAAAATGGGTAAAACCCAGTCGGGTGCAGTATGGCTTTCAGCCGAAAAGACAAGCCCATACGATTTCTACCAGTATTGGAGAAATGTTGATGACGGCGATGTAATCAAGTGCCTTAAAATGCTCACATTCCTTTCGCTTGAAGAAATTGATGAGCTTGCAAAGCTTGAGGGCAGTGAAATCAACAAAGCAAAAGAAATTCTTGCTCATGAGCTTACAGAGCTTGTTCACGGCAAAGAGGAGGCTGACAAGGCTCAGGAGGCCGCAAGAGCAATCTTTGCCAACAAGACAAATACTGACAATATGCCTTCAACAACTCTTACAGAGGCTGATTTTGCAGACGGCGAAATCGGAATTCTTGACCTCATGAAGAAGTGCGGACTCATCCCTTCAAACGGTGAGGGCAGAAGACTTATTCAGCAGGGCGGTGTTTCTGTTGATGATGAAAAGGTAACAGATGTTTACGCAAAGGTTGCAAAGTCTGATTTTGAAAAAGGCTATGTTGTAATCAAAAAGGGTAAAAAGGTTTACCATAAGGCAATTCTTGGCTGATTTTGAAAATTAAATAAAGGGGATTAGGGCAAAATGAAAAAGTTTTTTTCCGAATTCAAGGAATTCATAATGCGTGGAAATGTGCTTGATCTCGCAGTCGGCGTTATCATCGGTGCGGCTTTTCAGGCAATCGTAACTTCTCTCACAAGCGACATCATTTCGCCGATTCTCGGTATCTTCGGCGGTGTCAACTTTGACCAGTTTCAGGTTACAATCAACGGCGCAACAATTATGTACGGTAAGTTTATCACAGCGGTAATAAACTTCCTGATTATGGCTTTCGTAATCTTCCTTATCGTAAAGCTTGTCAACAAGGTTATGTCACTCGGCAAAAAAACTGAACCCGAAGAAGCTCCCACAACAAAAAAGTGTCCGTTCTGTTTCAGTGATATTGATGTCAAAGCCACAAAATGTCCCCATTGCACAGGCGATATCATCGACCTTACAGAAAAAACAGACGACAAAAAATAATATCGCTGTTACATAAACAGATATTACACAACTTAACAACCAACAAAAAAGCCACAGTAGAAAGTTAAAATCTACTGTGGCTTTTTAAATTGAAAATTATGATTGAGCGTAACATTGTTACCGTCTGCACAATTTTATATTAAAATACCAAAAACAAAAATACAATTCCGCAGAGGATTGCTATTGCTGCGCCGACTATGACATCACGCACATAATGCACTCCTGCACACACTCTTGACACGGAAATCATAACCGCAATGAAGAGGTATGCAATCCCTGCCCACACATTGAACCGCAAAATTGCCATTGCAATGATGAAAGCGCTTGCGGTGTGACGGCTCGGCATACTGTCGGGCTTGCTGTTCTTTGCAAAAACAGGCGCAACTCCGTACCGCACATACGGGCGTTCTTCTTTTATGATAATTCGCAGAAGTGTTATTCCCAAAAACACCCCCGCAGGCACAGTCAGCGACTTTAAAAGCAAATCTTTTTGCCACAAAAATGTATATACAAGCAAAATCGGATAGCTTGCAAATACTATCAGCGGAAAAATTTTATATACGAATTTCAACACATTTTTTGCGGATTTGTTATTCTTGAAGAAATCGGTCAGTTTAATATATTGTTTACGGTTAATTTTCTACATCTCCCGGAGCTTTTTACACTCCGATTTTAACATAACCGTTACACTATTTCAACATTATATTTATCAAACCAGTAGTCAAGTTCAATTATATACGCAAGAATCTGCGGTGCTTTCATCAGTTGACCGTACCACGGATTTGTGATTTTATCGGGATTTTCAATGATATCTTCAATCCCTTTACTGTCAAGCAGTTCATTAAGAATTGAATGTTTTTGCAAAACTTTTCTTACCCTCTTTACACACTCATTGAAGTAAATCGGATTGTGCGTTTTCGGGTACGGACTTTTCTTTCGCCAGCAAATTTCTTCGGGCAGAATATCCTCAAAAGCCTTTCGAACAATTCCCTTTTCACGGTTGCCCCATGCCTTTAATTCCCACGGCATATTGTACGCATATTCAACAAGTCTGTAATCGCAGAACGGCACTCTTACCTCAAGTCCGCTGAACATTGAGCATCTGTCTTTTCGCTCAAGCAGACATTGCATAAACCAGTAAAAATTCAGGTAGAACATCTCTCGCATTCGCCTGTCAAGGTCGGTGTCGCTTTTAAGCTTTGGGGCAAGGCTTATTGTGTCAAGATACCTTTGTCTGACATACTCCTCGCCGTTTTTCAGCACACCGTCCTTGAGAATGCTCCTGCGAATATCCTGACTTTTTGACCACGGAAAACAATCCTCAAAAAGTATTTCATGGTTGTGATACCACGGATATCCGCCGAAAAGTTCATCGGCACATTCTCCCGAAAGTGCAACGGTGTAGTTTTGCTTGATTTCTTTGCAGAAGAGCAAAAGTGACGAGTCAACATCAACATACCCGGGCAAATCCCTTGCCTGAACACTTTCATAAAGTGCGTCGCACACAAGCGTGTTTTCAAGGACAATTTCCCTGTGCTTTGTGTCGGCATTTTTTGACATCATCGAAATAAATTCGTAGTCGGGAGTAGGCTGAAAATTGCTCTTCTGAAAATATTTTTCGTTGTCACGGTATTCAACCGAGTAGGTGTTGATTTTGCCGAGTTTGTGTTCCTTGTTGTACATTGATGCGGTCTTGACAATTATACTGCTGTCAAGCCCTCCCGAAAGGAAAAAGCACAGCGGAACATCACTCACAAGTTGTCGCTGAATTGCATCAGTCAGCAGATATCTCGTCTTTTCAATGGTAGTAACTTCATTGTCTGTATGCTCTTTTGCCTCAACGGTGTAGTATTTTTTTCGGCGAAGCTTTGAGTGCCTATACATGGCACATTCGCCCGGATTAAGCTCAAATACTCCCTTGAAAACTCCGAACGAAGGCGTTCTTGCAGGTCCTAAAAAGAAAATTTCATTGAGTCCCTGTTCGTCAATTTGAGGCTTTACAACCTTGCTTGCAAGCAACGCTTTTATTTCTGACGCAAACAGCAATCCGCCGTTGTATTCGTAGTAAAACAGCGGCTTAACGCCGATTCTGTCCCTGCACAAAAACAGCGATTTGTCGCTTGTGTTGTAGACTGCAAAGGCAAAAATTCCGTTCAGCTTTTTACAGCAGTCAGCACCGTATTTGATGTATGATTTCAGCACAACCTCCGTGTCGCTGTGACCTCTGAAATGAAAACCCGATGCTTTCAGCTCCTCACGAAGCTCGGCTGTGTTATAAAGTTCGCCGTTATAGACTATTACATAGGTCGTGTCCTTGTGACGAACGGACATCGGTTGTTTGCCGTTTTCACGGTCAATTACAACAAGCCGCCTGTGCATAAGCGCCGCCCCTCGGTTAATGTACAAACCGTTTTCGTCAGGACCTCGCCTGTCAAGTGTTTCAGACATTCTGTTGAGCAAATCGATTCTTTGGCTCATATCCTGTGAGTGGTCAATCCAACCTGCTATTCCGCACATAAAGTAACCTCCGTCAATTTTGTTTGTAATTTTTGAGTGAATATATAAAGCATAATGCAGTAAAAAGCAAAGCTGCCCCCGAAATGGCAGTTCCTCCGAAAAAACTGAAATTTTCAACTGTTGCCGTTGAAAAAACATCTGTTGTAACGGAGAAAAGTTTTATTCCTAAATGCGTAAGCAATGCGGTGATAAGTCCTTGCAAAATTCTGAATAAGAAAAATAATAATTTGTTTACCTTAATATTTCCGAGTGCCGAGAAAATCTGGAAATGTACGCAAAGTCCGCCAAATCCAGCCGAGAACGCAACAACTTCAATCGGCAAATCCTTCGATACCGCAGTAACCGCACTGCAAACTTCGGTTAGTATCAAGAGCTGTTTCTGAATATTTTCGTCCGTAATGTGTGAACAGAAAATCTCAGTAAATGCCGAAAACAGCACCACAAATGCACAGATTGCAATCATTCCTTTTGCACCGTCAAGAACAGATTTTACAAGTGCATCACCTTTTTGCGAGGTATCAAATAATATTTCATTATTAGAATTATTATTTGATTTATTTCTGAAAAAGAATTTTAAAACAAAACCAATTATGAAAACAGAAACACACTGCGACCCGAACAAAATCAATCCGATTTTCTCACTTCCGTAAATTTGTGTACCGACAAAATTTATAAGAAATCCGGGTCCTGAACACACCAAAAACAGACCTGCCCGTTTACACTCACTTTCACTTGCCACACCTTTTTTATAAAGCGAATTTACCGTCTTTGCACCAACGGGATAACCGCCGATAAGTGAGAGGATTATTGCTGATGCAAAGCAACCGTTAAGTCCGAAAATAGGTTTTGTAACCCACGAAAGATGTCTGCCTATTTTCTCGGCAAGACCGCTCTCGATGATGTATGACGCAAGCACCATAAACGGAAACAGTGACGGTACAAGTGTTGCAAGACACAGCCTTATGCCGTTTTCAGCACCTTTTGAACATTCCTCCGAAAAACGCAATGCAACAATACACAACAGAAAAATCCCGATTGCCTTAAAAATATTCACCGTCCTTGCGGCACTTTTGCTCATAAACATATCAATCACCAATTATATATATGAGCCGTATTGCATAAAAATAAATAAGAAACGAAAATAGGGGAGATTTTTTTGCCAAAGAATAAACGAAATTCAGATAAACCCAAAAAATTAGCTTCGCCAATGTTTGATATGGGAACAATGCCGTATATAGAGATGCTCGGAAACCGCAGAATAACCGTTGAGGGTTCAACCGGAGTTCTGCTCTATGACAGCGAAAATATAAAAATAAACACCTGCAAAACCGTGATTTCATTTTGCGGAAGAGGAATGACATTGAGGTGCATTTCAAGCTCCTGCGTTGAAATTGAGGGTTTTGTAACCGACATCAACTTTCTTTCGTGAGGTGGAACTATGCTCCTTGAAATAATACGCTTTCTCAGAGGAAGTGTTGACTTTACAGCAAGCGGAAAATTTCCCGAAAGATTTATGAACATAACCGCAAAAAACGGTGTGAATCTCTGGAATCCCATTCCGAAAAAGAACGCAATATCAGCCTCAATGTACCTTTCCGACTACAAAAAAATCAGAATTCTTGCACGCAAATCAAGGGTTAAAACAAGAATAACAGCCAAACACGGACTGCCGTTTATTATTAACCGCTATAAGAAGAGAACAGGACTTTTTGCAGGTGCGGTATGCGGAATTATTCTCTGTATTTTTCTTTCAAATTTTATATGGTCGGTGAAAATTTCGGGAACAGAGGAAATCAGCAATACATATCTTGAATCGTTGCTTTCAGACAACGGAATTTCAGTCGGTGTGTGGAAAAATAATCTCGATGTTGACCAGATTGAACGCAATATTCAGCTGAAATGTGACGATATCCGCTGGATGAGCATAAACATAATGGGCAGTCTTGTCACGGTTGAAGTTAAGGAAACCTACAAAAAGCCGAAGCTTGACACCTCAAAAAATCCTTGCAATGTAAAAGCCATTAAGGATGGAGTCATAACACGGATTCAGGCATATAACGGCAGACCTGTTGTTACAAAGGGCAGCGGAGTTGTGAACGGTCAGATTCTTGTCAGTGGGCTTGACGAAACCAAGCAGGGCGATATGCGTTACTTGAGAGCAAACGCAAAGGTTTATGCCGACATTACCGAACAGAGAAGACTTTCAATTCCGAAAAAAGTAACCTACAGTTACGCTGACGAAAATTATGTTGACAGAAAAAATTTCAGATTTTTGTGGCTTGATTTTCCCTGTAACCTTGCCTTTGAAAACTACGACAATTTTGTAAGCACAGTTCACGGAGAAAATCTGTTTATAAATGATGTTATTCTGCCGGTAGGACTTAAAATCAGAACTGACCGTGAACTTGTAACAACCGAAAACTCTGTAAGTAAAAACAAGGCTGAGGAGATTGCAAAGGCTGATTGTATTCTCTATGAGATTTTTACAAAGAATAAAAGCAAGGTTATTTCAAAACAAATTTCCGTTAAAGAAAATAAAGACGGCTACAGGGTGACAACAGATTATATTTTCAACGAAAATATTGCAGATCAGGTTGATTTTGATGTGACAGAATAGAAATTTTGTGATATAATCAATTTGTATGTTTTGCTTTGAACGGCTGAAATTTTGCAGTCGGACACAAACGGAGGGATAAGTTTGAGAATTTTATGTATAGGTGATGTCGTAGGTAGTATCGGTTGTGAATTTCTTCGCAACAATCTTCCCACGCTCAAAAAGGTGGAAGGTGTTGATTTTGTAATCTGCAACGGTGAAAATTCCGCTGACGGCAACGGACTGACTCCCGTGTCTGCAAAGCATCTTTTTGACAGCGGAGTTGACGCAATTACTCTTGGAAACCATTCGTTTCGCAGAAAAGAAGTCTATGACTGCCTTGACACAAATCCCTTCATTGTCAGACCCGCCAATTTTCCCGAAAATTCAACACCCGGTAAAGGTATAATTAATGTTGACACAGGACGAAGAATTGTGTCGATTATAAATATTATGGGTAATTCCTATATGGATAACAACCTGAATTGCGCCTTTGAATGTGTAGATAAAATGATTAAACAGGCTGAAAGCAAAATCATAATTGTTGATTTTCACGCAGAGGCAACGGGTGAAAAGAGGGCAATGGGTTATTACCTTGACGGCAGAGTTTCCGCAATGTTCGGAACTCACACCCATGTGCAGACATCCGACGCTCAGGTTTTGCCAAAAGGAACCGGCTACATAACCGACACAGGAATGACCGGTACAATCCATTCCGTTCTCGGTGTGAAAAGTGAAATTATAATTGCAAAGCTGAAAAACAAACTTCCGCAGCGTTTTGACCTTGCAAGCGGAGAATGCAAAATGGAATGTACGCTTTTTGATGTTGATGACAAAAGCGGAAGGTGCGTTTCAGCCGAGTCAATGCGTATTGAATAGGATTAAAGGGTAAATCGGAAATTGTTTCCAATTGCCGAAAAATATGAAATAATCCCGATTAAGTCGGCTTTTTTTGCAGATAATTAGTGTATTATACTATTGCAAAAAACAAGGTGATAATGTATAATGTTATAATGTGAATTGTTGTAAAACTGCGTTTGTCGGTGCAAAATCGGCTTATGCGGTTTATAAAAATGTACATTAGAAGGATGTGCCTAAATGATAAACGGACAAATTCTCAAACAGGCTGTAATTTCGGGTGCGAATAACATTTCAAATCAGAAAAACAGCATAAATGATCTCAATATTTTCCCTGTTCCCGACGGCGATACAGGTACAAATATGTCAATGACAGTCAATGCGGCTGCAGCGGCTCTTGAAGATTTTGACGGAACTTGTGCAGGCGATGCCGCAGGTATCACAGCATCTGCAATGCTCCGTGGCGCAAGAGGTAACTCAGGTGTTATCACTTCACTTATCTTCCGTGGCTTTGCTCAGGGACTTAAAGACATTGAAGAGGTTGACGGCAAAAACCTTGCCGCAGCACTCGGAATCGGTGTTGATGCCGCTTACAAGGCTGTTATGAAGCCAACCGAGGGAACAATCCTCACAGTTGCAAGAATGGCTTATGAAGCAGGTATCGAAGCCGCTAAGTATGACAGCGATGTTGTGTCGGTTTGGCAGACAATCGTTGACAAAGCTAACGAAGCTCTTGCAATCACTCCTCAGCTTTTGCCGGTACTCAAAAAGGCAGGCGTTGTTGACGCAGGCGGCAAGGGACTTTGCGTAATCTTTGAGGGTATGCTCTCTGTAATTAAAAACGGCATTATGATTGAAGCTGACGAGGACACTGCTCCTGCAACTGTCAGCACATTTGAAAGTGCCGCTGCTGAATTTGATGATGATATCAGATTCACATATTGCACAGAGTTCATTGTTGGCAGAAATGCCGAGATTGAAACTGAAATCAGCGAACTCCGTAATTATCTTGAGTCAATCGGTGATTGCGTAGTTGTTGTAAATGATGACGAGATTATCAAGGTTCATGTTCATACAGAACAGCCCGGTAACGCTCTTTCAAAGGGACTTGAGTTCGGTCAGCTTCTCACAGTTAAGGTTGAGAATATGAAAGAACAGCACAAGAATGTTAAGTCAACAAAGAAAAAGGCTGAGAAAGAAAAGTTCGTTCCCGCAGAACCCGAAAACGATTTCGGCTTTGTAGCAGTTGCCGCAGGTGAGGGACTTAAAGACCTCTTCAAAGACCTCGGTTGTGACAATGTTGTTTCGGGCGGTCAGAGTATGAATCCGAGTACCGACGATATTTACGAGGCAATTATGGCAACTCCGGCCAAGAATGTTCTCGTTCTTCCAAACAACAAAAACATCATTCTTGCCGCAGAGCAGACAATCCCAATGGTAAAAGACAGAAATGTTATCATTGTTCCCACAAGAACAATTCCACAGGGTATGACTGCAATGCTCAACTTTGACCCTGAAATTTCTGCCGAGAGCAACGCACAGCTTATGACAGATGCGCTTGCATCTGTAGGCACAGGTCTTGTAACATTTGCCGCAAGAAGCAGTGAATTCGGCGGTAAGAAAATCAAAGAGGGCGACATTATCGCTCTCGAAAACGGCAAGCTCACAATCACAGAAAAGAGTACAGTCAAGGCTCTTGTTAAGCTTGCAAAAGATATGGTCAGCCGTGACACTTCATTTATCACTCTTATCTACGGTGAAGATGTTAGTGAAGAAGAGGCAGAAAAGGCTTATGAAGAGCTTCGTGAAAAATTCGGTTCAAGAACAGATATCACACTCGTCAAGGGTGACCAGCCTGTTTACTACTTCATTTTGAGCGTAGAATAAGCATTAAATCAGATTTTTACAGGGAGCATAATTTTACGGTTATGCTCCCGATTTTGTAATGACGGGCAACTTTAATAAACAGAACGGAGGTGCGGTATGACATCACTTTATAAAACTCCTGTTTCAAATCTTAACGGAATAGGTGAAAAGCGTGCCGCACTTTTTGCAAAACTCGGTATAAAAAGCGTCGGTGATTTAATCAATTTTTATCCCCGAACATATGAGGATTGGAGCAATATCAAGCATATTGATGAGCTTGAATATAACGAAACAGCCTGTATAAAGGCGATTGTTGCAACCTCTGTAAATGACACACGCATAAGCGGCGGAAGAATTATTTCCAAAACTGCAGTTTATGACGATACAGGTTCCATTCAGCTTGTGTTTTTTAACAATAAATATATAAGCTCAATGCTCAGACAGGGCGGAGAATATTTCTTTTACGGAAAAATCTCGTCCGACAGCTACGGAATGCAGATTGTATCTCCGACTTTTGCCCCCGCAATCAAAGGAACGCAAATTCGTCCGATTTACAAACAAACGGCAGGACTTCCGAGTAAAACGGTTGAATCAGCCGTACGACAAGCACTTTCAATGCTGCCGTCAAAAATCAATGACCCTTTGCCGGATGCCGTAAGAGAAAGATTTGACCTTTGCCCGCTTAGACAGGCATTGTTTGACATTCACTTTCCAAAGAATTGCCAACAGCTTGAAACAGCCCGAAAAAGGCTTGTTACCGAAGAGCTTGTTGTGCTGAATCTCGGAATGAGAAATCTGCGTGACCACAGCAGGGGAGTAACCTCTCTTGAAATCACAAAGGATTATTCAGAAGAATTTGAATCGCTTTTGCCGTTCACAATGACAAATGCCCAAAAACGGGCGGTGTCGGACTGCATAAACGATATAATCAACAAATCATCTCCAATGAACCGACTTGTTCAGGGCGATGTGGGTTCGGGCAAAACGGCGGTTGCCGCCTCGGTCTGCTACACGGTTGCCAAAAACGGATTTCAGACCGCATTTATGGCACCCACAGAAATCCTTGCCCGACAGCATTACAAAACATTTCAAAGGCTTTTTGAAAATACGGATATCAAGGTTGGTCTGCTGACAGGCACACTAAGGGAATCCGAAAAAAAACAAATCAGAAAATCACTTGCAGACGGTTCGATTGATATGGTAATCGGCACACACGCTCTCATTACCGATAAAACCGAGTTTAAAAATCTTGCACTTGCAGTAACCGACGAACAGCACAGATTCGGCGTTGCGCAAAGAGCAAAGCTTCTCGGCAAGGGCAACAATCCGCATCTGCTTGTAATGAGTGCCACACCTATTCCGAGAACCCTCGGACTTATCATTTTCGGCGACCTCGACATTTCAATAATTGATGAGCTTCCGCCGTCAAGAAAACCCGTGAAAACCGTGTTGCGAACTTCTGCAATGCGTGGCGGAGTGTATGATTTTATCCGCAGTGAGGTAAAACACGGCAGACAGGCGTACATAGTCTGTCCCCTTGTTGAAGAAGGCGAGCTTGACAATGTTGCGTCAGCCGAAGAATATGCCGCAGATTTGATGTTGCGTGAATTTCCTGACATAGCTGTAGGCATTGTTCATGGGCAGATGAAGTCCGATGAAAAAGACGAGGTAATGCGTAAGTTTGCCGAGAATGAATATTCTGTTCTCGTTGCTACGACGGTAATTGAAGTCGGTGTTGATGTTCCTAACGCAACGGTTATTGTAATTGAAAATGCCGAAAGATTCGGACTTTCACAGCTTCATCAGCTGAGAGGAAGAGTGGGCAGAGGCAGTTCGCAGTCCTATTGTATTCTCATCAGCGACAAAGGCAGTAAAACAACAAGAGAACGACTTGAAGTTATGTGCTCAACAAACAACGGCTTTGTAATTGCCGATGAAGATTTGAAGATGAGAGGCCCCGGCGACTTTTTTGGACACAGACAGCACGGACTTCCACAGATGTCCATTGCCGATTTTGCCGACACAAAAAGCCTTGAACTTTCGCAAAAAATTGCAGATTATATAATGAACCGTTACGGTGATATCCGAAACGATGAAATACGATTGTTAAAAGCAGAGATTGACCGCCTGTTTGATCGCGGCGGACAAAATGCTTTAAACTGACAAACTATAAATGGGAGAATTAAGTAAATGAGAAAAACAGCAATCAAAACACTTTCACTTCTCTGTATGCTTTGCATCATTATCTGTTCCGCTTTTACAACGGCAGGCGCAGTATCTTATCCTAACGATGTAAAAACGCAGTCGGATTCAATCCTGCTTGTAAATATGGATTCGGGTCAGACAGTATATGAAAAAGATGCCGACTCAAAGCGTTATCCCGCATCAACAACAAAGATTATGACTTACATAATTGCAGTTGAAAACATTGCAGACCTTGATAACACTAAAATTCCGATTAAGCAGTCTGTGCTTGATGTTCTCAAAAATACAGGCAGTTCTCTTGCAAATGTTGAAAACCATGTCGGCAAAAGTATGACTGCAATCGATCTGCTTTACAGTATGATGGTTCCCTCAGGTAACGATGCCGCAATGGTTCTTGCCGATTATATCGGTGACGGCAATGTTGATAATTTCGTTAAGCTGATGAATGAAAAGGCAAAAGAGCTTGGCTGCAAAAATACTCATTTTGCAAATCCTGACGGACTTCACGATCCCGACCACTACACAACCGCCCGTGATATGTACAAAATCACAACCTATGCGCTCACTCTACCTCGCTTTGAAGAAATCACAAATACCTGTACATACACTTGTGACGGTGACGATACAGCCCTTGTAACAACCAACTACCTTATTGATGCAAACCGTGGCGGTGAGTATTACTATATGTATGCAAAGGGCATCAAAACGGGTACGACTAACGAGGCAGGAAGATGTCTTGTAACGACAGCATCTGCAGACGGCTATTCGTATATGGCTATTCTTCTTCACGCTCCTTATGAAGAGGGTGTAACCGAGGATTACGCAACAATGACAGATGCGGCTGATTTGTTTAGATGGGCACTCACAAGTCTTGAAATGAACACGGTTGCCACCTCGTCAAAACCGCTTTGTGAGGTAAAAGTAAATCTTGCGTGGGGCAAGGACAGCACGCTTCTTTATCCCGAAACCGACCTAAGTGCAATTGTTCCGAAAGACTGCACAGACGATAACATAATCATCGAACAGGATATTCCCGAAAGCGTTGACGCACCGCTTGACAAAGGCTCGGTAGTCGGCAAGGCAACAATCTATTACAAAGCAGATGCAAACAGCGAAAAGCAGAAGCTTGCCGAGGTTAATGTTGTTGCAGGCGAAAAGATTGAACGCAGCGGAATTCTCTATGTGTTCAACATCATCGGCACAGTATTCCAGTCATACTGGTTCATCGTGATTATCGCCCTTATAATTATCATTCTCATTATTTATCTTATCATTTCAAAAATCAGTTCAAAACGCAAAAAGAAAAAGAGAAATGTTAAGCATTACCGCAATCTTTGATGAAATAAAAGTGTAATTAAATTGTAAATTTTATGTTCTTGAAATTTGAAAACAGTGTGTTATAATTGTTTTAGGGAATAATTATTCGGAGGTTTTCATATGAAGTGTCCATATTGCAGTTATGAAGAAAGCAAGGTTATCGACTCTCGTTCTGCCGATGACGGCGAAAGAATCCGCAGAAGAAGAGAGTGCCTGAGATGTGGCAAACGCTTTACCACACATGAGGTGATTGAAACTGTTCCGATAATTGTTGTTAAGCGTGACAAATCCCGTGAGGTTTTTGACCGCAACAAGCTTACAGGCGGAATTCTCCGTGCCTGCGAGAAGCGTCCCGTTTCAATTGAACAGATTGAAAATATGGTCAATGATATTGAGGCTCAGCTTCAGTCAAGCCTTGACCGTGAAATCACTTCAAAGCAAATCGGTGAGCTTGCAATGGATCAGCTCAAGAATATTGACGAGGTTTCATATGTCCGTTTTGCGTCAGTTTATCGACAGTTCAAGGATATTAACACCTTTATGGACGAACTCAATAAGCTTCTTACTGAAAAGAAATAGTTTCTTATAAAGAATAATTCCGATACTGTACAGCCTTTCTCGGTTGTACAGTATTTTTTTGCGGTGTACCGCAACTCTCCGTTCGTGCAGATAGTTTGCAATATCAAAAACATACTATGCCCGAGCGTAAGTATAGCTACTGTTTTTACAAATCAGTAGGGGTAGCCTTGCAACTATATTTCAGACGGGAGTTCATTGAATCTCCGCATGTAATAGCAGAATATTTAAGCTAAGAGTGTTGTACGGAAAGCAACCTATGCAGTTAATTAAAAATTATACGAAAAAATCAAAAATGCCTCTTGACTTAAAGTCAACTTCAGGGTGTAATATATTCCTGTAAAGTAAAAAACAAACTGAAAAATAGTAAAAATTCTGAAACAAAGGAGATTTACAATGGCAAAGTTAATTGCATTTTATTCACGAGCAGATGAAAATTATTTCGGCGGTCAGTACCGCTATGTAAAAGTCGGCAACACCGAAAAGGTTGCAAAAATGATTTCAGACCTCACAGGAGCCGATATGTTTAAAATTGAGCAGAAAGTTCCGTATTCCGCAAACTACAAGGAATGTGTTGCTCAGTCGGTTAAAGACCTTAAATCAAAGGCAAGACCCGAACTTGTTTCATTGCCGAATCTTGACGATTACGATGAAATTTATCTCGGCTATCCAAACTACTGCGGAACAATGCCTATGGCGGTTTATACTTTTCTTGAAGCATTTGATTTTACGGGCAAAACAATTCATCCGTTCTGCACTCACGAGGGAAGCGGACTTTCAAACACAGTTAATGATATTAAAAATACTGCCAAAGGTGCAACCGTAACAAACGGACTTCCCTTGTTCGGAAGTGATGCCGATAAGGCAGAAGGCATTGTTAATGATTGGATTAAAAAATTTAATTACACAAGGAGATAATATTATGAAAATTGCAGACAAGGATGAATTTGAAAAGCAGAATGCATTCGGCACAGGTACTCCCAACACAGCTTATGCAAAGTATTTTATCGGAGAGTCATACCTAAATCCACTCACAAAGCCCGAGGACGGACTTCACCTTTTAAATGTAACATTTGAACCGAGTTGCCGTAACAACTGGCACATTCACCACGCAAAGAGCGGCGGCGGTCAGCTCCTCATCTGCACGGCAGGTGAGGGTTGGTATCAGGAAGAAGGCAAAGAGCCTGTAAGCCTTACACCGGGTAAGGTAATCGTAATTTCAGCCGAGGTTAAACATTGGCACGGTGCTAAAAAGGACAGCTGGTTCTCACACATCGCAACCGAAATGCCGGGCGAAGAATGTTCAAACGAGTGGTGCGAACCCGTAACCGATGAAGAATATAATAAACTCGGTTAATCGAAAGGCGGCTTCTGAATATGAAAAAAGTTATCGTTTATTATTCATATCGTGGCAACACAAAAAGCATTGCCGAGATGATTCAGAAAAGCACGGGTGCTGACATTGCAAGAGTCGAAACTGTTGTTCCGTATGACGGCGACTACAACTCGGTTGTAAATCAAGGACAGAATGAAGTGAACAGCGGATATTGTCCCGAAATAAAACCGCTTAATATTGACCTTAGCAAGTATGACGAGGTAATTCTCGGAACACCTGTTTGGTGGTACACTTTTGCCCCTGCAATGCACACATTTCTCAAGGAAAATGACCTTTCGGGCAAGACGGTTTATCCGTTTGCAACTAACGGCGGTTGAATTGGTCACACATTCAAAGATTTTGTAAATGCCTGCGGTACAGCCGATGTAAAGCGGAGAATGAATATCCGTTTTGATGAATCGGTTCTGCGTACATCAAAGTCTGAAATTCAAAAATGGATTGATTCAATTAAATAAGCCTTTCTGTAATGCGGTTCTACCGCAAATTAAAAAACTGTACAGCCGATTATGGTTGTACAGTTTTTGTTTTATATGTTATTTTGTCGGAATGTAACATTGTTCGAATTTGCACAATTTGAGCCGTAGGGGATTGTTAATCCTACCCGATAAAGCCTTGAACGAACACAATAACAATCAGCACGGGGAGTGCGTACTTAAGGTACGGTTTCAGGACTCTTGAAAGTTTAAGACCTTTACCCGTGTTACATTCTTCAAAGTAATTGTCAA